>Ga0208492_1000006_pt1 | contig 645898 bp, 517 predicted proteins | sample Subbioar_CSW14AB_FD_184820 | JGI IMG/M metagenome (GOLD analysis project Ga0208492, IMG submission 184820) | Serpentinite rock and fluid subsurface biosphere microbial communities from McLaughlin Reserve, California, USA - CR12Mar_CSW14AB (SPAdes) | ecosystem: Environmental > Terrestrial >...
AGAACGTGAACGAATAAAAAAAGCATCACTAAAGAAAAGAAGACAATTATTTTTACAACAAAAACTTTTACATTTAAACACAGAAACACTCTCTAACAACTAGTACACTTTGGTTTGACGATATACAATAGTTCAACATTAACACTTTACCCTGATTCTAATTTTATTGCGCAGACCGATTACACTTTAAATGTGAAGGTTGTATACCAGAAATTAGTATCTGGCACATGGGTAACGGTTACAAAAGAAGACGGATCGCCATTTGAAGAAAACAAGTCATCCAATTTCAGAACAGGAAATAATCCTCCAATAATTCCTGATGAAAATATTGGATACATGTATCCTTATAAAAATCAGCGGTTCTTTTATAAAAATGAAGTTTCAACAGGTCGTGTGCTTCTTAATAGTACACAGAATGAATTATTCGCATCATTTACAAGCTGGAAAGCACGTTTTATGCTTGCTTCATCCAAACAGGTAATAGCAACAACGACTGTAAATTACTCACCTACAGGAAAATCTGTTAATTACACAATTCCGAGTGAGTTACAGGCAGGTAATGCTTACTCCTTAGAAATAGTAGGTGTTGGTTTTGCAGGTGGAACGCTGGTTACTGATACTTCCAGACCTATACTACAGTTCAATTTTAACACTAGCCAATACAATACTTTAGCTGAGAAAATTAATGCACTCCAAGCGACACCTCCAACACCTGTTGTGGGCAGGGTTGAAAGTGATGTCATCGATCTGCAAGCAAAAGTGATCGAATACGAAGGTTTTGATATCGCTGAATTAATGACCGGCGAATGGACCGGACCAAAGCCGTTAATAAAAGCGGAAGCAGATTTGAGCAACAACTATTATTACAATAGTAAAATTCAGCCGCTCATTAACTATCCTTACTTCTTTTCAAGTCAGGGCGTATCAATTTCACGTGACACTAGTTCCGGCTATGAAATTATCCCGATAAATGCAGTCGAAGTACCCAGTTATTATCTGAATGCACTTATGAGTCCAAATTACAGTGCTTTTCTTTATGACAGGCTTCCCTTTACTTATAATCTTAATAAGGTATTCAATGCCGATTACATTGACCTGCGGACCAGAATCGTCAATCAATTTATGGCGACTCTGGTAGGTGCTCCTACAAACTACCCGATGTATGAATGGTATAAACCATGCTGGCTTTGTTCAAAAAAGCAACGCCTTACACAACCATGGGTAGATTACTTCAACAGTACAGCTTATAAGCAGGCTCTTTCAACATCGGGAATTGATAAGATTCCGGCCAACATGCGGGATATTGTTACCAAGCCATTCCCATTCATGACCAAAGGCGATTACAAAACAAACTTCACTATACGTAAGGCTACAGGTTGGGATGGAAATAATAACCTGGTTTATGAACAGAGTTCACCGGCTGTATTTATGTTTAATAATCCGATCGAATCGATTTTCTATAATGAATGGCAGTCGCAAACATTCTACAAAACAGATTGCAGTGAAGGTGAAACAGGAGGAAGTGTAAATTATTACATTCAACCGGGAACATATAGTTCAACAATCAGTCAGGCTGATGCGAATCAAAAGGCAATCGACGCAATTAACGCATATGGTCAGTACTATGCAAATCAAACAGGAAATTGTTGTGTCAATGGTAATTGTTATGTGCCTGGTACAGTATCCATTTCACTGGTAGGTTATGTTGACTGTTACAGCAGTAATGCTTTCTCTATAACATTTGAAGGCGCAAATGGCACTTATTACTACGACTTCCCGACTGGTTGGTATGGCAGTTCAATGGAGGTCTATATACCCGCAGGAACTTACAACATGACTTTCTCTGGCTATGGAAGCGGCAGCCCGACATTTACATTGCAAAATACATGGCAAAGCTGGTATGGAACATACAGCAGTTCGGGTCCAATTGTGTTTTCTAGTGATAATTATTATACAATCAGTGTAAGCAGTTCCTGCTACTACTATTAATGCTGAAGACGAATAATGAAGATGAAAAAAAATATAATCGCTTTTCTTGCTTTGCTGATGCTGGGTTGCTACTCTGTAGCACAACAGAAACCGGTTCAAAAAGCACCCAAATCAACGCAGCCTGCTAAAACAACCAGGCAAAAGCCAATGCCTTCAAAAATGGGCATACAGGCAACCCATTACATCCAGAATAAAAGAATTAAGATCAGATGGGCTCCTACAGATGAGCAGAGCTGGCGCTTAGGTAATAAGTATGGTTATATCGTGGAGAAAAGGACCGTGGTGAGAGACGATAATTTTCTTTTAGGAGCAGAACAACTAAAAACGTTCAGAACATACCTGTTCATAAAAGATTCATTACAATATTGGGAGCCGATTGTTGCTATGAATGACAACGCTGCAGTAATGACCCAGGCATTATTTGGAGAGACATTTGAATTAGATCTGAATGGAAGTAATAACACTTCTTCAAAAGGACAGTCTTTGCTGGCCAAAGCGCAGGAAAATAAACAGAGATTCCTTTTTGCAATGTACGCTGCAGATAACGATTTCAGTGTTGCAGAAAAAGCTGGATTAGGATTTGTGGATACTGCCACAAAGTTTAATGAACAGTATTTCTTTCGAATTTATTCGGCAGCACCAAAGCATTTGGTGAAAAGTGATACAGCTCTTTTATTTGTTTCATTCAAAGACATTAAGCAATTACCTGAAGCTGCAGATTTAACAACTGAGCCATCCAATAAATCAATTGTACTCACTTGGGATCTTGAAAGAACAAAAAGCTATTATAATTCTTTTATAATACAACGGTCGGCAGATAGCGGAAGAACTTTTAGAAATCTGAATCAAAAACCATACACCAGTATGGCACAAGGAACAGACCCATCCAAACCGAATTCACTCGTTTATATTGATACGTTGGTAGATGTAGGTAAGACCTACCAGTACAGAGTAGGCGGTATCAGTATTTTCGGCGAACGTGGGCCCTGGTCGAAAATTGCAGAAGCTAAATGTGTTCCATTTTTAGAAGGTGTCCCAGGTATTCAAGGTATTGCGTTAGGCAAATCGGGAGAGCCCATATTAAAATGGTTTTTTGAAGACAGTGTTCGATCAAAAATATCCGGCTTTGAGGTAAACTATTCACCCGTTGCAGATGCAGTTTATCAACCAGTTTTAACTAACATACCACCTGACAGATCAGAAGTATATCTCCCGGATACACTTGCATCAGGTTATCTCATCGTAAAAGCTGTAAGTAAAGAAGGTATTTCCAGAACTTCATTTCCATATTTGTACCAAATGGAGGATTCAATTCCTCCGGGAATACCAACGGGACTTTCTGCATCAGTTGACAGTGCCGGAAGAGTAGAGCTAAAATGGCTGCCAAATCCGGAAAAAGATTTACTAGGGTATAAAGTTTTCCGCACGATGATTAAAGGAACAGAGCATGCTGTTTTAGTTGATACAGTTTGGTACGGCACTGTTTATCGTGATACGCTTGATTTAAAATTGATGAACAGAAAAGTTTATTATGCTGTAACGGCACTGGACTTTCGATTCAATCAGTCAAAACTTTCAGCTGACGTAGAAGTGGTTAAGCCGGATATCATTCCACCTACAGCTCCTGTATTTGCAGATTATAAACTTTCTACAGGATCTGTTGAATTGTTTTGGGTTTCTCCTGTTGAAGAGGATTTACGTGAGATTAAGCTGATGCGTAAACCTGCCGTTGGTGAATGGACTGAGATTTTTCATACCAGCGGCAAAACAATCAAATCATACAAGGATGACAAAGTAGAAGCCGATAAAAAATACAGTTACAAGTTAGTTGCGATTGATAGTGCTGGACTCAAGTCTCCCGAAGCTCAGATTCTTTCTGTTCAGACATTACCTGTTATCAACCGCAAAACAATTACCGCTTTGGATTTTGATATCGACCGCAATAAGCGCCTGATTTATTTGCGCTGGCAGGTTTCCGAAAAAGTAGCAGTCAAGTCAATTGAAATTTTCCGTGGTACAAGTGAGGAGCCGATGTCTATTTATAAAGTGCTGGATGGCAAAACAAGAGATATGCTCGACAATGACCTGCTTATAAATACAAAATATAAATACGGCGTACGTGCTGTTTTAAGTAACGGAACCTATTCCGAAATAGTAACTAAAGAAATTAACTATTAACTACAACGCATTAACACGAATACATGACACCAAAACTACAAATCATGCAGAAGCTCTCCTTAATCATGTGTTTTATATTCTTGCTCTTTGTTAACACTTACGGGCAGGTTGTCAATATTACGCCTTCGCAATACATCGTAACTATTCAGGCAAACCAACCGAATGATTATGACTATTTACCTTATGTGAATTATTCGAAGCAGTTCCAGTTTAAAGATGAAGCTGGCAACATTATTTCCAGCTTTATGGGATATGGTGCTGGTACATATTCTCAACAGTTTTATATAACCGAAGTTGGAAAGCCTGCAACAGTTACGTTTTATAACAATGTGAATTATCAGCAGGAATATTGTGAAAACAGTGATCCGTATTGCGGAGGAGGATTAGGTTATGTGCGTATGTCCGGGACTGGTACACAAACTACAGGTCAACCAAAGAAACCCAAAACCGGAACAAAACCAAGTACGTCAACCAGAACTGCCTATGAAAGTTGTGGCTATTGCTGGTGGCAGTCGTACAGCTTTAGCACAATGTACGTGTACAATCTGCCAATAAAGTATCCATATTTTGATTCAACGATAACTTACGGCTCAGAATCATTCACCATATCTGTAAGACAAGCAGGAGACAATAACTACAACCTCCCCAGCTCCGATAATATTTCAATTAAAGCAGATGCTGTATTTTCTTCCTACAGGTGGGAGTATCAATTATTTGATCCTGCTAACCCCAGTAATACAGCTTGGCAAACCATTCCTACTACCTACGTTACAAATGCAGGAAAAGAATTGATCATTAACGGACAGTCCTTATTTGGACCTAATTGGATGTCTCATATTAATAAAACTGTGCTTTTCCGGATGAAGCAAGCCGACCAGGGAGGTCTTACATCAAATATTCTTGTGTACACACATCGTTTATCCTCGCCTAAGATTACTTCTGTGCAGGCATTTCAGAATCCCTGTTACGGATACGACACCGCTTATATTAAAGTGCAGTTTAACCGGCAACTATTAACCGACGAGAAGATCAATATCTTTTTGCAGGATACAGTAACAAGACTGGACTATTCAGCGCTCAATCTGTCTAATGCAAGTTTTGATGCGGGAACAAATACGTATACATGGAAACGGGAACTTGTACAGGGTAGTTATAAGGTCTCGTTAATTGGTAAGTATTTCGATTATGCTACTTATACAGGCTCTCCCGATCATTTTGCTTATGTGCGTGTTATTGATCCTGAACCGTTACGTTTATACCTTACGCAAACTCCGGTGTCCTGTTTCGATGGAAACAATGGTATAATGAACGTTGGTGCTAAAGGTGGTGTAGGAAATTACAAGTACCAGTTGCTGCATGTTGACTCATCCTTCGGATCAACATTCACCAGTTTTACCAATCCTGTATATAATTCAGCTTTAGGTACGATGGATCAGCCGGTACCAGGTTTAACTGCAAATACCTATAAGGTTCGTTTGCGTGATGGTAACAATTGTTTGATTCGTGATTCGCTGGGTCGTGAAATTTACAGAACACTACAAGTGAAACAGCCAGCCAGTGCTTTATCTGTATCGCTGTTAAATGTTTCGCCTATTACGGCCTATGATCGCAACGATGGAGCAATTACAGTTCGCATCACAGGAGGATCTCCATTCGTGAAGATTTCAGAAGATCCTAACTACGCAAAATACAGGTTTGAATTTCGTGACTCTGCAACAAATGCGCAACTTACAAGTGGTATTTCTGTAGATACTACGAACAAGTTTGAACCAAAGATTCAAAATCTCACTAATGGTACTTATATTTTTAAAGCATGGGATGCTTCTTACGACAATGCTGCTGGAGCGAACAGACAAGGTTGCTTTGTTCAACTCTATATACGTGTAACCAGACCTGCACCGCTTGCAGTAAATGTAATTGCTGATAGCGTCATCAACTGTTATGGTGATACAAAAGGAAAACTCAAGGCGATACCCGCAGGTGGCATTCCTTTAACGGTTGACTCTGTGAAATACAACTTTACTTGGTACAAAAAAGTGAGCGGAAATTTTGTTAACCAAAATGTCAACGACAGTATTCTTCGAAATCTAAGTGCTGGAGAATATAAAGTTGAAATCAGAGACAAGTACAATAATCTCACCTCTTACATTTATAATCTTACACAACCTTCTGTTATAAATACAGTTGGTTCAAGTACTGCGGCCAGTTGCTATTTTACTCCTAATGGTAGTATGTTGGTAACAGCTAGCGGTGGTACTGCTCCTTACAGATACGAGTGGAGTAATGGAGCCAAAACACAAAGCGTACCGAATGTAGCAGGAGGTTCTTATGTGGTTGTAGTAACGGATGCAAACTTGTGTACTGCAACTCAACAAGTGGTAGTAACCTCTCCGGCAAGAATCACTACAGTAGAAACGATAACGCCTGTTGCTTGTAACGGTACCTCAACTGGTGCTGTAAGCCTGTCTGCAAGTGGTGGTGCGGGTGGATACAGCTATTTATGGAGTAACGGACAAACAAGTGCAACAGCTACGAATCTGTCTGCTGGAAATTATTGGTACAAAGTAACCGATGCGCAAGGTTGTTATGATTCAAGTAATATCACTTTAGATGTTCCTGAGCCTTATACAATTAATGCCGGCCCCGATCGTAAACTATGTACAGGCCAAACCATTCAGCTGGAAGTAACCAACAATGCTCCCTGGTTGCCACTTACTGCAACATGGTCTACTCCGCAAGGCACAGTTGCTGGTAGTAAAATCAATGTAAGTTCATCAGGAACTTATATTGCCACTGTTACAAATGCAAGTGGTTGCCAGAAAAAAGATACGGTTGTAGTAACAGATTTTAATGCAACGGTTAACACCAGCTTCACTGTAAGTACGCAGGCTTTTGCCGGAGAAAATACAACACTGGTAAACATCAGCCCAACCTTACAGGACAGTGCGAAGTGGTTGTTCCCGACCGGTGCGGCATTAACTGTTATCAGTCAGAGTAAGAATTATTGCGAAGTGAAATTTGCAGATACCGGTCGCTACGTAGTTGGTATCAGGGCTTATTATACCAATGGTTGTATTGATGAGAAATACAAAGAGATTAATGTAGTTCGTAAGGAAACCTTCGGTAATCTCCCCAATCAATCTGAATCATTCCTTAAACAAATTGGTTTATACCCCAATCCTAACACAGGAACGTTTACGCTCGATCTGTTGTTCAACAGCCCTACTGTAGCAAGAATACGAATCATTAACATGCTTTCAAATGCAACAGTAAGCGATAAAACAGTTTCCGGTTCGGCAAGCTATACGGAGTATTACAATATACCAGGTGCGCCAGCCGGTACCTATGTTGTGTTGATTGAAACACCAAAAGGAAACTTTGTTCACAAATTGAATAAGCTATAACCGAAACAGTTTTAAAGAACGTTACTATAACCATTACATTCTGCTTTATACTATGAGAAGGTTTGTTCAACATATAACGCTTGGCATTATTCTGCTCTTATCATCATTGGTAAGTTTTGCCCAGGTAACCCCAGTACAGGTAAGTCCACAGTTGGTACCACCTTACAGCTTACAGGTAAGTGAATATTACAGTGGTACAATACCTAAGATACAGGTGTTGCTGATCAACCGGGATATCAATCAGCCCACCATACAGGTAAAGCTGAAGATGACGGTGGAAAGCCAGAACTGCAGACTGCGTACAAAAGAGGTGAATACCATTCCTACCATTACTTTAACCAATGGAGTACCCTATTACCTTGCACCAAGTGAGTTGCAGGCCTTGTTCTCATCAGCCAATCTTGATTTCGGTGGTGGACTCAGCGAACAGCAGTATAATCAAACAGGCCGCTTACCCGAAGGCTTGTACACCTTTACATTTGAAGCATACGAACTTTACAGTGGCAATCTTGTAAGTAACAAAGGCTTCAGTATGGGCTGGTTAACACTGGCCGATCCGCCGTTACTCAACACACCTTCAAAAGGTGAAGAAGTAACACCCAACAGTACACAGAGCATTGTGTTTAACTGGACACCCAGGCACAACACCAGCCCTACAGCTGCTTACATGACAGAGTATCTGTTTACATTGGTAGAATACAATGATGCAGCCCTTAGTCCAGAAGCCGCTTTTGTATCCAGCAACCCGATTCTGCAAAAAACGGTTACAACAACAACCATGTTGTTCAGTAACCAGGAAGCCATCACCACTAATCTGGTAGAAGGGAAACGGTATGCCTGGCGTGTACAGGCTAAAGCCAAAAATGGTGCAGTTGAAATACCTATGTTCCGTAATAACGGAATCAGCGAAGTGCATTGGTTTGTATATAAAAACAGTTGTACCGCACCTCAGGGCATCACCGTAAATGTACAAGGACAGCGTGCCACCATTGAATGGCAGAACAACCCGCTGCATTTAGAATGGAAAGTAGAATACAGGGAACAGAATAATCCAAAAGCAGAATGGTTTACCCTCAGCAATACCTTGCCCCGTGTAGTGATCATGGATTTAAAACCATCCACCAATTACGAATACAGGGTGGGGGGTGCGTGCTATGTCAATCAGTTTACATACAGCCCGCTCGCTTTCTTCAGCACCGCAAATGCTCCTGTACCACCTGTAGTTAACTGTGGCGACAGCAGCTATCCGGTATTGGGCACAGCAGGGTTGCAAACATTGAATGCCGGTGATACCATCCGTGCAGGCAGCTTCACAGTAAAAGTAGGTTACAGCACTGGCAGCGGAAGCTTTACAGGAACAGGTTATGTAATTGTGCCGTGGCTGATGAATGCCAAAGTGGAAGTGAAGTTTACCAACATTACCATGAGTACCGATTACAAACTGGTAAGCGGTTTAATTGAAACAACCTACGATCCTACGGAAAGTGGTATTGATGATATTGATGAATACGTAGACATTTTTAAAGCAGGTTATGGTGTGGGCGATGTAGTAACAGGAGAAGTAACGGCTGATAAAACAGTTGACTTTATTGTGCAATGGCCCAATGGAATAAACGTAACCTTACCACCAAATTATAATAACCAAACAGGACAGGGCAGCGGCCCCATTACAATAGTACTAACACCACAGGGTGGTGGTGCAGCAACCACCTACACGGTTGATCAACTACCAACAACGATCAAGGATAAAGATGGCAACCTGTACCAGGTGGATAAAGCTGGTAACATCAGCCAGATTGGTAAAGCAGGTGGTGGCGAATTACTTAAACAGCTTAATACAAAAGTAATTGACAAGGATAAAGCAGAAGTGAAATTTGTTGATTATCCTACTAAGCAGGTGTATGCCTTTGATGAGTGGAAGGAAGTATACAAGAAGAGTAGCACGTTCAATAAAGAGTACGAACGCATCGGCGATTACTATGTAAGCCAGAAAGCCATAGCTCCGGGACAAACAGATTACCTAAAAGCTGTAGTAACTGTTACCGACACTTCTGTGAATCCAAGAAACATTGAGTTTGTAAATGGCAAGGGAACCATTTACAGTAAGAAGGCGCTTGATAGTACATACAAGGTGTACGAAATATCAATAGTTGGTGGACCTGAAAAAGATGCACAGGAAATCTATGCAGTGTACAAACCAAGCAGCACCAAAACGCTTAATCTTGGAAAGGTGAAGGTGAGTAGTTATCCAAAACGAGAGTATAAAGTAAAACTGGTTCCGGTGAATGGGACAGTAGTAAGTACAACACAAATAAGAGATAGCTTAAATAGTATATATAATCGAATAAATATCTTCTTTAATGTAACAGAGGAACAATCATTTAATAATACTCTATGGGATAATGGTGATGGGAAGTTAGATGTTTCATCGTCGAGCTTATTATCTAAATATTCTCCTGAAATGAATTCATTAGTCAATGAATTTAGATTAAACAGGTTAATCGAAAAAGATGCATTGTATTTATTTGTACTTAACGAAGCAAAATCAGATCAACCAGGCGTTCAAGCAGGAGATATGCCAAGGGGAAAACAGTTCGGTTTCTTATTTGTGCAGAATCATACGAGTCCAATATATGTAGTAGCAGGTCATGAAGTTGGTCATGGATTATTTAGTTTGAAGCATTTGGAAGAACATGGGTTTGCGCCGAATGAGGTTGGTGAAAACTTAATGCAGTATAATAATAAAAATTTTCTATCGAAAGCACAATGGGATTTAATCTATGATCCACCGGTAATGGCGGGCCTTTTTGATAGCAATAATGATGATGCCTTTGTCTCTTACTCTGGATTTGCACTTGATTCTTCATATTATAACGCAGACAATAAGACTATTACATTTCTTACACCGGGAGGAACGTATATAAACCTTCCGAGCACTGTAAAGGAAACGTTTTATTTGGGAAAAGTGCAGTGGTCAAGGCAATTTGAACTTTTTTATCCATATATACCAGGAGCACTCCAATCCTTTGTTATTGATAAAAAGACCTATTCTGCATGTTACCAGGTTGATGCACAGAATAATAAACGTTCATTTTTGGGTTATAAAGTCATTCCTGAGGGAGAATCAAAGCTCCTACTTAAAGATGACTATAACACCGAGAGTTTATCTGCTGAATACATAAAAACAGTTCCGCTTCAATATCTTGTAATGGGAGTATACACGGATCGGGGGTTTGAGGTAGCCAAGTTCAACGCATCTGGAGTTCAGCTAAGTCAATATACTAATACAATTGTCGACATACCCAATGATCAGGAACTCTATAGTAAATTAAAGCCTTATTCAGGAACGTTTACTGTAGCCCAACACAACGGACGTGCAGTATCTTATGTTACCCGCTATTACAATGATGAAAAAGCATTTGGAAAAAATGGACAGTTTATAAAATCATTCATTGCTGCGCATTCAGGGAAACAAACTGTAATCCTTGCAACAAAAATGGCAATGTGGAGTTTGCAGTATAATGAAACATATAATGCTTTTACAGATTATTCAGAGAGATGGGGTTGGGATGGACAATTTCTAAGTTATGGCTTACAGGTTGGTGCCTCCTTAATTGGGTTTAACCCGTCTGCGTCAATAAAGCCATTTGATCAATTAATATTCAACAATACTGACGGAATAAGAGATAAATGGGAAAGTGCAGATAAAGGAGATTTTTATATCAACTTTCTATTAAAGTTGCGAAACTTTAATGTACAAAAACATATAGAAATAATGCAGGTCATCGATAACCTGACTGCAACAAGTAATCGAGATCAGGTAATATCTGCCCTTAAGCTAATGAATGAAAAGAAGTATGTGGATTTAAAAATGGAAAAGAGGATTCTGCTTTTGGATATCTTATCATCATCTTCAATGCCGGACGATGTAGAAATTTTAGCAATCAATCTTCTTAAGTATGTTTCGGATGAAGATCTCCTGTTAGGTGGCGCCGATATTGCACTTGACTACATTAAAACTAAGTCCAAAGTCAGTGGAAATGAAATAATATTAAAGAATCTTATTTATCATATTGATGATTCTGTAATGGGTTATGGAGGGAATAATTACCGAGAATTAATGCTGCAGTTCTATAAGTATTGTATGTATAGTGAAAAATTTAGAGACGCTGCATCTGGTATTACGGTTGATAATGTTAGGGATTATACCATAGAGTACAACTACGAAGACTTTTATAGTCGTTTATGGAAAAGTCTTGCATCTAGTGTCACACATGGGATTTGGGCTCCTACAGGTAATCAAACAAAGGTGACATTGAATGATGATCTAACGGTGTCAATTGAACAAACACTGAAACAAGGTTTTGTTCAAATAGCACAGACTACTCCTAAAGTTTTTCAACCATTTGCGCCTGTTGTATTGATAAATAAATCTGATTTAGGTATGGCAAACGGCATCGGATATTCAGATTCTGATTATGAACTAGAACTGAAAAAGTTCAAGGCGGAGGGAAATAAAGATCAAGGGCGTCAAATTCCATTCATTGTAGTACCGGCTTTACTAACCTATTACATTGATGACAAAGCTGATAACGAGCTTACAATGGACTGTATTACTACAATTGCAGATGTTGCAACAATTGCTACAGGGGTAGGACCGGCATTGCGAGCAGTTTCTACATTTAGAAAAGCAATGGCTATAATGGACGTTACCGGAGCCTCCATTAGTTTAACAGGAAATATTGTTGCCGATATTACTAATAGCCAAGATATTAAAGATTTTTCAAATGCTTCTTCAATGGTATTTGGTTTTTTTGGTCTTGCAAATATGAATGCAACAAAATCAACAAAGATTGATGATATTGTAAAAACGCTTAGTGACCAACATCAGATTCTGGAGTGGCAAAAAGTTGAAAATTTTGCATCAAGCATTTCTAATATTAATAATGGTGACAAAGTTGCTGCTGTCACCACTTTAAATACAAATATTTCTGCGAGATATGCCCGTATGACGGAACAGGTGGTTGATCGTCTTATGCTCGAAGCAAAAGCTGCGGGGCAAAACGAAGTACTCACCAAACTGATTAAGGCAAAAGAGATAATAAAAGATGTTAAAGGACTCGGTACGGCAAATGTCATTGCCAATAAAATACGCTATGGTTCAGAATGGTTAAAGAGTTCAGTACAATCAACCTGGAAAAAGCTGTTTGAAGGCTTTAAAACTTTAGAAGATGAAAGCAGAATAATTGTAAAAGAACTTTCAAATGGGAAAAAAGAGGTTATTTATTTAATGCCGGGCAATAGTACTGAATTTAAGTTGGGTGAAATTGCTTCTGATGGAAATAGCTTTGAAAAAAACACCAACATTCCGGCAGAACTAAACAATAGTACAAAAGAAAATATCATCGAGGTTCTTGATGAAGGACGATATAGTGTAAACTGTAAGAATGGCGCTTGTGCATTAGTTGAAGGAGGTTGTGTTATATCGACAACTCTAATACATACGGCAGATGGAACAGTAACTGCAGACAAAATAAAAAAAGGAATGTTTGTAAAAGCATGGGATGAAACGAAAAAAGATACTGTGCTGGCAAAAGTAGAACAGGTATTTACAAGAGGTGTAGCTAGGTTGATTGAAATTTTCAATTGGAGCACTGAGAAGTTCTGTCTAACGCCTAATCATCCTGTTTATGTACCGGCTTTAAAAAACTACTTAAGAGCAGATAGTATTAGAAAAGGAATGGTTGTGCTTACAATGAGTGGTGCAATGTTAACCGTTGACAGCGTTGCAGCTAAAGATACATTTGCCACTGTGTATAATTATGATATTGAAACCCATCATAATTATTTTATTGGTGATGCAGGTATATTGGTTCATAATGGAGGAGGTTGCTTTGTTAAGGAATGGCCAGCAATCACTAATATGCCGGATGAATTTTTTAATTATTTTGTTAGCAGAGGAAAATATAATCTTTTGAATGCATTTGAGAATTTATATGGTACAAACTCCGTTTTGTTAAACAAGTTTATCAGTGGAGAGTATTCTTATAAAGCATGGGAAGTATTATTTGAAAGCGGCACATCTGTTGCCGGCAGTCATTTAAAAGATCCGTCTACATTATTAGCAGTTAGCAATATTTACAAAAACGAGCTGAGTATTTTTGCAAATATTCCATCTTCAAATCCATTTTTTGGTGCAGTTATTAGCAATGAAGAGCGGTTTAGAAAAATGATGAATTCCCTAGAAAGAAATTTTCCATGCGAAACTTGTGGACCTAATGGTGTTTCGAATATAACAAGTCATCAAATGCCATCATTACAGGAGATATGGAATACAGTAAAATTTGCAATTAATGATCAAGCAAAATATGGTAGCTATTTGAATGGGGGAAGAATTTTTGCAGAGGGAAGGTTTACCACAAGGTATGGCTATCTATGGGAACTTACCTCTGGAAAAAAGCTGGTTGAAGAAGGTAAGACAATCGTAGGTTCGACGAAGGCTTTAGGCAATGGAACATTTTCCGATTGGTTAACGAGTGCAGGCTTTTTTGAATGTAAAAGCATGAGTAAAGAAGCAATGAAAGCAATTGGAGATGGCACTTGGTCAGACTACCAGCAATTTTTAGGATATATTTCGGATAATGTTAACACGACCAACTGGAGCAAAGTGAATTATCGTTTTAGTCCTTGGAACTTTGCAGGTGATGTAGAAGCGATGAAATCTGAACTTCGGACACAGTTTCAGAAACTATATAAAAGTGGAAAAGGGGAAGAGATTTTTAATGCAATGTGGAATAATGTTGGAGTGAGAGATGGATTATGGGGCACAGTACAAGGGGCTACGCCAGAAATTAGAATGGCAAATGCCAAGCTAGTTTTCTATTCTCTTGCAGATGACACAAATTCTGTACTTTATCAATTTATAAATTAATGAAACTGATCAACAAAATTGAAGGTGTAAAAGAAATCGCCGCATATAATAGTCATTTAAATTATATAGATGACAAGAACAACTTTATTTTGAATGATGTTATACTACAAGAAAAGTATGGGTTTATTGGAACATTTGAATATGGCTACTTAAAGTATGGAATAGGTGGTAAAGAGCAGGCGATCTTATACGATTTAGCTACAAAAAAAGAGCACTTATTACCAGAAAAAGTTGGCATTAACTTAATAGGTGAACATTTTCCTGAAAGTCATGCTTATACATATTCATTTTTCCCTAGAGAAAATAAAACCCTCTATAAACATTATACTTTTAGCTTAAAAAAGAATTCACTAGTCAAAGAATTATCAATAGACGAAGAATATGCTTTTATAAGCAGCTATAAAGGTGATACTATATTCGTAAAATACTCCGGTCGGCCAATAAGTTCAGTAAGATTCTTTAAAGGCCCCAACTATGAACTTTTATGGGAACATAGTTTTTCTAGTATCGAAAAACTAGGCGATGAAGTGTATGTTTATTATTACATCGGCGCTGGGAATAATGTTCTTATTTTTTCCACAAACAACGGTTGGTTGGTTGGTTTGGATGTAACAACAGGTAATGAGTTGTGGGTATTAAAAGGGATACCGGAAGCCCAACCTGAGCCAAATGAAAAAAACAAGGATTTTGGCTTTAGCGACACAAGTAAGATCAAGCTCGACGACCAACGTGGTGTACTATATTGTTTTTTGTGGAATATTTACTGGGAGTGGGATATTATGACACAGCAAGTCGTAAAACTGTGTCATAATTTTCAGAAAGCCCAGAAGGAACATTATACTTATTTGGGGCTAAATTATTTTATGGAAGGCGATACAATTTATTATGCTGACGGTGGCACTCTACTTGAACATGAAGGCCGGATAAACTGGCCTCGTTTAATAGCAGTAAATAAAATAACTGGTGATATTATTTGTCAACTGGAATTCAAGCCGAAAACAAAAAAAGAAAAAGAAATATTGACATGGAAAGATTTTCAATATTCTGATAACAAATTTTATCTTCTTGATAATAACCAAGTATTATGGATAGTTGAAAAGTGACAAAATAGATTTATTTGATACAAATATCTTGGAAATAACATTTCAACTTAATGGAAATCACTTAACGCTCTTATTAATAAATTTCTTCAATTTTAATCTAAACTATAATTCAATCAAATGAAAAAAACAATCACGAACGCAATTTTAATCGCAACCCTTGCAACTGCCTGTAAAAAAGGAGAAGGCACAAAAACAGAAAGCAAAACCGATATCCTTGCAAAATCTACCTGGACATTAGATAGCTATGGTGTGGATACCAACATGGATATGGCATTAACCGGCATTGAAAATGAAACAAAGAATTGCGACAAAGACAATACGTATTCATTTAGTGCCAATGGCTCATTGGTTCGTAATAACGGCACTTTAAAATGCAGCACAGAACCCACAACAGAAACCGGCACCTGGCAGTTTTACCTAAACGAAACCAAGCTCGAAATTTTTGGCAATATGTATTTTATTAAATCACTCACAGCCACAAGGCTTGAGTTATATAGCCCCGGTTCTTCATCAAATGCAATTTTTATTTTAAAACGATAACTTCTAAGCCCGTGCAGCGAACGTTCTGCTGCACGGGCTTTAATCTTTATACTGTTATGTTACAGTCCGTTTACTTATAAAATTAAGTTCGCCTGAAACGCTTCGTATTTGTAATAACCCATTACCCGAACTGCACATACATGAGAAACAACTTCCTCCGCAATTTTATCTTCATAGTTTCTGTTTTCATCTTTCAATTTACCAATGCCCAGGTAACCCCTGTTCAGGTAAGTCCTCAGTTGGTACCACCTTACAGTTTACAGGTAAGTGAATATTACAGTGGTACTATTCCTAAGATACAGGTGTTGCTCATCAACCGGGATATCAATCAGCCCACCATACAGGTAAAGCTGAAGATGACGGTGGAAAGCCAGAACTGCAGACTGCGTACAAAAGAGGTGAATACCATTCCTGCCATTACCTTAACCAATGGAGTGCCCTATTACCTTGCACCAAGTGAGTTGCAGGCCTTGTTCTCATCAGCCAATCTTGATTTCGGTGGTGGACTCAGCGAACAGCAGTATAATCAAACAGGCCGCTTACCCGAAGGCTTGTACACCTTTACATTTGAAGCATACGAACTTTACAGTGGCAATCTTGTAAGTAACAAAGGCTTCAGTATGGGCTGGTTAACACTGGCCGATCCGCCGTTACTCAACACACCTTCAAAAGGTGAAGAAGTAACACCCAACAGTACACAGAGCATTGTGTTTAACTGGACACCCAGGCACAACACCAGCCCTACAGCTGCTTACATGACAGAGTATCTGTTTACATTGGTAGAATACAATGATGCAGCCCTTAGTCCAGAAGCCGCTTTTGTATCCAGCAACCCGATTCTGCAAAAAACGGTTACAACAACAACCATGTTGTTCAGTAACCAGGAAGCCATCACCACTAATCTGGTAGAAGGGAAACGGTATGCCTGGCGTGTACAGGCTAAAGCCAAAAATGGTGCAGTTGAAATACCTATGTTCCGTAATAACGGAATCAGCGAAGTGCATTGGTTTGTATATAAAAACAGTTGTACCGCACCTCAGGGCATCACCGTAAATGTACAAGGACAGCGTGCCACCATTGAATGGCAGAACAACCCGCTGCATTTAGAATGGAAAGTAGAATACAGGGAACAGAATAATCCAAAAGCAGAATGGTTTACCCTCAGCAATACCTTGCCCCGTGTAGTGATCATGGATTTAAAACCATCCACCAATTACGAATACAGGGTGGGGGGTGCGTGCTATGTCAATCAGTTTACATACAGCCCGCTCGCTTTCTTCAGCACCGCAAATGCTCCTGTACCACCTGTAGTTAACTGTGGCGACAGCAGCTATCCGGTATTGGGCACAGCAGGGTTGCAAACATTGAATGCCGGTGATACCATCCGTGCAGGCAGCTTCACAGTAAAAGTAGGTTACAGCACTGGCAGCGGAAGCTTTACAGGAACAGGTTATGTAATTGTGCCGTGGCTGATGAATGCCAAAGTGGAAGTGAAGTTTACCAACATTACCATGAGTACCGATTACAAACTGGTAAGCGGTTTAATTGAAACAACCTACGATCCTACGGAAAGTGGTATTGATGATATTGATGAATACGTAGACATTTTTAAAGCAGGTTATGGTGTGGGCGATGTAGTAACAGGAGAAGTAACGGCTGATAAAACAGTTGACTTTATTGTGCAATGGCCCAATGGAATAAACGTAACCTTACCACCAAATTATAATAACCAAACAGGACAGGGCAGCGGCCCCATTACAATAGTACTAACACCACAGGGTGGTGGTGCAGCAACCACCTACACGGTTGATCAACTACCAACAACGATCAAGGATAAAGATGGCAACCTGTACCAGGTGGATAAAGCTGGTAACATCAGCCAGATTGGACAGTCTGGCGGTAGTGCAATTTTGAATAACGCAAATAAATCAGGAATAGACAACGACAAAGCTCTTATTAAGTTTGTGAATCATCCTGAACAACGTTTCGCTCTTGACGTATGGCAGTCTCAATATGCTGCCAACTCCACAATTAATAACGAATATCAAAAGTTAAATTACAAAACTACATCTGCGAACGCACCAGACGGGCACTATTATGTTCCGGCCAAAGCAATTGGACCGGGCCAAACCGATGTCATAAGAGCGGTATTGACTAACGTTGACAATTCGATAATTGCTGATAGCATAAAATTTATTTCAGGCAAAGGGGTAATATTTAAAAAGACAAAAATTAATGAAACCACTTTTGATATTTCAATTGTGGGCGGTCCCGCAAAAGATGCCCAAGAAATATATGCCGTTTACAAAGAATCCTCCACGCAAACATTGAATCTTGGGAAAATTCTTGTAGCAAGTTATCCCGATGTTAAGTATAAAGTCGTTCTCGTACCTATAGGATCACCAAGTGGATATAATTATCCGGAAATTTCGGATTCAATAGTAAAAATATATAACCGCATCAATGTTAACCTCGAAGTAAACCAAGTTGATAATTTCACTGACAATTCTTGGGATTTAGATAGCGATGGCTTAGACGTGAAAGGCAGTGGTGCCTTTAGCGTATATACAACAGAAATGAAGTTGTTAAATCAAACATTTGCTAAATCACCTAACTATGACCGAAATGCATTTTACATTTTTGTACTATCCAGGGCAGCGGACAGTACTGTATTAGGAGATATGCCAAGAGGTAAGCAATTTGGCTATCTTTTCACGGAAAATAATACACATATTGGTTCAACTGCCGCACATGAAGTGAGTCATGGACTATTCAGGCTAAAGCATATTGCAGACTATGACGGAATGACGAACTCAAGTATTCCTGACAATTTACTTGCTTATCCTTCCGGGAATAAATTATCAAAGTTTCAATGGGATTATGTTTGTGACCCAGGTTTTGTGCTTGGCATTTTTGAAAAAGATGAAGACGGACAGGAAGTAATAGTAAACAATCTCAAGGAAATCGTCGAGAAATATAAAAACAGTGACGGTACACTTACTTTCCTGTCAATGGCGGGAAAACCATTAAGTATCAAAGTAGATAAGCTTACTCAGATTTCTTTCGCTAATGAAGAGGATGTGTGGTCTGTTTCGCAAGGCAACTTCCCGATGGGTGTTATCTCCAGCTTTGTTTATGATGGTCAAAAATATAAAGCTGTAAAAGAAACAAATACAAATAACTTTCTCGGATACTGTACTAATCCTGGAAATTGTACTTCTACATCTTATTATGTAGACACATACAGTTATGCAAAGGCATACACAAATACGCTCGCTGGCATTCTTTGTATTAAAAAAGGCATACCCATTTTTAAAATATTTCCAACCGATTATCTTGATATAAATACAAGCGAGAAAAATACTCAGACACAGAATAAAGGAGAAGGGCAGGTGAAAGACCAATTCTTCCTTACTAATTATTTGAAAAATGAAGGCAATGCAATTGCGGTTTATGGCCAAATTCGAGATTTTAAGACTGAGGAAGAATTTTTCTTTGACAAGTATGGCAGTGATGAAACTATTTGCGGTGCAGAAGCAATGTATTTTTTATCAAGTGTACATTTTGTAAGAAAAAACCAGGCTTTAGTCAATTGCATTCAACTGGCTGAGCAAGAAACATCCAGCCAGCTCTATGCTCAAATCCGAAATGCAGAGATGATGGAACACGCTTCACAGCCTGCCATTGATAATACTGCATATGTTCGTCCTCAATATTTAGAAACAGAAAGAGGATATTATTATAAGGATTATCAAGAAAAATATCCTTTGCTAACAAGCGACGAAAATGTTTACCGTACATTAAATACCATACTGAATGAATATAACCGCAGTTTACTAAATAACCAAACCTCTTATTCAGATTTAGAAGATGAGCATATAAAACGTATTATCCGAATTTTTGATATTCCGCAATCTAAGGGCAGATCATGTTTACTAATAAATCTTCCGATTGAGCTCCGCAAAAAAATATTAGATAAATCTGGTCAATGGAAATTCGAATTTTCGCAAACAAAAGAATCGCTTTTAAATGATGTAATTCAATACACCCCGGATTCTGACATATCCAAAATGCTTGCGTATCTGGAAGCAAACAACTATTCAAATTATTGGCGCTTATATGATGAAATTAATGCGTCGCAAAGCGACAGGTTTGTATTTCTCGTTTCGCAAATGATTTATAAAATTAAAGCTAAACCTCAAGACTTACAATCACCAGAGGGACAGACCATAGAACCATATGTTGAGTTTCGTGAAACAAACCGTATGCGGATTGGTAAAGACGGGTCAAAATATTGGGAAACAGGTTCGCAAGATTTCACGTGTTATTCAATTCGTTCAGGAAGCAATATTGAAATTGGCTACAGTGTTACTAACTACGATAAAGTAAGAGTTTTAGTGCCTAACACATTCATCAAAAGAAAATTTACGGGAGGACCTTTTGACTATGTTCGCATAATAGTTACCAGTGATTTCCCTTTTGCAAATATTAATGGAGAGAAGATAAAGGAAGGAATCTATTACGATGTGCCTGCAATTTGGGTGTACTGGTTACTTGATAAAGAAGATACACATCAAAACTTCAAGTTTGCAAGGTTGTTATTGGATGGCGTTGCAATAGCCGGAAGTGTTTTAACGGCTAATCCCGGCCCCTTTCTAATTGCAGACGGGATAGTTGGTGGTGTAGATATGGTAATAACTCTGGCTACTGATATTGCGCCGGATAACACCACTATGACTCAAATAAGTGAAGTATGGGATGTTGTAGCAGCTGCTTACGGCGGAGTATTCATTACAAAAACTCTTGTAAATAATGTAAAGAGATTTACTATCAATCAAGCTGCAATAAAAAACTATGCTGATAATCTTAAAAATTCACTTAGTGGCCAAGCTTTAAAAGATCAGTTGCTGGCATTTTCCAATAAGCTCGAAGATATCATCAAAACTTTTAAAAGTATTGAAGAATTGAAAGCGGGAGCAAGGAACTACACAATGTCGGTCCTGCTAAGCTTGCAAATAAGAGCTAAAATACTTTTAAGTACATCACTGACAAAAGAAGGTGGATATTCATTGATAACAAAATACAATGCCGTTGCCATTAAAAATAGTGCCTCTAATGAATATGGTGTGATGAATGTTACTTTACGTGAAAGTGGCGATGTATACTTTACAAATCTTAAATTATATAAAGATGAATATGGTGATATTCAAAGAATAGTAGGCGCAACTTCAGAAGCAGAATACCACATTTCAAATAAAGTATATAATGGTGATATAGTATTTGTAGAGACTTCTAATAAGGAAATATTTGCATTAACTCAAGAGAATTTTAATACAAGTATAAAAGTCAAAGGAATAGCAAATCTTCCATTTTTGTCATATGGAGGCAAATTAGTAAAAACGACGTTGGGTACTGATGATTTAAGCCAATTTGCTGTGAATTTTCGCAAGACTCTACCAGTTCCAAATCATAGGGGTAATGTTGCTGTATTTGAGTATATAGATATTAATGGCACATTGACAAAAAAAGCATTCTCGACAGAAATCAATAATTCGTCTCATTCAGAAGAAATAGCGATTGATTTTTTTAACACACAAAACATACCCAAGCAAAATGTCAGAAGAATTTATAGCGAACTTGAGCCTTGTGAATTGTCGGGTCATACATGTAAGGCAAAACTAGAAGCCAATTTTCCTAAGGCCCAAAAAAGTTTTTCGTATTATTATCCAGGCGGTGTTGACAATACAATTAGACAATCCTCGGTTAGTCAGAGATACTTAGATTTACAAACTTTATTGCAATAAAATGAATTATAAAGATTACTCAAACGGTCTGTTTAAGTTTATATTACCTGACGAGGTAATTAATGTTATTAATAGTGCTGATTTATATTGCTTGGAACATATTGGGCTACCTAATAGAATTTTGTCTAATGAATTTGTGTTTTACAACAAGCCGATTTTTGATCAGGATCAAGACTGTTTGTTATTGGGAAAAAATACACATGTCTCGGAATGGGAATTAAAGATGAATATTATTAATCGGTCCATTTTTTATTCTGGAAAATCAAGTAGCCTGCGAACCGATGTTTATTGCTATTATAATAGCAATATTTCGAAATTCTTGCTATGCCATTTTTCATATGAATTTTATGTAAGACGGTTGATTGGTTCTGAGGCATTAGGTCCATACTATGACAATACACCAGAAGGCGGCAACTTCGGAAAATATGCAGAATTGTTAAAAGGACTTATTAAAGACATCGATGAGCAAGCAACAAAAGAAGGAGCATGGTATGCATTAATTGAGGAAATGAGTTTAGGTGTACTATGAAAAATACGGCAACTAATGTGTTTCTCTAAATTTAATTTATTAAAGATGGGGTTTTCGAGACGGGACAAAATTATGGGACGTTAGCAGATGAAATCGAAAGTTAAGAGCTATATAAATTGATAAAATAGGAAAGTTCGCAGAAATAAAATTATGCGTAATCGTACATACACCTTATATAAAGGTATTCAAGTAGAATTGGGTAGAGATATGTCAAATAACTTTAAATTGATATATAGAGGTTCGTCATGTCCATTTACTGATTTTGTGAAGTTTTTCAGTTTGGATGCTAATGGATCAGAGGTTTTTTCGAAAGTAATTTATCATAATGAAGAAATCACAAATGCATTTTCAGTAACAACATATGCCTTGTATAAAGGATTTAAATTTCAGGTAAGTAATAAAAAAAATGAAATATTTCAATTGACTACTGGCGATGAGAACGCCTATAGACAACTGGATTTAGAGTTTATAGACAGAGGCTATTATCTTAAATGGGTTCATAAATCAGACATTGAAAAAATGTGGGAAGAAAGAAAAAAGGCAGGGTATGATTTACCAATGCCTGAGGGAATTAAGGAGGTTCAGGAGATAGATTTTTAAGACAGATCAGCAATATTACTGAGAGATGTCTATTTCTTTAGAGTTAAATATGATTAGTAACAAAAATGATGTAATAAACTACAAAGACTATCCAGAAGGTAGTCAGGGGAAGAAATATTATGATAGCGTATATCTGCCAATACAGGAGTACTTGGTAAAGTACTATAAAGATATCGACCTAAGCCGCTGGAACTATATCAAAGAAAAATTTATTGATCCATTATTTGACTTATCTAAGAATGAATTGTATTTGGATTTTTTGAAGTCAACTAAGCCCAATTTCTTTCCAGATAAAGAAAAACTTGACTTTTTTTGGAAAATAATTAAAGAGGATAATCGGTTCGATCTTGAATTGAAAAAGTTTTTCGCCTTTTTGTATGCTATTGGATTTTATAGAGACCTGAATTTTGATGAATGGCTCAATGTAAACTATTGGTCTCACCCGTGGAATAAAGAATTTGAGGATGATTATACAATTTTACAATTATTAGATTACAAACACTCTGATAATTACTTAAAGGAAAGATTCGCAACTCTTTCAATTTTTTAACTTCCAACATTATGAAATGCCGTTTTATAGACACTTTCTAGTTTCACAAAAAAATGGTTCCAGTATTGCAAATAAATCCTTGTATTCATTATTAAACTAAACCACAAATCAATCAAATGAAAAAAACAATCACGTACGCAATTTTAATCGCAACCCTCGCAACTGCATGTAAAAAAGGAGAGGGTACAAAAACAGAAAGCAAAACCGATATCCTTGCAAAATCTACCTGGACAGTAGACAGCTATGGTGTGGATACAAACATGGATATGGTATTAACCGGTATTGAAAATGAAACAAAGAATTGCGACAAAGACAATACGTATTCATTTAGCGCCAATGGGTCATTGGTTCGTAATAACGGCACTTTAAAATGTAGTACAGAACCCACAACAGAAACCGGTGCCTGGCAGTTTTACTTAAACGAAACCAAACTCGAAATTTTTGGCAATATGTATTTCATTAAGTCACTCACAGCCACAAGGCTTGAGTTATATAGTCCCGGTCCTTCATCCAATGCAATTTTTATTTTAAAACGATAACTTCAAAGCCCGTGTAGCGATGGTTCTGTTGCACGGGCTTTCCTCTGTATGCGTTGACGTCTTATTCAGTTTTATAGCAAAACAATACCAACAAATGAGAAAGCAGATTTGTACCCTTTTACTTATTGCCATTTTTTTTGCCTGTGGAAAAAAAGAAAACAATGCCAATAAACCTCCTCAAAGTTTTTCGGTTTCTGTAAGTGAAGTAAAACCCACCAGCGCCCAGTTAAACTGGACAGCTGCAAAAGATCCCGAAAACCAATCGGTAACCTATACCGTTGAAGTAAAAGGGCAAGTTATAACCACCGGTTTATCAGTAACAACTCTTAAGCTCGACAATCTTACCGAGAATACTGCTTATACAGGTAAAGTGATTGCCAAAGATGCGGCAGGTCTTAGTACTGAGTCTGCATTTACTTTTTCAACAGCTAATTCTCCGGCACCTTCTGCATTTATACTTACACTTTCCAAAGCAACGTATAAGTCCATCGATCTCATCTGGAATGCCTCTACCTTGCCCGATAACGGAACCGTTTCCTACGATGTGTATGTAAACAATGTGTTCAGGGCAGGCAGCATACCTTCTCAGAATTACAGTATTACAGGTTTGCAGCCGCAAACCCAATACAGCATAAAAGTTGTTGCCAAATCGGCTGCTGGTAAAAGCACTGAAAGTATCTTACAGGCTTCCACAACGGTTAACCAGGCACCTGCTGCATTCACTATCAGTAAAACGGAGACAGGCGTAACCAGCATCAGCATTGATGGCTCAAAACCTACAGATCCGGAAAATGAGCAGTTAAGTTATTTCACGGTAATTGATAATGTAGAAAAACAGATTTATCCAACGTTTACTGCAACTGCTTTCTCTTATCGTGTTGAAGGGCTGGCCAGCGGAGTACAACATAGCATTGCCGTTAAGGTAAAGGACGAGGGAGGCGCAGCAAGCACCAGCAATACCCTTACGGTTACAACCTATAAGAGTCCGGAAAATAATTTTGTCATTACACCTGTTGCAGAAGGAACAAAAGTGGCCGTTGAATTTATCACCGCAACAGAAGAACGTATCAGCACGGCATTATCGAGATATGCAGTTAATGATGACTGGCGAAGTTTTGCAACTGTACAAATTACCTATACCGCATTACCTGATGGCAAAACGAAAATTAAACTGTTGATTGATGATTCCGACCTGCGTACTTTGTACAATCGGAAGTTTCAGCTGAATCTTCGCTGGACACCGGAAGATATTTCTACCTACAGTACTGTTGTTTACTACACCCATTTTACAGCTACTACCGCAAAAGTTAGTAATGCCCATATTCAAGGACCCGGTGCAAACCCTCCACAATGGTCTATTAGTTTCGAAAACTGTAAAATCAGCGATTACAGCAGTTGGGATATACAGACAATTGTATTTGATAACGAGGTGATCACCGCCTTTGCAGGTTTTGCAATCTGCGATCCATCGAAGATTGGGTACTATACAGGTAATGTAACCACGGCGCAATACACGTACTTAAAAACAAAAACCGATGGCTACCTGATTGTAAAGGATGCAGGAGGTTATCATCAACTCAACTTTACGTATACCTGGCAGGATTAATCTTGAATAAGATGAATTGCATACACGTAATTATAGCCTTTAAAACCTACAGATTCATTTTTTAACCTAAATACAAAAAGCAACTATTATGGAAAAAGCTCTATTCATTTTTGCACTTGCGATCTGTTTGTCTGTAAAGACAAATGCCCAATATCCTAATTTGGCAGAGTATACGATAAGCGGATTGACAACAACGACATTCAAATACGATTGTTTTATTAATACGGGAACTTGTGATGATAGGAGGAAAAAACGGGTAACAGAAGTCCCACCATGGATTGTAGGCGGCGGATGGCGTTCGTACTTTTTTGTCGATGGCAGAGAATCCCAAATCTGGTCAAGCCCAAAATCGTTAATAGACAATTCCGTGATCGATTTAAAAAATGACGCTGTAGGTCCACATCGGGCAATGTTCCCATATATCAATGGCAATTTCTCTCAATATGTAAACATTGACAACTGGAAAAGGAATTATGCCGGATTCTATTCAGCCCATTATTTTGAACATCCTGTTCAGGGAACAATAACACTCGGTTTTATGCATGGTGAAAATAAAAATGAAATAACCGGTGGTGATTGCTGGAGCGGAAATTATGTTCACAATACGATGTTGCCAGCCGTTTTAAAAAATTGCAATGACCCTGATAGTTATTCCGGGCCCGGCAAATCCGACGGATGGGACGCCTATCATTCCATTTTAAGTGCTGCATGGATACCAAATAATCAAAATACAAATTGGGGACAGGGATATTTTTCCAATGATATTGGTCCGATTTGCTGGCCCAATAATGGATATGCCACCAGTTCGGGTATTAAAACAACAACTGGTTTCAGGCATCCTTCTTCAATTATTGTCGGTGACTATCTTTATATTTTTGTGATGCAGGGAGGTTCTTATAAAGGTTGGATTACAGAAACGGAGGGCCGGAAAGGAGGTGTGAAATTATTGCGTGTACTTAAATCGGAGTCACTTGATCCCAGTAAATATGAAATTTATTACAAGGATGAACTGGGAAATGTATTCTGGAATCCATCCTTGCCGACAGGGTTTACAAAAGAAAATATGTTGAGCTTCATAAGTGTTCCCGGTCCTAAGTCCACGGGGATATTAGAAGATAACAGTAACCTATCGGATGTTGTAAGATTTTCAGTTGCGAAAGTAAAAAACAAAAACTACTACGTTGGATTAGAACAATACCGTTTATGGTCGAATGGTTCTGTGTACAAACTGGCTTTACGTTTTTCAACGGATTTGATTAACTGGACGGATCGGTATGATGTCTATACCGCTAACAGTTGGGAATCAGGAAAATTGAATTACCCGGTACTCTTAGATAAATATGGCTGGTCCAACACAGATGTTGACGAAGATGATTTTTACGTTGTGGGTACCGAGCATGGTCCGATTGATCATGTAAACAAATTACACATCTACAAGTATATCCCACCGCCACCACCGCCGCCAACTGAGTGTCCTCCGAATGAATTATGCCCGGTTGATGTTGTGGGCAGGGCCGCAAAAATAAATACTGACAAACTGGAACTAAACAAGCCGATTTTACTTCAAAGTCTCAGAATCTATCCGAATCCGGTAAAGGACCTGCTCACTATTGAATTACCTCAAGTGAACAACATACAATCCATTCGTATTGTGGATATGAATGGACGAACGTTATTGTCGCCCATGAGTAATTTATTTAACGGAAATCAATCATATCCGTTGAAAATAGATGTGTCTGCTTTGCAAAAAGGCGTCTATTTTGTGCAATTCTTATCAAGGCAGGAGCAGAAGACGTTTAAATTTGTCAAACTATGATTTTGCATAAAGGCAAGTATATTTTATACTTGCCTTTTTAAATAGCTGTTATGAACCAAAAGAAATACCTGGAATATTTTCTCATTGCGCTTTTATTGCTTGTTCTTTACCATGCCGTGTTCAGCAGTGAGTACGTTTATCTAGATGAGATTAATCAGTTATGGTTAAAAAGCGGTAACGAAAACTTTGTGATGTTTGCAACACAAGGCCGTTGGTTAACAGGTGTATTGTTTCAACAACTATTTCGTTTGATCGATTCCGTTGAGGAACTAAAATGGCTCCGTATTTTTTCGTTGTGTGGCTGGATAGGAAGTTCTTTCGGTTTGTATTATTTATTTCAGTTATGGCAAAAAGCAGGTAACTGGTCTGAACATTTACCAAAGTGGATGATCCTTTTTTCTGTAACATCCTTGCCCGTAGCAGTTTTTATTGGTTGGGCATCCTGTATGGAAATGTTCTTTGGTGTTTTCTTTGCTGCTTTAAGCAGCCACTACTTATTTACATATCTGCAAAAACAAAAAGAAGGATACATTTCCATCCCGACAGGCAAGGCGTTTTTAACTCTATTCTTTGGTGTCCTTTCTCTGTTTTTTTACCAGAGTACATTTGCATTATTTCTGCTTCCATTCTTGCTACAGTTTTATTATAACCCTGATCGTATTGGTAAAAAGCAAATCATTCCTTTGTTTTTTTACTTTTTAACGTATGTTATCTATTTCGTTTTGTTTAAGTTTACCCTTTCTGCAGGCAATTTACCTGTGAGTGATCGGGCTCAGATTTCGTTTCAGTTTATCGATAAAATATCTTTTTTCTTTTCGGGACCATTACCTACCTCTTACACATTTAATTACCTGTACGAAACCCAAACCCTGCTTCCACAGGTGCTTGCTCCGCTAAGTATACTTTTATGGGTTATTTCGCTCTTTGTGACCAATCGTTCTGCGGGAGCAGGAAAAGCCATTCAGCTTATACTTGTTACGTTTTCAGTGTTCGCATGCATGTATATACCTTCTTTAATTGCTAAAGAAAACTTTCCGGCTTATCGTACACTTTTTGGAGTTCAACTAGCTGTATTCAGTGTTTGTATCATCCAACTTGAAAATTTAATACGTAAGATCACCAAGCGTAAGTATGTTTATATGGCAATAGCACTTTTGTTAGTAGGATTAGGATATTACAACTTCAATTTTCAATTCATCAAACCTCTTACAACTGAGTATAAGTTGTTTCACTCTGATTTTCAAACGAGATATACATCTGCAGTTGTAAACGTTTATTTTATCAGGGCTGGAGAGAACGCATTTCAAAAGAAATTCGGCATTCGCAGTGCAAATGATGAAATAGGCAGACCTTCAACATCAAGAGACTGGGTACCTGAGCATTTAGTAAAGCAAACTGTTTTTGAGCTAACAAAAGACAGGGAGAAAGCCAATCAAATAAAAATTGTTCAATTCGCAACAAAAGAAGAATTTTTACAATCTCATCCCCGTTTAAATCCGGGAGACCTCTTGATCGACATGAACGAGCTTTTACTCAATAACTAATAGGCTATCGTAAAATAGTAATAAATCCTTTTTGTTTGATGTTTGACTGTTTAAGATCAATCACATAATAGTAGGTACCAGCGGGCAATGCCTGTCCATTTAATTTACCATCCCAAGGGTTGCTATATCCAACCGACCTGTAAAGAAGAGTACCTGCTGTGTTATAGATTTCAATAACAGCACCTGGAAAATCATTCAGGTATTTAATCTCCCACACATCATTTACCCCATCTCCATTGGGAGTAAAGGTATTTGGTGGAGTTGGGAGCCGCAGCACTTTTACAGCAACTTCATCAACAGATTTACATCCAGCAAGGCCAGTTACTTCAATTGTATACAGCTGATCACTCTTTGGCTCCACAATGACAGGGTTTTGAATGGTGCGACTGTTTAAATAATCAGGCGGCGACCACCAGAATACTAATCCTGAACCGGAAGCTTTTACTGCTGATAATTGTTTCCGCTCATTTTCAAGCATGCGTATATCTGGGCCTGCATCGACAACGGGGTATCCCCAGACTGAAACTCTTTTTTGCAAAGTATCGCTGATACAACCTTCGTTATTCTGAACAACTAATTGAACATTATAGTTGCCGGGGTTTGAGTAACTACTATTGGGAGAGGACAAAGAAGAAACTGTACCATTTCCAAAACGCCAGTACCATTTCGCAATTGCACTTCGCTGTGCAGTACTTTGATCTGAAAAAAGAAGTTGCTCATTGATACAGGCGCTGTCTTTTACTGTAAACATGGCTACAGGTTGCGGAAATACTTCCGTAACAGATTTTGCAACAGAATCAACACAGCCTGCAGCTGATGTTACCTTTAGGTTGACGGTGAAGGGCCCCGTAGATGTATAGAAAAAAACAGGATCTCTTTTTTGTGCTTCCATGCTGCTTGCAGCTTTTCCGTTAGGATCGCCGAAACTCCATTGATAGCTGAATAATCCATTCGTGTTATCTGAAATGGTAGAGAGGTTGATGAATTCTGCTCTGCCGCCAGGTAAACATATTTTCGGCAAACGAAAATCGGGTCTTGGTAATGGATGAACCTGGATTTGCTTTTCAACCATTGAACTAATACAACCTCTTGTATCTGTTGCTGTCAATGAAACCTTGTATCTCGCAGCCGTATCGTACTGGTGCTGTATTGCGGTTGCAGTTATTATACTGTCTTTCGCCTGGTCACCAAAATTCCATTTCCATGTATTCATTGGATTGCTGGCTGTGCTGGTAAACTGCAGATTATTTTTTTCGCATAGCGTTGATTGAATTGTGAAATCAACAACAGGATTCGGCCATACTTCAACAGTCTGTTCTGCAAAAGCAGTACATCCTGCAGCACTTGTAAACGTATACCGGATGGTATGTTTACCAGGTCCAGCAAGTGCAGGATTAAAAAGACCTGTTGAATCAATACCCGGCCCGGTATATTTACCCGAACCGGCAACTCCGGTTAATTCTGTTGCCTGCGTAAGTAAACGGCTGCTGTCGGAAAAACAAAAACCTCTTACAGGTAAAAATTGTACCTGAGGATAAATATGCATACGGATATCCTTGGTTATTTCTTCCATGCAGCGTATACCGGAATATACACGATACCTGATACGATAAGTTCTGGTTGTTTCTCCGGGCTGCAACAAAGGGTAGCTGTGCCTGTATATTTTGTCGGGTAAAGGATCGTCGTCTATTTCAATTGTTGCCGGAGAATTCAGGTCGTCCCAGATTATTTCCAATCTGATAATAGTTCCTGCATCAACTGTAGAGCGATGTTGCAACGACACTTGCTGGCCATTGCACACATCGGTTCCGTTAATGAAATTGACAGCAGGTGAAATGATTCCTCCGTTTACTGTAAAGGGGACATTGATCAACGAATCGCTGCATCCATTAGCCGATACAGCAATTAACGAAATACCATATGAACCGGGCAGGTTAAACTGAACCGATGGATTTGGGGTCATGCTTTGGCTGGGTGACGGTGCTGGAATAACAGGGGTGGGCCCTGCATTAAAATTCCAGTTGTAGGTTACTTGTTGGATGGAGTTATCGGCAATGCTGGATGTATTAGTGAACAGAACAGGAGAGTCATTGATACATATTTCAGGCAATGAAAATCCTGCTTTTGGTAATGGGTGAATCGAGATGACTTGCGTTACTGTATCGCTTAAACATCCTTTGTCTGATTCCACAAGTTGCTGAATCGTTTTTAATCCCCAGGAGGTATATGTATGCGTGAGTGATTGATTAGTAAGTCCATTTAAAATTGTTCCATCTCCCATGTTCCAGAATCGCCTGTTGATACTGCCCGAGAGAACTGTTGATGTATCAGAAAATAAAATCTGTGTTTTCTCACAGGTGATACTGTTGTTTTCAAAACCGGCAACTGGCTTTGGGTAAATCATAAATTGTTGCGTGGCAGTATCACTGCTGCAGTTTTTATCGGACGTTACCCAATGTTTCACACTGTACATGCCGGGTGTTGTAAAAACGAGTGCAGTATCTTTTTGAAAAGAGGTTGCGATGCGTGTTCCGGCCTGATTGAAAAATGCCCAATAGCTGTTTGTGATTTGTTGTCTGCCCGCTGTTGATGCATCAGAAAATTGTATGCTGGTATTTGCGCATCCATTTTTTACCTGCTGTATTCCTACTTTAGGCTGGGGATAAACTGACTGTAATTGCTTTGTTACAGTGTCTGTGCAACCTGTGCCCGATGTTGCCGTTAATTGCACAGTAAAAGGACCTTCGGAGGTATATGTATGCGTTGGCTGATAATTGCCTGAAAGATTAGCAGCTCCTGATCCCGGTTCACCGAAGTTCCATTGATAGGCAAGACTGGCGGCCGTGTTTCCGGGAAGTGAAGAAAGATTAGTGAAGCTCACAACTGCATTGGGTAAACAGGCATCTGAAAAGCTAAAGTCCGATACCGGGTTTGGCGAAATCTTTATTGGCAAACTAAAAACCGAACTGCTGCAACCCGAGTTTGTTATAACCTGCAAAGAAGCCAGATAAATTAAAGTGTCGGGATAAACAACCGAAAGAGATTCGTTTGTTGTTTTCGTTATGGTCGCTCCTGTACCTGTTTGCCAACTCCAGTTTCTAATAGCACCGTAGGCACCGTCCAGATAGGAGGAGTCCCGAAATAGTACCGGCTTGTTTGCACAAAACGGATTTTCAATAAGGAATTTTGCAACCGGAACTCTTGTAATTAAAATAGTTTTCTCTATCGTGTCGCTGACACATCCGCCATCTGTTACGACACTGTATCGAACCTTAAACGTGCCGGGTTTGTTGTAAAATTTTATTGGATTTTGCAAATTAGAATACGTACTGTCTCCGAAATCCCAATAGTGGCCAATTATATTTTTCCCGTTTGAAAGATTGTTTGTCGTAAATACAGTTGCAGAATCAACACACCCGTTGCTGGCCCAGGTGAAGTTGACAACCGGCGAAGCTGTAACGTTAAGTTCGTATCGAATACTTTGTTCTCCCGTACAGCCAGATGAAGTAGGGTTGTTGACAACAATATCAATCAGATATGTTCCGAGGGTATTGTACACAACCGGGTTAGACAAACGAAAGACGTAAACAGTTCTTCCATTAATCATGTAAGTTGAATCGGCTGTTACCGGACCGTTCTGAACAACGTCAGGATATCCGGAAAATTTCCATTGAATGGATAGAGGTATGTAGGGCAGTGTAAGCGATGCGTAAAAAGGAGTGCCACTACATGCTTCTTTGGTTGGTGCTGTCGCAAACTGGTTACGGATCGTGATAAACTGGTAGAGATCTTTAACGTTTGTTCCTGCATTGTAACCATATGATTCTGCATTTCCATACCCGTAGGCAATTGCATTGAAGCCGCTATCTGATTGAATGGTATGGGCTCCCTGAGTTAGTGGTATTTGATAATAGCGGTAACCTGAAATGTTGGGGTGGGGAATCCCTGTCACTGCCGGTAATGCTCCATCTATTTTAAGTGAAGTTGCCCCTGTATTCTTAATCAGGATATTGATGTAATGTTCACGGATGGCTGCATTGGGCGTTGAGTTAATGGTAACTTTTTCAATGGTTTGTTCAATCGGACTTAAATAGATCATTTCAGGATCTCCCAAGGATTCCGGTTGCCCGTTAAATGTATAAGGAATATTCGGGTTGCCACATTGAACCCGTGTCGTTATGTACTGTGCAAGCATAACCGGTTTGGACGACTCTATAAAATCAGGTGTAGAACTTTGGTATTCGTAATAGAAGTTATTGATAAGGCCTGTTAATACAATGCCGTTTCGTTTTACCACGGTAGCTGGGTCGCTTACACAGATCCTGTAAAAATTATTAGGCATTTTAATAGTAGGTGCAGTCAGATAATTTTGGCCCCAGGCATTCGGAGGAAAAGCCTGTTGCATATAATTGTCGGATGTGCCCGATACATTGGCAGCGCACTGCACATTTATTTTTCCCGAACCGGAGTATACCGCAATCTTTTTACAGGTAGCATTATTGCCAGCAATGGATCTGATTTTTGTACCGGTTAAGTCCTCGCCACGATACAAATAAATAGGTTGGCCAAAATTATTGGTGCCGACCTGCAAAGGGGTAAGCAATCTGCCAAATAGGTTAAATACTTCGCCTTTGTTCAGTGTAACTGTAACAACTTCGCCTGCCAAATGGTTAATGGTATTGGCTGAAGGGATAACCTCGATGGTCGTATTGTCTTCCACTGCTACAACATAGCAGTACGAGTAGGAATTTTGATCATTGGACGTTTGTTTAAAATTAATCGAATAGTATTCATTGGTCAAAATAGTAGTGGGGAAAAGAAGGCTTGCCCCCGAGATCGCACCATCATAGATATGTGCATAGGCAATGACAGGCTCCGTACTGGTTATATGAATGCCTTTGTTTGATTTTCCTTCAGCTAGAATCCGAGCATCTCCGGGACCTGATTTTGGAAGTATGTCGGATGTCGTAACCTGATTGGCTGTTATATTGTAACTTCTTGTCCATCCACTGGCAGGAATGGAAACAGTTACGACGGCATTGCGGTCGGAAGTAAAGTACAGAACCATGTCCTGTGATCCCCCGGTAGTATTTACAGTTCCATCAGCATTGAACATTGAAGCATGATTACCATACGCAACCCAGAAATCTTTACCCTTGTTTGAGAAATCCTGCGAAAACGAAGAAATTCCTGTACATAGCAATGCCAGAAAAAAAGAAAGAGTAACGAGTGTTTTAAATCTCCGCATGCACCGGCAGGTAAGCAGTTGTCTTTAATAATTTTGCAATGAAAATAGTGGATTCTTCTGTAAAAGGGCCATTCCGGAGATTATAATTTATCCTGTTTTTTGTTACTAAAAACAACGCAGGGAATTTTGCAGAAGCTTGACATGACCATTATCTGAAAATATGGATTAAACTTCATCGGATAAACAAAAACAACATCGATTTTGAATAAAATATCGGGTAATCCTTTGCTGCACACCCGGTTTATTTCTGTCTGCCTTCGGCAAATAAACCGGCCGAGCCACAAAGGCCAATGAGATTTATGCATGAAGATGGCTGCGTGCCTTGCCAACATCATGCATAGCTTTTCTAAGTTGAAAATTATTAGTCGCTGAAAAGGCTTTCATTCAGCAAACCCTGCCGCAAAGATATTGTCCTGCTTTGTGCGGAACAAGGTCTTCTTCCTTCACTGGTGAGCAGCAGTTATTGCCACCGGTTTTCAAAAAAATCTCCACCTGTTTTACCTATGCTTTCCTTGCAATGCGGTCGTATTTTATTTGAAAAACCTTGTTCCTCCTCCGCAGTCCGAATGCCTGGTCGCTATGGGTACATGAATGAGGCGAAGCCGAATTCCTACAATACTCCTTTTTTAATCATTAAAATTTCAGTTATGGAAATCATCGGAAGAATGACCGCAGACGCAACAGTCAATGAAACAAAGGCAGGGAAAAAAGTGGTGAACTTTTCTATTGCAATTAATGACACTTACAAAGCGAAAGGCATGGAAGAAGTAAAACGGTTTGTTACCTATGTCAACTGTTCTTACTGGATCAATCCTGGAGTGGTTGCTTACTTAAAAAAAGGAACATTGGTAGAATGTTTCGGGCGTATCAGTGCAGATGCTTTTACAACAAAAGAAGGAGAAGCTAAAGCAAGACTCAACTTTCATGTGAATGTCCTGAAACTGCATGGAAGCGGTAGCCGCACAGAAACGGTAGTTTCCAATGAAGAAAACCTACATTCAACGGATAGTCAGACAAAAAAATCAGCAGATGATTTACCGTTCTGAGTTGATAGGGGGGCAGCGCATTCGCTTTGTAATGTGCTGCTTTATTTTCTACTTCATTTTTAAACAACAGCAATATGGCACACAATATTTTTTTGAACGAACAAACAGGAAAACACAGTTTTTTTAGTGTAAAGGAAAAAGCTTGGCATGGATTAGGACAGATTGTGGAGAACTATCCTAACAGTACAGAAGCATTGCAGTTTGCAGGACTTGATTTTGAAGTTTGTAAACGAGCTAACACGCATCATCTGGATGATGGGACTGCAATCATTTCAAAGACTTCGTTCTTCACCTATCGTCACGACACAGGGGCAATACTTGGTGACCGTTTAGGAAAGGATTACGAAGTAGTACAGAATGCAGATGCATTTCGTTTTTTTGATGCAATTGTGGATGGTGAGGGCATTCAATACGAAACAGCCGGAGCATTGGGAAAGGGAGAAAAGATTTTTATTACAGCAAAGCTGCCGGGGTATATCAAGGTAGGAGCCGATGATCTGATTGAAAAGTATTTATTCCTGACGACCTCTCATGATGGATTCGGCAGCATTATGGCAGCGTTTACACCAATTCGTATTGTTTGCAACAATACTTTGAACGCAGCATTACGTAACTGCAGTAATGCCATTAAGATCCGCCATACAGTAAATGCAAAGGAACGTCTGGATGAAGCGCACAAAGTGATGGGGATTTCTAATCAGCTTTCGGTGCAACTGGAAGGAATATTTAATCAGTGGGCAAAGGTTCGTATCACAGACAAAGAAGTACAGAAACTTATACAGCTCGCAATGGTTCCTAACAAGGAGGTGCTGCAAAACATTCAAAATGGCGAAGAGGATGAACTGAGTACCTGTTTTAAAAATATGTGTGATGCAGTGAATGAATATCATTTAACCGCTACTACACAACAAACAGAAGTAACAAAAGGTACAGTGTTTGGTGCTTACAATGCCATTACCGGCTACTTTCAGAATGTAAGAACGTATAAGGATGATGAAGCAAAAATGAAATCCTTACTGTATGGAGGTACAGCACAGTTACGAACACAAAAGGCTTTTCAGCTTTGTGAGGATTTTGTAAAAGGGGAAATGGGAGGAATTTTTAATTGATGGTTATTGTGAGGGGCATTTCAAAATGCCCCTTTTTTCTTAGAAAGCTGCCCCGCAATATCTTGGCAGAGTCTACAAAATGGCGGGGCAGCTTGGGGTTATTTTAGATATATTATTGGATTAAGGCATTTTTAGATAAATAGGGATAGAATTCAGCATCATTCCTGATTTTATTAATATAGTCTTCCACCTTTTTAATTTCAACAAAAAGTTCCAAACTATACTTTTCAATAATATTATTTTCAGGCTCCATCATCAATACCTCACTAATCTTAATTGCTTGCCTTAATATAGCATTATGATCAAGCTTGAAAGAAACATTAGCAGTTAATGCATCCAATAGATAAATGATGACATAGCTAAGCCTTACAGATGGGTGCGGATGGCAGGTTTCCTGATAGTAAATTTTTGAATATCCTTTTGCCCACTTGATGAAATGAGTATAAACAGCCGCTAATGCCACTGCAGCAATATCTGATAACAACTCTTTGAAATCATTTTCGTCTTTAGGATGGCATCGCTCTGCAAAGTCCTTTATATGGAATGATAACTGATTTGCTGCAAACCAATCTGCATCATGTTCTCGGATATGCTTTTCAACTACTTCATCCCCGATACATTTTTCGCCTGCAAATTCTGTATGGTCAGTTGATCCAATACTTCGTTGAATTAAATGGCCAACTTCATGATAGTGGAAGAACAAATTGGCATACTGGAAAAGAAAATAGACTCCTTCAATACCTCCTCGTTGAATCACTCTTTCATATTTCAAAAGTGGTTCATTTTCAAACAAAGCCTTTTTACCCATATAGAAGGTATTCAGTTCAAATATCGTCCCCTTAAAAATCTCAACCAGTGAGTATTTGTTTTTAAGATAAGCTACAGCATTTTCTCCTGTATGAGTATTATAATAAAGCCTGGCAGGAGCAATGTTGAAACCCAGGTCGTCCCGGTCAAGGTATTCCTGACAATAATTATAAAACTCGCTAAATTCTTTCTCCAACGGGAAATCTTCAAACTCATAATAATCGCCATATAGTGGCGTAATACCGTTTTCTTTTAACTCCTTTATACTGGCTTTGTAATCTCTCATAAAATAGATTTTTATTTACTTCATTAATTCCCCACAAAGTTCGCTTTTTGTCTTCGTGGCGGCAATGAAATTCCGGCATAAAGAAACCAGTTCCGGCATTACATCAGATACTATTTATTCCGTTGCTTCATTGCCTTGGTCGTCAAAAGGCGCATGCGGTTCCATAATTAATTTTTAAATCATTAAATGAAATGTTATGGAACAGTTAGCAATGCAATTTCCGGAATGGACAAGAGTAGCAGAAGTTGAATTGGTTTATAAAACAAAAGTAAAAGCTTCAGAAAGACCTAAAGTAAATTCCTCAAAGGATATTTATAACATACTTAAACAGGTTTGGGATGAAAACAAAATCGACATGCTTGAAGAATTCAAAGTAATATTTCTGAACAGAGCGAACAGGGTTACCGGCGTTTATGATGCTTCATCTGGTGGTATTACAGGCACGGTGGCCGATCCAAGATTGATTTTAGCTGCCGCTATTAAATCTCTGTCTGTATCAATTGTGCTATCACATAACCACCCAAGCGGCAACTTAAAACCTAGCCGTGCCGATGAGGAAATAACGTTTAAAATAAGAGAAGCGGCTAACTATCACGATATTAAGGTGCTGGATCATATTATCATTTCAAGTGAGGGCTATTATTCTTTTGCAGATAAGGGGCTTATATAGCCCCTCATCAATTTCCGATTTTCCTAGTAACAGAAAAAATCTTGTATATTTATTGGTAAACTAAAATTATTATTTACAACCAATTAACATTCTTGACATACCTATATAAAAACACCCCACCCACCTTTTATTAATGCCCACCAGAGACCTGTTTTCAGATAATTACAAACACAAATGGCCAAGTCAAGAAGACTTTCCTATCAACAATGACACATTCGAAAGAACAGTTAAGGCTGTACTTTTAAACGATATAAAAGTATCTTCAGAATACTTAATAGTTACAGGATTCACCTCATTGGCCAACCTTATTGAAATATTCGGCACCCGTGAGTATTTCGGTTTACAGAAATTAAAAGTAGTCTTGGGTTTTGAGCCTGAGCTTATTGCAAGGAAAAAATGGCCTTCCTACAATCTCGCCACAGAAGTAAAAAATTACTGGTTGCGACAAGGCATTTCAATTGTTCTTGGTGGTGCAATACTAAACCTGATAGATAATATTCAACGAAAAAGGTTTGATTTCCGTTTGCTTGATAAACTTCATGCAAAAATATATGTAGGAAACTACCATACTATTTTAGGCTCGGCCAATTTCAGCAAAAATGGTATTACAAAGCAGCAGGAAGCTAATATCCGTGTAAGTGCTGTGGGAGACAGTAAAGAAAAATATCAATTCGGTGAGATTAAATTGCTTGCTGACAATTTCTATGACCTTGCAGAAGATTATAATGATAAGTTGATTGATCTTTTAAATAAACTTTTAAAAGATGTAACCTGGCAGGAAGCATTGGCAAGAGCTGTAGCTGAAGTTACAGAAGGTGAATGGCTGAAAGAGTATCCCGAGCTTTATCAAGCTGTAATTAATACCGAATTATGGCCCACTCAAAAAATGGGAATTGCAAAAGCAATGTATGTTATCCAAAATCAAGGTAACGTATTGATTGCTGACCCTACAGGCTCAGGTAAAACTAAACTATGTACTGCTTTGGCTTATACTTTGTTTCACTGGTTACTGGCCAATGGAAAAAAACATATTTCTAATGCCCTGATAATTTCTCCTAAGCAGATAATGGATAACTGGCAGAAAGAAGAAAAGTCTTTCAAGATTTTTAATAACATAAAATCTATGGGCATACTGAGTACAAGTAAGGAGAAAAACAGGAAACAGGCGCAAATGGATATTGACAAGGCAAGTATCTTAATTGTTGATGAAGCACATAACTACCTTAACAGAGCTTCTATAAGAAGCCGGTCCATTACACCAACAGGTTCTTCTCATATAATTTTATCTACAGCAACCCCTATTAATAAAAAAGCGGAAGATCTTTTGAGATTAATTGAGTTACTTGATATAGATAATTTAAGTAATGAGGACCTTAATGAGTATATCAGGCTTCGTAGCTCATCCATAAAAGTGTATGATGAAGTTTATATCGATAAACTAAGAAACTATATCAATCAGTTCATCGTACGTCGCACGAAGAAGAAATTGAATGAGTACATACAAAAAGAACCGGGCAAATATCATAACAATGAGGGCAAGCTTTGTAAATACCCGAAAACGATTTCCGAAACCTATGTTACAGGTGAAACAGAAGATGACAAAAAAATTGCCAGGCAGATAAAAGAATTGTGCAGCAAATTGAAAGGCATTAACTATCTGCAAAAAATTAAACAACCGGAATTCCCATTAGAAACAGAAGATGACAGTCGAAAGTATATAAATCAACGGCTCAATTCGGCACCGGCACTGGCTGGTTATACAATTATGGCTGCAATGCGTTCTTCCAGATGTGCCCTATTGGAAGTGTTAGCTGGTTCAGAATATGCAATGAAGTATTATAAGTTTGAGTCAGTAAAATCAAAAACCGGCAACGTAATACAAAGAATAAAAGATTGCAGAAAAAAACTGCCCGTTACTGATTTTAATAAAAACTTATTGCCTGACTGGTTAACTCAGTTTAGCACTTATCAGCTTGCATGTGATAAAGAAATTCAGCTTTTAGAGCAAATACTCTCACTAGCAAAAAAACTAAGCAGCGCAAGGGACAATACAAAAGTTGAATTGCTTTATACTAAAGCTAATCACTACCAAAAACTACTTGCGTTTGATTCAACAATTCTCACTCTTGACTATTTTAAAAAGAAACTTAACAGCAGATATCCGGATATAGAAGTAATAGTTGCCACAGGCCAAAGTGAGAAAAATAAAGAACTGGTTAAAGAAATTTTTGGGCGGGGAAGTGTTTTTCAAAAGAAGTCAATTGCTCTTTGCTCGGATGCTATGGCCGAAGGCGTAAACCTGCAGGACGGCCGTGCGTTGATTTTATTAGATACACCAAGTGTTTTACGGCTAATAGAACAACGGATTGGAAGGCTGGAAAGAATGGATAGTGAACATGAGAAAATATTTGTTTATTGGGCTGATGACAGTGCCGAGTTTTCCCTCAATGGTGACAAAAAAATACTTGACATTTTGGCCATGACAGACAGCCTTATTGGCAACAATGTGGAAATCCCCAAAGCGCTTTACGAAAAACATCTAAAAAATTCAGCCTCAACAAAAAACCTGATAAAGGCTTATGAGGAGTATTCATCAGACGAATTTGCGTGGGAAGGTATAAAAGACAGCTTTCAATCCTTATATGACTTAGTGGATGGTGAAAATGCGGTTATTACCCCTGAAATTTATGAACAGGTTAAAGATGTGGAAGCTACTATTAAGACAAGAGTTAGCTTCATAGAAGCTGATTGCGAATGGAGTTTTTTTGCCATTCGGGGAGATAGTACACGAAGCCCAAAATGGTATCTCATTGACGGTAATGGCAAAGCTTCGACTGATTTCGCTGTGATCAGTGAATTATTGCGAACCCGTCTTCAAAATTCAACTATTAAGCAGGAAAAATGGACAACTGAAACTAACGAATATCTAATGGCAGCCGTTAAACGGCTTCGCAGAAAAGAAATTGAACTGTTACCATTCAAAAAGCAAAGAGCATTATCTATTGCAAAGAAAACTCTTGAGCATCATTTCAAAAGAGAAAAAGATATTGAAGTCAAGAAGCTTATTAAAGCGGTACAACAGATATTTCACACAGATAATTCAAGTGACTATATTCTTGATTTTAATCACTTTGCAGACGTTTGGTTGGAAATACTACAACCAATTTTAGATGCCAAAAGAAAAGCTCAAATCAGGCAGCGAAAAGTTATCAGCCTTCGGGACTTAAAACCGCAGGACATCAGCTTAAAAGCGGAAACATTGGAAAGACTTATTGATAGTTGCCAGTATAACAATAATCTGGATGAGATGATTGTGTCTTGCATAATAGCATTTAGAAAAGGAACTAACAATGAATGATTATTTAGATAAAATTATTTACGACTATACTAATGCGGAAGTTACAAGCCTTTTACTGTATCAAAGAAGTACAAAAAAGTGGTTCAATGTATTTACAGTAATTGAACTAATTCCAGCAGAGCAAATCCCCTCTGATTTGATTAGCGGCAGTGATTTGGCTATCCCTGCTGACAGGCAAGTGATTGATGAAGAATTCACATTGTATCTTTTAAGACTCCCGGATTTTGATAAATCCGCCGCAATTGAAGCATTCAGAAATGCACACAAAGGTTTTACTCTTCACTATGAGAAATCTATTAATTGCGCTGTAGAAATGTTTCCGGAAAGTTTACTGGAACAAGAGCCTGCATCAGAATATCCGTTAATCATAGACAAACAAACTGATCATACTTATGGAGATATTCTTCCATTCAGGCATACCGATTTTAGATTATGGTGTAAGATTGACCGCCAAAAAAAATGGATAAACAACACATTTGCTTCACAAAAAATCAGGCTATTAGAGAAGTGTGGTTTGCTTTCAATAAAACATCTTGGTTTTGATTTTTCAAGGATGCCAGAGCATTTTGGCAATATTTATTTATGTGCCTGTAACCCTTACTTACGATGCTATTATTGCAGCCTCAATGATTATAATAAAGATTTACTTATTACTTTTTTAGAAAGAGACGGCAAATCTATTATTGGTAAAAAATTAGTACTGGAAGAAAAAAGAGCAGGCAATGTTGTTTTTAGCATTGAAAGAACAATTAAATCACTTTATGAAAGGGTTCAGTTGCCGCATTTTCCTGATTTACTCTACACAAAAATTTATGATGCAAATGACTTTCTGCTTGAGAACCATGCAGGTTCATGGGTTAATATTTCGATCTCTATGCAAATGCGAACTTCGACCTTAAACCTAAGTGTTAAAGATGGTGATAAGACGGAAATGCTTGCAATTCCTAAATATGCCGCTGAACGTCCGGTAAAAGTAGGCAATTACGATAAATCGCTTGCCTACTACATGAAATCGCAACAACGCAATAAGCAAATACAAGAATTGGAAAATAATAAAGAATTTATTTTTTTTCCAGGAAGCGATGCAGATAAAGAAAAGGCAAGACAAATAGTTGGCGAAATAATAAATAAAGCAACAAAAAGATGCATGTTTCTTGACCCTTATTTTGGCTCTGGCGATTTATTTTATGCTTATATTATAAGAAGCACTTCCGTACCCATACAAATAATTTCTTCCTCTGCATTTCTTAAAGATACAGTAGTTTCTGAAAGTACAATTACACATGCAGAAAGATTAAATACTGCACTCAATGAGTTCAAACAAAAATTTCCGTATCAAAAAATTGAATGCCGTTTATTAAAAGGAAGGAATAAAAGTCCTTTGCATGACCGGTATATTGTTGTGGACGATACCGTTTATATGCTTGGTAGTTCGTTGAATGAATTTGGCAACAGGGCCACATCTTTAATAAAAGTTCCAGCACCTGAGATATTAATTAAACAGGCTTTGGATTGGTGGGATGACATCGATAAAATTGAGTCTCTTGAACAGTATGTATTAAATAAAGCAAAAAAATATGAGAGCAAAAGCAGTAGGAGACTTGGAACAAATGGTTTACAATCCATTTACAATTTCTGTAAGAAAGTTTTTAGAAGATAATTCATTTAGAGGTAACAAAATAATAGCACAATGGATAGCAAATGTTTTTGCCATAAAATTAGCTACTGGTAACATTCAGGATTTAGAAAGTACAATTACAGAAGAAGTAAAGATAGAAATGAAAAGCGGCGATATATTCTACGTCAATACATTTTGTAATCGAGGGTTAATAAATGAACAGACAAATGAAAATGAGTCAAAACACCCATTAACGAATGCGGTAAAAAATATCTATACAAGCCTTATTCTCGAAGGAAGCAGTGAACATGAAAAGCTCGTAATTTATAATGAGTTAAGATATGATTTAGAAAATATTGTGGGAGAAATGATAGCGAAAGAATCAACACTTCAGCAATATGAACATTGGATAAAAATTGTGGACAAAATTGCTAATGAACATTGCTTTTACACATCATGGGCAGATGCTCTACCAATTGAAAGTATTAACGCAGAAAAGCATAAATATTCAGTAATCCCTGCCAATACTAAACTATCAGATCTGGCAAATATTCATGGGTATAGCAAAAACAACGAAGAAGCAACAAATAATTATTTAGCTTATATAGCAGAAATTAAAGAAAAACCTTTAGTTGAGTATTTAAAACTTGCAAGTAGAAGCTCTGAAATCTTACATTTAAAAGGCCATATTTATCTTCGGCAGCATTTGCTAAAAAGAATCAGTTTTAAGGAATGGATACAGTTTATAGACTCTCTTGTTTACCCGAATTTGCAAGACCATATTTTTCTATGGATCGACAAGCTGAGTGAATATGAAGAAATAATCAGGACGATTATGGAATGCAATTCACTTGTAACACCAAAAGAGCATCTATTAATTATTTCATTTGAAAATTACTACAATTTTTTAGACAGAACGCTAACTGACCTTTATGGTATTATTTCAAAAAGGGAGAATGTACATAATACAGATGAGATAAGTGACGCAATTGATAAAGCAGAATCTGAATACAGTCTGTGGATTGAAAAATATATTCCTGAGTCCTTTCAAGTAGTATTAAATCTTATTTTTCACGAAAAAGAACTCAGAGACAGTAAATTCTTTATTACATTTTTTGAATGGATAAATAGCCATTCAACCTTATATTTTACTAATCCTTCTGTTAAGTGTAAAGTCAAGCTTATTGACCAACTGAATGAAATATTTATTAAAAGGCTAACACAAAACCTGGTAGATATAGAGTATCTGATTAATAACATTCAGACTTACCAGGTAAACTATGAGGCATTGAAAAAATTTGTGTCAAAGCTGGAGGATAATAAGCTAGGCACAGCGTACCGGGACAATCTATTTGACTTGTACAAGAACTTTATAGAGAGTGAAGCGTTTGGCTGGACTACAGAAGGCAATGTTGATTTTGCGTCAGCGATTAATAACACCTATTATTTTTCGAAGGTCTTGGCTGAATACACAGATTATTTTAAGCGCTGGGAATCATTGTTGCATCAATATAAAACAAACCATGATGGCTGGCAGAAAACATTTCCAGACCATAAAATTTATCAAAGAGAATCATTTCTGTTTTGTGCAGGTATTGGCATAGCATACCGACTTTTTGATAATGAGCAGGAAAACACAGCACGGGATATTTTTTCTAAAGTCATGGGGCAATTTATAAAGCAGCTTAGAAATAGCGGAGATATGAACTCAATAGATTACTTAACACCAATAAAGTTTGCATCCATTACCATAGGCTCATTTGACATAGAAAACGCAGATACGTATCTTCTTACAATAGCTCAAAATTGTGATAAGCTGATGTATATTTTAGTTGCACTGCATGATTTACTTGAATATCATCCAGCATTTATCCCTTCCAAAAAACTTAGTGATTTAATTAGACAAAGAATTGATAATGAGTTTTGGATTATTGCAAATAAAAAATCGGAGAAGGGTTTAAAAACTGAATTTGACTACTATACACAGCTAAAAGACATTGCAATAGAAAACTGCCTAAGAACATCGTAAGCGGACAAAATCAATCAGGCTGTAATAGCGCTTCTCAATCCTCTTAAAATAGCATTTTCCATAGTTGATTCAGGCTTGTTTATTTCATACCAATTATATTCATTTGTAAGATACAGTTTATATGTTTCTAACTATCTTTTCTGGCAAAAGAATACTCATCTAAAACAGCGATTACAGTCCCTAAAGCACTCCTCAAATCATAAGGTTGAACCGTATATAAATAGCAACTTTCATCTTCAAGAATTATTTCCTTTCCAAACAGGTTTTTAAAGCATCTCGCATGTTGCAGGTAGTATTAAAAATTTGTTTTGCCTGGCTAAATATTAGGCAAACATCTTTCAATACTGGTACAAATTTTAGGCTTATTTTACTATGGGTTCTCAACAGAATAAAATATTCTCAACGAATAAACTTTATAAGGGCTTAATGTGCCCGGTCTTGCGCATGGCAAGATGTACAAACGTTATACGTTTGGGTCATCTTGCCCTTCACTCCGGAGTCGCTTCGGGGGATTAATACAGAAAACAGCAAACCATGAAGAAACCTGAACAAGAAGTGCGGAGTAAAATGGTGGTGGTAAGGATGAATGAACAGGAGTTCAGACAACTGAAAAAAATGCAACGGCAAACTATTGAAAAAAATGTGGGTAGTTACCTGCGAAAAGTAGCCCTGCAAAAACCTGTAACAGTCCGGTACAGAAATGAAAGTGCCGATGATTTTTTACTGGACATGTTGAATCTCAAAAAAGAACTCAATGCCATCGGTAATAATGTTAACCAGGCCGTACATAAACTGCACATCCTGGAGAAGATACCGGAGTTCAGATCTTGGGTCCAGCAATATGATAGTCTGCAAAAAGTATTGATCAGCAAAGTGGAAGAAATTAAGAACCGCATGCATCAACTTTACGAACAATGGTTGCAAAAATAACCTTGCCAAAAAGTATTGAAGCTGCACTGAATTACAATGAGAAAAAAGTGCAGAATGGAAAGGCCGTTTGCCTTCAGGCAGTCAACTATTTAAAAGAGGCTGATCAGCTTAATTTTTACCTGAAGCTCCAAGGCTTTAAACAACGGAATAGTTTGAATGATCGGGCGACCACAAAAACACTGCATGTATCACTCAACTTCGATCCTTCAGAAAAACATTCTGAAAACAAACTCCTGCAGATCGCTGCTGACTACATGCAAAGAATTGGTTTTGGAGAACAACCGTTTCTTGTTTACAAACATGAAGATGCAGGACATCCACATATCCATATTGTCAGTACCACGATCAAGGCAGATGGCGGCAGGATCAATACCCATAATATCGGCCGGAATCAATCGGAGAAGGCAAGAAAGGAAATTGAACAGCAGTATGGTTTAGTGAAAGCGGAACGGCAACAACAATTAAATAACCCGGCAATCAAACCTGTAGATCCCAAGAAAGTGATCTATGGAATATCAGAAACCAAACGAGGAATTGCGAATGTTGTATCTGCAGTGATGAGTGGATATAAATTCAGTTCGCTTCCGGAATTCAATGCAGCGCTGAGACAATTTAATGTGGTTGCTGACAGAGGAAAAGAAGAAGGCCGAATCTATAAAAACAGGGGATTGGTTTACCGGTTATTGGATGAAGCCGGAAATAAAACAGGGGTTCCCATCAAAGCAAGCGCCATTGGTTGTCAACCCACTCTTGCAAACCTGGAGAAAAAGTTTGTAGTAAAGGAAAGGGTAAAAGAAAACCTGAAACCATTTGTAAAAACAAAACTGGAGGAGTGCCTTGCACAATCACCGGGAAATGTTCACGCATTAATTGAATTATTGAAACAGAAAAGTATCTACACGTTGCTGCGTCAAAATGCAGAAGGCCGATTATACGGAGTCACCTTCGTGGACAACCAGAATAAATGTGTATTTAACGGAAGTGATTTGGGAAAAGGATATAGTGTGGCCGCTATCCAATCGAGACTTGCAAAACAATGCGTTGAAAAGGCAGAAAAGCAATCGGACAATAGTTTCGATGCTAAAACAGGCTCAGGGGCAAAGGAATTGCAGTTCGAAAAAAATAAAGAAAAGTCAATTGCATTTGTGCAATCAAAAAATAATCCGCTAACCATATTGCTGTCAACAGAACAACAGTTCGGCAACACAGCTTACCAACTGCTGAAAAAGAAACGAAAGAAAAAGCGGAAGAACCCGGATGCATAACCTATAAAATAAATCTTATGTCAGTTACAGGAGAGAATGAGCAGGGGCTGCGGAAAATAATTGACCTTACAAGGTTTGCAGGCATCTTTATTTTGCTGCTACATTTTTATTATTTCTGTTACCAGGCTTTTGCTCAATGGGAAGTCACGAGTACGATCACAGACAGGCTGTTGAAAAATATCACTCAGACTGGTTTGTTTAATGGCCTGTTTACGTCGAAACTGATCGCACTTGGTTTATTGGTAATTTCTTTGCTGGGTGCACAAGGTAAAAAAGAAGAGAATTTCAATAAGCGAAGTATCGCTGCGTATTTACTGATCGGTTTGCTACTGTACATGGGAAGCAGCTGGTTTTTTAAATTGAATGAAGCTATTGAAACAATAGCTATCGTTTATATGGTTGTCACAGCCACTGGATTTTTATTGATACTGGCTGGAGGTAATCTGTTAAGCCGTTTGATCAAAGTGAACCTGGGTGATGACGTGTTTAATTCTCTGAATGAAACATTCCCTCAGGAAGAGCGTTTATTGACCAATGAATATTCGATTAATCTCCCTGCCCGCTATAACCTGAAAGGAAAAATCCGTAAGAGCTGGATCAATATCATTAATCCATTTCGTGGTTTATTGGTCATTGGAAGCCCGGGTGCCGGTAAGAGTTGGTTTGTGATTCAGCATGTGATCAAACAGCATATTGAAAAAGGCTTTGCCATGTTCGTCTATGATTTTAAGTATGATGACCTGAGCCGTATAGTTTACAACTGGCTCCTGCAAAACAAACATCGTTATGCTGTTGCACCTTCGTTCTATGTCATCAACTTTGATAACCTCTCTGTTTCGCATCGTTGTAATCCGCTTGATCCTTCCACCATGAACGATATCACGGATGCCACCGAAAGTGCACGAACAATCCTGCTTGGATTAAACCGAGAATGGATCAACAAACAGGGCGATTTTTTTGTGGAATCACCCATCAATTTTGTTACGGCTGTTATTTGGTTTTTGCGCAAGTATGAAGATGGGAAATATTGTACGCTTCCGCATGTGATTGAACTGATGCAGGCCGAGTATGATGAACTCTTCCCGGTACTCAATACACAACCGGAAATAGAAGTTTTAGTTAATCCTTTTATCACAGCTTACCAAAACGATGCAATGGAACAACTGGAAGGGCAAGTCGCTTCTGCAAAAATCGGTATGGCAAGACTCGCAGCACCAGCTTTGTATTGGGTTCTGAGTGGGAATGATTTTACGTTGGATATCAACAATCCCAAACACCCTAAGATAGTTTGTGTAGGTAATAACCCGGAGAAACAACAGATCTACGGTGCTGTGTTATCGTTGTATGTTTCAAGACTGGTAAGACAGGTAAACAAAAAAGGGATGCAGAAATGTAGTTTGGTATTTGATGAATTTCCGACGATTTATTTTAATAACATCGATAGCCTCATCGCAACTGCAAGAAGCAATAAGGTTGCAACGACTTTAGCAATGCAGGACTTCAGTCAATTAAAAAAAGATTATGGCAGGGAACAGGCCGATGTGATCGTGAACATCACCGGCAATATCATCAGCGGTCAGGTGATGGGTGAGACCAGCAAACTGCTAAGCGAACGTTTTGGAAAAATCATGCAGGACAGACAGAGTGTTTCTATCAACCGTACAGATACCTCTATAAGCCACAGTAAACAATTGGATGCTGCGATCCCTGCATCAAAAATTGCTGCTCTTTCATCCGGTGAATTTGTTGGGCTGGTGGCCGATAATCCCGATGAAAAAATTAAGCTGAAAATGTTCCACGGAGAGATCATCAATGATCATGCGAAACTAAAGTCTGAAAAAAACACATGGAGAAATATTCCTACCATAGCCGAGATAAATCATCAACAGGTAATAAATAATTTTTTTCAAGTCAAACTGGATGTAAAACTATTGATCATCCGTGAAGTTGAACGATTAAGAAAAACATAAATAAGAGAACCTGAACAAATGCTGTATTGAGAATTGATCTGTTGTTGTCTATTTTGTTTTGGCCCTTATCATACGCACCTCACCAACACTAATAGCCGACGCCTTATTACCAAAACTGTTTCGCACAAAGGTCAACACATCACTGATTTGCTGGTCCGTAAGCTGAGCATGCGGAGGCATAATATTACTGTACGTTTCTCCATTAATTTCCTCATGCGTATCCATCCCTTTCAAAATGATTTGTATAAGCTTTGTTTTATTGCCAAGTACATGGGATGTTTTTTCCAGTGGAGGATTTAGCCCTGGTACACCGGAGCCATCTGCCTGGTGACAGGGGAGGCAACTCTGAGTGTACACTTTTTTACCTCTTTCCATTGTAGCCTTGTCATTTGTTTGTGAGGTCATTGCAGTTAAACCACATATAGCAGCTGTGATCAGGAAATGAAACTTCGGCATTGTGTTATTTTATTTTGCGGAGTAGGTGATTTTATAAATTTTTCCCTTCACATCATCGCTTACGTATAATGCACCATCAGGTCCTAATGCAAGCCCGCATGGCCGGTGTTTTGCCTGGCGGGGCGACATCACTGTTTCGGTGCCGGAAAATCCGTCTGCAAAAATTTCCCAATTGCCGCTCGGCTTTCCGTCTTTGAATGGAACAAACGCCACATAATAACCTTCCTGTTTTTCCGGGCTGCGGTTCCAGGAACCATGAAATGCGATAAACGCTCCATTACGGTATTTTTCAGGAAACATTGTACCTGTATAAAACAACAGATCATTTGGTGCCATGTGTGCCGGAAAAGCTACAACAGGTTGTTCCACTCCTTCGCAACGGGTTGTTATCTTACCATCACCACCATACTCAGGTGCAAGCATCTTTTTTTGTTGTTGTACATCAAAATAGCAGTATGGCCAGCCGCAATCAGCTCCCTTTTTTACCATAAACATTTCTTCTGATGGAATAACTGCATTTTGCTGAGCTGTAAAATATTCGGGAAACATATCCAGTTGATCACGACCGTGCTGAACAACAAACAATTCATTGATATCGGTATTCCAATCCAACCCCATTACATTACGAAGACCTGTAGCGTAACGTATTCCTTCTTTGTAAGTTTGATTCAGCCGGTCAGCTTTAAACTGCCAGATACCACCTGCAGAATCAAGAACAGGGCAAGGATACTTTCCTTTCGATCCTGTTCCCCTGTCCACTTCCTGGCAGGAGTTTGATGGCGAACCGATATTTACATAAATATTGCCATTGTTATCAAGCGTAATTGACTTGGTGTTGTGCTGCCTGCCATTAATAAGCCCTGTAACAATTGTTTCAGGCAAATCAGGCGAGATCACATCTTCGTTTTCATCAAGTTTGTAACGGAAAATGGAAGAATTGGAAGAGGCGTAGAGGTAACCGTCTTTAACTACTATTCCTGTACCAACATAATCGGCAAGTCCTTTTATATCATCAATGTGGCCATCTCCATTTGTGTCAGCAAGCCGGAGAATTCCTTTACCATTTACAAGCTTACTCAGCTTTACATAAATAACTCCTTTCTTATTCACTTTGAGATGGCGTGCTTTGCCAACACTGTCTGCAAGCACAACCGCAGAAAAACCAGCCGGAAGCTGAAGTGCTGAATAAACAACGGGTGTTTTTTCAGGAGAGGTCGTTCTTTTTGTAACAGAGGTATCATGTGCAAAACTGCAAACACTGCTTAAACCGGAGATCAATAATAGGAACAGCTTTTTGTTCATAGTAATTTTCTTGTAATTCTTTATAGGAGACCGCAAAAGAGAACATACTCTCGTCGATTATTTCATAACATTTCTCTTGAGCAAATAACACAAAAAGGAATAGCGTGCGTTTATTAAGATTGTCGTGTTATTCAGTGATTTTAACATCAGGGATACCGTCAGTCAAAAAAAGACCCGGCAATGAAGCAGGAGTGCAGGAAATGAGTGAACTTTGCCTTTCAGTCGCTGTTGCCCTTGATATGGTTAAACTTGATCTTAAAAAATTAGCAAAGGAACTCAATCTATCTCCTTCAACTGTGTCCCGAGCATTGCGGGATAGTCATGAAATAAGTCAGCAGACAAAAGACCGGGTAAAAGAACTGGCTGCAAGGCTGGGATTTCAGCCAAACCCGCATGCCAGCAGTCTTCGTCAAAGCAAAAGCAAAACAATCGCTGTAATTATTCCGGAAATTCAGAACAACTTTTTCTCACAGATCCTGAACGGGGTTGAACAGGTGGCAAGAGAAAAAAAATACCATGTGTTGATTTACCTCACGCATGAGGATCAAAACAGGGAAAATGAAATTCTAAATCTGCTGCGAAACGGAAGAGTAGATGGTATCATGATTTCGATATCCAATACAACAAGCAACTTTGAACATCTTGAGGCCTGCAAAGCTTCGGGAATGCCACTGGTTTTCTTCGACAGGATTTATGATCACATCAGGGTGCCACGTGTAACATCTGATGATGAGGATGCTGCATTTAAAGCAACAGAATTGCTGATCAAACGGGGCTGCAAAAGCATCACCTTTCTTACGTTGTCCAACAATCTTTCAATCAGTAAGCGCAGGCAGGCAGGCTACGAACGTGCCATGTCAAAGTATCGCTTGCTCGATCATTTAAAAGTAGTGGAGTGCTCCGCTAATGATGAATTGAACAGGCAAAAGATCAGGGAGCATTTACTGACTGAACAACGACCTGATGGTATTTTCGCAGCAATTGAAAAGTTTGCAGTTAACACATACGAAGTTTGCAATGAATTAAATATTTCCATTCCATCTCAATTAAAGGTTATTAGTTTTTCGAACCTGTCTGCATCAGCTCTCTTTGCACCTCCATTGTCAACAGTGGTGCAACCTGCTTATAACATTGGACAAAGAGCAACTGAAGTTTTGTTTAAGCTCATCGAGAAAAAAACGCTTCTTCCATCTGATAAAAAGATCATTCTTTCTTCAGAAATCATTGAACGAAAATCAACCTCAGGTAGAAGCTAACCGTGCATCAGCAGTTTAAAGAGATACTCCTGTTCGTATAGGAATAAAATCTTCGTGCATAAGATTTACAGCTTTCGGAATTGTGTTTGCAGTTGCAACATCAAGACAAAACAGGAAAATTTTTTCACCATCTGTTACAACCGTTTTATCCTCAGCGTCAACAAAACTTACATCAAAATCGCTGATACTTTCCGGTTGGCCAATGTTCGCCGGGTTTGTTGAAATGGTGATGACGGGAGCTAAAGGATTACCTGTTGGAAGTGTATTGCCGGTCTGGAAAATGACAATGGTTGCACCTGACGCTACAATTCCTGTAATTGCCTCTGCTGTATTGGCTGAAGGTCCTACAAGACTGAGCCCGGGTAACCGAGCAGGTGAGCTGTAATCAAGCATGTCTGCAATTGTTGAATGTGCAGATCCGGATGATCTTACAGACCCCACATCATCATAGTTGTTTATTGTTTGAACGGCTTCCTGTTGATGCTCAAACGCTGTAAATTCCTGAAGCTGGGCTTTTCGAAATGAAATTTTTCTTGAACTTCTGAGTAAAACTTTACAACCCATCGTTACAAAAAGCCCGGCAGCATACCCAACGGAAGGAGCCAGGGAAGAGGTATCTGCCAATCCCTGATCAGCAACAATACCAACTGAAAGCTGACTTAGTGGAAACAATTCTCTTTCCTGTAGATTGATTTCTATCAGCCCCGAAAAAGTCTGGCGGATTGCTGTTGCAATTAACTCTTCCTCACTTCTTATTTGCTGCTGCTCAAAAATGTATAATGGCTTGTCATAACCGGGGTTTCTTTTTTTCAGGTCAGTCAACAGGTTTTCTATCTGAAGATGCTGGCAGCCAAGACTTAAAATGGTTACACCGCCTACATTGGGATGGTCGGCATAAGCCGCAAGCAATGAGCTTAGCAATGCAGAATCCTGTCTTGTTCCGCCACATCCTCCTGTGTGATTCAGGAATTTTACACCATCAACATTTTTAAAAATACGTCCTGGATTAGCTTCATCAACCGGGTTAAATGTAGTGGTTTCTACATTTTCACTTTGCTGGTAAGCATCTAACAACTGTCTCGTAAATAAACTGTATTGGCGTGAGGATGTATAGCCCAGCTCTGTGCGTAATGCTTCTTTAATAACATCCAGGTTTCTGTTCTCACAAAAAACTGTTGGAATAAAAAGCCAGTAATTGGCCGTGCCAACACGACCATCGCTACGCCGGTAACCTTTAAATGTTTTTAAAATATGATTGTGAGGCGAAGGCAGGTTGCAATGGACGGATTCCTCTCTATGATCGTTCATGTTAGTTTGGTTCTGGTTAAGCCATTTTCTGTTCAACAAATTCCTTTCAATAAGTCTTCCCATGTTCACTGCGCCTGAACTGTTCTTAGGCAGCACGTTGCGGTTAACCTTTAAACAGAGTAACCCTTCAGTGTTGGGAAACTCGTTCAGGCGGTGGAGTTCATGAAAACTGACCCATCAAATTAAACGAGATAATTGCGACCAGGAACTTAGCTGATTACCTGTTCATTCAGCCATTTTAGCAAAACCGGTTACGAGCCAACTCCCGGAAAATGAGCAGGAAGAGTACTGTTCGAAAGTTTCCGGGAACGATTGCGTAAATATTTTTTTATTTTTTGAAAGGAAAAAACGGACGCAACGAAAACGGTTTCGTTGATAAATGATTGAATGTTAATAGATTAAAAACGACACAGTATTGCGAAAACGTTTGCGCAAAATTTTTTCCCGTCGTAGGGGCACTAAGCTAATTTGGCATCAATAACCTGATTTTAACGAGAACCAGGTTAAGATTGCTTAAAAACGAAAACTTGCTGTATGCGTCCACAATTACTTAAGGTGTCCAAAGAGCCCCAATACTCTTTTAGTGTCCGCAGAGACCTGGCACCGTATGTCAACAATCGTTGGCATTATCATCCTGAAGTTGAATTGATTCATTTCAAACGAGGTGAAGGCACCCAGTTTATTGGAGACAATATCCGCCGTTTTAAGGCGGGAGATGTCGTATTGGTCGGTGCCAATCTTCCGCATTACTGGCGTTTTGACGATTGTTATTTCGAAGAAACGTCAACCGTTGAACCGGATGTGCGGGTTGCTCACTTTTGTGAAAATTTCTGGGGAAGCCAGTTCCTGGATTTGCCAGAGAACCTTCATTTGAAAAGCCTGTTGACAACAGCCAAACGAGGGCTTCAGGTAACAGGTATTACAAGGCAACGGGTTGCTGTGTTGTTGAGTTCGCTGCTAACATCAACCAATAATCAACGTATTATTTTGTTGATGGAAGCGCTGAACATCATTGCAGAGTGCAAAAACCTGGAACCTCTTTCTTCCATCGGGTTTAAATATGATATGGCAGAAGATGAAAAAGACAGGATCAATGCTATTTATGAATACAGCTTAAAGAATTTTAAGCGACCTATTCAATTAGAAGAAATAGCAGGTGTTGCCAATATCAGCCCTAATTCATTTTGCCGTTTCTTTAAATCAAGAACAAGGAAAACCTATTCACAGTTTCTTATTGAGATCCGGGTGGGGCATGCCTGTAAATTGCTCATTGAAAATAATCTCAGCATCAAGCAGCTTTGTTACGAAAGCGGGTTCAACAATTTTACCAGCTTTCACAAATACTTTAAGTTGATCACCAACAAAAGCCCGCTTGCCTATCAAAAAGAGTTTATGGGAAAACTGGCTGTATAACATTCATAAGGTTTATGCCAAAATGATTCAATAAAGGGATAAGCAGGCAACAGGACTGCTTATCCCTCTTTATTTTCTTTGCCATATGAAAGTTGTATTGGTATTGATGTGTCTGCTGACTTTCTCATTTGCTTCGGTAGGTCAGACAGGCTCACAGATTGTTATTGAAACAAAACGTACAGCACTTGTACTTACAGTAAATAACGGGAAAAAGTTATTGCAGTCCTATTTAGGTAAAAAACAGGAACGTAGTTCGTATGATCTGATGAAGGGAGGACGGGAAGTTTATCTTACTGCAGGAATGGACAACCAGTTTGAACCGGCTATACGAATGATTCATGCCGATGGAAATCCTTCACTTGATCTGCGATATGTTACGCATCGTACTGTTGATAGTGCTGGTCTGCAGCATACGACCGTTGTGCTGAAAGACCCCGTTTATCCGGTAGAAGTGAAATTGCACTACCGGAGTTATTACAATGAAGATGTGCTTACATGCTGGAGTGAAATAGTTCACTATGAAAAAAAGCCGGTTATGCTTACACAATATGCATCGGCACTGTTGCATTTTAATGCAAGTGAATACTGGCTAACACAATTTCATGGCGATTGGGCTAGAGAAATGAATGTGGTGGAAGAGAAACTCAACAACGGAATCAAATCAATTGAAAGTAAGCTCGGCACAAGAACCAATTTTTACCAGACACAAGTATTCTTTTTATCACTGAACGATCGCTCAACTGAAACCACAGGCGAAGTAATTGCAGGTACATTGGCATGGACGGGAAATTTCAAGTTTGCCTTTGAAGTTGATCAGCGAAATGGATTACGGGTCATCTCCGGCATCAATCCCTTTGCATCAGAATATTTTCTGAAACAGGGAGAAGTCTTTACCACACCTGAGTTTATCTATACATATTCAGCAGAAGGGAAAGGTCTTGCCAGTAGAAACATTCATCGTTGGGCACGCAACCATGCTGTGCTGGATGGCAATCAACCACGCCTGACCTTACTAAACAACTGGGAAGCTACTCATACTGATTTTACAGAAAAACGCTTGGTTGAATTGTTTGATGAAGCAAAAAAACTCGGCGTTGATTTGTTTCTTTTAGATGACGGATGGTTTGGTAATAAATATCCACGTAATGATGATAAAAACGGGTTGGGTGATTGGCAGGAAGATAAAAGCAAACTGCCAAGTGGCATTGGTTACCTTGTAAAAGAAGCGGTAAACAGGGAAATTAAGTTTGGCATTTGGCTTGAACCGGAAATGGTGAATCCGAAAAGTGAGTTGTATCAACAACATCCTGAATGGATTTTGAAACTTCCCAACCGTGAAGAAAATTATGGAAGAAATCAATTGGTACTTGATCTGATAAACCCGGTTGTACAGGATTTTGTTTTCCGGACTGTTGATGATCTGATGATGAAAAATCCGGGCATTGCCTTTATTAAGTGGGACTGTAACAGAAGTATGACCAATGCATTCTCCCCGTTTCTGAAAGATAAGCAGACTCATTTGTTCATCGATTATACAAAAGCATTGTATAAAGTAATGGAACGCATACGTACCAAGTATCCGCATTTGCCCATAATGCTTTGTGCAGGTGGTGGCGGACGTACTGATTATGCAGCGTTAAAATATTTTACTGAGTTCTGGCCAAGTGACAATACAGATGCATTGGAAAGAATTTATATTCAATGGGGCTATTCCTATTTTTTTCCTGCCAACACAATTTCTGCCCACGTTACCAGTATGGGCAAACAACAGTCATTAAAGTTCAGAACTGATGTGGCAATGATGGGCAAGATGGGTTATGATATAAGAGTGAACAATTTCTCAGCAGATGAATTACTGTTCAGCAGCGAAGCTGTTAAAACATACAAACGTATCAGCCCGGTTATTTGGTTTGGCGACTTGTATCGTTTGATCTCTCCATACGATGAAAACAGAATGGTATTGATGTATACAAATCAGGACAAAGACAAAGCCATTCTGTTTAATTATCATTTGCACTCACGTCGCAAAGATTTTTTCAGACCTGTACAGTTGCAGGGTTTGGTGCCGGAAAAAAAATACAGGGTCAGGGAAATTAACCTGATGCCCGGTGTAAAATCGCTGATGCCGGATCATGATAAAGTGTACAGTGGTGAATACCTGATGACAACTGGTTTAAACCTTACCCCCGGAAGAGTGAATCCGCTGTCAAGTAATATCATGGAAATAATTGCAGAATAAGTATAGCAGTTTTTACTAATGAAGATGCTGCTGCTGAAGATATCTGTCATTAAAATACTTCAACTCATTTGTTCGATGGCCATGCAAATAAAAAACATATTTATTGTACTGTTCTGTTTCAGTATTTTTTTACAAAAAATAACTGCACAAACAACAGGATCGAAAAGTACAGAAATTACAATTGCTGATAATGCTGCACACATTGCAACTATAACAAATGATGCCATTGTACTGATAACAGGCAGCACTTATTCATTTACTGTTGATACGCACCCCGACAGCGGATTGATTTTAACAACAGCAACCGCTGCACAACTTTTAAAAAACATAAAATCAAAATATGGAATAACACAGCAATACAGGGTTATTGCAAAAAGCGGTGTTGAAAAAAGCGGAAAAGAACTGATGAGTAAAGGCGATCATTTGATTGTTACTTCTGCCGGTGGAGAAAAAAGAATGTACAGGATTGGTTTGCGGAAGCTTGCATGGAATGGTCAGTTACAGATTGCTGAAAAGCGGCATACAGTTGGCGCAATGGCCGATATTGTTCTTGCGTATACAGCAGGTCAACGGTCTCCGTTTGCAACTGTGAATTTATATATCCCCGCAGGAATTACATTGACGGCCGAAAATACAATGATTAATATTATTGGGAGGGGAGATGTGTTATTAAAAGACTTGCCACAACAATCAATTGGTCGTGTGGGTACAAAGTATTCATATAAACAAGTTGGCCAATACACGATAGCAAAACAAAAAGATGGCACAACCGTACTTTCTTTATCACAACTTGATCTGCGTCCCGCCAATGGAGCTGATGTAAAGATTACTTTGAAAAATATAAGCCTGAATCATGCTGCTGTTTACAGGTTTCGTGCATCATACAAAACATCGCAACCTGAAAAATTGCAAAGTGCAGGAAATGACTATGCCGTTTTGCATGTCACCAATTTCGTTTCAGATCTTCAACGGGTAGTAAACAGAGATATTCAGTTTAAAGAAACAGATGAAACGTACACAACTGTTTCGCTCAAATGGAATAATAAAAAACTGGTTGAAGGATGCAGGCTGATGCAATCAACAGACAGCGGCAGAACATGGCAACAGGCTTCAGCTGCTATTGATACCAAGCGATCTGTTGCAGTGGTGTCACAACTTCATGCAAACAGGTTTTACCGGTTCAGATTAATGGTCCCGTCGGGTTTACACAAAGGATTGTCGAATGAAGTGCACTATTACAGCGGCAAGCTGGATGTAAAACATTTTTCAGCAAAAGGCGATGGAAAAAGCGATGATACCGAAGCAATCAATACAGCTATTCGTTATCTTAATCAAACAGGAGGAGGAGTATTGCTGTTTACAAAAGGGGAGTACAATATCAGAACAATTCAACTGAAAAGCAATGTGTGGTTGTACATCAGTAAAGAAGCAAAATTACAGGCAATAAAAGGAGCAGATGCACCGGAGTCTACATGGTTTAGTGATAAACAATACCGCTCCGGTTTATCACCAACTGATGTAGGACCCTATGCAGATCCGGAAAATTATTTGACCAAGCAGGATGTAGGTCATCATTATTTTCATAACACAATGTTCTTTGCTGAACGTGAAGATAATATCAAGATCATTGGCAACGGGATCATTACCGGTAACGGCAATTTAGTAACCGGTGATAAAGTAATGAACAATACGCCTGATAACAGGGCCGACAAGATGTTTACATTTAAACTCTGCACCAATATTGAAATCGGGGGAGTGTACAGAGGAGAAGATTTGTGGTACGATGCTGACAAAGACGAGCCTTATTACATTACACCTAACGGAACAAAAGACAGTAACACCAGCAATATGCTGCAGATTGACCGTGCCGGTCATTTTGTATTACTGGCAACAGGTACAGATCATATTTATGTTCACAATACATATTTTGCCAAGCACTCCTCATCAAATGCAAGAGATATTTATGATTTTATGGGGTGCAACAATGTTACGGTGTTCAATATTTATTCCAGGGTAAGTTCTGACGATATTGTAAAACCGGGCTCTGATTGTTCGCTGGGTTTTACCCGTCCTGCCCGTAACTATAAAGTGCGGAATATTATTGGTGATACCAACTGCAATTTATTTCAGATAGGTTCAGAAACTGCAGACGATATCATGGATGTACATGTGGATAATATTTATGTGCTTGCTGCAAACAAAGCTGGATTTTCTATTTCAACAAATGACGGGGCACATATCAAAGATATTCATCTCAACTGCGGTCATACCGGCAGCATTCATTCCCGTTCAAAAATGCTGCGTTCATTTGCGCCTTTTTTTATTTCCATATCTAACCGGGGAAGAATACTTGGAGCCAAGGTAAGCAGGTATCAGTTTAAAGAGAATGGAGTTACACGGGATGAATTACTTGTTAAAAATGTAAACATCGGTATTGTAGAAAATATTATCATAAATGGGATTGATGTAAGTGAAGTATATGCCGGAAGTTCTTATGGTGAAAAAAGCAAACGCTGGTCTGCATTCTCCGGAACGCAAAGAAGAGTTACCCCGATTGTTGCAGGTTATGCGTTGCCACAGGATAATCAGGTACAGGGCGGCTTGAATTTTACTTTACCAAACGGAGAACATACTGGTTATATCAGGAATATTTCTTTTACCGATGTGCATATTCTTGTAAAAGGAGGTTATGCCATTTCAGATACAGCAGCTGCACCACCTGAATTGGGTGTAGGACAATACAACGCATCAAACTTAAAAGTACAACCATCATTTGGTCTTTGGGCGAAACATGTAAAAGGATTGACCATCGAGGATTGCAGTTTTCTTTATGAGCAGCCCGATCAGCGGCATGTACTTTTTTTTGAAGATGCATCCGGCGTTTCCATACAGAATGTAAAAATCCCGTCGGCAACATTGCAGGCCCCCACAGCCGTTAAATCAAAAAATGCATCAGTTACAGTCGGCCAATTGATATATGCAGATCAAAAATAGTTTGACTGCTATTTCGTATATCAGATAAAAAGAACAACAGGCCGATGAAATTTATAACGATTTCGCTGCGTAACAGCAACGGAAACGGATAATTTAAGACAATCATCATGAATATAATCTGATGATGATATGATGAAAAATTGCTGTTTACTACGGAAGAAATAAGCCGTAAGTATTGACAGCCGAATAAGATGTCAAAATAGCTTATTACTTAGTTAATGACGGGAATTGCCAGGTACCCGGGTTTTTATAGTTTGCATTGGGAAATAATGCACTATTCACAAAGCCAACATGGCGAATAAATGAAGGAACATTGAGTGAAGAACGCAAAATTGTTAACGATTTATTTTGGATCATTTTAAAACTAAACTGCTATATGGGAAAATGTACAAAGTTCACAATTGGTAGGAACAGCTTTTACAAAAGTTGTTTACTACTTCTGGTTGTTGTTCTGCAGTTTGCAGTACTTTCAGCAAATGCACAATCCAAAAAAGTATCCGGTACAGTAAAAGACAGTAAGGGCTCTCCTCTTCAGGGCGTAAGTGTTATGCTCAAGGGAGATGACAAAACCGGTACAACCACCAATCAACTGGGCCAGTTTACCATTGAAGTTGTCGGTAATAGTCCGGTGCTGGTTTTCTCGCTGGTGGGATATACCAGCAAAGAACAGATCGTAGGAGGAAACACGACATTCAATGTTGAGCTTGCTGAAACAATTAACAACCTCAATGAAGTTGTGGTAATTGGTTACGGTACGCAACGTAAGCGTGATGTAACTGGTGCCATCAGCTCCATCAATGCAAAATCAATTGAAGAGCGTCAGCCTATTTCTGTATTTGATGCGATCCAGGGTGCAGCTCCGGGTGTGCGTGTAATGAGTTCATCGGGTGCTCCCGGTGAAGAAGCCGACATTACCATTCGTGGGATGTCAACTTTGTCAGACGCAGGTGTTCGGCCTCTTTACATCGTTGATGGTGTGCCCATGAATAACATCAATGCAATCAATCCAAAGGATATTCAGTCAATGGAAATCCTGAAGGATGCCGCATCTGCAGCGATATATGGTTCACGTTCTGCAAATGGAGTAATTATCATTACAACGAAACGTGGCGAATCAGGCAAGCCCCAGATCAATGTTGATTTTTTAAGAAGTTATAATAAGTTATCAAATCGTATTTCGCAGTCGAATCGTTTGGAACGCCAAATGTTTGATCGCAGGGGAAATCTTGGTCTTGATCCAAAACCAACTGATTCAACGGCATTCACAAGAAATACAGATAACGATTACCAGGCACTCATTACACAGCTTGCTGTTCGTAACCAGTTTGATGTAAGTATAAAAGGAGGCAATCAAAATCTCAATTATTTTAACAGCATTCAGTACCTCGATGAAACAGGTATTGTAATCAGCAGTTACAATAAACGTTTTACACTTCGTACAAATGTTGAGTACCGCCCTTCGAAACGTGTGAGCATGTTTTCACGTTTAAATTTCAGTTACCAGGATAAAAACAACATCAATGAAGGAAATGTGATTGCACAATCTCTTCAACGTCCTCCCGGTATGGCTTTATATTTTCCGAATGGTGAATACATTTATTTTAATGGTGGTCGCCGAAATCCTTTAGCTGAAGCTTACTTGCGTAAAAACGTTTCAACTATTTACAAGGGTGTTCTTTTCCAGGGTTTTGATTTCAAAATTCTTGAGCCGTTAACGCTCCACATTGACGCATCTGCCGATCTTGAAGTGAGAAGAAATTACCAGTTTGCGTCGAAGTTTTTAACCAGCAGTAACCCGCAGATCAGTTCAGGAAGCGATGCAACACAAATACCACTCAGGCTCCAGGGAAATGCATTCTTGTCTTATAAAAAAACGTTCAAAGACGATCACAATGTAACCGGATTGCTGGGGATGAACATTGAAAAAAACAAATATGAACAAACAAATATCTCAGGTACTTTTTTTGTAACAGAAGCGGTTACTACGCTCAATGCTGCGGGCCAATATGATTTAACAGATCTGTTTTCCACTGCAAGCGGTTCGGCACTCGTTGGTTTTTATGGAAGATTAGGTTACGATTACAAAGGAAGATACCTGGTAAATGCCACCGTTCGTAGGGATGGCTCTTCTGTTTTTGGTCCCGAAAATAAATGGGGTAATTTTCCATCGGTATCTGTAGGCTGGCGTTTTAGTGATGAAAAATTCATGGGTAAGCTGGGTAATATTCTTACCGATGGTAAACTTCGTGCAAGTTGGGGCATGACCGGTAATCAGCAAATTGGTGATTATGATGCGGTTCAACAATACATCTTCGGCTCTTATTTTTATAATGGAACGAGCGGTGTTAGAAGCAATACAAGACTTGGAAATCCATCTCTCAAATGGGAAGAAACAACACAATCAAACGTTGGTCTTGATTTAACATTCCTTGGTGGAAGAATCAGTTTCATTGGTGATTATTACGTTAAAACAACAACTGATCTCTTGTACGATGCACCTCTGCCAGCCGAAATTGGTTTTACGAACGTAAGAACAAATTCAGGAGCAATTCAAAACAAAGGAATTGAGTTAATGCTGTCGGGTTATCCTGTGCGTAACAAAGACTTTAGCTGGCAAACATCTGTAAACTGGTCAGCAGTTCGAAATAAAATTGTGAGCCTTCCTGTTGATTATATTGATGATATATGGAGTGTGAGAGTGGGTGAAGAAGCCGGAAACTTTTTTGGCTACCGCTACCTTGGAGTTTACCAATATGATCAATCGAATGCTTATACAGCAGATTTCAAACAGCGATTGATTCCTCAATTTCAATTGGATTCCCAGGGCAATGTAATTATTCAAAAGAATATGCAGCCTATTTTACTTGGCTATTTATTACCTAACGGCACACCTTACACTGGCGTTGTAAAACAGATGACAACTGCGGGTGTTGTTTCAAAAGGTGGTGATGTAATCTGGCAGGATCTGCCTGATGAAAAAGGTGACCTGAATGGTGATATTGGTAATGAAGACAGGCAGTTTATTGGTCATGGTCAGCCACGTTGGAGCATTGGATGGAACAATAGTTTCTCTTACAAAGGATTTTATCTTTCAGTAAACATGTATGGAAATTTTGGAGGCATGGTGTACAATGATAACAGACGCAACCTTGCATCTTTTTCAAATAGTAACACAACACCTGATTCTTATTTCGTTAAAGACATGTGGAAGTATCCGGGCCAGATCACCGGCACTTATCGTGGTGGTGACAGATCAGCTGATAATATGCGTCGTGGTGGAAGTCAGTATCTGGAAAATGGTTCATTCCTTCGTTTGCAATCAGTGCGTTTAGGCTATCAACTTCCTTCAAAAATTTCATCAAAAGCAGCGATGCGTAGTTTGAATGTGTATGTGTATGGAACCAACCTTTTAACGTGGACAGATTATTCTGGCTTTGATCCGGAAGTTGGCCAACGTAGCGTAATTAAGCCAGGCAATGATCCCGGCCGTTTCCCACGCAGACGTGAATTTGGTATGGGTCTAAATGTGTCATTTTAATTAAACGAATCATGAAAAGAATAAAAAATATTTCAATACTGGTTGTACTGATTCTGATAGTTCCGGGTTTAGGTTGTAAAAAGTTTTTAGATGAAAAACCAATTTCAACAGTTTCTCCCGATAAATTCTGGAAAGACCGGAACGATGCAGCCACATGGATGGCCGGGGTTTATAACTCTTTACAAACAACATTAAGTACCAACTATTATGATTGGGGCGAAGTACGTGCAGATCATATAAGAGTGGGTGGTACAGGTAATGCCCAGCTTACAATGATCACCAATACTCTCTCTGCAAATGATGCCGACATTAACGGTATTACAAGGTGGAGCAATTTGTACACAACAATTTCACTTTGTAATTATGGCATCAAGTATTTGCCAGGTATGATTGACGCAAACATTGAAGGTGCTGCAGCTACTTACCGGGATTATCTTGGCCAATGTTATGCATTAAGGTCTCTCTTATATTTTTACGGTTTGCGTGTGTGGGGCAGAATGCCTTTACACGTTGAGCCGGTTGAATCATTAAGCCAGCCAATTGAATTGCCCCGATCTTCAATTGATGAAATGAAGAACCGGATTCTTACGGATATAACTGAATCGCTGAAAACAATTGGAAGCTCAACCACACAGAAATATTACATGCAAAAAGCCGCTGTGTATGCGTTGCAGACAGATGTTGCTATGTGGTTCCAGGATTATGATCTTGCACTTAGCGCTTCACAAAATTGCATAACAGCAAGCGGTTGTACCTGGGTTACCAATATCACAGGATTTAAAAATATTTTCATTGCACCTGAAACATCAACCGAAACTATTTTTAATCTTTTCTGGTCGGTAACTGAAAGAGGAACTGGCGTTGGTGTTTGCTCAAAAGTAGGTTCTAGTTCAAATACAAACCAGTACGAGCCAACTACTGAGATATGGTTGGAAATGAAAAATCGTGTTGATCCGGTATCCGGCAAATCAACCGATGGTCGCTTATGGGCTTATTGGGATACATTAACCTATACCGATGCTGCTATTTACGATGCTGCTGTTGTACAGTTAGGAAAGTTCTCACCCTGGAGAACTGTACAAGCCCCCGGCAGTTTTTTTACGTTTGAAGGAAATAGTGATTGCAGTATAAAAATTCCCATCTATCGTTTTGCAGATATAATGTTGCTGAGAGCGGAAGCATTAAATAAAAAAGGACAATACCAGCAGGCATTAAACATTGTAAACACCGTAAGAAACAGGGTTGGGTATATGCAAAATGCATTGTTAACCGACTACTCCGGCGATGTAATGAAAGGAATTGAACGCACAATTTTAAAAGAGCGTCAATATGAATTAATGGGCGAAGGAAAAAGATGGTTTGATCTGTGCCGGATCGATAAAATTTATGATTATACAAATGCAGGCTATGAATATTTGAGAGAAACATTAAATCCCATTTTAGCTACACGTTCAGGTTCTATTTTATATGAAAATGAGAATATGGGAAGAATACTGTATCCAATTAATGCAGCAATGTTTAATGCAAATCCCAAATTGAGAGGTGATCAGAACCAACCTTATGATGAGTAATAGAAACGTATTGATTAAAATGATTTAATTAAACTACTTAGTAATGAAAAATAGAAATCAATTTATATTGTTCATAATAGCAGTTTCACTTGTTTTTTCGGGCTGCAATAAATTACAGAAAGGATTTGACTATAATCCTTCGTACTATTCAACCGAATTAAACATGAGTGTGCTTGACTTTATGCAATCAAGGAAAGATATTTTTTCCGGTATGTTGGCTGCAATTGAGTACGTTGACCAGGATCCTAATTTTAAAGATGTAAAACAGATGTATTCAACTACCGGCAATACATTCCTGTTATTTCACAATACAGCTTTAACAAATCTTGAAGATGCTACAAGCTACTGGTCTGTAAATACAGTGATGGGCCCAAACCCCGACAATCCTTCCCAAACAATTTCAATGAAAGGTTCAGACTGGTCACAATATCCAAGAGATTCTGTTGCAAAACTGTTGCGTTATCATGTGTTGAAAGGAAAGCATACTTACAGCACACTTGATTCAAGACCAAAATGGGTGGAAACATTTGCTATGAGTTCAACAAATGATTCTGCAAAAGTTTACTTGTACCTGGAAAATGTACGTGAAGCTAATTTGCGCATCAACAACTATGTGGGTTTGCCTGCCAGTTATAAAGGAGTTAGCATGGGCTGGGCCAATCTTGCTCCACGTACGCCCGATCTGCACGCTACTAACGGTGTTGTGCATGTGCTGAATAAATGGTTTATTCTTCCAACAAAACAAGCCATTGCGAATAATTAATTACCTACTAATTCTAATTTTATGTGGAAAATATATTGCTGCATTACAGTTATAAGCCTTTCTTTCCTGGCTTTCTCCTGTAAAAAAGCTCCGGGAATTAAAATTGAATCGTTAAACAAAGCCGGTGAAGAATTCTATTTCGGAGAAAAAGTTCCCGTATGGGCATCTACATCGGGCGATAACAACACTGTTTCCTACGAATGGAAAGCTACAGGTGGCTCATTTGATGGATTCCGTACACAAGACCTGTTCGAAAATTTATGGATCGCTCCAAGTGCTGCAGGTGAATACACCATTACTGCAACTGCAAAAAACAGTAACGGCAGTTCATCATCAAGGACCACGAAGATGAAAGTAACACGTTACTTTTTTGATGAATTCCAAAGCGCCTATACTCTGAATGGCAATGGCTGGAGCACAAGTAATACATCAAATTCCCTTGTAGCGAATATTGATACAGCTTCTTCAAGACTGGAATTAACTTCCAGCTCAACAAGTGGTCCGAACGTTCGCAGGAATCTTGATCTTGCAGAATTGAAAATTCCTTTTTCAGTACGTACAAGGTTGGGTTGGAAAACTTTTTTCAGGGCAAGTTCTACTATTGTGATCAGTATGTTTTTTAATCAACCATCCAATCCTACATATCCTTATATCAGGGAAATACGCTGGGAAATATGGCCCACCGTTAATCCCGCTACAACTAATAATTTTCAGATACGCTATGAAACATTTGTTCCTGCTACAAATACATCTAAATTCAGTACAGTCGGCAATGTATTTCCCAACCCATTACCATTAATTAATCCTGTAACCGGAAGAAATGCTGTTTTTTCTCTTGCGAATGGTGAGTTGAAAAACTTTAGTTTTTCCATTGATGCAAATGAAGTTTTTCATGCGTACGTAGGCGGTACAGAATGGTTTACCAGTAACGGTATTAAAGATTGGCTGACGGCTGCAAGGGCTGCTTATCCCGGCTTTGAAGCTCCTTCTCCAAAAGAATATCGTGTAGCGTTCCCTGCAAGACAGACATCAACCAGCACTGGAACCACACTTGTAATGAAACATGTTTATATCAATAACGACGGACAGATATTAAAATAAGTACACGGTTTATTTTGTTGACTTGTTAACTGACAGTTTTGATCAAGGGTTATTGTAACTACAGTTGCAATAACCCTTTTCACAATCAGGACATACAGTTTGCTTTTTATAAAGTTTTTAAAAGGAGTTTATACATGAGATGTTTATTGGTGATACCGGCAATTTTATTTAGCATCAGCGTGGCTGCTCAACAGAAAGTAAGATTGAACAGCAACTGGCAATACCTGCGGCAGGATATTGGCGGGATATGGGAAGCGATACGACCCGTAAAAGCCGGTAACCCTGAATCGGTTCCTTTATGGACAGCAGTTTCATTACCACATTGTGTAAATGCTGAGGATGCAGTTGATCCCGATAAAAATTATTACCAGGGACCAGCGTGGTACCGCACGGAGTTAAAAGTGGAGAACCCGTATACAAACGGAAGAACACTGTTGCACTTTGAAGGAGCAGGCCAGAAAACCGAAGTGTATGTGTATGACCAAAAAGTGGGAACGCATGTTGGCGGTTATGATGAGTTTACAATTGATATCACCGATGCTGTTGCTGCATTCAAAAAAAACGATGCGTATAAAAAACAATTCGACAGCAAGATCCCGGTTTCAATCAGGACCGACAATTCACGTGATCTTGAACTGATCCCTTCTGATCTTTCCGATTTCAATTTATACGGCGGTATCTATCGTTATCTAAATTTAGTGTATGCCCCGGCTTTATCGATCGATAAAATATTTGCACATGCAGAAACAGATAAGGCCGGCAAAGAAGGAAAGGTTACGATCCGTACACGATTTTATAATCCTGCGAAACAAACATCGGCCGATGTAACAGTGAGGCTGGTGGATCCAAAAGGAAAGCTGGTGCATACATTTAACAAACAACTCTCCTTACCCGGTGCTAATATTTCTATTGGAGAGATCATTGTTAAGAAACCAATGCTCTGGTCAACAGACCAACCACAATTATATACGCTTGAAATAAGTACAGGTGAATTTACGCAGACAGAAAAGATCGGTTTCCGTCATTTTGAATTTGCAGAACAAGGACCATTCTTATTGAATGGTCAGCGTTTGTTGTTAAGAGGCACACATCGTCATGAAGATCATGCAGGTGTTGCGGCAGCTATGACAGAAGAACTGATGCGTAAGGAAATGATCATGATGAAAGAGATGGGCGTGAACTTTATACGTCTTGGTCATTACCAGCAATCAAGGATCATTTTAAACCTCTGCGACAGCTTAGGCATTGTTGTATGGGAAGAAATTCCCTGGTGTCGTGGCGGTTTGGGTGGCGATGTATATAAGGAACAAGCCCGGCGTATGTTAACGAACATGATCGAACAGCATTACAATCATGCATCGGTGATCATCTGGGGGCTTGGTAATGAAAACGACTGGCCTGGTGATTTTCCTGAATTTGATAAAGAAAAGATCAGGACATTTATGAAAGAGCTGAATGATCTGTCACATAAGCTTGACCCCACACGTAAAACGGCCATTCGCCGTTGCGATTTCTGTAAAGATATTGTTGATGTGTACTCACCTTCTATCTGGGCAGGATGGTACCGTGGTATTTATACCGAATACAAACAGGTATCGGAAGAAGAGATGAAAAAAGTAAAACATTTCCTGCATGTGGAATGGGGTGGCGATAGTCATGCAGGGCGTCATTCTGAAAATCCTGATAATGGTTTGCGTAGCATTAAAACAGGCGGTGGCGCCGATGAACGTGCAGGTGATGCATCATTGATCGGTGGTGCTGCAAGGGTATCAAAAGACGGTGACTGGAGCGAATCATATATCTGCAATTTAGTTGACTGGCACCTGAAAGAACAGGAAACGATGCCCTGGCTTACAGGTACAGCACAATGGCCATTCAAAGATTTTTCAACACCTGTCCGCCCCGATAATCCTGTTCCGTACATGAACCAGAAAGGTGTGGTGGAGCGTGATCTTACAAAGAAGGAATCATACTATGTGTTTCAATCTTACTGGACAAAACAACCAATGGCACATATTTACGGTCATACATGGCCGGTACGTTGGGGTGCGGAAAGCGAAGAAAAAATGATCAAGGTTTATTCCAATTGCGACGAAGCAGAATTGTTTGTGAATGGGAAAAGCGTTGGCGTAAAGAAAAGGAACAGCCAGGATTTTCCTGCAGCAGGATTACGCTGGAATGTTGTGCTGCAAAAAGGGAAAAATGATGTGAAGGTGATCGCCAAAAAAGGAAAAGTAGTGATCACTGACCAGGTCGGATTTCAATACCAGGCAGCGAAGTGGGGCAAGCCTGCAAAATTGCTGATTGAAAAGCTAAAAGAAGAGAATGGAGTGATCACATTACAAGCGAAATTGCTCGACGAACATAATGTGGAATGTCTTGATGCTGCTAATTGGATCAGGTTTGGTTCAACCGGCGATGGAACACTGATCATCAACCAGGGTACATCATCAGGATCGGGTTATGTACAGATGTATAATGGGAGAGCAGTGATCTCACTGAAAAAAAATAACGGAACATCAGTCGTATCTGCAAAAGTGGAAAACATACCTACGGCATTTATCAACTTGTAACAATGATGAAAAAAAATATTGGATTTATTTTCCTGCTGCTTACCCAGTTCGCATACGCACAAGTGAAACAGGCTGATGCAGGATTGAAATTATGGTACAGTAAGCCTGCATCCATCTGGGAAGAAGCATTGCCCTTGGGGAATGCAAAAACCGGTGCCATGGTCTTTGGCGGAATAAAAAAAGAACGCTACCAGTTAAATGATAACACACTGTGGTCGGGCTACCCCATTGCCGGTAATACAACAAACGGTGTAGAAGTATTACAGGAAGTCAGAAAATTGGTTTTCGCACAGCAGTATGACAGTGCTGCTGTTGTTTGGAAAAAAATGCATGGCCCTTATTCTGCCAGATACTTGCCATTGGCTGATCTCTGGATTGAACACAACTTTACAGATACAACTGCGGCTACTTATTATCGTGATCTTGATCTGTCTACTGCCACCGCAACAGTTAAGTATAAAGTGAATGGCGTAAACTACCAGCGTGAAACGTTTATCAGTCACCCTGATAAGGTCATGATGATCCGCATAACAGCCGATAAACCTGGTGCCATCAGTTTTACTACTTCACTAAGCAGCAAATTAAAATTTCAAACAACTGCCTCTTCCAATACAAGTCTTGTGTTAAAAGGAAAAGCGCCCATGTTTGTTGCCAACCGTGAAGCAGAACCGAAACAGGTTTTATATGATGACGTGGAGGGAATGAATTTTGAAGTGCATGTAAAAGTAATTGCAGAAGGAGGAACAACCAAGCAGCAGGATGGCACACTCATCATCAGCAAAGCAACTGCTGTTACCATTTATCTTTCTGAAGCAACAAGCTTTAACGGGTTTAATAAATCGCCTGGTAAAGAAGGAAAAGATCCTTCTGTTGAAGCAAAAGCAAATATGCAGAAAGCATTGCTGAGATCATACGTACAAATAAAGCGTGCCCATATCAGCGATTACCAGTCATTGTTTAACAGGGTAAAACTGGATCTCGGAACAAGTGATGCTGCTACCTTAAAGCTACCTACAAATGAACGTTTGAAACAATATGCAGCAAAACCATACGACTACCAGTTGCAGGTATTGTATTACCAGTTCGGCCGTTATCTCATGATCGCTTCATCACGTCCCGGTTCAAGACCAACAAACCTGCAGGGCATCTGGAACGATCATGTACAGCCACCATGGGGAAGTAACTACACCACGAACATCAATACGGAAATGAATTACTGGCTGGCAGAAAATACAAACCTGTCGGAATGCCATCAGCCTCTGTTCGACTTTATGAAAGAGCTTGCAATAAACGGAGCTGTTACTGCAAAAACAAATTATAATATACAGGAAGGCTGGACAGCACATCATAACTCTGATCTATGGGCAAAAACATCTCCTCCCGGTGGCACATGGAATGATCCGAAAGCAATGCCACGCTGGAGCTGCTGGCCAATGGCTGCAGGCTGGTTCAGCACACATATGTGGGAACATTATTTATTTACAGGCGATGAGACGTTTTTAAGAAAAGAAGCTTATCCTTTAATGAAAGGAGCAGCACAGTTTTTACTGCACTGGATGGTGCAAGATCCAAAATCAGGATTCCTTGTAACCAATCCATCCACCTCTCCTGAAAACACGATCAAGATCAGCGGAAAGGAATACCAGTTAACAATGGCAAGCACCATGGATATGTCCATCATCCGTGAATTATTTACTGCTGTTATCAAATCATCTTCTGTCTTAAATATCGACCAGGAGTTCAGGAACAAACTGATCACTGCAAAAGAAAAATTATATCCTTACCACATCGGGCAATATGGCCAGCTACAGGAATGGTTTAATGATTGGGATGATCCGAAAGATAAGCATCGTCACCTTTCACACCTGTTTGGTTTATATCCCGGCAGCCAGATCAATCCGTCCACAACTCCTGAGCTGGCAGCAGCAGCAAAACAATCACTGTTCCATCGGGGTGATGTAAGTACCGGCTGGAGCATGGCATGGAAAATTAACTGGTGGGCCCGATTACAGGATGGAGATCATGCATACAAAATTTTAAGCGATGCGTTTAACTATATCAACCCGAAAGAAGCAAGAGAAACGATGGGAGGTGGGGGAACTTATCCCAACCTCTTTGATGCGCATCCGCCTTTCCAGATCGATGGCAACTTTGGTGCAACCGCAGGCATAACCGAAATGTTGCTGCAAAGTCATTTGGGTGGGCTGACCTTATTACCCGCATTACCATCTGCATGGAAGAATGGTTCAGTAAAAGGAATCAAAGGCAGGGGCAATTTCACACTCACAATAGACTGGAACAATGGCAAACTGGCGAAAGCGATCATTTACTCCGGTGCAGGTGGTAGTTGCAGGGTAAGTGCATTGCAGCCAGTAAAAGTGGTGGAAGTAAGATCAACAGCTGCGAATGGAGATAACAGTAATAAGTTGAATACAATCTATGGCAAACCCATTTTTAAAAAGAATGAAGCTGCAACGTTGGTTGAGTTGAATACTGCAAAAAGATATGTGATTGATTTTATGACAGAAAAGGGAAAAACTTATACGATTGTACCACTCTAAAAATGTACATGTGAAGTTGCCGGTAAAAATAGTTATGCTGTATGCTGTTCTGATGACAACATCCTGTGCAAAAGTTACAGCACAGGATGAATTGTATGTGAAGCGTTATAACCCTGTTCTTACCTCAGCACCCAAAATGGTCCCTACTGCTAAAACACCCGATGGCGCACTTGCCGGCAATGGAGATATTGGAATTACGCTGGGAGGTAAAGCAGATGAACTGACTTTTTATATTGGTAAAAATGATTTCTGGCGAGCTTATCCTGTGTACCCCGGGGGAGGCATTGCACACCCCGGTGGGTTGACGTTTGCGATCAACGATTTAAAAGATGCGACATACAATGTAGAACAGGTGATGGATAAAGCATCCATTAAAGGAACGTTTAGTAAAAATGATTTGCGTGTAACAATGAATGCCTGGGTGGCAGCAACAGGCAATGTGTATATTACTGAAGTAACGGCAAATAAGTCTTGTGAAATTAATTTGCGATTATGGTCACGCTTGGGTAATACCTCTACAAATGATTCTGGCTTACAGGAAAATATTTTCTGGGTAACCCGTTCTTTTGAAAATACTCCCTTGCTCGAATGGCCTGCTCATGTAGCGATGGCAATGAAAGTGATCGGCAGTACTAGTTCAAAAAAACAAGCCGTTCAACTATCGCCGGGTGAAAAGGTAACGATTGCAGTAACTATCTATACAAACTTTGATAAGCCAAACTGGAAAGAGTACGCCATCAATGAAGCAAAGTCGTTATCAAATGATAAAATTGAACAGCTTCGGACAGCACATGAGCGGTGGTGGAAACAATTCTGGTCACTTTCCAGTGTTCGGATCAATGACCCGTTCCTGGAAAAGTATTATTATGCTTCACAGTATCTTTTTGCGTCCAGCACAAGAGCCAACAAATTTGCACCCGGGTTGTGGGGCGTGTACATCACACGTGATTCAACAGCATGGGGTGGCGATTATCATTTAAATTATAATTACCAGGCACCTTACTGGGCGTCTTATTCATCGAACCATATTAGTCTTACAGCAAATTTTGATCAACCTGTTCTTGACTATATGGAGAAAGGAAAAATTCATGCCCAAACGCTCCTGCAAAAAAAAGGTATTTATTATCCCGTAGGCATTGGCCCTATGGGATTGGTAACAACCCGATGGCCATTAACACCCGATGAAATGGAAAAACGCTACGCAACACGGGAAAATACAATTGACAGCGGGTATAAATTTTTAGGGCAAAAGATCAATGCTGTATTTAGTGTTGGTAATATGCTGATGCGATTTTACAGCACATATGATGAGGATTACATTCGCAAGGTTTACCCGTATATGTTGGAGTGCGCCAATTTCTGGGAAGATTATTTAACGTTCGAAAATGGTCGCTATGTTATTTATATGGATCATTTTCACGAGGTGATGCCCAATCTTCGCAACAACGGAATATGGCGAAACCAGTTAGGAGATGTTAATTCAACGCTTTCACTAGGCTTAGTAAAAATGCTGTTCAAAGGAATGATTGATGCTGGCAGTTTCCTGGAACGGGATAATAACAGAATGGAGAAGTGGAAACACATTGTTGAACATCTTAGCAAATTTCCAGTAGGAGAAGTGAATGGAAGGATAAGTTTAAAAAATATGGAACGTGGACCGCAGAACAAAGATGTGCATCCGGCGGGATTGAATCGTGTTGCCATCCACGGTTTAATATTACCCGGTGGTGTAGCTGGTCCGAAAACAGATCGGGAATTTAATAACATCCTCCTGGATGATGTGGCACATTGGAAAGATCGTGTACAAAACAAAGGCGAATGGGGAAACACATTAGGTAATGGAATTGAAACAAGTTTCCCAGGCGCTGTGAGAGTGGGCTATCCTTCCGATTCAATTATCCGGTACTTAAAACATCGGTTGGAGATAAATCCATTACCCAACCTTTACATTGTGCAAGCGGGTGGCGGTATTGAAACATTAGCTGCCGTGCCGCTCACCATCAATGAAATGCTTTTGCAAAGTTATGAAGCTGTGGTAAGGATATTCCCAAACTGGGATCACACAAAAGATGCAAGCTTTGAACAGTTGCGTGCATACGGTGCGTTTTTAATCAGCAGCAGTTTAAAAAATGGTAAGGTTCAGTTTGTAAAGATGCTGAGTGAAAAAGGCAGACCCTGTATCATGGAAAATCCGTGGCCTGGCAAAGCTGTGCAGCTAATACGAAATAATAAAAAGGCAGAAATACTAAACGGCAGTGATCTCAATTTTCAAACAAACGAAAATGAAAAGATCGAATTATTAGTCATTTAAAAATTCGAGATAAAACTTATTTTAATAATTGTATGAAACTTTCAAAAATAAAGGCCACTCTTTTTACTTTAGTTTGTATTGTATTTACAACACATGCACAGCAAATCAACTGGACAGAAGTTGCTCCCGGTGTATGGAAAGGAACCATTGGTAAACCCGAAGCATACGATCTGTTGAAAGCTTCCGGAGCTACACCAAATAAGGAAGCGCTTACAAAAATTGTTACAGCTGCATTCCCGTTGGTACAAGCTGATATTACAGGATCGGTGACCGACGGAAAAACATTTCTCCGCTTTCCACTGGAAAAAGATGAGCAGTTGTATGGCTTTGGCTTAAACTTTCAAACCGTACACCAGCGTGGAAAAATATTGCAGCTGCACATGGATCATTATGGCGGTAAAGACAATGGCCGTACACATGCACCTGTTCCGTTTTATGTTTCATCCAAAGGATATGGTATCCTGGTCAATTCGGCAAGATACATTACGGTGTATGCAGGCACAGCAGTACGTAAGGACAGCCAGCATCCACCGGTTGAAAAAGATCGTAACACCGATAAATCATGGAGCTCACGCCCTTATTCAGATGCAGTGGAAATTGCTGTACCTGCTGCCGGTGTGGAAGTATATGTATTTGCCGGACCAACTGCACTTACAGCTGTAAAGCGTTTCAATTTATTTAATGGTGGTGGTGTATTACCTCCTCGCTGGGGTCTTGGTTTTACACAACGTGTAAGATCACTCTTTACTGCTGATGAAGTGAAAGCAGAAGCAGATGCATTTAAAGAAAAAGGATACCCACTTGATTTTATCGGGCTGGAACCTGGTTGGCAAAGCAGGGCTTACCCCGGCACATTTGAATGGGATAAGAAACGATATCCTGAACCTGCAACATTTGTAAAAGACATGCTGAATAAAGGCATACGCCTGAACCTCTGGATCAATCCATATGTATCAAAGCAGGCGCCGTTCTATAAAAGTATTACACCCTATACAGGATCACACACGGTGTGGGTGGGTGAAGTGCCTGACTTTACAATGCCTGAAGCAAGAAAACTATTCTTTGGCCAGTTACAGAAAGACCAGGTGGATATTGGTGTGAGTGGTTATAAGATCGATGAAGTGGATGGTTATGATCATTACCTGTGGCCCGATGTAGCGACATTTCCATCGGGTATTACAGGCGAGCAGATGCGCAGCACTTATGGTGTATTGGCAATGCGTTATGCAGCAGATATGTACCGCAGCAAAAATCAACGGACGTATGGATTGGTGCGTGCAAATAATGCAGGCGGAGTATCGTTACCGTTTGTTATTTACAACGACTATTACAATCACGAAGACTTTATCACAGCATTGATCAACAGCGGATTTGCAGGTGTGTTATGGACACCGGAAGCAAGAGCTTCAAAAACCGGTGAAGAATGGTTGCGCCGTTTTCAAACAGTTGTGTTTTCACCAATGGCCATGATCAATGCATGGAGCAGCGGAACAAAACCATGGTCATACCCCGAAGTTGCTGAGCAGGTAAAACAGTTTTCATTACTGCGTATGCAAATGATGCCTTACTGGTACAGCGAATTTGCAAAGTATCATTTTGAAGGAACACCACCATTCAGGGGAATGGCGCTGGAAGAAGGTTTCAAACAGGAGATCAAAAAAGAAGCAGTGAATGCAAACCTTGAAGAGAATCCTTATGCAGAAGCTGTATCAAAAGAGATCAAGGATCAATACATGGCAGGTGAATATTTATTGGTGGCTCCTGTGTTTACAGGACAAACAACACGCAAGGTGATTTTACCAAAAGGTAAATGGTACGATTTCTATACAGGAGCTTATGCAGGTGATGGCGAAGTGATTACTGTTACACCGGGCCTCGATAAAATACCCGTGTATGTAAAAGATGGCGCCATTATACCAATAATGAAACCAAGATTACAGGCGCCGAAGGCCGGTGAAAAAGTTGATCTTGAAATAAGACACTATGGTGAAAAGCCCGGAAAGTATTTGTTGTATGATGATGATGGTGAAACGTTCAATTATGAAAAAGGCGAATACAGTTTCAGGGAAATAAATGTAAGTCGTGATAAAAAAGGACAATTGAAAGGAACGATATCGGCACCTGAAAAAAACAAACCGAATACAGTGGGAGTAGTGACATGGAAATTCATGACTGCACCGGCATCAACAAAATAATATGCAGAAGCTTTTTTTATATATCAGTTGTTTGTTGATGATCAATTGTTCATCAGCACAAAAAACGGGTAAGCATGTTTCGCCTGGTCAAGCAGAAATAAAAGAAGTGCTCCGCAGCCATATAATGAAAAAAGTGGAGTGGGCGCTGAAGCAGCAACCTGTAACTGTCACCGCACAAACATCATTACGCAGTGCAGGTGGTAAACATGATTTTTACAGCGAGGGTGATTACTGGTGGCCAAACCCGTTGAGTGCGGACAGTCCTTATATTCAAAAAGATGGGATGACCAATCCCGACAATTTTGTGGCACATCGTTATGCCATGATCCGTTTAAGTGAAGTGGTGGGCTCGCTTGCATCAGGTTACCTGTTAACAGGAAACAATGCATATGTAACACAGGCCATGAAACACTGTCGTGCATGGTTTGTTGATACAACCACTATGATGCATCCGCATTTGCTGTATGCACAAGCCATCAAAGGTCGCTTTACCGGGAGAGGAATTGGTATCATTGATGCCATTCACCTCATGGAAGTTGTGCAGGGTGTAACCGCTATGCAGCATTCTACAGCAATGGACAAAACTGTTTTATCCGGTACAAAAAAATGGTTTGAACAATTCCTGCAATGGTTAACCACGCATAAGTATGGTAAAGATGAAATGAATGCCACTAACAATCATGGTACCTGTTGGGTAATGCAGGCAGCAGCTTTTGCAAAGTTTACAGGGAACGAAGAAGTATTGGCTTTTTGCAGGGAGCGGTTTAAAACAGTACTGTTGCCCAATCAAATGGCTGCCGATGGAAGTTTCCCGCAGGAGCTGCGTCGTACAAAACCTTATGGTTATTCTATTTTCAATCTTGATGCAATGGCAACCATTTGCCAGGTATTATCAACTGAGAAAGACAATCTCTGGGCATTTCAGACAACGGATGGACGTTCTGTAAAAAAAGGAATTGACTATCTCTATCCATTTATTGCAGATAAAAGCAAATGGCCGTTAAAGCCCGATGTGATGTATTGGAACGAATGGCCGGTGGCACAACCTTTTTTAGTATTTGGCGCTCTTGCTTATAACAATAAAAGCTGGCTCACTACATGGAAAGGATTGGAGCATGCTCCAACCGTAGAAGAAGTGATCCGCAATTTACCCATACGAAACCCTTTAATCTGGATCAATTAATCATGAAGAAAAATTTATTTGCTCTTGCTGCTGTTGCACTTGTGCTTTCTTCTTCGGCACAGGTAAAAGGCGATGAAGACAAAGAGATGTTCAACAAAGCCGTGCAGAGAGATAAGCAGGCAATTGATGAAGCGCTGAACGGCTGGTGGAAAAAAGCACAGGAAACACATGAACAACGTATTGCCTGGTGGAGAGAAGCAAAGTTTGGCATGTTTGTGCATTGGGGTGTGTATTCATTACCGGGTGGCGAATGGAAAGGAAAAAAAGTAAGCGGCTATGCTGAACACCTGATGCGTAAAGAAAAAATTACACGCAGTGAATACCTCGATCTTGCGCACCAGTTCAATCCCGTAAAATTTAATGCTGAAGAATGGATCATACAGGCAAAGAATGCCGGTATGAAATATTTTATCATCACCGCCAAGCATCACGATGGTTTTGCCTTGTATAATTCAGCGGTTTCTGATTTTGATATCATCGATCAAACGCCTTTCAAACGTGACCCGATGGCCGAGCTTGCTGCTGCTGCAAAAAAGCACGGCGTAAAATTCGGTTTCTATTATTCGCATGCATTTGACTGGGAACATCCCGATGCACCGGGTAATGATTGGGAATATAAAAATCCCGGTGGTGACCAGTTGATCGGTGGTGCAAACTGGTTTGATGCACACCCGGAGTGGTTACCAAAAGCACAAAAGTATGTGGATGAAAAAGCGATCCCACAGATAAAAGAATTGTTGCAGAAATATCATCCTGATATTTTATGGTTTGATACACCGCATAAATTACCACTGTCGGAAAACATACGCATATTAAAAGCGATCAGGGAAACAGATCCAAACGTTGTGGTGAACGGGCGGTTAGTAAGAAGTGCATCTGCAAACTTTGGTGATTATAAAAACACGGCCGACCGGCCTGCAGAATTTTATCCGGTTACCGGCGATTGGGAAGCTATTCCCACCACTAATGAAAGCTATGGTTATCATAAATACGATGACAGTCACAAACCTGTTAGCCATTTTATAAGGTTGATGGCAAGCGCTGCTTCAAGAGGTGGTAACCTGTTGATGAATATCGGTCCCAAAGGCGATGGCAGCTTTGATACAAAAGACCAGCAGATACTCAAAGGAATTGGTGACTGGATGAAGATAAACGGTGAAAGTATTTATGGCAGCAAAGCAAGCCCTTTACCTTACCATAGCTGGGGCGTGTCCACAGTAAAAAATAACAAATTATACCTGCACGTGTTTCAATGGCCGAAAGATGGCAAATTGTATGTAAGCGGCTCCGTACCTATCAGTAATGGACGTTTGCTGGCAACTCCGGCTAAAAAGATCACGGCTAAGCGTATGCAGGGCGGCGACTGGCAATTAACTGTTCCAAAGATCGCCCCCGATACAAACAACACGGTACTGGTATTTGATTACCAGCAACCGGCCGAGCAGGATCCTATTCATTTTATAACAAGAAATACAATGATCGAACGTTTCCTGGCATATGATGCCGATCAGCAGGGAAAAGGTTTCAGCTTTGGCGATGGAAAGACCAACCGTTATTATCTCGATGGCTGGAAAAACACGAATCAAAGTGTAAGCTGGAGATTCAGGAAAGAAGATCCTTCACCCGGCGCTTACAAAGTGATCATAAAATACCTGGCCGGCAAAGAAACAAGCGGAGGTTCTTTTATATTCATTACAGAACAATTGAATGACGGAACGCAGAAAGAGTTGTCCCGTTCGCAACATGGTATTTCAACAGATGAACGGAATGTGATCATACAGGAACTTGGAACGATCACCTTCCGTGCAGGCACATTCCGGTTAAGCCTGTTGCCTGCTACAATCCCGAAACAGGAGTTAATGAAATTGCTGGAAGTACAGCTTATTCCTACAAACACAAAATGATGATCATGAACAGAGTTTTTATAGCATTGGTAATTTTAGTAAGTAGTTGTGTTACTCCCAAAGCACAAAAGCTTAATCTTCCATCGGTATTTGCGGATGCAGAAAAACAATCAACGCTGATGTTGCAGGAAGTGGAGAAAGCAAAACTGAAAACACCTGCATTAGTATCACCACGTACAATTGATAAAGGTGAATTAAAGCTTGTTGCATCAAAAGACTGGACCAGTGGTTTCTTTCCCGGTGTGTTGTGGTTTTTGTATGAGTACACACACAAAGCGCCCTGGAAAAAGCAGGCCGAAGAATTTACTGCAAAAATTGAACAGGAGAAAATGAATGGCGGTACGCATGATATGGGCTTCAAGATCTATTGCAGCTTTGGTACAGGTTTCCGCCTCACCAATGATGCGCATTACAAAGAGGTGATCATCCAATCAGCAAAAACACTGTCCACACGTTTTCGTCCCGTTACAGGCACCATCCGTTCATGGGATCATAGTGGAGATAAATGGGCTTACCCGGTGATCATTGACAATATGATGAATCTTGAATTATTGTTTGCTGCTACAAAGCTTACAGGCGATTCATCGTTTTATAAAATTGCAGTGACGCATGCCAACACCACCATGAAAAATCATTTTCGAAGTGATTACAGTTCGTATCACGTGATCGAATACGATACCATCACCGGCAACGTGGTAAAGAAAAATACACACCAGGGCTATGCACATGAATCAGCATGGGCAAGAGGACAGGCATGGGGACTGTATGGTTATACCATGTGTTACCGTTTTACAAAGAACAAAGCCTATCTCGAACAGGCAGAAAAGATCGCTGCTTTTATGCTGAATCACCCGAACATGCCCAAAGACCTTGTTCCGTATTGGGATTATAATGCACCGGCTATTCCTAACGAAGAGCGTGATGTGTCAGCAGCAGCCGTATTGGCATCAGGTCTTTATGAATTGAGCTTGTACAGCAAGAAAGGAACCTACTACAAAACAACAGCTGATAAAATTGTAACAGCATTGACCAATGATTATCGTTCTCCCATTGGCGAAAACAAAGGATTCATCCTGCTGCACAGCGTGGGATCAAAACCAAGCAAGAGCGAAGTGGATGTGCCGTTAAACTATGCTGATTACTATTACCTCGAAGCATTACTGCGTTCAAAAAAACTGAAAGAGAAAAAAAGTTTATTCTAATCAGTATCTCCATCGTATGAAAAAAAGATCATTCATTGTATTGTTGTTTTGTATTGCCGGGCTGTCAAAAAATTTTGCAAATCCTGTACTTGTTTCTTCACTGGAAGCATTGCAGGAAGCAATTGATCATGCAAAACCCGGAACTGTTATTGTGCTGAAGAATGGTGTGTACAAAACAAGTAAGGATATTCTTGTAAATGCAACAGGCACTAAAACACAACCGGTGATCATTGAAGCAGAAACAGCCGGGCTTACAGAAATAACAGGTGCAGGTGGTATTAATCTTGTGAGTCCTGCAAAATATGTGATTATCCGTGGGTTCAAATTCACACATACTGCATCAAAAGCAAGAACTTCTGCAGGTTCAACGTTTTGCCGTTGGACAAACAATGTGTTTGAAACACCCGGCACCGGTGATTATTTAACGCTTGGCGGATCGGATCATGAAATTGACCGCAATACATTTCAGAATAAAGATTCATTGGGGAAATTTATTGCAGTGAAAGGAGTCGGTAGCCAGATCGCTGAACGCCTGCATATTCATCACAATTATTTTAAAACACATAAGAACCAGGGCAACCGTAATGGAGCAGAAGCCTTGCAGTTTGGATTAAGCGGTTTTAGTTTATCATCCAGCAACAGCATCATCGAATACAACCTGTTTGAAGATTGTGATGGTGAGAATGAATTGATCTCTGTGAAAGCATCGAAGGTAATTGTGCGTTATAACACGATCAGGAATTGCCCAGCACAGTTTACATTGCGTCATGGCAACTTTAACCAGGTGTATGGAAATTATTTTATCAATACTCCTGGCTTACGCATTTATGGTGATGATCACCTGGTTCACAGCAATCACTTTGAAAACTGCAGCATTGGTATCAATATCGGCAATGGTGGAGCAGAAGTGGCAGATGGTGCACCACTTACTTCACACGACCGTCCCGACAGGATCATCATTGCATTCAACACGCTTGTAAATAACAAAAGCAATATTGTACAAACGGCAAGAACAAATGGATTAGGCTCAACGTATGTAACGATTGCAAATAATATTGTTGTTGGTGGTGGTCCAGCTGTTTCCATTGTTGGCCCCGCTCTTCACCATAATGCGGAAGGAAACATTTTCTTCAAAACAGAAACTACCAGAGATATTCCTGCAAACAGTTTTGTTATGAAAGATCCAAAGCTGCTGAAAGATAAAACCGGTGCTTATCATTTGCAAAAAGGTAGCCCTGCTGTTGATGCAGCAAAAGAAAATTATGCTGCTGTATTGGTAGATATGGATGGGCAAAACAGGAATGGAAAAAAAGATATTGGCGCCGATGAGTTTTCTGGTGCACCTGTCAAAGCAAGGATATTGCAACCATCAGACGTAGGAGCATTTTCGAAAAAGAAATAAGTTCTTTTCTTCTGCATGACTGTATTTCTTCTTTAGCTAAAATGCCAGAATAAATGGAATAATGGAGGTAAGAATTAACGGAAAAAAATGAGTTTGTTCGTATTCAAATTAATAATCATGAAAACGATTTTTACTTTCCGTATTCTTCCCCGACAACTGCCGTACAGATTTTTTTCTCTGTCGGCCATTTTTGTTCTTTTCAACAGTCTTGTTATTGCACAGGCTCCACTTGTATCCTTACAAGATGGAAAGTTGCACTACAACAAATATGCAAACCGTGGTCAGGTAAATGCTGTAAATCAGATTCCTGATTTTTCCAATGCAGGTTATAAAGGTGGTGGTGTTAAAATTCCCGACCTTCCTGTTGTTGAAACAGTCAGCGCTATTGACGGTGATAACCGGAAGTTGATACAGGATGCCATCGACCGGGTTTCTGCACGTACTCCGGATGCCAATGGCTTTCGTGGAGCTGTTTTACTGAAGGCAGGTGTTTATCCTGTTGAAGGCAGTTTGCTGATCCGTACAAGCGGAGTGGTATTGCGTGGTGAAGGTAATCTTGTGAATGGAACGGTTTTGATTGCAACGCAGCAATCGCAACACAACTTCATTGTTGTGCAGGGAAGTGGAAGCGGTTATGGAGAAGTTGCGGGCTCCAAAGTGCGCATCACCACAGCATTTGTTCCAACGGGTACAAAGGTGCTGGATGTTGCTGCTGGTCATTCGTTTGTTGCAGGCGATAAAGTTGTTTTACAAAAAACGCCAAACGACGCATGGATTGATGTAGTTGATATGCGGCAGTATGGATGGACTGCTTCAGGATACAGAACAACTTATGAGCGCCAGGTTGTGGCAGTGGAAGGCAACAAAATAACACTTGATATTCCTGTAGTGGATCCAATACAAACAGAGTATGGCGGAGGAGAATTATTCAAATCTTCCATCACAGGCCGCATCAATCACACCGGTGTTGAAAATATGCGGATTGAATCTTTTTACGTAAGTACAAGTGATGAAAGTCATGGATGGAATGCAGTGGTGTTTAACCGTGTTGAAAACAGCTGGGTACGTAAAGTAGTGGCAAAATATTTTGGATATGCCTGTGTGAATCTTTCAAACATGTCCCGCTTCAATACTGTGGAAGATTGTGCAATGATCGATCCCATATCAGTAACAACAGGCGGAAGAAAATATTCATTTAATCTTGAAGGAAACAGCACAAGCAACCTGTTTCAACGTTGTATGACATGGGGTGGCAGACACGATTATGTGAGCGGGTCAAAAGTTCCCGGTCCCAATGTATTTCTTGATTGTGTTGCAGATAACACGTTTGCAGATATTGGTCCGCACCATCGTTACAGTACCGGTCAGTTATATGATAATGTTTATGGAGGACAGATCAGGGTACAGAACAGGGGCGCATCAGGGACCGGTCATGGATGGGCAGGGGCGCAAACACTGTTTTGGAATTGCCGCTCCTTTAAAAGCGATATTGAAGTGGAAAGTCCGCCAACAGCTATGAACTGGGGTATTGGTTGTATAGGTTTAAAGCAAACAAATTCCGGTTATTGGGAAAGCTGGGGCACACATGTGCTGCCACGCAGCCTTTATCTTCAGCAGTTACAGGAGCGCTTAGGAGTAAACGCAGTGGAAGAAACAACAACAGCTGAGCAACGGAACAATGTGCTGCGTCAGCAACTTCTGGATAGAGCTGCTTTCATTGCTGCAGAAATGAAAGTGACATACGGCTCAACACCGGTAGGAGATACAACTGCATTTGATCTTACAGATAATGGTGGTATTCTTACTGCACAGTTTGTAAGTAACCGTCCCAATGAAAACTTTCCAAATATTATTGATAACGATATTAATACAAAGTATTATCAAAACGGGAAAAAAGCTTTATGGGTACAATACCGGTCAACAGTGTCTGCTATTGTTACCCGGTACACGATCACATCTGCAAATGATGTGGAAGAGCGTGACCCGTTGAATTGGAATCTTGCAGGTTCTAATAATGGTGTGAACTGGACGGTACTGGACACAAGAACAGGTGAGGATTTTCCCACACGTTTACTTACCCGCACTTTCCTGGTAAACAATACGCAATCATTTATCTTCTATCGTCTCAACATTACATCAAACGGTAACAATAACAACACCCAGTTTGCAGAATGGGAACTGTTTCAGCGCAAGCAACAGCAAATCAGTTTTGGTAACCCGGGTGAGTTAACATTTGGAGATGAACCGGTAGAGTTGCTGGTGAGTGCAGTATCTGGTTTGCCCGTTTCGCTCTCTGTTATTTCGGGGCCGGGAGTTCTGGAGAGTGATGACTATCTCAGAATTACAGGTGCAGGTACAATTGTTATCCGTGCAACACAGGCGGGTAATGAAAATTATTTTCCCGCTTCACTTGATTACAGCATCGTTGTTAACAAGGCAGAACAGTCAATTACATTCCTCCCACTTGCTCCTGCAAAGAAAACGGGTGTCGTATCATTGAATGCGTTGTCTTCTTCCGGTTTACCTGTAACCTACACCGTTGTTTCAGGTCCCGGAACAATGAATGGAAATTTACTTTCGTTTACAGGTGAGGGACAGGTTGAAATAAAAGCAACACAATCCGGCAATGATAATTACCTGGCAGCTGAACCGGTTACACAAACAATACTTGTATATGGCGAGGATGAAAAGAAAGATCACATTCTGCTGGTCATTTACCCTAATCCAACCCAGGGTAAATTCAAAGTAAAACTGGATGATGCGAAACATACCGACTACCTGTTTACACTGTTGGATGCAAACAGCAATGTACTGCAGACAGAGGTTACCAGGAAAGGTGCAAAAATGTTTGAGCTTTCGTTCAACCTGGAAGAAAGATTGTCAGGCATTTACTACCTGCATATTACTGATGGTACCAATGTTTGGGTCAAACAAATCATTAAACGGTAATTAACAAAAAATGATCTATAGCGAAGAGGTGGCCTGCCACCTCTTCTTATTTCATCCCTTGCCAATCTGGATGAATAAATAGTTAGTTACACGGAAAAAACGGATGATAGAATTTTGTTAGTTGCACTTGTAATCAACTGTTTCTTTCTCATTCAACGAATTACTGTTACCATACAACATGAAAAAATTATTGTCAGCTGCAATTGCCTGTTACATGCTCAGCAGTCTCCAGGCACAAACCTCTTCAAATGATGAACGTATGAATTGGTGGCGTGAAGCACGCTTAGGTATGTTTATTCACTGGGGAGTTTATGCCGTTCCTGCAGGCACGTATAAAGGACAACCAATAAACCGCATTGGCGAATGGATCATGAACAGGGGAAAAATTCCTGTAAATGACTACAAGGTTTTTGCTAACGATTTCAATCCTGTAAAATATGATGCAGAAGCGATTGTGCAGATGGCGAAGGATGCAGGTATGAAATACATCGTTATTACAGCAAAGCATCATGACGGATTTGCATTGTTTGATTCAAAAGCAAGTAAATGGGATATTGCAGATGCAACTCCTTACAAAAAAGATTTACTGAAACCGTTGGCTGAAGCCTGCCGTAAACACGGCATTAAACTTGGTTTTTATTATTCGCAGGCACAGGACTGGGTAAACCCCGGAGGTGCTGCGGCAAGAAAAGTAACAACCGAAGGATGGGCTAATCCTGATTCAGCAAAAATTGATGCTTATACTGCAGCAAACAGCGGTCATTGGGATCCTTTACAAACCACCAAAACAATGGCTGAGTATGTTGATGAAGTAGCCGTTCCGCAGGTAAAAGAACTGTTGACAAATTATGGTGATGTGGCTGTACTCTGGTGGGATACCCCAACAGGTATGACGGATGAATTTGCAGAAAAGTTCAATGCGCTTTTAAAACTGCAGCCCAATATTATTACAAACGACAGGCTGAAGCGCCCAAATTATCCCGGCGATTATAAAACTCCTGAACAACGGATTCCGAATCTGAATGAGTTGGATGGAAAAGACTGGGAAACATGTATGACCATGAATGAAACATGGGGATACAAAAGCTATGCACAAAACTGGAAATCATTAGAAACCATTATTCGCAACACAGTTGATATTGCATCAAAAGGCGGCAACTATTTGCTGAACATTGGACCAAAAGCCGATGGAAGTGTTCCTCAGGAAAGTATTGACCTGTTGAAAGGATTAGGAAAATGGATGAAAGTAAATAGTGAATCTATTTACGGAACAAAAGCAAGTCCGTTCGGATTGTTTGACTGGGGCCGTTGTACCAAAAAAGAAAATACAGAAACGACAACACTCTATTTTACAGTTTTCAACTGGCCTACAGATGGCAAGATCACTATCCCCGGTTTAAAAAATAAAATTGTAAGCGCTTCGCTTTTGGCAAACGCAGCAAAACTGAGAACAAAAAAGAAAGGAGGTGATGCTGTAATAACTGTACCGGAAAAAGCTATTGACCCGATTGCAACAGTTATTAAAGTTGTTGTGAAAGGAACAGTGGCTCCTGCTTCTACGAATGCAAAAGAAAAAATGAAGGCAGGTGAACTTGATTAACAGAAAAAGAAACAAGGGCATGCAAAAGTTAATTCTGGCAACATTTTTTTTGTTTGCCCGGTGTTATGGGGCATATGCTGCCGATGTTGATGTAACAGCGTATGGAGCAGTTGCCGATAGCAAAACATTGAATACAGTGTTTATCCAGAAAGCAATTGATGCATGCAGCAGCAGCGGTGGTGGAAAAGTAAACTTTCCTGCCGGCGTATATCTTTCCGGTACCATCCAGATAAAAAACAAAGTCACGCTTTATTTTCAGAAAGATGCACGGTTGCTGGGCAGCACCAACCTTGATCACTATCGTAATCTCGATCCGTTTACAGAAGGTCTTGGAATTGATGTTGGTTGGGCATTGGTAGTAGCTGTTGATGCCAATAACATTGGTATAGCAGGTGAAGGTGCTATTGACGGACAGGGAGCAAAACTGAAAGCAGAACACATTTTAACTGATACAAGACCCGAAGGACAACGATGGGGCCGTCGTCCGTTTCTTTTACGCATTGTTCGTTGTAACGGTGTAACAGTAAAAGATATTACACTCAACTATGCAGCAGCATGGACATCACATTACTTCCAGTCGAAGAATATTCATATTGAAGGGGTAAAGATTGTCAGCACAGGAGTGGCGCATAACGATGGGATAGGTATCGATGGCTCACAGGACGTAGTGATCCGTAACTGTGATGTAGTAAGTGGCGATGATGCACTGGTGTTTAAAACCACCTCCAGCAAAATGGCCTGCAAAAACATTACGGTGTCGGGCATGCGCTTAAAAAGTTCGCAGGCAGGCATTAAAATGGGAACGGAATCAATGGCAGCCTTTGAAGATATCCGGATCAGCAACTGCCATATTTATGAAACAAGAAACGGTGGTATTAAACTACTTACTGTTGATGGTGCTCATCTGCGGAATATTATCATTGAGAATATCACCATGGATGATGTGCGTACGCCAATGTTATTCCGCTTAGGATCACGCCTGAATGTGTTTCGCAAAGGACAGGATACAAAACAAACTACCGGCACATTTGAACAGGTGGTTATCAGGAATGTAAAAGCAAAAGCTGCTGACAGTTCGCAATTGAAATCTCCTGCAGGCATTCTTATAACAGGTGTTCCCGGTCATTATATCACAGATCTTACACTGGAGAATATTGAAATTGAGTTGCTTGGTACCGGCACACTTGAGCAGGCAAAACATGTGGTGCCGGAAGCAATTGATCAATACCCGGAAATAAAAACGTTCGGTCCGGTTATTCCTGCATACGGCGTTTGGGCAAGACATGTAAAAGGATTGAAGCTGATCAATCTCACATTCAGACTAAAGAACAATGATCTGCGTCCGGCTTTTATTTGTGAAGATGGTAAAGACATACAGGTGAAAGGCTGGAACATTCCGGCAACCAACGGCAGTGAATCGGTTATACGTCTTAACAATACGGATGGAGCTGTAGTAACCGGTAATACAATAAAAGGCGAAGCGGCTGAATTTGTAAAAGTGGAGAATGGCAGCAGCAATATCGCTATCAGAAAAAATAAATTATCCCGTTCAAAGAAAAAAACAGGATTATAAAACTTCACCCGTTGCATGAAAAAAAGAACATTATTTATTTCCGGGATCATTGGTTTCTGTGTTGCATCTGCACAACAGGTAATGCCATTGTGGAAAGAATTTGCCGAAGCAAAAAAAAACGGAACAACAGCTACGCTTCCTGATTTTTCTTATGCCGGATATCATTTTTCTGAGAAAGAAATTCCGGATCAATCAAAAAGAAAAAAGTTTAGTGTAACTGATTTTGGTGCTGTGCCGAACGATGCTCTGTTTGATGATGAAGCTATTCAAAAAGCAATTGATGCAGCGGAGAAACACCCGGGCGGAGCTGTTGTTTATTTTCCTACGGGTAAATACCTGATAGCGCCTGACAATGATTCGTTGAAACAGATACGCATTTCAAAAAGCAATATTGTATTAAAGGGAAGTGGTTCAGGAAATGGGGGAACGGAAATATACCAGGCAAACATGCGGCTGAACGGACGCCAGTTTGTATTCAAACCCTCTTCAAACAAAACAGAAAAGATTACCACCGTTACAAAAAATGCAGCAAGAGAAAGTTTTTGGCTTGAAGTTGCAGATGCATCTGCTTTAAAAGCAGGACAGGATATTGTTCTCCGGCACAGGAGTGAAGAATTTACAAGACTTTATTTTTCTCCGCTTGCGCTTAAGTCTGAATGGACCCGTTTGTTTGGCGATAAAGCTGGCATGCAGATACAGGAAATACATACGGTTGAAAAAATTGAAGGCAATCGTATTAAACTGAAGAATCCCTTGCATATAGATGTGGTGCTGGTAAAGTCTGCTTCTTTTGACATTTATAATTTTATTTCAATTGAGGAATGTGGAATAGAAGATATCCGTTTCTCCAGCAACTGGAAAAGCTATCCCGAAGAATTTGTGCATCACAAAAATGGTATTCATGATTATGCATATGAAGCAGTAGGCATGGAGTATATAAAAAACAGCTGGATACGTAATTGTGTGTTCAGCGACTGGAATGAAGCGGTGATGATCCGTGCCGGATACCAGGTAAGCGTTTTGAATGTTGATTTTATTGGAAAGAAAGGACATACTTCTGTACATGCACGTACAGGTTACGGAGTACTGATAAAAAAATGTCACTTTAATAATGCGCAGCATCACGGTGCAGGTACAGGTTACAGCGCAGCCGGAACAGTTATTACGCAATGCACACTTGGTACCGATCAAAACTTTGATATTCATTCAGGGCAACCTTATGCCACATTGTTTGATGATATTGATGGTGGCGTGTTTTACAATCTCGGCGGCCCCGAGCCTGGACATCCGCATCATGGCAAACAATTAGTGCTCTGGAATTTTTACCATAAATCAGCAAAAGACCAGCATTATAATTTCTGGGACATGACACGTCGCAGAAATTATACAATTGCACAGCCGATACTTGTTGAATTTCAGTCGAACAACAAAGTGGGTTTCGAAAATGTTGGTATCAACGAGTCGCAGGGCAAAGCTGTGTATCCGAAATCTTTGTTTGAAGCACAATTGCAATTACGGTTGCAGAAAAATAAAAAGTAAACCATCTGAAAATGAGATTTTTTCTAATTGTATTTGTTGCCATTGTTTCCATCTCTTCGCTGCAGGCTCAGGGCATGGAGGAGATGTGGGATAAAAACACAACCGGCAAAGAACATCCCAATCTGCAATGGTTTAAAGATGCAAAGTTTGGGTTGTTTATACACTGGGGGTTGTATTCACAATTGGCCGGCACATGGAAGGGTAAAAACTATTATGGCAGTGGAGAGTGGATCATGAACCAGGCAAAAATTCCTGTGAAAGAATATGAGCAGGTAGCACAAAATTTCAATCCTGTTCAGTTCGATGCTGAGCAATGGGCGCAGCTGGCAAAAGATGCAGGTGTAAAATATATTGTGATCACAGCCAAACATCACGATGGTTTTGCCATGTATGATTCAAAGGCAAGTGATTTTAATATTGTAAAATCATCAGCGTATAAAAAAGATCCGTTAAAAGCACTTTCTATTGCCGCCGCAAAGCGAAATATTCAGTTTGGATTTTATTACTCCCAGTTCCAGGATTGGCATGACCCCAATGGCGGTAAAAACACCTGGGACTATATTGAAGCAAAAAAAGATTACCAGAAATATTACAGGGAAAAAGCTGTTCCGCAATTGAAAGAGTTGTTGACGGGATATGGACCACTTGGAATTGTTTGGTTTGATACACCTGGTGGAATGACAAAAGAACAAACACAGGATTTTGTGAATGAACTGCGCCTGTTGCAGCCAAAAAGTTTATTCAGCAGCCGTGTGGGACAAGGGTTAGGTGATTACAAAGACTTTGGTGATTCAGAAGTGCCATCTGTTCCAATCAAAGGTGCGTGGGAATCGATCTATACACACAACGATTCATGGGGTTACATTGAACATGATATGAATTTCAAATCATCGGCAGAGATCATTCATTTGCTTGCAAATGTTGCTTCTAAAGGTGGTAATCTAATGTTGAATGTGGGTCCCGATGGTAAGGGAAATATTCCTTATTACTCAGTTAAGTACCTGCAGCAAACCGGTAAATGGCTGGCAGCAAATGGTGAAAGTATTTATGGTACCACGTTTGGATTTATTCCTGCACAACCATGGGGAGTTACCACTTCAAAACCGGGCAAATTATTTCTGCATGTGCTTAACACGCCTGCAAATGGAAAACTGTTGGTGCCAGGGTTCAGCAATAAAGTAAATAAAGTGTACACCTTGGTATCAAAAAAAGCACAGGCATTTACACAAAAAGGAAGCGATCTGCTGATCAATCTTCAATCAACTGCTGTGCAGGATGTGAATACAGTAGTTGTTGTGGAATATGCAGGTAACCAGCCGGAGTACAACAATAATGCGCCTGTTACTGTTTCATTTCAGTTTCTTTCAAACAACATAGATGCTGTGTTTGGAAAAACGGCTGGCAATGCAAAAGAAAGAAGTCTTACATACAGTCATTATTACGGCGATTGGAAACATACAAACTGCATAACCGGAATGCAATCTCCTGCTGATAGTGTTTCATTTGAATTTAGAGTTACAGATGCCGGTGATTATAAAGTGATGTTGGAATATGCCTGCCCGCAGGAAAGTGCAAAACAGGAAGGCATTCTTGTACTGAATGGAAAAGAATTTCTGTTCAGAACATTGCGTACATCAGAATTTGAAAAATCAGCTCCGCTGATGTTCATTAAACACACCATCCTCACAACAAGGATAAGCAAGCCGGGCATTCATACAATAACGATACGTCCTTTGAAACAAGGAAAAGAATTGTTCAAATTAAAGTCGGTCATACTTGAACCTGTACAATAACAATCAAGAGCCATATATGAAAAAGAATATCGCAACGCTGTTCTTCATGTACCTGCTTTGCACAACAGGAAACATTTGCCATGCACAATCAGCAGGCAGCAGCGGCACAGCAAAAAGCCAATGGGTGTACACTGATGCCAAAGGAAAACTACAGTACAAAACGCTGCCCACCGGCGATAAGATCATGGATTTTTCTTACGCAGGGTACATGGGCGGAGGTGTGGTAATTCCATCACCTGCTGCTACCATCACGCTTAGTCCTGTTGAAGGAAACAATACTGTACAGATACAGGAAGCGATTGATAAAGTGTCGGCCATGAAACTGGTGAATGGTTTCAGGGGAGTGGTACTGCTGAAACCTGGTATATACGAATGTGAGCAACAACTGAATATTAATGCAAGTGGAGTAATACTCCGGGGCAGTGGAACAAGCGAAAAAGGAACCATACTGCGGTTAACCGGTAAACCACATGCATGTGTAGTTGTAAGAGGAAATGTAAGAACCACTACAGTTGGAACATCGGTACTCATGACGGACAAATATGTTCCGTCTGGTTCATTTTCTTTTTCTGTTTCAGATGCATCGGCATTTAAGGTGGGTGATACCATCCGCATTGCAAGACCTGTTACTGATGAATGGGTAAAATTCATGGGCATGGATCAATTGGTAAGGGCAGGTAAAAAGCAAACATGGATCAGTGGTGATATTCCAACAGAAAGGGTGATAGCTGCAATAAATAAAAATAAGATCACTGTTGATGTGCCTTTGAATGATTCATACGATGCTGCCTATATTGCTCCGGGTGTAACTGTTCAAAAAATAAAAACAAGCGGTCTTATTACGCAAACAGGAATTGAACATTTCAGGATAGATGCTCCATCGAAATCTGTTACAATCAACGATGGCCATCACCGTGCATTCAGCATCGGCGGTGTTTCTGATGGTTGGGCAAGAAACATTGATGTGTTCAACACTGTTAACAGCATTAGCGTAACCGGCAGACGTATTACTGTTGAATACATCAACATCTTTCATAACCTTCCTACAATTGGTGCTGCAAAGCCAGCCGATCTGAATGGAAGCGGTCAGCAGGTATTGTTTAACCGTTGTAACATTACCGGCGATAATCTTTTCTTTTTTGGCACAGGTGCAAAAGTTACCGGCCCTGTGGTTGTACTCAATTGTGTATTTCGTGGCAATGGATGGATACAACCACACCAACGCTGGGCAACAGGTTTATTAATTGATGGCTGCGCTGTGCCTGATGGCGGAATTGATTTTATGAATCGTGGTGTAATGGGATCGGGGCACGGATGGACAGTTGGCTGGGCTGTTGCCTGGAACTGTATTGCAAAAAACTATCTCAACCAAATGCCGCCAGGTTCTGCTAACTGGGTAATTGGAAGTAAAGGCGAACGCCAGAAAAAAGCAATCCCGGGATCGAATGAAACAGGATCGATCACTTACATGCAAACAACATTGCCGGAAGGTATTTATGATGCACATGGTACAGCTGTTGCACCGCAAAGTCTTTACCTCACACAATTGAAAGTAAGATTGGGTAAACAGGCGTTAAAAAATATCGGCTATTAAATCTGCCGGAACAACCGGATCATTTATTAAGAAATAATAAACAAAGGAATATGAAAAGAACGCTGATAAAATTTCTGCTCATCTGTTCTGCAACATTTGTTACGGGTAGTGTTGCTGCACAAAAAGGAAAAGATATTGCTGCATTCAAAAACTGGCCAAAAGGCACAACGCCCCGTGAAATCGGCAAACAGGTAAGTGATCGTTTTATTGTAACACCGCATACAAATTTCAACCGTACAACGCCTCCACGTGTTATTACCTATGCTGAAACATGTACATGGTATGGTGCATTAACTTTTGCGAAGCAAACGAGTGATAAAAATTTATTACAACAGCTTGCACAACGCTTTGAACCTTTGTTTGGCAGCAGGGACAGCTTGATTCCAAAACCTGATCATGTTGACTATACGGTGTTTGGTTCTGTTCCTCTTGAACTATACATGCAAACAAAAGAGCAACGTTATTTCACACTCGGCAAAATGATTGCTGATAAACAGTGGGGACCACCGGAAGGGCCACGTGTAAAACCTGAGTCATATTACTATTACAACAAAGGAATGACATGGCAGACAAGAATGTGGATTGATGATATGTTCATGATCACAGCAGTGCAATCCCAGGCTTATCGTGCAACAGGAGATACAACTTATATCAACCGTGCTGCAAGAGAAATGGTGCTTTATCTCGATTCATTACAAATGCCAAACGGACTTTTTTATCATGCGCCTGATGTTCCTTTCTTTTGGGGACGTGGTAACGGATGGATGGCAGCGGGCATGAGTGAGCTGCTGCGTTCATTGCCAAAAAATAATCCCAACTATAACCGCATCATGAAAGGTTACAAAACCATGATGAGCTCTTTGTTGAAATACCAGGCAAAGGATGGAATGTGGCGTCAGCTAATTGATGATCCTGCATCATGGGCAGAAACATCCTGTACCGGTATGTTTACGTTTGCATTTATCACCGGTGTAAAAAATGGTTGGTTAGATGAGAAAATATATGCACCGGCAGCACGCAAGGCATGGTTGAAGCTCATCACCTATATCAATCAGGATGGAGATATTACTGAAGTGTGCGAAGGCACCAATAAAAAGAACGATCACCAGTATTATATCGATCGTAAACGCAATATCGGCGATCAGCACGGCCAGGCCCCTTTACTGTGGTGCGCCACCGCATTATTACGTTAAGCATTGAATCTGTATTGTTCATTTGAATTCCACTTTTTACAAACTATATATGAAATCATTTTCTTTCTTTCTTCTTTTTCTGATCGCTGGATTCTCATCATCTGCACAAACAAAAAGCAGCAGCAGCGACTGGCAAAATCTTTTTAATGGTAAGGATCTCAGCGGCTGGAAACGACTTGCAGGTAAAGCAGAGTACACTGTAGAAAATGGTGTGATCGTTGGCCGTACGGTGATAAATTCACGAAACACTTTTTTGGTTACTGAAAAAGAGTATGGTGATTTTGTGTTGGAACTTGATGTGTGGGTAGAAGATGAAGAAGGGAATGCAGGAATTCAAACCCGTAGCCATTTTGATCCTGCAGGTCATAATGGTGATGGTAAAGTGTATGGCAGGCAGTGCGAAATTGATCCAACACCCCGTAGCTGGACAGGCGGCATTTATGATGAAGGAAGAAGGGACTGGCTTTATCCCATGCAATTGAATGCCCGGGCGCAACATGCTTATAAAGCGGGAGAATACAATCATTACAGAATTGAATGCATCGGGAATGAAATGAAAACATGGGTGAATGGTGTTGCGATGGCTTATGTGGTGGATACAATTGATGCAAAAGGATTTATTGGTCTGCAGGTGCATGGCATCAAGTCAAGCGACCATGCCGGGAAAAAAGTTTGTTTTAAAAACATCCGCATTAAAACAAAAAATCTTGTTCCAACTGCGTTCCCGGCCAACATGTATGTTGCAAACTTTGTTCCCAATACATTAACTGCATACGAAAAACGAGATGGCTGGAACCTGTTGTTCGATGGAAAAACAAACAGAGGATGGCGCAGTGCAAAAGGAAATGGATTTCCACAAAAAGGCTGGGCAATTGGCAATGGAGTATTAGCCGTTGCAGGTGCTGAAGGTAAAGAGTCAACAAACGGTGGCGATATTGTTACGAATGCACAGTATGCAGCTTTTGATCTTTCTTTTGAATTTAAACTCACTCCCGGTGCAAACAGCGGTGTAAAATATTTTGTAACACTTTCAGAAAAAACTGCCGGATCTGCTATTGGTCTGGAATACCAGGTGCTGGACGACACATTACATCCTGATGCAAAACTTGGTCGTGATGGTAATCGCACGCTTGCTTCGTTATACGATTTGATGAAAGCAGAAAAACCAAAACGTCAGTTGCGGTCTATTGGTCAATGGAATGTGGGCAGGATCATTGTGTATCCGAATGGCAAAGTGGAGCACTACCTGAATGGTGTAAAAGTGCTGGAGTACATCAGAGGATCAAAACAATTCCGTGATCTTGTTGCTATGAGTAAATATAACGTATGGAAAAACTTTGGTGAGGCACCACGTGGTCATATTCTCCTGCAGGATCATGGCGATGCTGTGATGTACCGGAGTATTAAAATTAAAGAACTGAAATGGTAATGCTGCTGCAAAGCAGATGAAATCATATTTAAAAAGAAGTAACATGTCTGTATCACGTCGCCGGTTTATCAAACAATCAGTAAAAGCATCGGCAGCTGTTTATGCAACAGCTCTGGGGTTTAATGCAAAAAGTTATGCAAACATTGTCGGGGCAAATGACCGTATTCGAATGGGAGTGGTTGGTTTCTCCGATCGTTTTCGTCAGGCATTGTTCCCGTCTTTTCTCAATCATTACAAAGAGTTGAATGTTGATATTGTTGCAGTGAGCGATCTGTGGAAGTTAAGACGGGAAGAAGGCCGGGCATTTTTAAAAACGAAACTTGAACATGATGTACAGCCTTGTGTAAATAACGACGAGTTATACCGGATAAAAGACCTGGATGCGGTTATTGTAAGTACGGCCGATTTTCAACATGCACTGCATGCAATTGAAGCTGTTAAAGCAAGTAAGGATGCCTATGTTGAAAAACCATTTGCTGAAACAATGGAAGACAATCGGCTTGCATTGAAAATAATTAAAGCAAGCGACCGGATTGTGCAGGTAGGATCGCAAAGAAGAAGCGGAGGTAATTATAAAGCTGCAGCAGAGTTTATTCAAACAGGCAAATTTGGCCCCATCACAATGGTTGAACTTACATGGAATGTAAATCAACCCGGGCGCTGGAGAAGACCTGCTCTTGTTGCACAATGCAGAGAGCAGGATACAGATTGGAAACGCTTCCTGCTGAACCGCCCTTATGAACCATGGGATGCAAGGAAATATCTGGAGTATCGTTTGTTCTGGCCTTATTCATCGGGTATGCCTGGGCAATGGATGAGTCACCAGATCGATACTGTTCATTGGTTCAGTGGACTCAAACATCCCCGCAGTGTGGTGGCCAACGGAGGTATTTATATGTGGAAGGACGGACGAAAGAACTGGGATACAACAACAGCTGTTTTTGACTATGGTCCTTCCAATGATGTAACAACCGGTTTCCAGGTAACGTTCGCTTCAAGAATGCACAATGGAGAAGACAGACCGGCTGAAATTTATTATTCAAACGGAGGAGAGCTGAACCTGATCACCAATACGGTTTCGCCAAGAGGTGGTTTGCGTGAAAATCATGCAGCTGCAATGGAAATGAAACCAAACCTGTTACCGAATGCAGTGTTGGCTGATGCGAATGAAAAAGCTGTAGCATCTGCCAACACAGGCGCCGACAGGCTTACCAGTAATCACATGCGCAATTTCATGGAATGTGTGCGAAGCCGTAAGCAGCCAAACGCTCCGGTAGAAGCTGGCTATTATCATTCTGTTGCAACGATTATGACGAATGCTGCAGTGCGTACCGGTAGTAAGGTAACGTTTGATGAAGCAACGCAGGAAGTGATGGCTGATGGAAAAGTGTTCAGATACTGATGATAGTGAGGAAGACAATTTTGCGATGCCAATATTGTTGAATCTTTTGCACACATGAACGGCACTGCATGAAGCAAACAGTTGTTAATTGTGTTTGTTTAACCAACAGATCAGATAAGTAAAAGCACTTTCCTTCTCTGTTTCTTATCATCTTTCTGTCTTGCTCTGACTGACTGCATTTCACAGGCATGGAATAGTTGTCTGTTTATTTCAGAAACAACAACAGGAACTGAATGTATCAGGAAAAACCGGCACCTTCAACATGTGCCATAAAATAGCTATCTAACAGCAGATAGTTTTCGTTCAGGTGCATTGCTTAATTGCGGTGCACCTGTTGTTTTATTCGGCAAAACAATTAAAAGAAAAACCGCAGATCTTCATCATCAATGAGACACTACGGTTTCTATGAATATAACTTTTGTTTCTGTCTGCCTGGAATTTATGCAAGCATTTGTTAAGCATTTATTTTTTTGTCTGCAACTTTCTTGCTTTCAGTTGTGCCTCGTATAAGGAAGATGGTTGTAACCCGTCTTTATTCTGTCCTTCCCATTCAGCATCTGGTCTTTCCTTTAGTCTGCCTTCATATTTTTCACCTTTTAATCCAATGCAGTAGTTGTTGCCTGATACCCATGGATTTTGTACAGCAGCACGTTTTACTGTGCAATTCCAAACTACTTGTGTAGTGCCTACCCAGCCATGTCCGCTGCCCCAGTTTCCACGATCCTGTATATTGATCTCGCCGTCTGTAACAATATTATCATACAATGTGCCCGTGCTCCAGCGGTGGTGAGGACCAATATCGGCATGTGTTGTTTTTGCTGTACAGTTATAAAATACATTGGGGCCTGAGGTGCGTGCGCCGGTTACATAATCATGACGTCCATCGGATGAATGACAGTTCATGAACAAATTCAACTGGCCATTATTGCTGAAGGAATATCTGCGGCTTCCGGTAATAATGGATTTATGATCAAAACAATTACTGTTCAGCACCGAAATGTTTTTTGCAAGAGCACCAAGATTGACACAACTGAAACCAAAATGTTTTGCTGTTACATTCCGTACCCAGCTATGTTCAATTTTATTCATCTCAATTGCATCCCATGCATGGTTTTCAGATGTGTCTTTTTCAAATGCACTTTCAAAATAGATGTGTTCAATTCCAACATGCCTTATACGGCTTTCGAAATGATATTTGTAAATTTCACCACCGCCATATTTTTTTTCCAGCGGCATCACAATCGGATTGTCGATTGTGATTTTGTTGCCTTCGATTTTTGTTATGATACGTTCAAACTGCAGATCATATTCTTTGGCCTGCCATTGGCGTGTGCCGCCTCTGTCCTGTATCTGATCCATCTTCAGATCTTTGATCCATTGATCAGTTCCCGGTCTTACCAACATGATTTTATCGCCAACCGAAAAATTCCTGGCTGATGTAACGGAAAAGGAAAACGACCCGACAGGCACATATTCATCTGTCATCTTTACTCTTGTGCCTTTTACTTCAGTAACAGAACCACTGCCCGATACATCAACTACAGCCACCTGTTTTTTTGAAATGGCGAACAATTTTGTGCCCCCAGGTGAATCGCCTTCACCACGCAGCACCACACCACTTGCAGTAATGCGGATATTGTTTGGAATAACATACGTTCCTTTTTTTAAAAGAACAGCACCACGAAAACCTTTTTTATTGAGTGGCCGTTTGCTTACTTCATCAATGGCAGACTGGATGAGCTGTTCATCTTTTTCTGTTCCTGTTGCTGAAACCGTTTTTACTACAGCAACATCAGGAATGCTCACATCACCGCTGTAATAACCTACACGGCTGAAATCGGGTATGATATTTCCCTTTGCATCGGGTATATAGCTGATCCGCCCTTCTTTATTTACTTTGATGAATTTCGATTCCCATACAGCAGCTGGCTGATCTGATAATGGAACCTGGAAAGAGAGGAGTACAACAGCAGCGAAAAAAAATATTCCTTTTTTCTTGAGTAATGTTGACATAGTTGATGTATATGTGAAAAATAAAATCTACTATAAGGTTCGGATTTTTTTTAAACATATCAACTGCATTGCCAGAATAGCTGAATACTTAGCTAAGAGGTTCATTGTTGTTTTATAACCTCCGGATGACCTTCGTTATATTGAAAATGTTGTTTTTTTTGAACTGATTTCTAAACGCTGCTGTATGAAGTTTTTCTTAATGTTTTTCCTGGTTGTTACCTCATTTCAGTTAAATGCTCAATCCTATAAATTAACAGAGCAGGACGACCGCTGGGCAATACTTGCTGACGGAAGTATTCAATGGACGGTGAATGGTAGGCTCCCGCATCGTGACCATATTGAAATGGGAGGAGAAAAAGTGGCAATGTGGATGCAGTATGCTGTTGACAGTAACGCTATGCCTGAACTGTCACGTACGTTGATTTTTCCTTCGTTTCGCTTGTTGCCGCAACGTACAATAGCACACATGATGTACAATGTCGAAGATGCTGATCTGCCAAGAATATATATAAACGACAGGTTATTAAAAGCAGGTGTGCATAATGCAACGGTGATGAATGATCTGCCGGTAAAAGTGATCAGTATTACACATAACGGCATTATGCAGGTGGATAGTGAAATTGGAAAGGATGGTTTGCAGCTAAAACGTTATTTCTTTCCCTCTGTTGATAAAGCAATGGCCTTTGAAAAGCTGGTATTTTTCAATAATGGAAAACTGCCGGTAAAGGTGGAGATGGAATACCTGAAGCGGGACATCAGTCCGGCAGTTGAGCGAACCAGCAATGGCCCGCATCATTTTATTATCACTACTAATGGCGAAGGATTAAAAACCATTCAGCCGGGTGATAGTGCTGTTTTCGCAATAACATTCCAGGCAACAAGAGCGACAGAGCCCATACACGTGGCAGATATAAATGAAGAGCTGCTTGCAAGAAGAAAAAGAGTAAGCCAGATCAAAGAAAAATTAGTGTTAGAAACACCGGACAAGCTGTTGAATACAATGTTTGCTTTTGCAAAAGTCCGCAGCGCTGAAAGTATCTATAATACGAAGGGTGGCTACATGCATGGACCAGGAGGGCTTCGGTACTACGCAGCAATATGGGCAAATGACCAGGCAGAATATGTGAATCCTTTTTTTGCATTTCTGGGAGATGAGGTTGCCAACAAATCTGTCATGAATTCATTCCGGATGTTTGCGAAATACATGAACCCGGAATACAAACCTATTCCAAGCTCAATCATAGCTGAAGGCGCAGGTGTGTGGCAGGGCGCAAAGGACAGAGGTGATATGGCCATGATTGCATATGGTGCCGGACGTTATGCACTTGCCTATGGCAATGTTGATTCTGCCAGGGTATTGTGGCCCCTGGTAGAGTGGTGTCTTGAATATCTGAAACGCAAGCTGACAAGCGACGGTGTTGTGTATTCTGACAGTGATGAACTGGAAGGAAGATTCCCCGCCGGGAAAGCAAACCTGAACACCAGTTCACTTTATTATGATGCATTGCTGTCTGCAGCATATCTTGGAAAACTGCTGGGTTTTTCCGGTAAGCAGATCAAACAGTATCAACAAGAGGCTGTAAAGCTCAGGACAAACATTGAAAAATATTTTGGAGCAACAATAGATGGTTTTCAAACCTACCGTTATTATAAAGGAAACGATACGTTGCGTGCATGGATAGCCACGCCTTTAACAGTAGATATATTTGATAGAAAAGAGGGTACTGTTGCTGCTTTATTTTCTCCACGTTTATGGACGGAGAACGGATTGGCTTCGTTGGCAGGTAATAAAACGTTTTGGGACCGTTCTACTTTATATGGATTAAGAGGTGCATTTGCTGCCGGTGAAACCGAAAAGGCTTTTGATTTTCTGAAATACTTTTCCCGCAGACGATTACTGGGTGAACATGTTCCTTATGCAGTGGAAGCTTATCCGGAAGGCAATCAACGCCACCTGTCAGCAGAGAGCGGATTGTATTGCCGTATTTATACAGAAGGCATGTTTGGTATTCGGCCAACAGGTTTTAATAGTTTCGTAGCCACACCAAGACTGCCGGATAATTGGGATAATATGTCCCTGAAAAATATTCATGCATTCGGTCATGTATTCGATATGGAGATCAAAAGAGCGGAATTGAACAAATTAATGATCATTGTTACAAAAGAAAATCAAACGATTACTTACATCATAAAAAAAGGTGCTTCACAAAAAATTGTTCTTTAAAAAATGAGCTTGTTGCGGGCAGAAAACAAAATCACTCTTCATAATAATAAAATGGTCAGATCCGTAAGTTATATTCTGATTAGAGGAATAATGATTCATATATTTTTCCGTCTAAATCCCAATCACTGCTAAAAAAAACCGTTAGTTCAGGTTGTTATAAAAAAAGTAGTTTTTGCTGACAATCCTCAGTTAAATAAGATTATCAAGCTGAATTCATGGATAAAATAGCTGATAACAACGATGCTGTTTGCTTATATTTTTGTGTTCAAATAGTTTCATAATCAATTAGCAGTTGAATGTACAGGTGTCATCCCTTCGTGGATGACATTTGTTTATATGGGGTGTCAGGACTAACAGGTTTATTTCGGCATTTTTTAGAACTACCATTCTTATATACATCATTTTCGAACTGTTTTTATTTTAAATAAAGTACTTTTACTTAAGCTCTTTACAATAGTTTATGCGTACTTCGGTGAGTCCATTTTGAAAGCATTTACAAGGAATTGATAATCATAATAAATTAAGAATAGTTCGAATCTAGTCGTCCCGACAACTAAAAAAGCTTCACAGCAATGTGAAGCTTTTTCTTTTTATACCGAATCTGCTGTTGCTATTTTTTCAAAGTCATTGGCTTGGCGTTTTTCTGCGCAATCAAAGCCAGCTCTGTTGCAAGAAAACAATGCGCTTGGCTCATGGCTGTTTCTGTGCGGTTCAATACATCATCCACAAACAAAGGACCGAAGGGGAGTGCTTCATTGTTGCAATCCATGTGCAGCATTTCTTTTTTGTTGACGAGGTATAAATGATTGCCACCTTTCTTACCCGAAACAATATCGGTGTTCTTACGCACTTCGATGGTTCCTTCGGTACCCATGATGATCAATCGTCCATCGCCCCAGCTATCCAGGGCATCGGGTGTAAACCAATCGACACGGATATAACCCACGCCACCATTACCACTCAGCATTACATCGCCGAAGTCTTCAAAGTTTGGCGCTTGCGGAAAATGCACATTGCCCACCTGCGACATCAGCACCGTTGCTTCGGTTGAATTGGTGAAATGCAAATACTGATCAAACTGGTGTGAACCAATATCAGTTAAAATTCCGCCATATCGCTTTTTATCCCAGAACCAATCGGGCCGTACTGCTAAGCCTGATGTCCCAAACTTATTGCTGATGCGGTGTGGTGCTAAATTGATCGTTTGTATCACATTGCCGATTGCACCGGCCTTTACCAGCTGACTTGCTTTTTCGGTGCCTTTGTTTTCCAAACGCTCACTGTACATAATGGAATAAATGCGTTTGGTTTCTTTCTGCACTTTTTTTACAGCAGCCAGTTGTTCTAAACTGATGATGCCCGGCTTATCGGTTAAATAATCTTTTCCATGCTGCATTACACGAATGCCTAAAGGAGCACGCTCATCAGGAATACCGGAGCTCAACACCAGTTGAATCGACTTATCTTCTAAAATTTCTTTTTCTGATTGAGCCAGTTTTGCTTCGGGGTATGCTTTGGAAAATGCAGCAATTAAATCTGCTTCTTTTGCATACACTGCCACCAATTCACCACCGCCTCTTTTAATGGCATCCGTCATACCATAGATATGCGGATGATTGATATTGATGACAGCGAATTTTATCCTGTTCGGGGCAACAGCAATCGTTTTTGGTTTCGATGCAGACTGCACTGTGCTGAAGTTTTCAAACATCGGTGTCATAAACATAAGTCCCGATGCTTTTACAGAGTCTTTTAAAAACTGTCGTCTGTGTTTTGTTTCGTTATTCATGTGGTAAGTAAGGGTTTCGTTCTTGTTTGCTAAATGAATTTATTAAAAGAAAACATGCTACTACCTAAAAGAAGTTGAAAAACGTAGAGAAAAAACTTTACAACGAATCCCGCAGCACCAACGAAAACGGCACTTCCAGTCGTTTGTGTTCGCTTTTTAAGACTACTTCGGCAGCCATTTCGCCCATCTTTTTAAAGTCAGTTGAAATAGTGGTAATCCCATTCAGGATAAAACGCTTCCACGGTGTTTCGTTATAAGAAATGATGCCGATATCTTTTCCAACCACCAAATCAGTTTGTTTTATTTTATCCAGCAATACCACCAAATCATCTTCCATCAGGTTAATATATACTTCACCTTCTCTGATCTGCTCGTTGGCAATTTCGTGTACTACTTTATAGTTAAATGCATACTCCATGCAGAAGTGCTCAAAGCCCCGCAGAATCTCTTCCGGGAAGTACGTGTAGGAGGGGAACACCAGCTTCAGGTTCTGGTAGTTGCTCAACTTTGGCAAAGCTTCTTTGAGTGCATTAAACAAGTCTTTCTCAAAATTTTCATACACCGCTGCATACTCCCGCTTAATACCGGGTATCAATTTATCCAACAGAATCAACTGTCCATCGGTTATTTCATTAATCACTTCATAGGCCTTTTCGCCTCCTTCCAGGAAGTGTGGTATAATTACATAATGCGTATAACCTTCTTTTCGGTTCTGCAGGAGTTTACGGAAAAGAGCATAATCATTATTGTAAATGTAAAAGTCAATCGCTGCTTTATCGCCCAGTGTTGCCACAAACGAATCGTAAATGATCTTCTTATGCGAACTGAGTTTATTGAAGATGAGGAACACTTTAATATCCTGCCGGATATCGGTTTTGGAAATAAAGTAACCCTTGCCCGGCACCGAACCAACCACGCCCAGTTGTTTCAACTGGCGATATGCTTTCTCGGCTGTATCACGGGCAATGCTCAGTTCAAAACTTAAATCGTTAATGGAGGGCAGGAGATAATCTTTGGTAATCTGTCCTTGCTCCACGGCCTTTAAAATGGAGTTCACAATCTGCACATACTTGGGAGTTATGGACTGTTCGTCGATTGTTATATGGCGGTAAATATTATCACTCATAGCAAAAAGATCAAAGCAATTGGGATGATTTAAGGCCTATAAAAGTACAGTTTATGCGTTAACGTTTTACAACTTGGTGGGTTTCTTCCTGTTCAGGATAGTACATGACGGAATTTCTACCTTAGCAAGCTACTTTTATCTTTTCATGTTTGCCATATAAATCATCGATTACAAATGCAGGTATTACTAGGTGTTATTTTTCATTTCATAGGCGGTTTCGCATCGGGCAGTTTTTACATTCCTTATAAAAAGGTAAAAGGTTGGCATTGGGAAAGCTACTGGATTGTTGGTGGTTTATTTTCCTGGCTCATTGTTCCTCCTGTAGCGGCTTACTTAACTATTCCGGGTTTTGCAGAAATTATCAGTGGTGCCGCAGGCCCTGCCTTAGCCATTACGTATATGTTTGGTGTGCTTTGGGGTATTGGCGGTTTAACCTATGGCTTGGGTGTACGTTATCTCGGCGTATCATTGGGCAGCAGCATCATCCTTGGTTTATGCATGGTGTTCGGCGCATTGATTCCCGCTATTTATTACGATTTTAATCCTGTTGCAGGAAAAGATACATTCAGTGCAATGATCGGCTCTAACTGGGGCCTTACCATCATTGCCGGTTTATTGGTGTGTGTAATCGGTATTATCATCAGCGGTAAAGCCGGTATGATGAAGGAAAAAGAACTGAAGACAGCCGGTACCGATCCGCATGGTGCAGAAACCAAGGCCGAATACAAGTTTGGCTTGGGTATGTTTGTAGCCATTGTATCGGGTGTGTTAAGCGCCTGTTTCAATTTTGGACTCGAAGCCGGACAGGAAATGGCCACTGTTGCCAACGATGCATGGAAAGCCGCCAACCCCGGCGAAGGTGAGTTCCTTTACCGCAACAATGTGATCTATGTAGTGTTATTGTGGGGAGGTTTAACAACCAACTTCATTTGGTGTATGATATTAAACGCACGCAACAAAACCTTTGGCGACTATACCAATCAAAAAGCACCTCTGTTGAAGAACTACCTGTTTTCGGCATTGGCGGGTACAACCTGGTTCTTACAATTCTTCTTTTACGGTATGGGCGAAAGTAAATTAGGCAACGGCCCGAGCTCCTGGATTTTACACATGGCCTTTATTATTCTTGTAGCGAACATGTGGGGTTTGGTACTTCGTGAGTGGAAAGGCGTAAGCAAAAAAACAATAGCAACCATTACAACAGGCATAATCATTATTATTCTTTCTGTACTCTTAGTCGGAAAAGGTAATAGCCTGCATATATAAATTTTGAAAAGTACAGTTATGAGCGTAGAAACAAAAAGTTTTAAACATGTAAGCTACTTGTGGGATGATGCAAAGGCAGCAGAACTTGCCGGCGATGAGGTAGCTTTATTAGTATATCGTTCCAATTTGTTAGGAGCCGATCTTCGTTTAACCAACTATGGTGGCGGTAATACTTCGTGCAAGGCCCTGGCGAAAGATCCGCTTACAGGCAAAGAAACAGAAGTGATGTGGGTAAAGGGGAGCGGTGGTGACCTCGGCACCATGAAACGCAGCGGTTTGGCTGCATTGTATGTTGATCGTTTACGCAGCTTAAAGAATATCTATCGTGGTATTGAATACGAAGATGAAATGGTAGAACTCTTTAATCATTGCATTTACGACCTGGCATCGAAAGCACCATCCATCGATACACCATTGCATGGTTTTCTTCCGTTCAAACATATTGATCACTTACATCCCGATGCGGCGATTGCCATTGCTGCAGCAAAAGATGGCGAAAAGATCACCAAAGAATTATTCAACGGTACAATCGGTTGGGTAAAATGGCAGAAGCCCGGTTTTGATCTGGGTTTGCAATTAAAGCAATGTCTTGATGAAAATCCGGGCATCCGTGGTATCATGCTTGGCTCACATGGTTTATTTACATGGGGCGATACTGCTTACGAATCATACATCAACACACTCGAAGTAATTGAGCGTTGTGCAGAATATTTACAGGATAACATTGCAAAACAGCCTACAGTATTTGGTGGTGCAAAAATTGAATCATTGCCCGAAGCAGATCGTAAAAAACAAGCGGCTGCATTAGCACCCGTACTTCGTGGTTTCTGCTCGTCGCAAAACCGTATGATCGGTCATTTTACCGATGATGCACGTGTACTCGAGTACATCAACTCCAATGATCTGGATCGTTTGGCTCCTTTAGGCACAAGCTGTCCCGACCACTTCCTCCGCACAAAAATTTCTCCGCTGGTATTAAATCTGGCAGCAGGCGAAGACTTGAGCGATGTAAAAGCAATCAAAGCAAAAATTACTCCGCTGTTTGAAGCTTACCGCAACATGTATGCAGAGTATTACAATACCTGTAAACATCCAAACAGTCCGGCAATGCGTGATCCGAACCCGGTGGTAATCATTTATCCGGGTGTTGGTATGTTCACTTTTGCAAAAGACAAACAAACTGCACGTGTAGCAGCTGAGTTTTATATCAATGCGATTAATGTAATGAAAGGTGCAGAAGCCATTTCTGAATACACTTCATTACCACGCCAGGAAGCATTCAACATCGAATACTGGTTGCTGGAAGAAGCCAAGCTGCAACGCATGCCCAAGCCAAAAGCTTTGAGTGGTAAAGTTGCATTAATCACCGGCAGCGGTGGTGGTATTGGCAAAGCCATTGCAAAGAAATTTGCAGAAGAAGGCGCTTGTGTAATTCTCAACGATATGAATGCAGAGCGTTTGGCTGAAGCAAAAGAAGAATTTGTAAAACAGTTTGGTAAAGACGTAGTGGCAGCCGATGTATTGGATGTTACAAAAGAAGCAACGGTGTTGGATACACTTGCAACATCAGCACTGGCATTTGGTGGTGTGGATATTGTAGTGAACAATGCAGGCTTGTCGATTTCTAAATCAATCGAAGATCATTCTGAAGCTGATTGGGATATTTTGTATGATGTTTTGGTGAAGGGACAGTTTGTGGTAACACAAAAGGCAGTGGAAGTAATGCGTAAGCAGGGTATTGGTGGCGATGTGTTAAACATTGTTAGTAAGAACGCCTTGGTAAGCGGCCCGAACAATGCAGGTTACGGTTCTGCAAAAGCAGCACAACTACATTTATCACGTTTAAATGCGGCTGAACTCGGTAAAGATAAGATCCGTGTAAACGTAGTAAATCCTGATGCAGTAATTGCAGGCAGTAATATCTGGAGTGGTGGCTGGGCCGAAGGCAGAGCCAAAGCGTATGGTATTACCGTTGAAGAATTACCGGCTTACTATGCAGGAAGAACTTTATTAAATGAAATTATTTTACCCGATGATATAGCGAATGCATGTTATGCTTTTGTAGGTGGCCTGCTCAGCAAATCAACCGGTAACGTATTGAATGTGGATGGCGGTGTTGCCAATGCATTTGTACGCTAAGATTTTTTGTTCATAATCAATAGTTGACGGGTTGGTAGTTCCCTATCGACCCTTTTTTTTAACTTCAATTAATTAACAATACACAGGTTTATGATTCTCGATAAAAACAGGATTGCTGAGTTTAACGGATTGCATGCAGCAACACACAAACGCAAATTCGATTTTCTTGCATCAGAAATAAATAATGTGGAAGATGTGCTGCAAAAGCTCATCGATTTCCAGGTAGCTATTCCCAGTTGGGCGTTAGGAACAGGTGGTACACGTTTTGGCCGTTTTGCAGGTGCAGGCGAACCGGGCAGCTTAGAACAAAAGTTAGAAGATGTTGGTTTATTGCATGCACTCAACCAATCAAGTGGTGCGATTTCGTTGCATATTCCCTGGGACATTCCCGAAAACTATGCAGCTATTAAAGCACAGGCTGCACAATTAGGTTTGCAGTTTGATGCGGTAAACTCCAACACGTTCCAGGATCAAAAAGACCAGGAACTGAGTTACAAATTCGGTTCGTTGCAACACGTAAACAAAGCGGTGCGCAAACAAGCCATCGAACATAATATTGAAGTAATTAAACATGGTGTGGAACTTGGTTCAAAATCGCTCACTGTTTGGTTGAGTGATGGGAGTTGTTTCCCCGGCCAGTTAAACTTCCGCAAAGCATTTCAAAATACATTGGAAAGCTTGCAGGAAATTTATGCTGCATTGCCTGAAGACTGGAAAGTATTTGTGGAGTACAAAGCATTTGAACCCAACTTCTATTCAATGACAGTAGGCGATTGGGGACAATCCTTATTGTATGCCACAAAGCTTGGACCGAAAGCATCTACATTGGTTGATCTGGGTCACCATCTTCCCAATGCCAACATCGAACAGATTGTTTCCTTGTTGCTGATGGAAGGCAAACTCGCCGGTTTCCATTTCAATGATAGCAAGTATGGTGATGATGATTTAACGGTGGGCAGCATCAAACCTTATCAACTGTTTTTAATTTTTAATGAACTGGTTGAAGGCATGGACGCAAGAGGTATGAATCATGCAACGGATCTTGGCTGGATGATCGACGCAAGTCATAATGTAAAAGATCCGCTGGAAGATCTCTTACAATCGGTGGAAGCCATTATGCTGGCTTATGCGCAGGCATTGACTGTAGACAGAGTGAAGCTGAATGCAGCACAGGATGCAAATGATGTGGTAGCAGCGCAGGAAATTTTGCAAAATACATTCCGCACCGATCTGCGTCCGTTAGTTGCAGAAGCAAGATTACGCAGTGGCGCTGCCTTGTATCCTTTGCAATTCTTCCGTGAGCAACAACTGCGTGCAGAACTGGTGAAAGAACGTGGTACAAAAACGATTGCAACAGGATTATAAAAGCCCCCTCCAACCTCCCCCGAAGGGTGAGGCTATCAAAGCACAAAGCCTAACCTGTCAAAGTAGTTTACAAATTGAAGCTGATAGAAATAATAGTTGAAAAATGAACAAATACTGATGGGTTCTAACAAAAGTATAATAGAACAAAAGGACCCCGACCTCCCTTCTCCTTCGGAGAGGGGAACGAGGGGTGAGGCCGTTATAGCAATTTTTGACATTGGTAAAACCAATAAAAAACTATTGTTGTTCGATGAGCATTACAAAGTAGTACACGAAGAAAGCAGGCAACTCGAAGAAACAACTGACGAAGACGGCTTTGCCTGCGAAGATGTAACAACACTGACCGATTGGGTGAAAACAACGTTTGAAAACGTTTTACAAGACGTGCGTTTCCACGTAAAGGCAGTCAACTTTTCGGCATACGGTGCCAGTTTTGTTTACCTCGATAAAAACAAGCAGGTTCTGCTGCCGTTGTACAATTACTTAAAACCTTACGAACCGGAGTTACTCAAATTATTCTACAATACGTATGGCGGTGAAAGTGTGGTGTCGAAAGAAACGGCATCGCCGGTGTTAGGCAATCTTAACTCAGGTATGCAGCTGTACCGTTTGCGTTACGAACAACCGGAGAAGTTTGCACAGATCGCCTATGCTTTGCACTTACCGCAATATCTCTGCTTTGTACTAAGCGGCACTTTGCATACCGATATTACCAGCATTGGTTGCCACACCAACCTATGGGATTTCCAGGAAAAGAAATACCACGAGTGGGTGGTAAAAGAACACGTTGCTGAAAAATTTGCGCCCATCTTAAAAAGCCATGCGGTTGCAGGTTATACACATGAAGAGATTCCTGTTGGCGGAGGTTTGCACGATAGCTCATCGGCACTCATTCCTTACCTCGCATCTTTTCACGAACCGTTTGTATTGCTTTCAACAGGAACCTGGTGTATCACGTTGAATCCGTTCAATCATTCGCAGCTGAGTGATCTTGAACTGCACCAGGACTGTCTTTGCTATTTGTCGTACGAAGGCAACCCGGTGAAAGCATCCCGTTTGTTTGCCGGTTACGAACACGAACAGCAAACAAAACGTTTAGCCGAATTTTTCAATGTAGCGAACGATTATTACAAGCAGGTTGAATACAACCCGGCTATTGTGCAGAGCATTATTGAAACAAAAGCTTTTGCAAAAACAAGTAATGATGCTGTGATGATCAAAGAATCGGCATTTGCCAACCGTGAGCTGTTGCAGTTTGGCAGTTACGAACATGCCTATCATCAACTCATTGCCGATCTTATTACACAACAGGTGTACAGCACCAATCTTGTATTGAAAGGAACAAAAGTGAAGCGCATTTTTGTGGATGGTGGTTTTGGAAAAAATCCAATCTTCATGCATATGCTTGCCGATGCATTTACCAACATCGAAGTATATGCTGCATCGGTGGCACAGGCTTCATCGTTAGGCGCTGCATTGGCGTTTCATAAAAACTGGAACACGAAAGCATTACCAACCGATATCATCGAACTGAAATATTATTCCGAATCGAAATGAATCTGTAAATAACTTTACGGGTCAGTTGTTGTAAGAAAAAAAGACGAAGAGATGAATGTTGGTTTATTTATTCCCTGTTATATCGATCAGTTTTATCCGAATGTAGGTATTGCTACCTTACAGTTGTTAGAAAAACTGGGATGTAAGGTAGGTTTCCCGCTCAATCAAACCTGTTGCGGCCAACCAATGGCCAACAGTGGTTTCGCTTCACTCAGTAAATCATGTGATAAAAATTTTGTATCGAACTTCCGTGGTTTCGATTATATCGTTGGGCCATCGGGTAGTTGTGTATTGCATTTAAAAGAACACCTGCACGATGAACAACATCCCGGCGAAGCAGAGCATATCCGCAAACATGTGTACGAACTCACCGAATTTTTGGTGGATGTATTGAAAGTAGAAAAGCTCAACGCATCTTTCCCGTATAAAGTGGGGTTGCACAACAGCTGTCATGGTCAGCGTGGATTGCATTTATCATCCATGAGCGAACGAAACTTACCGGCCTTTTCCAAACCGCAGCAATTGCTGAGTATGGTGAAGGGCCTCGAATTAAAAATGCCTTCACGCCCTGATGAATGTTGTGGCTTTGGCGGTACGTTTTGTGTGTTTGAAGAAGCAGTGAGTGTGAAGATGGGGAAGGATCGCATTGCCGATCATGCCAATAACGATGTACAATACATTACCGGTGGCGATACCAGTTGCCTCATGCATTTAGAAGGGATTTTAAAACGCAACGGCAGCAAGGTGAAGACCATTCATATTGCAGAAATTTTAAACAGCAACGCATGAGCCATAACAGTACATTAAAACATGCCGAAGCTGCTGCACAGTTCATTAACGATGAGCCACGTACCAACTGGCACGATGAAACGCTTTGGTTTGTTCGCCAGAAAAGAGATAAAGCCGCACACGGTTTGCCCGAATGGGAACAGTTGCGTGAATGGGCATCGCAAATCAAAAATCATACACTTTCCAATCTTGATAATTATTTAAAAGAATTTGAAAGCAAAGCGCAGGATAATGGTGTGATTGTACACTGGGCTGCAGATGCAGAAGAACACAACAAGATCATTTACGACATCATTGCGCATCACAAGATCAAAAAAATTGTGAAGAGTAAGAGTATGCTTACGGAAGAGTGTGGGTTGAATGAATTCCTACACACAAAAGGCATTGAAACAGTTGATACAGACTTAGGCGAACGCATTGTACAGTTCAGGAATGAACCGCCGAGCCATATTGTATTACCTGCCATTCATTTAAAGAAGCAGGATGTAAGTGATACGTTTCACGAACATCTCAACACCGAAAAAGGAAACAACGATCCGCAATACTTAACCGAAGCTGCAAGGCAGCACCTGCGGGAGAAATTTATTGAATCGGAACTCGCCATCACCGGTGTAAACTTTGCGGTTGCAGAAACAGGCGGCTTTGTGGTTTGTACCAACGAAGGCAATGCCGATATGGGTGCGCATGCTGCAAAAATTCATATTGCCTGTATGGGTTTTGAAAAGATGATTCCGAAAGCAGAACATCTTTCGGTGTTTTTGCGTTTGCTGGCACGCAGCGCAACCGGTCAACCGATTACCACTTACTCCAGTCATTTTCACAAGCCAAGAGAAGGGCAGGAGATGCATATTGTGATTGTTGATAACGGACGTAGCAGACAGTTGGGCCGTGCAGATTTCAGAAACTCGTTGAAGTGCATCCGTTGTGCTGCATGTTTCAATACTTGTCCGGTGTACAGAAGAAGCGGCGGACATAGTTATCATACTGCTGTTGCAGGGCCGATTGGTTCTATTCTCAATCCGAATATTGATATGCGTGCAAATGCTGATTTGCCGTTTGCATCCACACTCTGCGGCAGTTGCAGCAATGTTTGTCCGGTGAAGATTGATATACATGATCAGTTGTGGAAATGGCGACAGGTATTGGTTGCAGAAGGTTATGTGGATACAACCAAGAAAGTTGGATTGAAAGGAATGGCATTTCTGTTGGCACGACCGGGACTTTATCGCTTCGCTGGAAAAATGGGCAGAGGCATAATGCGTTTCTTTCCATGGATTGTGAACAACAAACTCAACCCCTGGTACAAACAACGGGAAATGCCGGCACCACCCAAACAAAGTTTCCGTGACTGGTATCTTCAAAACAAGAAACAATGAGCGCAAGAGAAACAATACTGAAAAATATTACAGCGAATAAACCGGAGTTGGTAGAGCTTCCCTCCATTGATCTCAATGCAGTGATTCAATACAACGATCTTGTACAACAATACAAAACAGTGTTGCAAAGTATTGGTGGCGGCACAGTAGAGTTGCAGGATCTTTCGTCGCTTAAGCAGGAGTTGGAAAGCAGAAAAGCCAACGGTGACTTTGTCGTGAACAGAATTGCTGCATTAGGCGAAGTGAGTGATTCGCTTGTATCGCTTACTGCTGATGAGCTGGCTGCTGTTGATACGGCTTACCTTCAGGGAACAGTTGCTGTGGCAGAGAATGGCGCTATCTGGTTATACGAAAGTCAGATGGAGAATCGTTTGTTGCCGTTTATTTGTCAGCACCTGGTAATTGTTGTTGAGAGAAGAAATATCGTACCAACCATGCATCATGCATACAAACAAATTGAAAGCGCTAAAGAAGGCTTCGGTGTTTTCCTGGCTGGTCCATCCAAAACAGCCGACATTGAACAATCGCTGGTGATTGGTGCACATGGTGCCAGAAGTTTGATCGTGTATATTATTGGATAGCATCACGGATGACACGGATTTGAGCTGATACACACTGATCAATCAGTTTTCATCCGCATTCATCAGCGTCATCAGCGTTTCTATTACACACATTCGTTAGGGTATTAATTTTTTTCTGCTTCTATTCTTTCTGTTAATTTGTGTCTTCGTGCTATTGCACAACATTGCTTTAACCTTTTAATCTTTCGTTCATGCGTGTTTTGATTGCTTTACTTCTTCTTGTTTCAATTCAAACAACTCTTTCTGCACAAGTAGGTATTACAAGTCCCGATAAAAAAATTACAGTGCAGGTATCAGTAAACAAAGAAGGGGCCATTAAGTACAGTGTGCTTTACCAGGAAGCGGAAGTATTACGCTCTTCATCACTGGGTATTCAAACAGCTACTGTTGATTTTTCAAAAGGCAACAATCTCTTAGGTGCAACACCGGTACAACAGGTAAATGATACCTACAGTTTGTTACATGGCAAGAAAAAACAAGCCGTTTATAAAGCCAACAAACGCACCGTTCAATTCAAGAACAGTAATGGCAAAGCACTCGATATTATTTTCCAGGTGTCGAACGATGCAGTGGCGTTCCGCTATCAATACAAAGAAGGAAACAATTTTACCGATAACATCACAAACGAGTTAACAACTTTTCATTTTCCAACAACTGCCAAAGCATGGTTACAACCAATGCAGGTTTCAAAAACAGGATGGGAGCAAACTAATCCTGCTTATGAAGAACATTATGTACAGGATGTTCCTGTAGGTACAAAATCACCATCGGCAGCAGGTTGGGTTTATCCCGCTTTGTTCCGTGCAAATGATGTGTGGGCATTGATCACCGAAGCATCAGTGGAAACAACAGATTGCGCTACACGATTAAAAGCAGAATCACCTGATGGCGAGTACAGCATCGGCTTTCCCGATCCACGTGAGATCATCACTGGTAAAGGATTGTTGCCAACCTTTCAATCAACTTACACTTCGCCATGGCGCATCATTACTATCGGAAGTTTGGCAACGATTATCGAATCAACAGCAGGAACGGATCTGGCAAAACCATCAGTGATCAAAAACACGGCCTTTGTTTTACCCGGTAAAGCATCTTGGAGCTGGATCAATTCCAAAGACGATTTTATTGTGTATGATGAACAGATCAAGTACATCGATTTTGCAGCGAAGACGAACTGGCAATACTGTCTTGTTGATGCTGCGTGGGATACAAAAATCGGTTACGAAAAAATGAAAGAGCTGGCCGACTATGCAAAAACAAAAAATGTTGGTCTGTTGTTGTGGTATAATTCTGCAGGCGATTGGAATACGGTGAAATACACACCCAAGGATTTACTCCTCACCACAGAAAGCCGTGCAAAAGAATTTCAGCGTTTGAAAGATATGGGCATTAAAGGTGTGAAGATCGATTTCTTTGCAGGCGATGGCCAATCGGTAATGGAATACTATCACAGTATTTTAAAAGACGCAGCGAAATATGAACTGCTGGTAAATTTCCATGGTGCTACTTTACCTAGGGGTTGGGCAAGAACTTATCCGCACCTGGTAACAACAGAAGCAGTGCGTGGTTTTGAAATGATCACATTTGGACAGTGGGATGCAGATAAAGAAGCTAACCATTGTGCAATGTTGCCTTTTACCCGCAACGCATTCGATCCAATGGATTTTACACCGATGAATTTATACAAGCTGCAAACAAAAGTGCAACGTAAAACAACGGCGGCATTTGAGTTGGCTACATCAGTATTATTTCTGTCCGGTATTCAACACTATGCAGAATCGCCGGAAGGCATGCAACAGGTTCCCGAAAACATTCAGCAGTTTTTACGCAACCTGCCCAACACCTGGGATGATGTGAAATTCGTTGATGGTTTCCCCGGTAAATATGTGGTGATTGCAAGACGTTCAGCCAACAAATGGTATATCGCCGGTATCAATGGCGATGCGGCAGCAAAAACAATTCAACTCAATCTTTCTTCATTCTCAAAAAAGAAAGCAACATTGATCACAGAAGGAGAAGGCGGTCAGCTGTTTGCAGAAAAGCAAGTAAATACAAAGAAGCCGCAAACAATTACGATGCCTGCGGCAGGTGGTTTTGTTGTTGTGCTGGAATAACGATGCTTCCGTCATGTCGACGAAGGAGACATCTCTAAACAATAAAGATGTTCGCCATGTTTGAATCAGTCTGCATTTTAAGAGATCCCTCCTTCGTCGGGATGACGAAATACAACCTTCGTAAAGCAGAGCAAATCACTAAATATCAACTGTACTACTCAACCGCAGTAGTATTGTACGCCTGTTGAAAAGCCAACGGTGTTTGTCCCGTAAACCGTTTAAAAGTTTTATAAAAGTTGGTCACATTATTAAACCCGCTTTCGTAACAGATCTGCGAAATAGAAAGTTTGTTTTCAATCAACAGTTTACTGGCATGACCAACACGCAACTCGTGTAAAAAGTTACTGTAGGTTTTACGTGTGTGCACTTTAAAATAACGGCAGAACGAATTGGGACTGATATTCGACACTTCAGCAATCTTTTTTAAACTGATCTTCTCTTTAAAATGCGCCAGTGTATACGCATAAACGGAATTGATCTTATCCGTTGACTTCTGTTCCAGCTGTGTACTGAACCCTGCAGATGAAATCAGTTTCAGCTGTTTGCTCTGTGCAATTTTTCCAAGTATCTGCAGCAGCAACACAATGCGTTCACTGTCTTTCGCTTCCAGCATTTTATCGAGATGCGTAATCACAAACTGCTTGGTAGCGCCCGTTATGCTGATGCCACGCTTTGCTTTTTCCAGCAACTGTTTCAGTTTCTTGTTCTCCGGTAATTCCAAAAATGTTTCACCCCAAAAGTCTTCACGAAAATGCGCCACCGTTGATTGCGCTTTCAATGTTTTGCTTTTCTGAAAATACGCATCATCACATCGCCACAGGTGGGGAAGATTGGCACCGACCAGTATCACATCATCTTTCTTAAAGCGTTGGATGGAGTCGCCGATAAACTGGATGCCTGTTCCTTTCTGTATGTGCAGCAACTCCACTTCCGGATGAAAGTGCCAGCGGTTGTAGAAGTAAGGAACCACATCGTGCCGGATGTTAAAGCTCTGGTGCGGTGCTGTACTTACTTTGAGCAGATGGGGATTCATTACAGTATTTTATCACAAAATAACGAAATATGGCAGCAGGTTGCCAAAATAGTACAACACAAAGCCAATAAAAGTAAAAGCAGTAGACAGGCATTTACCTATTTTTACCTCTCTTAAAACAACCTCCGCAAAGGGTGTTTTCATTTTTGAATAAGCAATTTGCTATATGAAATGAGCCCTAAAAATTATCATCGTCTTTGGAATGAATGAACTCGATAATTTTTAGGGGGAATAACATATGACCAAAAAGTCATAAAAGTGAACATATGAAACAGAATGTATTAAAAGTACATCCAACAGACAATGTACTGGTAGCGTTGAAAGACCTGAAACAGGGTGAAACCATCAACTTCGAAAACGAATCCATCACACTTACAGAAGATATTGCAGGCAAGCATAAAATTTTTATGCAGGACATGCAGCCCGGTGAAAAAATCATCATGTATGGTGTAACCGTTGGTACTATTGCACAGCCTGTTTTAAAAGGTGCACGTATGAGTACTGATAATACCAAGCATGCAACTGATCAGTTCGATTACCGTGGCAGCAACTTTACCTGGACGGCTCCTGATGTTTCAAAGTTCGCCAACAGAACTTTCATGGGTTATCACCGCAAAGATGGCCGTGTGGGTACAGCCAATTACTGGATCTTTATCCCGATGGTGTTTTGCGAAAACCGCAACCTGGATGTAATCCGTGAAGCCATGCATAACGAACTCGGTTATGCGGTTACCGACAAATACAAAACCTATACACGCAAACTGGTTGATGCCTATCAGCAAGGACAGGATATTACGCAAGTAGATATTTCATCTGTGCTTAATACACCCGGCAGCAGCCGTGTATTTAAAAATGTAGATGGTATTAAATTTTTAACACATCCCGGCGGTTGCGGTGGTACACGCCAGGATGCGGAATTGCTTGGCAAACTGTTGGCTTCTTATGCCGATCATCCAAACGTTGCAGGTGTAACCGTATTAAGTTTGGGTTGCCAGAATTTGCAGGTGCGTGATTTTGAACGCTACCTTGCTGAACGTAATCCCAACTTCGATAAACCGATTCTTATTTACGAACAACAACAGAGCAGAAGCGAACCGCAGATGATTGCTGAAGCCATTCAGCAAACATTTGTGAACCTCATTGAAGTAAACAAGATCGAACGCAAACCAGCTCCGTTATCTGAATTAGTAGTGGGTGTGAAGTGTGGCGGCAGCGATGGTTTCAGTGGTATTTCTGCCAACCCGGCTGTTGGTTACTGTGCTGATCTTGTTGTTGGATTAGGCGGCAAAGTATTGCTGGCAGAGTTTCCTGAATTGTGTGGTGCTGAACAGGATTTGATTGACCGTTCGGTGAACGAACCCACTGCACGCAAGTTTATGAAGCTGATGACTGATTACAATAACCAGGCTTTGGCAGCAGGTTCAGGTTTTCATATGAATCCTTCGCCCGGTAATATCAAAGATGGTTTGATTACTGATGCGATTAAAAGTAACGGTGCCTGTAAGAAAGGCGGTACATCACCAGTAACTGATGTACTCGATTATACAGAGCCAGCGGTGAAGCCCGGTTTAAATTTAGTGTGTACACCCGGTAACGATGTGGAAGCAACTACGGGTAAAGCAGCAAGCGGTGCAACGTTGATTTTGTTTACCACAGGTTTGGGTACACCAACAGGAAATCCTGTTTGCCCGGTCATTAAAGTATCAACCAATACCAATCTTGCAAAACGCATGGGTGATATTATTGATATCGACACTGGCAGCATCATTGAAGGAGAAAAAACAATTCCTGAAGTGGGCGAAGAAATACTGGAGTATGTGATCCGTGCTGCAAGTGGCGAAGTAATTCCAAAAGCAGTATTATTGAATCAGGATGATTTCATTCCATGGAAACGTGGTGTATCTCTCTAACTATTTTTTTGTTTTAAGAATATGTTTCAATTAATAGGAAAGACAGCGATTGTAACAGGAGGCGGCAGTGGTATTGGCCGTGCTATCTCCACCATGTTTGCAAAACAGGGTGCACTTGTTTTTGTATTTGATATTGATGAAAACGGATCTGCTGCAACCGTTGCAGAAATTCAACAGGCTGGAGGCAAGGCAGAAGCGGTGGTCCTCAACATTACCGATCAACAGGCCATCAAAACTGCTGCACAGAAAATTGTTGATGAACATCAACGCATCGATATTTTGGTGAACAATGCAGGTGTGGCGCATGTAGGTACTGCCGATTCAACAACGGAAGAAGACTTTACACGTCTCTTCAACATCAATGTAAAAGGTGTGTACAATTGTCTGCACGAAATTATTCCGTTTATGAAAGTACAACAAAAAGGTGTGGTGCTGAACATGTGTTCCATTGCAGCAACGGTTGGCATTACCGATCGTTTTGCGTACAGCATGAGTAAAGGTGCCGTGTTGGGTATGACGCTTTCTGCAGCACGTGATTATCTGTCGTACAATATCCGTGTCAATTGTATTTCTCCTGCACGTGTGTTTACACCGTTTGTAGAAGGATTCATTGCGAAAAATTATCCGGGCAAAGAAGAGGAGATCTTTGATAAGCTATCAAAGAGTCAGCCGATTGGCCGCATGGGTACAACGGATGAAGTAGCGCACTTAGCATTGTATCTCTGCAGCGATGAAGCTGGATTTGTAACCGGTTGTGATTATCCGTTAGATGGTGGATTTATAAAACTGAATAATTAAAACGATTTACACTTTGTGTACTTCGTGCAACCCTCTGTGCTATTGCATTACACAAAGTTCACGAAGAAGCCGCGAAGAACACAACAACATAAAACATATAAACTGAAGAAATGAAACTGATACGTTTTGGAGAAGCCGGCAAAGAAAAACCGGGTGTCATGTTAAGCACTATTTGCTATGATGTATCTGCGCATGTGAGTGATTACGATGAAGACTTCTTTGCCAATGATGGTTTGAAAAAATTAGAACAGCTTGTTGCTACAGCAAAGCTGCCGGTGGTGAATGTAGAGCGTTACGGTTGCCCCGTAAAGCGTCCGTCGAAGATTGTTTGTATTGGTTTAAACTACAGCGATCATGCAAAGGAAACTGGTGCAACACCTCCAAGTGAGCCTGTGATCTTTTTCAAATCAACATCGGCACTCATTGGCCCGAATGATGAAGTGATGATTCCACGTGATTCGGTGAAAACAGACTGGGAAGTGGAACTGGCTGTTGTCATTGGCAAAAAAGCTTCGTATGTAGAAGAAGCTGAAGCGATGGACTATGTTGCAGGTTATTGTCTTCACAACGATATCAGCGAACGTGAATTTCAACTGGAACGTGGCGGCACATGGGATAAAGGAAAAGGTTGCGACACGTTTGCACCAATCGGGCCATGGTTAGTAACCAAAGATGAAGTAAGCGATGTACACAACCTGCGTTTGTGGTTAACACTCAACGGACAAAAATTACAGGATGGTTCAACTTCGAATCTCATCTTCAACGTACCATTCCTGATTGCGTATGTGAGCAAATTCATGACCTTGTTGCCCGGTGATATTATTTCTACAGGCACACCGGCAGGTGTGGGTTTGGGAATGAATCCACCTGTGTATCTGAAGCCCGGAGATGTAATGGAGTTGGGAATTGATGGACTTGGAACATCGAAGCAGACCGTAGTTGCATTTAAAAAATAAACAATTGAAGCGTCTGATAAAATTATCAGACGCTTCAATTATCAATAAAACAGAACGACCACTTGCATATGAAATCAAAACAATCATTTTTGGTTGCCTTTATTATGGTAACCAGCCTTTTCTTTCTCTGGGCTTTTTTACACAACATCAACCCGATCCTGATTCCGCATTTGAAGAAAGCCTGTACGCTTACCGATACAGAAAGTGCCTTGATCGACTCCTCCGTTTATCTCGGTTATTTCTTAGTTGCCATTCCTGCCGGATGGTTCATGCATAAGTATGGCTACAAAAAAGGAATTCTTGTCGGTTTGATCCTGTATTGCATTGGTGCCTACCTGTTTATTCCTGCAGCTTCAGCAAGAAGTTACAGTTTCTTTCTTGCCGCATTATTCGTAATGGCTGCAGGCGCTACTTTTCTTGAAACCATTGCCAATCCGTACATCACCAAATTAGGTGATGAAGAAGGTGCAGCACGTCGTTTAAATCTTGCACAATCATTCAATGGTGTTGGTGCCTTTATTGCGCCGCTCATTGGTGGCAAATTTATTTTATCAGGTATTGAACATACTGAAGCGGAGCTGAATCAAATGTCTGCCGATCAGTTGCAATCTTACCTCAGCTTCGAAGCGGGCACCATCAAAATGCCCTACATCGTTATTGGAACGGTTGTATTGGCAATACTTATTTTGTTTGCACTCATCAAACTTCCTGAAATTGAAGAGAAGCATACAGCAGATGGCAAATCAGAATTTTCGTTCCGTGTATTCCGCTTCAAACATTTCCGCTGGGCAGTAATTGCGCAATTCTTTTATGTAGGTGCACAGGTGGGTGTGGGCAGTTTCTTTATCCGCTTTTCAAAATACACAATGAATATTGGCGAAAAAGAAGCTGCCTATATGTGGGGGTCGATTGCCATGGTTGGTTTTATGGCCGGCCGTTTCGTGGGTACGTTCCTGATGCGCTATTTTAAACCCGCTGCATTGCTAAGCGTATATGCGTTGATCAATATTGCATTGCTTGCTGTTGCCATTATGAGTAAAGGAAGTGTTGCTGTGTACGCAATGATGGCAGTACCTTTCTTCATGAGCATTATGTTCCCAACCATTTTTGCACTGGGCATTGATGGACTCGGTGAAGAAAGCAAAATCGCTTCTTCGTTTATTGTAATGTCTATTGTAGGCGGTGCGTCGTTCCCTGTATTGATGGGACAGTTGAGTGATGCCAACGGCGGTAACATTCAGCTTGCCTACATTGTTCCGCTCATCTGTTTTGCTGTAATTGCATACTATGGTGCAACACAATTGAAAAAAGCTGCAGTGAAAGTTACTGCTGCACATTAATAAAAATGATTGTATGAAACGTTATTGTCTTGCATGTGATTTAAAAAATGATCCCAAGCTCATTGCAGAGTATGAGCAATACCACGAACATGTGTGGCCGGAGATCGAAGCATCAATCAAAGACTCAGGTATTGTAAGCATGGAGATTTATCGCATTGAAAACCGCTTGTTCATGATTATGGAAACAACGGCTTCGTTTTCGTTTGAAGCAAAAGCGGCAGCCGATACTGCCAATGAAAAAGTGCAGGAGTGGGAAACGTTGATGTGGAACTACCAGCAGGCATTACCCACAGCGAAGAAAGGAGAGAAGTGGATGCTGATGAAAAAAATATTCGATTTAAAACATTCGTGATGACGATTATTGATACACACCAGCACTTTTGGAAATATGATCCGGTGAATTACAGCTGGATCAATGATGAAATGCAGGTGATCCGCAGAGATTTTTTACCGGGCGATCTGGCTGTTGTTGTGAACGAAGAAAAACTGCGTGGCACTGTTGCAGTTCAAGCCGACCAGACAGAAGCCGAAACGGATTGGCTGTTACAACTTGCAGCAAAAAATGATTTCATTAAAGGCGTAGTAGGCTGGGTTGACCTTCGGAGCAGCCATATTGAAGAGCGCTTGCAGCATTATCAGCAGTTCAGCAAACTGAAAGGCTTCCGTCATGTGTTGCAGGGTGAAGAACCTTCGTTCATGCTACAGGAAAGTTTTCTCAACGGCATCAGCAAACTCAATGAGTATGGTTTTGCCTATGATATCCTCATCTTCCCGCAACATCTTGAAGCGGCCTTGCAATTGGTGAAACAATTTCCGCAGCAGCGTTTTGTTGTAGATCATGTAGCGAAGCCAACCATCAAAGACGGGAAAATCGATGAATGGAAAACAGGCATGCAGCAGCTTGCAAAACACAAGAATGTCTATTGCAAAATCAGTGGCATGGTTACCGAAGCAGACTGGAAGAACTGGACTGCAGAACAATTGAAACCTTACATTGACGTAGTGGTAGAAAGTTTCGGCATCGACCGCATCATGTACGGCAGCGATTGGCCTGTGTGCTTAGTTGCATCATCTTACAACAAATGGATCGAAACAGTAAAAGAGTATTTCAGTGCATATTCAGCAGAAGACCAAGAAAAAGTTTTCAGTGGCAATGCAATTAAATTTTATCAACTATAAAAATTCTTTGTGCACTTTGTGAAAATTAACTCAGTGTTCTTTGTGCTAAAACATAGCACAGAGGGCACGAATAAAAGGCAGCACGAAGCACACAAATAACCCATAACTCATAACATTCAACTTATAACTTACACAATATGAATCTTCAATTAGCAGATAAAGTAGTCATCGTAACAGGCGGTGCAAAAGGCATCGGCAAAGGCATTGTAGAAGTATTGGCAAAAGAAGGAGCTATTCCTGTTATTGTTGGCAGGAGTGAAGCCGACAATCTTGCAACAGTAAAAGAAATTGAAGCGGCCGGTGGTAAAGCCTGGCAGGTAGTTGCCGAATTATCGCAGCCGGAAGAATGTGAGAAAGCGGTAAAAGCCGTCATTGAAAAATTCAACCGCATCGATGGACTCATCAACAACGCCGGTGTAAACGATGGTGTGGGTTTGGAAAATGGCGATTACAAACGTTTTATGGAAAGTCTGCATAAGAACGTTGTGCATTATTACCTGATGGCGCATTTCGCCTTACCTGAATTGAAAAAATCAAAAGGCAGCATCGTCAACATCACTTCAAAGACTGCTGAGACAGGACAGGGAAACACATCAGCTTATGCTGCGGCCAACGGCGGACGTAATGCATTAACAAGAGAGTGGGCAGTGGAGTTAGCGAAATATTCAATTCGTGTAAATGCATTGGTAGTGGCCGAATGTTATACACCACTTTACGATAAATGGATCAAAACATTACCAAATCCTGAAGAGAAATTAAAAGAGATCACATCAAAAATACCGTTCGAACAACGCTTTACCACCGCTGAAGAAATAGCAAACATGACGGTGTTTTTATTATCGCCTGTATCGAGCCATACAACCGGTCAGTTGATTTATGTGGATGGTGGTTATGTGCATCTCGACAGAGCGATGGCGAATGCATAAGAATACATTTGCCACAAAGACACGATGACGCAAAGCAACACAAAGAAGAATTCAGACTGTCGAGTAAAATTGGTTACAGAATCTATTGAAATACTACTTGGTTTCTTCGTGTTCCTTTCTGTCTTAGAGCCTTCGTGGTAAAAACATTACTGTTTGTAATCAATCCTTAAACAAAATAACATGAAACTGTTTCGATTGCTGTTTACCTGCTGTGCAATGCTGAGCATAGCGAGTAGTGCTATTGCACAAACCTACACGCCTTCTGCAACAAACCTTGCCGCAAGGGAAGAATTTCAAAACGATAAGTTCGGGATGTTTATTCACTGGGGTGCATCAAGTGTACTTGGCAGTGGTGAATGGGTCATGAACAACCGCAACATTCACGTAAAAGAATACCAACGCCTCATCAACATTTTCAATCCGCAAAACTTTGATGCAGCCAAATGGGTAGCTACCGCAAAAGCTGCGGGCATGAAGTATATCACCTTCATTACTCGTCATCATGATGGTTTCAGTAACTGGGATACGAAGCAAAGTGATTGGAAAATTACCAATACGCCTTATGCGAAAGATGCGCTGAAACAACTGGCAGATGAATGTCATAAACAAGGCATCAAACTCTATTGTTACTATTCATTGCTCGATTGGTATCGCAGCGATTATCAATACGAAACAGGTAAAACAGGAAAGGGCACAGGTCGCAAACAAAAAAGCGATTGGGAAAGTTATATCCGCTTTATGAAAGCACAGCTCACCGAGCTGCTTACCAACTACGGCGAAATTTCCGGTATCTGGTTCGATGGGCATTGGGATCAGTTGGACAATGATGTGGACAAAACTCTCAAATCGAAAGTAAACTGGCATTACGATGAAATTTATGAACTCATTCATCGTCTGCAACCGCAATGCCTCATCAGCAACAATCATCACCTGTTACCGATTCCGGGCGAAGATTTTCAGGCATTTGAAAAAGATTTGCCAGGTCATAATACAACTGGCTTCGGCGGACAATCCGTTTCGCAGCTTCCCTTGGAAACCTGCGAAACCATGAACGACAGCTGGGGTTTCAACATCACCGATCGTAATTATAAGTCTTCTAAGAATCTGATTCAGTACATGGTGAAAGCGGCGTGTTACAACGCCAACTTTTTATTGAATGTTGGCCCCATGCCCGACGGTACGATTCAACCGGAGTTTACCGATACACTGGCATTGATGGGCAAATGGCTGCAGCAATATGGTGCGACTGTTTATGACACAAGAGGAGCGATTACCACACCAAAAACCTGGGGCGGCTTTACACAAAAAGACAAGACCGTGTACATGCACATTTTGCAAAAACAGGATGGCGATTATATTTTCATACCGGAGTTAAAGCAAAAGATCAAAAAAGCTACTTCGTTTGATGGTAAGACAGTCATCAAATTCAAACAACAACCAGAAGGAACATTTATCTACCTCAGCGGCATAAGCTGGGATGCAATTGATACGATCCTGGAGTTACAGTTGCAATAACTGTTGAAGTAACAGCAGGCAATCGAACAGCATTTGTAAAGCTTTTGTGAAAAAAAGTTTTGCAGATGCTGTTCTGTTTTTATCCGGCGTTTTCTTCTGTGGAATTATACCCATACTGCATCTTTCCCGTCAAACAATCGCATGAAGAAAACCATCATCCTGCTGCTCTGCGTGCTGCTGCTTGCAACGATTGCTTACTATCTATACAAAACTGTTTACACAACAGCTTCGTCTGTTCATATCAACAAAGCACTAAAGAAAGAAGAACCGGAAAATGTTACGGCAAAAACGCTGCTGAGCAAAGCCAACTTAGCAAAGCAATTTGTAAAAAAGAACAAGTACAACGAACAGGTTTGTTTTTTGATCGACATGAAAATACGCTCAGGTGCTGAACGCTTTTTTGTGTACGATCTGAAAGCCGATACAGTCATTACTTCCGGCGTTGTAACACATGGGCGTTGTAATGAACGCTGGCTGGTTGGTCGCAAATATGGAAATGAACCGGGTTGTGGTTGTACCTCATTAGGGAAATATAAAATCGGCAATGCATACAACGGTCGTTTTGGATTGGCGTACAAACTGCATGGCCTTGAATCAACGAACAATAAAGCCTATGAACGTTTTGTGGTACTGCATGCACACGAATGTGTACCGGAAGAAGAAGTATGGTCGGAGATATGCCAAAGCGATGGATGTCCCACCGTTTCACCGGGCTTTCTGCAACAATTAAAAAAAATCATCAACACATCCCGACAACCGGTTTTATTATGGATTTATGAATCCTGACGAAAGTAAAAGAGACCATCCCTTACATTTGTACTCTATGTACAAACCAACCTTGTACCTTATTGTATTCTTTTCTTTTTTGCTTTTGTTGAGCAGTTGTGCGGTTAACAAAAGTCCGGAGGCTTTGCGTTTCCGTGCTTTGCAAAAAGGAAAAGTAAAAGACGACAGCAGTTACGTGTATGCATTGCCGTATGCTGTTGGCACAAAGCATCGGTTGGTACAGGGGTATTTCAGCAGGTTCACCCACCGCAACAGAGCTGCACTCGATTTCAAAATGAAAAAAGGAACAGCTATTTATGCGGCACGTGGCGGTGTAGTAGCACGGGTAAAAGAAGATGGCGATAAAGGAGGTTTGGATGCTGCTTACCGGCAATTCGGCAACAATATCATTATTAACCACAACGATGGAACCAGAGCCGGATACTGGCATTTACAGCACAATGGAATTGTTGTAAATGTGGGCGATACCGTGCAACAGGGACAACTCATCGGTTACAGCGGCAATACCGGCTACACAGCATTTCCGCATTTACACTTTATTGTCTGGAAATCGGAAGCAGGCAACTGGCGGCAGATCGGCACACGTTTTCTTACAAGAAAAGGGGCGAAGTACCTGCGGCCGTTTAAAAAGTATAAACGTCCGGCATAAATTAATACCGCCACAGAGACACAAAATCACAAAGAAACACGAAGAAAAAAAGTTAATCGATCCTCTTTGCGTTTGTCTTTGTGCATCTTTGCGTCTTTGAGCCTTCGTGGCAAATCCCTTATTTTCGTGGCATGACTCCCGAACGCAGAGAACGTTTACTATCAGTATTACGCAAACGTCAACCCGATCTTACAGTTGTATTGGAAAATGTGTTTGATCCGCACAATATTTCCGCAGTCATGCGCACCTGTGATGCTGTTGGCATCCAGGAAATTTATGTGCTGACGAATAAAATTCCACGACATAAAAAATGGGGTGCCAGAAGTTCATCCAGTGCAGCCAAATGGTTAACGGTTCACCAGTTTGAAAGTGCAGAAGAATGTTTTGCTGCATTGCGAAAGAAGTATACTAAAATCTACACCACGCATCTCAGCAGCGATGCAGTTAGTCTGCATGACATTGATTTTACTGAAAGTGTAGCGCTTGTGTTTGGCAACGAGCATGCCGGTGTAAGCGAAGAAATTATAGCCATGGCTGATGGCAATTTTATTATTCCGCAAATGGGCATTATTCAATCGCTGAATATTTCTGTTGCATGCGCTGTGAGTATTTACGAAGCCATGCGACAGAAAAAGAATGCAGGGCATTACGACAAGCAACGTTTGGACGATGGCACATTCAATACTTTATTAAACGAATGGGGATTTCGTTCCGATGACCTGGATGCGATCAAAGAGGGAGAAGCGTAAATTGGATTGCTGATTTACTGAATATCTTTTACCACATTGCTTATTTCATCTTTCAGCCGTTTATCGCTCTGGCGTTTGAGCAGTTTTATACTCAGGTTCAATTCAAAACCAATAAGCAATACCAGCGAAATAAAATTGATAAAGATCATAAGGATGAGGATGGTTCCGATAGAACCATAAATAGAATAGGCTGCAAAATTGTTAATCCAGTACGAGAAGAGAAAGGTAAACAGGATAATCAGCAAACAGGCAACAATCGAACCCGGCGAAATCAATTTCCATTTCTTTTCTACCGATGGGGCATGCTTATAAATAAACGCAATAGAGTAGAAGAACAATCCAACAATGACAACCCAGCGTAAAATTATAATTAACCATTTCACAAATTCATTGTCAATATTTAATTGCGCCAGTAACCAGTTAAACAAGGCTCCCTGGGTAATCAGCAAAATCATACTTGCAATAAAAATGAGAATAATTACAAAAGTTAACCTGATTGCTTTCCAGCGGTAAGCAAAAAAGTTTTTGCTTTCCACTTCGTGTATCGACTGATTAAAACTATGTATGATTCCTAAAACGGCATTGGAAGCAAAATACAACGAAGTAAAAAAACCAATGGACAATAAACTGTTCTTCGGACGTTTAAAAAAATCATCCAGAAACTTCTCTACAATATCTCGTGTTGCCGCATTGGGTGTTAAATCCCGCACAAACGAATTCACTTCTATATAAAACTGATCGGCAATAGGGAACAGCGGCACCAGCGAAAACAGGAAGATACAGGCAGGCGGCAGTGCCATGATAAAGTTGAACGAAATAGCTGCAGCACGTTGGTTTAACCTGCCTTGCTGAATCTGCCGTATAAAAAAGTTGGCTACCTCGTACAAGGTTACCCCTTCAAAACCTGGCGGACGAAAACGCTTACTGAAACGCACCATCGAACGGACAAGAGGCAACTGATATATGAATTCGCCAAAGGTCATGTATACCGAAAGTACTTGTTTTAGCGGTTATTTTATGTTTAAACTGTCGAGCCATTGCTGGTAAGCTTTGGCGTTTTTTGCATGATCAATATCGTTTGATGCAAATACATGATAGCCGTTACCGTTAGGCTTTGCACAAAAGAAGAGGTAATCGGTTTTAGCTGCATTCAAAACCGCATCAATGGTTGTTTCGCCCGGTGTGCAAATGGGGCCGGGAGGTAATCCTTTGTTTTTGTAAGTATTGTACGGCGATGATGCAGTTGAATTGATATGCCCGAACAGAATACGTTTTAAACTAAAATCGCCCACAGCAAATTTAACGGTCGGATCTGCACCCAGGTTCATGCCTTTGTTTAAACGGTTGAGGTAAACACTGGCAACAGTTGGCTTTTCATCGTTTCGCAGCGTTTCTTCTTCCACAATCGATGCAAGCGTATGCACCTGTGCAGGTGTTAAGCCCAATTGCTGCGCTTTTTGTTTACGTTCATCCGTCCAGAACTTAGTCCGCTGTTCGTTGAGCTTACGGAAGATCTTTTGTGGCTCGGAGTTCCAGAGCAGGGAATAAGTGTTTGGAAAAACAGCCGTCATGACGGTGTTGGTATCTAAATCAAATTTCTTCAGCGAATCATTGCTTTGCATGAAATGTAACATCGCTGTTGAATCCGATTCGAATTTGCGCCCGATCAGTCCAGCAAAGTCATTGCGTGTACGCAGCTTGGTGATTACAAGATTAACAGGAGACTGTGAACCGTTCCGCATCTTGCGTGCAAGTGTTAGAAGAGATGATCCTTTTTCAATTTCATATTTTCCCGGACGTAACCGTTCCCAAACGTTCAGTTTACCCGCCAGCCAGTTAAACATACCAGGATGTTTTAAAAATCCTGAATCCTTCAGTGTTTGCATCACCGCTTTTTCACTGGCAGCACCAGTATGGATATAAAGGAATTTGCGGGGCTCTGAAAAGCTGGTTGCACTGCCAACGACACGCCATGCAAAGAATAAAGCAATAACAAAAAGAACAAGTAAACTATAGCTAAGTATTTTTTTCATGTGCAGTAATCAATTGTTTTCAAAAGAACTGGTAATAATGAAATGATCGTGCCATACCAATTAAAGGAAGCAATCATTTCACCGGTTTCAAAATAAAACAAAAAACCCCGACGCAAGGCCGGGGTTTGTAAAAATAATTTAGACAATTACTTTGCAGGCGTCTGTGCAGGAGCTGCAGGAGTAGTTGTATTTGATGCAGGACGTTGTTGATTGGTTGGCACCTTATCCAAGCTACCGGAACCACCTGAACCTTCTACATCTGAAATGAACAAAGAAGAAACCAGGCAAAGAACACCAATGATGGCAGCAAATAACCAGGTACCTTTTTCAAGTACATCGGTTGTTTGTTTAACACCCATAAACTGGTTGCTGAAACCGGCAACAGAACCGCTAAGGCCACCGCCTTTTGGGTTTTGCACCAACACCACAAATCCTAATAATGCACTGGCCAAAACTACCAGTATAATGAATAACCAAGTCATTGTTTATTGTTTTAATTCTTCAATACGGGAGGCAAAATAAACGCTTTTTTCGGGATGCAGCAAACTTAATTTGCGGTACAAATCAATGGCTTGTGCATTTTTACCCTGTTTAGCCAGTACTTCGGCCATGGTTTCAGTCACCACATCGGTCTGCTGATTGCTTTCCGTAGCCTTATCCAGCACTTTTTTCTCTTCGGTTACATCCAGCTCTTTTTTCTCTTCCACATAAATCTTCTTCATGCTGCGGAGCCACTGGGTAAAGCTTTTTACCTGCTTACCTAATTGGTCGTTCCCCAATTTATCTTCCTGCAGCTTGATGCCTTGTGAAGCGAAATAATCAACAGCATAAAACGGCTCAAACGTAAATAAAGGTTCGTCTTTGGGTACAGCGGGTGTAAGGTTAACCGGCTTCGCTGCCAGTAATGCTTCTTTTGCGGCATCGGCTTCAATAGCTGCATCAGCTGCCAGCTCAACATCGGTTGTTTCAATAAAATCGGCCACTTCACGCTCTGCATCAGCTTCAATCATTGCCTCAGCTGCTGCTTCCAGTTCTGCAGCTTCCAGCTGTTTTGCTGCTTCCAGTTCTGCTGCAACATTGGCTACAATGGCTGCATCAAACGCAGTCTCATCGGCTGCGAAATCTATCTTTTCACGAGTATCTTCTGCTTCAATTACAGCAAGTGCATCCAGAGCTGCATCGGTTTCATCCGTTATCACTGCAGTCGTTGTTTTTGCTGTTGACGATGCTAGCGCATCAGTAAAAAGTTGATAGCGGTTACGAAACCACAATGGCTTGGCTGCATATGCGGCAGCTTTCTGAATCAATTCATCTGTATTATCGGAGCCGTTCAATTGTTGTTTCGCAGCCACCAATAAATGGGCTGTGCCGAACCATGGATATTGATAGGCCAGCTGTTCGAGTTCTGCAAGGGATGTTTCCTGTAATAAAGAAGGTTGTTGCAGCAATCGGTTAAAAGCATCTGCATTCATCATTGCGGCAAAGTAAACGAAAAAGTTACCAGTTCGAGAAAATACGGTTAAAAATTTCGTCGGTTAAGTTTTGAACAACAAGATCTGTTAAAGAAGTTTCTGCCTGGTTTAACGACAAGCTTGCCGAGAAATCGAAGTTGCGTGTAAAATCTGTTTCAAAACTTTTTTTATCATCGATGCGGTTCTTGAAAACAATATGCACCGTTACATTCAGGCGGTTGGTTGCAGCCTGTTGATTAGATATACCCGATGTTGTTACATAGTAATCGGTGATTTGTCCGCTGATATCGTAATGAGCTTCATCGCTGTTGGTTTGTGATAAACGTGTTTGGTTAATCACTTTCTGACGAAGCTTATCGGTTAAACGTTGACTGAGGTTTGGATTAATGATACGAGCACGGTTATCGATATAACTGATGCGTACTGTTTTTGCTTCAGGCTCTATCGAAACATCTTTGAAGGAATAACAGGAGGGCAAAGCTACAAGCAACAAGCTACAAGCTACAAGCCAAAACCGTACGGGCTGTTTAGCGAACAGCGTGAAGCTGGCAGCTGACTGCTTGTATTTATTAAAGTTCTTCAATATCATACTCCTTCAGTTTTCTGTAAAGTGTGCGTTCGCTGATGCCGAGATCGAGTGCTGCATCACGACGTTTACTTTTATGTTTCTTCAATGCTTTTATGATGAGCTCTTTTTCTTTATCCATGATGTTGAGGCTTTCTTCCACCTCCACATGTTCATGAATATCGCCGTTGCCACCAATAATCATCGGTTGGTTCTGTTGCGGAGAACTGAGTACCGGCTGCGGTGCCACTTCCATTGGTTTATGTTCAGGCATTAACGCATCATTAAAAAAGTTGCCCGGCATTTGTACCGATGAACCTCCGTGCTGTAATACCTCCAGGAACATTTTCTTCAGCTCCGTTACATCACGCTTCATATCAAAAAAGAGCTTGTATAAAATTTCCCGTTCGTTTGCAAATTCTGTTCCGCCGCCTGCTGTTGCAGGTTGATGGGCCAACACAGGTAAGCGGTTAAAACTCCGTTCCGGCAAGAAAGGCGACAGATCTTTTGCCGACACCAGTTTATTGGTTGAAAGAACAGATATCTGCTCTGCAATATTCTTTAATTCCCGCACATTACCGGGAAACGGATAACTGATTAACAGATTTTTCGCATCATCTTCCAGTTGCACCGGTGTTGTTTTATAGCGCTCTGCAAAATCAACCGAGAATTTGCGGAACAACAATGGAATATCTTCTTTACGATCCCTGAGTGATGGAACACGGATAGGTACTGTATTTAAACGATAGTACAAATCTTCCCGGAACTTATTGGTTTGTGTAAACTCAAACAACTCTTTGTTGGTAGCTGCAATTACACGCACATCGGTCTTCTGTACTTTCGATGAACCTACACGGATAAACTCACCTGTTTCCAACACACGCAGCAAACGGGCTTGTGTACCCAATGGCATTTCGCCAATTTCATCCAGGAAAATAGTACCGCCGCTAACCGTTTCAAAATAACCTTTACGTGCATCTACCGCACCGGTAAACGATCCTTTTTCATGACCGAATAATTCTGAATCAATTGTTCCTTCCGGAATGGCGCCACAGTTTACCGCAATAAATGGGTTGTGCTTGCGGGCCGATAACGAATGAATGATTTGTGAAAACACTTCTTTACCAACACCGCTTTCTCCATTAATCAATACCGTTAAATCCGTAGCACTCACCTGTACCGCCACATTCAACGCATGGTTGAGGGCGGGGGAGTTACCGATAATGCCAAACCTGTTCTTTATTGTTTGAAGATCCATTGTGTTTATTTTTCAATTACACCAAGCAATGTTCCTTTGGTGCAGTCGGTTACCGTAACGTTTACATAATCGCCTTTCTTTAAATCGTAATGCTCTTTTGCAAACACAATTACTTTGTTTTGCGAGTTACGACCCATCCACGAACTTTCATCTTTCTTACTGTTGCCTTCAATCAATACTTTATACGTTCTGCCAACATCACGCTTATTACTTTCCAGTGAAAGCCAGTATTGCTTATCCACAATTTCCTGCAAACGACGTTTCTTTACGTCTTCAGGCACATCATCAGTATAGCGACGTGCAGCCAAAGTACCCGGACGTTCGCTGTAAAAGAACATATAACTGTAATCGTACTGACTGTAATCCATAATGCTCAACGTATCCTGGTGCTCTTCTTCAGTCTCCGTACAAAAACCGGCAATGATATCGGAGCTGATGCCGCAATCGGGCAGTATTTCCCTGATGCGATCCACCTTCTTCATATACCATTCACGGGTATATGTTCTGTTCATTAACTGTAAGATACGGGTGTTGCCACTTTGCACAGGTAAATGAATATAGTTACAGATGTTTTCGTACTTCGCCATTGTGTACAATACTTCATCGGTTATATCTTTTGGATGCGATGTTGAAAAACGCACACGCAACAGCGGCGATATCAATGCAACCCTTTCCATAAGCATGGCGAATGAAACGGTCTCATTACTTTTTTCATCCACATAATAATAGCTGTCTACATTCTGCCCGAGGAGTGTAACCTCACGGAAACCACGATCGAACAGATCCTGTGCTTCAGCTATAATCGATTTAGCATCACGACTACGTTCACGGCCACGGGTAAAGGGCACCACGCAGAAACTGCACATGTTATTGCAGCCACGCATAATGGATATAAAGGCGCTTACACCATTACTTTCCAAACGCACCGGCGAAATATCAGCGTAAGTTTCATCACGGCTCAACAATACGTTCACCGATTTTTGTCCACCTTCTGCTTCTTCAATAAGGCCGGGCAATGTGCGGTAGGCATCGGGACCAACCACCATATCTACCAGCTTTTCTTCTTCCAGCAAATTGGCTTTTAAACGTTCGGCCATACAACCCAGTACGCCCACCAGCATGCCGGGCTTGCGCATTTTGGCTTTGCGGAATTCGGTTAACCGTTTGCGGATGGTTTGTTCGGCCTTTTCCCGGATGGAACAGGTGTTGAGCAGAACCAGGTCAGCTTCTTCCGTATCCCGTGTAGCACCATAGCCTGCACTGTTGAGAATGCTGGCTACGATTTCACTATCGCTGAAATTCATCTGGCAGCCGTAGCTTTCGATATAAAACTTCTTTTTGTATTGATTAGGGTCGTTGGCAAAAGGCGCATAAGCTTCACCCTGGCGGCTTTCGTCGTGTACCTTGTTGTCTGTCATCAGATCCATCATATTCTTTCGCAAATTGAGCAGGCAAAGGTAGCGAAAGAATCCCGAAGTAGTGACAGATTGACAGCAAAAGATACCGCTGATGGAATTAACCGTCCGCTATGTACAAATGGAAATTAACTTCGGCAAAAAATAACCCATTGCACATTAAACAGCTTTTGTTTCTTTTCCTATTTCTGCTGGTTAGCAACAGCTTATCTGCTCAACAGGTAAAAAAAGATGGGTTCATCATCGGTGCCGTACTCGATACCAGCAACCAAAAGGCCATAATGGGAGCTACCGTGGCGGTCATTCCCTTTTCAGATTCAACCAAACAATCTGTTTTCTTAACGGACAAAAACGGCGGTTTCAGCTTCAGCAATCTGCAGCTGGGCTATTACCGGGTGCGCATCAGTGCTGTTGGCTACCGTACATTGACCATCGACAGTATTCATTTACGTGCCGACCGGGCTGACTTTAACCTGAACGATATTCCGCTCAGTAACCAATCGGTGGAGCTTTCGGAAGTAGTGATTTTTGTGGAAAAGCCGCTGATCGAATCGAAAGAAGGAAACATCACTTTTAATGTGGGCGAAAGTGCATTGAGCAATGGCAGCACCGCCACCGAATTGCTGAAACAAACGCCGTTGGTTACAACCGATGCGGATGGTAAGATTGCTGTGCGAGGAAAAGAACCGAAGATTTTAATTGATGATAAACCGGTTGAACTGAATGCCCAGCAACTGCAGGATCTTTTAGAAAGTATGCCCGGCAGTATGATTGAAAAGATTGAAGTACTAACCAACCCGCCACCGCAATATGCCAATGAACAGGGAGGCGTCATTAACATTGTTACCAAAAAAGGAAGAGTTGGCTTTGGTGCAAGGGTAAATTTATATGCAGGTTCACGTGGACAAACAGGCATCAGCACCAACTTCAATTACCGCAAACAGGGGTTTGCAATAAATCTAAATGCAGGAGTGGGGTACAACGAATTTCAATCGGAAGGATACAGTAACCGCACCAATATTTATAAAGATTCAAGTAACCAGTTAAACATCATCAACAATTCATTTAACAAAAGTATTCGTCCGAATCTGCGTTTGAATATTGATTACGAATGGAACAAATGGAACAGTTTTAACTTTGTAGCACAATACAACCAGGGCAACAGCAACAACAGTGGTTTTAACCGCTATACAAACATTAACCGCTTCGATGCCATTTCCAGGTTGAGTGAACGTACCGTTGCATCTGAAGGAGCCAATCAAAATCCTTCCATCAACTTTACGTACATCCATAAAAGCAAACGACCCGGAGAATCGATACGAATCATCTCCGCTGCAAATTTTGGCTGGAGTAAAAACATCCGTAACTATTTCCAGGAATTTTTAAATGCAGATGATACGCCAACAGGTGTTGACAGTACGCAACGGCAAACCAACAAAACCCGGACCAATGGCTATAGCATCAATATGATCTATGATCGCCAATTGAGCAATAAGAAAACAAGCCTTTCAACAGGTGTTGCTTACTACCGCAATAACAGCGATGTGTTACTGGTAACCGAGTTTATGAAAAAGCCGGAATACACATTTCTCAAATCAGATCTGTTGAGTAATGATTTTATGTTTCACCAGGACATCATCAGTGCACGCCTTTCGATGAAGCATATTTTTAAACCCGGCTTTTCGGTTACAGCAGGATCAGCAGTTGAGCAGACGAATTTCTTATTTGAATTATTCAGAGATCAAAAAACAGAATACAACCGTTACATTAATTTTCTGCCTTTTGCCAATGTAAACCGCAGCTGGAAAAACGGCACGAATCTTACGTTTTCCTATCGACGCACAATACGCAGACCGGGTATCGGTGAATTAAATCCGGCTATTGATTATGGCGATCCGTATAATCTACGTTACGGTAATCCCGATCTGTTGCCATCGCAATCGCATACGTTTGATTTGGTAGCAGGTAAAACAAAAAGTAAATACTTCGCCAATGTAAGTGTAGGTTATAACATCGTGGAAGATGTATTCAGCCAGATACGTACGTTGCAAACCGATGGTAAAACAACCGTAACATGGGATAACGTAAGCAACCGCCAGGAATTTGAAGCAAGCACATGGGCAGGGCTTACCATCAGCCGTAAATTAAGAACCAACCTCAGTGCAAGCTATTCGTACAACAAGTATGGAAGCTTCGACAAACTGGTGCGTAAGTTTCGTGATGGTGGCACCTTCACGTCCAACTTCAGCACCAATTATAATCCAACCGATTTGTGGACGTTTACCGGTGCTTTTTCCTTTAACAGTTTTGCCAATCCACAGGGAACAGTACGCAGCAACATTTCCATGAACATCGGAGCACAATACAAACTGTTTAAAAAGAAAGTCATCATCAGCATCAACACAACCGATCCGTTTATTCAGCAGCAAAACAGGGTGTTTACCTACGGCCCTAATTTTAACCTGGAAAGTTACAGCCGTACGCAAACAAGGAACTACCGTATTACACTCAGCTATAACTTTAATAAAACATCCACTGTTAAACGTAAAACAGTGGATGTGCTTAAGAGTATCAAAAAATAATTACTTTAATTTTTCGGCGAGGTACATGTATTGCAGATGCAGATGATGCGGAAATAAATTATCCGGCGACTGACTTTCGGGATACAGTTTAAAATATTCTTCGTCGGGTAATAACACAATCATGTTACCGGTGCGAACGTAGTGATTGCTGTTATAATAAACAGGCGGTACAAAACCTGGCAAAATTTTCTGAACACTTTTTGAAGTCATTTTACCAAGGTATTTCTGGTAACGCTTCTGTGCTTTATTCGGTGGTTTACTCAACTGGTTATACATGTACTTCAATGCAATGTTTGCCGGAAACTTTTGTTGTTTAATTAGTCCTTTTGCATGTACAAACGGATTCGACGGACTGAAATCGCTTAACGTTTGAATGGAGATGGCAACTTCGGGCACCCAGTCGGCGGCATTCACGACATTAAAAGCCCAACCGTTATGCGTCATGGACTCATACTCGTAAGCAAAATAAAGATTGCCGGGTTTTGGCGCCGCACTGCAATAGGTTTTAAAACGAATATCAGCAGGCAATTTTCCGTTCTTTTGCAGACTGTAGAAATAAGCTGTAAGCAAATAAGAAATAGCACCGCCCTGGCTATGCCCAACGATAATGATATTCTTTGTTCCTTGTTTATACGCCGAGTCAATTTTCGGCAACATGTCCCGGGATAAAAATGCAGTACTTACCAACCAACCCACATGAACAGCCGCTTGCGGATGGGCAGCCAATTCGTATTCAAACACATCATCTTTTCCTAATTGCAAACTTCCTTTTGCAGACACCATGGCGGCATAAAAATTGGCCAGCCAGCTGGTGCTGTTGGTGGTTGTACCACGAATGCTTAGTACAGCCGTACCGTTACCATCGCTCCACAGATCCCACAAATTATCCAAACCAATCACTGCCGATTGATACTTCATTTTAAACCGTTTCGGTTCTGCAATTTTGCTGTAATAATTTTCGGCAGCAGTGGTGCGTGCTGAAAGTTTCATCAATTCAATATACTCGGCTTTATCAAAGCCGGGTTTTAATTGTGCAGATAATACTACAGGGACAAACAGCACTAAAAATTGCAGTAGCTTCTTCATAAAAGTCAGTATGGTTTAATTGAAATTTATTTTCGTACAAAGCGCATCACCGCTACATCATCCATTAAAAAGGTCAGTGTATTATCATCGCTCAAAGCGTAGCGGTTTACTTTCAAGAGCATTTCAGTAAATGCTTTTTCGCCGTTGCCGGGACAGGCCATCATGGTTGAAATACCCGGTGCAAATTTGATATTGTTTCCGTTGATTGTATACTTACTGCTGAAACCATTGCAACTGGTATTACCGTTGAGTTGAGTATTGGCTAAGTCGAAACGGATAAACGGTTTTTTCTCCGGGTACAAACCATCAAATGCAATTCGGCTTCCCGAAATATAATTCAACTCCCAGTTACCTTCCAGCTTGGCAAAAGCTGCATCAACGGATGCAAACTTCACCAACAGTTTATCTTCTTCATAAAAATAAAGTTCCCGGTTGCGGATGATCCATTTGCTTGTTTTGCTGAGTGCAGACAAAAAATTTGATTCCACATCGCCACCGTTGATGCAAGCCATTTTTGTAACGGCAAGCGGTGAAAATTTAATCATATTGTCGGTCAGTAGTTCAAAGCTGCCCGTTAAACGGTTGCAGCCGGTAAAACCGGCAACGGTGTTAACCTGTCCGGGCGAAAAAACGAGGTGAGCTGCTCTTGTTTGATCGCCCAACGTCACCGGCTTACCGTTTAATTCTGCTACATACCAACGATACATGTATAAATACTCGCTTCCTTCGCTTACAACAGGAACCGCAATGGTGGGTGGTTGAACCACTTCGCCGGAAGCAGCTGTAGTATTTGTTTTGTTTGCTTTACTTGTTTTGCAGGAACTGGCCTGCAGTAAACATAAACAAGCCGACAGAATAATAACCGTATGTTTCATACCGAAAGTTTGTTGATTGATGTAACTGTAATTTGTTTTACACAAGAAGATTAATGTAACACATCAGTTTTTACAATTTGTTAGCAATAAGCGAAGAGCATTGTTGGAACTGATTGTTTTGAACCCTTTAGCTGACAGAAGTGTGTTCATAAAAAACAGGAGTGTAGGCAGCAGTAGGTTACCCAGCTTTGGCATATAGATGTTGTTTCATTAAACCTACAGGTTAGGCGAAATAAATGCAAGCTTTGTTGAATATTAAAACAAAAGGCCATGTAATGATAAAACAAAAATGCATAATGTAAAAGACAGGTTGCAAAAGCAACCTGTCAGTCCATTTAAAAGCCGGGCCATTCAAACAAAAAATAACTGCAAATATTTTGTTGCATTTATTCTTCATCATCCTCTTCGTAATAAGCATCCTGGCTATAGTAGAGTTTTTCCCAGGCGGCAACAGCCTTATCATCTAAACATTCAACAATGTCGTGTATGGTATCGGCTTTTTTCTTCCACACAATTTCTTCGCCTTCGGTAAAAGTAGATGTACACACCGCATAATCGCTCTTAAAATGCAGCTTAATAAGCTTAAGCTGTTCTTCTTCTTTTTCCTGGATAAGATAATAACACCCAGCCTCTAATAATTCGTACGTAAACATAGCTCTCCGTTTAAAAATTCAACAATAGGTTAATCCGGAATTGTAATGGGTTGTAAAGTAACCGGGCGGGGTTTTGTAAGTACGGGTTAAGTACAAAACAAATGTAGCATGTTTCGAAGTTGGCAGAGCTGTTAATCTGTCACAAACAGCACTTTTACAAAAATTTAATCACCTTCTATTGTAAACCAATAATTTACACTTAATCAAGTTCGGTAATGGTTATTTTCTTGCCTTCGAAGCTGATCTGCAGAATTTTAATGGAGCGTACCGGCTGGTCGTTGTTGAGGGCCGGTTGCCACTCGTACTTATCCATCCAGGCTTTGAGTTTGGCCATATCGGGACGAACATTACTGTTGGGGCGCACTTCGTAGGTGCAGGGCTTACCATCGCTGTTAATGAGGAGGCTGATGGTTATTTTACCGCCGGCCCACTTCTGAGTATACTCATCAAAGAATTTTTCAATATGCGATTCGAGACCGGGCTTTTTGGTTTTCCATTTGGCCGGTTGCTGCACCTGTACATACACATCATCAAATGCATTGGCGCCAAATTGAACACAGCTGTCGAGTTTGTAAACTTCCTGTTGCTGCTGGGCTGCAGCCTGTAAAACGATGAAAACAAGGATAAAGGATAAAAGTGATTTCATTGTATAAATATAATAAAGTAGCCTTAAGCTTGGCTTAAGGCTACAAAGAATTATCAGTAAAAGACGAAGTGTTATCCTTCGTGCTTACGGTTCAGCATCCAGATAAAGAAGGCAATCAGGAAAATCACAATACCGGTACCGCCGAAAATAAGCGCTGTTAACACTTTTTGTGCACCTGATGATAATACCATTGATAAAGCAATTACCAGGTAGATGATGTAGATGGTAAGCAGGGTATAAATCTTTTTATCCATGATTGTGATTTTTAGTGATGCGAAATTGAGAAATAATCAGTTACAGGCCAAAAATTATTCACAGGGTTGTGAACAAATAAGAGAATGGGATGGGAGATCGGTTTTGTTATATTTGCCCGTTCCGGTGAGGAAGGAGAAAAGAAGTACGAGGAAAGAGGTACGATTGCAGACTTCTGCTCACCATTGAACTGCAGTACAAGCGTGCGACGCCAATGCAGCTGACAGGCTTTCTGCTGCCGGTAACAAAAACTGAGAACAACAAACTATAAACTGAGCAATGGCTGAAGAAAAAAAGAATTTGTTTGATTACGACGAGAGCTCCATTAAAACCCTCGACTGGCAGGAACATATTCGTTTACGCCCCGGTATGTACATTGGTAAGCTGGGCGATGGCAGCAGTGCCGACGATGGTATTTATGTACTGCTGAAGGAGGTGCTGGATAACTGTATTGATGAACACACCATGGGGTATGGTAAAGCCGTGGATGTGACCATTGAAAAAGGAACCGTTACCATTCGTGACTATGGCCGTGGTATTCCGCTGGGTAAAGTGGTGGATGTAGTAAGCAAAATCAACACCGGTGCCAAGTATGACAGCAAAGTGTTTCAAAAATCGGTTGGTCTGAACGGTGTGGGTACAAAGGCCGTAAACGCTTTGAGCAGTTATTTTAAAGTAACCGCTTTTCGTGATGGTAAACAGAAAACTGCCGAGTTTGAAAAAGGCATTTTAAAAAAAGAGCATAAAGAAGAAAAAACCACAGAAAGTAACGGAACTGAGGTAACCTTTATTCCCGACGATTCTGTGTTTAAAAACTACCATTACATCCATGAGTACATGGATAACCAGTTCTGGAACTACTGTTACCTCAACGCAGGATTGGTGATCAACTTCAATGGTAAAAAATATGTATCGAAAAATGGTTTGCTCGATCTGTTGCAACGCAAAACCAACGAAGATGAACTACGTTATCCCATCATTCATTTAAAAGGTGAGGATATTGAAGTTGCCATTACCCACGAAAATCAATACGGCGAAGAATACTACTCGTTTGTAAACGGACAGTTTACAACACAAGGAGGTACGCACCTGGCTGCTTTCCGTGAAGGGTATGTAAAAACCATCCGTGATTTTTATAAGAAAGATTATGATGCGGCCGACATACGTGGTAGTATTTGTGCAGCGGTGAGTGTACGTGTGCAGGAACCCGTTTTCGAAAGCCAGACGAAAACCAAACTCGGTTCAAGTGTGGTGTATGAAGGTGGCCCTACCATGAAAAACTTTGTGGGCGATTTTCTTGCACGTGATTTGGATTTGTTTCTGCATAAAAATCCTTCGGTTGCTGAAGCGTTGAAAAAACGGATTGAGCAAAATGAAAAAGAGCGCAAGGAATTAGCAGGCATTAAAAAGCTGGCGAACGAACGTGCCAAGAAAGCGAATCTGCACAATAAGAAATTAAGAGACTGCCGCTTTCACTACAACGATGAAGTAACAGGCAAAGACAAGGATAAAATTATAGAGAAGCAAAAGGAAACAACCATTTTCATTACCGAAGGTGATAGTGCGAGTGGAAGTATAACCAAGAGCCGCAATGTGGAAACACAGGCGGTGTTCAGCTTACGTGGTAAGCCGTTAAACTGTTACGGACTTACTAAGAAAGTGGTGTATGAGAATGAAGAGTTCAACCTGTTGCAACATGCCTTGAATATTGAAGACAGCTATGAAGATTTGCGTTACAACAATATTGTAATTGCAACCGATGCCGATGTGGATGGTATGCACATCCGTTTACTGTTGATGACCTTCTTCCTGCAGTTCTTCCCCGATCTGGTAAAGAACGGGCATGTGTTTATTCTGGAAACACCGCTGTTTCGTGTACGGAATAAACAGGAAACCATTTACTGTTACGATGAAGCAGAGAAACAGGCTGCTGTAAAAAAACTCGGCAACAAACCGGAGATCACCCGATTTAAAGGTTTGGGTGAAATCAGCCCGGAAGAGTTTGGCCGTTTCATTGGTGCAGAAATGCGCAAGCAACCCGTGATGCTGTTGCCCGAAACACATATACAGCAGGTGCTGGAATATTACATGGGTAAAAACACACCGGACAGGCAGGAGTTTATTATCGATAATTTGAAAGTGGAGCTTGATAAAGTGGAAGAAGAAGTGTAACCACGAATTACACCAATTAGCACGAATGAATACATGGAGAATTAAAAGAACAACCGTTAAAATAATTACAGCGAATCAATTCGTGTGATTCGTGTAATTCGTGTTTTATGTTTGAATTTCACGCCGACAGGAAACGTTATTTCGACATACAAGTACTCAATACTGAAAAGTATGTGCTGCCCTTTATTGAGAAGTCATTCTCTTTAAAACAGGGCATGCGTGTTCTGGAAATCGGTTGTGGCGAAGGTGGTGTATTAAAAGCGTTTATTGATAAAGGTTGCACCGGAGTTGGTATTGAACTGGATGAAACCCGTTTGGTGAACGCAAGAGAATGGATGAAGGATGAAATAGCACAAGGCAAAGTCACCTTTCATTCAAAAGATATTTACAAAGCAACCGATGCCGATTTCGGCGGAGCGTTTGATGTAATTGTATTGAAGGATGTAATTGAACATATCCACGATCAGCCAAAACTGATTGAATGGATGAAAAGTTTTTTGACAATGAATGGCGTGATCTTCTTTGGATTTCCCCCATGGTATATGCCGTTTGGCGGGCACCAACAGATTTGTAAAGGAAAGTGGTTGAGCAAAATTCCCTACTATCATTTGCTGCCAACGCCGATTTATAAATGGCTGTTGAAATCGAATGGCGAGAACTGGGAGGAAATGCTGGAGATAAAAGAAACCGGTATTTCCATTGAGCGTTTTGAGCGCATTTGTAAAGCAAAAGGGTACAACCTCATTAACCAGACTCATTTTTTAATTAACCCGATTTATGAATACAAGTTTGGCTGGAAACCGAAAGAACAGTTTGGCTTGGTAAAAGCAATTCCGTTTGTTCGCAATTTCTTTACCACTTGTGTTTATTATTTGATACAGGCAAAACAGAATTAGATTTTATGATACACGTTGTTTTTAATGAAGCGGATATTGATGTATTGCAAAAGGCAATTGAACTGGATGAAACATTGCAGGGCGAAGTATTGCAGGTAGAAGATGATTATGCTGTTGGTCCGTTAAAAGATATTTATACCGAAGAAGGTATTGCTGCACGCCGTGCCTGGTGGAAAGAAGTATTGGCCGGTACGGATATGGAAAAAAAGCTGGATGAAGGTGCAGTGGATGATAACAAACTTGTTGCGTTTTTAATTGAGCGATTGCAGAAAGATGAAGAAGAGAAAGTGTGGATCTGGGCAGCACAAAACAAACATGATGTAAGTGGTTACTACTGGCTCATCAGTCAGTTGAAAGAGTTCCAGGGACGCATTTATATTCTATACCTCAACAATCTTCCGTTCATTAATGAAAAAGGGCAGCTGTTTTATCCGGAATGGATCAGTACCATTCAGCCAAAAGAAATGACCAAGGCAAAGAAACTTGCACGTTTGATTACAGCAAGTGAGTTTGAAGTTGACCCGGATGAATGGACAAAACTCTGCAACGAAGAAAAAGGTGTGCGCTTACTGGAAGGCGGAAAGAAGCTTGGACAGAAAGATTATGATTTCTACGATGCTGATCTCAAGAATTTTATTACCGGCGATTGGCAGAAAGCAAACAAGATCATTCACCAGTTTTTAAGTAAGAGCAAACATACAACCGGCGATATGTATTTGCTGTGGCGTTTGAAACAACTCATTGCTACAGATCTATACGATGTGCAGGGCGAGTTGAAGAATCTGAAAGACTTTGAGCTGAAGAAAAAATCGGGACAGTTGTTTGAAGCAGCAGAACCTGCAGAACAATAAAGCAATAATATTTATAAATGAAAACAGTACTGAAGCTGGAAGAATTGGCAATGCTGGTGGGATGTGTGATCCTGCTAGCATCGTTTCATGTAAGCTGGTGGATGTATCTGGTTTTGTTTTTAGGTCCGGATATAAGTATGCTTGGTTACTTGATAAATAATAAAGCAGGAGCCTGGTGTTATAATTTATTCCATCACAAAGGAATCGCTGTGGCATTAATAGCAGCAGGGTATACGATGGATAACTGGCTGCTTATTGCAGGGATTGTCTTATTCGGGCATGCATCAATGGATCGGGTAGCAGGCTATGGCCTGAAGTATGAAAATGGATTTAAGTTTACGCATTTAGGTGAAATAGGAAAGAAATAAATTATGAGTGCTGCAAAAAAGAAAGAAAGTGTTTTCGACAACGATGGTGGCGTACAGGGACAGTATAAAAACTGGTTCCTCGATTATGCATCGTATGTAATTCTGGAACGTGCTGTACCTGCAATGGAGGATGGCTTAAAGCCTGTGCAACGCCGCATCCTGCATGCCATGAAAGAAATGGATGATGGACGTTTCAACAAAGTGGCGAACATTATTGGCCAGGCGATGCAATACCACCCGCATGGCGATGCAAGTATTGGCGATGCGTTGGTGAATCTTGGTCAGAAGGATTTGCTCATAGATACACAAGGAAACTGGGGCGATGTACGCACCGGTGATGATGCAGCTGCTGCACGTTATATTGAAGCACGTTTATCGAAGTTTGCATTGGATGTTGCCTTCAACAATAAAACAACTGAATGGCAATTAAGCTACGATGGCCGTAAGAACGAACCGGTAGTGCTGCCCATGAAGTTTCCGTTGTTGCTTGCACAAGGCGCAGATGGTATTGCGGTTGGTCTTTCAACAAAAATTTTGCCGCATAACTTCTGCGAACTCATTGAAGCATCCATCAAAGCATTGCGTGGCAAGCGCTTTGAATTGTTACCCGATTTTCAAACGGGTGGTATGATTGATGCCAGCAATTACAACGATGGAAAGCGTGGAGGTAAAGTAAGAGTGCGTGCACATATTGAAGAGCTGGATAAGAAAACCCTGCTCATTAAAGATGTACCGTATGGTGTTACCACAACCGCTTTAATGGAAAGCATTGTAAAAGCAAATGACCAGGGTAAAATCAAAATCAAGAAAGTAACCGATAATACAGCTGCTGAAGTTGAGATACAGGTTGATCTTGCACCCGGCATTTCACCCGATATTACCATTGATGCCCTTTATGCATTTACCGATTGCGAAGTATCGATTTCGCCAAACGCCTGCGTAATTGTAGATAACAAACCACAGTTTCTTACCGTAACCGACCTGTTGAAGTTTTCTGCAGAGCAAACAAAAAATCTGCTCAAGCGTGAACTGGAAATAAAGCTGGGCGAGTTGCAGGAAAAATGGCACTATACTTCACTCGAAAAAATATTCTTCGAAGAGCAGATTTACAAAGAGCTGGAGAAGAAACACGAAACATGGGATAAAGTAATTGAAGCAATTGATAAAGCCTTTGTTCCGTTTAAGAAACAGCTGAAGCGTGAAATTACACGGGAAGACATTCTGAAGCTCACTGAAAAACCGGTGCGTCGTATTTACCGTTTGGATATTGCGGAATTAAATGAACAGATCAGAGGTTTGGAGGCAGATATTAAACAGGTAAAATATGACCTGGATAATCTTGTTGATTATGCAGTTGCTTATTACGAAAATCTGCTGAAGAAATATGGTAAAGGCCGTGAACGTAAAACGGAGATTAAACCGTTTGAAGTGATCCAGGTAAAACAGGTTGCCATTGCCAACACCAAATTGTACATGAACCGTGAAGATGGTTTTGTTGGTACATCGCTGAAGAAAGATGAATTCATTTGCGATTGCTCAGACTTTGACGATATCATCGTGTTTACCAAACGTGGCTTAATGAAGGTGGTGAAGGTGAGCGATAAAGCCTACATCGGCAAAGACATCATTCATGCAGCGGTGTTTCAGAAAAACGATGAACGCACCACCTACAATATGATTTATGCCGATGGTAAAACCGGCATCAGTTATGCGAAACGTTTTAATGTAACGGGCATCACAAGAGATAAAGAATACGATCTTACGAAAGGCGATCCGAAAAGTAAGGTGCATTACTTTACTGTAAACCCGAACGGAGAGGCAGAAGTAGTAAAGGTTGTTTTAAGTCCAAGCAGCAGTGCCCGCAATAAAGAATTCGATTTCTATTTTGAGGAGCTGGATATTAAAGGTCGCAGCAGTATGGGTAACCAGGTTACCAAGTACCCGGTGAAAAGTGTGAAGTTTAAGGAGAAAGGTCGTGCAACATTGAGTGGAAAGAAAATGTGGTTCGACGATAAGTTTGGCCGTTTGAATACCGAAGAAAAAGGACAATACCTTGGTAAGTTTGAACCGGACGATCGTGTACTCGTTATTTATAAAGATGGCAACTATGAAATTACCGACCAGGAAATGACGCAGAAATTTGATCCTGAAAATATTCTGTTGATTGAGCTGTTCCGTCCTGAGCGTATTATCACTGCTGTTTATTTAGATAACGATAAACTGCAGTACAATGTGAAGCGTTTTAAAATTGAAACAACCACACTACGAAACAAATTCTTCTTTATTAAGGAAGGAGCGAAGAATTATGTGGAAGCAGTAACAACAGATGAAGAACCTGTTCTTTCTGTCCAGAGTGGTAAAGGTGCACAGGTTCGTAGTGCAAAGATTAAGCTGGCGAAAGTGGCAGAGGTGATGGGATGGAAAGCAGTAGGAGCAAAGCTTACCGACTACAACAAGAGCATTGAAATGGAGTGGATCAAAGAAGACCCGAATGCACAACCGGAGTTGTTTGGATGATGAGTGATGATTAATGAATAAAGAGTTGAACGGCGGTTGCTTTGCAACCGCCGTTCTCGTTTAAAAGGTTTTGTTAAGAGCTGTACCCGTTAACAAAAGTTTAGAAACCACGATACATCTGTTGAAAATTTTCCTGCATCTGAATGAGCAAGCAGTTACTAAAAACCTGCAACCATTTATATGAGGATTACATACCTGGGCTTACTCGTAGCATTTACTACAGTAACCATTGCCAGCAACGCACAAGTGAAACCTGTTATCAAAGCCGGTGTTATTCAATCTACCTGGAAAGGAGAGGCCCGTCAGTCGTTCGATCAGTTAATAGACAAAGCCGATGGTTACATTACCACCAGAAACCGCACTGCTTTTTATGTTGGTGCAGGTGTTGAATTACCACTGGGCAATGTTGTTTTAATAGAGCCTTCGCTGATGTATACACAAAGAGGTTATGGCATTAAAGGAAACCTCACCATTAACGATATGAAGATTGATGCACTGGACGCAAGGGCAACTGCTCAAATGCATTACATCGACTTACCGGTACTGCTGAAAGTAAAGCCTGTAGCAGGTTTGCAGTTGTTTGCAGGTCCGCAGGTTTCGTACCTGGTGAAGAATAATTTACGAGCTGATGTATCGGTGCTGGGCTTTTCACTTATTAACAGCGATATGGATATTACCGATCAGTTTAATCGTTGGGATATAGGTGTAACGGGGGGCATGGGTTATGAATTTGCAAATGGTATTGGTATTACAGCAGCCTATGAAAGAGGATTTCAACGACTGGATAAAAATCAAAACTTTAAAGTATTCAATGAAGGCTATAAAGCAGGGTTGACCTATCGATTCTGAATATAGATGTCAGTCACCTTGCAGGTGAACTGAACAGACATCAACACATCAACTGTGAAAACTTCAACTGATGTTGCAGTACCCGGCAACATCAGTTTTTTTTACTTCTAACTTCGTACCTCTTACTTAAATGTGTCAGACGCTCTTTGAAACGTCAGACGTTATTCATCACTCTCCACAATCTCACCGTAATCAATGAATAATTCTTCCCCGGCTTTAATGTCACGGAGTGTTTCAAAATCTTCACCATCATTGATTGAAATAATATTCGGCTCTTCGCTATGGTTCAGGAATATGACAATATCCATTACCTTAAAACCATAATCAGGAACGTAATAAAAATCCTCATCAAACAAACAATAGGTTTCCACCAGCTCTTTGCTGTGGGCTGGCAATGCATCAATTTCACTACGTTCGATCTTGATCCATTCGCCGATATTTTTCGAAAACAATCCACGCTGGCCTTTTGGAATATCCCGCAACGCAAACACGCCATTACCATGAATGGGAGATGGTTTCATCATGACCCATGTATCATGTTTCAGTTCGTACAACAGTTGTTCTTTGGTCATACTAAATAGTTAAAAAAAATGGCCGGCTGTAACAGCGGCCATCAATTAAAATTACATTATTTCACATATCGTTTCATTTCACGTTCTGCATCCCGGTTTTTGATTGTTTCCCGTTTATCGTGCAGCTTCTTACCCTTACCCAATCCAATTTCCAGTTTGGCTAAATTATTCTCCGTAAAGAAAATGCGCAGCGGCACCACGGTGTAACCTTTTTCTTTGAGTTTGTTTTCCCATTTTTTAATCTCCCGCTTATTGAGCAATAATTTACGATCGTGTACAGCCAGGTGGTTATTGGTAGTACCGAATTTGTATTCGGCAATATGCAACCCTTTAATCCATAACTCGTGCTTATCGAAAAAGCAGTATGAATCAGAAAAGCTCACTTTGCCTTCACGAATCGATTTTACTTCGGTGCCAACCAATACCATACCCGCCACGAGTTTATCCTCGATGTAATATTCATGAAAGGCGCTCCTGTTCTTCAATTCCATATGTTTCATTATTCAGCCTCCTGTAAAAGGTTCATCTGTGCCATGATGCAGTCATCTGTAACAACCCAGACAGCAGGCACAAACTGCCGGGCAAAAAAAAGCAATCAGCAAAAGCAAGGCTTCTACTGATTGCAAATATAGAAGGTTCAACTAGTTCTTAAACAACGTAAAAATAACGCCGAACTTTTGTTTCATTTCTTTACGGTCGATGATCATATCGAGGAAACCGTGCTCCAGTAAGAATTCGCTCCGTTGGAAACCTTCGGGCAAATCTTTCTTAATGGTTTCTTTAATTACACGTGGTCCTGCAAAACCAATCAAAGCACCCGGCTCACCAATGTTTAAATCGCCCAGCATACCAAACGAAGCTGTAACACCACCAAATGTAGGGTCGGTTAACAGGGATATGTAGGGGAGTTTTGCATCGCTGAGTTGCGACAGCTTACCCGAAATTTTAGCCAGCTGCATTAATGAAAATGCACTTTCCATCATACGGGCACCACCGCTTTTACAGATCATGATCATGGGCATATTGTGCGCAATACAATAATCGGCACCACGGGCTACTTTTTCGCCCATTACACTACCCAGCGATCCGCCGATGAAATCAAAATCCATACAGCAGATGAGCACATCATGTCCTTCAATTTTACCAACCGCCACACGAATGGAATCGTGCAGATCCGACTTTTTCCAGATATCTTCCAAACGCTTGTGGTATGGTTTCAAATCGGTAAAGCCCAGGTAATCTTTTGAGCGGATGTTATCGAACAACTCTGTGTATTCATCACCATCGAACAGTATATCGAAATATTCGCCACTGCCGATGCGGTGATGGTAATTACATTTCGGACATACATATTTATTTTCCGACAGTTCTGTTGTTGTGCAGGTGTACTTACACTCCGGACACTTGGTCCAAAGGCCTTCCTGGATTTCTTTCTTTTCGGATGTAGAAGTAAGAATTCCTTTTTGTACCCGTTTAAACCATGATGAACGGCTCGAATCTGCTTGTGGCAAATCATCGCCCGTCAGGTTTTTCTCAATATCCTCTTCTTTTTTAGCCATCGTTCTTTGATTTGAAAAGTGGGTAAAAGTAAGCAATTAAGCGTTTCTGTTCACACAGTTCAGATCTTCGAAGGCAACTTCGAGTCGCTTAATGAAACTTTCTTCTCCTTTACGCAACCAAACACGTGGATCGTAGTATTTTTTGTTGGGGCTGTCAGGACCTTCAGGGTTACCCAACTGACCTTGCAGATAGCCTTCATTTTTCTTGTAATTGTTGAGAACACCTTCCCAGAAAGCCCACTGCAAATCGGTATCGATATTCATTTTAATTGCACCGTAGCTGATCGCTTCACGGATCTGGTGTTGAGGAGAACCGCTGCCACCATGGAATACAAAGTATACCGGCTTAGGTCCTGTACCTAATTTTTTCTCAATATGTACCTGGCTGTTATGGAGAATAATTGGCGTTAACTGCACATTACCCGATTTATAAACACCGTGTACATTACCAAAAGCAGCGGCAACAGTAAAGAGCTTACCAACTTTGCTTAATTCGGTATACGCATATTCAACATGCTCAGGTTGTGTATAAAGCTTATCGTTTTCAATATCGCTGTTGTCAACACCATCTTCTTCACCACCGGTTACACCCAGCTCAATTTCAATACCCATGCCCAAGGGAGCCATGCGTTTGAAAAATTCTACCGATGTTTTGATATTCTCTTCAATAGGTTCTTCGCTTAAATCCAACATATGCGAGCTGAAAAGTGGTTGGCCTTTTTCTTTTTTAAATTCAACACCTGCATCAATCAATCCGCTGATCCAGGGCAACCATTTTTTTGCAGCATGATCGGTATGCAACACCACAGGAACACCGTAGTATTTGGCAACATTGTGAATATGTAAAGCGCCGGAAATAGCACCACGGATATTACCTTGCAACTGATCGTTCGGCATGCCTTTACCTGCAATAAATTGCGCACCACCATTAGAAAACTGAACAATAACAGGCGAGTTTACTTTCGCAGCTGTTTCCAGTGTAGCGTTAATTGTGTTGGTACCAATTGTGTTTACTGCTGGCAATGCAAACTGGTTATCTTTTGCATCTTGTAATAAAGCTTCCAGTTCTTCGCCGAAAAGGACGCCGGCTTTGTACTTGCTCATAGTTAAGTATTAATAGTTGAAAAAGACAGATTAACATCTGTGTTAAAGCGCCGCTAAGATAGTTAAATTGAGGCGTTTAACCGGCAGGAAATTTCATTTTACAAACACACATTAGTAAAGCTGTACTACAAGTAAGCCCGGTAATAATTCAGTTTGTTTAACTGCTAATGCCGCAATGGTACCTTTACTGAATTCTTCTTTATCCTGCTGTGTTGTGTAGTAAAAGAAATAATACTTCACACGGTTTTGTTTTAATTCTTTTACAAAGTCTGTTACAGCATAAGTAGGTTTATAGATAGTGAAGTATGGATTGTGGGTAAGGTAAGCATACACCATACATTCATCTACCCGTTGGTTCGATGTAAAGCTGCCTTCGATGTGTTGTTGCTTAATTTTATCAGCCGTTTCAAAAATAGATTTGTGATGATGGATCTGATCCTTCAACAAATTAACCGGTTCAAGTAAAAAACTTCCAAAGAACAGCAACCACACCAGAAGTTGCTGCCATTTCTTTAAAGGAACAGCAGCTGCTAACTGTTGCAACAGGAGTGCACCGGCAATAAAGAAAACAAATGAAGTAGCCCAGATAAAACGTGTTTCTAAATGAAGCAGCAAATAACCCGATGGTAACAGTACCATGCCAACAATCAAATACAACCATTGCTTGGATTGTTGTTTGAAATACATGTAACCTGAAAGAAATAAAATGGCCGAAGCAAGAAAACTCAACTCATGTATACATTTCAGCCATTGTTGAAAATTAAACAGCACAACACGTATTTGATGCAACGCAAGTGTTACAAACGAAGCTGATGCAAGATTATCTCTACGCATATGCCATGGATCTTCCCAAACAGAAGAAGAACCTTCGTGCGGCGGAGGATGCAGAATAGGGCCGGGCAGTGGTGCATCGCCAAACTGCCAGTGTGCATTAAATTTTCCAAATGCAATCATCCACTCACCGTATTTCCAATGTAGGGCATACAACCATGGAAAAATGCAGACAAAGAATAGCAATAATCCAACTGCAAATTGTTTTACAGTTTTCAGCCTGTTAAACAACAGGTGAATAACCGTAAAATGAAAAATAAAAAAAGGGAATCCGTAAGATTTGTTCAGGTAGAATAATGCACCAATAAATCCGGCCAGAATATTTTTACTATAGCTGGTATAAAAATTATCCTGCTTAATCAGGTTGAAATAGATCAACAACAAAAAAACAAGCAAGGCATCGGCTGCCAATTCAAAATAACAATAGTGCAACAGCATAATGATGCTGCTGTACTGTATCGCTGCTTTTAACCAAAGCGACAGTTCAAACTTATTAAGCAACGAATACAGCATGCACAACGAACCCAACGAAAAAAACAGGTTACTGATTTTGAATGCAGCCCAATCGTTTAACCCCAATTTGAGTAATGGAAGTACCAGCCACGAATGCAGCGGATTCCAGAAACCATTTACAGCCAGCTTCCATTCGCTTTTGAGATAATGATGAGCAACTTCCATATAGCCAATGGCATCCAGGTCGGAAACGTATTGATACAAAGGCCATGTTACTGCAAAAAGAATACAGAACGTTGCAAGTGAAAATGGAAGACGTTGCTTATACAGTAAGTTCATCGCTTAAAAATAAGCTTTCCCGTAGTTTTTTAAAATATTCCGTTGCATAGAGCAAACGGCTGCCGTACCAACTGAACATTTCTCCATCTACAATACGCAAGAGCGGCATTTTCTTTTGTGGGAATTGCTGTTGCCATGCAGTTGTAAAATCATTGAGATGTTGTTGATTAAACGGAAAAGGTTCAGACGAAAAAAATACAACATCTACATCATACGCTGCAATCTGCTGCAGATCTGTTTCGGGGTAACGCAACATATTTTGAAATACATTTTCAAAACCGGCTATACGCAACATTGCATGAATAAAGGTATCGCCGCCTGCACTCATGTAGGGCTTATTCCAGATAAGATATACACAGCGCAACTTGTTTGTTGCCGTATGCAGTTGACTAAAATCTTGCCTGAGCTCATCAATCAATTCTTCTGCTTTTGTAGAACGATCGGTTAATGCTCCGATTTGTGCAATGGCTTCATACGCTTCTTCCAGGTTGCTGATATCTGAACAATAAACCGGACAAAATGCAGCAACGGCCTCTACCTGTTCTTTTATGTTTTCTTCCTTACTGGCTATCACCAGATCGGGTTGCAGGGATTTTATAAGAGCGATATCGGCATTCTTGGTGCCACCAATGCGTTGTTTGGATCTGTACCATTGTTCCGGGTGTACACAAAACTTGGTGATACCAACAACTTCTTCGTGTAAGTGCAAATCATAAAGTAACTCGGTGAGGGAAGGCACAAGTGATACAATCCGCCGGGGTGGGGATGGTATAAAAACAAGTTTGCCTGTTTGATCGTGAAATTGTTTCATTTCATTTTTCAAACAGGCAAATTAATTAATTGAACGGTTCCTTTGGTGTTTAGTTGTTTTCTTGGTACGAAATCAGGTAGCTCATTCAAAGGATTTTGGAACCTCGTTCCTTCTTTCTTTCAAAATATCTTCGGATTAGGACAGATAAAAGGAAAAAAAGATCTGGATTTCAGAGGATATACGTTTGGATTTTACGTTGGTTTTCTTAGGATCCAGATCTTTTCGATAAAGCCTTTTTTGGTCTCTTGGTTTCCGCAACAGAGGGATTAGTTCTGATCCGGTTGGCTTTTTTGGTTTTTCAGGACTTAGGATTGGTCTTTCTTCCTAGGACGCTTGGATTTTTCGTTTGGTCTTTCTTTAGGATTTGGTGTGGTTCTTTCAGTTAGGATCTAATTTGGATTTTTCAACGGTTCTTTGGTTTCTTACAGGTTTCTTGGATTTAAGTTAGTTCTTCAAAGTGGAAGTCAATTGATATTGGATTCTTAATTCTGGTTTTTTAAAGGATTTGGATATTTTCTTTAAGTGTTTCTTTTAGTTTAACACTGATTGTGTTTCGATCAACTTCCGATACAAAAGTATAAGCATTGTTAAATCTGTACAAGAGCAGTATTTCTCTTTTTTAAACCATCGGTATTTACCCCTGTTCACGTAGAACTACGTATGTCTGCAGCGTGTACTTACGTAAATACGCCAGTTTTTTGCATAAAACAGGCTTTGTTGTACTAGAAAAGCCGCTTTGCAGCGGCTTTTACGTTTTCATATTTGCAGTATTACCTACTTGGTAAGGGACTGAATGATGTCGTATTTGGTAACAATATGGTAGTTGCCGGCTTCGTCTTTACTTAAAACGGCACCGTTTTCTTTTGTAATGAGCGAACTGAGGCGTTCAATAGGTGTATCAAATGCAACAATCGGCAACGGGCTCTCCATTACTTCGGCTACTGTTGCCAGTTTTATCTCCGGATTGGAAAATACTTTATCAAACAAACCATTTTCTGAAATAGAACCAACCTGTTCGCCTTGTTTAATCACGGGTATTTGTTCAATATCATACTTCTTCATTAAGGCAACTGTTTCTGCAACAGTATTTGTTGGTTCAATACTGATTAAACGGTTATGCGAACGGGATGATACAATGTCTTTAAATGTTTTCACATCCAGGAAACCACGTTCCATCATCCATTGATCGTTATAGATCTTTCCTACATAACGGCTTCCATGATCGTGCAGAATACAAACTACCAGGTCATCTTTCTTTAAACGGTCTTTCAGCTGCATTAAACCCTGCAAACAACTGCCGGCACTGTAACCGCAGAACAGGCCTTCTTCCTTCGCTAAACGACGGGCCATTACAGCTCCGTCTTTATCAGTTACCTGTTCAAAATGGTCAATCACGCTCATATCATAATTCTTCGGTACAAAGTCTTCACCAAAGCCTTCGCTGATGTAAGGATGCACTTCACCCATATCAATTTCGCCTGTACGGAAATACTTTGTAAGCAAAGAGCCATACACATCGATGGCCCATATTTGAATGTTCGGATTTTTTTCTTTCAAATATTTTGCAGTGCCTGTAATTGTACCACCGGTGCCGGCTGTACAAACCAAATGGGTAATTTTTCCATCGGTTTGATTCCATATTTCAGGGCCTGTAGTTTCGTAATGCGCCAACCTGTTTGCAAGATTGTCGTACTGATTCATGTGATAGGAGTTGGGCACTTCTTTTGCCAGCCTTGCAGCCACACTGTAATAACTGCGTGGATCATCGGGCGCCACATTGGTGGGGCAAACAATTACTTCTGCACCAACGGCCTTCAATATATCCGCTTTTTCTTTTGATTGTTTATCGGTTGTAACGAAAATGCATTTGTATCCTTTAACAACAGCAGCCAATGCCAAACCCATACCGGTGTTGCCACTGGTTCCTTCAATGATGGTGCCACCCGGTTTTAGCTTTCCTTCCTGTTCGGCTATTTCAACCATCTTCAGTGCCATACGGTCTTTAATCGAGTTGCCGGGGTTGAAATAGTCAACCTTTGCCACGACTGTGCAAGGCAGGCTGCGGGTTATTTTATTTAAGCGGATTAGCGGTGTATTTCCAATCGTTTCAAGAATATTATTCTTTATATCCATAGTATGTTTTTACTGTTAAGGGCACAAATGTACAAGGAATAACTGTACACTAACGGTTAGTAGTGCAGTTCTTAACAAAGCTTCAATAAGGTAGCGGAACTTATTTTTTTATTTCCTGCAGGGCTTTCTGCACAATGGGGTCGTAACTGTTTTTAATGCGTGCATAGCCTTCGTTATGCCAAACATACCAGCTGATCATACTGATGAAATTTTCTGTAAGATTTTTCTGCTGTGAAGGCGTAAAACCAGACAGGATGATGCTGTCTTTTGCCAGGTTTGTTGTAAGAAAAGAAATGGCTTCGTTATTGGAAGCAAGGTATTGTTGCAATTGTACAGCCGATTTAAAGGAGCCGATCTGTTTCTTGTTTTTAAGGAAATATAAATAGGCAGCATCACTAACAAACCCTCTTACTTTGGGGCGTTTATTGCGGGGCAAGGAAGCTGTTGTATCAACGGCAACATATACATCGGGCGAAATACCGCCACCGCCATATACCACACGACCGCCTTTTGTTTTATAGGGCTTGCCGTTGTGTGCCGCTGAATCGCTGTGAAATAATTCGCCGTTAGTAAAGCGGTTCTGCAATTCTTCATCGTACTTATCCCTGTCGGCCCGGCTGTATGGTTTTTGAATACTGCGGCCGATCGGCGTAAAATATCTTGACACAGTTAAACGCACCGCACTGCCATCGCTTAAACTGAATTGTTCCTGTACCAACCCTTTACCAAAAGATCTTCTGCCGATAATAGTTGCACGGTCCCAATCCTGCAATGCACCAGCCAGCACTTCGCTTGCAGATGCCGAGTTTTCATCAATCAGCAAAATCAACTTCCCTTTTTCAAACAAACCCGGTCTGCGTGCCGCATAAATTTGCTTGGGGTATGATTTGCCTTCGGTATAAACAATTTCTTTGTTGCCATCTAAAAACTCATCGGCAATCTGCACGGCATCATCCAACATACCACCACCGTTGCCTCGCAAATCAAGAATGAGCTTTTGCATGCCTTCTTTCTGCAAACGCTCCAGGTTTTCCATAAACTCTTCGTAGGTAGTGCTGGAAAATTTATTAAGACGGATATAAGCAACAGCAGGTTCAATCATGTAAGCTGCATCAACACTTTTAATAGGGATCACATTGCGTACGATTGTGTACTGTACTTTCTTACCGTCACGAATGAGATACCCTTTTACTTCGGTGCCCTTGGGGCCACGAAAGATGCGGCGTATTTCATCGCCTTTTCGCTTTTTGCCAGAAATGATTGAATCGTTGGCTGTAATAATCTGATCGCCTGTTTTTAAACCCGCTGCTTCGGAAGGCCCACCGGGCATAACGTATAATATATTCAAAGTATCATTCAGCATTCCAAACTCAATACCCACACCCTGAAAATTACCCTGCATCTTTTCATTCACCATATCCAGTTCAATGGGTGGTATGTAAGTCGAGTGAGGATCGAGCTGGCTCAACACATCCTGGATAGCAAATTCGCCCAACGAATCAATGTTTACGGTGTCCACATATTTCTGCTGTACCAACGTAAGAATTTCCTGTACAGGGTTCTTTTTGGAGCGATGGAAAAAGGAAGGGGCGTAGTTACCCATATTATCCCGGAGTTTATAACCGAAAAACATCCCCAAAATGAGGGTAACGGATAACACGACAGGCAACCAAACTTGAACTTTCTTTTGACTCATGAATATAGTATCTGATAAAAGACCCGCAAATTTCATGAAAATAAAGCATATTGTCTTCCTACATTTATCCCGATTTTAATAAATTACAGTAAAGGCCCGAAAAATGTAATAACGGTATGAGCACAATTAAATTGATAGCAGACAGTGGCGCAACAAAGACAGAGTGGAGGGTTTTGACCGGTAAAAAGAAGAAAACGCTCTTTACACAAGGCATCAGTCCGTACCTGATGACAACGGAAGACATTCATCAAATGCTGCTGAAAGAGCTGAAGCCAAAGCTGAAAAAAGAAAAAATTACGGAGATTTTTTACTACGGAACAGGCTGCAACAACCCCGAAAATGTAAAAAACGTTCGTACGGCCTTAAAAGCAACCTTTCATACCGCTAAAAAAATAAACGTAGAAAACGATATTATGTCGGCGGCAAAAGGACTTTGCGGCGATAAAAAAGGGATGGTGGTAAACCTCGGCACGGGTTCGTTTTGCTGTTATTACAACGGTAAAAAAATTGCAAAAAACAGTCCCGGCATCGGATATATTCTCGGCGATGAAGGCAGTGGTGCTTACCTCGGCCGAAAAGTAATTCAGCATTTTCTGTACAATACGTTTGATGAAGAACTGATGGCAAAATTCAATGCCAAATATGCAACCGACCGTACCGATATTCTAAACCATGTTTACCGTATGCCGCTTGCCAACCGTTATATTGCTTCGTACGCACTTTTTTTAAGTGAGAACCGTGGTCATTATATGATTGAAAATATTATTGAAGATTCGCTCAACGAATTTTTCTATACTCATCTATACAAATACCGTGAAAGCTGGTTATACCCGATTCATTTTACAGGTGGCGTAGCGTTTGCATTTAAAGATGTAATAAAAACACTTTGTACCTCGTATGAGTTACAGCTTGGTCGCATTCTTAAGAATCCAATGCAGGGTTTAATCGAATATCATAGTTAATTTTGCAGCATGGCAGAACAATTTGTACGGATTACAGAACAGGAGTCGAATTACCATCACCTCGAAAATATGAGTGTAGCCGAATTGCTGCACAACATTAATAAAGAAGACAGCACGGTACCTGCCGCTGTTGAAAAAGCCATTCCGCAAATTGAGCCCTTGGTTTCTGCCATTACCGATAAAATGCTCATGGGCGGCCGATTGTTTTATATCGGCGCCGGCACCAGCGGCCGCTTAGGTATTGTAGATGCCAGCGAATGTCCGCCAACTTATGGAGTGCCTTATGGTTTGGTGATTGGCATTATTGCCGGTGGCGAAAAAGCCATTACCAACGCTGTAGAGTTTGCCGAAGACAGTAAAGAACAGGGCTGGGCCGATCTTGAAGCACACAACATTTCCGATAAAGATGTGGTAATTGGCATTGCTGCCAGCGGCACCACACCTTATGTTATCGGCGCACTCGAAGAATGCCGCAAGCGCAATATCATTACAGGCAGCATCAGTTGCAACCCCAACTCACCGGTTTCGAAATCCGCTGATTTTCCAATAGAAGTAATCGTAGGACCAGAATTTGTAACCGGCAGTACACGCATGAAAAGCGGTACAGCACAAAAACTGGTGCTCAACATGATCTCCACATCTATTATGATCCAGCTGGGCAGGGTAGAAGACAACCGGATGGTCAATATGCAGCTGAGCAATGAAAAGCTGGTCGACCGTGGTGTAAAAATGCTCATGCTCCGCAGCGGCATCAATAATTACGAAGCGGCCAAAGACCTGCTGCTCACGCATGGCACTGTAAAAAAAGCACTTACCGCTATCGGCGGATAAACCACTCTGCTTCCTCATTTTCTCGTTCATAAAAATGTGTCTCAAAAGGGTTGCAATTGGCAATGAATGGTTGTAACTTATACATTCCATTTCGGCAAACACCAATAAAACTGCACATTATGAAAGAGCATTTTTTACTCTCCGCTTTCCTTTCGATTACCTTCTTATCAGCTGCACAAAAATCAGCGTTTGTATATGTGATCAGCGCTGCTGAAAACGAGGCAAGCTGGATTAACATACAAATGATGAACAGCAAAAAAGGAGAGTTGGTACAAACTATCTATGATTACCGGAAACAACATCCCGCAATCATCGATATTGAAACCAATCAACAACGTACAACATCCGGCGGAACATTCCCCACTTACACCAGTGTTGCAGCTGCTGCTTACGATGGTAAAACACAGCGCATGTTTTTTATTCCGATGCGCATTGCAGAATTACGTTGGGCCGATGTACGCACTCCGTCCGAAGCAAAGTATTATACCACATCATCACCGCAACTGCATGAGCTTAATTTAAACGATCCTGCAAATCATATTACCAGGATGGTGATAGCAGCAGATGGTTATGGTTACGCCATTACCAACGATGGGAATCATTTCTATCGCTTTACCACAGGTAAGAAACCACAGTTAACCGATTTAGGAAATTTGGTTGATGCAGCTGATAACGGTGCCATGTCGGTACACAGCCAGTGCAGCAGCTGGGGTGGCGATGTAGTAGCAGGTACTGATGGTTTGCTTTACCTCATCAGTCAACGACACCAGGTATTTTCAATTGATCCGGCAACAAGAATTGCAACTAATCTTGGAACCATTAAAGGACTGCCGGAAAACTTTACTGTTAATGGAGCAGCTGTTAACGGTGAAGGCACAATTCTGCTTTCCTGCAGCATCGGTAACCATGCTTTTTATCAACTCGATCTCGATCAATTACAGGCAAAGCTTGCTTTTACAAACGAACAACGCATCAACGCCTCCGATCTGGCGAGCAGCAATCTTGCACTTCGTCCTGCAATTAACAAAGGACAATATGTACAAGGTCGTTCTCCATTTGAAACAGCCAATCAAAAGATCAGTATGTATCCCAATCCTGTAACCGAATATCGTTTTCAATTAAACTTCGAAGAAACTACAACCGGTATTCATACCATTCAGGTAATGGATCTTTCAGGTAAACTGTTAATGAATAAGATTGTAAACATCAGTGGACCGGGACAGTTTGAAGGCGTAGAACTCAATAAAAAAATGAGCAAAGGCATGTACTTTGTAAAAGTGATCAACAACGAAATGAAAGCAGTTTATACATCGAAATTTGTTTTACAATAGAAGCAAAAAGCTTACCTGTAAAGGGCTGCAGCATTGCAGCCCTTTATTTTTATTGAAAATTTCTTTAAGCTAACGCTTGTTGCATGGAAACAGCTGTTTAACTTCACACCCATAATGAAACAGACAGTTGTACATACAATCTCCACTCCAGTAGCTATTTCGGCTACCGGTACAACTACGTTTACAACAACAATCCGCTAAGCGGATTGTACATTACCATATTACCCCAAGGGCACTTATTGCTGCAAGAACAGAAACTCTACTGATCATTTAACGTTAATCTTATATGCTGGTTTTAAAATTTGGCGGCACTTCAATGGGAAGTGCAGAAGCAATGAAGCAGGTTGCTGACATTGTAAAAGAAAAGCTCCAACACAACTCTTTGTTTTTAGTGGTAAGTGCCATGAGTGGCACAACCGATCTACTGTTAAACTGTGGTGCAAAAGCTGCTGCAGACGACGAATCGTACAAAGAACTTTTAAAGCAAATTGAAACAAGACATCTCGAAGCAGTGAAAGCACTCATACCCGTACAGCATCAAAGCAGTGTACTGAGTATGGTGAAGAAATACTGCAACGAAATTGAAGATATCTGTAACGGTATTTATCTCCTCAGCGAATCATCTCTCCGTACAAAAGATAAACTGGTGAGCTATGGTGAGTTGCTTTCATCTACCATCATCAACGCTGCATTGAATCATGCAGGTGTTGCATCTGTTTGGAAAGATGCACGTGAACTCATCCGCACCAATGCCAACTACGGTAATGCAGCAGTTGACTTTGCAGGAACCAATCAGCAGATCAAAGAATATGTACAACAGTCGAACGCCAGACTGATTGTTGTACCCGGCTTTATTGCAGCCAATGCAGAACAGATTACAACGACGTTAGGTCGTGGCGGTTCTGATTATACAGCTGCTATTCTTGCAGCGGCAGTAGATGCAGGTGCTTTGGAAATATGGACGGATGTAAGTGGTATGATGACTGCCGACCCACGTTGGGTACCGAATGCGAAGATCATTCCTTCTATTTCGTACCAGGAAGCAATGGAGCTTTCGCACTTTGGTGCTAAAGTCATCTATCCGCCAACCATTCAACCGGTGTTGTCGAAAAATATTCCAACCTGGATCAAGAACACATTTGCGCCGAACGATCATGGAACGGTGATTGAATTCAAATCAGAATCAAGCAATATCATTACCGGCATATCAAGTATTAATTCACTTGCACTATTAAGTTTGGAAGGAAGTGGCATGATCGGTATTCCCGGTTTCAGCAGCCGTTTGTTTGCAGCATTAGCCAATGCTCAAATCAATGTTATTCTTATTACACAAGGTTCGTCTGAACACAGTATTTGTGTGGGTGTAGATGCAGCCTCTGCTGGTCGTGCAAAAGAAGTGGTAGACAAAGCATTTGAATACGAGATCAACAGCGATAAAGTTGAACCGTTGCAGATTGAAGAACAATTATCGATCGTTGCATTGGTGGGTGATCAGATGCGTCATCACACAGGTATCAGCGGACGCATGTTCTCTGCATTGGGACGGAATGGTATTAACATCCGTGCAATTGCACAAGGCTCCACCGAACGAAATATTTCTGCAGTTGTTGCAGCAGCCGATGTACGCAAAGCAGTCAACGTTTTACACGAAGAGTTTTTCGAAACAACAAAGAAACAGGTAAACCTCTTTGTAGTAGGCACCGGTAATGTTGGTAAAAAATTACTTGATCAGTTAAAGCAACAGCAAAGTTTTCTTGAACAGCAGTTACGTTTACAGGTTAACATTGTTGGTTTAAGCAACAGTCGTAAAATGCTCATCGATGAAAACGGTATTGACCTTTCAAATTGGGAAGAAAGCTTAGCCCATGCAGAACAAGCCGATCTGCAGGCATTTGTGCAATCGATCATCAAACGCAACCTGCGTAATTCTGTTTTTGTTGATGTAACAGCGAATGCAGCTATTGCCGATGTATATACATTGCTGCTCGAAAAAAGTATTGCAGTAGTGGCTTGTAATAAAGTAGCTGCTTCATCGCAACTCAGCAACTATAAAAAACTGAAACATCTTTCAGCCGAGTTTAATGCGCCGTTTTTGTTTGAAACAAATGTTGGTGCAGGCTTGCCCATCATTGGTACATTAAATGATCTGATGCGCAGCGGCGATCGTGTACATCGCATGGAAGCAGTATTAAGCGGTACACTCAACTTTGTGTTCAACAATTACGATGGCAGCAGGCCTTTTGCTGATGTAGTAAAACAGGCACAGGACGAAGGGTATACCGAACCCGATCCACGTTTGGATCTGAGTGGTACTGATGTAATGCGCAAGATTCTCATTCTTTCACGTGAAGCAGGAGTGCAGATGGAAATGGAAGAGATCTGCTGCAATGGTTTCCTGCCCGACAGTTGCATGCAGGGCAGTGTTGCCGATTTTTATGAAGCCATGAAAAAAGAAGAAGCACACTTTAAAGCCATCTATGATAAAGCAAATGCCGAAAACTGCAAGCTGAAATTTGTAGCAAGCTTTGCAGATGGTAAAGCAGGTGTAGGCTTACAGCATATTCCGCCGCAACACGATCTCTATCATTTGTACGGTAAAGACAATGTGGTATTATTCTATACCGATCGTTATAAAGAACAACCGATGGTGGTGAAAGGTGCCGGAGCCGGTGCGGAGGTTACTGCCAGTGGTGTATTTGCAGATATATTAAGAGCAGCTCAAAAATAAAGCCCCCTAAATCCCCCCAAGGGGGACTTTTTAAACAGACTACCTAAATCAATAATAATCTTATTAAAAATGAGCTTAAATAATAACAATATGGATCGAATATCGGAGGGTAAACCCTCCCCCTTCGGGGGAGATGGAGGGGGCCGGGTTTGTACTGTGAAATGTCCGGCCACTGTTGCCAATCTCGTTTGCGGTTTCGATATATTAGGTATGGCCCTGAAAGAACCCTACGATATTATGAAACTGAAGTTAATCGATGAACCGAAAGTTGTGATCACCAACAAAGACGATTACAACTTACCCACCGAAGCCGAAAAAAATGTGGCGGGCGTGGTGTTACTGTCGATCATGGAAAAGCTCGGTGGCAAAACTGGCTTTGAAGTAGAAATTGAAAAACAGATTAAACCCGGCAGCGGTCTTGGTTCCAGTGCAGCCAGTGCAGCGGGTGCAGCTGTTGCAGCAAATCTGTTATTAGACAATCGTTTTACGAAAGATGAGCTGGTGCAGTTTGCGATGAATGGTGAAAAGCTGGCGAGTGGTGTAAAACATGCTGATAATATTACGCCTTGCATCACCGGTGGTGTAACGCTTATCCGCTCGATTCATCCGTTGGACATTGTGCCGCTTAACTCACCTTCTTTGTTTGTAACAGTTGTACATCCGCAGATAGAAGTCAAGACCAGCGATGCACGACAAATACTCCGCAAAGAAGTATTGCTGAAAGATGCCATAAAACAATGGGGCAATATTGCAGGTTTGGTTGCCGGTTTTGAAAAAGGTGATACTGAACTTATCGGCCGTAGCCTGGAGGATGTAATCATTGAACCCGTACGCAGCATTTTAATTCCGGGTTTTGATGAAATTAAAACAAGAAGCAAAGAAGCAGGTGCATTGGGTGGTGGTATTTCCGGCAGCGGTCCTTCGATTTTTATGCTGAGCACAAACGAAGCAACGGCAAAAAGTGTGGAAGCCATTATGCAGGAAGTGTTTCAGCGCCTGGGCATCGATTATAAAACATATGTTACATCGATTGCACAGGAAGGAGTGAGTGAGATAAGTACGAGGTAAGAAGGACGAGGTACGAAAATTCTCCCATCATCTCGACGAAGGAGAGGTCTCTAAAAATTGAAGATGACTGTAACTGCTGAGACGTCTCATCGCAAAACGGTGCAAGCTGTTCCTCGATATGACGTTCAAATTCAAACAACAAAAAACTTTTTCAAATTGAAGTACTACAGTTTACATAAACAATCGCCCATTGCTTCGTTTAAGGAAGCAACCATACTCGGACAGGCACCTGATAAAGGATTGTATTTTCCGGAAACGATTCCGCAGGTTGATAAAGATTTAATCAAAAACATCGAAAACATCAGCAACGAAGAAATTGCTTTTCGTGTGATTAAGCCGTATGTGGGTAACGAGATAAAGGAAGAGGAACTGATGCGCATCGTGTCTGAAACAGTCAACTTTCCAATACCGTTGGTACCAGTAACAGATAATATCTCTTCACTCGAATTATTTCACGGACCAACACTGGCGTTTAAAGATGTGGGTGCTCGTTTTATGAGCAGGTGTTTGGGGCAATTTGTTCGTGAAGGTCAGGCCACTCAAAGCGGCCAGACCGGTAAGGTTACTGTACTCGTTGCTACCAGTGGCGATACAGGCGGTGCAGTGGCCAATGGATTTTATGATGTGGAGGGAGTAGATGTAGTGATACTTTACCCCAGCGGCAAGGTAAGCAGTGTGCAGGAAAAACAACTAACCACGCTTGGCAAGAACATTCATGCACTGGAGGTAAATGGCACTTTCGATGATTGTCAGCAAATGGTGAAGCAGGCGTTTACGGATGCAGAGCTCAACAAACAATTATTTCTCACATCAGCTAATTCCATCAATGTTGCACGCTGGTTACCGCAACAGTTCTATTACTTCTTTGCGTACAAACAATGGATCAACTCCCCTTCAGGGGTTGGGGGCCAGCCGCCGGTTATTTGTGTACCAAGCGGCAACTTTGGTAATATCTGTGCAGGCATTTTAGCACACATGAGTGGTTTACCCGTGCAGCATTTCATTGCAGCCTGCAATGCCAACGATGTGGTGCCGCAGTATATGCAAAGTCAGCAATATCAACCCAAAGCAGCTGTAGCCACCATCAGCAATGCCATGGATGTGGGCAACCCCAGCAACTTTGTACGCATCCTCGAATTATTTCACCAGCAGTTCCCACAGTTAAAAGAAAAATTCAGCAGTGTGAGTATTACAGATGAAGCAACCAGGCAAACCATGAAGCGTGTATTTGATGCAACAGTTTATATACTCGATCCACATGGTGCTGTTGGTTACCTGGCATTGGAACAATATCTTCAACAACATCAGGCATTAAAAGGAATGTTCCTTGAAACAGCACACCCGGTAAAGTTTTACGATGTGGTAGAACCGGTGTTACATCAAACAATACCATTACCCGAATCAGTAAAAGCGATTATTGATCTGCCGAAGCAATCCACATGCATCGATCCTTCGTTTGAACAACTGAAAGATTTTTTATTGACGAATCGATAATTTTTTCATCAGCGTCTCTGCTTTTTCCCTAATTTGGGCGAAGAGTTGCCTGCCGTACAAATTTATGTGCGAACGCAACTCTTTTTTATTAACACTAAAATCCAGCATGAACAGCGAAACCCTGATACAAAACTATCACACAAACCCTGCTTTGTTTGATGAGATGCAGCAGAACGGAGAGATCCGTATACCGTATCAAAAGTTGATGGAGGCGTTGCGTACACACAGTATTGACGAACTGAAACTGAAAGATAAACTGGCGGCTGAATTATTCATGAACCAGGGTATTACTTTCACCGTGTACAGCGATAATGCCGGCATTGAACGCATTTTTCCTTTTGATATTCTGCCCCGCATCATTACTGCTGCCGAATGGGATCATGTAGAAAAAGGCATTACACAACGGTTAAAAGCGTTGAATCTTTTTCTCAAAGACATTTACAGTGAGCAGCAAATCATCAAAGACAAAGTTATTCCTGCTGAACTGATCGCATCCTGTCAGCATTACCTGCGTGAAGTAGCGGGCATTAAAGTACCACATGATATTTATGTACACATCTCCGGTATTGATTTGATTCGTGGCGAAGATGGAACCTTCTACATTCTGGAAGATAACCTGCGTACGCCATCGGGTGTATCGTATATGTTAGAGAACAGAGAGGTAACCAAACGGTTGTTCCCCGAATTATTATCGAAAGCAAATGTGCGGATGGTGCACAATTATCCGCTGTTGCTGCATAATAACCTCATGGCTTTATCGCCCCGTGCAATCAGCAAACCAACCGTTGTGTTACTTACACCGGGCATTTATAATTCGGCGTATTACGAACATACATTTCTTGCACGGCAAATGGGTATACAGTTGGTTGAAGGCAGAGACCTTGTAATCGACAACCATAAAGTATACATGAAAACAACCGGCGGTTTACAACAGGTAGATGTGATCTATCGCCGTATCGACGATGAATTTATGGATCCGTTATTGTTCCGACCTGACAGTATGTTGGGCGTGCCCGGTATTATGGGTGCTTACAGGAAAGGAACCGTTGCTTTAGCCAATGCAGTGGGTAATGGTGTGGCCGATGACAAAGCGGTATATGCGTATGTACCGGCCATGATCAAATACTATTTAAACGAAGATCCTATTTTGCAGAATGTACCTACTTACCAAATGAGTAATGAAGATGAACGCAAACATGTGTTTGAGAATATGCACAAAATGGTGGTAAAGCGTACCAACCAAAGTGGCGGCTATGGTATGCTGATGGGCAACAAAGCCACAGAAGAAGAAATGCGTTTGTTTAAAAACGAAATCGAAAAGAACCCGAGGGAGTTTATTGCACAACCCATCATTCAATTGTCAACAGTGCCTTGTTTCCTCGATGGACAATTAAAAGCACGCCATGTAGATCTGCGGCCTTATGCGTTATGCGGACCTGATGGCGTAAAAATTGTGCCCGGCGGTTTAACACGTGTTGCTTTGAAAGAAGGTTCACTTGTTGTAAACTCATCGCAAGGAGGTGGAAGTAAAGACACTTGGGTCATCGACTAAGTAAGAGGTACAAAGTAAAAAAAGTTAAAGGTTGCGAGTTAAAGGTAGGAAAATCCTCAAAATTGCCCCCTAACCAGAAACCGGAAACTTGAAACCAGAAACAAAATCATAAATCAAAAATCATACATCATAAATGCTTAGTCGTGTTGCCGATTCAATGTTCTGGATGAACCGTTATATGGAACGGGCAGAAGGCTTGTTGCGTGTATTACTGACGAATTATATTATTTCACTTGATAAAGGACCGCATGGTGTGTACTCATGGAAGCCCGTGCTTGAAATGTTCAGTCCACTTTCTGCAGAAGAAATAAAAGCCATGGAATATTCATCGGCCGATACATTGCAGTATATGATTCTTCGGCCTTCCAATCATAACTCACTGCGTAATATCATTAACAAAGCCAGAGAGAACGCAAGAGGTATGCAGGATCATATTACCAAAGAAGTATGGGAAGATGTGAATCATATTTATCATACCGTTAACCAGGCTGGTCTCGATAAAAAACTATCCGGTTCGGAAGCATTGCCCACGCTGGACCATTTGCTCAAACTCTGTTTAACGTATGTGGGTGTTACCGATACAACCATGCCACGTGGCATGGGTTGGAACTTTATGAGTTTGGGCCGTTTTATTGAACGGGCTGTGTTAACAACCGATGTAACCAGTAAACATTTTGAACAGATTGAGTATAAACTGGAAGACAACAAAGACATCATCTTTTGGCGTAACCTGTTGTTTTCATTATCCGGTTACGAACTGCATTTAAAAAGTTACCAGGGTGCAAACATCAACTCCAATGTATTGCACCAGGCCATGCTCAATCATTTATACCCACGATCGGTTGTTTATTCCTTATCACGCATCGAAAAATATCTGAAAGATGTGCTGGAAGAAAATGAACCACCGCAAAAACAAGCCATGTACCGTGAGTTTGGGCGTATTTACAGCCGTGTAAAATTTGCTGATGAAAGCTCCATTAAACAGTTTACATTGCAGCGATTTTTACAGGATACCAAAACCGATCTGCTGAATTTTTCGCACATGCTCGGTCAACAATTTTTCTCGTATACATAGTACCAACTGAATGCCCGTTTTTAAAATACAACACGTTACAAAATATAATTACAGTCGCCCTGTAAAAGAAAGTGTAAACCAGATCCGTATTTACCCGGTTGCTTCTGCCCAGCAGGAAATTCTGCAGCACGATGTAACAATCTCATCCGATCCGGAACCTTTTTTCTTTATTGATTATTGGGGAAACCGTTGTGCCGATTTCAGTTTGCTTGAAGCGCACTCTTCCTTGGTAATCGACAGCAGGGTAGTAGTGCGTACAATCGGGCAGGAAACAATTCCTGTAGTAAACAGCAGCAGGGAAGAGTTACTTACGTTTATTGAAAATGATTTTCATTTACTCGAACTTTCACGGCCCGAAGAAATAAAAGCAACACTTGCATTACAACAAATTCTTGATGAGTTAGACTGCAATCATAAAACCGTGATGCAGATTGTAGAAGCCTGTTCGGGCTATATTTTTTCGCAGTTCAAATACATCAAAGGCATTACCAATATTGAAACAACGGTTGATGAAATTCTGCAGCACCGCAGCGGTGTTTGCCAGGATTTTGCACACGTGCTGTTGCAACTGTTACGTACCATGGGTATACCAACCCGTTATGTAAGCGGCTACATCTGCCCCAACAAAAATGGCATGCGGGGCGAAGGGGCCACACATGCCTGGGTTGAAGCGTACATACCACAGCTGGGCTGGACCGGTATTGACCCCACCAACAATGTATGGGCTACATCGCACCACGTAAAACTGGCAGTTGGCCGCAATTTTAACGACTGCTCACCGGTAAAAGGTACCTTCAAAGGCATTTCACGTCAAACATTATCTGTTTATGTTTCTGTTGGTTATGAAGATGGACACATATTTGAAGAAGTGAATGATGTACAGATGATTATAACCGAAACGGCTAAAGAAGCCGAACGTCAAATGGCTGAAGAAGCAGCACAACAGCAGCAATAGGCCATTACTTCTTTTACAAAAGAGTTGAAGTTATACTACAGGTTTGGGCAATTTTGGGTGCTACATTTACGTTGTAATTATATCCACTATCTGTTAAACCCAAATCTAAGTCCAAATGAAACGCCCTTACTACGATGACCATTCGCACATTGCCGAATCGTTTGCAATTGTTGAAGACCACACAAGCCGTTTAGCCAATCTTGCATTTCACAAAATTCATGCGTACAAATTATCGCTCAGCAGCGAAGCATTTTGTATGAACCGGAACGAACTGGCAGAGTTAATTCATACAACTTTGTTCAACTACGTTCATCCATGCACCATCTTGCAAATGGCCAATTACTATAACGAGTCGAACGAGAATTAATATTTTTTCTTTTTACGTGCAAGTTTGAAATTTGCAGTAACAGGTACTAATAGCCTGTTGCCGATTTGAGGATATGCACGATATAGAACCATTTTACAACTGGCGCCACATTTACACAAGCGAAGAAGACGAGCGCTCACCCTTTTACGGTCGCCAGTATTCTGAATTTGAGTTTTCTCAAACTGTATATAACTATTACATCCATCCGCAATGGGATGAATTCGGCAGCCGTACGCTCTACCTGAAAATTTTAATTGCCGATTATACCGAACAATATGCCATTATTGAATTACTGGGCGAGTGGAACGATGCAATTGAAAACGATGTAATGGAGTTGAAGCGGGAGGTAATTGAAAAACTGATGAATGAAGGTATTTACAAGTTTATCCTTATTGCTGAAAATGTACTCAACTTCCACAGCAGCGAAAAAGATTATTACGAAGAATGGTACGAGAACTGTGCCGATGAAAACGGCTGGACCATTATCCTGAACATGCCCGAACAAACACAATACGATTTTAAAAAACTGAAGCTGAACCGCTACCTCGAATTAATGCAACTGGATAACTGGAGAGTTTATAAACCCTATCATCTTTTTAAAAAGATCGATGGCGAACTGAATCTCCGTTTACCGGCTTAATAACAAAATACCCTGTTGTTGGTATTGCAGCTTTCAGTGGTTTAATGCACTTTGAGCTTACATTTACTAAAACAACCATTATGCGAATACTAAAATCATTGCTGCTGATTGCATGCACCTGCGGCTTTGTTGCCGGTGCCCATGCACAATCGTTGGATAAAAAGAGTGGAAGTTCTGCCGGCAAACCGGAAAGAACTGAGGAGAAGAAAAATATTATAAAGTTGAACCTGATGGCCTTGCCGCTTAAAAACTTTTCGTTTCAGTATGAAAGGGTTTTGAGTAAACATGTTTCATTGGCCTTGGGTGTACGCACCATGCCATCGTCTACATTACCGTTTCAGTCTACATTCATAAGTATTGCGGATGTAACCGATCAGCAAACCATCGATAACCTCACAAAATTTAAAACAGGCAATTTTGCCCTTACGCCCGAAGTACGTTTTTACCTGAGCAAAAAAGGGTATGGCCGTGGATTTTATATTGTACCATACTACCGTTATGCAAAATTCAGCTCCGAAGAATTACCGGTTGAATACACAAGCGGCAATACAACAGCTACCATTCGTTTAAAAGGCGATGTGGCTACACACAATGCTGGTTTGTTGTTTGGTGCACAATGGAAACTGGGCAAAGCTGTTTCACTCGATTGGTGGATACTCGGCGCACATTATGGCCAAAGCAACGGCACCTTAACCGGTACACCATCACAGGCGTTAACGCAACAGGAACAAACCGATCTGCGTTCAGAAATAGAATCGCTGGAAATACCGCTTACAAAAATTAAAGCAGAAGTTACAGCCAATAGTGCCAAAGCAATTTTTGATGGGCCATGGGCCGGCATCAGAAGCGGTTTAACGCTTGGCATCAGGTTTTAATTTTACATGTTTCAACTATATGAATGAATGCTCCTTTAAAAGGAGCATTTTTTATTACATTAATCAGATTTATCTGCATTTTGCGTTCGTTCATACCCTAAATTTGCAGCGGCTCCCCAAAAACTAATTCGTTATGACATTCAAGCAGATGTTTACTTCTTCGATTGGTAAGAAACTTGTAATGGGACTTACCGGCTTGTTTCTGATTTCATTTTTAATTGTTCACGTAAGCATCAATGCCTGCATTTTTGCTGATTTATTTAACCCGGAAGATAACGGGCAAATGTTCAACAAAGCAGCTCACTTCATGGGTTCTACGGTACTCATCCGTATATTGGAAGTGGGTTTAATGGCCGGCATTGTATTGCACATTGTGCAGGGTTATATGCTTGAAATGCTGAACCGCAAAGCACGTGCTGTAGGTTATGCCAAACCAATGGGCAATAACGGCAGCAAGTGGTACAGCCGCAGCATGGGGTTGTTAGGTACCTTGCTTTTACTGTTCTTCGTTTTACACTTCAGTCATTTTTGGGTACCGGCCCGTTTTACTCATGCAGGCCTGGATATTCCGGTAAATTATAATGGAGTTGACATGCACGACATGTTTGGTTTAATGAAAGTTACTTTCAGCGAACTGTGGGTAGTAATTGCTTACCTCATTGGATGTATTTCACTTTTCTGGCATTTAATGCACGGGTTCCAGAGTGCATTCCGTACAGTAGGGGTTAGTAACAACCGTTACCTTTCTATTTTAAACAGTGTGGGTATTGGGTTTTCATTATTGGTTTCGGTATTGTTTGCTTTGATGCCGATTGCTGTTCACCTGAAATGGATTGAATAAGCTCATTGCTGAAAAATGCACTTGTGTTCAAGTGTGCGACGCAACAATTGCCGAACAACTAACACAAAAGCTAACTACACAAAAAATACCTTATAACTTGTACGCTAAACGAATTTGATACGATATGCTCAATTCAAAAATTCCTGCCGGTCCGTTAGATAGTAAATGGAAAAATTATAAGAACACTTGTAAACTGGTAAACCCTGCCAACAAACGCAGTCTTGAAGTGATTGTAATTGGTACAGGTCTGGCCGGTGCTTCTGCCGCAGCTTCGTTAGGCGAACTGGGGTATAAAGTAAAAACGTTTTGTTTCCAGGACAGTCCACGCCGTGCACACTCGATTGCTGCGCAAGGTGGTATTAATGCTGCCAAAAACTATCAGAACGATGGTGATTCTGTGTACCGTTTGTTTTATGATACTATTAAAGGTGGTGATTACCGTGCACGTGAAGGAAACGTACATCGTTTAGCAGAAGTAAGTACCAGCATCATTGACCAGTGTGTTGCACAAGGTGTACCTTTTGCACGTGAATATGGTGGTTTATTGAGCAACCGTTCGTTTGGTGGTACACAGGTACAACGTACATTCTATGCTGCCGGTCAAACTGGTCAGCAGTTATTAATAGGTGCATATCAGGCTCTGGAGCGCCAGGTTGCTTTGGGTAATGTAACGCAATACTCCCGCCATGAAATGCTGGATATTGTAATGATTGATGGAAAGGCTCGTGGTGTAATTGCCCGTAACCTGGTAACAGGCGAACTGGAACGTCACTTCGGTCATGCGGTACTGTTATGCAGTGGCGGCTACGGTAACGTGTTCTATCTTTCTACAAACGCCATGGGCAGCAACGTTACAGCTGCGTGGAAAGCGCATAAGAAGGGTGCCATGTTTGCCAACCCTTGCTTTACACAAATTCACCCAACCTGTATTCCTGTAAGTGGCGATCATCAGAGTAAGTTAACACTGATGAGTGAGTCGCTCCGTAACGACGGACGCATTTGGGTTCCAAAGAAACAAGGCGATAACCGCAAACCCAATGAAATTCCGGAAGAAGAAAGAGATTATTACTTAGAAAGAAGATACCCTGCATTTGGTAACCTAGTTCCACGTGACGTGGCAAGCCGTGCAGCAAAAGAACGTTGCGATGCCGGTTATGGCGTAGGTTCAAGCAAGCAGGCTGTTTATCTTGATTACGCAGCAGCCATTCAGCGTTATGGTAAAATTGAAGCCGGTAAGCGTGGTGTTAATGCCGATGCTGAAACAATTACCAAGCTGGGTAAAGAAGTAGTGAAAGAAAAGTATGGTAACCTCTTCGACATGTACGAAAAGATTACCGGCGAAAACCCATACGAAGTTCCGATGCGTATTTACCCTGCGGTACACTATACCATGGGTGGCTTGTGGGTTGACTATGAATTAATGACAAATATTCCCGGCTTATATGCTTTAGGTGAAGCAAACTTCAGCGACCACGGTGCAAACCGTTTAGGTGCAAGTGCGTTGATGCAAGGCTTGGCCGATGGTTATTTTGTAATTCCTTACACCATTGGAAACTACCTTGCCGATGAAATCAGAACCAAATCAATCCCAACCGATCATCCTGCATTTGCAGAAGCAGAAAGCAAAGTGCGTGACCGCATTCATATGCTCATGAACATCAAGGGTACCAAAACCGTTGAAAGTTTCCATAAGCGTTTGGGTAAAATTATGTGGGATAAGTGCGGTATGGCCCGTAATGCAGAAGGTTTGAAACAGGCGATTAAAGAAATTCAGCAGTTGAAAAATGAGTTCTGGAGCGATGTACGTATCCCGGGCGAAATCAACGAAATGAATCCTGAGTTAGATAAAGCAAACCGTGTGGCCGACTTTATTGAACTAGGTGAATTGATGTGTATTGATGCCCTGAACCGTGAAGAAAGTTGTGGTGGCCACTTCCGTGAAGAACACCAGACAGAAGAAGGTGAAGCATTACGCCACGATGATAAATATATGTATGTTGCCGCCTGGGAAATGAAAGGTGAGCATGATTGGCAACTGCACAAAGAAGAATTGAATTACGAAGTGGTGAAACCGAGTCAACGTTCTTATAAATAATTTTAAAATCGCTTTTGATTTTATGGAACATAAAAATATCAATGTAAAGCTGAAAGTTTGGCGCCAGAAGAACAGCAACGATAAAGGTTCATTTGAAACTTACGATGCGAAAAACATTTCACAGGAAATGAGTTTCCTTGAAATGTTTGATGTGCTGAACGAAGAGTTAATTGGCGAAGGAAAAGACCCGATTGCTTTCGACCACGATTGCCGTGAAGGTATTTGTGGTATGTGCAGCATGTACATCAATGGTCGTCCGCACGGCCCTTGGGAAGCAAACACAACCTGCCAGTTACACATGCGTGCCTTTAACGATGGTGATACCATTGTGGTAGAACCATGGCGAGCAAATTCATTTCCGGTAATTAAGGATCTGATGGTAGACCGTTCGGCTTTCGACCGTATTATCCAGGCTGGTGGTTACATCAGCGTTAATACAGGTAATGCTGTTGATGCAAATGCGCTGCCCGTTGATAAAGCAAAAGCAGATGCTGCCTTTGCTGCTGCAGCCTGTATTGGTTGCGGTGCATGTGTGGCCGCTTGTAAAAACTCTTCAGCGATGTTGTTTGTGAGTGCGAAGGTGGCACACCTGAATCAATTGCCACAAGGTGAACCGGAAAAGAACACACGTGTGCTCAACATGATTGCACAAATGGATAAAGAAGGTTTTGGTGCCTGTACCAATACCGGTGCCTGCGAAGCTGTTTGTCCGAAAGAAATTTCGCTTACAAATATTGCACGCCTCAATGCCGACTATGCAGTTGCAAGCTTAACAGCTACTAAATAAGTTAACTTTTCACCCGAAAGGTGAGTGTTCAACTCTATTGTATAAAAGAAAAGACTTCCATCCGGGAGTCTTTTCTTTTTATCTTAGAATAATGGCCTCAGTCACCTTTCGGGTGAACAAATACCGATATTCCTGCTGTTACACAATAAATTCTATTTTTACACATTCTTATCCTGAAAACCACTGACTTATCAGAAAACTATCTTTTTTCATAGCGTTGTTGCTTTCCGCACTTCTGGCAAACAGCCAGCAGCTGTCGTCGCTATCGAATCTTCGTACAAAAAAGATCAGTACAAAAAACAGTACAGTTAAACTGGATACGCTCAGTATTGTTCCAAAATCAATTGTTGTTCCCGGCATTGCTAACAATCAGTTTTTGGTTGATGAAGTAAATGCACTACTCACCTGGTTGCAACCGCAGGCAATCGATTCTGTAACCATTACCTATCGTGTGTTTCCATACAAACTCAACGCACAGGTACAGCGGTTAAAGTTTGATGATGTGAAGAACAACTTCATGACCACCCCCATAACACTCGACAATAATCCGGGCTTTGGTAAAAGCATGTTCGACTTTGGCAATGTAAATTATAACGGAAGCTTTGGCCGTGGCATCTCGTTCGGTAATAACCAGGATGCAGTTGTTAATGGTGTATTGAATCTGCAGATCAATGGTATGATTGGCGACAGCATGATGCTTTCTGCTGCATTAACCGATAACAACATTCCGGTGCAAGCCGAAGGCAATACACAACAGCTGAATGAATTTGACCGTGTTTGGATCCAGTTAAAAAAGAAAGGTTGGCAACTCAACCTTGGAGATATTGACATCAGAAAGAACGATGCCTACTTCCTTAGTTTCTTTAAACGGTTACAAGGTATTTCGTTTCAGAACGAAAGCAATGTATTTGCAAAAGGAAAAAATACCACACTTGTATCGGGCGCTATTGCCAAAGGAAAATTCAATCGTTATGTTTTTCAGGGGCAGGAAGGAAACCAGGGACCATACCGTTTGCAAGGCCCTAATGGCGAATTATTCTTTATTGTGCTTGCCGGAACTGAACGGGTTTTTATCGATGGCGAATTAATGCAGCGTGGCGAAGACCAGGATTATGTGATCAACTACAACACCGCTGAAATTACGTTTACGCCACGCCGTATGATTACCAAAGACCGTCGTATCCAGGTGGAGTTTGAATATGCCGACCGCAATTTTGTCAACTCGCAATTTATTGTAGGCAATGAATTAAAGCTGAATGAAAAACTGACGGTACGTGTAAATGCTTTTTCCAATGCCGATGCAAAGAATACTTCTGTCAACCAGTTTTTGAATACAGAGCAACGGCAGTTCCTGTTTGATATTGGTGATAAGGTTGAAACTGCTTTGTATCCATCCATTGTAAAAGACACCTTTGCTGCAAATAAAATTGTGTACCGGTTAATTGACAGTACAGTTAATAACGTGTTGTACGATTCGGTGCTGGTGTATACCAGCATCGATCAACCCGATGTATACGGTGCTTCATTTACCGATGTGGGCATTGGCAATGCCGATTATATTCTGGAAGAAGCAGGCACCAACGGGCGAACCTATAAGTGGGTGGCGCCGGTTAACGGTGTGCGGCAGGGACGTTATGCTCCGGCGTTGCGGTTAGTAGCTCCACGTACGCAACAGATGATGACGATTGGTGCCGATTATCAAATAACGAAACAGCTGCTGGTAAAATCAGAAGTAGCCATCAGCCGGTTCGATATCAATACACTTTCAAGAAAAGATAAGTTGAATGATGATGGTGCTGCCGGTCGTGTTGCCTTGCAGTACAACAACAGCTTTAAACATCCAACAAAGAAACCGCTCAACTATAAACTTACAGGCAGTTACGAATTTGTACAACAAAGCTTTCGTGCATTGGAACGTTTACGCCCTGTAGAATTTACAAGGGAGTGGGGCTTACCTATTTTTCTGCAACAGGAAAAAGAACAGCTGTCTGTTGCAGGTTTTGAATTAATGCGCAGCAGCGAACATAAATTCAGCTACACCATACAGAACTATCAACGGGGCGAATTATTTAAAGGCTTCCGTCATATTGTGCAACATAACTTTCAGCAAAAAGGATGGACGTGGACAGGCAATCTTAATTACTCTGCCACCGACAGTGGTTTCAACAAAGGTTTCTTTTTGCGCCCAACAGTTGATTTGAAAAGAAGATTTGCAAAGCTTGACAATATTGAAATTGGCGGACAGTATTATCTTGAACACAGCGAATCACGCAACCGCCGAACCGATTCGCTTTCCGCATTAACCTTCAGCTGGGATACGTGGACTTTGTACCTGCGTTCGAAAGAAGCAGCCAATAAATGGGGTATTAATTTCTTTACAAGAAGAGATAAACTTCCATTAGGAAAAATGCTGGAGCAAACCGACCGCAGCTTTAACTACAATGCCTATGTTGAACTGATGAGCAGTGAAAAACATCAATTCCGTTTAAACGCTACAGTGCGTGAATTAAAAGTGTACAACAGCCAGCTTACAGGCCAGCGGCCCGAACAGACTTTGCTCGGCCGTGCAGAATATTTTGTAAACGAATGGAAAGGAATGCTTACCGGTAACCTGTTGTACGAAGCCGGCAGCGGACAGGAGCAACGCAGAGATTATTCGTTCCTTGAGGTACCTGCAGGACAAGGCGAGTATACCTGGAACGATTATAATGCTGATGGCATTCCGCAGATCAATGAGTTTGAAGTAGCCTTGTACCAAGACCAGGCACGTTATATTCGTGTGTTTACACCCACACTCGATTTTATCCGTGCAAACTATAACCAGTTTAACTACAGCATCAATCTTAATCCGAGAGCACTAATTGATTTAAACAATGCAAAAGGGTTGAAAAAATTTCTAACACGCATTACGGTACAATCGGGGCTGCAAATCTTTAAAAAAGAAATTTCAGATAAAAACATCAGCCTCGATCCGTTTTCAAAACCAAAAGAAGATACCAGTTTAATTTCGTTGAGCTCAGTAATTACAAATACATTGTTTTTTAACCGCTCCAGTACCGTTTGGGGTGTTGATTTTACCCATATTGAAAATGTAGGCCGCTCCATTCTTACGTATGGTTTAGAAACAAGAACGGTACGGGATCTGTCGGCACGCATACGTTGGAACCTCAGCAAAACTTTTTCAACAAACGTGCTGGTTAAGTCCGTAAACAATCAATTGGAAACACCCAAATTTGGCAACCGCAATTACAACCTGAAGCAGTTTGTAACAGAACCATCGGTAAGTTATCAAAGCGGAACAAAGTACAGGTTCTCGTTAAACTATAAACTGGAAGATAAAACCAATACAGAAGGACAGAAAGAAAAAGCTACTGTGCATTCCATTATTACCGAAATGCGTTACAGTGTACTTTCAAGCAGCACCATTAACGGAAAATTTCAGTTCAGCAACATCAACTTTACCGGTGCCACCAATACCACTGTTGCATTCATTATGCTCGATGCTTTATTACCCGGTAAAAACTTTTTGTGGAATATCGATTTTACACGCCGCCTCTCCAACAACATGGAAATTAATTTTACTTACGAAGGAAGAAAACCGGGTGAAGCAAAAGCAATTCATACAGGAAGGGCAGGCGTAAGAGCATTGTTTTAAAAAAAGAGCGGCAGGATCAACCTGCCGCTACACCAATAAACCATCAACGTGTAAGTATGTTTAGCTGAATAAACCGCCTTTACGTAATGTTTTTGAACCTTCACCAATTTTGAAACCGTTGTTATAGATTTCAACTTTGTAAGCACCTTCTACAAACTTTGCACCCGGTTTCCACTCAATAGATACAGGAACTGTTTTGTTTGCAGAGAAGGTTAAGCTGGTCATTTTTGTAAATACTCTTTCACCTTCTTCTCTTGTTGTAAAACGGCCGCTGCCCAACGCTTCATTGCTCACCACTTGTCCTGTAGGATCGGTAATCACTACATACACATCTTTCGTTCCTTCTTCACCAACACGGTTAAATACGTTGAATGATAAACGGATTTTATCTACACGCTTTGCAACATCTTTTTCTTTCTCTTTACCGTTGCGGCGTTCATCAATTGTTACAATATTGATGCTTGAAGCATTCAGTGTTGAAGCAACATCTAATTTTTCTTCAACCACTTTCTTTTCAGCACTTGTTTGATCGTACTGCACCTGTAACGCTTCTTTCTGTGTAGTTAATTCATGCTTTTCAGTTTTGAGCTGGAGGTTTTCGCCACGGAGTGTTTCCACTTCTACAACATAGCTGCTGATTTTTTCATTCAAGTCGTTAATCAAACGTTTTGCTTCTGCCAGGTCTGCTGCTGTTTTATTTTGTTTGTTCAACAGTGTTTGAATACGGCTTTTCATATTGGCAATTTCGCCGTTCTTTGTTTTAACAAGACTATCCATGCTGGCATTCATGCTTGTTAATTCGTCCAAACGTTGCAGTGCGGCATTGTATTCGGTTTGAATGGCACCTTTGCTGCTATCACTTGTACTTAACTGTGCCTGCAGCTGAGTAGTCATTTCTTTTGTTTTCGATTTGTCCCAGATGATATAACCCCATGTACCAAGCAACGCTGCAATTAATAAACCATAGATAATACTACGATTGTTTTTCTGCGGTGCTGAAGGAGTAGGCTCCTGCGGATTTGCTGAAGGATAATTTGAATAAGACATACTATTTGATTTTAAATTTTAAAAAATTACATTTATCCATGCCTAACCAACCTCACATTCTACCTGATCGCCTGTTAGTACTCGATATCGAAACAGTACCTCAATTTGCATCGTTCGAACAGTTGCCGGATGTATGGAAAGATCTCTGGGCAGACAAAATTTCCAAAACCATGCCAGAAAATTTTTCTGCGGCTGATAGTTATCAGCAAAGGGCTGGAATTCAAGCCGAATTTGGCAAAATAATTTGTATTTCCACCGGCTTTTTTTACACAGATAAGGGAGGCCGTATGTGCTTCCGGTTAAAGTCGTATGCAGGTGATAATGAAACCACCTTACTGCAGGAATTTATAAAGGCCGTTGATAGATTTTATACCACAACACCCGATATGCATTTTGCCGGGCACAACATTAAAGAGTTCGATATTCCTTATATCAGCCGCCGCATGCTCATTAATCAATTGCCGCTACCATCGTTCCTGCAATTCAGCGGAAAGAAACCCTGGGAAACAAACCTTATTGATACCATGCAACTCTGGAAGTTTGGCGATTATAAAAATTACACGTCCCTTCATCTTTTAGCCAATTGCCTGGGTATTGAAACTCCAAAAGATGGAATTGATGGCAGCATGGTGAAAGACCTTTACTACAAAGAGCAGAACCTTAAACGCATTGTGGAATATTGCCAGAAAGATGTGGTGGCGGTTGCCCAGATTTTTCTACGCTTCCAACAATTACCTTTGCTGCCGAAGGAAAATATTTTTATTGCTGAATAGGCATACCTGAAAAATGAGTGTAGATAAAATTCTGAACGACTGGAAGAAGAAAAACTTTAAACCCGTGTACTGGTTTGAAGGGGAAGAAGATTTTTATATCGATCAGTTAATTGATGCGGCCGAGCATACAATCCTCAATGAAGCTGAAGCCGGCTTTAATTTATCTGTGTTTTATGGTAAAGATGCCAGCTGGAGCGATGTGGTGAATGCCTGCATGCGTTACCCCATGTTTGCCGAAAAGCAAGTGGTGATTTTGAAAGAAGCGCAACAGATGAAGGATATTGACAAGCTGGAAGGCTATGTAAATAATCCGTTGGCCTCAACCATTTTTGTGGTGGGTCACAAAGAAAAGAAAGTGGATGGCCGCAGTAAGCTGGCCAAACTGCTGAAAGATAAAGGCGAAGTGTTCAGTACAAAAAAAATGTACGATAACGAACTGCCTGCCTGGACCCAAAGTTTTATTGAAAAGAAAGGTTACCAACCCACACAAAAAGCGGTGCATTTACTCGTCGATCATATTGGTAACGATCTCAGCCGAATTGCCAACGAAGTAGATAAAGTCATCCTCAACCTCGGCAACCGCAAAACCATTAATGAAGATGATATTGAAAACTTTGTCGGCATCAGTAAAGAGTATAATGTGTTTGAATTGCAGAATGCTGTTGGTAAAAAGAATTTAGCCAAGGCATTGCAGATTGTTCAGTATTTCGAAGGCAATCCGAAAGCGGCACCTATACAGCTGGTACTGCCATCGCTGTACAGTTATTTCTCCAAAGTGTTTATGTTGTTTGGTGCGCAGGGCGATGATAAAGCGGTTGCTGCACAAACAGGCATCAATGCATGGTTTTTGAAAGATTATAAAGCAACAGCCGCCCAATACGGCTACGATGGCGTACAATCGGCTTTGTTGCTGATGCATCATTATAATTTGAGAAGTATTGGCGTAGGTGACGTGGGTACGGAAGATGCATCGCTGTTGAAAGAAATGATTTATAAGATGATGATGTAGGGAAGAGGTGAGTGGTGAGAGAAGTCGAAATATACGGTAAGTAAATTCCAACTACGCATACGGTTGCATCAAATCACTTCAAACAAACAACATCCTTTACCTTCGCAGGAAATCTGCAATCGCAAATCTAAAATCTAAAATAAGCCATGGCTTTAATGAAATCAATCTCCGGTATTCGTGGTACAATCGGAGGTGCTCCCGGCGATAACCTTACTCCCGTTGATATTGTAAAATTTACAGCAGCTTACGCCACTATTTTAGGCAAAGGCAAAAAAGTAATTGTGGGTCGTGATGGGCGTATGAGTGGCGAAATGGTACGCAGCCTTGTGGTCAACACTTTGCTGGGTATGGGACTGCATGTGATCGATCTTGGCCTCAGCACAACACCCACCGTTGAAACGGCGGTGAAGTTTGAAGGTGCCGATGGCGGCATTATCCTAACGGCATCGCATAACCCAAAACAGTGGAATGCCTTAAAGCTGCTGAACGAAAAAGGTGAATTCATTAGTGCTGAACTTGGTTTGCAAATGCTGGCGATTGCAGAACAAGAAGCATTTGATTTTGCAGGGGTAGATGAACTGGGTACATATTCAGCCGACGATACGTTGCTGCAAACACACATTGATGCCATTCTTGCCCATCCGCTGGTAGATAAAACATTAATTGCTGAAAAGAATTTCAGTGTGGTAATTGATGCCATCAACAGTTCGGGTGCAGTAGCTGTTCCTGCCTTACTGGAAGCATTGGGTGTAACAAATTATACGGTGCTGCATGCAGACATGCACGGCAACTTTGCCCATAACCCCGAACCACTTGCTGAAAATCTGGTTGATTTGTGTACAGAAGTTGTTACGAAAAAAGCAGACCTGGGTATTGCTGTTGATCCCGATGTAGATCGTTTATGCTTTGTAAGTAACGATGGAAGTTTGTTTGGTGAAGAATATACACTGGTGGCAGTTGCCGATTATATTTTATCGAAACAAAAAGGCAATACCGTTTCCAATCTCTCCTCTACAAGAGCATTAAAAGACATTACCGAAAAACACGGCGGCGAATATTTTGCCAGTGCCGTAGGAGAGGTGAATGTGGTGAAGATGATGAAAGAAGTAAATGCAGTGATTGGTGGCGAAGGTAATGGTGGTATTATTGATCCCCAATTGCATTACGGGCGTGATGCATTGATCGGTATTGCATTGTTCTTAACGCATCTTGCACAAACAGGATTAAGTACTTCTGCACTTCGCAAAACCTATCCGGACTATTTCATGAGTAAACAAAAAATCGATCTGCCGAAAGGCACCGATGTTAAAGCCATTCTTGAAAAAGTAAAAACACAATACGCTGCACAACCTGTGAACACAGCAGACGGTGTAAAGATTGAATTTGATAAAAGCTGGGTGCATTTACGCAGCAGCAATACCGAACCAATTATTCGTGTGTATGCCGAAGCATCAACAACCGAAAAAGCCGATGCATTGGCCAGTGAAGTAATGGATGTGATCAAAGGTTTATTATAAGGCCTTTTCTTTCAGAAAACAATTTTACCTGGCGCAGCGAAAAGAGTTAAAGCGATTAACGCAGAGTGTTCTGCGCTAATCGCTGGTTCTTGTTTCTCTGCGCCAAAATCTTTCAACCCCCGTCTCTGCTTCAGCTAATAATCGGTAGTAATCACCTTATCTTTGCAGCCTCATTTCCCTTAAACATGACCCGTATTTATTTCGACAACGCCGCCACCACAGCCATCGATCCACAGGTAGTAGACGCCATGTTGCCTTATCTGCAAAATGGTTTTGGTAACCCATCTTCTATTTATTCGTATGGTCGTGAAACTCGACTGGCCATTGAAAATGCACGCAAAAGTGTTGCGAAGATTCTCAATGCACATCCTGCCGAAATTTTCTTTACCAGCGGCGGCACCGAAAGTTCAAATACAGCAATTACAGCATCGGTTCGTGATCTTGGTTGTACCCACATCATTACATCAAAGATTGAGCACCACGCCACTTTGCATACTGTAGAATATCTCGATAACCGGGATGAAGCAAAAGTGAGTTATGTGAACGTGTTGCCCAATGGCCATATCGATCTGGAACACCTGGAACAATTACTGGCTTCAACCGAAGAAAAAACATTGGTAACACTCATGCATGCCAACAACGAAATCGGCAACCTTACCGATTTGCATGCCGTAGGTAATCTTTGTAAATTATACAACGCCATTTTCCATTCCGATACAGTGCAAACCATCGGGCATTTCAATTTCGATCTGCGAAATACACCTGTACATTTCATCAGCGGCTCAGCTCATAAATTCCACGGACCAAAAGGAGCAGGTTTACTTTACATCAATGAAAATGTACAGATCAAACCCTACATCCATGGCGGCGGACAGGAACGCAATATGCGTGCAGGTACCGAAAATGTATACGGCATTGTAGGTTTTGCCAAAGCGTTGCAGATTGCAACCGAAAAACTCGAAGAAGAAAGTGCTTACATCCAAAGCATCAAATACTATATGATCGAACAGTTGAAGAAACACATCAAAGGCGTTAGCTTCAATGGCGATCCGATGGGCCTCAGCAACTACACCGTTTTAAATGCAAGCTTCCCTAAATCAGAAAAATCAGAGATGCTGTTGATGAATCTTGATATGGAAGGCATTTGTGCATCGGGTGGCAGCGCCTGCACCAGTGGTGCGCAACAAGGCTCGCATGTTATACGTGCCATTAACAGCAACCCCAATCAAATACCGGTTCGTTTCTCGTTCAGCAAATACAATACAAAAGAAGAAGTTGACCTGGTAATTGAAAAGCTGAAAACATTGATTTAAGCTTACTGCAATACAATCTGTTTTTCAATTTTTGCCTTCCCGCTGTGCATTTGTACAATGTAGTTACCACGGGTCAATCCGTTTAACGGAAAGTTCATGGTGTTTTCACCGGCAGTCAGTTGCTTATCAAGTAATCGGCGTACAATACGTCCCTGCATATCGTATAAGGTTACAGCAACACGTTCGGTTTTACGGAGACTGATGTTGAGCCATGCTGCACTGGTAATAGGGTTGGGGTAAACCGTAAAATTAAAATCGCTGTTCACATTTTCTTCAATACCCGACACCACATTTACAACAATCTGTCCTTTCATACCACCAGAGCCATGCGAACTGCACATGTAATAAATAGTGCTACCGGCCATTGCCGATGTAATCGTTAAATTAAAATTGGTAATCGAAGAAAACCCGCCCGAAAGCAAGGTTGGATCGTTTGTATTAAAACTCTGCTGGCTTACCTGTATCAACGGATGAAAGCCCGATGCCTCTATAGTTACAACATCGCCTACATTAACGGTAACGGTAGATGGCGTGTAAGTAAACCCTGAAATTGTGATGGAGACATTGGCAGCAGCAGCATGCAAACTGATCAGAAGCAGAACTGTGAAAAACAAGTAACGCTTTCTCATTGCTGTAATAGTTTGAAGTAAAGTAGAAAAATAATATCCCGGCAAAATAGTTTTCTGCTTGAATAAGGATTTTTGGCTGCTGAACGGGAAAAGTTCAATAATTTACCAGCTCAAAACTATTGATCATGACCTCTTCAAAATTGTTCGTTCCGCTTGCCGCACTCGTACTCCTGTTTACTGCCTGTAAAGAACAAGGTACTTCGGTAAATACAGCCGGCAACGCCACTTTTCCCGAGTACATTAAGCAATCAAATATTTATGAAGTAAACGTTCGGCAATACACGCCCGAAGGAACATTTAAAGCATTTGAAGCAAACCTGCCCCGATTAAAAGAAATGGGAGTAGATATACTCTGGTTTATGCCGATTACACCCATCAGTAAAGTGGATCGCAAAGGTGAGTTGGGAAGTTATTATGCAGTGGCAGATTATACAGCAATTAATCCGGAATTTGGCACACTCGACGATTGGAAAAACCTGGTGAACAAGGCACACGAACTCGGCTTTAAAGTAATTACCGATTGGGTGGCCAATCATACCGGCGCCGATAACCGCTGGATGCAAAGCAATCCGGATTTTTTTGTAAAAAAAGCAGATGGCACCTACGCTTTTGCATTCGACTGGAGCGATACACGTGATCTTAACTATCAGAATCCTGTGTTGCATGACAGCATGATTAATGCCATGAAATTTTGGTTAACTGAAACGAAGATTGATGGCTTTCGTTGCGATGTGGCAGGAGAGGTACCCCGCAGTTTTTGGCAGCGTTGTATTAAAGAACTGAAAACAATCAAACCCGATATTTTTATGTTGGCCGAAGCTGATGTTGCGTGGATACATGATGCAGGTTTTAATGCCAGCTATGGTTGGGATGGTTTTGCCAAAATGAAAAAAGTGGCAGCAGGCGAAGCAAGTGCAAAAGTACTGGATACGGTATTACTGAAATTAGCCGAAACCTACACACCCGACTATATTAAAATGTATTTCACCAGTAACCACGATGAGAACAGCTGGAACAAAGCCGACTATGCAACAATGCCCGGCGAAATTCATGCACCGTTTGCGGTATTAACACAAACATGGAAGAACACATTGCCGTTAATTTATAGCGGACAGGAAGAACCTTTCCTTGATTCCATTTCGTTTTTTTATAAAGACACGATCACCTTTGGTAAGTACCAGCGTGCTGCTTTCTATAAAACATTATTGGCTTTGCGGAAGAGTACTCCGGCACTTGCAACTGATGCAGCGTTCAATAAACTTGCTTCATCTAACGACGATGCCGTGTATGCTTACACAAGAGAAAAAGACGGCAAAAAAGTATTGGTTGTTTTAAATCTTTCAAACAAACCGCAAACGGCCAAATTAAATGGCGCTATTGCCGATGAAGCACAAAATGTATTTGCCAATAAGAAAGAACATTTAACCGATGGGCAGGAATTTGCATTGGCGCCCTGGGGTTATTTAGTCTATAGTTATTAATGAGCCTTGATGGGGAATGAACCAATAGCGCATTTATAAAGGTATTACGAGCTAATCTTTAATGAAGTTGCGAATGAAATTCACGATTACTATCATAGCTTTCAGCTTACTTGCTTTGACTTATAAGAATGATAAAACTCAACACAATGCGTTGAGTTTTTTTCCTGATTCTAAAAGCGATTTAGTGAAGGAGGGATTTAAATTAAAGTCAGGTGCTGTTAACGAAGAATACAAAAAAGAGTATGGTGATACGATCGTTTATTTTCATTATCCAACCGAGGAGTCAAAATATCACAAACTTATTCAGCTCAATTGGTTAAAGATTGACACAATATATTTTCTGAATTTTGTAAAACAGAATCAATCTGCAGCAGGTTCAAATACGATCATTCTGGCCGATAAAAATGGGAATATGCGTCCACATCTTGTAACTATAACTAAAAGGTATGCAACTATAATATATATCCATCCTGAATTCAAAAAGTATCAAGATAGAATTAACATCTTTGATAAAGCGCCGCAGACAATTGAAAACTGAACTTAGAAATCTTGCGATTTAATCAACCTATCTGTTATTGGTTTTCATTTCGAAATTTTATCTCCGTTTCGTATGCACTTCCAGTACTCTCTTATTTTCAATATTAACAGCAGTCGTCTTTTTTGCATCCCACAAATGCTTTCGTGCAAATGCAGCAGCTTTCTGTATATCAATAATTGGCAGGGGATAATCAATACCCAATTGAATAGAGTGAAGTTGCTGTTCCATTTCACTCATCTGCCACGGTTCATGAATAAACTCCACCGGAACGTTTGCTAATTCCGGTATCCATTTTTTGATAAATAAACCATAAGGATCGTGCTCTTTTCCTTGCTTAACCGGATTATAAATACGGATGGTGTGCACGCCCATGGTACCGGCTTGCATTTGAAATTGCGGATAATGAATACCCGGCTCATAATCTAAAAACTGTTTGGCTAAATGCGCTGCACCGGCTTGCCAGGGTTGCCATAAATGATGTGTAAGAAACGAAGCCAGCATACTGCGCATACGAAAATTTAAATAGCCCGTTTGTGTTACACATCGCATACATGCATCGATTAAAGGCACACCGGTTACTCCGTTTTTCCAGGCTGCAACATACTGTTCATTGATGTTGATTCGAATTGCATCAAACCCTCGATTCAGATTTTCGAATTCCATGCGGCATTCACTTTCAAATTTTTGAATGAAGTGACAATGCCAATGCAGCCGGGCTATAAAAAATTGCAGCGGACGTTTGAATGACGTTTCAGCTATAGCCTGTAACGTTGCCTGGTACACCTGCTTCATACTGATGTTACCATACGTTAAGTACGGTGAAATACGGCTGCAGCTTTTTCTGCTTTCTTCCGGTTTTGAAATATGCTTACTGTAGGTAGTACAACGTTCATTAAAAAAAGAAGAAAGATATCGCCATGCAGTTGTTTCACCACCGGGTTGAAACAGCGGATTTTTTTTACGGATCGATTGCGGCAATATTGATGTTGCAAGACAGTTGTTGAAAGATGCCGGTAATTGAACAGACCGAATAGCCGAAAGCGGAACAGCAATTACGTCAGCCGTCATTGTTTCCGTCCATTGTTCGCTCCACGTTCTGCGGCTCTTCAATCCACGGATGATGCCATTGGTTGCATACTCCTTCCAACGAATCCTGTTTTGTTTACAAAAAATGTTCACTGCATTATCCCGCCCGTAACTGATGGCATTACCCGTTTCTTCGTGTGAGAAAATTGTATGAATGTTGAAATGCGTAAGTAAAGCATGAAGAACAGGCACGACTTCCGCATGAAGTGAAAAGAAATGTATTTGCTGTTGAAACAGTTTTGCATTCATCTCTTCAACCGATTCATAAATAAAACGCCAGTGCCTTTCATCACTGTCTGCAGCAGCCATAAGGCTTGGTTCAAAAAAATGTAGTAACAAAACCGGCAAACCACTTTTTACAGCATCCGATAAAGGAGCATGGTCTGTTAACCGCAAATCCTTTTTAAACCAAACAATATTTATCGTTTCCCGCATGCATCAAAAACAAAGCAACCTGTTTTTTTGTTGACCTATTTTTTGCTAAGGAAGAACTGTTAATTATTCAGCGTAATCAACTGAGAAAGCCCAATGCTTTAATCAAGCCATCAGGCAGCTTTGGCAATTTGCGGCGTTCAATCAGGTACGTAGAGAGTGCTGCAAGGTCTTTGAAAATATAATGTTGTTGCACGGCACCTTCTAAATAACCGGCACCGCTTGTGTTACCGGTGCCCACACGCATACCAATCATACGACGCACCATAACATAATGTTTATGTCGCCAACCCGCCAGCCAATGATCAATTTCAATTAAGGTATCGAGTATCTGAAACGAAGTTTGAAACACCGGAAAATCTCTGTACAACATTATAAACAACGCACTCCGCATGGCCGCATCACTAAACGATCCATCAGCTTGTTTTTCCTGTATAAACTGTAAATCAAAATCTGCCAGCTTTTGTTGCTCACGTTCGGTTAAACTGTTAGCATAAATGCTGCGGTAATCATTCCAGAACGGATGAAGTTGCGTTGAAGGAAACTCTGCAGCATACCCTTGCCAGAATTTTTCATCGAAGAAAGGCATGCGCTCTAACCATTGATTAATGAGCTGCAATACCGTTGCGGAAGTTTCAATGGCGTTAATCTCATTAAAATCAGTTGGAGCAAAACCTCCTTCGTTCGTGCGTTTGTAATAATCATGCTGATGGCGTTTTTCCATCTTCAACCCAAGCGTTGCTTCAATTAAACGAAATTGCTTGCTTTGAAAACCAGAAGCAGGAGTAAGGAGGTTACGAAACTCGAGAAAATCCATCGGCGTCATGGTATCAAGCACCGTTACCTGCTGGTTCAGCAAACCAAGAATGCGGGTTACACGTTGCAAACGGTGGCGGCACAAATTCAAATCTTCACTGTTATCGTCAACCTTTTCTTTGCTGAACACCTTTTTTACAAACTCCAGCTCAAACAAAATTTGCTTAAACCATAATTCATAGGTTTGATGAATGATGATGAATAACATTTCATCATGCGCCGGTGTTTGTCCTTCTGCAAAACTCAACGGATGCTGACTGTCGAGTATTTTTTCAAGCTGCAGGTAAGAGGGGTAATATTGTCCGTTATCAACTTTCATAAGCAATCATTATTGCGGCAAGATTAAACAAAATCCTGCATTCAATTGATAGATCTGTTTCAACGTAATCAACCGTTTTCCGGGTCATCATAAAAAAGAAAAATCTTTCCTGAAACTGGCTTTATTTTTGCGTAATTCAACATCATGCAAAAGAAACTGCTAGCATTTATTTTTACGGCCTCTTCTTTTCTTTTTTCAACAGCACAAGATCTGCGTGTTAACCTGTTTGGCGGCATGGCCAATTACAATGGCGATCTGCAGGCAAAACCATTTACGTTTCAACAAGCCCGTTATGCAGTGGGTTTATGGGCCAGTTACGATATCAACCCGTATATCATGCTGCGGGGCGGATTGCATTTTGCAAACGTTCGGGCAGAGGATCGTTTTCAAACCAATCCCTTTAACCAATTACGCAACCTCAGTTTCAGTTCAAATATTTATGAGTTGCATGCAGGAGCAGAGTACCATTTCCTAGGCATAGGTAACCGTGTATTTTCGCCGTATGTGTTTGCTGCAGCTGCCGGTTTCTACCACAACCCGTTTGCTTACGACCGGGCAGGGAACAAAGTATTTTTAAAACCATTATCAACCGAAGGTCAAGGCTTGCCCGGCTATCCCGACCGCAAACCATACAGCTTAACCCAATTTGCAGTACCGGTTGGTGTAGGTGTTCGCATGGTACTTACAGACCGGTTAGATGTGGGGGTTGAATTCGGTTATCGTAAAACCTTTACCGATTATATGGATGATGTGAGTAAAACCTACGTAGATCCTACGGTATTGCAAGCCAATCGTGGACCAAAAGCAGTGGAAATGTCGTTCCGCACACCGGAGCTTCCAACGCATACAGGTGATCCTTATCCACCCAACCTGCAGATACGTGGCGGAAGCAAATACAACGATAACTATTACTTTCTTGGTGTAACCTTCAGCTACCGTATAACCGGTGGCGATCGTGGTAACTCGGGCGGCGGAAGAGGTGCCCGAAAGCGGTCTTCGCTGGGCTGTCCCACCAATGTTTTTTAGTAAATTTTTGAGGCCGGAAATCATCCGGCTTTTCTTTTCCACATAAGACGGTAATTTGTTGAAAAACAGTGTAAATAAAGGCTCGCCCAAGTGCGTATTGCCCTCTCTTTTCGGTATCTTTGACCGCTTTATTTTTTACTATGGATCAAATAGAAAATACAATGGAAAACGGCCAGGATCGCAACGGCCGCATTATTCCCGTTAATATCGAAGAGCAAATGAAAACGGCCTACATCGATTATTCGATGTCGGTTATTGTTGGCCGTGCTCTTCCCGATGTGCGAGATGGTTTAAAACCTGTACACCGACGCATTTTGTATGCCATGAAGGAGTTGGGATTAAACCACAACAAAGCCTACAAGAAAAGTGCGAGAGTAGTGGGTGAAGTGCTGGGTAAGTATCACCCGCATGGCGATGGATCGGTGTACGATGCCATGGTACGTATGGCCCAGGAATGGAGCATGCGTTACATGATGGTGGATGGCCAGGGTAACTTTGGTAACCAGGATGGCGATGGCCCTGCGGCAATGCGTTACACAGAGGTACGTATGGCAAGACTTACTGAGAGTATGCTCGATGATATTGACAAAGAAACGGTGGACTTCCAGAACAACTTTGATGATTCGGAAACAGAACCATCTGTATTACCTGCACGTATACCACAATTGCTGGTAAACGGCTCAAGCGGTATTGCGGTTGGTATGGCAACGAATATGATGCCGCATAACCTCAGCGAAGCGATTGATGGTTGTGTGGCTTATATCGACAACAGGGATATTACCATTGACGAGCTGATGCAGTATGTAAAAGCTCCCGATTTCCCGACAGCAGGAACCATTTTTGGAATGGAAGGCATTAAAGCCGGTTACCATTTTGGTCGTGGACGGGTTGTATTGCGTGGAAAATTAACCGTTGAAACAAAAACCAGCGGTCGTGAGCAAATCATCATTACAGAAGTACCATACCAGGTAAACCGTGATGCCCTTACGGATAAAATCGGTCAACTGGTGAACGATAAGGTTATTGAAGGCATCGTTCATGTTAACAACGAGAGTAACCAGAAAGAAGGAACACGTATCGTTATTGATCTGAAACGTGAAGCGGTAGCAAACGTTATCATCAATCAGTTATTCAAATACACCGAACTCCAGACTTCATACGGTATTAACAATGTGGCGCTCGTAAAGGGCCGCCCGAAAACCCTGAACCTGAAAGAAATGATTTCTGAGTTCGTGGAATTCCGTCATGAAGTAGTTGTGCGTCGTGCCAAATACGAATTGCGTAAGGCACAGGAGCGTGCCCATATTTTACTAGGCTATCTCATTGCGTTAGATCACCTCGATGAAGTAATTGCCCTTATCCGCAGCTCATCTACACCCGATGTAGCAAAAGATAATCTGATTAATGCAGGCTGGGGCATCGATGAAATTCAGGCGAAAGCTATTCTGGAATTACGTCTCCAGCGTTTAACAGGAATGGAGCGTGATAAGATTAAGCTGGAATATGATGAGTTGATGAAAATCATAGCCCACCTGAACGAATTACTTTCGAACGAAAGCATGCGTTTCGAACTGATCAAGACCGAGCTGCTCGAAATGAAAGAGAAGTTTGGCGACGAACGTAAAACAGAAATTACTTATCTCGATAACGAAGTACGTATTGAAGACCTGATTAAAGAAGAAGATGTGGTGATCACTATTTCACATCATGGTTACATCAAGCGTACATCTGCATCAGAATACCGCCAGCAGAAGCGTGGAGGCAGGGGAGCAATTGGCAGCAAAACAAGAGAAGAGGATTATGTAGAACATCTCTTTGTTGCATCTACCCACCATACACTCCTGTTCTTTACCGAAAAAGGAAGATGTTACTGGCTCAAGAGTTATGAAATTCCGGAAGGAGATAAAACAAGCAAGGGGCGTGCAATTCAAAACCTGATGCAATTGCCTCCCGATGATAAGGTAAGAGCCATTATTGATGTGGCAAACCTCGACGATGAGGAATTTGTAAAGAATCATTACATTGTACTTTGTACAAGAAAGGGCATTATTAAGAAGACGCTTTTAGAAGACTTTAGCAGACGCCGTGCAACCGGTGTGAATGCAATTACCATCGTAGAAGGCGATGAGTTGCTGGAAGCAAAGATGACCGATGGAAGCAGCGAAATTATGATGGCTGTGAAGAGTGGGCGTGCTATCCGTTTCCCGGAAGATAAAGTAAGACCAACCGGACGTGGGGCAATTGGTGTAGCAGGTATTGAAGTGGATGATGAAAACGACGAAGTGGTTGGTATGATTTGTGTAAACAGGGAAGACACAACACGAACCGTATTGGTTGTAAGTGAAAAAGGTTACGGAAAACGTACTGCAATTGATGAATACCGGATGACCAACAGAGGTGGTAAAGGTGTAAAAACCATCAGTGTAACCGATAAGACCGGTCCTTTGGTTGGTATGCTGGAAGTAACCGAGAAAGAAGATCTGATGATCAGTTGTAAAAGTGGTATTACCATCCGCATGAAAGTAAACCAGATCAGCGAACAGGGCCGTGCAACGCAGGGCGTAAAGTTGATACGGGTTGATGATGGCGATGAAATTGCTGCGATTACACGTTTAGATGACAGTACCATTGAAGAGGAAGAAGTTACTGAAGTAACAGCCGATGCAACGGATACCATCATCGAATCATCTGACGAAAACATCTCACCGTCAGCTGATAATGACGAAACAGAATCAACTGACAATCAGGAAACGAAACAATAATTATCAAATAAAAAGGAAAATGAAAAAATTTCTTTTCGCAGCGATTGCTGTACTGTTTGCCTTGAGTCTTTCGGCTCAGGATATCAAGAAGATCCGTAGTGCCTACGACAAAAAAGACTGGGCTAAAGCCAAAGAAGCTGTAGACCTGGCCCTTGCTACTGAAAAAGAACAAAAAAACTGGGAGGCGTGGTATTATAAGGGAATGATTTATGGCCAGATTGCAAAAGATGCAACGCTGAAGACAACAGTTCCCGACGCCTGGATACAATCTTTTGAGGCTTACCAAAAAGCAATGGAGCTTGATGGCAAACAAGCAGAGATATCAATGATGACCAAAAGCTACCCGGTGTTTGAGAACTATCTTGAATTACAAAAAGAAGCCAACGCATTATACAATAGCGGTAATTATCAGGGAGCCTTAACAAACTATAAGAATGCAGACAAGGTTGGTCGTTTCATTTTCAAAAACAAATGGGCACTCAGCGAAGTAGACACCATTCTGTATTATTATGCAGGTGCTGCAGCTATGCAATTAGAGAACAAAGAAGAAGTGGTTTACTTCTTCCAAAAAATTGCAGATGCAAAAATAGGCGGTGATGGCTTCGATGTAGTTTATCGCTACCTCGCTTATTATTACGAGCAAAAGAAGGATGCTGAAAATGCTAAAAAATATGCAGATATCGGTCGCCAGCTTTATCCAAAAGATACTTATTACGACAAAGTTGAGCTGGACAAAATGCGTAAGAACGGAGCCGATCAAATGGAGGTTTTCAAGAAATATGAGACCATCGCAGATCTTGACCCCAAAGATTATGAAGTGCGTTACGATTACGCAGCAGAAATCTTCAACTGGATTTACATGGACCTGAAGGCGACTCCTGAACAACGTCCTGTCTATTTCGACAAAATGATTGCCCTGCTTAAAAACTGTATTGAATTAGATGCAAAAACAGCAGATGCCTACCTGTTAATGGGCAAAATCTACTACAACGAAGCCGCCTTTATTCAGGATGAAGTGAAGAAAATTAAAGGAACAACTCCGGCTGATACACAAAAGAAGAATGACATGAAGAAGAAGATGGATGAACGCATGAAGGAATCGTTACCTTATCTGGACAATGCCTACAACATCTTCAGCACCATGACAGCTGAGCAATTAAAAGACAGACGCACAAAGAACGAATACAAATCAACCGTATATCTTTTAACCGAGGCTCACCGTTTCCTTGGCAATAAAGAAAAGGAAAAAGAATATGATGCAAAATATCAGGCATTAAATCAATAAAAGTTGATTATCAACTAAAAAGGCTGCTCTTTGGGCAGCCTTTTTAGTTCTGTTTAATAATTACAAACCCTTACATATGTCATTAAAATTGAACCGTACAACTTTTGGCGACCCTGCAAATACTGGCAACGTGTTGAGCAGAACAGAGGCTAACAGTTTATTAAACGAATGGGTAAAAAACGAACGCCTGCAGCTTCACATGAAACAGGTTGCACAGTTAATGAAATGTTGGGCAGCAGAAAAAGAAGGATTAAGTGAAGCTGATCAATGGCGCTGGGAACTGGCAGGCTTGTTACACGATGCGGATTGGGACCAATGGCCGGAACAGCATTGTCGAAAGATTATAGAAGAACTTGAAGCCAGGCAAATAGACCCGGAAATTATACGGGCAATTGCCAGCCATGGACCCAACCATTTTGGCGTAGAACCGGAAACCAAAATGGATAAGATGCTGTATGCCTTTGATGAGCTCAGCGGCTTAATCCATGCTTACAGTTTAATGCGCCCCGAAGGTTACACCGGCATGGAATTAAAAGGCGTAAAGAAAAGACTTAAGGAGAAAAGCTTTGCTGCCAACGTTAACCGGGATGAGATAGCGGATGCACTCAACAGGGCAGGTATTGAAATGGACAACTTAATTCCGTTCATCATTGCGAAGCAGCAAATGTCCATCTGAAATTGTCTTTTTAATGTTTAACATAATATTAATTATACGAAAAATAAACATGCATCGGATTTGATAATCAAGCCTTAAAATATGCAAGCTCTTCCTGTAAGTCAAGGTATGGGTGTTGTTCGAGCAAACGGATGGCCTTCTCCAAATGTTGCTTTAAAAACTGTTGATGTTGCTGCGATTGTGGATGAAAAGCCTTGTGATTTTTTGCAGAAACGATTTGGCGAACATCTTTGATTAATGTTTTCGTGGCATCATTGAAAGCATATTCACTGAATTTTTCCATCACAAACTGCGTGGCGGCATAATTCGGGTGCGCCAGATCTATATCGTAAAACCGATAATCCCGCAATACATCAATTACAAGTTCATATGCCGGAAAGTAAAATAACCGGTCGAATTTGTTTACCAGGTGATGAACCGTTTCCAGTAACCGGGCTTTACTGCGGTTGTTTTCGATTACACCATCACGCAAATGCCTTACCGGACTGATGGTAAAAATTATCTTCAATTTTGGATTAAAGTGGAACAACTGATGAATGGTGTTATCCAGCAAAGCCACCTGCTCATCAATCGGCAACAACTGTTTGCTGAACCATTGACCGGGCGCTTTATGGCAATTGGCCACAAAACGGCTGTTCTCGTTTAATTTATAAACAAAAGACGACCCGAGTGTTATAATCAACCAATTGGCTTCGCTCAAAAAAGAATGCGCCGTTATTTGAGATTCATTGATTGCCGCCAATGCAGCATCGGATGATGGGTTTGAAAACCGGCTGTGATGATCCCAGCTTTGCCACAGTTCATTATAAAGGAACAAATCTTCAGCTTTGTATTGCTTTCGCTGTATGTAAGATACAAGACTTCGGGCTACACTTTCTGTTTCGAACAAAATTCCATTAGGATTCTGTAAAACATTAAATTTCAAATCTTTGAGTGTATTTCCGATATGCTCCGTAAAACAACTGCCCACCAGCAAAATCTTATGCTGATGCACAATGGGCATCGGCAGTGGTTTTATATCAATATGTGCTAAAAAGTTCATCGGTTAAATATTTCTGTTGCCAGATGCAAGCTTTGCTGTAAAGCCTCAGCATTCAGTTGAAACGCTTCTTTTCCCTCAAAATAACCCAATATTTTCAGCGTGTCCATGTTGCCTACCAATTCATCATCGGCCATTGGGCAACCACCGATTCCCAATAAAGCGGAATCGAAACGGCGACAACCAACTGAATAAGCCGCCTCCAGTTTTTCCTTCCAGTTCCGATTGTTTGAATGCAGATGAACTCCAATTTCAATGTTGTTTAATTCTTTCAAAAGATAGCCGGTTACCCGGTTTACCTGCTCGGCACCGGCCACACCAACAGTATCGGCTAAGGAAATAGTACCAATTCCCAATTGTGAAAGCTTAACCGCTTGTTCATACACAATCTCTTCCGACCATGGATCGCCGTAAGGATTCCCAAAACCCATCGACAGGTAAACTACAAGCTGCTTACTGTGTTTGATGCAGAGCTCCTGGATCGCTTCTACCCTTTTCAGCGACTCGGCAATTGAACTGTTGGTATTCCGTTGCTGAAATGTTTCGGATACAGATAATGGAAAGCCCAGATAGCTGATTTCATCGTACACAACAGCGTCTTCGGCACCTCTTTCATTGGCAATAATTGCCAGCAGTTTCGATTTTGAACTGGTTAAGTCAAGCCTTGTAAGTACCTGTTTCGTATCGGCCATTTGCGGAATCGCCTTAGGCGATACAAAACTTCCAAAATCAATTGTATCGAACCCTACCTGCAACAAAGCATTGATGTATGCGACTTTCTTTTCAGTTGAAATCATCTGTTTCCACCCCTGCATAGCATCACGTGGACATTCGACAAGCCTGATGGGTTGTTGTAACATAGTTGAATGTAAAATTATGCAAAGAGAGTGTTTTCGATTTGAAGAAAGGCTATCCCCGCTGCTTCATGGCTTCATACAGAATCATTGCCGTTGCTACACCTACATTTAAACTTTCAAAATCGCCCTTCATGGGAATTTTAAACGTTTCATCGCAGATCTTCATCAAACCTGGAAAAACACCTTTCTCTTCTCCACCCATTACAATGGCGCAGGGTTCTTTAAAGTCGCAATCGTAAATACCTTTCTTTGCTGTCATTTCACTCGCCAATACTTTAATGCCGTTAAGGTGCAAATCATCCACCGCTTTCATTAAACTGTTTACACGGCAAACGGCAATCAGTTCTAAAGCTCCGGCGCTGGTCAATATCGCATCTTCATTCAATGCCCCCACCCCTTTGTCTGGAATGATGATTGCCTGCGCACCACAACACAAAGCCGTGCGTGCAATACCGCCGATGTTACGAACATCGGTAACACCATCAAGAATAACAAATAGAGGAACATCTCCTTTCTCTACAACCCAATCAATCACCTGCTGCAAATCCTGGTAACGGATTTTCGACAGTTGAGCAATAACCCCTTCATGATCGTTTACATTAAAGCTGTTCAGCTTTTCAACCGGCACTTTATTGATGGGCACCTGTTGTTTATAAGCCAGCTTTTGAATTTCATCGGCCACATCACCACGTAAATTACTTTGCATATAAATACGATCGAGCTGTTTGCCTTCCTGTAATGCATCAAGCACGGCTATACGACCTATTACTAAAGAAGATTTCTTGGGGCGTTGTTGTTTTTGACGGAACTGTTTCACGTTGCAAAGAAACATAAAAAAGAAACCCACAAACCTTTCGGTTTATGGGTTTGAACCACATTGATGGTTTTGTTTGGGTTATTTTAAACCGAAAGCTTTTTTCACTTTCGATACATAATCTAACTTTTCCCAGGTAAACAGTTCCACCTTTACTTTTTTCACTTTACCATCGGGGCTCTTGAAGCTCTTTTCAACCACTTCAGGAACACGACCCATATGACCGTAAGCTGCTGTTTCGCTGTAGATCGGGTTACGCAATTTCAAACGTTGTTCGATGAAGTAAGGACGCATGTCGAAGATACCTTCAACGATCTTTGCAATTTCGCCATCGCTCAAATCAACCTTGGCAGTGCCGTATGTATTTACGTTAATAGAAGTAGGCTTTGCTACACCAATTGCATAAGAAACCTGCACCAGTACTTCATCGCACAAACCGGCAGCAACTAAGTTCTTTGCAATATGACGGGTTGCATAAGCAGCAGAACGATCTACTTTAGAAGGGTCTTTACCGCTGAAGGCACCACCACCATGTGCACCTTTACCACCGTAGGTATCCACAATGATCTTACGACCGGTTAAACCAGTATCGCCATGAGGTCCGCCAATCACAAACTTACCTGTTGGATTGATGTGGTATTTAATATCGCTGTTGAACAGCTTAGCGTATTTCTTGTATTTTGATTTGATGCGGGGGATCAAGATGTTGATCACATCAGCCTTGATCTTCGCCAGCATTTTTGCTTCAGCATCAAAATCATCGTGCTGTGTAGAAATTACGATTGCATCAATACGAACAGGACGGTTGTTATCATCGTATTCCAATGTTACCTGGCTCTTTGCATCGGGACGCAGGTAAGGCATCTTCGAATTCTTCTCACGACGGATAGCTGCTAATTCAATTAACAGGTTGTGTGCAAGATCGAGCGCCAATGGCATGTAATGCTCTGTTTCGTTAGTTGCATAACCAAACATCATACCTTGATCACCGGCACCTTGCTCTTCTTTCTTCTTACGGTCAACACCTTGGTTAATGTCGGCACTCTGCTCATGAATAGCGCTTAACACACCACATGAGTTTGCTTCGAACATATACTCACTCTTTGTATAGCCAATTTTCTTAATTACACCACGTGCAATTTCCTGCACATCCAGGTATGCTTTCGATTTTACTTCACCGGCTAATACAACCTGTCCGGTTGTAACCAATGTTTCGCAAGCCACCTTCGACTGAGGGTCGAAAGCAAGAAAGTTATCAATTAACGCATCACTGATCTGGTCTGCAACTTTATCAGGATGTCCTTCAGAAACTGATTCAGATGTAAATAAATAAGGCATAAAATAATGAGTTTAGATGCTCCGTTGTTTTAACACGGAAAGGCGCAAAGATAAGACGTGAAACAATTCAAAAATTACTGCTTGGAGTAATAGATACGCACATGCATTTTTTGCGTTGGATGCGCACCACCACCAACCTGTACCCGGCCATAGCCCAACGGATTCAGGTAAGTAGAACCAATACGTTTGTTTGTGAAGCGTGGATAATACGGCGCAGACAATTTAAAATCTCTGCGGCTTGCTTTACCACTCACAATGTTTTGCAAGTAACTGGTCATGTTTAACCGATATTCAGCAATACGGTTATTCGCAGCATCCCTGATAAAGTTGGGGTTCCCGCCAATGTAGCTGTTTTCGATATTAAACACGGTATCGAACTGACGTGGGTTAAGGAAATAGGTGTTGGTGAAATAATACGGTTCATCAAACGGAATAGCTTCAACACTGTTAGCAGCCGAATAGCTGAACAGGTGCAGGTACGGAGGAACAAATATGTTTTCCTGTGTTAACGGCCCCTGGTATACCTGTTGAGCAACTAGCTCTGCACGATGAATGATGTATGATTTGTTTTTAAGCGTATCTAAACCCGGAACGGAAATACGAACAGCAGTTCCCGGACCACTTTGCAAATACACAAGGCTGGAAGGTTGTGTGCTGTTTAAAAGCGGTGCCACTGTGCTTCCGGTATAACTGCGGTGTACCTTGTTTGCACTGGCACTACGTACCGTATCTGCAACAAAGTTGAAACGAACAACAGTTGTATCGAATTTACCTTCCCTGTTTAATTGACGGTAGTACAGGTTAATTCTTGTTCTGTCGCCGCTGAGCTGGAAATAATTAATCACATTTCCGCTGGTAGCCGTATCGGGTATAATTGCAACGCCGTTAAAGAAGTTTTTAAAGATGGTATCGTTTTGAAATGCTCCTGTTGTATTATTCTGATCGAGTAATAAACGGCCGAACGCATTATCTAAACGAACACGCAGTTGGTTATAAACACTGTCGTTGGTATAACGGGTATTGTACTGTTTGCGCAAATCGGCAACAGTAAAAGATGCTGTACCTAAAAAGTCGCCCGTTGAAAAATTGGGCATATATGACAGCGGATAAAACTTATTCGACTTGAAATTTGGATCGGTAAGTTTATACACGTTTACTTTTGAAACTGCTGCTGTATCGCCATAAGCTCCGTTGAACGAAAGCGATAACACGCAGGAATCAAGAAATAAACTGTCTTTTGCTACTGCAAATGTAAACGGGTAGCTGGATGGTAACAGCTGCATAAATATTGATGCACTGGTAGTACCAAACATCGGATCGTTTACCCAACCTAATAAGTATTGTTCGCTTTTATCTAAAAGAATAGAATCTTGATCGAGGAACGTATATGTTTGAACAGGAAGAACAAGCGTATCGGTAACAAGTCTGTCACCACCGGGCAATAAATCGCCACCTAATCTTGTACTTTCCAGCTTTGTACAACCGTTCAGAATAAAAAGAAACAAAAAAGAAACAGTCAAAAACGTACTACTTCTGCGCATCTCCGGTGTGAGAAAATTCATAGAATGATGACAATATTATTTCGCCGAAAGGTCGGTATATAGTTGTAAATAGTCTGTTAAATCACCATCAGGATTAAATGGCAACACTTTCTTACCACGCACTTTGCCAAACTCTTCAAGCAGTTTTTTATCAACCTTTTCTGCTCCAAAAGTAATTGCATCGGCGTAAGTAGCACCACCACGGAACATGGCTGTGTTGTTTGTATCCTTATAAGGTTCCAGGTCTTTGTCTTTAATACTTGCATGAATATTTGCAAGTTTTAAAAACTTAGCACCCAGCTTTTCTTTGAAGGTATTTTGACCGATAGTAAAAATGAGTTTGCTGTTGCCGAACACAGGTTCCTTCTTATAAGCTGTTTGCAAATACATCGGAATTAAGCCAGTCATCCAGCCACTGCAATGGATAATATCCGGAGGCCATCCGAATTTCTTGACCGTTTCCAGCGCTCCTTTACAAAAGAAGATGGTACGCAGGTCGTTATCATCAAACCATTTTTCGTTCTCATCATGATAAATGAACTTGCGCTTAAAGAAATCTTCGTTTTCGAGGAAGTACACCTGTAACCGGGCATTGGGCAACGAGGCAACCTTAATCTGTAATGGATAATCGTCGTTATCAACCGATACATTAATACCGCTCAAACGAACTACCTCGTGTAAACGATGACGTCGTTCGTTAATTACGCCGAAGCGGGGCATGATGCAACGGATCTCAAAACCACTATCGTTTGCTTTAATTGCCAATTGATTCACGATGGATGAGAAATCTGTTTCCTCCAGATACGGAGACATTTCACTGGCAATGAATAAAATTCTTTTCTTTGCTGCTACCATTACTGATTGTTAAAGAAACGTTACCTGTTAAATAAGGTGTGCAAAGGTAGTGGATTTTATGCAAAAGGCCTTGATAATAGCCGTTTTGCACGCAAAAACAATCTTTTATGCTCATTTTTCATACAATTTTCGATCTGCAAACCTATCTGAAACAGGCAAAACAAAAGGGCCGGAAAACGGGTTTTGTCCCTACTATGGGCGCTTTGCACAGGGGCCACCTGTCGCTGCTTCAGCAATGTAAATCGCATACCGACATCAGCATCTGCAGCATTTTTGTAAACCCCACCCAGTTTAACGATCCGGCTGATTTTGAGAAATACCCCAGTACGGTTAATGCCGACATAGAACAACTGCTGGGCTGCGGTACCGATGTTTTGTTTTTACCATCGGTGGCAGAAATATACCCCAACGGTACAGCCACCCCTAAACACTACGAGCTGGGATTTCTTGAAACCGTGCTGGAGGGAAAATACCGGCCGGGGCACTTCCAGGGTGTTTGCCAGGTAATGCATAAGCTTTTGGATGTTGTACAACCCGACGATTTGTTTATGGGCCAGAAAGATTATCAGCAATGTATGGTTGTGCAGCAGCTCATACTTAATGAACATATCCATACCCGTTTACACATTGCCCCTACTCTGCGTGAAACCGATGGATTAGCCATGAGCAGCCGCAACATGCGTTTAAGCAGCGAACAACGCAGCACGGCAACAACCATTTATAAAGTTTTGCTGCAAATGCGGGCACACCTGCAGGAAGGTTCATTGGAACAGATCAAGCAGTCTGCCACACAGGTCTTAACACAAAACGGATTCCGGGTAGATTATACAGAACTGGCCCATGCAGATTCGCTCACGCTTCTGAACGAATGGAACGGCACCGATCCTGTTGTTGCATTAATTGCAGCTTACGTTGGCGATGTGCGTTTAATTGACAACCTCGTATTAACGCACTAAGCCGCTTCATTAAAAAGATTCCTTTTAAATTTGCCTTATGGAAATTGAAGTTTTAAAGTCGAAAATTCATCGGCTTGCAATTACAGAAGCTAATCTTCACTACGTTGGAAGCCTTACATTAGATGAAGACCTGATGGATGCAGCGAACATGATTGAATACGAAAAAATTCAGGTGGTAAACGTAAACAACGGTAATCGTTTAGAAACATATCTTATAAAAGGTAAACGTGGCAGTGGTGTTTGCTGCCTCAACGGCCCGGCGGCCCGACAAGGTGCTGTTGGAGATGTGGTAATTATCATATCTTACGCAACCATGAAGTTTGAAGAAGCGAAGAACTTTAAACCGTGGGTGGTATTTCCCAAAGAATCAAATAAACTCTAACGAGTATCCACATTTATGCTGAAGAAACGAATCATCCTGGCAGCGCAATTCCTCTTTTTTCTCGGCCTTGGTTTGTTTCTTGTTTGGTGGATGGCAAGAGGCATAGACGAAAAAGGCTGGCAACAGATCCGCACATCGTTAAAGCAGGCGAATTATTGGCTGTTTGTACCCGTGTTTGCCATGCTTTTACTCAGCCATTATATTCGGGCCTTACGTTGGAAAATTTTAATGGAGCCGTTGGGTTATAAACCCGGTACGTTTAACGTGTTTAATGCGGTAATGATTGGCTACCTGGCTAATCTCGCCTTTCCACGCTTAGGCGAAGTATTGAAATGTACATTGCTGGCCCGTTACGAAAAAGTAGCCCCCGATAAACTGGTAGGTACCATAGTAGCCGAACGGGCCATTGACCTCGTATGCTTAATTACGGCCTTTGTTGTAACAATACTTTTACAGATTGATACAGTTGGCGCTTATGCACTATCGTTATTGCAAAACACCTTTAATGGAGGCGGCAAAGAATTTTCGTGGTTACGTACAGGAATGATCCTGGGTATTATTGTCTCCTTTATCTTCATCAGCTATTGGCTGCTGAAACGCTTCAGCCATATCCGTATTATTGAGCGCATCAAAAATGTAATCAAGGGAATCTGGCACGGGCTTAACAGTGTTCGCTATATTAAGCAACGTCGTTTGTTCATTATTCATACCATCCTCATCTGGAGTTTATATTTCTTCAGCAGCCGGGTTGGTTTTTATGCCATGGAAGAAGTATCACATCTTGGCACACGGGAAGCATTTTCTATTTTATCGTTCGGCAGCATAGGTATGATTGCTACCCAGGGCGGTATTGGTGCTTACCAGTTTATTGTGCAGGAAATTCTGATGCTGTACGGTCTTTCGCAAATAACCGGTTTTACCTTTGGCTGGATCTTATGGATAGCGCAAACATTGGTTATTCTTTTAGGCGGATTGATCTGTTTTATTCTTCTGCCTATTATCAATCGCAAGAGCAATGAAATCAGTAAAACACATTCAACAGAAAATACATAACATCCACCAGCTGCAACAGGAGTTGATGCGGTGGCGCAAGTTTGGCAAAACAGTAGCATTTACCAATGGCTGTTTTGATATTTTGCATGCAGGTCATATTCATTCACTCATGCAGGCCGCTTCCTTTGCCGATGTATTGGTGGTGGGCCTCAACAGCGATGCATCAACCAAACGTTTAAAAGGCAATGATCGTCCTGTAAATAATGAGCAAAACAGAGCGTTGGTGCTTGCATCGCTTGTAATGGTTGATGCGGTTGTTTTGTTTGATGAAGACACCCCCCTGAACCTGATTACAACAGTGATGCCCGATGTATTGGTAAAAGGCGGCGATTATACTGTTGATACCATTGTTGGGGCCAAAGAGGTAATGGCCAATGGAGGTAAAGTTGAAATTATTCCATTAGTAGAGGGTTTATCTACAACTTCTCTTTTACAAAAAATAGAACGCCTGTAAAATTTCGCAAAAACTTAATCTTGAAACAAACTGTTGCGCTGTACATTTAGGGTAAGTATTACCGGTAGTTATGGCTTCAGAAAAACGCAAGACGATTGTAAGAGATATCAGCTGGCTTTCTTTTAATGCAAGGGTATTGCAGGAAGCCAACGACTCTTCTGTTCCGCTTCGTGAGCGGGTTCGCTTTCTTGGTATTTTTTCGAATAACATGGATGAGTTTTTTCGTGTGCGTGTAGCCACCTTGAAACGTATGACAGAGTTTGGCGAAAAGGCCAAAGGCAAAATGCATCTTGAAAAAAATCCGCAACAGATTCTGGAGCAAATTCAGGAAATTGTTTTACAGCAGCAGAATGAATTTAACCGTATCTGGAACCAGGTTCAACAAGAGCTTAAAAAAGAAAAAATATTTCTGATAACCGAAAAGCAATTAAGCCGGGAACAGAAAAAATTTGTAGAAACTTTTTTTGATGAAGATGTACGGCAGGAAGTAATTCCACTGATGATTGAAAGTAATCCGCAAACGCCTTACCTGCGTGAGCGGTCGTTGTACCTGGCGGTTGCCATGAGCACCAAAAGCACAGCCTATAAAAAGAAGTATGCCTTAATTGAAATACCGGCCAAGTATAAACGCCGTTTTGTAAAACTCCCCTCGCCTGCCGGTCAGCACCATATTATTTTAATGGAAGATGTGATCCGTCATTGTTTGCCGAAGATCTTTTCCTTTATGGGGTTTAATGAATACAGTGCACACATCATTAAAGTAACGAAAGATGCCGAGCTGGATATGGATGCCGATGTAAGTACATCGCTTATTCAAAAAATAGAAAAAGGATTAAAGAACAGGCGCAAAGGAAAACCGGTTCGGTTTATTTACGATAAAGAAATTGATGCCGGCTTACTGGAGTACCTCATCCGTCGTTTAAATTTAACCCGGAGAGATGCAATTATTCCCGGTGGCAGAATTCATAACTTTCGCCATTTTATGGATTTTCCGGGCGATGTGTTTAACAGCAAACCGGAACGAAAAAAACCTTTCCTTCATCCGCAGTTACAAAAAACGATCCGTGTTACAGATGAAATTATCAAACAGGATATGTTACTGCATTTTCCCTATCACTCTTTTGATGCGGTTATTGAATTACTGCGTGAAGCAGCGATGGATCCGGATGTAAAAGAAATTAAAATAACCGCCTATCGTCTTGCAGAAAATTCGAAAGTGATCAATGCATTAATCAATGCATCACGCAACGGCAAATTAGTTACTGTTATGCTTGAACTTCGTGCAAGGTTTGATGAAGAAGCAAATCTTGAATGGAAAGAAAAACTGGAGGAAGAAGGCGTGCGAGTATTGATTGGTGTCCCCAATATGAAAGTACATGCCAAACTATGCTTAATTAAGAAGCGTTTAAAAACAAAAACCATCCAGTACGGTTTTGTAAGTACCGGTAACCTCAACGAAAACACATCGAGAGTGTACGGCGATCATTGCCTGTTAACATCAAACAGGAAAATAATGGCCGATATTAACCGTATTTTCAGTTACCTCGAACACCCGGTTATGAGCCGGTTAAAATACCTGCGCCAATGTAAAACATTAGTGGTTTGCCCAACCGGAATGCGCAGGCGTTTTATGCACCATATTGATACAGAAATTGTACATGCAAAAAAAGGATTACCTGCTTCTGTTACATTAAAAATGAACAGCCTCAGCGATGAACTGCTGATTGAAAAACTATATGAGGCGGCAAGAGCGGGTGTAGAAATTAAGCTGATTGTACGTGGTATTTTTTGTATGCTTACCGAAAGCAGTAAGTATAAAATAAAGCCCTATGCCATCAGCATCGTTGATCAATATCTTGAGCACAGCCGTGTGTTGATATTTCACAATAATGGTAAAGAGAAAGTTTATCTATCTTCGGCAGACTGGATGGTACGCAATCTCGACCATCGTATTGAAGCGGCAGTTGAAATTACCAGCAAAGCACTTCAGGATGAGTTGAAACAATGCATCAACATCCAGTTAAAAGACAATGTAAAAGCGAGGATACTGGATAACGACCTGGAGAATGTATATGTTAAACGCAAAGGAAAAACGATACGTTCGCAGGTGGAAATCTATAATTTCCTGCATCAAAAAATTCTGAAGCAAGTTGAAACTGGCAGCCATTGATATAGGAAGTAACGCAGCAAGATTGCTGATTACCGAAGTTGAAGAAAACGGGAAAGGAAATCCCTCTTTTAATAAGTTAAACCTGGTGCGTGTTCCGCTTCGTTTGGGTTTTGATGTATTTGAAACAGGCGATATCCCCAAAATAAAAATCAACAAGGTTGTAGAAACGATAAAAGCCTATAAACACCTCCTCAACATTTACGAAGTTCAGTATCTGAAAGCATGTGCTACATCGGCCATGCGTGATGCCCGTAATGCAGAAGACATCATCCGTAAAGTAAAAATGGAAACCGGTATTGAAATACGTGTTATCAGTGGCGACGAAGAAGCTTCGTTTATTTACGAAAATCATATTGCAGAAAACCTGGCCAAGGACCACTCCTATTTATACATTGATGTTGGTGGCGGCAGTACAGAGCTAACCTTTTTCAATGAAGGGAAACTTGTATTCAAAGAGTCGTTTAACATTGGTACTATCCGTTTACTGAAAGGGTTGGTAAACGACAGCCATTGGGACGAAATGAAAGATTACATCAAGCTAGGTACAAAAGGAAAAAGCGACATCATTGCCATTGGCTCCGGTGGTAACATTAATAAAGTTTTTTCCCTGTCGAAAAAGAAAGAAGGCAAACCCCTGGCTTTGGAACTGTTAAGGGATTATCATAAAGAGCTCAGCAGTTTTACCTTAGCCGAACGCATGAAACAATACAAGCTGCGTGAAGACCGTGCTGATGTAATTCTTCCGGCACTTCAGATTTATATTAACGTGATGCGCTGGGCAAATATTGAAGAGATTTATGTACCAAAGATCGGTTTAGCCGATGGCCTGGTGCATATGCTGTACGATGAGGTGAAAAATAAAAAGCTGCACGCATCTACAGTTGTGTTGTAATTTCATTGCCCAATTACCAAATTTCAAAATTCGAATGTCTGTTAATAAAGAAGTAAAGCGCATTACTACCAATACGCTGCAGAAAATGAAATCGAACGGCGAAAAGATCTCGATGATCACCGCCTACGATTTTTCTTTTGCCCGCATTTTTGATGCAGCCGGTATTGATGTAATTCTTGTGGGCGACAGTGCCAGCAATGTAATGGCGGGTCACGAAACCACCCTGCCGATTACACTTGATCAGATGATCTACCATGCACAATCGGTACTCAGAGGTATTCACCGTTGTTTGGTGGTCGTTGATTTGCCATTCGGCACCTATCAATCGAACTCCGATATAGCCTTGGCTTCTGCCATCCGCATTATGAAAGAAACAGGTGCACATGCCATTAAACTCGAAGGTGGTGAAGAAGCGATTGAATCGATTAAACGGATTGTAGCAGCCGGCATTCCGGTAATGGGGCATCTGGGTTTAACGCCTCAATCAATTTACAAATTCGGCACCTACACCGTTCGTGCAAAAGAAGAAGAAGAAGCGAATAAGTTACGCAGCGATGCAAAGTTGCTGGAAGAAGCAGGCTGCTTTGCAACAGTATTGGAAAAGATTCCTGCTACCCTTGCAAAGGAAGTAAGTGAAAGTTTACACATTCCCACAATTGGTATTGGTGCTGGTAATGCTTGCGACGGACAGGTATTGGTAATGCATGATATGCTGGGCATTAATACTGAATTCAAACCTCGTTTTCTACGTCAGTATCTGAACCTGCACGACCAGATCACAGGAGCAGTACAGCAATACATCGGCGATGTAAAGAGTGGCGACTTCCCCAATGCACAGGAATCGTACTAAATAAAAAGGGAGCAGTTGCTCCCTTTTTATTTATCTGTACTCATCAGCTTAGTTCAACTTAGCCAATGCTGCTTTAATACGCTTGTAGGCTTCTTCAATTTTCTCTAAACTGTTGGCAAACGATAAACGGATACAATCCGGAGTACCAAATGCACGGCCTGTAACGGTAGATACATGTGCTACATTCAACAGGTACATACAAAGATCATCTGCATCATTAATCACATTTGTACCATCGCTTTTACCAAAGTAAGCACTTACTTGTGGGAATACATAAAACGCACCGTCCGGTTCAGCTAATTTCCAACCGGGGATTTCGCTTATCAATTCCAATACACGCTTTTTACGACGTTCGAATTCTTTTGTCATTGCAATCGTTGGAGCCTGATCGCCCACCAATGCATCAATTGCTGCACGCTGGGTAACAGCATTGGTACCGCTGGTAAACTGGCCCTGGAGTTTTTCGCAACCTTTGGCTACGTCAACATTTGCAGCAATGTAACCAAGACGGTAACCCGTCATTGCGTATCCTTTACTTAAACCGTTTACAATGATTACCTGATTTTTAATAGCATCAAACTGGGCAATACTTTCATGCTTACCAACAAAGTTGATGTATTCATAAATCTCATCGGAAATGATGAAAATTTCAGGATACTTCGCAAACACATCTGCCAGGCTTTTCAACTCATCGTAGCTATACACAGAACCCGATGGATTACAAGGTGATGAAAACAGGAACACCTTTGTTTTAGGTGTAATAGCTGCTTCCAGTTCAGCACCGGTAATCTTGTATTTATTTTCCATTTTGGTTGTAAGAATTACCGGAACACCACCCGCAATCTTTACCAGTTCGGAATAAGTAACCCAAAAAGGAGCAGGAATAATAACTTCATCACCCTGATCAACTGTTGCAAGAATCACGTTCGCCAGACTTTGTTTGGCACCTGTTGATAAAACAATGTTCTCCGGTTTGTAGTCAAGATTATTATCACGCTTCAATTTTACACAAACAGCTTCACGGGCATCAAGATAACCGGGCACGGGTGTGTAATGGCTGTAGTTATCATCCACGGCCTTCTTTGCAGAAGTTTTAATGTGATCAGGCGTATCGAAATCGGGTTCGCCCAAGCTCAGGTCAATTACATCTACACCTTGTGCTCTTAACTCACGGCCGAGCTTTGCCATCTTTAACGTTTCAGGTTCGCTGAACCTGCTCAAAAGGGAAGAAAGTTTCATTTTATTTATTGATTAGTAGGAAAGTTTGGCGCAAGTTACCGCATCTGCAGCTATTACTTGTTAGTTATGTTTGATCACTGAAAGAGATAAAGAATCCGTATTTGTTTTAGCTACATATCCCTTCAACAATAACGAGTATACCCCACCCTTTGCAAACTGCAGGTGATATTGTTTTACAATTGTACCGGCTGTTTTTCTCCTAACTTTAATCAGCACACTTGTATCGGCATAAAAATTCTGGAAAGTTGCTGCCGTTGTAAGTTGAGCGTTAGTAAGTGTACCCGCATACGGCCGGGCAGCTACCAACACCGAATCTTGTGATGGATTACTTGGCATGACCGTAAGCAATTCCAATGTGTCTGCATCTACACTCACATGAATCAAACGTATTTTCGATTGTTTGCCTAAGCCAACTGTATCCAAGGCATCGGGCAAAAAGAAATACTTCAACTTGCCGGGTGCAGCAGTATCGTACAAAATAAAACTGTATTGCTGTTCTTCGTTGGTCCATAGCCACGATGCAAGTTCTATACTACCCGAACGTATTTTGTAGTTATGAAATCCACTATCCAGCGATCGGTAACCGGCAGTTGCAGTAAGACCGGTTAAGTAGCTGAACGAACCAACAGTTTTTAAATTCTGCAACAACTCTAAACTACCCGACCCTGCAGCAGCATTTACAATTTGCACCTGCATTTGAGTACCGGGCACAATATCTTTCTTTTTACAGGAGAGCCCCCAAAACATTACACATATAATCAAGGCCAGCAAACAGAATGTCTTTTTTCGTACAACTGAATCACGCATCATCATTATTATTTTTCGTAGGTTAATTTAAACTTCGATAAATCGGGTTGATAGGTTCTCTTCCGTTTTGCTTCGTAATCGTACAGCAATTGTCCCAGCTTTTCCAGGAAAGGCAATCCAACTCGTTCGTAATCGTATTGATCATCATTTAATATTCCATCAGCATTAACATAAACCGTTGCACTAAGCATAAACTCGATATTCTTTTCAAAGTCTGCAATGTATGCTACGTCGGTTAAAAATCCGTACGACCAACCGACCTTATTAAAACTGCGGATGTGTTTTGGCAATGGCTTATTTTTCTGCGTACCAAAAAGCAGGAATTTACAGTAGGCATCATAGAAATGAGCCGTATCATATTCCGGGTATCGTGTTTCCGAAGGCAGCTGACTCATGTATTGGTACAGAAAACGGTAATCTTCCGGTTTCAGTTTAAAGCGTTCTTTTTCAGGAACCGCTTCCGGAAATAATACACTCCGTAACTGTTTATGCAAATCGTACAGGTACATTCTGTTTTTGCGGCTGAAGTCCATTGGTTCACTCACCAGTTTTCCTGCATCATTGATGTACCCCTTTCCTAAGAAATCGTTGCGCTGCAGGTAAGTGTATTGGCTTTTTTGCAATGGTTGATCGTAAATCGTATTACCCGAGCTATCCATAAACCTTACGGGATTGGTTAACCGGTGCAACTCTTCGGGCATGGAAATGGCCAGACGCCGAACAATCTGTGCATCGCTATAGCCTTTGGCTTTTAACTGATCGTGCAGATACTGCTGACCAAGAAATTCGTACAACCGGTTGTTGGCATCGTTATCACTCACCAGGAATAGTTTCTTTACATAATGCGCCAGGGTGGGTCGTCCGTCGGGTGTGGTAGGGTCGTTGTAAACAGCTGTTAATCCTTCCGCTCCCTTTTCGGTAATCATGGCAGATGTTAAAGGAATGCCCAGCGCATTTGCCTTTTCCATGGCCAGAAAAGCAACCGGCATTTTTACCACAGATGCCGGGTAGAAATAAACTTCGGGCTTTACATTAAAAAAATAATCGGTGAAATGCGGGCGGTTGTGCTTATCCCGGTCAATACGGGTATAAACAATCTGAATACGCATCGAATCCCGGTTTTGCAGAACCGGGCCAAAGTCCTGCAGGCGCTGCTGCATCAGGTTCTCCAGCAATTGATCGTTGGCTACTACAGCTTTAGAGGGTTTACAGGCGTAAAAAATGGCGAGGGCCGCTAGCAGCACACAACCGGAAATCACAGTTTTGAACATGTCCAAAATTAAGACTTAAACCCTAACCCCAAACCAGCCTAACAGCGGTGGATAACAGTCATTTGGGGCCTGTTCTCTTTCGCATTGAAACCCCTATCTTTGCCCTCCTTAAAAAAAAGAACCCAAATTATTAATCTACTATGGCACTGAAAGGTTTGGTAAGGTTTTTTGCGATTGTTTTGATCATTATCTCTGTTTGGCAGTTAAGCTATACTTTGATTGTGAACAATTTTGAGAAAGCACAAAAAGCCAGAGCTGAGAAATTTGTAAAGAACAATTTCGCTACTGCTTCTAAAGAAACAAGAGACTCTGCTGTAAACGCTGTTTACCGTAGAAATGTTGACAGTTTAAAGGAAAAAGTAATTCTGAATGTTCCTTTGATCTTCCCCAATTTAACGTATCAAAAAGCAGTTGAGCAGGAGTTGAATCTTGGTCTCGATCTTCAAGGTGGTATGAACGTAACATTGGAGGTTGGTCTGGATGGTTTGATCCGTTCAATGAGTAACAATCCGAAAGACGTTACGCTGAACAATGCACTTACCAGTGCTACAAAACGCAAAGCCAACAGCGATGCAGACTATGTAACATTGTTTGGTGAAGAATACAGCAAGGCTACAGGCAACGGACGTTTAGCTCCATTGTTTGCCGGCGGTAAAAACAAAACACTCAAGATTGATGCAAGCAATGGCAGTGTGCTCGATGCAATTCGTGTTGAAGCACGTGATGCCATCAAGCGTACATACGATCGTCTCATGGCCCGTATCGATCAGTTTGGTGTTGCACAGCCAAACGTAAGTTATGATGAAAATAAAGGCATCATTAACGTAGAACTGGCAGGTATCGATGATCCTGTTCGTGTACGTAAATTCTTACAGGCAACAGCCAATCTCGAATTCTGGGAAACATACAGCAACCAGGATCCTGTTGTAGCACAAAGCCTGCAACAAATGGATCAAAAAGTAAAAGCTTATTTAAGCGGCACTACTGATTCAACTAAAGTTGACAGTAATGGTGTTGCTGTTAAGGATACAACCAAACCTGCAGTAGCAGGCGATCAACCGGTATCTGCGCTCATCAGCCAGCAGGTTACAGGTACACCGCAAGGTTACAGTTCAGCAACAATCGGTTTAATCCGTTTGGCCGATACTGCTACCTTCTCTAAATACACAAACCTCGATGTGGTGAAGGCATCTATTCCTTCTACCATGCGTTTTATGTATGGTGCAAAACCAACCGGTAAAAATGCACGTGGCGAAAGCTTGTTAGAGGTATATGTAATTAAAACAGTACCCGGTACAGATCAGCCAAAACTTTCAGGTGAATATATTACTGATGCACGCCAGGACTTTGACCAACGTAACAACGAAGTACAGGTGCAAATGGAAATGAACAGCAAGGGTGCTGCCATTTGGGAAAAAATGACCGGCGATGCGTTCAGCAATAAATATGCAATTGCGATTGCGCTTGATAACTATGTATACTCTGCTCCCGGTGTAAACAACGGTGCCATCAGCGGCGGTGTTTCACAAATCAGCGGTAACTTTTCTATCCAGGAAGCACAGGATTTAGCCAGTGTATTACGCACCGGTAAATTACCTGCTCCAGCACGTATTGTTGCAGAACAGGTTGTTGGTCCAACACTTGGTGCAGAAGCGGTGAAAGGCGGCTCTATGTCGTTCATCATTTCATTTGCTGTTATCTTCCTCTTAATGCTGGTGTATTATAACACCGGTGGTTGGGTTGCCAACATTGCGTTGATCTTAAACCTGCTGTTTACCATTGGTGTGTTAAGTGCATTTGGTGCTACCTTAACAGCTGCGGGTATTGCCGGCCTGGTATTAACCATTGGTATGGCAGTAGATACGAACGTAATTATCTTCGAACGTATCAAGGAGGAACTAACCAAAGGCAAAAGCTACCAGATGGCTGTTGAAGATGGTTATAAACGTTCACTTGCACCGGTACTGGATGCACACGTTACTACCCTCTTAACTGCACTTATCCTGTTATACTTCGGTTTAGGCCCTGTAAAAGGTTTCGCAACCACACAAATCATCGGTATTCTGTTGAGCTTGTTCTGCGGTATCCTTGTTTCAAGATTGATTACCGATTTCTGGACAAACAAAAAACGTCACTTCGAATATTTCACAGGTATTTCACGCCGCATCTTTAAACATGCAGCCTACAAATTCATCGAGTACCGTCGTGTAGCATATGGTATTTCATTAGTGGTGCTGTTACTGGGTATTGCTGCAATCTTCAACGGTTTCGACTATGGTGTAGAATTCCGTGGTGGTCGTAGCTATACTGTTAAATTTGACCGTGAAATGAAAAACGAGGAAGTTGCCAATGCGTTGAACAAAGTGTTTGGCAAATTTCCGATCATTAAAACAGTTGGCAGTGCTAAACAACTGAACATTACAACCGACTACCTGATTGAAAAACCAGGTCAGGAAGTAGATGCGCAGGTTGAAGCAAAATTATTTGAAGGTTTAAAACCATTCCTGCCTACCGGTTTAACGTACGATCAGTTTGATACACAGTTTAAACAAAGTTCGCAAACGGTACAGCCTACCATTTCCGATGACTTAAAGAAAGGTGCATTGTGGGCAACCATCATTGGTTTATTCGCCATTACACTGTACATCTTTGTTCGTTTCCGTGACTACCGTTATTCCGTAGGTACCATTATTGCCTTGATGCACGACGTATTGGTAACGTTAATCGTATTCTCATTCCTGCGTAACATTGTACCATTCCCGCTCGAAATTGACCAGCACTTTATTGCGGCGATTCTTACGGTAATCGGTTTCTCAATGAACGATACAGTAATTGTATTTGACCGTGTACGTGAATACAGTGCAAAGATGTTTGGCCAGGATAAAGCAACGATCCTTAACAAAGCCATCAACGATACATTGGCACGTACCATCATGACATCGTTAACTGTATTCCTCACCCTTCTCATCCTCTTCATCTTTGGTGGTGAAGTAACCAGAGGTTTTGCCTTTGCGATGTTGATTGGTGTAATTACAGGTACTTATTCTTCTATTTTCGTAGCGGCACCAATCCTGATGGATTTTGCGAAAGACAAACCATTGGGTGAACCTGAAAAAGATAAAACACTTGCAAAAGCAAGACACACGATCAGCTAATACACAATGGCTGTTTCAACTAAAACCCCGATCAATCAAATGATCGGGGTTTTTCTTTTACATTACATCTGCAGCTTGTTTACCGGTAACCATACCAGTAACGCTCTTCTTTATCAAACAACCAGTACGTATCGTTTGAGTAAGAGAAATTAAAATAAGTTTCAATTTTAAAACCGGCCGGTAATTGCACAACCTGTTTCATATAACCTGTTTTAATATCATACAGTTCCACTTGCTTTTTTGCCACATTCAGCAAACCAATTTCTGCACCCTTTGTACCGGTATAAATAAGTGAGCGGATATTGTAACTGTTTTCAAAATCAGTTGCAGAAAGCTGCGTATCATCGGCAGCACTTGTAGCGCCAAAATGCAACTGAATGGTTTTGCGTTTATCCGTTCCATCGGTTGTATAACAAACAATATTCAATCCCGACAGAAACAACACTTCATTATCATTGGTATTTAATACCCCGGCACTGTTACCATCGGGTTGGTTCATGCCCTGTTTTCGCACGGTTACTTTTTCAGGCAGCCCGTTTTTATCCAGTTCATAGCTAAACCATCCGTTATCATCGTATCCGTTTCCTTCGATATTTTTTGTTTTGGGGTTATACCAAAGTCCACGCACATCAATCATGGTTGTTTGTTCTGCATCGGAAACAACGCTGCCGCTTTCGTCAAAAATCACCAACGGAAAGTTCATATTACCGGCCTGTGCGGCATAATATCTTTTTGTTTTCGGATTGTATACAACCGACGCAGCATTGGCACCTCCGCTGGGAATTTTTATTTTAAACACCTGCGAAACTGTAATGATTTTATTGTCTTTGTTGTTACCCTTGTTCGGTTTCTTTTCATCTGCAGGTGCATCTGTATTCATAATGGCCGATACAGCAGCCGGTTTCTTTTTTTGAGCAATACCTGCTGTGCAGAAAAGCAGCAATACAGCTGCAGATAATAGTTTAAGCTTCATACATCAAATTTTAAAGCTAGTTACAAACAGTACCAACGCTGTACAATACCCACAGTAAGGTATTTATGCAGTCATATCGCTATAAAACAAAAACAGCGGCCATTGGCCGCTGTTCAAAAATTCTTTGGGTTAATATGTTACACAGCAAAGCTGGTACCGCAACCACAGGTTTTGCTGGCGTTGGGGTTTGTAAATGTAAACCCACGGTTATTTAAGCCATTATCCCAGTTTATTTCCATACCAAACAAATACATACCATGGCTTTTTTCCATTACGCAGGGAATTCCTTCGATAACATATAATTCATCATTTTCTTTTTTATCATCAAATTCCAGCACATAACTTAAACCGGAACAGCCCCCGCCTTTTACACCTACACGCAGAAATTTATCTGCAGCCTGTTGTGCATGCAAACGCTGCAGCTCTTCAATAGCCGACACTGTAAATGTAACCGGAGCCTGGTTAATTGTTTCCATACATTGTGTTTTTACAAATTTACAACCGAAACAATCAACAACCATCAACTGTTTACGCAACTTGTTTTCTGCTGCAAACACCTATTTTTGTTACAACTCTATTATTATGGATCCTATTTATTATTATGTTTTTGGTGCGGGCGCCGTTGTATTTATTGCATTGGCTGTTTATTTACGCATAAAAGGAAAAAAGGAATTACTGGAAGACCGTAAGCGTGAAGCGGCGCTGCAACAGGCATTGGAACAACAACAGGCTGTAAAGGCTAAACAAACAAAAGCTCCGGCAGCCAACCCCGAAATGGTTCGCCTGCAATTACAGGCTTACGAACGAATGACGATTCTTTGCGAACGCATCGGGCTCAACAACCTGCTGGGCCGCCTACCCATTAATCAGCTGTCGGCAACTGAATTACAAAACCTGATGATCCAATCTATCAAAACAGAATTTGAGTACAATGTAAGTCAGCAATTGTATGTATCACAGGCTGCATGGGATGGTATTAAAAACCTGAAAGAACAAAACATTTTTATTATCAACGAACTGGCCTCTACCTTGCCACAGGGTTCTACAGGCGCCGACCTGAGTAAAAAAATTATTGAATTGCTTTCGCATGAAGATCATGTATCGCTGCAGAATATTGTAAGCACATTGATTAACCATGAAGCGAAACAATTAATGTCCTGATTACATACTTAACGATTCTTGCTATGGATGAAAAGAAAATATACACCGACTCAGGTATTGAAGTAAACCCACTTTACACCGGTAATGGAGAACAGGAATTGCCCGGACAGTTTCCCTTTACACGTGGCGTACAACCCGACATGTACAGAGGAAAACTTTGGACCATGCGCCAATACGCCGGTTTTTCAACTGCCGAGGAAAGCAATAAACGGTACCACTATTTATTATCACAGGGTGTAAACGGATTAAGTGTTGCGTTTGATTTGCCTACACAGATTGGTTACGACAGCGATCATGCTTTAGCGGAAGGCGAAGTGGGAAAAGTTGGTGTTGCCATTGACAGTATTGAAGACATGAAAACACTGTTCAATGGTATTAAGCTCGAAGATGTTTCTACTTCGATGACCATTAATGCCACAGGTTTCATCCTCCTCTCCTTTTATGTGGCGCTGGCCAAGCAACAGGGTGCCGATCTCAAAAAAATCTCCGGCACGATTCAAAATGACATCCTGAAAGAATACGCTGCCAGAGGTACTTATATCTATCCGCCCAAACCAAGCATGCGCATCATTACCGATATTTTTGAATGGTGCAGTCATGAATTACCAAAATGGAATACGATTTCAATCAGCGGTTATCATATACGAGAAGCAGGAAGCACAGCCGTACAGGAAATAGCTTTTACGCTTGCTAACGGTAAGGCGTATGTGAAAGCAGCTTTGGAAAAAGGATTAGACATTAATGTGTTTGGCAAACGCCTCTCCTTCTTCTTTAATTCGCACAACAACCTGTTTGAAGAAGCAGCAAAATTTCGTGCAGCACGCCGTATGTGGGCGCAGATGATGAAAGAGCTGGGCGCAACCGATCCCAAGGCAATGATGCTCCGCTTTCATACACAAACAGGCGGCAGTACATTAACAGCACAACAACCGCTCAACAATATTTCCAGAGTCACCATTCAAACACTGGCGGCAGTATTGGGCGGTACACAATCGCTCCATACCAACGGATACGATGAAGCGCTGAGCTTACCCACCGAAGAAGCTGCACGTATTGCATTGCGTACACAACAGATCGTTGCATTTGAAAGCGGTGCACCCGATACCGTTGATCCGTTGGCGGGCAGTTATTATGTAGAGGCGCTCACCAATGAAATTGAGCAGAAAGCATGGAATTTGATTGCGAAGATTGATGTAATGGGCGGCAGCGTAAGTGCTATTGAAGAAGGTTTTATACAGGATGAAATTGCACGCAGTGCATACGAATACCAACGCAATATTGAAAACGGATCGAAGATTATTGTGGGCGTAAACAAATTCCAGGTAGAAGAAACCAACAACACGCCTGTGTTTAAAATTGATGACAGTATCCGTGCCATTCAAACCGAAAAACTTCGTCAGTTAAAAAACGATCGGAATCCGGGTAAAGTAGATCAATGCCTGCAGGAAATCAACGACCGTGCAGCCAGTGGCGAAAACCTGATGCCGGCTGTTATTACAGCTGTTGAAAACAAATGTACACTGGGTGAAATTTCGGATGAATTAAGAGCAGTATTCGGCGAGTACAAGTAACACTTATTACAATCAGTTGCACACCTAATAAAGGTTAGCCGGCTTGTTAGTATATTCATGCAACTTTAGCCCAAATTAATTTCAATATGAGCACATCAACCAACTCACCTGCCATGCCGGAACAGATCGCTTCTTTCCTGGAAGAACAATCTGTCGTTACTATTGCAACATCCATCGATAATCAACCGTATTGTGCATCGTGTTATTTTGCGTTTGTACCCGGTGATAATCTGCTGGCATTTAAAAGCGACAGTGATACAAGACATATTGAAGAAGCATTGCAAAATAATCTGGTCGGTGGTACAGTGTTACCCGACAAAATTACACAGGCCAAACCCAAAGGCGTACAGTTTACAGGTTTGTTCAGCAAAGCGGAAGGCAGTATGGGCGATAAAGCAAAAAAAGCCTACCTGCGTAAATATCCGGTTGCCGGCATTTTCCGTGGCGATATCTGGATAATTGAATTAAGTAAAATCAAGTTTACCGATAATACATTGGTATTCGGAAAGAAAACCTTGTGGGAACGATAAGCACAACTGTTTCTTAGCAAAGCGGCTGCAATTATGCAGCCGCTTTTTTCTTTACACACTTCTGAAAAACGAAAGAATAGCGAATATTTTTGTCAGCCATTTTTCTGTATCTTCCTCGAAACAAAGCTTTCGATGAAATACTTATTTGCAGCGTTTCTTTTACTTGCTACTTCTGCTTACGCACAACAACCTCCTGCTTTTATTACTGACAGCCTCGATAAATACATTGAACGTGGCATGAAAGACTGGAATATTCCCGGCCTTGCCATTACCATTGTTAAAGATGGCAAGATCGTTTTTATAAAAGGTTACGGCGTTCGTGAAGTGGGCAAGCCGGAAAAAGTAGATGCAAACACTTTGTTCATCATAGCATCGAACTCCAAATTGTTTACAGGTACAAGTCTTGCATTGGCAGAGAAAGAAAAGAAATTATCACTTGATGATAAGGTAACAAAATATATTCCCTGGTTTCGTTTGTACGATTCAACATCCACGCAACTGGCAACGGTGAAAGACATGTTGTGCCATCGTTTAGGCACCAAAACTTTCCAGGGCGATTTTACTTTCTGGAACAGTAATCTGCCGAAAGATTCCATCATCTGGAAAATGCGTTTACTGAAACCTGAAGGCGAGTTTCGTCAGAACTATGGTTACTGTAACTCGGGCTTTTTAGTAGCCGGTGAAATTTTGCAAAAAACCACGGGTAAAACGTGGGAACAATATGTGCAGGAACGCATTTTAAATCCTGTTGGCATGAACAACACGTTGATGAACACAGCAGGCATGGGCAACAAACCGAACGTTGCTGTACCCTACTCCAATTCATTCGGTCCGTTAAGCCGGTTGCCTTACGATGAAATTGATAATCTTGGTCCGGCAACAAGTATGGTGAGCTGTGTAAACGATCTCAGCAAATGGTTACTGTTTCAATTAGACAGCGGTAAAATAAATGGACAGGTAGTTATTCCTTGGGATGTGTTGCAAAAAACAAGAGATGGAAATATTTTAACCGGCACACGCAAATCGCCTTACTATCCTTCCCATTTCCGTGCATATGGTTTAGGTGAGTTTATGACCGATTACAATGGACGTCAGGTGTACTGGCATACCGGTGGTGCATTTGGTTTTGTAACCAATGTGTGTTTTATACCGGAAGAGAAACTCGGCATCAGTATTTTAACCAACAACGATAACCAGAACTTTTTTGAAGCATTGCGTTACCAGATTATAGATGCATACCTCGGTGTTCCTTACACCGACAGAAGTAAATTTCAAATGCAGTTTCATGAGCAGGATAAAGCCATGACTGACTCAAAGATTGAAGGATGGGAAATAAGAGCTAAGAAAAAACCGGCCTTACCGGTTAGTGCCGACGCATTTGTTGGCGCTTACTACAATCATGTGTATGGTGATATGCAGATTGTTAACGAGAACGGAGAATTAACCGTACTGCTTAGCCATCATCCGAAATTAAAAGGTAAACTGGAGTACATTGATAATAAAAATTTCCTGCTTACATGGAACCATGCATCGTACGGAAAGTTTGCGGTGCCGTTTGAATTACGCAATGGAAAAGTCAATGCCATTGAAATAAAAGCATCGGATTTTGTGGAGTATGATGGCTATGTGTTTTTAAAGAAAAACTAAACTGAAATTTTAATACGTAAACAAGCATGAGAAAATTAATTCCCTTATTTGGATTGTTGCTGTTCAGCATCGGCTCCAATGCACAAAACCTGCAGCAGCTGATCGATCAGAAGGCAAAAGCCATCTTGCCGAAAGTAATTGAATGGCGCAGGCATATTCACCAAAACCCTGAGCTGGGCAACCGTGAATTTAAAACGATGGAATACATTGCTGCGCATTTAAAAAGCCTTGGACTGGAAGTAACAACCGGTGTTGCCAAAACAGGCATCGTTGCTTTACTCAAAGGAGGCAAGCCCGGCCCTGTTGTTGCATTGCGTGCAGATATTGATGCATTGCCGATTAAAGAACGTGTTGAACTGCCGTTCAAATCAACCGTAATGGCCGATTATCTCGGTACTCAGGTTCCTGTAATGCATGCCTGCGGACATGATACACATATTGCCATGCTGATGGGTACTGCAGAAGTATTGGCAAGTATGAAAAAAGATGTACCCGGCACCGTGAAATTTATTTTTCAACCTGCTGAAGAAGGACCGCCCGGTACAGAAGAAGGCGGTGCTCCATTGATGGTGAAAGAAGGTGTAATGGATAATCCGAAAGTAGATGCCATCTTCGGTATTCATATTGATGCCGATGTTGAAATTGGTAAAATCCAATACAAAAGCGGTTCGTTTATGGCCAGCAGCGATTGGTTTACTGTTACGGTAAAAGGTAAAGGTGCACATGGTTCTACACCATGGCTGGGTGTTGATCCCATTGCCATTTCGGCGCAAATCATCAACGGATATCAAACCATTGTAAGCCGTAGTGCCGATTTAACGAAAGCACCTGTTGTAATTACTGTTGGTAAATTCAATGGCGGTGTACGTGAAAATATTATTCCTGAAACGGTAAGCTTCAGCGGTACAATTCGTACACTGGATAGTAAAATGCAAAAAGAAGTATGGGAAAGAATGAAAACGATGGCCGCTAAAATTGCTGAAGCAAATGGCGCAGTTGCCGAAGTAGAAATCACCAACAAAACATTGGTGACGTTTAATACACCTGCACTTGTTTCCATGATGCTGCCTTCGTTGCAAAATGCAGCAGGCAAAGAAAATGTAATTGAAGGTGTATGGAGTACAGGTGCGGAAGATTTTTCGTTCTTTGGAGAGAAGGCACCTGCGTTTTTCTTTAATGTAGGTGGTATGCGCAAAGGCGGTCCTGCAACCAATCATCACACACCTGATTTTTATATCGACGACAGCATGCTCGATGTGGGGGTAAAAGCCTTTTGCAACATTGTGTTTGATTATGGGAAAGTGAAAAAGTAAACAGCAATAGAAACACGGATTGAACTGATTAAAGCGGATGAATACAGATTTCTCCTGTGTTCATCCGCTTTATTTTTGTTAGCTGCGGATCTATCTAGCGTTTTAAAAATTTATTCTTCAGCAACTGTTCCAGCACGTCTTCTTTTTCGCTGCGGCTGATGGGGATACGATGTTGAGCAATGCGTATTTCGTTGCCTTCAATCGCATCAATCTTTGCCGCATTTACAATAAATGATTTGTGTGTTTTGATGAATTGAACTGCAGGCAAATATTCCTCCACCGATTTCATAGTGAGATAACTGATGTATTTTTTCTCAGCTGTATAAATGCACACATAGTTCTGCAGTGCTTCTACAAACTGTACATCGTTAAACGCAATGCGTACAAACTGGTTATCGGCTTTAATATAAAAATCACTTTGCTGAGTTGTATGATCTGCCGTTTTGTTTTGTTGCCGCAGTTCATAGTACTCTTTTGCTTTCAAAACGGCTTTTAAAAAACGATCAAAAGAAATAGGTTTCACCAGGTAATCCAATGCATTCAGTTCAAATCCATCCAATGCATATTGCGGATAAGCAGTGGTAAAAATTACCGGCGGCGCATGCTGCAGTGATTTAAAGAAATCAATACCGGTGATTTTGGGCATTTGTATGTCGAGCAACAGCAACTGCACCTCGCCTTTGCTGATAAGATCGGCCGCCTTTAACGGATGATCGAACTCACCTACCAGCTGCAGAAAATCTACATCAGCCACATATTCCTTCATGCCTTTACGGGCAAGTGGCTCATCATCGATAATAACAACATTGATCATCATGATACCTGCAGTTTAAGATGAACAGTATAAAGTTCTGCCCCATTTTGGATATGCAGCTTGTATTTGCCGGGATACAATAATTCCAGCCGACGCTGTACATTCTGTAAACCGATGCCACCATTTTTATCGGCCGTAATTACTTCTTCCTTTGAATTCTCCACAACAAAATCCAATATGTCTTTTTCTTTCGACAGCTTGATTTTTACAGAATTGATTTCATGGCTGTGATGCGAAATATGTTTGAATGCATTTTCTACAAACGACACTAACAGCAATGGCTCAATCGTAAATCCTTTTACATCCGTAGCAACAGAAAAGTTTACAAGATATTTTTCATCTTTCCGGAGCTTTTGCAACGACACATAATCGTTCAGAAAAGCAATTTCTTTTTCAATCGGTATTTTATCATCTGCTGCTTCGTACAACTGGTACCGCAGCATATCCGAAAATTTGTGCAGCGCTTCCCTTGCTTCCTTATTTTCTTTATCAATTAAAAAATAAACAGTATTGATTGAATTAAATAGAAAATGCGGATTAATCTGCGATTTCAGAAAACTCAATTCTGCTTCTGCTTTTTCTTTTGCCATATCGGCCATTTTTGTTTGCATGGCCGTGTAATCAAACATCAGCTTAAATGCAGCACCACCCAGCACAAGAAAAAAATGCGGAATCACATTATCGTACACACGTCCTTTCCAGTTGCCGGTAATATCAAGCAGGGCCGGATTGTTCGTTATTCGACCGATGATGCTCATCTTTATATAACTGCTAAACAGAATCAGACCAATCAATATCACCGCAAATAATACATACTGCTTTTTGTACAGCAGTTTCGGAATAAGCAGGTAGTTGGTGAGGTACACCAATGCAGCCAGATCTATTACCTTAATAAGTGTTACTTTAAAAGCAGTAACAGGCAATGCATAATCTTCATAACGAAACATGAACCATATACCAAATACCAGCATCCAGATGATGACATGATGCAGATTGTACTTTAAAAAGAATTTAGCGTTGTGCATACCTCAAAATAAATGTACAAAATTGGCCGGTTAAAAAGGATTACAGCTGTTGTTGCTTTTTATTGACGAAATGCAGAACTGCAATTGGTCAAGCAGGAAATGCAGGTGATGTAAATTAATTGCACGGCCTCTTTCGTTGTGTAATATTTGTACCGTAAACGAATGCAACATGAACCATTTTATTGCCGCTGTTTTTTCGTTGGTATTACTTGCGCCGCTTCTCTCCTGTGCACAGGTGCAAAAGAAAAATCCGGAAGAGATAAAGACCGGTGGCCCATGCGAGGGATGTGAAGCCATTTACGAAAGTGCGGTGCCGTTTGAAAAACTGGAGCCAATGGTTTGGTTACCCGATTGGAAGTTACCCGGACGAAAACTGGCCGTAAGTGGCACCGTATACAAAGCGGATGGAAAAACACCGGCCGAGGGTGTGATCATTTATGTTTATCACACCGACCAAACAGGTGTTTACCCAACCAAAGCTGATGAAACCGGCTGGGCCAAACGACACGGTTATTTGCGTGGCTGGATGAAGACCGATAAAAATGGGTTTTACAAATTCTTTACGTTGCGTCCGGGATCATATCCCAACAGTAAGAATCCGGCACACATTCATATCATCATTAAAGAACCGGGTAAACAGGAATACTGGATCGATGATTTTGTATTCGACGATGATCCTTTTCTTACAACAGAAGAACGAAGCCGTTTGCAGAACCGTGGCGGCAGTGGTATTCTTAAACATAAGCCTGCCGGAAGCATGGTAAAAGCGGAACGAAATATTTACCTGGGAAAAAATATTCCGGGTTATCCGTTGTAGTTATTGTTGATCGTTAAACCTTATCCATTGGTCGGTGCGGTTGAAAACCGTCAGACCGCCGTTATTACTTCGCATAATTTCTTGCACCAAACAACAAACTGCCGATACGAACCATGGTACTTCCCTCTTCAACAGCAATTGCATAATCGCCACTCATTCCCATGGAGAGCGTAGTGAATGCTGAGTGGTGTGTGGTGAATTTGTGAGCACTCGTGTTGAAGAGTATTTTCAAGTTGCGGAACTCTCCCCTCACCTTTTCCATATCATCGCTGAACGAAGCCATTCCCATCAAGCCGCATATGCGCACATTGGCCATTTTCAAATTTTCAAATTCAGTAATCGCTGTATTGAGCTCTTCAGCGTTCATGCCAAACTTCGTTTCTTCCTGTGCAATATGCACCTGCAGCAACACATCTATTACACGGTTGTTCTTTGCTGCTTCTTTGTTGATCTCTTTCAGCAGTTTCAAACTGTCAACTCCATGAATCAACTGCACAAACGGAGCAATGTATTTTACTTTATTGCTTTGCAGGTGACCGATAAAATGCCAACGGATATCGTTCGGCAAGTGAGCCTGTTTATCAACCAGCTCCTGTACATAGTTCTCACCAAAATCACGCTGTCCTAACTCGTACAATGCAACAATATCTTCCACAGGTTTTGTTTTACTCACTGCTACAAGTGTAACCTGTTTTGCGTCAAGTTCCTTTTTAATCGATTGATATGCTTCTGTATTCACTGCCATTTTGCAAAGTTGCTGAAAATAAAAATGTGCTGATCATTTTCAAATCAGCACATGCACAAATTTTCAAATTGGTTTTTATTTCAAAATACTTCTGCTGATCACAATCCGCTGCACTTCACTTGTTCCTTCGTAGATCTGGGTAATCTTGGCATCACGCATCAAACGCTCAACATGAAACTCTTTTACAAAGCCATAACCGCCGTGCACCTGTACCGCTTCAGTTGCCGTCCACATGGCTGCTTCGCTTGCAAACACCTTTGCCATGGATGAGCTGAGTGTATAATCGAGATGATTATCTTTTTCCCACGCCGCCTTCATACACAACAAACGGGCTGCTTCAATTTTCGTTGCCATGTCGGCCAGCTTAAACTGAATAGCCTGGTGATGCATAATTTCTTTACCGAATGCTTTGCGTTGTTTCGAATACGCCAAAGCCAACTCATATGCACCGCTGGCAATACCGAGCGCCTGTGCGGCAATACCAATCCGTCCGCCGGCTAATGTTTTCATGGCGAACTTAAAACCAAAGCCATCTTCACCAATACGGTTTTCTTTGGGCACTTTTACATCCTGGAACGAAATGCTGTGTGTGTCACTTCCACGAATACCGAGTTTGTTTTCTTTGGCACCCACCGTTACACCGGGCCAGTTTTTTTCTACAATAAATGCATTGATGCCTTTGCTGCCTTTCGATTTGTCGGTTTGTGCAATTACTAAATAAACAGAAGCTGAGTTACCATTGGTAATCCAGTTTTTAATGCCGTTAATCACATAATGATCGCCTTTATCTTCGGCTGTAGTTTGCTGCGAAGTAGCATCGCTACCCGCTTCGGGTTCGCTCAGCAAAAATGCACCAATGTACAGTTCGCCATCTTTCTTACCCTGAGCAAGGGGCGTTAAATATTTCTGCTTTTGTACTTCGGTACCATACTCCTGCAGGCCATAGCAAACGAGGCTGTTGTTTACACTCATACACACGCTCACACTCGCATCAATTTTACTGATTTCTTCCATGGCAAGCACATAACTCACGGTATCCATGCCGGAACCGCCATATTCGGGCTTCACCATCATACCCATAAAACCCAGATCGGCCAGTTTGCTGATCTGCTCTTTGGGGAACTTCTGCTCTTCATCACGCTCAATAACGCCGGGTAAACATTCATTCTGGGCAAAATCACGGGCAGCTTTTTGAATCATTAACTGCTCCTCTGTTAATTCAAAGTGCATATCGTTATAAAAATTTGCTCCAAAGATAAGGGGATACTAACAGTTGAAAGTTTTTTGCCAAAATTTGCAACTAATTAAATACCAACTAATGGGTATTTGTAACTTTAAGCAAGCATTTAACTTCAACCCAAAAATTATCCAACATGAAGGCCTTTGTTTTCATCATTCTTTCTTCTTTGTTTTTTTCGGTTCAGTCAATGGCCCAAACCTGCCTCAGTGGTAACTGCAGCTCGGGTTTTGGAAAGTTTAAGTACGAAAACGGCGATGTGTATGAAGGTGAGTTTTACGACGATAAGCGTGAAGGATTTGGCGTATACATGTGGAAAACGGGCGAAAAGTTCATTGGCGAAAGCCTGGGGAATGTGTTTAGTGGTTTCGGGGTGATGGAGTTTACAGATGGGACCAAGTACATCGGCGATTTTAAAAACGGCGAATTTGATGGTGAGGGTGAAAAGACCTATAAAAACGGCACCAAACAAACAGGCATTTTTGAGAAAGGAAAATATCTGGGAAAGATCTCTTATTACGGAAAACCTGTTGGTACCACGGGCTGTCTTAATGGCGATTGCGACAATGGCTATGGCATGAAGTATTACAAATTTGACGAAGGCGACGATCGTTACTTTGGCTATTTTAAAAACAGTAAACGTGATGGCTATGGCGCTTATTATTGGCACGATGGAACACGCTGGATAGGACAGTTTGAACAAAATCTTTTAACCGGTTATGGCACTTACTTCTTTATTACCGGCGAAAAATATGTGGGGTATTTTGTAGATAGTAAACGCAACGGCTGGGGCATTAACTACGATCCCAATACCGGCGTAAAGAAAATCGGTTTCTGGAAAGATAACAACCTGGTTACACCCAAAGCATCGCTGGTAACAAACGGCAATGCCACAGGCTGCATCAGCGGCGATTGCAAAAATGGTTATGGCAAATACGTTTATAATAACGGCTATTACGAAGGGTATTTTAAAAACGGTTACCGGAACGGACAAGGCAGGTATTATTTTGATATCGGCGATTTTTATTCGGGCAATTTCGACGATAACAAGTTTAACGGAAAAGGAACTTACTATTATACCAATGGAGAACGGTATACCGGCGAATGGAAAGACCAACGCACACATGGCAAAGGCGAATTGGTACAGTTTGATGGCACATTGAAAGTTGGTTACTGGAAAGAAGGTACTTACCAGGATAAAACAACGCCGCCTCCCGGTTACGATGCGTGGGTACGCAACAACTATCAATCATCTGCAAGTGGTAACACCGGAACAATTGCTTCAAACAATAACAACAGCAATACCAACAACAAGCCTCCGGTTAATCAAACAAACACAAAACCGAATACCACAACCGGTAACAACAATACCACCGCCAACAATAACAAGCCGAACGTAAACAACAATACAAACAGTGGTAACAACAGTAAACCAAACAATAATACCAACAGCAATACAAGTTTCGGCACCAGCAATACCAACGGCCTCGTAACAACCAACTTTAAACGAAAACTGGCCTTGATTATCGGCAACCAATCGTACCAGTATGCAACCGCATTGAGAAATCCTAAAAACGATGCCCGCTCCATGGCACAGGTGTTACGTTCCTGCGGGTTCGAAGTAATTGAAGTAATTGATGGCAGTGCCGCACAAATGAAATCGGCTATCCGTGATTTTGGTGCAAAAATCATTGGTGCCGATGTGGCCTTGTTCTATTACTCGGGTCATGGTATGCAGGTTGACAACTCCAACTTCATGATCCCGATTGATTTTAAACTGCAGACCAAATCAGATGTGAAAGACGATTGCCCGAACATTAACTGGGTATTGGATCGTATGCAAAGAGCATCAACCAAACTCAACATTGTTATACTGGATGCATGCCGCAATAATCCGTTCGACCGTGGTTCGTTTGGCGATGATGATCCCAGTGAAGGTTTGGCATCCATTACACCACCCGACAATACAGTTATTTCATTTGCAACCGATCCCGGTTCGGTTGCAAGCGATGGTGTGGCAGGTACCAATGGCTTGTACACCGGTTCATTGATTAAGTACATTGCTTCGCCCAACATGCAGCTCGAAAATGTATTTAAGTTAACGGGCCGTGAAGTGCGTGAAAAATCAAGCGGCAAACAAAAACCATGGCTCAATTCCAATTTCTACGACATCTTTTATTTTAAAGCCCAATAAAGAATTGTAATTGTACGAAAGCCGAAAGAGATCAACATGCTCTTTCGGCTTTTTCATTTCATCTTTACTAACTTTAATACATGTCGTCAACAACTTTAAATGCCGATTACTGGAGCAACCGTTATCAAAAGAACGATACCGGCTGGGATATAGGTTATGGCTCTACTCCTCTTGTTAAATACCTGCAAACAATAACAGATAAACAGCTTGCTGTTCTCATTCCCGGTTGTGGCAATGCCTACGAAGCGGAATGGTTGCTGCAAAATGGTTTTACAAACGTAACTGTACTGGATATTTCACCTGTGCTCACTGCCGCATTGAAAGAACGGTTTAAAAATCAACCCATCAACATTATTACGGGTAATTTTTTTGAGCATAAAGGCCAATACGATCTTATTCTGGAGCAAACGTTCTTCTGTGCAATTGATCCGGCACTGCGCAGCAGTTATGTAACAAAAATGCATGAACTGTTAAAGCCCGGCGGTAAACTGGTAGGCGTATTATTTAACCGTTCGTTCGAAGGAGGCCCGCCCTTTGGTGGCAGCAAAGAAGAATATGAATTATTATTCAGCAAACATTTACACATAAAAAAAATGGAGCTGTGTTACAACTCCATTCCTCCACGCCAGGGCGCTGAATTATTTTTTAGTGCTGATAATGCTTAACCACTTCGCCCCTGCCCATTTCACGCAGGTAAGCTACATGCGATGCAATGGCCATACGCATCTTCGGGTATTCGATATACTCGATGTTAAACTCCTGACAGGTTTGTTTAATGATGCGGCTGATTGCCGGATAATGCACGTGTGAAATTTTCGGGAACAAATGATGTTCAACCTGAAAATTTAAACCACCCACCAACATCGAAATCAGTTTGTTTCTTGTAGCAAAGTTGGCGGTTGTTTTTAACTGGTGAATAGCCCACTCATCCTGCAAACGGCCATCTTCTTCACTCGGCATTGGAAAGTGTGTGTGCTCAACTGTATGTGCCAACTGAAACACGATGCTGATAACGATACCGGCAAACAAAGTAGATACGCTGAAGCCCACTAACCAGGGCACAAATCCTGCAACGTAAATTGGTAAGCCCACGAAAATAAATAAGTGAAGCAATTTGAACGACCAGAACACCACATGATCTTTTACATCCATCTTCTTCAAGGGCATTGCACCAATTTTTTTGCTGAAGTATTTCTGATAGTCCATTACAAAAATCCACAGGATGTACAGCATAGCGTACAGAAACCAGAAATAATAATGCTGATATTTATGCAGTTTATATTTTTTCTGTGTGCTGCTCATACGCATCCATGGCTGTATATCGATATCATCATCAATACCATCAATATTGGTATAAGCGTGATGGATGATGTTGTGTTTTACATTCCACATAAAACTGCTGCCGCCCAACATGTTGAGCGAAAAGGCAGCAATAACGTTTACCCATTTGTACTTGCTGAAACTGCCATGTGCACCATCGTGCATTACATTAAAACCAATCGCAGCCACAAAACCACCCAAAACAATCGATTCTGCAATACCTAACCATAAGCCGGGTGTAAAGAATACGAGGTGAATGTAAACAGCAATTAAACCTACTGCAAAAAAGATGGCTTTAAAAAACAGGTTGAAATTACCGGTGGGGTTCTTCCCCTTTTCTTCGAAATAAGAATTAACCCTTCGCTTTAATTCTGTGTGGAAGGATTGGCCTGTTGAGGCAAATTTAGGAGTGCTCATTATACAAATAAATTGGCGCAAAGGTAACTTATCTCAGCTTTGGTTGAGCAGCTTGTTGAAGGAATGACCCACAAATGATACGTTGCACTACCCTGATCTTCGTCAGGTGCTTATTTTAATTAATGCATCGAACGTGTTGATTCCTATACGTTTTTCGCTGATAAACCCTTCGCCATATTCAACTCCTATGCGTTTTCCCAGCATTTTATGGCGGGAGATAATGGTATCGAAATAGGCAGGTGTTGAAATGTAAGTCTGCGGCTCATCATCGTTCGGATTGACGCCGGTATTGCTGAACTGTGTGCCGTAAGCCTTAATACTTTCCACCTTACGGTCAAACACGGAAGTAATATCGAATATAAAATCGGGCTCAGCATAACGATCCTGGATGTAATGAAACACGTATTTCGGCCGCCACGCTTCCTGCGCCACTCCATTGAGCGATGTTTCAATTTTGCGTAAGCCCGAAAGAAAGCTTGCATCTGAAACCAACTTTGAAGAACGGCCATGATCGGGGTGGCGATCGACCAATGCATTGCAGATAACAATCTCCGGTTGGTATTGACGGATCCTTTGAATAATCTGCAGCTGATGTTCTTCATCATTTTTAAAAAAGCCATCACGCATGCCCAGATTTTCACGCAAATGAATGCCCATAATTTCAGCAGCAGCGGCCGCTTCCTGTTTACGGGTTTCGGCTGTACCTCTTGTTCCCAGTTCGCCACGTGTTAAATCAATAACACCCACTTTTTTCCCGTTGTTGATTTCAACCATCAATGTACCTGCACAACTTAATTCCACATCATCAGGGTGTACGCCAAATGCGAGTATATCTAATTTCATCTACAGTTTTTTTATGATTTGTAAAAGTACAGGATAAGCAAGTAAGTGCAAGCAAATGACGTGAACGAAGACGGCTTCTATTTTTTGGTAGTAGATTGGGAGACGGGATAATTATAATACATACGATCAATTTCCTGCACAATTTCTTCAATCTGCTTATCGAAATGATCGTCTTTGGGATTCCAGCCCTGTTTTAAACTGGTGCCTGCAAAAAACATGAGTGTTTGATAAAAACCTGCAGTAAAGCCGCCCTTCATTTCATGTACAATTTCGTAACAGTTATTTCCTGTCTGGCGGTTGATGAGTTTCATCAGCACCTTCCCTTGATAAATCGACAGATCGGTTACTTTATCGGTAAAGCCGGCACGTAATTCTTTCTCTCTTGATTTGATGTATTTTTTGCGTTCGGCTTTGACACTGATATTTTCCAGGTGCTTGTTCACATCATTCATGACCACACCGGCCGAACGTGCATACGGATAGGTTACATAAACTGCATTGCGGAGTCTTGTCCAGTTGGCCCAGTACTTCGCTGCTTCTTTTGGATTGCCGCCCCATATCAGCACTTCGCCTATTTCCCTTCCGCCAAGCAGTTCGCCATTAATGACCATGGCTTTCACAAATACCGTATCGTTAGGGCCGTATTCAACATTTACCACCTGCTTTACCGTATTATCGGCCGTTTGTGCAACAGCCGGCTGTACAGCAACAAGTGTGGAGATGAGTACAGATAAAAGGAATATGTTCTTCCGGCCAATCATGAATCCTGTAAATTAGTGAATCTTGCTCTTTTATACAACAGACAAGACCAATGTAACCTTTGCTGCCTTGTGAAGATTTTCTTAATTCGGTGTCAGGACTTTACAGACGTCAGACACCTCTGTTCCCCAATAGTTAGAGTAACAAAACAGCATGGCTTGCTGTTTATTGAAATTTGTCGGGAGAATCAATTGATTTTATAAAGAGTCGGTGCTTATATTTAAATACTCAAAAATTTATTAGAGAAATATAATTCATGATTATCAAAACTATAATAAACCCGGATGTAATAAAAAATCTAAACGAGGAACAATTGGATGCACTAGTATACAATAAAGCAATTGATAAATATCTGGGCACATTTGGTGAACGTCTGTCTAACAGTGCTCAAGACAACGCATTGCTTGAGATGCTTGCATGTTCTGTATTCAACACTGAGGTCTGTAACGGAGGTTTTGATCAGTTTTTTTTAAATGCTGCAGATTTAACACAGGCGGCGATAAAAGGCTTGATGAATATCAAAGCGGAGGCACATTGTAATTTATTAATAACTGCTGTGAAAATTTATCAGGAGCAAAAGGAACTGTACGAAAACAAACGAAACCCGAATTTTGATCCTTTAGACAAACAATATTATCAATTAAACGACTTAGAAAATTATCGCCGGAAGTTCATACGAGAAAATATTGAAATATTCTTCGACTAAACGTAATCGAAAAAGCCTCTTTTTATGAAAACGAAGAGAGAAACTTCTTTTTTATTACAGTCCCTCCCGCTACCAAAAAGTAATAGAAAATTGTTGGCGCATCAACACCAACCATTCTATCTTTTAAACAAACTGTTTTCCGTTATACTTTCTTCAACTCCGATTTTCTGTTCTTTTGTATGTGATTCCAACTGGCAAGTAAAAACCCAAAGGTCATCACCAATATACCCAACCACAACACATTAATAGCCGGGAACTGGTAGGCTTTTAACGTAACATATTCCAGTATAGCATTGCTTTCTTTCACACCTAAATTAATTCCATCTGCATCGGCTCCTTTAAATGCCAATACCAGGCTTTGTGAAATAACGGTATCGGCCACCGGCATAATATTGTTACCACGCAAAATAAGCAACGGCTCTGCACTGTACTTGCTGCTGTCTTTTGCATATACGGTTACAGATGCTGCAAATACAGAATCGGTAGACTCGTACGGAATATTTTTACGTGTAATTGTACGTCCAACATTATCCAGCACCATAAATCCTTGCGAATAAAATACCGTATCGCCGGGTTGCAACTTATGATCTTTGAAGGTGGCAGTATCCTTATTCTTTTCTTTGTTCGGCAACGAAGTAATGTACGTAAACACATCCTTATGCAGGTAATGTTTACTGTCGGGATTGGCCATAATACCTTCGTTTCCTTTAAAGTTTACAAAAGCATCGGGGTACAAGGTGAAGCCTTCGTTTTTATCCTTGTACTGAAAATGAATTTTAAAATACTGCTTGGGATCAGAAGGATGTGTTGAATCGCCCTGAAACGTAACCATGTACTTGCCCATATCGGTGGCAATACCTTTTACCAACGTTAGATTCTCAGCCGGATTTTCCTTGCTCTGCTCTCCAAAATTCACCATAATACCGCTGGTGTTCCAGCTCAATACTTCTTTCTTGGATGCAGAAATAAGAATACCCAGCAATGTTAAACCAAAACCAACGTGCGCAATTGATGCACCGGCTTTGATCATTTTTCCTTTAATACCTGTAACAATGTACATGGCATTGGCCACCACTGCGTATACCGATGCAAAAATGCTGAGGTGAATAGCTGCTAAAAATCCAATACCGTATTTGTTGTAATTGATATCGCCCCAGATACTGATGCTGAGGGATGCTGCCAATGCAATGACCGTTGGCAACCAGATTGATTTGATGAATGCATTACCTGCAGTTTGTTTATACTTGAGGTATTGGCTGATGGATGTAAGCACCGCAATAACAAACGAAAACAGGATAAGTACTTTGTTATACGAATACTCAATATCCTGCGCCGGTGCATACTTGGTACCAAAAATTTTATTTACTACCGGCAAGGAAGTTTTTCCGATGATGAACAAGGCCGAAATAAAGAACAACAATGAACCAACAAACAACCAAAACTCTCTTGAGCTGATAACTTCTTCTTTTACCACTGTTGGAATTTGTTTGTAACGCATGCCAAACAACAACAGCGAAGGGATTACAAAAATTAAAAGGAAGGTAAGCAACTGTGCATTCATTCCTAAATCGGTAAACGCATGTACACTTGTATCGCCTAAAATACCACTGCGGGTTAAGAAAGTAGAATAAATGATGAACAGATGCTGTAAAATAAAAAACAGGAAAGTTGCCCTTAAGGAATGACCTGTATGTTTATATGCAATGAGCGTGTGTATACCGCAAATAGAAATCAACCACGGTACAAGCGAGGCATTTTCTACCGGATCCCATGCCCAGTAACCGCCAAAGGTTAAACTTTCGTAAGCCCATGCTGCACCCATCATAATACCCAGTCCTAAAATACCGGCGCTGAAAATGGCCCATGGACGTGCAGGTAAAACCCAGCCGTTGTAGTCTTTCTTCCAAAGACCTGCAATGGCAAATGCAAACGGAATGAGTGTGCTGGCAAAGCCGAGGAATAAAACCGGCGGATGAATCACCATCCAGTAGTTCTGTAATAAAGGATTGAGGCCGTTGCCGTCACGTATAAAACTCAGATAATCGTTCCGTAAATGCCCTTCTGCATCAAACCCGATCGGGAACTGATCGGGGCTCAGCATCCCATCATTCCGCATCAAAATAAATGGATTACTTCCTACTTTTAAATCGAAGAAATAAATACCTAATACCATCGTAGCTAATGCAAACTGCATAAAACTTACAGTGGTCATTACCGGTGCTTCCCATTTCTTTTCCCTCAAAATGATAATGCCGCCAAGGATACAATGCCAGAAACTCCAAAGCAGGAAGCTCCCCTCCTGTCCTTCCCAGAAACAGGCAAGAATGTATTGCATGGGCAACTGGTAATTGCTGTGCTGCCATGCATATTTATACTCGAACCGGTGATTAGAGATAATAAAATACAGTGCAATGAAAATGCCGACAACCGAAATAATTTCAGCCAGGAAAGCTCCTCTGGCAATTCGTTTCCAGCTCTGCTGTTCCGAAGGAATTTGCGACTGCGTTGCTTTAAAATATGCGATGGTGGCTAATAAAGAAGCTACAAAAGATACAATAGCCAGAAAAGTTCCAATTTGTCCGGGTAATAGCTGCTCGCCTGAATATGGCATGTTAGGTTGATTAGTTCAGTTTCTTGAAATACGTTCTCAATTACTCCACGGTTGTTGGTTATTTTGCCGCCGTGCTGATTTTTGCCTTTTCTTCTTTGTACTTACTGGGGCATTTAATCAAAATATCATCGCAGAGAAAAGCACTGTCGGTCATCTTTCCTTTCAGCACCATCCGTTCGCTACGCTCCATGTCTGTCGGTGGTTTTCCTTTCATGTATACCACTTTGGTAGTGCCGCCCAACGAATCAACTACATGAAAGCTCAAATAGTTGGGATTTTTGAGTGCATCGTATTCGATGTGCTTCCCATTTGCCGTATCAAGCTTGGCAATTAAATGTAAAAACTTGCCGGGTTTTGCTTTAGCTGAATCGATGGTATCGTAGGTTGAAAGATCGCCCATCATGCTAATCAGAATACCAATTCCAACAGCAATAACCACTAAAATCAAAATATGTGAGGTCTTCATGTTTCTCTGCTGCTTTGTTTGCAGCGCAAAGTTAGCCCAAAACAAGTTTCGGAACTGTGCTAAAAACATAATTAGCAGGAAGAAAGAATGAAACAGGAAATTTTAACAATTGGGCGGCAAACGATTTCGATTCTGTCCAAAATTACCATCAAGGCAAATCTCCCCTCCAACTTATTTACGCAGAACTTAGGCTTTAATACCTAGAAACGCTGTAAGTACACCCTATTTTTTGAAAATGACAGGCAGATAAAGCACGAATCGTTGGCACATCATTTTACTTTTATATTGTAAAAAAATGACGATCCAATAGTCCTTGAAAACCAAATCCTTTATCCGGTACACAGACCATTTAGTGTATTGAAAAGTCTAAGGCTTCAATCGAAACAGGAAAACGGACAAAAGAACTGAAAAACTTTGAGGCCAACAGCTCCCCCAACCCAGTGTTGGGGGTTTTTAAAATTGTCTGTTTTCTATTTACTGCAAAATTTACCGAATCGCTTTTCGTAATATGAGCCTTTTAAAAAACAAATCAAACAGCAGTATTACCACGCTTTCATTTGCATTAAGTATGCTAACCGGCATTATTGCGTGCATGGTGATTTTAAGTTGGATATTTGATACGCTGCCACTCATATCGCTTAAAGGTGATAAAACAATCATTAAACTAAATACAGGCATTTGTTTTTTGTTGGCGGTTGTGTCGCTTAATTTATCAGCCTATGATAAATATAAAAAAGCGGGTATTATTCTTTCACTATTTATTATCTTGTTCAATCTGCTTAGCCTCAGTCAATATTTTTTCAATTACCAGCTCGGCATTGATGAGTTTTTTATAAAGGATCATTTTACTCCTATCGAAAACTACCCGGGAAGAATGACCATTAATACCTCGATCTTTTTTATTACCACCTCCTTTTTTATCATCAGCATAGCACTCAAGTTAAAACCCAAAACTGTGGAACTGTTGATGCCTCCTTTTTGGGCTTCAACAGTTTTATCGTTTATTGCTTACAGTTACGCCGTTGCAAATTCAGGATTTTTCCCTAGCCACCACGATTTATCGCCGGTTATGGTAACAGGTTCTTTTGTCTTTGCCACCGCCATCCTTTTTTATCGAACAGATGAAGGCTTTCTGGCACCTTTTACAAAAAATACAGAGGCGGCAAAACTTACCAGTCGTATGCTTATTTACGGCATCATACTGACGGGTATTTTTTCCTGGCTGCGTTTAAGAGGAGAGCTCAGCGGATTGTTACAGCATGATATTGGTATTGTTCTCATGGCAGGAGCATACATCCTTATCATTATGTACTTTACAAAAACCACAACAGTTAAACTCAATGATCTTGAACAGAGTTTAAAAAAAGAAAAGGCGCTGTCTGAGCAAATCGTTAATAATTTACCAGCGATCTTTTTTGTAACCGATAAAAATAACAGGTTTATTCGCTTTAACAGAAATCTTATCGATGCTTCCAGGTGCAGCAAAGAAGAATTAGAACAAATGACGCCTCATGATTTTTTCCCTGAAAACGAAAGAGCCACAATTGATCAGTATATCACAGATATCAAAGAAAAAGGATTAATGACGATTGAAACTCCTTTAACAGACAAGGACGGTGAAACAGAACCATTCCTTTTTAAAACAACTTGTATTGAATACAATGGCGAGCAATGTTTAATCGGTACAGGTATCAATATTTCAGAGCGTAAAAAAGCGGAGCAGGAAATTAAACTTTTAAACAACCAATTAAGAAGTTTAAGTAATCACCTCGATAATATACGGGAAGATGAACGCACCTCCATTGCCCGTGAAATACATGATGAGCTGGGGCAGCAGCTGACGGTTTTTAAAATTAACCTCGCCTGGCTTAAATCGTTACCAACAGTAGAAGAAGTGGAACGTGAAAATTTAACCACCGAAATGCTGGCGTTAACCGAAAGCATGATTCATTCAATAAGACGCATAGCTCACGACCTGCGTCCGCCTGCCTTGGAAGATCTTGGATTGGCAGAAGCACTTCGCATCTACTCCGAAGAATTTGAGTTACGTACAGGAATACCGATTCACTTTTTTACAGAACTGGATATGCTTGAACTTTCTGCAGATACAAGCAAAGCGTTGTACCGTATTTATCAGGAAAGTCTTACTAATGTTGCACGTTATGCTGATGCTACACAGGTAGAAGCCTCCCTTGACCTGGAAGATGACCAAATCATCCTTTCAATTTCCGATAACGGGGTTGGTTTTAATACAGAAGAACTGATTCATAAAAAAACACTCGGCATTATCGGTATGCGTGAACGGGCGGTAATGATTGGCGGGAAGTTTGAACTGCTAAGTAAACCTAATCGGGGAACAACCGTTTTAGTTACATTACCACTTAACCAATATATTGACGCAGAAGAAAAAGAATACAACTCACAAACAGCCTGATCGATAGTACATTTTGTAAAAGAGCATAGACTTTATTTGAATGTTTATATTGTAATTCTTAAACAAAACAGGTCTTTCACAGTTTTTGTGCAAAACTTTCCATGCAACTAACCACAGTTAATCTGCAGTCTATTACCTTTGCATCCGTTTTCTAAAAAACAACGATCATGATTGATCTTTCCGGGTTCGACCCTAACGGGGCCGGTAACCCCAACAACAATGTATTTGGTCTTCCTTTTACGGAAGAAGACGCAGCACTGGTGATACTACCCGTTCCATGGGAGGTAACCGTGAGTTATAAAGCAGGAACCGCCCGGGCTCCCGAACATATTTTCCGGGCCAGTTTACAGGTTGATTTGCATGATAATGATACTTCCGATGCATGGCGTCAGGGTATTTACATGCGTGATGTAGATCGCAGCATACTTCTAAAAAGCGATTATTTACGAAAAGAAGCCGAGCTCTATATTAATTATATTGCCCAGGGCGAAAATGTAAACGACAACAAGTTCATGTGCAAAACGCTTAAAGAAGTAAATGCCGGTGGCTTGTTTCTGAACGATTGGGTATATCATCAAACCAAAGAATTACTGGCGAAAGGCAAACTGGTAGCATTACTCGGTGGCGATCACAGCACACCTTTAGGTTACTATAAAGCCATTGCAGAAAAGCATGGGAGTTTTGGCATTTTGCAAATTGATGCACACCTCGATTTACGTAAATCGTACGAAGGGTTCATTTATTCGCATGCCTCTGTTATGTACAATGCCTTGAACGAGGTGCCGGAGCTGGAAAAGCTGGTACAGGTTGCGGTAAGAGATTATGGTGATGATGAATTACAATTGGTAGAAAACAGCAATAACCGCATTGTTGTGTTCTTCGACAGGGCAATGAAAGAGCGATTGTACGAAGGTGAAATCTGGAAAAAAATTGCCGACGAAATTGTGGAGCAGTTGCCGGAAAAAGTTTACATCAGTTTCGATATTGACGGACTTGATCCGAAATTATGCCCACATACCGGCACACCTGTAATGGGAGGCCTGGAAACCGAACAACTTTTTTATCTCTTCAGAAAAATTCTTACCAGCGGCCGCAAGTTTATTGGCTTCGATTTAAACGAAGTTGGTGTAAGTACCACCGAATGGGACGAAAATGTTGGCGCCCGGGTATTGTATAAGCTCTGTAATCTTCTGCTCTCCTCGAATAAAAACTGAGCAGATTAATTTATTCTTTATTGAAAGAATCATACAACAAGTATGGTCCTTTTTTGCACTTATATATTAAAAAAAAGCCAACCCTGAAAAGAGTCGGCCGTTGCTAACCTATGAAAAACACCTACTGCAAGTGTACACAAAAAATATCCGTAAATGCAACATTTGCGAAAATAAATTTTAGAGTCTTATTGCGCAATCGATTGCGCCTTTACATTATTTCTTACGCTAAACAGAGAACGTATATAATTTCATGAGCCAGTTCAGAGGTGAAAAAGCTAACTAAATAGATATTATACGCAATATAAAAGCTCATGCTTTACTACTGTTTTTAATGAGTACATACACTTATTTTATTCAAAAAAGAAAATTAAACTTACGAATATTAGTAAATTTTGTAAACTTCCATCGAACATTGCTTTAATTGTTTTTTAACTTAGTAAGTAATCTGTAAAACACCCTCAGTAGCTGAAAAAAACTACAGAAGACGATATAACCAAAAATGACAAACCCCATCAACAGAGCGATGACCTTAGCGATAGTATTGCTAACCCTGGCAGTTTCAGCGGTTACCATAATTTCTATCTGGCAATCGCAACGCATCAAAGCCTTTAATGCAGAAATTACCCAATTTGAAGAAAACAGGTACCTGATGCAACAGCTTACCATGGCTGTACTGGATAACGAAACAGGTGCACGTGGCTTTGTTATTACAGGTAAAAGAAATTTCCTGGCTCCCATGATTTCTTCTGAACGCAAACTGGATGAATTACGCATCATACTTACCAAACGTACCAAAACACCCGAATTAATCACTCTACTCAACGATTCCTTAGGTCCGTATATCGATTTACGTAAAGAGTTTTCGTGGCAGATGGTTGCATTAGTAAATAATGGAAAGTATGAAGATGCCAGAAAACTTGTTCTGAGTGGTGTGGGAAAACATTATACAGATGAAGCCCGAAGACTTGCGAATAAAATTGACAGTATCCGAAACGAAATATTAGACCAGAAACGAAAAGAGAACGAAGCATTTATCAGGGATCTGAGCCGTTTCCTGATCCTTATCCTCATTATCATTCTTGTTATTTCTGCTTTTAACTTCCGTCAGCTCGCAAAAATTTATAAAAAACAAAAACAAACCGAGCTGCGACTAAGGCAAAACGAACAGCTCTACGCTGCTCTTTTCTATAAGAGCCCGATTGCAAAATGGATTGTATCGCCACAGGATAGTGTGATGATTGATGTTAACGACAGTTTTTGTAACATGTTTGCTGTTAAACGTGAAGATATTGTTGGCAAAACAACAACTGAAACAGGCATCAGCAATTCGCCCGAAATAAAAGAAAGTGTTATTAAGCACATTAAAGAAAAAGGATTTGTCCGCAACCTTGAATACAAAGCAACCCTCCCGAACGGCGAAATCAAATGGGTATCAATGAGCATTGACCCGATTAAGCTCGATGGTAAAGATTGCTTTGTAGGAGCTTCGGCAGATATTACTGCGATTAAACAAAATGAAGCAGTAATTGCAAACATGAATGCCGAACTGGAGCGAAAAGTACAGGAAAAAACAGCTGAAATACGGGAAAACGAACAGAAGCTGCAGGCTTTAAACGAAACACTGGAACACCTTGTAGAAAAACGGACCGAACAATTAACCAAAGCAAACAAAGAAATGGAAGCGTTCAGCTATTCTGTTTCACACGATTTACGGGCACCCTTGCGGGGCATTATTGGCTTTACCAATATTATACAGGAAGATTATGGTGCTGCCATGCAGGAAGAAGAGAAAAGACTTTTTGCGATAATTAAGAAGAATACAGAAAAGATGGGTAACTTAATTGACGACTTACTCGATTTTTCCCGACTCGGACGCAAAGAAATAACCAAAACACCCATTAATACAGCACAAATGGTCAAAGAACTGATTGAAGACATCAGCCGTATTAATCCAAACGCAGATGCCATTGAGTGGGTGGTAGCACCTTTACCTGCAGCACATGCCGATCTGTCAACCATTCGACAAGTTTGGGCGAACCTCCTTTCAAATGCAGTGAAATACAGTAAAGTAAATGCAAAACCCCGCATCGAAATCGGCAGTTACGCCGCAGATAATCAAACCGTATTTTTTGTAAAAGATAATGGCGTGGGCTTTGATGAGAAATATAAAGACAAACTCTTTCATGTATTTCAACGACTGCACAGCGAAACCGAGTTTGAAGGTACAGGTATCGGGCTGGCGTTGGTTGATAAAATTATTTCAAGGCACGATGGAAAAGTGTGGGCCACCGGAGAAATAAATAAAGGCGCTACATTTTATTTTTCATTACCATAACCAGGCATATGCTAACAAGAACAGTAGAAATTTTATTAGTAGAAGACAGCATCAACGATGCAGAATTAACGATCCGGGAAATGAAAAAACACAACCTGGCGAATGATCTTTTTCATGTAAAAGACGGCGAAGAGGCCCTCGATTACATATTCGGTAAAGGCAGTTTTGCCAACCGGCTGATTGAACACCGGCCCAAACTTGTGCTGCTCGATATTCAGATGCCCAAGATAAACGGTATTGAAGTACTGCAGCAGATTAAATCGGATGATCGTACAAGAACCATTCCGGTGGTGATGCTTACCTCTTCAAAAGAAGATCCGGATATTAAACGCTGCTATGAACTGGGTGCCAACAGTTATATTGTAAAACCTGTAAACTTCGAAGCATTTACAGCTGCAATAAGAAGTATTCATTATTACTGGCTGCTGCTAAACGAACCGCCGGTAAAATAAACCTGCCGTAATGATTGAACCTATACACATATTAATATTGGAAGATAATCCGATGGATGCGGAGCTGATGATTCGTGCCCTGAAGAAAGAAGGATTGCAGTTCACCCATACCATTGTAGATAACAGGAACGATTTTATTGAAGCGCTGAGCAACGAAACGTTCGATTTGATTTTATCGGACAATTCGTTACCTCAATTCGATGCCACCGAAGCGGTGCAAATTGTACGAAAAAGTTTTCCGTACCTGCCCTTTATCCTCGTAACCGGAACCGTAAACGAAGACTTTGTCATCAGCATCATGAAACTTGGTATTGATGATTATATTTTAAAAGACCGCTTAACCCGTTTACCTTCTGCCATTGCAAATGCAATAGAAAGCAGAAAGAACCTGCAAAAAAAATTACAGGCTGAAAAAGAATTAATAAAAAGCGAAGCAAAATATCGTTTTCTGATAGAGCGTATCCGTAAAGGTATTTATGCGCTTGATACAGAATGGCGTGTCTTGTACATGAACAACCAGGCAGCCCAGTTATTTAACTGCGACCCCGAAAAAATTATTGGCAAAAACATGTGGGAAGAGTTCCCGCACCTGAAAGGCAATAAGTTTTACCTGGCCTACCAGGATGCCATGAGATTGCAAAAAGAAGTACATCTTGAAGGTTATTCTGAAGATTATAAAAAAATTTTCAGCGTAAATGCATATCCATCCAACGAGGGAATTGTTATTACATATGATGACATCACTGAACAAAAAAAGATCGAAAAAGCATACGATAAAAGCCAGGAAGAATACCGGGATATGGTAGCACGCATCAGCGACGCTTTTATTTCATTGGATAAAAATTTCAACTACGTTTTCCTGAATAAACAAGCCGGAGAATTGATTCGCAAAAACCCGGAAGATCTAATTGGAAAAAACGTATGGGAGGTATTTCCAGACGCTATCGGTAGTAACACCTATCATGCGTTTCACAAGGCATTAAAAACTCAAAAAAATATCCGGAATATCGATTACTACCCTCCTCTGGATCTTTGGCAGGAAAATCATATCTATCCTTCAGAAAACGGCTTGTCAATTTTCATTCGGGATATTTCGGAAGAAAAAAGAAAAGACCTGGCTATACAGAAAAGCCAGGAGCAATACAAAGAAATGGTTGAACGCATTACCGATGGTTTTTATTCCTTAGATCGTGAATGCAGATATTTATTTCTGAACGATAAAGCCTGCGATATTATACAGCATACCCGTGAGGAAGTGTTAGGTAAAACGGTATGGGATATTTTTCCTGACCTCGTTGGTTCTGCTGTCTACAAAGCATTTATGAAAGCGCTGGATGAACAGGTGTACGTGCAACTTACCGAACACTATGAGGCAGCGGGTATTTGGAATGATATACATGTTTATCCATCGAACGAAGGCTTATCCGTTTTTGTAAGCGACATCAGCGAAAAAATGAAAAATGAAATCGCTGCAAAAGAAAGTGAGGAAGTTAGAAACCTGATTATGAGCTCTGCCCTTGATGCAATTGTTTGCGTAAACAACGAAAACAAATTTATTTTCTGGAATAAACGGGCAGAAGAATTGTTTGGGTGGACTTTTGAGGAAATAAAGAATGAAACACTTACAACAACAATTGTGCCTCTACAACACCGTCATAATCATGAACACGCCATGGAGCGTTACTTTGTAACCGGTGAAAAAAAGGTATCGGGCAGGATGCTGGAACTTACGGCACTGAAAAAATCCGGCAAAGAGTTTCCGATTGAACTGTTTATGATTCCTATTAAAACCGGCAAAACAGAATTCTTTTGTGCTTTTATCAGAGACATCTCCGAACGGAAAATCCTGGAACGTAAGCTCCTCGATCAACAGAAAAAAGCAGCAAAAGAAATTACCGCCACGGCAATTGATGCGCAGGAAAAAGAACGGAATTTCATTGGCCAGGAATTACACGATAACATTAACCAGATTTTGGTTGGCACAAAGATGATGTTACAGATGACCATGTCGGATGTTGAAAAAAACAAACATTTGCTGACGAATTGTATTGAAAGCCTGAACGAAGTGATTGTTGAAAACAGGAAACTGGCACACGAAATGGTTACACCCAATCTTGAGCAGGAATCGGTACTATCTATGTTACAAACACTCGTTGAAAACATGTTTATCGGATCGAACCCGAAAGTAACGGTAAGCGTTGCACAGGATGCTGAAGAAAAGCTGAATAACAAACAAAAACTTACACTCTACCGTATTGCCCAGGAACAATGCGCCAATATTCTTAAATACGCAAACGCCGGCCAGGTTGATATAAGCGTAACAATAAAAGACGACCGGGTTCGTCTCATTATAAAAGATGATGGACAGGGCATGGATGCAACCAAAAAAGTAAATGGCATCGGCTTGCGTAACATCAACAGCCGTTTAAGTATCTACAACGGAAGCTCCGAAATTACAACAGCACCCGGTGAGGGTTTTACACTGGTTGTTCATTTACCGGTTTAACAGCGCCCATAAGTATTCAATGTATTATACAGATAAACAGTTTGATTTAACTGTATCTTTATATTGTTATGACAGCGTATAAGATTCCGATTTTTTTTGAGCCGTTCGAAAAACAAAAAAAAGCAGCCCGCCTGCTGCACTTGCTTGCCGGCTTTCTGATGATTGCCAACGCCTGGGGCGATTTTAAGAACCCAACTCCTAACCTCGTTTTTATTGTGGTGCAAATTGCCACTGCATTAATCATCATCAGCTATGCGTTTTCAGGAAAAAAATGGTCTGCTAATCAAAATACTTCAAACGGACTTATCCGCTTGCTTGCAGCTGCCGTTTTATTCTACGCTTCTTCTTATTTTCTCAACATAAACGATAGCCTCCGTGCAGTGCTGCAGGTATTTGGTGCACTGGGTTTATTGTTGCTGTTCTTTACCGAACGCAAAATCTTTAAACCCTGCGAGGTAATCATTGATGAAAAAGGGGTACATACCCCGGCTAATTTAAAAGATCGCCTCATTGAATGGAAAGATGTTGACAACATGCTCATAAAAAACGATTTTGTTTCCATTAATACGGTTCAAAACCACTTCATTCAATACGAAACCGGTGCCGTACTTAGCGAACTGCAAATGGATGAAGTAAACGCTTACTGCAGGGAGAAGTTTACGAAAAGCTGATTTTGGTCTATATTTACCGGGTTGAAAAAACTCATCTGCATATTATTCCTGGGAGCTTATCTTATTTCATCGACTGAATTACGTCAGCTGTTGAAGTTCCCCCTGTTAATGCAGCATTATGCAGAGCATCGCCAGCAGGATCATTCGCTGAGCCTCATTGGTTTTCTTGCCATGCATTACAACGATGAAGATATTATCGATCTCGATTACAGCAAGGATCAGCAATTACCTTTCAAATCAAAAACAGGTTATACAGGTGCTGTGTTAAGCATTGGCGTTCCGGCTACCTTTTTTGTTGCCGCACCCAAACCCGTACACGCCTTAACAGTAGAACGGTTTATTCCGAACGATGATTTTATATCGGCTGTTTATCTCTCCTCCATCTGGCAGCCTCCCCGCTCCTGCTGATGCATATTCATTTCCGTTTTCTGTAACACACTACCGCTTTGCACAGGCAAAGCAGCGGTGCTATTGTTGATTTATTTAAACAGCTATTTACATGCTGAATGCAATCATCCGTTTTTCTGTAAACAATAAACTCATTATTGGTTTGTTTGTAGCGGTCCTCATCGGTTATGGCAGCTACGAGTTTACCAAACTTCCTATTGATGCTGTTCCGGATATTACCAATAACCAGGTGCAGGTAATTACTGTTGCTCCCTCACTCGGTGCAACGGATATCGAACGCCTCGTCACCTTCCCCATTGAACTGGCGAACAATAATATTTCCGGGTTGCAGGAGATCCGCAGCTTTTCCCGCTTTGGCTTATCACTTGTAACCATTGTATTTAACGACGATATTGATATTTACTGGGCCCGGCAGCAGGTAGCCGAACGATTACAACAGGTAAAAGATGAAATACCCCAAGGCATCGGTTCCATTTCATTGGCACCTGTAACAACAGGCTTGGGTGAAATTTACCAGTACACCGTTCGACCAAAGAAAGGCTATGAAAACAAATACGACGCCATGGAATTACGCACTATCCAGGACTGGATTGTTCGCAGGCAGTTGCTGGGCGTAAAAGGCGTAGCCGATGTAAGCAGCTTCGGTGGCCGTTTAAAGCAATATGAAATTGCAGTTGATCCCAACAAGCTGCAATCGCTGGGTATTACTATGAGCGATGTATTTACGGCATTGGAAAAAAGCAACCAGAACACAGGCGGTGCGTATATTGAAAAAGGCCCAACGGTCTTGTATATCCGCAGCGAAGGTTTGGTGGGAAGTATAGAAGATATCCAATCAACCTTCATTAAAAATACATCTGCAGGTACGCCTTTGTTTGTGCGTGATGTGGCTGATGTTCGCTTTGGACAAGCCACACGTTTTGGTGCGCTTACCTATAACGATGAAGGTGAAGTTGCCGGCGCTGTTGTAATGATGCTGAAAGGTGCCAACAGCAGCGAAGTGATTAAAAATGTAAAAGAGCGTGTTGCACAAATTCAAAAATCGTTGCCCGAAGGCGTCATCATTGAACCCTTCCTCGACCGTACTAAAATGGTGAACAACGCCATTGGCACTGTAAAAACAAATTTGATTGAAGGTGCATTGATTGTACTGTTTGTTCTCATTATTTTTCTAGGAAACTTACGAGCAGGCTTTTTGGTTGCATCCGTTATACCGCTGGCGATGTTGTTTGCTGTAATTATGATGAACATGTTTGGTGTGATTGGTAACCTGATGAGCTTAGGTGCACTCGATTTTGGTTTGATCGTTGATGGTGCCGTGTTTATTGTGGAAGCAGTATTGCATCAGCTTACACACAGCAAACACTTTGCGCATGTAAACAAACTATCGCAGCACCAGATGAACGAAGAAGTAAGTGCAGCTTCGGGTAAAATGGCCCGCAGTGTAGTGTTTGGTCAAATCATTATTCTTATTGTTTACCTGCCCACCTTTACGTTGCAGGGTATTGAAGGGAAAATGTTCATTCCCATGGCGCAGACCATTGCGTTTGCATTGCTTGGCGCATTCATTCTTTCGCTCACCTATGTACCCATGATGAGTTCGCTCATTATGAGCCGGAAGCTCACACACAAGAAAACATTTGCAGATAAGATGATGGAGTTCCTGGAATTTCATTATCAGAAAGCACTCAACAAAGTGTTGAATATTTCGAAATGGGTGATTGCAGCATCAGTAATTCTATTTGCCGTTTCTGTATTTGTGTTAACCACATTGGGTGGCGAATTTATTCCGGCATTGGAAGAAGGCGATTTTGCAGTTGAAACAAGAGTGTTAACCGGCAGCAATCTCAACACTACCATTGAACGCACACAGAAAGCTGCACATATCTTAAAATCACAATTCCCTGAAGTAGAACAGGTGGTCACCAAAATCGGCAGTGGCGAAATTCCCACCGATCCCATGCCGATGGAAGCTGCGGATATGATGGTGATTTTAAAAGACAAAAAAGAATGGACCTCTGCAGAAAACTTTGATGACCTGGCAGATAAAATGAGTAAAGCAGTTTCGGTTGTGCCCGGCATTACCGTAAGTTTTCAATTTCCTGTACAGATGCGTTTTAATGAACTGATGACGGGTGCCAAGCAAGATGTGGTGTGTAAAATATTTGGCGAGAACATTGATACGCTGGCGCACTATGCACAACAGTTAGGCAATTTGGTTTCATCGGTACAAGGCTCTAAAAATTTATATGTTGAACCTGTTTCGGGTATGCCCCAGATCATTATCGAATACAACCGTGCTGCTATTTCGCAATATGGATTGAACATCAGCGATGTCAATCACATCATCAACACAGGTCTGGCTGGCGAATCCACCGGCTTCGTGTATGAAGGTGAAAAGCGTTTTGACATGGTAGTGCGATTGAGCGGTGAGAAACGTAAAAACATTGAAGACATACAAAACCTGTTGATACCGGTGAAAGGTGGCACACAGGTGCCGTTATACCAATTGGCAAACGTAGAAATTAAAGAAGGCCCTAACCAGATACAACGTGAAGATGCTAAGCGCAGAATCATTGTTGGCTTTAATGTGGGCGACAGAGATGTGCAATCGATCGTAAACGAACTGCAGCAAAAAGTAGAAGCGAAAATGAAACTGCCTGCCGGTTATTATGTAACCTATGGTGGTGCATTCGAAAATCTCAATGCTGCAAAAGCAAGATTAGCCATTGCAGTACCTGTAGCACTGCTGCTCATCTTCTTATTATTGTTCTTCTCCTTCAATTCTATTAAACAAGGTCTGTTGATTTATTCGGCGATTCCGTTATCGGCAACCGGTGGCATTTTCGCATTGGCATTGCGTGATATGCCGTTCAGTATTTCTGCAGGTGTGGGCTTTATCGCCTTGTTTGGTGTAGCAGTATTAAATGGCATTGTATTGATCTCCGAATTCAATCGCCTGCGTGATGAAGGCTGGACCGATCCACGAAAGATTGCTGTGATGGGAACAAAAATCCGTTTACGTCCGGTGTTGATGACTGCCTTTGTAGCATCCTTTGGTATTTTACCCATGGCACTCAGCACAGGTGCCGGTGCAGAAGTGCAACGTCCATTAGCAACCGTATTGATCGGTGGTTTACTCGTAGCCACTTTCTTAACCCTGTTTGTATTGCCAAGCTTATATGTTCTTTTTGAAAAAGGAACTGAAAAACGGAAAAAGAAAAAAGCCATGAAAAAAGCAGCATCAATGATTGTGTCGTTATTATCTGTTGCCGGAGCAACAGCACAAACACCGATTACATTGCAGGCATCCATTGACACTGCCTTAAAAAACAATCTGCAGGTGAAGCAGGAGAAGTTAGTAACGGAGTACAAAAAAATGCTCATTGGTTCTGCTGCTGCAGTGCCGCAAACAACGGTATCGGCAGAGGTTGGACAGTTCAACAGTATTTACAACGATACACGATTCGGGCTTTCACAATCGTTCAACTTTCCGAAAGTGTACAACACCCAAAAAACATTCTTAACCGAAGAATGGAAGAACAATGTGTTGTTTGTTGCAGTGAAGGAAGCCGAGTTGAAACGGGATGTAACAACTGCATTCTATCATCTCTTATACCTGCAGCAAAAAGCACAACTGTTACAGGAAGCCGATAGTTTGTACAGTGCATTTTATCGTTTAACCGAATTGCGTTTACAAAAAGGCGAAAGCAATGTGCTGGAAAAAGCAACAGCCGAAACACAGTTGGGACAAATTCGTTTGCAACGGCAGCAGTTGCAAAAAGACCAGGCACTTGTACAATTGCAGTTCCAGCTATTACTCAACTCAACAACAACGTTTACTGTATCCACAAAAGAATTGAAGCATACAGTTCTGCTTGCACCGGCTGAATTGAGCAATCATCCGAACATTGCGTTCATTAAACAACAGCAACAGATTGCAGCTGCAGCCATTGCCGTAGAAAAAGCAAAGCTCCTCCCCGATCTGTCGCTGGGCTTGTTCAGCACCAGTATACGTGGTACCGGCGCCGATAACAATTTCTATCCTTCATCCTATCGTTTTCAATCGATGCAGGTTGGGATTGGTATTCCTGTTTTTGCCAAAGCACAAAAAGCAAAGATCAACAGTGCAAAATTCAGCAAACAGCTTGCAGCTAACCAGTATGCATTAAGTATAAACGAACTGAATACGCATTATCAATCGGCACAACAACAATACCTCAAGTACAAAGAAAGTGTTGATTATTTTGAAAAGACTGGTCTTCAGAATGCCACGTTGATCTTAACAACCGCCAACAAACAATTCAACAGCGGATTAATCAATTACCTCGAATGGTTTATGTTAATCAACCAGGCAACAGGTATCAAAAACGATTATCTCGAAGCGGTAAAAAATCTCAACGAAAGCAGCATTCAATTAAACTATTACAGCAATCAATAAATTATTCGAAATGAAATACGCACTCATATTATTCAGCACTGCATTATTGTTACAGGCTTGTAGCGGCAAAACAAAAACGGCAGAAGCTACAACCGAACAGACCGTTGAAAGCCTGGTTACATTAACCGATGCGCAATTAAAAAATGCAGCGCTTGAAATAACCAAACTGCAACAGCAGCAAATTTCATCGGTGCTTAAACTCAATGGCAAAATTGATGTGCCGCCGCAGAATATAGTATCCATCAGTGTGCCCATGGGCGGCTATCTCAAATCTACCAAACTCCTGCCCGGTTTGCATGTAAAAAAAGGTGAAGTAATTGCAGTAATTGAAGACCAGCAATACATTCAGCTGCAACAGGATTATTTAACAGCCAAAGCCAAACTTCCTTTTCTTGAAAATGAATACAACCGCCAGAAAGAGCTGAATGAAAGCAAAGCCAGCAGCGATAAAACCTATCAGCAGGCCGAAGCCGAATTCAGAAGCCAGAAAGTATTGGTGAGCGCATTGGCAGAAAAATTAAAACTGGCCGGTATTAACTTAAGCCGTTTAGATGAATCGAATATCACCCGCAGCATCCAGATCTTTTCTCCTATTGATGGATATGTTTCGGCTGTAAACGTTAACATCGGCAAATATGTAGCGCCCACAGATGTGTTGTTCGAACTCATCAACCCAACCGATATACATCTTGCATTGACTGTTTTTGAAAAGGATGTCAACAAACTGTTTATCGGTCAGAAACTGGTTGCGTATACCAATAACGATCCAGCAAATAAACATGATTGCGAAATCTTATTAATCGGTAAAGACCTCAACGATGAACGCAATACCGAAGTGCATTGCCATTTTGATGCATACGATAAAACCCTGATCCCTGGCACGTATATGAACGCCGAAGTGGAAGTAAAAAACAAAGCAGCCTGGGTTGTACCGGAAGATGCGGTGGTGCGTTTCGAAAACAAGCATTATGTGTTTGTAAAAAAATCGGAGAAGCAGTTTGAACTGACCGAAGTGCAGACCGGCATCAGCGAAAAAGGCCTCACCGAAATTTTAAATGGCGAAGCCCTTCAGCAAAAAGAAATTGTCGGCAAAGGTGCTTATACCGTTTTAATGAGTTTGAAAAATAAAGCAGATGATTAACAATCTTTTCTTACACATCTGAAAAAATCCGCATCATTTATGTGGATTTTTTTCAGTACTGCATCTTTTCCTAAAACCTACTGCCATGGCTTCACCACTTTCAGTTTCCATTGTACACCCCTCGTACAATAATTTAAAGAAGATAAGCCCTGTATTGCATTTTCTGGCGGGAGCTGTATTTCTTGCTGCCGGCTCGTATGAGTTCCGCATGGATAACCGTATTACCGCCTTTTGCGAAATCGTGATAGCGTTTGATGTAATAACCGTTGCGTTTCTGCGTGGCTTTGCCGAAGAATCGAGCCGCCTGAATGCGACCTTCCGTTTTATTGAAGTATTGGTTTTTGGCGGCTTGGGTATTCTTACCCTGCTCGATCAGTCGTGGGCTACGGCCGCATTCCTGTTCCTGGCAACGGGCATGTATTACTATGTTTTTCATTGCGAAAAGAAAGTGATCCAGACCGAGCGGGTTTCGGTGCATCACCTGGGTGTAACCATCTCGCATTTCCCCAAGGATAAAGAAATCGAATGGGCACAAATCCAGTCAATGGAAGCCCTGCCCCACAGCATCACCATCCACACCATAAAAAACAAAATTCACGCTCTTGAGTTCAAAAAAGCAATTGCTTTCGACGAACTGGAACAAATTCACGAATTTTGCAGTCATTATCTGAAAAGTGAATAGTGAATGGTCAATGGTGAATAAGCCAAACCGCACATTCACCATTCACAACTTGACAATTCACTATGGCTTTAGATCATTCTCCTTATTTACTTTATTCCGACGGAAACGGAAATATTTTTGAAGACACAACGCTGTATGCTGTTGGGCGTGAAGGCTGGGATGCTTTTCCTGTACCCGAAGAAGACTGGATTGTATTGCCCGATGGCGGCAACCTCTACGAATTACCCGGCCGGAAAGGCATTGGTATTGATGTGGAAACAGGTGAAATGCGTTTGTGCGAAAAAGGCTGGGCAGTAGCTGCCTTTGTTCCGCCGGCACATACCAGTTTGTACTTTGCTGCTTTTGAAAGCGAGCCCGATGCCGAAACACTTCCACTCTTTTGTTATACCGCTGCCGGTTGGCACAACGATCAGTTTTATGTAACGGCTGTGCGTATTGAAGAAGATATTCGTCAGGAATGCAAAGGTTATGATGATGAAAAAATTGAAACCGGTGCCGAAGCTTTGGTAAAAGCCTATCCGCATAACCGTTTAGTGAAGCATTTAATGGAAAACTGTTGCCAAACGTATAACTGTCCTGCCGCCAGAAATTTTGCGATGGGTCGTTGGGAATGCCCGATTCCGATTTCGCCTGCATGTAATGCCAATTGTATCGGATGTATTTCGTTTCAACCGCAGGAAGAAACCATTCAAAGTCCGCAGGATCGTTTAACCTTTAAGCCGACGGCTGAAGAAGTGGTTGAGTTTACAGTGCCACATCTTGAAACAGCCCCCTTCCCGATCGTTTCATTCGGACAAGGTTGCGAAGGCGAACCGTTGTTGATGTGGGAAACCATGCGTGAAGCCATTATCGAAATCCGTAAGCATACCCAAAAGGGCAGCATCAATATCAACACCAACGGCTCGAACCCTGCCGCTGTGAAAGCATTGTGTGAAGTGGGGTTAGACAGTATTCGGGTAAGCACCAACAGTGCACGCAAACATATTTACGAAGCGTACTATCGTCCCAACAACTATACGTTTGAAGATATTGTGGAGAGTTTGAAAGTAGTGAACAGCTTTGGTGGCTGGACCAGCATCAACTATTTTGTGTTCCCGGGTATGACGGATAGTGTGGAAGAGTATGAAGCCTTGCGCAAACTCATTAAAGAAACCGGTTTGAAGATGATCCAGTGGCGCAATTTCAATATTGATCCCGATTGGTATCTCGGTAAACTCGGTGTTACCGACACGGGCGAGATCATGGGTGTAAAACAATTGCAGGAATTGATCCGTGAAGAGTTCCCCGATCTGAAGTTTGGTTATTTCAATCCGCCGATTGAACGCATTAAAGGAAACTACCAGGAAGATTTTGCGCATTGGTAAGCTGAAGAGTTACACAAAGGGCACAGAGGATGCAAAAAGTTCACCAATATTCTTTGCGTTCTTTGTGAACGACTCTGTGTACTTGGTGCTCCAAAAAAATAATCTACGTTTTCTACATAAAGGGTTGTTCCGAAAATGAACAACCCTTTTTCATTCTCATTACTTTCCGTAAGTTGAGTACTGTTTATGCAACGTCCCAACCATATTCTGCCACTCATTGTGTTATCGCAATTTGCAGGCACTTCCTTGTGGTTTAGTGGCAATGCAATTCTTCCAGAGATAAGCAAAACCTTTCAACTGCAGCAAGGTGCATTGGCATTGGTTACATCATCGGTATTAATTGGTTTTATTACCGGCACATTTGTGTATGCGGTATTTGCAATTGCCGACCGGTTTAAACCATCGACAGTGTTTTTTCTTTCGTCGGTATTGGCTGCGCTTGCCAACCTTCTCATTCTACTGCCCGATCTGCAAATCAGCAGTTTAATCCTTTCCCGCTTTCTGGTTGGATTTTTTCTTGCCGGTATTTACCCGGTTGGTATGAAGATCGCTGCCGAATGGTACGAAAAAGGATTGGGCAAAGCATTGGGTTATCTGGTAGGCGCATTGGTGTTGGGCACCGCCTTTCCGCATTTATTAAAACAAGCAGGCTGGGAATATAACTGGCGTGTGGTGTTACTGATGACGTCTTCTTTTGCAACCATCGGTGGATTAGTGATTGTATTGTTCATTCCACGTGGACCGTTTGCCAAAACAAGTCTGCATTATTCGTTTACTGCTTTTCAACAGAGTTTTCGTTTTGCCAATTTCCGTTCGGCATCGTTCGGTTATTTCGGGCATATGTGGGAGTTGTATGCGTTTTGGGCTTTTGTACCGGTGTTACTCACACTCTATGTAAAAAAACAGGAAGCAGCATTGAACGTACCGTTCTGGTCGTTCAGCATTATTGCTGCAGGTGCTGTTGGTTGTGTAGTGGGTGGCTATTTAACCAAACGATACGGCAGTGCAAAGGTGGCGTTTGCTGCTTTGTGTATTTCCTGTGTCTGTTGCATACTGGCTTATTTCAGTTACAATTTACCTGCACACCTGTTTTTATTGTTCATGTTTATTTGGGGCATTGCAGTAGTTGCTGATTCACCTCAATTTTCATCCATTGTTGCGCAAACAGCCGTTGCCGAAAATAAAGGTGCAGCCTTAACCATTGTTACCTGTATCGGTTTTTCCATTACTGTTGCCAGTATCTATTTGCTCAATTATTTGTTTGAAGCATGGCTGCAATCGCCCTGGGTATTGTTGCTGCTGGCACCGGGACCATTGTTTGGTTTGTGGAAATTGTATCCGTTGCTCAAAGAGAAAGCGTTTCAATAAAATTTCAACACAGAGAAAAAGAGTTTGATCAAGTGTATCGATTCATGTAATTCATAATGATTATGCTATTTTGTTTTTAACATTCGGATTCATGCTCTAATTTCTCTAAAACTCTGTTCTCTGTGTTGAAAATGCATTAACAAACCCGCAGGCCGGTATCTTTGCGCCATGAAGGAAGGCAATCAACCAAACGTATCGCTGGGTATTTTACTGGCGGTGGCAGCAACTATTATCTGGAGTGGTAACTTCATCATTGCCCGTGCGGTCATGCATACGATTCCACCTGTTACATTAGCATTCTACCGTTGGTTAACAGCCGTTGTTATTTTAATTCCTATTGCGTGGAAACACATCAAACCGGCCTGGCAAATTGTAAAAGAAAACAAAGCTTATTTTTTCTGGACAGGGTTGACCGGTGTAAGTCTCTTCAACACCTTTGTGTACATCGCCGGGCATAGTTCAACAGCAATTAATCTTGCATTGATCGGCACCACCTCCTCACCCATCATGTCGGTGTTACTCGCTTCTGTTTTTTTGAAAGAACCGATTTCGTGGCGACGCTTACTCGGCATGTTGCTTTGCATTGCAGGCATTCTTTTTCTGTTAAGCAAAGGCGTTTTTCAAAACCTGTTGCACTTACAGTTTAACAAAGGCGATGCGTGGGTATTACTTGGAGCATTAAGCTTTGCGATCTACAATATTTTTACACGTAAACGTCCGGCAGCTATTTCTGCATTGGGCTTTTTGTTTTTTGTATTTCTCATTGGTGCGGTGTTACTTTTTCCTGCTTATGTAGCCGAAGCCACGTATGCCGCACCGGTGCAATGGAGTATGCAAACCGTATTGGTGATTCTTTACCTGGGTGCTGGTGCATCGGTTCTTTCGTTCCTGTTCTGGAACCGATCAATTAAAGAATTAGGTGCAGGACGCACTTCGTTGTTTGGTAACCTCATTCCTATTTTCAGCACCATGGAAGCCGTTGCTATTTTGGGCGAAAAGATCAGCTATATTCATGTTGTGAGTTTCCTGCTGATTGTAGCCGGACTTGCAATTGACAACAGTGCTTTGCTAAAACGAAAATAACAGATGCAGAAAGTCATCATCATTGGCGCAACATCGGGCATTGGCCGTGCATTGGCCGAACGTTTTATCCGTAACGGAGCAATGGTTGGTATTACCGGCCGCAGAAAAAATCTGCTCGATGAACTGCAGCAACAATATCCGCAGCAGGTAAAAACAGCCGTGTTTGATGTTACAGGCAATGAAAACCGAAAGCACCTGCAACAATTAATTGATGAGCTGGGCGGTATGGACATCTTCATCTACAACAGTGGTTTTGGCGACGCAAGCAAAGAACTCAGCTGGGAGTATGATGAACAAACCACCCGCATCAACGTAAACGGTTTTGTAGAAACAACCAACTACGCTTTCAACTATTTTGTGCAGCAGCAACACGGACAGATCGTTGGTATTTCGTCCATTGCATCGTATCGTGGCAGCAGCTGGGCACCTGCTTACAATGCAAGTAAAGCCTATATGAGTAATTATCTTGAAGGCATCAGCATTAAAGCCGGACGGTTAAAAAAGAACATCGTTGTTACCGATATTCAACCCGGTTATGTACAAACAGATATGGCCAAAGGCTCACAATTATTTTGGATTGCGCCGCTACCAAAAGCAACCGATCAAATCTTCAACGCTATCATGCATAAAAAAAGACGTGTGCAGGTAAGCAAACGATGGGTTTTGGTGGCATGGCTGCTGAAGTGGCTTCCATATTCGCTGTATAAGAAGATGGGATAGTGATAATTTAGTTTTTCATTCAATTCTTAACCGAAGCCGAGGCAAGAAGCAGTCTCCCGAATTTTTGTATGCTTCGTAGCAGAAGATTGCTTCGTACCTCGCAAAGACGTTCTTCGAGATTATTCCGTTCCATAAAGACATAAGAATGTAAAGGTTTTCTTAAAGCTTGGTTTATGCTGTGCAATCGGGCACGGTTTTCCATCGTTAAAGAGAAAAGAAGTAATTTCGATGAACCAAGCAATAACCATGAACGCAACAGATAATCAAAAGAATGTAAAAGCAGCAGCAATTACGATTGTAGTGCATGCAGCACTGTTGTTTTTATTTTTCATTATCAGCATTGCAATGGCTGTGCCTGCACCTCCTCCTAAACCAGAAGAAGGTATTGAGGTGAACCTCGGCAACAGCGATATTGGTTTTGGCGATATTGAACCCATGGTTCCCGGCGATCCTGCACCTGAAGTAGCACAGGAAGAAGCAGCTCCTCAACAACAAATCGAACAACCGGTACAGGAAACCGAAAAAGAAGTAAGCGAACGGGATGATCCGGAAGCACCTGAAATAAATAAACCGGCAACTGTTACCAAGCCAACAAAAGTAATTCCGAAAGAAAATCCGCCGGTAACAACACCCAAGCCGGCAACAACAACAGTTGCCAATCCCAAACCCGCACCTCCTCAAAAACCGAAAGCTGTTTATGGCGGTGGCACAGGAGCAGGCGGTAATAATTCCGATACGTATAACAACAGTCGCAACCAGGGTATTGCAGGCGGTACAGGCAATCAGGGCAAACCCGGTGGTAATCCGAACAGCGATAACTATAACGGAAATGGCGGTACAGGTACAAGCGGCGGACCACGTGTAACAAGTGGTAACCGCAAAATCATTAAATACTATTCGTTCTCCGGCGATCTGGATAAAGCAACCATTTATGCCATCATCAGAGTGTCGCCCGAAGGTCGTGGTACATTTGTACGCATTGGTCCACGCTCCACATCGTACAGCCAGGCATATGCTACTGCGATTACCGAATACCTAAGGAATATTCAATTTGATAAAAGTGAGCAGGAATCAACGGTAACGGTACAGTTCAACTTTAAAGTGAACGACTAAATACTTTCATCAACGCATTTACAGGCATCATTCAGTAATTGAATGATGCTTTTTCATTTTAGCACGACTGCACGCACCACCTTTTTTACTGCTCATCAGTGTATTTTACCACTTACTGTATAAGACAAAAACATGACATCCGAACTACATAGTAAATACGAATGTTGCAACGGGTACATCGCTAAAAGGTGGAACAACGTGCTGGTCCATCTGCTCTGCTATCCTTTGTTTACGCTCCGTAAAACCTATATTATGCAAGTACTGGAACAAACTGAATCGAAACAAATGAGCCGTTTCTCTTTGCAACGTATTAAGACCATTGGTTATACCGATGAAATGGACAGCTACAGCAAACGAAGACTGGGCATCTTTAATCTTATTAACTTCTTCGGCTTACTTACCGGCATATTTACCCCGTTGTTGGCATTAAGCAACGATGGTTATCTGCCGCTCACTGCATGGATTGTTGCTGCTGCACCTGCATTCATCAGTTTTGTAGTGTTATACGCCAACTATCACCATCACTACAACTTTGCCATGCTTTGGTATTTTATTTTATACCCGCTCATTACATCGCTGGTATATATTGGAAGTATTGATGCAGGCATTGAATTATTTTTCCTGCTCTACGCTGTTTTCTCCGTTTTCTTTTTGCAGGAACTGAAGTTGATCGTAGTGGCCATCGGCTTTTCCATGATCAGCTATATTGCTGTATACATTGTACAGCATCAATACAAATTTGTAATGGCTGAAATTAATTATCCCTTCTTTGTATTTATGCATGCGTTGTCTATTGCATTAATTTTTGCGGGACTGTTTCTAATCAAAAAAGAAAACAAAGAATTTCAACAGGAAATTATTACCAGCAATGAAGAGTTAAATAAATACAACCTTGAAATAGAACAGCAGAAAGAGGAACTGAGTGAACTGAATAATCTCAAGACAAAACTGTTTTCGGTTATTTCACACGACATACGCACGCCGCTCTACGGCTTACGCAATCTCTTTAAAAGTGTGCATGAATACGATTTACCTGCAGAAGAAATTAAAATACTTATTCCGGATGTGGTAAAAGATCTGCAGTATACAACCGACTTGATGGAAAATTTATTGCAATGGGCCAAAAGTCAAATGAAAGGAGAAGCATTATCGCCACAGCTGATTGATGTAAATAAACTGATAATGGATGTACAGCAGGTGGTACGCTTACAGGCAGAGAGTAAACAGGTTTACATCAATTCAAAAACAGACAAACCGATATACATCTATGCCGATAAAGAAATGATTGAAGTTGTTCTCCGCAACCTCATCAGCAACGCCATAAAGTTTACACCAAAACAAGGAGAAGTTACAGTAGACGTGAGAGAAAGCGGTGAATTGGTAGAAGTATTTGTGAAAGATACCGGTACCGGCATGAGTGAAGAAAACCGCAAAAAACTTTTTAGTGATGAATATTTTACAACCAAAGGAACAGCCAACGAAGCTGGCACCGGACTTGGCTTGATGATCTGCAAAGAATTCCTCAAAAAAAACGGAGGCGAAATACAGGTACAAAGTGAATTAGGTAAAGGCAGCACATTTGCCTTTACACTGCCAAAAGCATAGCACTTGTTGAAGTAATTTATGCATCTATCTTTGCGGCATGACTTACCAAGAGACGATCAATTATCTCTTTACCCGGCTTCCCATGTTCAGCCGTATTGGCGCTGCTGCAATCAAAAAAGATCTGCACAATACCATTGCATTGTGCGATGCATTAAATAATCCGCAACAACAATTCAAAAGCATTCATATTGCCGGTACAAACGGAAAAGGTTCGGTAAGTCATATGCTGGCGGCTATATTACAAACAGCCGGTTATAAAGTGGGTTTGTACACCTCTCCTCACCTGCACGATTTTCGTGAACGGATCAAGATCAATGGTGAAATGATCAGCGAAGAATCTGTGATTGATTTTACCAAACGCATTCAACCACAGATCGATTTAATTGAACCCTCCTTCTTCGAAATAACCGTGGCCATGGCCTTTGAATATTTTGCGAAAGAGCAAGTAGATATTGCTGTAGTTGAAACAGGCTTAGGCGGACGGTTGGACAGTACCAACATTATTACACCTGTGCTATCCGTCATTACCAATATCGGTTGGGATCATATGAACCTGTTGGGCGATACACTCGAAAAAATTGCAGGCGAAAAAGCAGGTATCATCAAACAACATATTCCGGTTGTTGTGGGCGAAACAGTCGAAGAAACAAAGCCGGTGTTTGAAGCAAAAGCACAAGCAATGCAGGCGTCTTTGTATTTTGCGTATGATCAATTTACTGTTATCCAAAAAGAAACAATTGATCATAAGCTACATGTTGCTATACAAGAAACAGCAACAAACGATGTATTGCCGTACACACTCGACCTTCCGGGCATCTATCAAACAAAGAACATCGTTACTGTGTTGGCTGCGGTTCGGCAATTGCAACAGCAAAACTTGGCAATAACAGAAGAGCATTTGCAAACGGCATTGGCAGCTACTAAACAAATCAATGGACTTCACGGCCGCTGGGAAGTGTTGCAAAGCAATCCCACACTTGTGCTGGATGTAGGACATAATGAAGATGGCATGAAACAAATTGTTGCCCAGCTTGCAGCAAGCACCTATCAGCAACTGCACCTCATCATCGGTATGGTGAAGGATAAAGAAGTAGAAAAAGTATTGGCATTATTGCCAACGGATGCCCGGTATTATTTTACCAAAGCACATATACCAAGAGCCTTGCCTGAAACGGATCTGCAACAAAAAGCAGCCGCATTTCATTTAATCGGTAACTGTTTTGAAAATGTAAATGCAGCGATTGCAAATGCCTTACAACATGCACACAAAGATGATTTGGTATTAGTGTGTGGCAGTGTGTTTTTGGTGGGTGAAGTTGAGTGGTCAGTAGTGAATGGTGAATAGTGAGTGGGAGCGTACTTCGTAAATCTTACCTCGTACTTTTTAATACTTCAACTCTCCTATTTTCTCCAATGCATACATCAATGCCGTTACGTGCATACTCTGGAGGATTTTATTTTCACGAAGCAATTGTTTTACTTCATCAATAGAGCAAAGTAACACCTCAATATCTTCTGCTTCGTCGAGTTGTTGTTCCTTCACTTTTACACCACCCGTTGCGAGGTATACATGCATCAGGTTATTATTGGTAGAGGGGTTGGCAGATGTATTGCAAAGAAATTCAATTTTCTCAAATTGGTAACCGGTTTCTTCTAATAACTCACGGGCACAGGCTGATTCGTAATCCACATCTGTTTTATCTACACAACCACCGGGAATTTCCAGAATGGTTTGTCCTAGCGCATGACGGTACTGTCTCACCAAAATAATCTGTTGATCGGTAGTAAGTGCAACAGCCGTAACCCAATCGGGGAATTCGTACACATAATACGGCTCCACAATTTTACCATCGGGAAGTTCGCATTTATCTACACGAAGCGTAAGCCAGTTATCAGTAAACAGATATTTTGAAGCGAGGGTTTTCCAGTTCATGCTTAGTTCATTTTTAATTGTTCATAGTTCATTGTAAAACCTGGCTCAGACTATGAACCATCTGCCATGAACCATGAACTTTTTTTACCATCCCATCCGTTCTCTTAATGCAGTAATATGCGCAGCATGATGTTTGCCATGCCAGGCATACATACCCAGCAAGAACCAGAGGTCGAATTGTTTTTTTGATTGCGAGTGAATATAAGTCCGCTTCCATTCTTCTGCAGTTACATTGGAGAAAAGGCAATGCAGCTTGGCATGAATGGTATGGATCATCGTGAGCGAAATATTAATCGGCAGTTGAGTGTATTCAGCCGTTTTTGCCCAGGCTTCTTCATCATACCCCATTACGGTTGGATTCTCTTCTGTAAGCGTAAACTTTAAACGGCTCAATGCATTTAAATGACTGTCGCTTACATGATGAACCACCTGCTTCACCGTCCAGCCACCATCACGATAAGGCGTGTTCAGTTGTGCTTCATCTAAATTCTCAATGGCTTTTTCAAGTAAGCCGGGTAAGAATTGAATGTCAGCCAAACGCTCTGCTCGCAAAGCATCGCTGTAAGGAGCAGGTTCGTAATGTCCGATGGGATAACGTAAGTCCATAATAGTTGATCGTTGATGGTTCATAGTTCATAGCCAACCCAATGCTTTACCATCAGCTATGAACTATGAACCATCAACTGTTGCTTATTTCTTCACCGGAATCACTTCCAGCAATTCCAATTCAAAGATGAGTGTAGCACCACCGGGAATATCGCCACCGGCACCACGATCGCCATAACCATAATCGCTGGGGATGAACAGTTGCCATTTACTGCCGGCAGGCATCAATACCACTGTTTGCTTCCAACCTTCAATCAGCTGGTTTAACGGATAAGTGACAGGCTCACCACGTTTGTACGATTCATCAAATACAAAACCATCGAGTCGTGTTCCTTTGTAATGGAATTTGATGGTGTCTTCTAACAATGGTTTAGGGCCAGTACCTTGTGTAATGATCTTGTATTGCACACCGCTTGGTAACTCAACCACACCGGCCTGCTTTTTATTTTCAGCAAGAAATTTTCTGCCTTCTTCTTTAACAGCGCCATTTTTCTTGGCCATGTATTCCTGTAATTTTTGTTGTATCGTCATGTTTGCCATATTATCATCCATTAAGGGGGTTGCATTTTCTTTCATGGCATCGGCCATACCTTTATTCAACGCAATGTAATTGAGCGTTTCAATGCCTTGTGCTTTCATATTACCGCCAATGTTTAACCCAATAGCATAACTTAAACTATCCACACCATTCCGTAACAATGGTTTGGGTGCCGCTGGTTTTACGGGCGCTTTAATTGTTGTTGTTTTTACGGCAGGCTTCTTAACAGCAGGTTTTGTGTTTTGTGCTGTTGTAACTGTTGCTGCGAGTAAACCGGCAGTAACGAGAGAGAAAATACGCATGTGATTTGAAAATTAAAATTTATTCGCCACGCAATGCATGGCCGGTTAATGAAATAAAAACATCTTCCAGGTTGGCTGCTTTCATTTGCTTGGGCCGTTCGAAACCGGTAGCCAGCAACTGATCGATGAGCTTGCCCGGTGTATCCAGCGCCACAATGTTTCCACTGTCGATGATGGCTACACGGTCGCAAAGATATTCGGCTTCATCCATGTAATGCGTGGTAATTATAACAGTGGTACCACGAGCCTGAATGTTCTTTACCAGCTCCCATAAGTTACGCCTTGCCTGCGGATCGAGGCCCGTAGTCGGCTCATCGAGAAAAACAATCTTCGGCTCGTTAATAAGGGTTGTCGCTACGGAGAAACGTTGTTTCTGTCCACCGCTCAACTCCTTAAATTTTGCCTTTGCTTTTTCTTCAAGGTTCACCGTTTTCAGTAACTCCATGGCATCTACCTTGCGGTTATACATACCACTGAATAGGTGAATGAGTTCTGTAAGATTAAGCCCGGGGTAATAACCCGAAGTCTGCAATTGTACCCCGATGATCTGTTTAATATCGTTGGCCTGTGTATCAAGATTAAAGCCGTTTACCAGCACTTCGCCGCTTGTTTTTTCCCGCAGTGTTTCAATAATCTCCAGTGAAGTTGATTTACCGGCACCGTTAGGCCCCAGCAAACCAAATATCTCCCCTTCGTACACATCGAAGCTGATGCCTTTTACCGCCTGGAAGTTGCCGTAGTTTTTTACGAGGTTCTTTACTTCAATTATTTTTTTCATGCTGAGTGCGAAGGTAAATTGAACGGAACAGATTATGATGCATGTTTTGCTAAATAAGTATCCAGTTCGTCCATCATATTTTTACTGCCGATAAACATGGGCATCCGTTGGTGCAGTTCGGTGGGCTGAACATCGATAATGGGAATGATACCGTTGGTGGCCCTGCCACCTGCCACTTCCATAATAAATGCAAACGGATTACACTCGTAGTTTAAACGGAGCTTTCCATTCGGACGGTCAACTGTTCCGGGATACATGAAGATGCCGCCTTTGATGAGGCTGCGGTGCACATCGGCCACCATGCTGCCAATATAGCGTTGCGTATAAGGACCGCCGTTTGTTTTGTCTTTTTTCTGACAGGCATTGATGTATTCCTGCACACCTTTATCGTAACGGAAAAAATTTCCATGATTCACCGAATAGATATTACCATCGGCCGGACATTGAATATCGGGGTGGCTTAAACAGAATTCACCAATGGAAGGATCGAGTGTAAAACCGTTCACACCTCTGCGGGTTGCGTACACCATCATGGTACTGCTGCCATAAACCATGTAACCCGCAGCTACCTGGTTACGGCCGGTTTGCAGAAAATCTTCTTTGGTACAAGGCTTTCCTCTTTCGCTTACACGACGGTACACACTAAAGATGGTGCCGATGGAAATGTTTACATCAATATTACCACTGCCATCCAACGGATCGAACATTACCACATACTTGGCATTGTTGCTGATTTCATCATCAAACACCACAATATCATCCAGCTCTTCGCTGGCAATACCTGCACAACTGATGCCGTGCTGCAATACTTTCATGAATTGATTGTTGGCAAAAATGTCGAGCTTCTTTACATCTTCGCCCTGTACGTTAATGCTGCCGGCATCGCCTAAAATATCAACCAGTCCGGCTTTGTTTACTTCTACATTCACACGTTTGGCTGCAAGGCCCAGATCCCGGAGCAGACTACTCAGTTCACCTGTAGCCTGTGGAAAATTGCGTAACTGCTGGATGGTGAACTCATCCAGCGTAAGTACTTTTCGGTTTACACTCATATAGCTATCGTTTAGAAATCGTTTGCGACAAATGTAAGGTAATAAGAACGATGAGAAAACCGATACTACACTGTCCTGCTTTTAAAACAGGAATAAACAGGCGCAGACTAAAAAGTAAACGGAGCTTTAGCTCACTTTAAACGTAAAATATTTTTGCGAAAAATAACTGAAGGCCACTACAAAAAATGTGGTGCAGATCTTAGCTAACGTAGCATACATGTGAAAGGTTTCAACAAATACTTTCAAGAAGAAATAGTTGAGCAGAATGGCGCCCAGCACCACCACCATGTATTTAGGCAGTTGCTCCCGTTTACGTACAGCACTCCCTTCAAAAACTACGTAACGACTTAGAAAGAAACCAACGGGAAATGTAACAATGAATGACATTAAGAAAGCGGCGATGTGCGGGCTCAACGTCATTACCGGTGTATGTACCATTTCTTTGTGCAGAATAAAATTATAGCTGATGTAAAACAGTAAAATATCTAGCAAGGTATTACCGCCACCGCAAGCGGCATAACGAAAGGTTTGCAAAGGCATCAGCTTTTTGAAAGGCGGATAAAACCAATCAATAACTGCATGTATAAAGGAGACGAAACTGTTAATCATGGAAGCGGCAAAAGTAAAGAAAAATGCCGGTTACCGGTAAGCACCCGGCAACCGGCATCTTGAAACTTTGTTAAAAGAACAAAGCGTTTAAAAACAACTTGCTGGTGCCAAACCAGAAAGCCCGGAAGTTCATATTATCGCTGTAGGTAATTACTTTACCACGGCCGATGTTCTCGATATTCACCACTGCAGTTCCTTTTACTTTATCTACATAACTCTTGTGCAGGTAACCGCTTTGCAATGGATTATCCGATAACAATACCGGCGAATCGTACGGGTTGTTATTCTGATCCATGAACAAGGTATTTGCTTTGAAGATGCTCATTGTTTTTGTACGGTAACCATAACACAACGGATGCGTATGATCGATCCGTGCTTCAAAAATAGAACCGGGCATTTCACGTGCACGCACTTCATCGCTGCGCATGTTGTACGGCAGCATTAGTGTTGTATCGGTTTTACCATCGGCACTGCGGTAAATGGTTCGTGTAATTCCTGCTGATGCAAGAAAACGTCCTGCAGCTTCAAATGCCAATACTGTACCACCATTGCTGATCCATGCACGGAGTTTATCCTGCTCTGCTTTTTCCATGTTGCCGTACGAACCTTCTGGCATTACAATGATGTTGTAGTTAGTGATGTTTGCCGAGCCAAAGCGATCAAGTTCAATTAAAGAAGAAGGAATGTTCATGCGTTGATCGAGCATGTGCCAGATCTCCCCTGCATCGTTACTGCTGGTACCTGCTCCACCCAGCATCAGGATGCGTGGTGTGCGGGTGTTCACCAAACTGTTACTGCCCAGATCAATTCCACTTACCGATAAACCGTTGTTCAAAGCATATACCTGAACACCTGTTGCTGCAACAGCTGCTTCAACAATCTTTTGTACATCTGCTGCAGTTTTTGTTTGAATGGCAACCGGAATAACAATAGTACCGAAGGTGAATTTTTTATTGCCTGTTGACGTGATGGATTCAAATTGCTGCGATGCCACTTTTGTAATGAGGCCTCTCGACTGCAATGCATATAACAACTTCGGTGCATAAAAATCATCCCATTCAAATGCATAGGCATACTTGCTGCTGCTGCCGATAATTGAACCGGTTGGTTTCCTTACTTCATCTACACTGTTACCCAAAGCCGGCAATGTCTTTAATTCTGCCGAAGGTAAACCCATGGCTAAAGGAAAGGTCCAGCTGGTAATATCGTAGAACAGACTGTCTTCGTAATTCAATGTTTTTTCGAAAATCGTTTTTACCAACTTGAACTGACTTTGATTGGTGGGTACAATCCATGAACTGCCGGGCTTGAAACTTTTTCCATCGGCTTCAAGTGCTTGTTTGTTTTCGTAGATCTCAATCATATGTCGTTTCATCATTTCTAAAAACAGTGCATTGCGGCTTTGATCGTAGGCATCGCCAAACACATAACCCTTTACTGCAAAGGCAGCCGCTTCTGTTTTTACATCCTGGTAAAACTGGCGCTGGTAATCGAGCAATTCTTTGCGCATGTTGCGTGCTGCTTCCAATGTAGAAAGTGCAGTTACAAACTGGTTGCGGATGGTAAAACCAAACGTGAGCAAACCATTTTCTGTCTGCTGCACATGACCACGGCTGCTCGCCTGTTCAAACAAAATACCAATGCTGCCATGTATATCGGGAAAGGTTGATCCTTTTCCATAATAAAAATCATCGTAGCCTTCTTTGGTGAAATACAAAGAGCCGATGCTGTCTAAATATTTCGCATGGTAGTTACCGATAGCGCCCGTTAACTGTTGATTTTTCTTGGGTGTATTCGGGTTAACTCGGCTGGGCACACCGGGCTGAAAAAAGAACGTTGAGTTGCTGCCCATTTCATGATGATCGGTTAAGATATTCGGGCGCCAGTCGTGAAAAATTTTCAAACGGTTCTGGCTTTCGGGTTGCTGTGCCGGTAACCAGTCACGGTTTAAATCAAACCAGTAATGATTGGTTCTTCCGCCTGGCCATACTTCATTGTATTCTCTTGTGTTGGGATCGCTTACTAACGTTGCACTCTTGTGCATGTTAACCCAGTTGGCAAAACGGTTTAAACCATCAGGATTAAAAGAAGGATCGAGAATAATCACCGTGTTTTCCAACAGTTCATCAATGGCTTTGCCCTGAGCTGCTGCTAAATGATAAATGAGCAACAGACTCATGTTTGCTCCGCTTGGTTCGTTGCCATGAATGCTGCAGCCGATCCAAACCACGGCAGGCATATCGGCTGTATTTAAGGAAGTGCTTTTTGCCGGATCGCTCAATTGCAAATGCTGCTGACGAATGGTTTCGAGCTTTGCATGGTTGGCGGGCGATGTAATGAACAATGCCAACTGTTGCCTTCCTTCATGGGTGGTACCGGTAACGGTTAATGTTACCCTGTCGCTGGCTGCATCAACCGTTTTCATGTAATGCACTAAACGGTCGTGGGTAATATGCCACTCACCTACCTCATGTCCAACAACCGATTTCGGTGTTGGTACCGAACTGTTATACGTAACATTTGCCGGTAAATAATACGAAAGTTGTTGTGCGCTTACCTCTACGGAGCAGGCAAGCAAAAACAGAGTGATAATTTTTCTCATGCGCTTGATTTGTAATTCGAATATAAGCAAGATACAAGTTGGAGATTTTTCTACAACCCATCTTTTGATGATTGGCAAACAAGGTTTTGGTGGTAGCTTTGCAAAAAAAGTATATGCGTTTTTTGATGATGAGCCTGTTTGTGTTGCTGGTAGCTTGCAACAGCGGTGCACAGGATGCGAAAGAAGTATCGGCCGATGAGTTTGAAAAAGGATTAACCCAGGCAAATATCCAATTGCTGGATGTACGTACGGCAGGTGAATTCCGTTCAGGTCATTTAAAGGGTTCGTTGCAGGCGAACTGGAACGATCAGAAAGAGTTTACTGAGCGTACTGCTTCCTTAGATAAAGAAAAAACTGTTTATATCTACTGCTTAAGCGGCGGCCGAAGCCATGCTGCTGCAGAAAAACTGCGTAGTGAAGGTTACAAAGTGGTTGAATTAAAAGGTGGCATCAATGCCTGGAAACGCAGCGATAAACCGGTTGAAGGTGCATCGAACGAAAAACAAATGACGATGGCCGACTACCAGCAACAGATTGCAGGCAAAGAATATGTACTTGTTGATTTTGGTGCTGAATGGTGCCCGCCCTGCCGTAAAATGGAGCCTATCGTCAACAATTTCTTAGCAGCCAACAAAGCCATTTCGTTTTTTAAAATTGATGGTGGTGTGCATACCGATTTAATGAAGACCTTGAATGTAGACGGTCTGCCTACGTTTATTCTGCTGAAGAACGGTACCGAAGTGTGGCGTTACAAAGGTGTACTAACTGCAGAAGAATTGAATGCAGTATGGACCTCAAAAAAATAAGCACAGTAATTCTGATCGTATAAAATGTATTGTAACTAAAAACAACGTCTGGCTTTTTCAACGAATAATAAAATGGAAGCAGTCTCAACCAATAACAAAGCATGGTACCGCAGCTGGTTTAATTCGCCGTATTATCATCAATTGTATTTTCAGCGGGACGAACAGGAAGCTGCTGCTTTTATTGATCGTTTGGTAGAGAAATTAAATCCGCCTGCTTCCAGTCGCATGCTTGATGTTGGTTGCGGACGTGGCCGCCACAGTATCCAGCTGGCAGCAAAAGGATTTGAAGTAACGGGTATCGACATCAGCGAAGACAGCATCGCTGAAGCCAAACAAAGTGAAACAGATCAGCTGGAGTTTTTTGTGCATGATATGCGTTTGCCGTTTCGTATGAACTATTACGATTACGCTTTTAACTTCTTTACCAGCTTTGGATTTTTCCGTACCCGTCGGGAGCACGATAATGCCATCCGCACCATTGCGCAATCGTTAAAAACAGGCGGGCTTTTTGTGATTGATTACCTGAATGCACATTACATCGAAAATCATTTACAATACAAAAGCGAAGTAGTAAAAGACGGTGTTACGTTTAACATTACACGCTGGCTCGACGAAACACATTTTTATAAAAAGATTGAAGTAGAAGACGAAGCAAACCTGGAAGAGCCGTTGGAGTTTACCGAAAAAGTAGCCAAATTTTCACTCGGCGATTTTAATGATATGTTTGCTTTTCACAATCTGCAAATTCAGGATGTGTACGGCAGCTACAACTTTGAGCCTTACCACGTAAGCAATTCGCAACGGTTGATTATTGTGGCAAAGAAGGTGAAGTGATATACGCTGGTCGGTACGGCCCTTAGGCGGTCAGACCAAAAATAAGTAACTTTAAGAATGCATCTCGAAGCTAACCGTATTTATCATGTTTACAACCAAGGCAACAGGAAACAATCTGTCTACTTTAAGCATGAACATTATTTGCGCTTTTTATTGCTTGTTCGAAGATATATTTCTGGCAACTGTACTGTTTTGGCTTATTGTTTAATGCCTAATCATTATCACTTTCTTATTCAGACTAATATAAAAGTATAGCGCCTAAAAAAGTAGGAAACATCGTAAGCACGGAACTATCAAATGGATTCAGAATGCTACAAAGCAGTTTCGCTCAAATTATTAATGTTGAACGTAACTAAACCGGCTCTCTTTTTAAGCAAAAGGCGCAGGCAAAGCTCATAGACGAATCTGATGACCAATTATTAAACGTCTTTAATTACATACATCAAAATCCAGTAAATGCAGGATTAGCAAATGAGTTATCAGATTGGGAATACTCTTCGTTCAGAGACTTTGCAGGAATACGCAAGGGCACAATTCCAAATACTTCTTTAGCTCTGCAGCTAACCGGATTAGAAGGAAAGGAATTTCTTTACAGAAGCAACAACCCCGTAAGCGAGGAGGTTGTCAAAAAAATATTTTAATTCATGAAATGGTTTGACGGCCTAAGGGCCGTACCGACCAAAGTTACTTCTTATTATTCAGCAACATCCAGCGTGAACTTTCGAATAAAGCAATGGTTTCTGTTGCCAGTTGTTTCTTGATGCTTTCGTATTTGGCAGCAGGAAGTACAGGAGTATTAAACCGAACCGGCACCAACGTATCCTTTTGCAGATTCATGTTTAAGATGTAATAGAAATCATTATTCACCAGCCCGATCTTGCCTTCATCGTGATGAATAATAAACGCAAAATCTTTAGCGCCCTGCTTCCGTAACAAATCACGCCCGATGGTGGTATTGGTATAGGGTTGATTGAGCAAGCCTGCAATGGTTGGCAACACATCAATCTGGCTTACAGCTTCTTTTCTTTTCTCCGGCTTAATAAAACCCGGTGCATAAAAGAGCAACGGAATATGTTCATCAGTTAAACGCTCACTGGTCCATGCATCAGGATACAACGCTTTTGCATTCCCTTTTACACCATGATCGCCTACAAACACAAATAAGGTATTTTGAAACCAGGGTTGTTGCTTCGCCGCTTCCATAAACTGCTGAATACTGTAATCGGTATAACGCAACACTTGAAGTTCGCCCTGTGAATCAAATCCGTATTTCTTTAATTCCTCTTCCGTTACAGGCATTGTTCCAACCGCTGCACTGTCTTCTACCGGCAATACAAAGGGCCGGTGATTATCGGCTGTTTGTATAATGGAGAAGAACGGTTTTTCCTGCTGCGACAACACCGCATTCGCCTCTTTGAATAAATTATTATCGCTGATGCCCCACACATTAAACTTGGGACTTTTGTACATGCCTTCTTCAAACAAATGCAGTCCATTAACATTTTTCACCAACAACCCTTTAAAATTGTTGAACTCACTGTTACCACCAATGAAATAGAATTTTTCATGATCAGCAAATGCATTGATGATTGTATGCTGATCGATAGCCGCTTCGTTTCGGGTAGAAAACTTACTCAGCTGTACATCGGGTATGCCTGTTAACAACGCAAACACACCACGGGCTGTACCAAAGTGTGGCGAAAAGCAACGTTCAAACAAGAGTCCTTCGTTTGATAATTGTTGCAGGTAAGGTGTTGCATTTAACGGGTTACCGCTTAAGCTTGTTTTATACATGCTCAGCGATTCGCAAATCACCAATACCACGTTCATTTTACGTGGCTGCTGTAAAAACGATTCGTTGCGTTTAAAATTGAGCAGCTGATTTTCTGCCGGCAGCTGTAACAACTGCTTCATTGTTTCAAACTGCATCTTGGCATGTCCAACATCGGCAAACGGTTTGCGGAAACGTAGTGTGGTGAAAAAATTCTCCAGCGGATTCAGCGCCAGGTAGGCTTTAAAATTATCACCCAACCGAAATGCATCTTTCCACATTAACGGTTTGGCCGGATTAAAACCGGCAACACCCACAATCAACAACAAGATCATCCAAAAAGTACGAAACGGTTTAAACGGATGTTTCAGCGAATGCACTTTTGCATGACTGTTATGAAAGAACCGATATAAAAAGTAAATAATAACTGAGAGTAAAAGAAAGATCCACAGCAGTGGATACGATTGCCACAGCATGCGCATGGAAATGGCAAAGTCTTCAATAAAATTCAGCGCACTGGCGTTTAGTCTTGTTTCCACATAATCGAAATGCCCGAAATCGGCACCAAAAAAGAACAAGAGAAAACTGCTGACCACAACGAGGTAATAAATCCAGAATTTGCGATGAACTGAAGATTGAAAAGGCGAAAAACGTTTTACACTGCCCGCAATTAAGATGGGAGCAAGTATGATTGATACCCACCGCAGATCGAAACGGAGCCCCATTAAAAAAGAAGGTAATGCATCGGCAAACGTAACATCATCGGGGCGAAACGAAAAAAACGTAAGCACCCGCATAACGCTGAAGCCCAGCATAAAGAACACAAATAACTGCAAAACCCAACGTGATGTGGGTGGTAATTGAAAGCGATGACCCATAGTTTCCTGAAGCAATGGGCAAAAGTAGAAAGAATTCTGCGGAAACAGCTTTTATTCCATAAGTGGTTTGTTATATTTGACAGTATCATGGTAAAAGCCCTGCTTAACTTTGACCGTTCCCTTTTCAGCACCATCAATCAAACATGGAGCAATCCTGCATTTGATGTGCTGATGCCATTTATCCGTAACCAGTTTTTCTGGGTGCCGGTCTATCTTTTCCTGCTGGCATTTATGGTCCTCAACTTTCGTAAAAAAGCCGGTTGGTGGGTATTGTTTTTCCTGGCCACGTTTGCACTTACTGACATGATCAGCACACAGGTGATTAAAGCGTTTATTGAACGCCCCCGCCCCTGCGCCGACGTGTTTACTTCCGATACAGCCCGAATGCTAATACCCTGTAGTTACAGTTTCAGCTTTGTCTCATCACATGCAGCCAATCATTTTGGTATTGCCATGTTTGTATTTATGACCTTGAAACAAATCAGCAACCGTTCTATCTGGCTTTTATTTGTGTGGGCTTTTGTTGTTTGTTATGCCCAGGTTTATGTGGGTGCACATTTTCCGTTTGATGTGCTGGGCGGTGCTTTGCTGGGCTTGTTTATCGGTCACCGAACGGCCATTATTTTTAACCGGCAGTTCAAACCTCTTACCATTCATTAATTCTTTACTATTTTCACTAAAACAGGCACTTAGATAAAGGATTGTATCTTTAGCCTTTCACTACAATGGAGATATTTATATTACTCGTTCTGATTTTTTTAAACAGTTTGTTCGTTATAGCTGAAATTTCACTGGTTTCGGCACGCCGTGCCCGCCTCGAAATTTTTGCTTCCAAAGGAAAAAGCAGTGCCCGTACTGCACTTGAATTATCCGAAAACCCGGAAGTATTTCTTTCGGCCGCCCAAATTGGCATTACTCTCATTGCTATTTTAACGGGTGTGTACTCCGGCGAAAAATTCGGAAAAGATCTGGAGCCGCTTATTGCAGGCATTTCCATTTTAAAAGAATACGCACAGGAAATTGCAACAGGTATCATCGTTGTAATAGTAACAATTCTGTCCATTATACTGGGCGAACTGATACCCAAACGTATTGGGCTGATTAACGCTGAAAAAATTGCCATGGCTGTTGCAAAGCCCATGAAGATTTTTGCGAAAGCGGTTGGTCCGTTGGTTTGGTTTTTAAACAGCACCACCAACCTCATCTTCCGCTTACTGAATGTAAAAACAGTATCGGATACTCAGGTTACAGAAGAAGAAATTAAAGCAATCATCAGCGAAGGAACCGAGCAAGGCACCATTGAAGAAGCCGAGCAGGAAATTATTGAGCGGGTGTTTCATTTGGGCGACAGAAACATTACTTCGCTTATGACGCACCGGAACGATATCATCTGGTTTGATTTGAATGATAACGAATCTTCTATTAAAGAAAAGATCGTTAATCAACCGCACTCCATCTATCCCATTTGCGATGCAGACCTCGATAACATCAAAGGCTTTGTATCGATTAAAGACTTATACGTCTCAGACGATTTCACTTTGTTTAAAGATCTGATGAAGCCGGCCTTGTTTGTACCGGAAAACAACTCAGCTTACCAGGTACTGGAAAAATTCAAACAAGGTAAAATACACAGTGCGTTTATTGTGGATGAATATGGCAGTGTGCAGGGGATGATTACGCTCAACGATATTCTCGAAGCAATTGTGGGTGATTTACCCGAGCCACACCAGGATGATTATGAAATCACCAAAAGGGACGATGGTAGTTACCTCATTGATGCGCAAATACCGTTTTACAACTTCCTTGCCCGCTTTGAAAAAACAGAATGGATGAACGAAGGCGAACAGGAGTTTGATACACTCGCAGGTTTTATCTTACACGAACTGGAACGTATACCGCAGGCAGGCGATAAGTTTGACTGGAAAGGCTTCACCTTCGAGATCATCGATATGGATGGTCACCGCATTGATAAAATTTTGCTGGAAGTACCCGAAGGAACAGAAGATGCAGATGATGAATAAACTGCTTACGCTTTCTCAATAATATACACCAGCGAACTGCATTGCTCCTTGTGAAATAATGCATTGAGGTTTGAGCGGAAACCGTTCCAAACAGCTTTTACAAGATTACCGCCAATGTACTTTTCACTCAGCATGGCAATGTAAAAACTATCGAGCCACATGCGTTTGGTGCCGATCACTTTTAACCCATGACGTTGCATGAGTGTACGCATTGATTGTGGGGAGAAATGATAGAGATGGCGTGGCACATCGTAACTGGCCCAGGCAGCACCATAGATCTCCGCATCCTTACTGGTAAAATTGGGCACAGCAACAATCAACTTGCCTTGAGGTGCAAGTATTGCTTTAATCTGGGTGATGTATTCATCTAACTGATGTACATGCTCCAGCACATGCCACATGGTAACAACACTGTAAGTCGATTCCGGCAAACGAAACAATTCATCCGACGGATAGATATCGCAATTGTATTTTTTAACAGCTATTTCCCGGGCTTCGGTATCGGGTTCTAACCCTACCACACTCCAACCGGCTTTTTCCATGGTATGCAGAAAAGTTCCTGTACCGCTGCCAATATCAAGCAACATGCCCACCTGTCTTTTCGATGCTCTTTTTACCAGTTTTTCTTTCGACATCATGGTAAAAAAGCGGGCGGCATGATATAACAGGTTCACCAACCCTTTCTTTGTATCGCTGTGCGATACATAGGCAGATGACTTGTAATATTTATGGATTACTTCTTCCGAAGGCGCATCGGATGTAAAACGGAACCCGCATTGGTTGCAGGATGAAATAGTAAAAGATTCCTGTGTTACAGTATGATCTTTTGCCGTTAAAACCGGTTCGAAAGATTCACTTTTACATACCGGACAGGATGAATAACTCACATGAAGGCTCATAAATGGTGCAGTTCTAGTCTGGGTCATGGATTATTGAATTTTATGCAATACAGGCATTTCCTCAATCTTCGGCTTTTCGCTGTTTCCCTGCCTGTTCCATTGCTGTGTTTTATAATTAGCGATGAACAAAATAGCAAGAAAAGCGGTCAAGAACAATGCCAAAGCAAGTAGCCACCATAAATTGAGGGTTTTCCTTGATTGCTTCTGCAGTAATTCTTCCATTTCTACGTTGGTCTTTTCCTGTTCGCCTACACGTAAAGAATGCTGCGCATTTTTACGAATCACTTTTTCGGCAGTTACAGGCGGTAACTTAACCGTTTCTAACGCAGATGTAAAGACAATCTGTTGTTGATCGCTCATTGAAAACTGCCCAATACCATTCCAGGTTAATTCGCTTTTTTCAGATAATGTACGTTGAAATTCTGCAGAGAGGTTTTGTAATTGCTCCTTTATTTCTTTTTGCGACAGGCCTAACTGCTTTTGAGCCCATTGTTCAAACAGCTCATCCTCGCTCCACTTTGTATTAAAATGAAGGATATGCTCCGGGGCATGCAGTAACCTGTTTGGGAAATCAAGACGGGCCGGCAACTCTTCTACCGAAAATGTTCCGACATCTTTTATTGAAACCTGCTTTTGAAAAGAGAGATAACGTGCAATCAGCTCCACCATCTGCTTATTGTTGCTTTTGGTCAAAAGTAAGCCTTATTCCCGCAAGTAAGTTAAATCCAACCACCTGGTAATTATTCCAGCGCTGGTAGGTATTGTTGAAGATGTTGTTGAACTGTCCCCAAACACTGATGAGCGGGTGCACTTTAAACTCAAATCCGGCATTTAAATCGAAAGCAGCGGGTAAACGGTCGCTGTTACCGGCAAGATCTTTACGATAAGCCGCTCCCTGCCATGCAAACAAGTCGGTTTTCACCATAATTTTCTTCGATGGCTGCCAGCGTAAAGCTGTTGTAAACTCAATGGGCTGAATGTGCCAGGGCCTTGCTTCATCCTGTATGCGGAGGAAATTATAAATATCAATTTTAGCGCTGGCATTAAACTGATCCTGCAGTACAAATCCCATTTCGGCCTGTGTATGCCATGCCTGCAGCTTACCTTCCCGCACTACTTCAAACACGGCAGGTTTTATGTGATTGCTGAACAACGGCAGGTTCAGGTATTCGGTAAAGCCTGTAGTTACACGATAGTTAAACGAGTTAGCCAATGTTCCTTTGAAACCGCCATATAATTCGGTAATACGGGTATTATATTGTGATGTTGGCTGATTGATCCACGGATTTTTAGACACCAGGAACATGTAACTATTCTTACGCACATAGCCTGTCCACCCTGCAGTAAGAATGATTTTCTTTTCCTGCAAATGCGCATCAACCATTACATCGGGCAGCACATTCAATTTACCTTGGTCCCACGTGGGGCGGATGCCACCCTTGATATATAAACGGGAGGTCTTCAGCATTGCTGCTACATTTAAGAAGAACAGGTTATTACTGTAAGCCGCACTGTCTGTTGGTGCATAGGTTGTAAGATCGGCATTACCACGAACCAATAAACCAAAACTGTTACCGAAACGCACTTCTACCGGTACATCCAGCACACCGTTTGTTTCGGTACTGCGTGTATCGCTAAACACGTTGATATTGAGGTCGGGATTATAGCTTACGCCAAATCTGTTGATAAATGCATTGCGTACACCCGCACGAACATTGATGGTTTGATAGGGCTTCTTCAACGAATCATCTTTACTGTTCACAAAAGACGCATCGGGTCCGTACAAATAATAAGTTTGATTCTGGTAGCCTGCCTTACCATATACTTCTACTTTATTTAAAATGGTATTGAGATTGGCAGAAAATGAAGTATTGCTGAAACGTTGTACACGCAGCTTTCCCCTTTGCGACAAATGATTGGCAAAAATGGTAAAGTTGGTTTTCTTACCATCGCCGATTGAAAAACCGGCATCAAGCAATGGTGTATTGTAATTACCATAGCCTGCTTTTATGTAGTTGCTGTTATGAGCCTGACCTGCTGAATCAATTTGCAGATTCATGGGTTTTAAACCAACCGGCTGCAGATTGAAAAATAAATTCTGTACCGGTATCTGGTACGTTAAAGCCGGTGCTTTCGTATCGGGTGCCGGTGGTGTTGCAATAAAATTCAGCTTCACTGCATTTTTTAATACCGGTTTAAATGCTGAAATAATTTCAACCGAATTTTTCTTTGATGTATCCTGCGCAAACGCAGTCATTGTCATCAAACAAAAAACAAAAAGAAATATGTTGAGTCTGTGCATGTTTGTTATTGCTTTATGCTGCTTCTGTTAATTCTTTTACTCTTTTTATACCGTCAGTCGTCAGCGACAGATGGCATACCTCGTACTTCAATCTTAACCATCAACTTTTGAATTCTTCTTCTCCTCATCTATCACCTGCTGCAATTTGGCTTCTGCTTCCTGTTTCAGCTGCGGGTTGGTTGCATTTTCCACAATACTTTGGAAAGTGGCTTTTGCATTGAAGAAATCTTTCTGTTTGAAATAAATATCGCCGAGCAGGATGTACGATTTAGTTACCCAGTAATCGTACGATCCGCTTTTATTGATGACTTCAAACGCCGCTTTTTCTGCATTGGTTAAACTGTTGAGATCGAAATAGCATTTTGCAATTTCATAACGTGCTTCTGCAGCCCACTCACCTTTGTTCAGATTCACTACTGCACGATACGATTGTATGGCCAGGTCGTATGCATTGTTGAGCTGATGATTACGGCCTGTTACCAAATTTGATAATGCTTTATCATCGTTACCGGCACCTTTTGCAATTAACAGATCCTTGGCCACATCAGCTGCCTGCTTGTATTCTTTTAACTGGTAATGGCAGCGCAACGAACCACGCAATGCTTCGAGCCTGCTGTCGTCGGTGGTGGCTACATTGCGGAGTATATCGTAATACGGTTGCGCTTTTGCATAATCTTTCAATTCGAAGTAATACGAACGTGCAGCAATCAATGCACTCTTTTCTGCATACTGACTTGCGCCCTGGTTAGCGACGTATTCATAGCCGGGCAATGCACTCTTCCAGTCTTTACGGGCCATGTAACATTCGCTGCGGTTGTAGTATGCATCAATTGCATGAGCGCCATTGGGGAAACGGTTGAGGTAATTCGTGATTTGCTCAATAGCGCCTGCACAATCGTTGTTATTGATCTTTACTTCAACTGCTGCATACGCCAATGAATCGGCTTCGCTTGCAGAAATATTTTTTCCGGTAGAACGGATGAAGGCTTCATACTCCTGCGGTTTGCCCATCTCTACATAAATATCACGGATATTTTCTAACGCAAAACCTGCTTCTTCACTGTTGGGATATTGCTGAAGTAATTTTTTGTATTGATCCAGCGCTTCCTGCCGTTTGTTTAAGTTGAAGTAACAAACACCCAGCTGCAGCAACGCACTTTGCTTGAAGCCTGTATTTTGCGGAGCACTGATGACATTGTTAAGGAAAGGAATGGCTGCCTGGAATTTTTCATCGGCCATATACGTTTTGGCAATCTCCATGTTTGCATCAGGAATCAGATTACTCCGTGGATACAGACGCTGAAGTTTTGACAGCTGATCAATTTTTGAGCGACTGTTGTTTACACCCGCCAGCATGGCTTTTTGATAGAGTGCATAATCAGCATTGGGCCAGGAATAATCCAGCGCCTGCTGATACATACTCAACGCCTGTTTGTAATTCTTCTGCATAAAATAACAATCGGCCAAGCGGATGTACGCATCCTGATCAATGGGTGCAGAGTTCAACGCTACACGTCCAACTGCTTTTTGAAAGAAGCCCTGCGCTACAATAAAATTTTCTTTACGCAGGTAACAGTAGCCCATGTTATAGTTCGCTTCCTTGGTTGTTGATTCGCCCATACCTGCACTACCACTTTGCAAAAACTTATCGTAAAAACGAATGGCATCATCGAGGCGATCATTCTTATAAGCGATCTCCCCTTTCCAGAAGTTGGTTAAAGGCAACACCGGAGCATTGTAAGGATCTTTCAGAATTTTATCGAGCAACTGTTCAGCCTGGTTCATCTGTCCGTCGTTGATTAACTCTGCTGCTCTTCCGTACAACATACGGGGATATAAACGCTTCGTTGCTTCCGATGGATCGGTTAAGGATTCCATCAACGAAATAGCATCTTTGTAGTTACTCGTACCCGTTAGCAGGCCTACCAACAATTCTTTTGCTTCGTTGGTGTACGTACTGCGGGGATATTCATTAAGGAAACGTTTAAACTCACTGATGGCTACCCCTTGGTAACCTAACTCGTACGAAAGTTTGGCGTAGTTGAACAGTGATACTTCACGCTGCTGCTGGTTACTGCTGTTGGCGGCACAAAACGCAAAGGCATTCCGTGCATTTTCTTTCTGGTTGGTTTTCAAATACGCATCGCCCAGCAAATACATGGCGCTTTGGCTCAGCGAATCCTGGTTACCACTTAACTGTTTAAAGCCATCAATTGCTTTGGTAAGCTGATTGTTTTGATAATAACAATAACTCAGTTCATACAAATCCTGGCGTGTAACTTTCTCCGATTTATTTACATACTCTTCCAGCAATGGCAATGCTTTTTTGTATTCTTTCTTTTCAAAATAAGCATGGCCCAGCAATTGCTTCATCTCCACATCGTACAAAATATTCGGACGCTTCACCGCCTCTTCTGCAATCTTGATGGCCTTGTCTTTTTCACCCCGGAAATAATAAATAGATGCAATGTAAAACGGAACGATCTTTCCATACTCCGGGTGTTCTTTTACTTTTTCAAAACAGCCCAGTGCATCGTTGTATTGCTTATCGTTGTACGCAATAAAACCATAGTAGTAATTCGCATCGAGGTAATACTTATCCGTTGGCATTTGACGGATGGTATTAAACAGCGGTTTCGCCTGCTGGTACTGCTTTAAATGAAAATAGCAGTAACCCATTCTGAATTTCTGTTCCGATATCTGTTCGTTATTTAAACTGGCAATGTCTGCTTTTTCATAAAACTCCAATGCATCGGTAAACTGTTGCTTGCGGAAATAATAATTACCCAAGTGAAAACTGAGCTGTTGCGTACGGGGTTGGTTATGCACAACTGTAATAAACTCACGGCTGGGTGCTACTACCCGTTCATCGTTTTGCTGCAGGCCGCAAGCCAGCAGGTAATAGTCAATTTCCTGTACCTGTATACCATTGTTAAGCACGGTTGATGTTTGCACTTCCTGCTTCAGCTCACGCAATAGCGGCAATGCCAGACTGTATTGATCATTCAGAAAATATTCCTGCGCCTGTTTAAAGCGAGCATGCGGATCGTTATTGATGGCGGTTGTTTGTGCAGTTAACTGCAACGTAAAACTGCAACATACAAGTAACAGAATGTAAGTTATGCGGCTGTTCATTAGCGGGTAAACGTTCATCGTTGGCAAATATTTTATCCGTTCTCTTAAAGTCTGTTGTACCGGGTAAAGGTAAACTGTCCGTTAGCGTTCAAACACCATTCCAAATTTTTGTGGATAAAAGTTCGTGTTCCGTTAATTTCGCAACCGAAATCTATTATACATGAACAAAACCCGTCAATGATGCTTGCTGTCATTGCAACTAAACTACAACGTTCGTATGAAGAAACTTTTATCCATCAACTATTCGGCTACAGCTTTTAACATTTCCTTCTTATTATTACGTCTTGTTTTCGGCATCAGCATGTGTGTGAACCATGGATATGATAAACTGGTAAATTTTGCCGACAAGAAAGACAACTTTATAAATCTGTTTGGAATTGGCAGTACCACCACACTTGTTTTGGTTGTATTTGCAGAGTTCTTCTGCTCTATTTTTGTAGCAATCGGTCTGTTTACAAGGTTTACAGTTATTCCACTGATCATCACGATGGGGTATGCGTTTTTTGTTGCACATAACAGCGCTTTATTTGCAAAAGGAGAAGTAGCTGCACTGTATTTAACCGGCTTCTTCGCTATTTTATTATGCGGACCGGGCAAGGCCAGTGTAGATGGATTGATTAAATAAATAGCGCAACCTATCTGTTGCACCTGAGCTATGTTTAACAGCGAAACAACCCTGCGTGTACGCTACGCCGAAACCGACCAGATGAATGTGGTGTACCATGGCAACTACGCACAATATTTTGAAGTTGCCCGTGCCGAAGCTATTCGTGAACTTGGATTTACCTATAAAGAAATGGAAGCAATGGGTGTTGTAATGCCGATTGTGGAACTGCATACCAAATTTCTTCGTCCGGCTGTGTACGATGATCTGCTGACCATTAAAACACAGCTGCGGGAAATGCCCACCGATCACCGCATCGAATTTCATCACGAAGTGTACAACGAAGAAGGCAAATTATTAACCATTGGCCGCATTGTTTTGTACTTTCTCGATGCAAAAACCATGGCACGCAGTAAAATGCCGGAGGCATTGGCACAGCATATTCAACCTTATTTTATCTAAAACGCTTTCATGCAACAACAAAAAATATTTGCGTCTATTATCACCATCGGCGATGAACTCCTGATTGGGCAGACCATTGATACCAACAGCGCCTGGATGGCCCAGGAGCTGAACAAGATCGGCGTATGGGTAAAACGAAGAGTAGCTGTTGGCGATAACCGGGAAGAAATCTGGCAGGCACTGGATGAAGAGAGCGAACATGCACAGATTATCTTAATTACAGGCGGCCTTGGCCCTACGGCCGATGATATAACCAAACCTTTGCTCTGCGATTATTTCGGCGGCAAAATGATTATGGACGAACAGGTGCTGGAACATGTAACAGCGATCTTTCGCAGGCTCAACCGGCCGATGATAGACCGTAATATGAAGCAGGCCGAAGTACCCGATGTGTGCACGGTGTTGATGAACAAACGGGGAACCGCTCCGGGTATGCTGTTCCGCAAAGGCGACCGCATTTTTGTATCGATGCCGGGCGTGCCGCACGAGATGAAGGGTTTGATGCAACAGGAAGTATTGCCGCTGATACAGAAAGAATATGAATTGCCGTTCATCCTGCATCATACCTTATTAACCGCAGGCGTTGGCGAATCCTTTCTTGCCGAGCTGATCAACGAATGGGAAGCAGCTTTGCCCGCACATATTAAACTGGCCTATTTACCCAACTATGGCATGGTGCGTTTACGCCTGACCGCAACAGGTACACATAAAAAAGAATTAAGCCACGAACTCGATACACTTTTTGCTGAACTGCAGCAACAGGTTGCCGAGCACATGGTCATTAATGAAGATATTGCACTGGAAGAAGCGTTGGGTAAACTGTTGCTGAGTAAAAATAAAACAATGGCTACTGCCGAGAGTTGCAGCGGTGGTTACATTGCCCATTTGCTTACATCCATTCCCGGTTCATCGGTTTATTTTAAAGGAACCGTGGTGGCTTATGCCTACGATGTGAAGGAAGATGTGCTGGGTGTTAAACACGAAACACTCGAAACCAAAGGCGCTGTGAGTGAAGAAACGGTTCGTGAAATGCTGGAGGGCTTGTTATCGAAAACAAGCGCTGATTATGGTATTGCTACCAGCGGGGTTATGGGACCGGGCGGTGGTACCGACGATAAACCGGTTGGCACTGTTTGGGTAGCCGTTGGTACAAAAGAGCATGCAGTGGCAAAGAAATTGCACTTCCGTTTCGACCGGTTAAAAAACATTGAACTCACGGCAGCACATGCAATGCTGTTGCTCTTCCGCTTTATTCAGGACGAGGCCTCGAAATAAGTCTTCAATCCTTACCTTTGACGCCTATTAACGATTGTTTGTATAAGGTTATCCCGATTCATATCAGGACTGTTGCCGGTTGACAAACAAAAAAACTTTAAATCATTATGGCTTTAGTTGATTTAGTAATGCCCAAACTCGGTGAAAGTATTATGGAAGCAACCATTTTACGTTGGCACAAAAAGCCGGGCGACAGTATTAAGATGGATGAAACAGTGCTCGATATTGCTACCGATAAAGTGGATAGCGAGGTGCCCAGTACTGCCGAAGGTGTTTTAAGCGAGGTTTTATTTAATGAAAATGATGTAGTGCCGATTGGTGCTGTTATTGCCCGTATTAAAACGGGTGCTGCAGAAACAACTCCGGTTGCAGCTGCGCCTGTGCAGGCTCCTGTTGTTGATTCGGTTGCCGAACTGGTGGAAGATGAAGTAGCCATCCCTTATCAACCGGCCGGTGCAAGAGTGAGTGCTCCTTCAAACGGTATTCGTTTTTATTCGCCACTTGTGCTGAACATTGCCGCACAGGAAGGAATTGGCATGTCTGAATTAGAAAAGATTCCCGGTACCGGTAACGATGGACGTGTTACCAAACGGGATATTCTGCAATATGTGTCTACACGTAAAAATGGAACTACGCCACCGCCTTCTGTAAAAGAAGAAGTGTTGGTAGTACCGATGAACAGAGTTGAAACACCGGCAAATAACAAAAGCGCTACACCTGCCCCTGCTCCATCAACTGCACCAACTGTTTACAGTGGTAATGTGGAGATTATTGAAATGGACCGTATGCGCAAACTCATTGCCGACCACATGGTCAAGAGCAAGCACACGAGCCCGCATGTAACCAGCTTCAGCGAAGCGGATGTTACAAATCTTGTGCAGTGGAGAGATAAGATGAAGAAAGAGTTCGAAAAACGTGAAGGCACAAAAATTACGTTTACACCACTCTTTATTGAAGCCATTGCAAAATGCATCAAAAAATATCCGCTCATTAACAGCTCGGTTGATGGCGACAGAATTATTGTAAAGAAAGACATCAACATTGGTATGGCAACGGCTTTACCAAGTGGCAATCTCATAGTACCTGTTATTAAAAATGCAGACCAGTTAAACCTTGTTGGTTTAACCAAGCAGGTAAATAATCTGGCTGACAGTGCACGCAACGGTAAACTGAAAGCTGATGATACAACCGGTGGCACCTTTACCTTAACCAATGTGGGTACGTTCGGCAGTTTAATGGGTACACCCATCATCAATCAGCCGCAGGTAGCTGTACTGGCTGTTGGCGCCATTAAGAAAAGACCGGTGGTGATTGAAACACCGCACGGCGACAGTATTGCCATCCGCCACATGATGTATTTGAGCATGAGCTACGATCATCGTATTATCGATGGCAGCCTCGGCGCAACATTCTTAACCGCTGTTGCAAACGAACTGCAGAATTTTAATCCCGACAGAGATTTATAAATTCATCTTTGCATACAAACTAAAAACCCCGGCCTGCCGGGGTTTTTAGTTTAATACGCCGATTAATATTTCTCCTGTTCAAAACTGTTGTGCTCATTTTGAAGTCCTCGCCAACATGCAAAAGTTGCTAATTACTTGCTAAACGTTAAGTTTGTTAGCGGGCACGCCAACAAAAGCAAAAAGCATGATTCGTTTTATAATAATACTTACATTTTTTCTTTCTTGTAATTATAGTAGGCATTTTTCTAAAGAAGAGTTGAGATTATTTGAGCCCTTTTCAAAGCCTGACACGATAATTTTCAAATCCGATATCGGTCAGTTTGATACAATTATCTTTTCTAGAGTAATAACCGACACAATAAGATTCAGAAATATAGAGCAAGGCTTTTATGTCAACGATATACTAAGAGTCGGATATAAAATAACAGAAGGGAGTTATCATAAATTTTTGATTAAATCAGTAACAAACGAGCCTGAATACTTTATTAGCTTTAGCAAGACAAAGCGATCTTATTCAAACAAGGAAATATGCTTTCTGGGGTTGTTATTTAATGAAAGTTATCTGAATCAAATTACTGCAAATAAGGAAAGCCAGATAGTATTTGAAGAAAGTGAAGCCCAAAAAACAGGAGTTAATATTAATCAAGGAATAAAAAGCTTTGTCTTTGATTTTGAAAAAGAGGTTGTTTATTTTATTGATAAGAACAATATTAAATGGAGCAGACTAAATTAAATTTTGCAAATCTAATCTTTCAGAGCTGACTCTTCCAAAGCGAACATTTAAAAGCGATATCTGGCAACGCTGGCTTTTCGTGATAAACTAAAACCCGGGCATGCCCGGGTTTTAGTTTATTAGCTGATTAATATTTCTCACGTTCGAAACTGTATTTCTTTCCTTTCCGCTTTACAATAAACAGATTGTTGTATTCCGTTTCGGCCAGATCGGTTAAGAGTTGTTGACCCATCAGTTTGTTCACCAGATCGTCTACCGAATTGGAATGGCCCACAATTAATACATTGCCTTTCTGAATATTTTTTACACGTGCAATAAACTGATCAACGGTATCTTTTGGTGAATACAATTGTACCGCTACCTGCGTTGCATCGCTCAATGGTTTAGCTGTTGATTTGGTGCGGATATAAGGCGTAGAAAAAATCGTCTGCACGTTTTTGTCGATCAGTAATCCTTTCAGGTTTTGTGCCCGTTGTTCGCCTTCAGTTGAAAGCGGCACATCGCTGCTCATGTTGGCATTAGCGGTAGCCTTTTCTGCATGGCGCACAATGTAAATGGTAGTACGGCTGCAGGATGCAAGCAGTAAAGCAATTGTTAAGACTGATGACAGGTTGATGATTTTTTGTTGAAACATAAAACAAGGTTTTTAAAAAAGATTGCGTTTTTGTAAATTTAAGAAACAATCACCCGGTAAAACGATCATTTATGAAAACATTATCCGAAACCTGGTTTGCTGATGGCTTCATTGATTTTGAATTAAAAAAGTACACTCTGCTCGCTTACCTGCAGGAAGTAAACAAATACTTTAACCAGGCCAAGCTTTATCCCCAACTGGCCGATGTGATTTTTCATTACAACAACCTCGTTGCTTTTCGTGAAAACAAAAAATATTTGCAGGAACAGTTCCCGAAAAAACTCACCGGTATACAAATTGAAAAGCTGCAGTTGCTGTACGAACAGATGATTGAAGATGATGAGCTGATGCAGGAACTGGAAACCATCATGCACTACTCTATCGATCGCATGAAAACAACCATCAACAACGGTACAGAAATTTATGAGTTTGTTGAGCAGAGTATTTCAATTAATCCCATTGGTATTATTCCGCTCGATACAACAGAAGGGTACCTGTTCTTACGGAATACAAACGTAAAACACACCAATGTATATCAATACAGGCTTAGCTTCTTTGAACGTCACGATGAACAATACCGCACCTTGAAAACAAATTATGTTGATACCTGGATGAGCACATTGGCGAATACTTATCAGAATATTAAAAGCGAACTCATCCGCAATAAAACAGAATTACCCAACCCAGCGGTTTACAGTATTGAAACTGATTTAAGTTACCCGATTGAAGAAACGTTTTTACCGGTAGCCAAGCGCAGGTTTGTAAAATTTCTTACTGCGGCATAATCATAAACGAAAATACGAAAGGCGCAATCGAACGATTGCGCCTTTCGTATTTTATACTCGACTGTTTTATTTCACAATATCCAATCCCCAGTCAATTCCTTTATCTGTTGCAGGCACACCGTCTTTCATCCATTTAGGCATGGGTGCTCCTTTCAAATAATGATCGAAGAACTGTGCTAAACGCACCGACAAATCTTTCCGGTTTCTGCGTTCAACAAGGTTATGATCTTCTTCGTTGTACTGCAGCAGCCAAACCTTTTTATCCAGTCTGCGCAAAGCTGTAAAGTATTCAATACCCTGGTACCAAGGCACAGCACCATCTTTATCATTGTGCGTCATCAGCAAAGGCGTTTTTACTTTATCGGCTTTGAACAAAGGTGAATTTTTGATGTACAGATCAGGTCGTTGCCAAGGTGTTGCACCTAAGCGTGTTTGCGAACGCTCATACTGGAACTGCCTGCTGATACCTGTTCCCCAACGGATACCACCATACGCACTGAACATATTGGCAACAGGCGCACCGGCACCGGCAGCGGCAAACATATTTGTCCGTGTAATTAAATAAGCAACCTGGTAACCGCCCCAGCTTTGTCCCTGTATCGCCATTTTGGTGCTGTCAACAAATTTCATTTTGCTGAGGTACTTGGCTGCACTAACAACAGAGTTATAAGCACTCTCACCCGGCTCGCCATCCTTGTAATAAATATTCGGATCGAAAACCAAATAGCCATTGCTGGTAAAGTAAGCGATGTTTACCGTTGATGCACTTGGTGCTGGTGTACGGTAAGTGTAACGTGTATCGGAGTTACGTTCGTAGAAATAAAAGATGACGGGGTACTTTTTGTTGGGATCGAAATTCTCCGGCTTGAATAATAAACCTTCGCTTTCCTTTCCATCAAACATTTTCCATTTATGCAGTTCAACCGTATACCAGTTATACTCTTTCTGTTGTTCGTTGATGAAGCTTAACTGTTTTGCTGCAACATGGTTTTGTGCATTGTCAATAGTTGATGCAAATACAGAACCACTTACCTGCGGTGTTGCTGCAGTATAAATAATAGCATCTGCATCCTTCGCTTTCTGCACACCAAAACCATTGATAGAAGCCGGATATGTTACCGGCATGCTTTCGTTTAAACTGAAACTGCTGCCGAGTTTATGTGTAACAAAGCCACTACCTTTTTCTTTGTTATCAAAAGTGCTGAACAGTAATGTTTCACCATCTTTCACAAACAATGCATCACGATCAAGATCGATGTTACGGAACGTGAGTTGCTTTTTACGGCCAATACCATTGGTGATATTTACAGGTTTGGTTTTGCCTGTCATATCCAGCTTCCAGATATCGAACTTATCATACACATATAATGCAGCATCGCCTTCGTGCCAGCCCATGGTACCATGTGGCGGCGGATCATCGGGATGATCATCATCTTCATCAAACAACGGCACTTTAATATCAGCAGTTAATACCGATGTTTTGCCGCTTGCAACGTCATATGCCATGTACTGGCTTTTCTTCCAATCGAACCAGGCCATGTATTTTCCGGTTGGAGAAATATTACCGCTGCGGATTTTCTTTCCAATCAGTTTACGTTCACCTGTATTTACATTCACCAGGTAAGCATCGCTGTAATTGTGTTGCTCCCACTGGTTTTGCTTGCGATAGGTACGGCTGTCGAAACCAACAGCCACATCTGAATCCGCATCAGGCGTAAGACTTAAACGATCCATTGTTGCATCGTTCAACATGGTTACAGCGGTTGCATCGCCATTGAAAACTGCAACATAACTGCGGCGCATTTCTGCACCGGCCTGTAACAATTGCTGCGGTTGCAAATCCAGATCGTTGTAATGCCAAACATCAAGACGGGCAGTTTCAAAATCAACCAGCGTAGTATCTTTTGGCTGACGGATCAACGATAAGCCAAAGAATAACCTGTTACCGTTTTTACTGAAACGGTTCATATAGTCAGGACTGATCGTTAATCCACTCTTTACACCTGCTGTGTTACGGTCTGCACGTAAACGGGCACTATCCATACCGTTTTTATAATGCCATAGTTTGTAAAACTTACGCAGCGATTTACTTGAGCTATCACGTTCTGCAACAAAAGCCACCTGAGTACCGGCTTCGTCCATGGCATAATTCTTTGCATCGTTAAATCCTTTCAACACCGTGTCAATCTTGCCCGTTGCGGTATTCATCCAGTAAACAGTTGCCTTGCTTAATGTATCAGCATTCTTCTTTGTTGTTTCAATCAACAATACATTTCCCTGTTCGCTGAAATAATATTCACTCACCAACGCAAACTTTTTCTCTTCACCGGTTTTCATATTACGTACCACCAATTCAGTGCCTTCCTCAACAGGATCTGCAGCAGGACGATTGTTTGGTCTTGCTTCACGCTTGGGCGGTTGCAATGCCGCCAGACCTTTTGTTTTTGCCTCGTTGGCTTTGTTCTTTAAACTATCGGCCACACGCAACAACGAATCAGCCATCGACATCATCTTGTTGATCTGCGTGAGCGAATCGGGCTTAGGTGCCGGCTTGGGCGCTTCGGGCAATGCTTTATCCAAATGATACGCTAACCAGCCATTTCCTTTCTCAGGAGTTTTGAATGTTTTTACACGGGCCGTTTTCCATACTTCGTCCTTGCCTAATTCTACAATCGCCATACTATCCTTCGGCATTTCATCCGGACGTTTCTTTTTAATACGGGCATCACGGGTGTCTTTAAACAACGGACGGATCTTGAAGATCACATAACGGCTGTCGTTGGTAATAACAGAGCCATAACCACGGGCAATTACTTTTTTGTAAGCACCATCATGCGATTGAATGATGAGCTCAGCATCGCCCTCTTGCGGGCTTACCTGGTACACCACCCATTTACCATCGTTACTGATCTGGGAACTTTGTACACTCTGCCAACGGTCGTACACCGAATGGTCGAGCGGCTTTTTTTGGGCGAGTAATGCCAGCGGAAAAGCCGACAGCATTACCAATAGAATTTTTCTCATTGAACAGTTTAATTAAATATTTATTTATCCAAGATAAATTAAACAATTTGCGCTGTGTAATGTTTTACACAAGTGGAACTAATAATTTATGAATAAGATCATCCTGTCGCTCGTTTTTACATTTGTCTCTTTTTCGCTCCTTGCACAAAACAAAGCTGTTATTACCGGTACAGTTATCAACAAAGCAACCCAACTCCCTGTTGATGGCGTTTCGGTTACTGTGGAAAAAACACAAGCCGGTAATGTTACCGATTCGTCGGGTCGCTTCCGCATCAGCAATATCGATCCCAAATCGTACAACATCGTTTTCTCAAAAGTGGGTTATAAAAACTTTACGCTTTACAATGTTGTACTGACCACCGGTAACGAAATCAGTGTACAGGTGGAAATGGAGGAAGACATCAAGACCATTGGCGAAATAACGGTTACGGGCAGGCGCACAGCAAAAGTGGCTACGCTGGAAACACCCTTGAGTGTACAACGTTTAACAACTGAGGAAATTAAAGCCAACCCCGGGGGCAACTTCGATATCAGCCGTGTAATTAATACACTACCCGGTGTGGGTGGTACGGCCGGTAGTGTGGGCGGTTTCCGGAACGATATCATCATCCGTGGTGGTGGCCCCGGCGAAAATGTATTTTATTTAGATGGAATAGAAATTCCGGTGATCAACCACTTTGCTACGCAAGGTGCAGGTGGCGGACCAACCGGTATTCTCAACGTAAGTTTTATTGAAGATGTAAAGCTGAGTTCGTCGGCTTTTGATGCCCGTTATGATAATGCATTAAGCAGTGTGTTTGAGTTTAAACAGAAACGTGGTAACACAAACCGTGTACAAGGTAATGTGCGTTTAAGTGCAACCGAACTGGCGGCTACACTTGAAGGACCGCTGAGCAACAACAAGAAGACGACTTTTCTTGCAAGCGCCAGGAGAAGTTATCTGCAGTTTTTATTTCAGGCGTTAGACTTACCTATTCGTCCGAACTATTGGGATTTTCAATACAAGGTTACACACCAGTTCGACAAAAAGACCACCTTAACGTTGTTGGGCGTTGGTGCAATTGACGAGTTTAGTTTTGCTGCACCATCAGAAGCCACAGCAGAGAAATTGTATATCCTCAACAGCAATCCCAACATCAATCAATGGAATTATACCGTTGGGGCTACATTGCGTCGTACTATCAAAAACGGATACTGGAATCTTGCACTCAGCCGCAATGCATTCAACAATAACATTACACGATTCGAAGACAATCTCAATCCTGTTGCTGCAGAGCAATCATTAGATGTTACATCTAATGAAACAGAAAACAAACTCCGTTTCGATGTAAACCAGACAAAGAATGGCTGGAAGATCAGTTATGGTGCAGTGGTACAAAATCCGCAGTTCAGCAACGAAGGGTTTGCTCGTGTGCGTGCAGCTGTAAGAGATACCTTGGGTAACCTGGTGCAGCCGGAAATCAAAGCCAACTTCAATACCTCCAACAGCTTTGTAAAGCTGGGTGCATTTGCACAGGTAGGCAAACGTTTCTTTGCCGATCGCCTCGGTGTAAACTTCGGCGTGCGTATGGATGGTAATACGTTTACCGATGAAGGAATGAACCTGTTCCAAACATTCAGTCCCCGTGTTGGCTTGAGTTATGTACTCGGCGATAAATGGAATCTGAATGCAAGTGTTGGACGTTATTACAAACTGTCGCCTTATACCATTCTTGGTTTCAAAGACAATAACAACAACTATGTAAACCGTGATGCAGGTTATCAACGCAGCGATCACTATGTAATTGGCCTGGAGTTTTTACCCAAGAACACCACACGCTTTACAATTGAAGCATTCTACAAAGCGTATAGCAATATGCCGGTGAGTGTGCGTGATGGTATTAACCTTGCCAACAAAGGCGGCGACTTCAACATACTCGGTAATGAAGATGTTGTGAACACGGGTAAAGGACGAACTTACGGCGTTGAGTTTTTTGCACAACAAAAACTGACCAATCGTTTTTACGGCGTGTTCAGTTATACCTTATTCGTAAGCCAGTTTACCGGCAGCGATAATAAGTATGTGGCGAGTGGATGGGACAACCGTCACCTGTTGAGTGTAACATGGGGTTACAAATTTCCACGCAACTGGGAGCTTGGGTTGAAATTCCGTTACCAGGGCGGTGCACCGTTTACACCGTTTAACGAAGGAGCCAGTCGTTTAAATTATTTGAGTATTGGTGAAGGTGTGCTTGATTACAACCGTTTAAATCAAAACCGTCTTACTGCGTTTCATGCAAGTGATGTACGTATTGATAAGAAATGGAATTTTAAACGCTTAACACTCGATGTCTTTTTAGATGTAAGCAACTGGTATGTTGCAAAGAGTCCGGCCTTTCCGCAATACACGTTTCAACGCACACCCGATAACAGCGGTTTTGCAACAACAAACGGCAGACCCATTGCAGCTGATGGCAGCAACGCCATTCCGGTTATTCTCCAAAACAACGATCCGAGTGTAACACCAACGATTGGATTTATTTTAGAATTCTAATTTGAAAGTACGATATACGAGGTGCGAAGTTGGAAGTATAAGATCCGGCTTCGCACTTTTTTTGGCGCAGAGAGCAGTTTATGCAATGTCTTCGCTCAACTCTGCGTAAACTCTATTTACTCTTTTTCTCTGCGGTAAAGGCTTAAAATTTTTATCATGCAGACACCCGTAACACATAACCCTTAACTCATAACTCTATTTTAAAACTCTCCTCTCCTTCCACACCCGCAAGGTTTGAATAACCACACTCGCCACAATGAGCAAAATGCCCCACACAAAACCATCGCCCAATTCTTTTTCTTCGTGGTAAATGATAAACGCAAGCGCAATACCATACACCGGTTCGAGATTGTAGGTGAGATTAGCAGTGAAAGGCGATATCTTCTTCAATGCATTCACCGATAGCTGCACAGCCAGCACGGTGCAAAACAACGCCAGCATCAGCAGCCAGAACCAATCGTTCAATGAGGGCAAATGTTTTGTTGCAAGTGAAAATTGCAAATAGAACGGCAATACCAAACTCAACAACAACAATCCACCACTCAACTCATACAAGGTTAAAGCCGATACAGGCACATGCTGAATCAGTTTCTTGTTGTAAATGGGAAACAGTGCTGATAGAAAGGCTGCAGCAACGCCAAACAGAATGCCTGTTTTGTATTGCACATCAAAATGAAAAATGAGATAAATGCCGAGCAACACCAATAAGCCCAGCAATACTTCTGTCAAATCTATTCTACGTTTCAATATCAACGGTTCAAGAAAAGCAGTAAACGAACCCGTTGCGGCAAAACAAACCAAGGCAATGGATACGTTGGCATATTTTACACTGCCGTAAAAAAATACCCAATGCAGCGCAATCAGTGCACCAATGCCAATACAACGCAGCAGATACTTTCTTTCAATACGGATCGTCTGTTTGCGCAACAGCATCAGCAGCAACAGCAAAACAGCCGAGAGTAACATCCGGTACCATACAAGCCAGCCTTCGTTCAATTCAATTAAACGACCCAGCACTCCGGTAAACCCGGCCAGGAAAACAGCAGCATGTAATTGCAAAAAAGCGTTACGCATTGTGGCTCAAAGAAAGCCAAAAAAGAAATAAGAGGTGGAAAATAAAAAATCAGGAATTGCTTTCTGCCATTACCTTTTCTGATGTGAAGTTGGCAACATTTTCACCTTTGCTTTTCATGCGTGCATGATAGTCTTTAAACAAACTTTGCCAGCGGAGTTTCAATACACCAAGGATGCCTTCTTTTACAATACCCTTATTCATTTTACTGACGCCGAACTTACGATCTACGAATGTAATGGGTACTTCGGCAATTTTAAATTTCAGTTTCCAGGCAGCAAACTTCATTTCAATCTGGAATGCATAACCAACGAATGTAATACCATCAAGGTTCATGGCTTCCAGTGTTTGGCGGCGGTAACAAACAAAACCTGCCGTAGGATCCATTACCGGCATCCAGGTAATGATGCGTGTATAAAGTGATGCGCCTTTTGATAAGAAAATGCGGTTACGTGGCCAGTTGGCAACAGCTCCACCTTTTGTGTAGCGACTACCCACAGCTAAATCAGCGCCCTTGTCTCTGCAGGCTTCAACCAAACGAGAAAGATCAGCAGGGTTATGACTGAAATCGGCATCCATTTCGCAAATAAAATTGTAGCCTTTTGCAATGGCCCATTTAAAGCCGTGAATGTAAGCGGTACCTAAACCCAATTTACCCGTACGTTCTTCAATAAATAACTTACCGGGGAAAACAGTCTGCAACTGCTTTACAATTTGTGCTGTACCATCGGGAGAGCCATCATCAATTACCAACACATGAAAGTTGCTGTGTAATGTAAACACAGCACGGATAATGTTTTCAATATTATCCTTTTCGTTGTACGTTGGTATGATAACTAAGTTTTCCACTTGTATATGCTGTGCAAGTTAGGTTTTTTCAAAAAAAGTCACGGTTACTTCTTTGCTCTTTCTTGCCGTTTAGTTCTTTTTTAACAGCGTACGGTTTAAAATTTCGGTGAGCTTTTGTTTGGTATGCAGCGGAAAATCACCCTTCATCATCCAATCGTAATACTGCGGTTCCTGCTTTAATACCAATGTTACCGGCTTTCCTTTATGTTTTCCGAAATTGAATACTTCGACGCCGTTTTCCATTACAAACCTGCGGGCAAAATCAACAATCTGGTCTTCGCCGGTAAACTTCACAATCGCTTCCACATCGGCACCCATCTGCGGGTAACGTTTTACCTGCGCTTCCAGTACTTCGTAGGTGGCCAGTGCATCTACTTCAGCACTGTGTGCACCATCAAGGTTCTTATCACAATAAAATTTATAGGCAGCACTGAGTGTACGCTGCTCCATCATGTGAAACACCCGCTGCACATCCAGTAAATGACGGTCGTTCAATTCAATATCCAGTCCTGCACGTAAAAATTCTTCAACCAACAAAGGAATATCAAAACGGTTTGAGTTGTAGCCTGCCAGATCGCAGTTACTCATGAACATTTTTATTTCGTTGGCCGCCTGTTTAAAAGTAGGTGCATCTTTTACCATTTCGTTGCTGATGCCGTGCACTTCGGTAGAACCCGGAGGAATCGGCATTTCGGGGTTGATGAGCTTTCGTTTGATCTGTCGGCTGCCATCGGGCGAAATTTTTACAATCGCAATTTCTACAATACGATCGCTGCTGATGTTGATGCCGGTAGTTTCTAAATCGATAATGGCAAGGGGGCGCTTAAGTTGCAAATTCATTTCGTTGGTTGCTGGTTGTTGATTGTTACTGTCGAATCCGAGTGAGATCTGTTGGCTCATACGCAAAAATAGCTAAAACAACGCCACGCTTTTATACTGAAAATGTACAACAGAACGTTATACACCTGAAAAACGTTCTGTTTAACCAAAAACAAGTATCTTTACGGCTCCAAAATCCGTTTATTTATGAAAAAAGTAATTTTCTCTCTGCTCGTTATTGCCCTTGCGGCCTTTGTATGTACCTCTTGTGCCAGCAGCAAGCGTGGCTATGGTTGCCCTACCAGTCAAAGTAATAAACCTTTCAGAGCTTAAACTGTTAGTACAAACAAATTCTTTGCATGAACTGGACTCCCTTACGTTCCAATGAAGAACTGGAACAGCTTATTCATTTAAGTACATCTCAACCGCAGGTTATTTTTAAACACAGTACACGCTGCAGCATCAGCTCTGTGGCAAAAAGCAGGCTGGAAAAAGCCGAGGCGCCGCAGAACGCCACCTTTCACTATGTTGATTTACTCAGCTTCCGCCCCGTTTCGAATGCAATTGCCGAGAAATTTGCAGTGGAGCATGAATCGCCGCAGATACTGGTGATTAAAGATGGAAAATGCATTTATTACGAAAGCCATATGGGCATTGATATGGACGAGATAAAAGATCAGCTCAACTAAAAGAAATTTATACAAACAGTAAAGGCCACCAAATGGTGGCCTTTTACTTTCAATCACAATCAAACACTATTTTTTACGAGGAAACTCCAATGCTGCATGTGCTGCTGCAAGTCTTGCGATAGGCACTCGAAACGGTGAGCAGCTTACATAATTCATCCCTATTCTGTGGCAGAACACCACGCTATCGGGATCGCCACCATGTTCACCACAGATACCGATCTTGAGATTCGGCTTGGTTAAACGTCCACGCTCTACACCAATTTTGATCAACTCGCCCACACCACTCTGATCGATGGTTTGGAACGGATCGTATGGCAGCAGTTTCAGATCGAGGTATTTGGGTAAGAAACCACCAATATCATCACGGCTGAAACCGAAACTCATTTGCGTAAGGTCATTTGTACCAAAGCTGAAGAAATCGGCCTCCATTGCCAGGCTGTTTGCTTTTAACGCAGCCCTTGGTATTTCGATCATGGTGCCATACAGGTAAGGAATTTTCTTCACCTTCATTTTTTGGCAGGTTTCTTTGTACACCTGTTCAACAATGGCTTTCTGGTGACGTAGCTCATGCTTACCACACACCACCGGAATCATAATTTCCGGCATGGCTTTTTTGCCTTTACGGATCAGTTCTACTGTTGCTTCAAAAATGGCCCTGATCTGCATTTCTGTAATCTCCGGATAACTGATACCCAACCGCACACCACGGTGACCAAGCATCGGGTTGTTTTCATGCAATGCCAGTACACGACGCTTTAACACACTCATGCGAATGCCGAGTTCTTTACTCAACTCCTGCAGTTTCTCGGTGTCGTGCGGTACAAACTCATGCAATGGCGGATCGAGCAGGCGAATAGTTACAGGATGCCCGTTCATAACAGCAAGCGTGTCCTTCACATCTTTCTTTACGTATACAAAGAGTGCATTCAAGGCTTCTCTTCTTTCCTTTTCTGTTTTGCTCACAATCATTTTACGCAGAAGGAACAGCGGTTCTTCGCTTCCTTCGCCATAGAACATATGCTCGGTGCGGAACAAACCAATACCTTCTGCACCAAACTTCGCTGCAACAGATGCATCTTCCGGTGTTTCGGCATTTGCACGTACGCCGATCTGTTTGGTTTTATCAACCAGTTTCATCAGATCTTTATACGATTGATTTTTTTCAATATCAATATCTACCAACGGCATACTTCCTTCGTATACCAAACCTTTGGTACCATTTAAACTGATCCAATCGCCTTCTTTAATGATTACACCATTCTTCGCATGGAAGGTTTTTGTGTTGGCATGAATTTCAATATCGCCACAACCAACGATACAGCATTTTCCCCAGCCACGTGCAACCAGTGCAGCGTGTGAGGTCATACCACCTTTGGTTGTAAGAATCGCCTGTGCTTTGTGCATACCATCCACATCTTCGGGTGATGTTTCTTCACGCACCAAAATCACCTTTTCTCCTTTTGCAGCCCAAGCAACCGCATCTTCCGATGTAAATACTGCACGGCCTTTTGCACCACCGGGACCTGCAGGCAAACCTTTCGCAATTACAGGTTGTGTTATTTCTGCTTTCGGATCGAGCATGGGCAACAACAATTCCACCAACTGATTGGGGCTTACACGCAGAATAGCGGTATTGGCATCAATCAATTTCGATTTATACATTTCAGTTGCCATACGTACTGCAGCAACACCATTGCGTTTACCTACACGACACTGCAGCATGAAGAGTTTTCCTTTTTCGATGGTGAACTCAATATCCTGCATGTCTTTATAATGCTTTTCCAAACGCTCCTGGTAGCTGTACAGTTCTTTGTACAGTGCCGGCATTAATTTTTCAAGTGTACTGTAATGTTCGCTTTGCGCATTTTTGGAATATTCGTTTACCGGTGCGGGTGTACGTATACCGGCCACCACATCTTCACCTTGTGCGTTTACCAGGTATTCGCCATAAAATCTGTTTTCACCATTACCGGGGTTACGTGTAAAGGCAACACCGGTACAACTGTCGTCGCCCATATTACCAAACACCATGGCCTGTACGTTTACGGCAGTTCCCCACTCGTCCGGAATTTTTTCAATGCGGCGATATTCAATGGCACGTTTGCCCATCCAGCTGCTGAACACCGCACCCACACTGCCCCACAGTTGTTCATACGGATCTTCAGGAAATGCTTTACCCAATACTTTCAGCACGGTGGCTTTAAATTCTTTCACCAGTTTTTTTAATTCATCAACCGTTAAATCGGTATCGAACTTATAACCTTGTGCATGTTTTACTTTTTCAAGTTTTTCATCCAGCACTTTGCGGATGCCTTTGCCTCCTTTTGGTTCAATGCCACCTGCTTTTTCCATTACCACATCGGCATACATCATAATTAAGCGGCGGTACGCATCGTATGCAAAACGGGCATCACCGCTTTGTGCAATAATCCCTTTAATGGTTTCTTCATTTAAACCTACGTTCAACACGGTTTCCATCATACCGGGCATACTGCGGCGTGCACCCGAACGTACAGAAACAAGCAATGGATTTTTCACATCGCCAAATTTCTTACCCATCAGCTTTTCCATTTTCTGCATGGCTTCCTGCACCTGCTGTTTTAATACTTTCGGATACGTTTTTTTATTATCGTAATAGTAAGTGCATACTTCTGTTGTAACGGTAAAACCCGGAGGAACGGGTAAACGCAGCTTTGGATGCCCCGCCATTTCGGCCAGGTTTGCACCTTTACCGCCTAATAAATTTTTCATCGACTCATTACCATCAGCCTTGCCTCCACCAAAGGAGTACACATACTTGGTTGGTTTTTTAACTGTTGCCATGATTGAAATGTTTTGAATGGAAGAACATCGGCGGTAATTAGTACAATCGCTTTGTTCCTGTGAATGTGTTTGTTATTCGTTCGTAAAAGTAGAAGGGCTGCGCAGGGCAAAGAATGATTGTTCGCAAGAAAAAAACTTACCACCGTCAGTAATCATGTGGCTGTTTGTTGCTACAATTGATGGAAATCAGTTTAAATCTGCTGTACCGGACCGGCATTTAAACAGCTGCGGTTATCAAGTACAATCGCCTATTCCTAAAATGTAAACCGTGCCTTCCTCTTGACATTGCGGGTTTAATTGCCTAGCTTTCTCCAACTTCCGCACAATGTGAATGCTTCGGCAACCTCCACCTTTATTTTTCACATTTAAATCATTAACACATGAAACAGTTCATTCTTGTAATCATGAGCCTTTTGCTGTTTGCAGCCTGCAACAATCCCAAGCCCGAAGAAAAAACAGAATCAACAACGTCTGACACATCTTTATCCAAGCCACAATCTGCAGAATTTGCTGATACGAAATATATGCAGATCGGTAAAAGCGGGCTCGACAATTTGAGCGCCGGTAATGTAGATGCGTGGATGGAAAACTTTGCAGACGATGCGGTGTACCAATGGAACACCGGCGATAGTTTGGCAGGGAAAAAAGCCATTATGGATTACTGGAAAGACAGAAGGGCCAATGTGATTGATATGCTCAGCTTCAGCAATGTTATTTGGTTACCTGTAAAAGTAAATCAGCCGCAAAGCACCGAAGCACCGGGCATTTGGTTATTGGGCTGGTACAGGGTTGATGCAAAATATAAAACCGGCAAATCGATGACGCAGTGGATGCACATGGCGCAACACTTTAATGCCAATGATAAAATTGACCGCATCATTCATTACATGGATAAAGCTTCGGTAATGGAAGCAACAAAAAAATAAGGCACGCAGTTTATCAGGTACAAATCCGGGAATTCTGTTCCCGGATTTTTGTTTTACAGCCGTTAAAAAATGACAAACGGAAACAATTATCATTGATTCCTGCTTTTCTTTGAAACATAAAACAATCAACCGCCATGCACAAACGCTTACTTGCTTATTCGTTGCTGCTTACTGTTACTGCAACAGCCCAACAAAAAATTGATTTCGAAAGTTACAATCCACCATCAACTCTGGTAGTACCGCAACATCCGGTAACGAAAGCAAAGTTTCCGTTTATTGATGTACACAATCATCAGTTTCAAATGCCTTCGATGAATTTGAATACACTCACTGTTGAAATGGATCAACTCAACATGCGTGTAATGGTGAATTTAAGTGGCGGCAGCGGTGAGCAGCTGAAAAAAGCGGTGGACAATGCGAAGCAAAATAAACCCGGCCGTTTTATTGTTTTCGCCAATGTAGATTTTAAAGGTGTGGGCGAACCGGGTTGGGGCGAAAAAGCAGCAAAGCAACTGGAAGAAGATGTAAAGAACGGTGCAAATGGTTTGAAGATTTATAAGAGTCTTGGCTTTAGTGTAAAAGACATCAACGGCAACCGTGTACCTGTTGATGATGCACGACTTGATGCGGTGTGGCAGAAAGCAGGCGAGTTAAAAATTCCGGTGATTATTCATACAGCCGATCCAAAATCATTTTGGGATCCATTAGATAACAGCAACGAACGCTGGCTCGAGCTGATCATCAATCCCAACCGTAAGCGAGGTAACGATAATCCTGTGCCTTGGGAAACACTCATCAACGAACAACACAATCTGTTTAAGAAACATAAGAACACCACGTTCATTGCTGCACACTTCGGTTGGTACCCCAACGATCTGCAAAAGCTCAGCACAATCCTCGATGCAATGCCGAATGTTGTGGTAGAGTTTGGTGCAGTAATCGCTGAACTTGGTCGACAACCGAAAGCTGCAAAAGCGTTCTTCACCAAATACCAGGATCGTATCCTGTTTGGAAAAGACAGTTGGGTTCCTTCGGAATATGCTACGTACTTCCGGGTACTGGAAACAGAAGACGAATACTTTCCCTATCACAAAAAATACCACGCCTTCTGGGCTATGTATGGTATGGGCCTACCCGACTCTATTTTAAAGAAAGTGTATTATAAAAATGCCTTGCGCATTATTCCCAACATCGATAAAAGCGGTTGGCCGGAATAAAGAATTGACTTCGCTATTTTTGCCGCATGCAACAGCAACCCGGTTTTATTGAAGACAGTCAAATTGAATGGCAAACTGCCGGCGAAGGAATACGCCGAAAAATCATGGCGTATGATCCATCGCTGATGCTGGTGAAGGTAGATTTTGAGCAAGGCGCTGTTGGCGCTGTTCACAAGCATGTACATGTACAGATAACGCACATTGAAAGTGGTGTGTTTGAAGTGGAGATTGCCAGTGAAAGGAAAGTGCTGAAAGCCGGTGATGGTTTTCACATTGCATCGAATGTGGAGCACGGTGTTGTTTGCATGGAAAAAGGTGTGTTGATTGATGTGTTTAGTCCCATGCGGGAAGATTTTTTATACTAGCATTTTTGTTTGCCGTTTATGTACAACCATTTTATGCTTAAACCATACTGTATGCAGCTGAACTTCAGCTTTCGTTTGTTTTGTTTGACGCTATGCATGTTTACTGTCTTTACAGGTAACACGCAAACAAAGCAAACCAACAAATCCGTACAAAAAGCCGAACAGGCATTGGTGAATTATCTCAATAAGCTGTGCAGCGATTATACGGCAAATGAAATGTATGTTGAACTGGGCTCTGTACAAAAGCCGTTTTACATCAGGCAACAAACGCTCTGCATCACACGCCGTATTCCCGATTCGGAAACCACTTCACTTATCATACAATACAAAATGCCGGTAACGGAAATTGCAGATGTATTTTTCGATTACTATATCGGTTTGCAGGGAATAAATGAAGCATCTGTTACAACCGAAACTTCGAATGTGGCAGACGATCCTTTTCCCAAACCAGGCAATCAGATGTTACTGCATGTTGCACCCGTTGGTGATGGAACTGCAGGTTATGATATTCAAACAAAATTACGCTCGCTTGTAAAAACGCTACAGGAGGCTTACAGAAAATAATTACAGAAAATGGAAGGAACCATCCGTGCAAATATTAAACCCGGCATGCCTGTATTAATTGTTTTAAAAAAAGATCAACGCAGCGGCATACTTACCGAAGGCATTGTAAAAGATTTGCTCACCAGTGCACCCAAGCACCACCGGGGAATAAAAGTTCGTTTACAGGACGGACAGATTGGTCGTGTGCAAAAAATTCTTGAAGAAGAAGATTAAACGGCTTGGTTAAATTAAAATATAAAAGCCCATCTACAAAAGCAGACGGGCTTATGGGAACAATTAAAAAACGACATTAGTTGTGAGCAATGATAGAAGCGCTTAACGGCGTAGTTGTATTGCCAACAATTCCACGTGCAAATACTGTATAAATTTTTCCTGCTTGTAAATTAATACCTGTGAGCGTTAGTACCGAATTAGTAGTGCCCGCTACACGAACATCGAATGTATAAGTACCTGCATCAACAGGAGCAAATGCCTGGTTAGCTGCTGCAGTTGCCTGTGTTTCGAATGCACGGTTGCTGAAAACCGGTGTAAATGTACTTCCTGCCAATACCCCAACTGTTACTGCCGGAGCACCCGGGCTAAGATGAAAGAAACGGATATGCGCTTTACCGGAAGCAGGTGCACTCAGATTATCCTCTACCAAAATAGCACCAATGGATGCAAGCTGGTTATACGCAAACAAGGAATAATTCTTGTCTTTCGTAAACGGAACATCTGCATTAATAACTGTTGTGCTGGTACCGGCTGCATTTACTTTCACGTTACGAGTACCGGCTGTAACTGTAAGATAACCGGTGTTGTTGGGAAAGCTTAATGCCGTTGCATTTACTTTTTGATTATCCACTAACAAATCTACACCGGGTGCATCAGGTGATGCATGTGTAACAAGTACACGGGCTTCTTCTTTCTCTTCTTTTTTGCACGATACAAGTGTTGTAGAAAATAACAGCAAAGCTGCTGCAGTAGCAAAGAATGTAGTCCTTTTCATATTTGTTTTGTTTGAGATTCAATAACCACCAACAAAACAAAAAGGTTGAAAGAAATACAATGAGTTAACAAAGCAGTAACATGCGTTTAATTTTTAATGTGTAAATAAGCAGAATGGAATTAAACAAGAAATAATGCAGGCTGACTTTTTTATACAAGTACTAAAATTTAGTAACAAAAAAACGTTTAACCATTCTTCGAATAGTAAGGAATAAAGTAGACAAGATTTCTGAAGTGTAATTGAGAACTAAATGAATTGATTAACCAATGTACGCATTGCTTACATGAAAACGTACAAACAAACCCGACTGTTCAGAATTCTGAAGTTCAACAATAGTTCCACTGTTATACTCTACTCTGCATTCAATTGCCTTGTATTCTTTTGTTTCTGTAGAAATACGGAAAGGCTTTTTTGTAAGCAGGCTGATGCCCACTTCGTCTTGTTTGTAAGAAAGCACAATATGGATTTGTTCCTGTTTCTTTTCATTGATGCACAGATTGATGAAATTCTGCACAATTCTGTAAACAGCCAGTTTTATTTCAAAAGAAACCTGCTCAATGGCAGCATCAGCACTCATGAATTCAATTGAAACCGGGTAATGCAATGAAAATTTATCGCAGGTTATTTCAATTGTTTTAGCGATGCCGAATATTTCAAGTTCAGAAGGAGTCAGCTCTTCGCAAATAGAATTGATTTCGTCTATAATATCAGCCATCATCAGATTCACTCGCTTCAAACTGTCTGCAAGACTCTCTTGTGTTTCGTTGGTGAGCATTTTACAGGCAGCCAGCCGTTGATTGATGTTTTCCCGTAAAAGATGGGCCAGCCGGCGGCTTTCATTCTCTTCCGTATTAATAATACTTCTCAGTATTTCACGCTTTGTATGCGTTAACTGCTGCTGTAGTTTTTTTACCTCACTTATATCAGCCACATGAACAAAAAAGCCAATCACTTCTCCTTCTTTAATATCCGGAATGTAAGTGGCTAATGAATGGCGGCTTCCGGTTCCTTGCAGTTTGGGTATTTCACGCTCAAACACCTGTTTTTCGCCTGCCAGCACAGCATGGATATAAGGAAGATTTTTTTGGTACAGATCGGGGCCCAGCAATTCGCTGATGTGCATTTTATCAATCATCTCATGCCGCTCTTTACCAAACCACTCTCGGTATGCATTATTAACAAACCGGCTGATGAGATTTTTATCCCAGTAGGCAAGCATGGCCGTTACCTGATCCGATACCAACAAACCCAGTTCATCTAATTTTCGCAAAGAATAATCGTCTGTTTTCATATCAACTTTTTGGCAGGTGTCGGTTAACGTGCACATTTATGATCCGATGTAGTACATGCAGAAATAAGATGTCCGTTACAGACAAAATAAACAAAAATGAAAGGGCTAAAAAAGATGATTGTAATCACCTATTTTAGCAAGTGTATACACTTATTCATTTTTCAACAACGACTACATTTCTGCTGTTGCATTAAATTATCATCTCATATGACTTGCATAAAAAAGCGTAGCCAACTTTGCTAAAGTTGGCTACGCTTACATCACTATTGGTCTTTATTTTTTCTTCTTCAATGCTTTGATCATCTCAGGAGTTGCTTCTTCCAAACTGATGGCATAACCGCCACCTGCTGCAACAAACTGTTGCAGTTTAGTTTTATTGGTTACAACTATCTTCCTAATAGTATAAGCTTGCGGATTTGTTTTGTAATGGGCATTTGCAGCATCTGCATATACTGTAGCAATGTATTGCTTACCGTTGTCTAAAAAGTCAAACACAATGTTCGATGTGCGTGCTTCCTCTCCTCCTACACTACCCACAAACCATTTGCCTGTATTTTTTGCTTTACGGGCAACCGTTAAGTAGGCACCGGGTTCTGCTTCAAGATATTTGCTGTCCTGCCAATCAACTGCCACATCTTTAATAAACTGAAAGGCATCTGCAAAACGCATATAGTTTTCAGGAAGGTCAGCAGCCATTTGCAAAGGGCTGTACATAGTAACATACAACGCCAGTTGATTTGCCAGTGTACTGTTCACATGCGAATTATTACCGGGATTGATTTTGCTGATATCCATTTCAAATACACCCGGCGTGTAATCCATGGGTCCGCCAATTAAACGGGTAAACGGCAACACCGCCACATGATTTGGTTTGCTGCCACCAAATGCCTGGAACTCGGTACCACGTGCTGCTTCGTTACCAATTAAGTTGGGCCATGTGCGTGCAATACCTGTTGGACGAACCGCTTCATGTGCGTTGACCATGATCTGGTATTGTGCTGCTTTTTCAATGGCATATTGATAATGATTAACGATCCACTGACTATAATGATGCTCACCTCTTGGTAAAATATTTCCAACATAACCACTCTTCACCGCATCGTAGCCATTCGCTTTCATGAATTTGTAAGCCGTATCCATATGTCGCTCATAGTTACGAACCGATGAAGATGTTTCATGATGCATGATCATCTTCACGCCTTTTGCTTTTGCATATTCACGAATAGCTACCACATCAAAATCGGGATAGGGTGTTACAAAATCAAATACATAATCTTTCGACTGTCCAAACCAATCTTCCCAACCAACATTCCAGCCTTCTACCAACACACCGTCAAAACCATGTTCTGCTGCAAAATCAATATACCGTTTTACATTCGCTGTTGTAGCACCATGCTTGCCATGCGGCGTTGCTTTGCTGAAGTCGCTTACGCCCAACTGCACAGCCGGAAAATCGTTGGTGTACGACCAGTTACTTTTACCCGTAATCATTTCCCACCAAACACCTACATACTTCACCGGTTTTATCCACGATGTTTCTTTGATCCTACTTGGTTCGTTTAAGTTGTACGTAATCTTCGATGCCAGGATATCCCGTGCATCATCACTCACAATCACTGTACGCCAGGGTGATGTAGATGGTGTTTGCATGTAACCTTTATCACCAATAGCATCGGGTGTAAGCCAGCTTTCAAATACAAAGTTTTTATCATCCAGATTCAGATGCATGCAGGAATAGTTGATGAGTGCTGCTTCGTGCAGGTTGATGTACAAACCATCATCACTCTTCATCATCAACGCTGTTTGTACACCTGTTGCAGAGAAAGGTGTTTGTGATGCATTGCTGGAGATAGATCCGTTCATTAAACTACGTATCTCCGATAAACGGGAACGGGTGTAATCGTATTCCTGCGTATCATAATCACCGGCAATCCACCAGGCAGTGTGGTTACCCGTCATGGCAAACTGGCTACGCTCTTCTTTAATAACGAAGTAATTGAAATTTTTCTGCGAAGGAAATTCGTAACGGAAACCCAATCCATCGTTGAACAAACGGAAACGAATGATCATCTGCCGATTGGTTTCTTTTTGCTGCAGGGTCACTGCCAGCTCATTATAGTTGTTGCGGATATTGCTCACTTCGCCCCACACCGGTTGCCATGTTTCATCGAACGTAGCTGTTTGAGTAGATGCAATAGCGAAATCGCTGAGCAACGATTTTTTGTCGTTCTTTAATTCCAGGCCCAATGTGCTGGGCTTAATAACTGCTTTGTTTTTGTATGCCAGCTGATACTGTGGCGCACCTGTTGTTGTTACATTAAACTGTAAAACTAAATTTCCGTTGGGAGAACGCAGCTCCTGTGCAAAAGTACATACACACAGGAACAGCAATGCTGCAAGGCAGCCGATTGTTTGTTTCATAATCAATAGTTGTTAAGAGTCGGGCGTAAAGGTAATTGTTTGAAGCTTTAAACAACAACAGCAACAACTGACTGCGGTGAAGTTTTATGGGTTGTTCAACTGATTCTCATCATTGAAAACGTTTGCGGTGGTTAGAGTAAAACATTGAGCAGAATGTAAATGAGGTATAAAATCGGGAATAGGGTTACGATAAAAAAAAAGGCTTTCTTAAAATAACTTACATTTTGCTGTGTTAGCAATAAATCCAGAAAATAGAATAATGAGAGTATCAAGGAAGATATTAGTAAGAATATGGAGAACAGCTTACCGTAAAAATAAATATCACGAAATCCTATGTAGTATCGAAACCCGTCAGCAACATAGCTTACTAGAACATATGCTACAAAAACTGTCAAAGGAATAAAAAAAGTAAGTTGCCTTTTATTCATCTTATCAATTCAATTTAGGTATAGTGAAATTAATCTCATAAAAAACTGGCTCAAACTTTTGTTTGCCCCTTACTTCTTCGTAATACGCAACGCCCCCAGTAAGCTTGTTACAAATACTCAGCTTCATTTATTGGGAGACATTGCAGGGAAGAAGGATATACCTAAAGCCCAAATAACCATACTTGAAACCCACAGAAAATAACCAATCCCTTTCTGTTCTATAGGAGCGGTACTTCCACTTTCTGATGCAAGAATATCTTTCTTAAAGCAAAACGAAAGCGCTACCAAAATTGCAGCCCAACCAAATAATATTGCTCCTTTCTTTTGTTTTTGCTTTAAATAGATGGAAAATATAAATAATGGGTTTGCAAGCCAGATAAACCACTCAAGTATGCCACCTCCAATAAATACTACTGCACCCATGAAAAAAGCTCCTATTCCATAGGTAATCCTACTACCGTCATAGTCAGTGATTGTATATGCCGGCAATGCAAATGAAATAACATAAATTAGAAAACTAACATTAAACAGCTTTGTAGTGAATGATGTCATAGACTTTCTAATTTATTTAGCTTGATTTTTTCTGTACCCTCAATTGTATTCAATATTTAAATATAAGCACGTTCTTACTTAAATAATCATCATATTAAAATCCTCTTCGTAACAAAAGCAGCATTCACAAAAAATCGGGCACAAACTTTCGTTCATGCCCGATCAATTTTGACTTTCAATTAAGTCCATCTCGACTTCGCTCGATGGACTTAACCACCCTTCGATCCTTCGACTTCGCTCAGGACTGCTCAGGGTTCTATCACTTCTTCCCCTTCACATATTTCTCCAGCCACATATGCTCTTCCCACAATAAATGCAGAATATTTTCTTTACCACGGTAACCATGTGCTTCGTATGGTAAACTTACATAACGCACATTGCCACCATTGCCTTTCAATGCCTGGAACATCCGTTCACTCTGGATGGGATACGTTCCTGTATTATCATCTGTATCGCCATGCACCAACAGGATCGGTGTTTTAATCTTGTGTGCATAGCTGAACGGACTCATATCAAAATACAATTGCGGCGCCTGCCAGTACGTACGGTCTTCGTTCTGGAAACTGAACGGTGTTAATGTTCTGTTGTACGCACCACTGCGGGCAATACCTGCTTTAAACCAATTGGTGTGCGATAGTAAATGCGCCGTCATAAACGCACCATAGCTATGGCCGCCTACACCCACACGTGTACTGTCGCCCACACCCATCTCTGCTAATTTATCAATGGCAGCACGTGCATTTAATTTCAGCTGATCAATAAAATCATCGTTCGGTTTTTTATCTGCACTTGTGGCAACAATCGGCATTTCTGCATTATCCAACACAGCATAACCTTGTGTTACCCAAAAAATGGGGCTGCCCCAACTGATGCGTGTAAACTGATTTTTTGATCCACGTACCTGTGCGGCATCACGTGCATTGGTAAACTCACGTGGATAAGCCCACATCAACACCGGTAACGGACCATCTTTCTTTACATCATATCCTTTCGGCAGATAAAGATTGCCTGTTAAGTCAACGCCATCTGCACGCTTGTAAGAAATTTTCTGAACAGAGATTCCTTCCAGTTGCGGATATGGATTTTTGAAATTGGTTACCTGCTTGCCGCCGCCTGGCACAAAACCTTTCAACGTTTTCATGTAAAAGTTGGGCACTTCGGTTTGTGTTTCTCTTCTTGTAATTACCGTTAACGTGTTACGGTCAATTACATCGGTCACCAGTTCGTATTCATCTTCTTTACAACGCCAGATAATTTCGTTTTGCTTTGTTGCCAGGTCGAAATAAGAGATGTAAGGCAAATCGCCTTTAGGCGATGCACCGGTTGTATTATTCATCAACAGTTTTCCATCGTGCGGAATCACCACATCACGATTGAAACTGTTTTTTTCTGATACCGGACTACCGTAATTACTGTACGCATCGTTGGCACTACGCTCCTGCAGTACTTCCATTTCACCGGTTGATGGATTTAAACGGCTTAGTTTTGTTTGTGCTTTGCTGCGCAACACTTCCTGTACCAACGCAAAGCTGCTGTTACCCCAGGTAGTGCCACCGTAACGCATTTTTGTTTTGAATAATTCTTTCGGTTGCGCTGTAAACGGTGCTGGCAATGCATACACTGCATCACGGTATTCTGCTGTGTTTTTGATCAAGCCACCATCCAACGGTTTGCACCAAACAATGGTTGCTGCTTCATCATCACGCCATTCAATAGAACGAGGCACATCTGCCACATTATCGTTACCGGCAGGTGCAGTTTCTGCAGAAGGCAGTTTCGCCATTTCTTTTACAAACTTTCCGTTTGCATCGTGTATAGCAACTGTTGCATTAAATCCGTTGGCAGGCACCACGTACGAAAATGGTTTGTTGATGGTACGCACCAACCAATATTTTTTATCGGGCGATGGACTGACAAATGAATAAATAGCCGGCTGATTGATTTTTGTTTCTACACCGTTTACATTCTTCACCAATTGAGCAGTTGTAAAAAACTCAAACAATGCTTCATCGTAAGGCGATTTGATCATATCCTGAAACGTAGGACGTGGTGCTGCACTGCCATAACTCTCCTGCACGGTAGGGCCTTTCGGAGTAATGGGGCGTTTCGGCATGGCCGATGCAGGCTTTATGATGGTTTTATACAACAGCGTATTATCATCTAACCAACTGAAAGCAGCACCCAATACCACATTCAAAGCCGTTTTGTTTACTTTAAATGCTTTTTGTGTGGCAATATCTACCACATACAAATCTACCTGTGAGCCGGTGCTGTTGGTAAAAGCAAACTTTTTTTCGTTGGGGCTCCACGAAACTGCATTGGCAAGCATATTGGCTGGCAGTCCGCTGATCTTGTATTCTTTACCGGAAGCAATATTCTTCAGCGTAAAATTGTTGATGTAATTCTGGCGACTCAGGGAAAAATTAGCAGGGTTGATACGCAAACCGGCCACACGTACTTCGGGCTGGCCCAGTTCATCCACCAACGGATAGGTATTCCGTTCAATTAACAACATCCACTGGCCTTTACTGTCTACACTCACCGTTGGTGTAGGCTTTGCCAATGCAAGATCCATAATGTCTTTTGGCGGTAATTGATAATTGACCGCATCCTGAGCAACAACGGTGGTTGCAAGAAAGAACAACAATAAAAGAGATACACTTCTCATACAAATGATTGTTTGTTTTGGAATCCGAAAATACCGAAGGAAAAAAAATTACGCCCTACCGTTCAACAAAATATTTGCAGTTTAAAATTACCCCCTTATTTTTGCGCCATGATTTCAAACACGCATACACATCATCACCATACTTGCCATACCAGGTAAGCCAGATGTGTATTGTGTTCTACAATATTGTAAAAAAGGCTTACGGATCGTAGGCCTTTTTTTATTGTCTGAATCAAACGACCTGACAGGTTAAGCTCACTTTTGTAAGATTAAAATAAACTTGCGTCTTACCATACTGAATTAACCTGTCAGGTCAACTGTAAAACAATTATGATGCAAGAAAAAAAATACACCCCACTGAGCGAATTAAGTGGTGGCAGCAGCGACAAACCGGCAAAACTCCGTATCGCTATCCAGAAAAGCGGACGACTCTACGACGATTCAGTAAAACTCCTGAACGAGTGTGGTATTGAATTACGCAACGTAAAAGACCGTTTGAAAACAGAAAGCGACACTTTTCCGATGGAAGTGTTTTTCTTACGTGATGATGATATACCACAATACGTGGAAGATGGTGTAGCTGATATTGGCATTGTTGGTGAGAATGTGTTGTTTGAAAAAAACAAAAAAGCAGAGATTGTTGAAAAACTCGGCTTTGGCAAATGCCGTTTGAGTTTAGCCATACCTCGTAGTGAAACGTATCAAGGTGTACAAAGCTTAGATGGTAAACGCATTGCAACCAGCTATCCGTTTTTGGTGAATGAGTTTTTGAAGAAGAACAACATCAGCGGCGAAGTACACGAGATCAGCGGCAGTGTAGAAATTGCTCCCGGTATTGGTTTGGCCGATGTGGTGGTTGACCTGGTGAGCAGTGGTTCTACCCTGTTCATGAATGGACTGAAAGAAGTGGAAACCATTCTGCAGTCGCAATCGGTGCTCATCAAAAACAATAAACTCAACAAAGACCAGGAAATACTGTTAGATAAATTGCTCTTCCGCATCAAAGCTGTGAAGAAAGCAAAGCGTAACAAGTATGTGTTGATGAATGCGCCAAACGATAAACTCAGCAACATCATTGCATTATTGCCCGGCATGAAAAGTCCCACCGTTTTACCATTGGCAGAAACAGGTTGGAGCAGCGTACACAGTGTGTTAAGCGAAGACGAGTTCTGGGAGAAAATTGAGCAGTTGAAAGCGGCAGGTGCAGAAGGAATTTTGGTGGTGCCAATTGAGAAGATGGTGATGTAAGCTCAATGCCCCCTCCGCCCCCTGAAGGGGGAACTTGTAGCACTCAACTTAATAGAGCTCATCTTCAAATTTTATATAGGTCGAACCAAGTTCTTTTTGTAAGTCTTGAAACACATTGTCCCGTAGGGACATTTGCTGGGTAGAAAAACAAACGCACATAAAACGTTTCGTTCCGTAGGAACGATTGATGAATATGCAGATCATAAAACATCCGAAGAAAAGTGAGTGGAGCCGATTACTCAAGCGTCCGGCAATGGATTCAACATCGCTGGAAGCAAGTGTAGCAAATATTTTACACGAAGTAAAAGCAAGTGGCGACGAAGCCTTGAAACGTTTCGCCACCATCTTCGATAAAGTTTCTGTAACTGAATTACAGGTAACCAAAGAAGAAATTGCTGCTGCAGAAGCAACGTTGAGCAAGGAATTGAAAGATGCCATTGCTTTAGCAAAACAAAACATCGAAACCTTTCACCGCAAACAGGTAACTGCAGTAGAGAAAATTGAAACAATGCCCGGCGTTCTTTGCTGGCGCAAAACAGTAGCGATTGAAAAAGTGGGTTTGTATATTCCAGGTGGTACCGCTCCCCTGTTCTCTACGATTTTAATGTTGAGTGTTCCGGCGAAGATTGCGGGTTGCAAAGAAATTGTTCTTTGTACGCCACCTTCAAAAGACGGCAAGATCAACGCTGCTATTTTATACACGGCACAACTGGCCGGCATTACCAAAATTTTTAAAGTGGGTGGTGCACAGGCCATCGGCGCAATGGCATACGGCACACAAACTGTTCCGCAGGTATATAAAATTTTCGGACCGGGTAACCAGTATGTTACTGCCGCCAAACAATTGGTACAGAAAGATGGCGTGGCCATTGATATGCCGGCCGGACCAAGCGAAGTGTGTGTAATGGCGGATGATACAGCGAATCCTGCTTTTGTAGCATCGGATCTGTTGTCGCAGGCAGAACATGGTGTTGATTCGCAGGTGTTGCTGGTGAGCACATCGGAACAAATGATTGATGCGGTGCTGAAAGAAACTGCTGCACAACTGGAAGCTTTGCCCCGCAAAGAATTTGCTGCAAAAGCATTGGAGAACAGCAAAGCCATTCTTTTACCAACGGTAGCAGAAATGATCGAGCTGGTGAATGAATATGCTGCCGAACATTTGATCATCAGTTGCAACGATGAAGAAGCCATTGCAGAACAGATCATCAATGCAGGCTCCATCTTCTTAGGCAACTATTCACCCGAAAGTGTGGGCGATTATGCCAGCGGTACCAATCACACATTGCCGACCAACGGTTATGCAAAAGCCTACAGCGGTGTAAGTGTAGATAGTTTTGTGAAGAAGATCACGTTCCAGAAATTAAGTAAAGAAGGATTACAACATATTGGCAAAGCTGTGGAGTTGATGGCGGAAGCAGAAGGACTGCAGGCGCATGCGGAAGCGGTGAGGAAGAGAAGCAGTTTATAGTTTGTGGTTTTTAGTTTATTGTTTATCACTGCCCAATTAAGCGCTATTGTTGAAATACTTAAATACGATTGTTCATTTATAAAATAAAGACCGGCCTCCCCTCCCGGGAGGGGATGAAGGGGTGGGTTAAAAAGTTGAGACGAAGAATTTATATATGGCTCATTATAGCTTCATTACTTTCAATAGTTACGGCATTCCTTTTAGCTGGAGGTGGGCATGGATGGGTATCTGTATTCTTCTTTTCGTTTTTACCGTTATTAGTTACCCCATTGACAGTTTACACCTATATAAATACTAAAAAACTATTCTCAATTATTATCATTGGATTGTATTTAGTTGCTATTTACATTCTTTATTTTATGACTTTAGAAGAAGGCGAGGGATATTTTGAGAGTATATTTGAAGGTATCAAAGGGATGGTAGTTTTATTCTTTATTGTTTGGCTATGTCCCTTGGCATTAAACATCTATAATCTTTTTCGAAGCAGTCGAAAATTGCAATCTTAAACATTCACCATTGACAACGTTATTATGAGTTTCGATTTGAACAGTTTACTCCGGGAAAATATTAAAGCATTGGTTCCCTACTCTTCTGCACGTGATGAGTTTCACGGTGAAGCGAAGGTGTACCTCGATGCAAACGAAAACAGCATTGGTTCACCCTTGGTGAAATGGTACAACCGTTATCCCGATCCGTATCAACACAAAATCAAAGAAAAACTTTCGGCCATTAAAGGTGTTTCACCAAAGCAGATTTTCATTGGTAACGGTAGTGATGAATGTATCGATCTGTTATATCGTGCATTTTGTAACCCGGGTGTTGATAATGTGATCATTTGTCCGCCTACCTATGGCATGTACGAGGTAAGTGCCAACATCAACGATATTGAATTGCGTAAAGCACCGCTGCTCGACGATTTTCAGCTGAACCTTGCCCACATGGAAACATTGGTGGATGAGCACACGAAAATCATCTGGATCTGTTCGCCCAACAACCCAACAGGCAACAGCATCAATATTGCAGACATTGAAATGGTGTTAAACAATTTCGATGGCATTGTGGTGGTAGATGAAGCGTATATCAACTTCTCCCGTCAACGTTCTTTGGTAACACTGTTGGCCGATTATCCAAACCTCGTGGTCATGCAAACGCTGAGTAAAGCATGGGGACTGGCGGGCTTGCGTTTGGGCATGTCGTTCGCAAGCAAAGAAATTATCAGCATCTATAACAAAATCAAACCACCGTACAATATCAGTGAAGCGGTTCAGGAATTAGTGATCAAAGCACTCGACAATATCGAAGATGTGAATGCCATGATCAAAGAACTGGTGAATGAACGCAAGCGGCTGGAAGTGGAATTACCCAATCTTCCGGTGGTTGAAAAAGTGTACCCAAGTGATGCGAATTTTTTACTGGTGAAAGTAATTGATGCAAGAGGCATTTATGAATACCTGCTGGCAAAACAGATTGTGGTGCGTGACAGAAGCAAGGTGATTCTTTGCGAAGGTTGTTTGCGTATTACCGTTGGTACCGCCAAAGAAAATGATGAACTGCTGGAAGCACTCCGTTCATTTATTGCATAAGAAAAGTTAACAGGCATTTGCTGCGGGTGCAGTAAATTCATTGCTTCAATCAACCATACAACAAAAGATGAAATGAGGCCTGAAATTTTCGAGACAGCTTTTTTCTTCTATCGATTAAAATTTCAGGACGAATAACATGTGACCAAAAAAAATAATAAATAACACATGAAACAACTTTCAATTGCTATTATTCTTACAGCCAGCATTGGTCTGTTTTCATTCAGCCTGCAACAGCCCAACTTAAAAGCTTCTATGGAGCGTGGGAAAAAAGTGTACAACGACAACTGTGCTGTTTGTCATTTGCAGGATGGCAAAGGCTTACAGGGTTTAAATCCGCCGTTGATCAAAACAAAACAGGTGGCCGGTGCAAAACCGCAGCTCATCAACATTGTTTTAAAAGGACTGGAAGAAGAGCTCACCATCAATGGTGAAACCTATTATAATCCCATGCCTGCACAACCCAACTTAACCGATCAGCAGATTGCCGATGTGCTTACCTATGTACGTAACAGCTTTGGTAATAAATATAGTTTGGTAACTGCAGCTGAAGTAAAAGCAGCGAGAGCAAAGATCAAATAAACGTAGCGCTCTTAGTGATCACTCTGTGCTCGTTGTATGACTACATTGTATCACAAAGAACACGAAGCAATCACAAAGGACACAAGAAAACAACAACAGATGTCAACTACACAAATAACAGGTAAACGGATTTTATTTATTGATCGTGATGGTACGCTCATTAACGAAGCGCCCCCCACCTATCAACTGGATTCGTTTGATAAACTCAGCTTTTATCCCGATGTATTCTTCTACCTGCGCAAGATTGCTGCAGAGCTCGATTACGAACTGGTTATGCCCACTAACCAGGATGGTTTGGGTACAACTAGTTTTCCGGAAGATACTTTTTGGCCCGTGCACAATTTCGTGGTGAACAGTTTAAAGAATGAAGGCATTGTGTTCAGTGATGTATTGATCGACCGTACCTTCCCGCATGAAAATGCACCTACACGCAAACCCGGCGTTGGCATGTTTGGGAAATACATCAACAACCCGGAATACGATCTGGCAAATTCATTTGTCATCGGCGATCGTATTACCGATGTGCAGCTGGCAAAAAATCTTGGCTGTAAAGCGATCTGGATGAGCAACGATGCGAACCTTGGTGCAGCAGAAATAAAGGACCAGGTAGCTGAACTCCGTGCATCAACCATTGCATTGGAAACAGTGCATTGGAAAGAAATTTATGAGTTTCTGAAGCTTGGTTTGCGTACCGTAGTACACGAACGCAACACCAATGAAACAAAAATAAAAGTGGAACTGAATGTAGATGGCAGCGGTAAAGCAGTCATCAACACCGGCTTAGGCTTCTTTGACCATATGCTCGACCAGATTGCACGCCACGGCAAAATGGATCTCAACATTACCACGCATGGCGATTTGCATATCGACGAACATCACACCATTGAAGATACCGGCATTGCTTTGGGTGAAGCTTTTGGTAAAGCATTGGCCGATAAACGTGGTATGGAACGTTACGGGTTTGCATTGCCGATGGATGAAGCCGATGCAAAAGTGCTCATCGATTTCGGCGGCCGTAACTGGATTGTGTGGAATGCTACCTTCACCCGTGAAAAGATTGGTGAAATGCCAACGGAAATGTTCTTCCACTTCTTTAAATCGTTCAGCGATGCAGCGAAGTGCAATCTCAATATCGAATGTCATGGCGATAATGAGCATCATAAAATTGAAGCCATCTTCAAAGCATTTGCAAAGGCTATCCGCATGGCGGTGAAGCGTGATCCGCTGAGTAATTATCTGCCTTCAACCAAAGGCATTTTATAAAAAACGAAGGTTAATTTAAATCGTTGAAAAGCGTTCATGCAGCCTGCTGAACGCTTTTCGCTTTTTTGGGCTGCTCCCCAAACCCGCTGATTGAAGATTGCGGAAGTTCTGACAGTTGTCATAGTCCGGGACGGTCTGGTCGTTTAGCTTTATGTAAGATTAGTTGTATGTACTATTTAAAACTTATCACATGAAAGCGATTCTTGTTCCCGTTGATTTTTCGTCAACTTCACTCAACGCCGCCTCTTATGCCCTGCACTATGCCAAACAGGTAGGCGGCAAACTGATGCTGGTGCATGCGTATGAACAACCGCTTATTTTTCCGTTGTACCAAGGCATTGAGGTATCGCCGGAAAGTATGCGTGAAATAAAAAAGAAAGAATTGCAGTTATTGGCCAACCAACTTTCGGAGCTGGAGCCGCTGGTTAAAATTGAGCAGCTGTTATTCGATGGTAAACTGGTTGATGTGATTGAAGATTTAACAGAAGTACTGCAGATTTCCTTTATCGTCATGGGTATTACCGGCGCAGGCAAAGCAAAAGAAACATTGATCGGCAGCAACACCCTTAGCATTTCGAAACACTGCAAAGTGCCGGTACTGATTGTTCCCGAAAATGCGGTGTTTACACGCATTAACGATATTGGTTTAACCACCGATTTTCGTGATGTGGTGCGTACCATACCCGACAACATGGTGAAAGAACTGGTTGAAGCTACCGGTGCCCGTTTGCATGTACTGAATGTAGATTTTAAAAACAGGCAATGGACCAACGATACACCTTTTCAGAGCGGTTTGGTAGAAACCATGTTCGAACATTACCATCCGCAATATCATTTCATTGATAAAGAAGATATGGTGGAAGGGCTGAACGAATATGCCAATAAATACAGTATTGAAATCCTGCTGGTAATTCCGCAGAAACACAATTTACTGGAGAAGATATTTGCAGGCAGCCACACCAAAGAACTGGTATTCCACAGCGATGTACCGGTGATGGTGATGCATGAATAAAGAGTTAGTTGTTGATTGATACAAAACAGGTCGGGCATTTTGCCGGACCTGTTTGTTTAGATAGATGCAGTAAACTGTTTCGGTGAAAAACGCTATAGCAAAAAATCAATTTTGTTTCCAGAACTGTAATTCCTGTTTGGTTTCGCCCAGCTTTTGCTTGGTTTGTACGTATCCTTTTGAAATGAGTTGCTGCCAGTTGTTCCAATCCAGGAACTTAAACTCTTTCAAATCCAGTTCAAGAAATACCGATACGTTTGGCTTGCTACTCTCCATCCGATGACGGCTGTTGATGGTAATGCTGTTGACCAATATGGATGAAATGCCCGGCAAATGATAGCCGGTTGTATTTGTGAGTTTGTTCCAGAATAATTCCCAGGAAGAAGGCACTTCGTGCAGATCGACCATTGCTGTTTCTTCAGACGATAAGGACACAGCGATGATATGCCGTACCGGTTTTTTATACATCGCTTCAACAGGCAGGTTATCAATTACTCCACCATCGATATGTAAATGTTTGTTGATGATGACCGGCGGAAAAACACCGGGGATAGCCATGCTTGCAGCCACCTGCAATCTGGTTAATCCTTTTTCATGCACTTTTAAAGATGCGTTGGAAAAGTTAGCCGATACACAATAGGTATTCACCCAAAGATCTTCGAGGTGCGCATCGCCAAACATGGTATCTAAAAACTTGCGGATCTTTTTACCACTCATGAGCGATACAATGGGCAGCGTTAAATCGTTTGAAGTGAGTTTACTGTCGGCTGCCAGCCTGCACATGGCATCAATTTTTTCAAAATCAAAATCAAGATGCGATAAGCCGGCACCATAGACCGCACCTGCACTGGTGCCACCAATAAAATCAAATTCAACGCCTTGCTCCATCAATGCCTTTGCGGCTCCTACATGTGCGAAACCTCTTGCACCGCCACCGCCCAACACCAATCCGATTGCCTGGTGTGTTACAATACGGCAGAACCTGCGTGTATCGGCTGCATGCTGTTTGCGCATGTGTAAATGCAAATCGGCTTTTCGACCATGAAACCATCTGTTGGTGTGCACCGGTAATGCTGCATGTTCGTTGTGCAACAACAGCAGGTAAATCTTTTTATTCATCACATTATCGGTGTACAGGTGCAGCACTTTTTCAATATCGTACAAGTGACTGTCGGCATAAAAATCTGTTGCAACAATTACCAGGTCGCAATAAGCAATACACTGCCGGGCCCATTCCTGGTTATCGATATCGCAGACAAGGAAACTAAGCCCTGCCTGCTTTTCCATTTCATCAAACGTGAGCTGGTAATCTTTATCGCCATGCGATGCATAGTTATAAATGCTGATGCCAAAACCCATCCGTTGCAGTTCCGCTTCAATTTCTTCGGTATAGGCACTCACATCATTGTCGGGTTGCAGATTAACCACAGCAATATTTTTGGGCGCTGCATCCATTTTTGTCTGATGTACGTTGCGCCGCATACGGTCAATTACAAACCTGGTAATGGTATTGGCAAAGGATGGAAACTGCTGTACCAGTTTTAAATAATCGGCATCAGCCAATTTCAGAATAAGCGATTTGCGTAAGGCAACAACCGAAGCACTGTGCGGCTCATTGGTAAGCAATGAAAATTCACCAATGGGTTCACCGGCCGATATATCGCCGAGTATAAAAATACCATCTTCGTTATGTTGCATGGCACGAAAGCGGCCCGACAGAACAATATAAAATGAATCGCCTTTTTCGCCCTGCTGAAACAGGTATTCGCCTGCTTCAAATGAAACGATGGTTGTAAGTTGTAAAATGTTGTCTAACTGCTCATCACTCATTTCACCAAGCAGGAGCAGCAACGACTGCCGGCAAAGCAGTTTGTTTTCTACAGATTGCATCATGGAAGAACATCGATAATCGTTAACAATATGGCTGGGCTTTCTACAGAGATGGGATTGTTTCTTTCCTGAAGATACAGTTTCCTGTTAATTTGATCCGACATAATCAACAGGCAAAAAAAGAAGCGTGGTAATAAACGAATCACCACGCTTCAATCAGTTCCATTTTTTACTTCGCTACGTTTCCTAACAGTTCTGCAAATGCTTCGGTTGCCGACCACTGCGGATTATGATCTGCTTCCAGTATTAGCACCGGCCAGTTCTTTTTCTTTGCACGCTCGGATTGTAACGCAAAATCATCGGCCTTCGCATCCGTTCCTTTTGCCACGGTAAGAATATAGGTTGTTGGAATTTTTAAACGCAAAGGATTCGTTAACTGTATAGTATCAGTAAATGTTTTAACCGGATGCGGTACATCTTTGGGTGGTGCCTGGTCTTTCTTTACCCACACCGGAACAAGAAAACCATTGCTGGCCATCTTCATCAAACCATCGGCTCTTGCACCTTGTATACTCAATACACTTTCGCCATGTTCCGGTACAAAGGCATCGAGATAGATGAGTTTGCTGATGCGTTCCGGTATACGATCGGCCACACCGGTTACAACCATGCCGCCATAACTATGGCCGATTAAAATAACATTGCTGAGATCTTCGTACAAAATCATATTCACCACATCGTTGATATGCGTTTCCAATCCCACCTCCAGCGAAGCTAAATGTACCCGTTCGCCCTGCCCTGTTAACGAAGGACGATAGACTACTGCTCCGCCAGCCGTAAGCAGAGAATCTACTTTTTTAAAGGCCCAGCTGCCGCCCCATGCACCATGCACAATTACATAAGTTGGTTTTTGTTGCGCTGCGACTGTTACCAAGAAGAATAAGCTGAAAAAGAATACAGAGAAAATACGTTTCATAAAAAGGATTGCAGTTTGATGCTGTTAAAAATACAACAGTTGGGGGAAGTGATGGCGTGCAAGATGAATTTATATTGACAGGTTCCTTCCCAGCTTCAACACTATCATAGTGCAAACAATCAGCTGCATCTATAGGGAAAAAATGCGGGAAACTTAGAGTTTAAATTGAATTAGTTCTCCATTTTTAAAAGTCAGAATTGAATTCTTATGACTTTACTTTCTTTTAAACTCTTCATACCACATTACTATCTCAGGTCTTTTCGTTGAAAAAATAATTTCAACAGTATCACCTTTGTGATATTTTTCTGACAACAACTCCTTTGAGCAAGATCGACCTTTACTGTCAAATTCAACTAATGCAAACGGCAGTTCCTTCTTTGTTTTCCTTACAGCCTGAATCAGCACTTTCGATCTTTCTCCGTAAGTTTTTAAATGTTCATATTCATAGCTATTAATAAGAAAGAAAAATAGCATAAAAAGAAGAATCGCAATAGGAAAACTCAAAACAGGGGTAACGATTTTAAACAGTTTGACCTTTTTTGGCGAAAGCATCGAAAAAAAAAGGCCCCTTTCAAAAAAGATCGTTGCATCAACATTTGCCCTTCTTGGCAAAAAAATAAGTAAGGATATTAAGATATGCAGAACTAAAGCCGAACCGCCTACTGAAAGGAATATGAATCCAGATTTTAAAGAATCTTCATCATAATATTCTGTCCACCAAAAGAGGTATGCAAACAACAATGCAAGGCTAAATAAGCCAACAGAGATCAAAAGCATTAAAAGTACAGAACGCAATTTCACTTATGCTAAAGTTGATTATTTGTTATAGCCAGGATTAGAAAGCGTGGACTATTGTATAAACTACCGCTGGTTATTCGTACCTCGTACTTCTTACACCGTACTTCCAATCACTCAAACCGCAACGCCTTTACCGGGCTCATCTTCCGTACAAGTAAAGAAGGGATAAACAGAATAATAAAGCTTACCAAGAACGTAACAGCAACAATGAGCAACACCTGCCACCAGATTACTTTAATGGGTGCCGTTGCAACATAGTAAGCCGATTCGTCGAGCTTGATAAAACCGGTAGCCTGCTGCAGAAAACAAATACCCAACCCAAGTACAACACCCAGCAAAATACCTGTAAGTGTAATAATCAATCCCTGGTTCCAGAAAATTACCTGTACTTGTCCGTTGGTTGCACCGGTTGCTTTTAACAAACCAATCATACGTGCCCGTTCCAGCACAAGAATAATTAAACAGGAAATCAAATTGATCACCGCCACAATGCACATGATAATTAAAATCACCTGCTTGTTGGTGCTTTGCAAAGCCAGCCAATCAAAAATATTCGGATAAATTTCACGCAGCGGTGTGCTGAACCAAACAACCGGTAACTGATCGAGCAGCTGGTTGCTGGTTTTATAATCTTTCTTATAATCTTTTAATGTTACCTCGTAGCCGCCGATCTGTGTAGCCGTCCACCCGTTCAGGCGACGGATCAGATTCATATCAACAATCGCAAATGTTTTATCGTACTCTTCAATGCCTGTTTTATAAATACCGCTAACAGTAACCGGCCGCACACGTGGCACCGTACTGTTATTATCAATAAAATAGATTAGTACTTTATCGCCCACTTTTGCATTAATCTGCCGGGAAGTGTATTGCGAAATGAGTATCTGGTTATTCTGTAAACTGTCATCAAACGCAATCCACTTACCTTCCACCATAAAAGGATGCAAACGCTCCTGCGAAAAATCTTTCTCTACACCTTTCAGCAAAACTCCTTCGATGGTTTCATTTGTTTTAAGCATGGCCGATTTGGTCGCAAACGCATCAACCAATGCCACATTCGGATGTGCTTTAATGGAACGGTACACCGTATCATTTTTTTCAACCGGCAATTCTTCAGCCAATCCCGATGTGGACGATTGCTGCTGCTGTACCCGTAAATGCCCCCAGAAGCTGAACACTTTACTACTCACCGTATATTGAAAGCCTTCTACAAATGCAAACGCCAGAATCATAACCGCAACACTAATAGCCGTAGCGGCCGTAGATAAACGGATGATGAACCGGGAAAACGACTGATTTTTTTGAAACACCAGTCTGCGTGCTATGAAGGAAACAATATTCAAATAGTTATCTTTGGATGGCTGTAAAACTAATGGTTTATTAGAAAAGCCCGATAACCTGGTGGAAGAAAGCAACCGTTTCTGTGTATTTTAAATCTTAAACCAAACAGTTTCAGCAATACCGGTATGAATCGACTCCTCCAACATTTGCTTGTATGTAATTTGCTGCTCCTGGCAGCCGTTCCCAGTTCTGCACAGGAAACAGACAAAATTTTTAAACCGAATATTCATTCTGTAAAGCTGCATGTAAAAGGCGATCAGCTGAGTTACCCGATTATGCGGCTCAACAGCGGCGACCAGCTGGAACTGCATTTCGATGATCTGGATGCAGATGTAAAATATTACTCCTACACGTTTGTGTTGTGCAATACCGACTGGACTCCCGCCATGCTGAGCCAGTTCGATTACATGAAAGGTTTTTCCAACGTACGCATCAACACCTACCGTAACTCTTCGCTGGTGCTTACCCGTTATACGCACTATACCTGTAACCTGCCCGACCGTAATACCACACCAACCCGCAGCGGTAATTATATTTTAAAAGTATTTACCAACGGCGATACCTCGCAGGTTGCATTTACCAAACGTTTTTTGGTGCTTGATCCGAAAGTAAGTGCAGGCGCTACCATTGTGCAACCCTTCAACACATCGCTTGCAAAAACACAACAGAAACTGCAGTTTAATGTTAACGTGCAGAACATTAAGCCCACCAATATTTTTCAGCAGATCAAGGTGGTGATCTTACAGAACTATCGTTGGGATAACAGCATCAGTAATCTGCAGCCCACTTTCATCAAACAAAATATACTGGAGTACAATACCGAAAACCAGGCATTATTTCCGGCGCAGAAAGAATGGCGCTGGGTAGATTTAACCAGCTTTCGATTACAAACCGATCGTATAGAAAAAGGCGATTACACCAGTAGCAATCAAACATTGTTTATAAAACCCGAAGGCGAACGGAAAGACCTGCGTTATATGTACTACCGTGATTACAACGGCATGTATCAACTGATGAATATTGAACAGAACAACCCCTATTGGCAGGGCGATTATGCAACAGTTTGGTTCCGTTACAGTACACCCGACCGTAAAGAAATGCCGGGTAAAGAGATTTACCTGTTTGGCGAACTCACCAACTACGAACTAAGTGAAGCCAACCGCCTGAAGTTTAACGCCGAAACAGGCATGTACGAAAACAAACAATTGCTGAAACAGGCCCTGTATGATTATATCTATATTACCAGAGACAAAGCCAGCAAACAATTGAGCACCGATGTAACAGAAGGCAACTGGTGGGAAGCAGAGAATAATTACACGATACTTATTTATTACAGACCATTGGGCGGACGTGCAGATGAATTAATTGGCATGACGCAGGTGAACTCATTGGCCAACCGTCCGAACTTTAATAATAATCGCCTTTTATAGTAGAGTTTTCGGCTGAAACATTTATTTTTGAGCATTCACTAACCGCATAAAATGCATCTTTAAATACAAACGCTACCACAAAAACAGCTCTCGTCTTTTCCGATACATTCCTGCGGCTAACTCTAAAAATAATCAAATGAAAATCAGCAAAATTTCCTTCCGTCTCGCAGCTATTCTTTTTGTAAGCACCGTTTTATTTGCATGTAAAAAGAAAGGCACCGATGTTCCTGCCAATGAAATTACCGATGCTACAGAATTAGAAACATCACTTACCTGGTCAGTAACAGACGGCACTTCTGCCACCACCTTTGTTGATCTTGACCTTTATCTTGTAAAAGGGAATATTACACAGGAAAGCCAACTTGCTACTGCCGAACTGGTTGACTTAAGCGATAACTCTTCCAACTTTGAAACAGCTTCGTTTTTAAGCACATTGGCCGATGGAGATTACACCGTTGTTATTGATTACTTTGATTTACAAAAGCCCGGAAAATACACATTGAGCTTTAAAGGAACTGCTTCAGGAAAAATTTATGCAGTATCGGATATTGCCTTTACTGTTGCAGAAGACGGAGCGGTAAAGTTTCCTGTAAAAATTACCAAAGCCGGACAAAAGTTTACTGTTACAAAACGATAAATCATTCAGCTCTCTTTTTTAAAACCTGCCTACAGCAGGTTTTTTTGTTTTATTGTTATTGCTTGTGATGAATAACAAAACATTCATTGCACATTTCAGGTAAAACTTTCCACTTTTCCCTTTCCACTTAACCGTCATTCCCCTATCTTTGCGCCGGCAGGTCTTGCACGACCAGCTCCTGCTGAACTCCCCCAGGGTGGGAACACAGCAAGGGTAGGCGGTTGTAGCGGTGCGATGTAAGTAACCTGCCATTTTTTTTATTTTCTGTTGAAGATGCCCCTTACAAGCCAATTTTATTTTTCATCTTCAAAACAACCAAACGTTTATCATGAAATTTTTCATTGACACAGCAGACCTTTCTCAAATCAAGGAAGCGAACGAATTAGGCATTCTCGATGGTGTTACTACCAACCCTTCGTTGATGGCTAAAGTAGGCATTAAAGGAACTGATGCTATTATGCAGCACTACAAAACCATTTGCGAAATGGTTGATGGCGACATCAGTGCAGAAGTAATCAGCACCGATTTTGATGGTATTGTGGAAGAAGGTAAAAAGCTGGCGGCTATTCATCCGAATATTGTAGTGAAAGTGCCAATGATTAAAGATGGTATCAAGGCTTTAAAATGGTTCAGCGATAACGGTATTAAAACCAACTGTACGTTAGTGTTCAGTGCGGGTCAGGCAATTCTTGCTGCAAAAGCAGGTGCTACCTATGTATCTCCTTTCATTGGCCGTATTGATGACAGCGGTTGGGATGGTATGGCGCTGATTGGCCAGATCGCTAATATCTATTCATTGCAAGGTTTTGAAACAGAAATCCTCGCAGCATCTATCCGTACACCGTTGCACATTATCCAGGCTGCTGAATTAGGTGCAGATGTTTGTACCTGTCCGTTGAGCTCAATCCTTGGTTTGTTAAAACATCCGTTAACTGATCTTGGCTTGGCGCAATTTTTAGAAGATGCGAAGAAGTTTCAATAATTGAAATCTTTCCAAATAAGAAAAGCTGTTCTTCTTAGAACAGCTTTTTTATTTTATGACTTGCCCCAGGCTTAAGCCTGGGGCAAGTCATTTATTTCAAACGCAATAATAGTTCTCTCAAATCCTTCACTCCTTCTGTTGCGGGCTTTTCAATAGCGGTTACATTGTACACCGATGAGGTATATGGAATCTTCTTATCAACAATAAACTTGGGTATTGCATCGTCGGCAACTGTAATTAATCCGGCTGCAGGATACACCACCAACGAAGTGCCAACCACTGCAAAAAAATCGGCCTGCTGCACAATGGGTACTGCTACTTCAATCATCGGCACCGCTTCTTCGAACCAAACAATATGCGGACGAAGTTGTGCACCATCTTCGGCTTTATCGCCCAGCATAATATCGCCGGTAATAGCATAGATCAATTCTTCATCACGTTCGCTCCGCATTTTTAAAATTTCTCCATGCAAATGCAATACATTGGTGGAACCACCACGTTCGTGCAGGTCATCGATGTTTTGTGTGATGATGGTTACATCAAAATCATTCTCCAGTTCTGCTAGTCCAACATGCGCTGAATTCGGTTGCGCCTGCAACACATCTCTCCTTCTGTAATTATAAAAATCAAGAACAAGCTGTGGGTTCTTTCGCCATGCACGTGGTGTGGCTACATCTTCAATTTGATAACCTTCCCACAAACCATCGCTGTCACGAAATGTACGCAAACCACTTTCGGCGCTGATGCCTGCACCAGTAAGAACAACCAATTTCTTTTTCTGCATACCGCAAAAATAAAGAAAGCGTTAATCGATACGGCTGCCCGGTTTACCTGGCTTTGCATAACTGAAACGGGCCAGCTTTTCGGTTGCATAGTACCCATCAATACCCAACGAAGTAACAATGTTGGCTTTCTCCAGGTCAAGAAAACCATCTGCTGCCAAGATCTGCTCATCTGCAAACACACCCGTTACAGTACCGATTACAAAAAATGTATTGTTGAATTTGATGGGAATAATTTCTTTCAGCTCCATCGCATACTTCACCGGACTTTCAAATACAAAAGGCGCTTTGCTGTATTCGGTAAATTCTTCCGTTAAACCAACCGCCTTGAATTCACTCTCTCCGTCTGCGTACTTCGCACTGGTTTGATGCGCCTGCTCAATAAGGTTCGCCGGAATAAGATTGATGGTATACTGTCCTGTTGCTTCGATATTGCTGAGCGTATGTGGCGCAGCTTCTTTTGGCCTGTTTACAAAACCAATGAGTGCCGGATCGGCACCAATGTGTACAATATTGCTGAAGATGGCGAGATTACTATTACCTGTTTTATTAACCGTTGCAATTAAACTGGCGCTTTTAAAACCACTGAGACTGTTGATGAAATTACCCCTGTAAAACCGTTCCCAACTTTGAATATCCGACAGACTGAAGAAAGCCATTGTTCTTTTTTGAATGCTAAACATTCTGCATTGAAAATTGTTGTCTTTTCCTATGAGTTCTGCTACGTTGATTTTTCCGCATCAGTTATTCAAAGCACATCCGGCGCTGGATAAAAGTCGCACCGTGTACCTGGTGGAGGAATGGTTATTTTTCCGGCAATACAAATTTCACAAACAAAAGCTGGTGCTGCACCGGGCTTCCATGCAGTTTTATGCGCAATGGCTTAAAGAAAATACTTACGAGGTAAACTATATTGAAACAACCGAAGCAGAAAATGATGTACGCATGCTGATCGCTTCTTTGGCAAAACAACAGATCACTGAAATTCATATTGCAGATGTGGCCGATAACTGGTTGTTGAAACGCATCAGCGAAACCTGTTTGCAGCACAAGATCAAACTCATTGTTCATGCTACACCGGGCTTTTTGAATACGATGGATGATGTGGCTGATTATTTCAGCAAAAAGAAAACCTATTTCCAAACCGATTTCTATACACATCAACGCAAGCTGCGAAAGATATTGTTAGAGAAAGATGGTAAGCCGCTGGGTGGCAAATGGACCTTTGATGCCGAGAACCGGGAAAAATATCCAAAGAAACAAACGCCGCCAAAAGTAAACTTTCCAAAGGCAAACAAGTATATCAAAGAAGCAATTGAATACGTTGACAAGAATTTTGCAAAAAACTATGGTTCTGTTGATGCTCCGCATTTTTTTGTTTGCAGTTTTGATGAAGCAGAGCAATGGCTTGATGAATTTATTGAACAACGTTTTCAACAGTTCGGTATCTATGAAGATGCCATTGTAACGAAAGAATATATCCTGCATCACTCGGTACTTACGCCGATGCTGAATACAGGTTTGCTTACACCGCAACAGGTATTGGATAAAGTGTTGCGTGAAGCAGCGAAGCACAATATACCGCTCAACTCACTCGAAGGTTTTGTACGGCAGATCATGGGCTGGCGTGAGTTCATCCGTATTGTGTACGAACGTGAAGGCACGAAACAACGTACCACCAACTACTGGAATTTCAAACGAAAAATACCGGAGAGTTTCTGGACCGGCACTACGGGTATATTACCAATAGATGAAACGATTAAGAAGGTATTGAAGACGGGCTACTGTCATCACATTGAACGTTTGATGGTGTTGGGCAATTTTATGCTGCTCTGCGAATTTGATCCCGATGAAGTGTACCGTTGGTTTATGGAGCTGTTTATTGATGCCTACGATTGGGTGATGGTGCCGAATGTGTATGGTATGACACAGTTTGCAGATGGCGGATTAATGACCACCAAACCCTACATCAGCGGCAGTAATTATTTAATGAAGATGAGTGATTATGAGAAGGGAAACTGGCAGGCTGTGTGGGATGGTTTGTTCTGGCGCTTTATGCATGTGCACAGGAATTTCTTTTTACAGAATCCACGGCTGGGTATGCTCATTAAAACATTTGACAAGATGGCGATTGAAAAACAACAAACACATTTGAAGAACGCTGAAATATTTTTACAACAATTCGACCAATGAATTTTACAGCAGAAGATAAAGACCGCATCATCGAAATGGCCTGGGAAGACCGCACTCCTTTTGAAGCCATTGAACTGCAGTTTGGCTTAAAGGAAAAAGATGTGATTGCGTTTATGCGGGCCAACAGCAAACCATCAAGCTTTCGCATGTGGCGCAAACGCATGGCCGGTCGCTCAACAAAACATACCGCTTTACGTAGCGATGATGTGAACCGTTTTAAATGCAACCGTCAACGCAGTATCAGCATGAACAAAATCAGTAAACGGTAAACGATGAAAAAACTGCTACCCAAAATTGCTGTCATCGTTTTAGGCGTGTTCTATATTCTCGGTGGTATCAATCATTTCATAAATCCTGATTTTTATTTACCGCTTATACCCGATTACTTCCCCAATCCTTCGCTACTGAATCTTTTAAGTGGAGCCGGCGAAGTACTTGCGGGCATTGCTGTGCTGCTGCCTTCAACAAGAAAGCTGGGCTGTAACGTCATCCTGTTTTTATTGATCGCTTTCTTACCGGCACATATTTATTTTATTCAGAAAGGCGGTTGTTTAAGCGATTCCTTGTGCGTACCTGCATGGGTAGCATGGGTTCGTTTGCTGGTGATACATCCCGTATTAATCTATTGGGCGTACAAATGCCGTACAATTAAATAAGTTGAAGATGATTTCGTTTGCTACAGACTACTCCTCCATTCTCGAACGTATTGAAAACGTTGACCCCATTCGTTATGGTAAAACGAGAAATTTTATTGATGGTGATGTCACCTATCTCTCACCCTATATTTCACGTGGCGTGATCAGTTTAAAACAAGTGAAAGAAACAGTACTGCAGAAAGGTTACAAACCTTACCAGGTAGAAAAATTTTTGCAGGAACTTGCCTGGCGTGAATATTTTCAGCGTGTGTGGCAGGCAAAAGGTACTACGGCAATTAATCAAGCATTGAAACAGGAACAGGTTGGTGTAATGCATTCACAAATGATCGATGCTGTTGTAAATGCAGTGACGGGTATTGAGGCCATTGATGAGCAAATAAGCAAATTGTACGAAACGGGATATATGCACAATCATGCACGGATGTACACCGCATCCATTGTTTGCAATATTGGTAAAGCGCATTGGCATCAACCCAGCAAATGGATGTATTATCATTTACTCGACGGTGATCTGGCCAGTAATAACTGCAGTTGGCAATGGGTTGCAGCAGCTTTCTCTTCTAAGAAATATTACTGCAACCAGGAAAACATCAACAAGTATTGCAACAGCAATCAACGCCAAACATTTTTGGATAAGAGTTATGAAGAATTACCGGAGATGGAGATACCGGATGCAATGCAGCAAACTGTTGAATTATCATTACACAGCAAATTGCCAACAGCAACTGCTATCAAGATTGATCCATCCAAACCTGTGTTGATCTATAACTCTTATAACCTCGACCCCAACTGGCGCAAAGAAGAAGATGCTAACCGAATACTGTTACTGGAACCATCGCATTTTGCAAATTACCCGGTAAGTGAAAAAGTGTTCCAGTTCATTCTCAATCTGTCGAAGAATATTGAAGGTATACAGCTTTTTGTGGGCGAGTTTAATGAGTTATTGCAATTAACAGGCAATGCAGTCATCATCTCCAAAGAACATCCGGCCTTTGAACATTATACAGGAACGAAGGACAGTCGTGACTGGATGTTTCCACAGGTTACGGGTTACTTTAATTCGTTTTTCAGCTATTGGAAAAAATGTGAACGTTATTTATAGCTGTCGTTCAACCAAAGCATTTCTTTTTTGTTGAAGCATAAACTCATTTCATGGAATCAGTAAAAAATAAAAACGTTCTGATCGTTGGTGCAACAGGTGGCATTGGCAGCAGAGTGGCGAAATTGCTGGCAGGCAGCGGCGCCAATTTATTTCTGGCGGGTCGTAACAGCGAAAAACTTTCGGCATTAGCGCAGGAGTTAAATCTTCCTTCCGCTAAAACATTGGCACTCGACATCAGCAAGCCGGCTGAAGTTGTGGTATTGAAAGAACAGTTCTTTGCAAACTACCCAACCATTGATGTATTGGTGAATGCAGCGGGGCTGGGCATCATTAAATCATCCGACACGTTAACGGAAGAAGAGTTTATGCAAACAATTCATACAAATCTTTATGCACCTTTCCTGCTGGTGAAAGCATTTTTGCCCAACATGAAAGAAACAAAGAAAGGTTTGATCATTAATATTCCCGGTATTTTGGGCAAAGTACCGATGTTGGGAGCAGCAGCTTACAGTGCATCGAAGTATGGATTGAACGGTATGATGCAAAGCATTCGTGAAGAAGTGAAGCGTACCGAAATACGTATTACCAATTTATTTCTCGGCGGTGTAGACACACCGTTCTGGGATACGATTGATTTGCGTGTACAACGTGATAAAATGGTGATGGCTGAAGAAGCAGCAAAAGCCATTTGGTTCTTATGTCAGCAACCAACCAGTGCAGTGGTAAGCGAAATGGTGGTGCAGCCATTCAATCACCAGGCAATCTAAAAAAAGAACGGCATCCACTTATAGCGGATGCCGTTCTTTTATATGCAAGCGGTTTTTCGTTATGCAGCTTTATGAAACTCCACTTTATTTACAACAGCGCTTGGCCATTTGCCAAACAAATCTTCCACTACTTTAAACCGGAATTCGAAGATCTGCTTCAGCTGTGCTTTTACAAATAAAGTATTGGCAATATTGCCTAAAAAACCAAGCGGGTTACGGTAATGAACAATATCCGTCATTTCAACACCACCTTCCACTACTTTAAAATGATGTTGATGGTGCCATAACTGGTAGGGGCCGAAACGCTGTTCATCCACAAAAAATTCTTTGTCCTTGACATGCGTAATCTCCGTCATCCAATACATCGGAATGCCTAAAACAGGACTTACCTTGTATTCAATAATCTGACCGGGATACATTGTATCGCCATGATGTTTCGATAAAATTTTAAATCCAAGATTCTTCGGCGTGATCGCCTGTAAATTGGCAGGATTCGAAAAAAACTCCCAGGCTGTGTCAATATCTACGGGGATCAATTGCACAGTCTTTAACGAAAATGTAGCCATAGTTAATTATAAAGATTATTGGCGATGACGATTTCCGGATATTCATTTTCTTCACTCGCCCACTGGTACAACAGTTCGCTGCCAATCGGCTCATAAATATCTCGCTTTAACGGATCGGTCGGCAGTTCTTTCATGGGCACCAGTACGAGGTAATGCGGCTCAACATAATCGTAATGTTTGTCAACTGTTAAACCTTTTACCTGTACAAATTTGTAACCTTTGCTTTGCAACTGATCTAACGCTTTTCTATTGAATTCAATAGTAGCATTCCGGGCTTCTGCAATTCCTTTTCGCATGGTGATTGATTTACGTTAATTAATAATAAACGAACGAAGAAATTGTTCGCTCAGCAAGAGATTTTTAACAGATGTTGACCGAACGATTGGCTTACAAAGGTACGGGTTCAACAAACGGCTAATTCGTTAAAACTTGTTGCAACAAGTGTATAACCCATACTTGGATAGTGTTGTGTGAAAGCATATTACAATGTAAATGCAGTCTGAAAGGAAGAGGTCCTAAAACCGAAGCTCTGCAAAATAAAAAACCCGCCTTCAAAAGAGAAGACGGGAAAAAAAAGTGCCCGGGAAAGGACTCCCCGCCTGACCGAAGTCATTCGGGCAGGGAACCTTCACTGCCTTGCGAACAGAAATACGCTTTCAACCAACGTTTGCCGGCTGCAGTCTTTAAATATTTTTCTCTAACCCTTGCTGTTGTCCAATCGGGATGATGTTCGATGTAAATAATTTTCCAGGGACGATGACCTTTTGTAAACCTGTTCTTGCCGCTGTTATGATCGTGCAATCTTTTTACAGCATCTTTTGCCATGCCTGAGTACCATGTTTCATCGGTTAAACTTTCTATGACATACACTGTGATCACAGACTAAAAATAAAAAACCCGCCTTCAAAAGAGAAGACGGGAAAAAAAGTGCCCGGGAAAGGACTCGAACCTTCACATCCTTGCGAACGGCAGATTTTGAGTCTGCTGCGTCTACCAATTCCGCCACCCGGGCGTTTTGGCTCCGATAGCTATCGGAAGGGGGTGCAATATTACAGAAACTTTGTTTCCCTGTAAAATTTTTTATGCATCTGTTTTTTTAGTTGAACCCTTAACTTGCAAACAAACGCTTGCTATGTTAACAATAGGACTCATCAGAGAGGGAAAAACACCTGCCGATAACCGTGTGGCCCTTACCCCCACACAATGCAAATGGATTACAAAAAATATGAGTGATGTGCAGGTAGTGGTACAAGCATCGCCCAACCGCTGTTTTGCCGATAAAGAATACCGTAGTGCCGGAGCAACCGTAACAGACGATATGAGCAGTTGCGATGTTTTGTTTGGCATTAAAGAAGTACCTGTTGAGCAACTGTTACCCGGTAAAACTTATTTTTTCTTTTCACACACAAAAAAAGCACAGGCACACAACCAAAAGCTTATGAGGGCAATGGTTGAAAAACAAATCACGTTAATCGATTATGAGTGTTTAACACACGACGACGGTCAACGTATTATTGGCTTTGGCTTTTTTGCCGGTGTGGTTGGTGCCCATAACGGCATGATGGCATTCGGCAACCGTACCGGCGCCTTTAAACTGGGACGTGTTGGCGATGTGCGTGATTACAGGCAGCTGATTCATACCTATTTTGGATTGAAATTGCCGAAGATAAAAATTGCCATTACCGGCAGTGGCCGTGTGGCGCATGGTTTACTGGAAATTATGAACCTGCTTGGTGTGAATGAAGTAGAACCATTCGATTACCTGCATCGTCAATATGAATACCCGGTGTATGTGCATTTGAAAGGAAGAGATTTATACGAACGTAAAGATGACGGCACCTACAACCGGGATAATTTTCACGAACACCCCGAAGAATACAAATGCAGCTTCTCGCCTTTTGTAAAGCAAACCGATATACTGCTTAATGGTGTGTATTGGGATAAAACAATTCCATCGTTGTTTACATTGGATGAGTTCAGGAATCCATCGTTTAAAATTCAAACCATTGCTGATATTACCAACGATACGGGTGGTTCTATTCCCATTAACATCGGCGATTCAACCATTGCCGATCCGGTGTATGGCGTTGATAAAATCACTTTGCAAAAAACAGCACCGTACTTATCCACTTCAGTTGATGTGATGGCTGTTGGTAATCTGCCCAACGAATTGCCACGTGATGCATCCCGTTACTTTGGTGAACAGCTGATTAAATATGTATTGGATGATCTGGTGAAAGGCGGCTCTCCTATTCTTGAACGGGCAACTATGTTAAAGGCTGGTGCATTAACAGACGAGTACAGTTACCTTAAAGAGTATGCGGGTGTCTGACACGTATTAAGTACGAGGTACGAAGTTGGAAGTACGTTTGACGGATCACTCATAAATACAAATAATAATCTTTCAACAGGCTTACAAACGCAGCGCTGTATACATTGTTTTCATCTTTAATTGCCAGCTCTTCCACAACAGCTTCGGTTTTTATTCGGGTAAACAAAAGCATCGAGCGGAAGTAACCATGCTTCAAGGATTGTTTTACCTGTACATGCTTTTGCAGATGCAGGTTTGCAGCAGCAGCTAGTGCAATCATGTACGATGCCCGTGCATAAGGAAGTAATACAGCAAAGCGTCCGTCGTCTGCTAAGTTCGCTGCAACAACAGCAACAAGTTCATCCAGTTTTAAACCGGCATCGTGCATGGCTACATTACGGTTAGCAGTACCCGATTTTAAATCACCTTCGTAAAAAGGCGGATTGGAAAGAATGAGATCATATTTTTTGCTGAAGTTGAATTGCTTGACATCAGCATGAAATAATTGCAAACGATCTTCCCAAACAGAAGCTGCACAATTTTCTTTTGCCTGATCGTACGATGGCTCATCTATTTCAATGCCATCGATCATTGCATTGTTTTTCTGCGCCAGCATCAGCATCAGTAAACCGGTGCCTGCGCCGATATCAAGAATGGCGAGTGGTGAATGGTGAGTAGTGAGTGGGGTTCCCGCACTTCGTACCTCGTACCTCTTACTTCTTACTTCCTTCGCTACCCATGCTCCGAACAGGCAACTGTCGGTGCTTACTTTCAACGCAGCTTTTTCCTGCTGAACAGTAAATTGTTTGAATTGAAAATAATGATTGGGCATAAAAAAAGCTGTAAGTAAAAAAATCATGAACTATGCCTGTATTTGAGACTTATGGCTGGAGGCTAACAGCTAAAAGCTTCTTCACCATTCTGCTCTTGCACTCGGCTGTACATTTAATGGCACAAAATCGTTTGCAAGGTATTTGTAATAACCTGTTATGGCAATCATCCCCGCATTATCCGTGCAATATTCAAATGAAGGAATAAAGGTTTTCCAATGATGCTTTTCACCCATTTCAGTAAATGCTTTGCGTAAGCCACTGTTGGCGCTAACACCACCAGCCAAACAAATTTGTTTCACACCCGTTTCTTTTACTGCCTTCTTCAACTTGTTAAGCAAAATAGAAATGATGCGTTGTTGTACCGATGCACAGATATCGTTCAGATTTTCTGCTATAAATTTCTTTTGCTCTTCTTCACTTGCAAGAAACTCTTCTTTAAACACCAGACTTGTTCCTGCATTGCGTAAAAAATAGAGGATGGATGTTTTTAATCCACTGAAGCTAAAGTTGAGATCGGGAATCTGTGGCTCCGGAAATTTAAACCGATCGGGATTGCCCAGCTGTGCATATTTATCAATCAACGGACCACCGGGGTAAGGAAGTCCTAACAGTTTGGCTGTTTTATCAAATGCTTCACCGGCAGCATCATCAATTGTTTCGCCCAGCACTTTCATATGGGTTGCACTTTCGCACAATACAATTTGTGTATGCCCGCCACTAACGGTTAAACACAAAAACGGAAATGCAGGTTTTTGTTCGGGAATTAAATTGGCTAATACATGCGCTTGCATATGATGTACCGCAATCAATGGAATATCCAATGCCAGTGAAATGGATTTTGCAAACTGAACACCCACCAGCAAGGAACCAATTAAACCGGGCGCCTGCGTAAAAGCAACGGCACTCAGCTGGCTCATTTCCACTCCTGCCTGCTTTAATGCTTCGTCCACAACAGGTACAATATTTTCCATATGTGCACGGCTGGCCAGTTCGGGCACAACGCCACCGTACTGCTCGTGCACGGCCTGTGTTGCAATAACGTTGGAAAGAATTACACCATCCCGGCAAACGGAAGCCGAAGTTTCATCGCAGGAAGATTCGATGGCGAGAATAGTAATCAAAACAGGAATGAAAAATTAATAATTAAGAATTAAGAATGTAAAAATAAGGCTGCTACCCTTTCATTTTTCATTTCACATTCTTCATATGTTATTTACTTCTGATGGCTACCACCGGATCCATCTTTGCTGCTATAAATGCAGGAATTATACCTGCGAGTATACCTGTAAGAATACATACGGTTACAGCTCCCAGGAACAACCCGAGTGAAATAAATACTTTGAACTTGAAGGCGGTTGATAAAACAAAGGTTAAACCGAAAACCATTATAAGACCAATGATACCGCCCAATATACACAGGAATGCACTTTCCATTAAAAACTCAGCAAGGATGGTTCTGCGTTTAGCACCGATGGCTTTCTTTAAACCAATGATGCTGGTGCGTTCACGCACCGTTACAAACATAATATTGGCCACACCAAAAATGCCCACAATAAACGAAAGAATCGTAATGGCAATGCCGCCCAGCGTCATACCATTGAAGATGGAAGTAATCTGTGTTGTACCGGAACTTACATCGTTCAATGCAAAATTATCTTCCTGCTTGGGGTTGAGTTTACGAACACTACGCATTACACCACGCAATTCATTTTTTAAATCTTCAACCGGAATATTTTCTCTTCCCTTCACCAGCATAAAGCCGTCGCTTCTGGCCTCATTACCGATCTGGCTGGCAAAGCGATACGGTATAATAATCACGTTATCAAAATCCCAACCACCGAGTAAATTCTGTCCCTGCTTTTTAATAATACCCACTACGTTTACCTTACGTCCTTTAATATCTACCGCCTTACCCAAAGCGTACTCGGCTTTGTTAAAAAGTTTTTCGGCTACATTATACCCCATCACCACACTGGCTGTACCATATGCAAATTCATTGTTGGATAAATAACGGCCTGTACCAATTTCAACCGGCTGTATTTCATTAAACTCCTCGGTTACACCGTACCAGTTTACGGTAGAAAGCGACACATCTTTATAATCGATCGGGGATGCGTTAAAATAGGTGTAGGCTACGTTACCTGCAAGCGACATACGTTGCTTAACAGGCGCCACTTCTTTAAATTTTGTGTTTGGGCGGCTCATGTATTTCCACCATGGGTACTCGCCACCGCCACCCCAAGGCCATTTTTGCACATAGATGGTATTATTGCCAAACGATTTAAATTCATTTTTAATACTGCTCTCCAGGCTACCCACAGTAGCCATTACACTGATGATACAGAAGATGCCGAACGTAATACCCAACAGACTTAAAAACGTACGCAGTTTGTTTTTACGCAATTCCTGTGTGGCAAACAACAGGCTGTTCCAGAAGATTTCGAAGGTTTTACGCATAGTCAAATTTATACTGATTTGTGGAAGCGCAAAGAAAATTGTTACAAATGGAAGCCTTTGGCGGCTTACCTTTGCGGGCTTAAAAAGGCTGATAGTTCATAGTTAGTAGTTCATAGTCATAACCGACAGCTATTAACCATGGATTATGAACCATGAACTTGGACATGAAATTTACAAACGAAATCAATCGCCGACGCACATTCGCCATCATCTCTCACCCCGATGCCGGTAAAACAACCCTTACCGAAAAGTTGCTGTTGTTTGGTGGCGCCATACAGGTGGCGGGTGCGGTAAAAAGCAATAAAATCAAGAAACATGCAACCAGCGATTTCATGGAAATTGAACGCCAGCGTGGTATCTCGGTTGCGACTTCGGTAATGACGTTTGAATACAACGGCATTTTAATTAACCTGCTGGATACGCCCGGCCACAAAGACTTTGCGGAAGATACCTACCGCACCTTAACGGCTGTTGACAGTGTTATCCTGGTAATTGACAGCGTGAATGGTGTGGAAGATCAGACTCGCCGTTTAATGGAAGTGTGCCGTATGCGTGATACACCGGTGATTGTGTTTATTAATAAAATGGACCGTGACGGTAAGAACCGTTTCGATTTGCTGGAAGAAGTAGAGAAAGAATTGAGCCTTCACCTCCACCCGATGACCTGGCCCATTAACAGTGGTAAAGAATTTAAAGGTGTATATGATCTCGATAAAAAATCGCTGGTATTGTTTACACCCAATACAAAAGCAAGTGATGAAGATGTGGTGGAGATCAAAGATCTTTCCAACCCTGTACTGGATGAAAAAGTAGGTACAGCCGATGCCAATACCCTGCGTGAAGATGTGGAACTGGTAGATGGTGTATATGGCGATCTGGATGTAAATGAATACCTCAAAGGAAAAATTGCCCCGGTTTTCTTTGGCAGTGCGGTGAACAATTTTGGTGTTAAGGAAATGCTCGATACATTCATCCGTATTGCACCGTTGCCGCAAAGCAGGGAAACATCTACCCGCCATTTAGATGTGCAGGAAGAAAAACTGAGTGGTTTTATTTTTAAAATTCACGCCAACCTCGACCCCAAGCACCGTGACCGTATTGCATTTTTACGTGTTTGCAGCGGTAAGTTTGAACGGAACAAATACTATCATCATGTGCGTTTAGATAAGGATGTGCGTTTCAGCAACCCCTATTCGTTCATGGCCCGCCAGAAAGATGTAATTGAAGAAGCTTATCCGGGCGATGTGGTGGGTTTGTTCGATACCGGCAACTTTAAAATTGGTGATACCTTAACCGAAGGTGAAAATTTTTACTTCACCGGTATTCCTTCGTTTTCGCCGGAATTATTTAAGGAAGTGATCAATAAAGATCCGATGAAGACCAAGCAACTGGAAAAAGGTTTGCTGCAGTTAACCGATGAAGGTGTGGCGCAGCTGTTTACCCAGTTTGGCGGTAATAAAAAGATTATTGGCTGCGTAGGCGAACTGCAGTTTGAAGTAATACAATACCGTTTGTTACAGGAATACGGCGCCAGTGCAGAGTTCCGCTCACTGCCCTACTATAAAGCTTGTTGGATTACGAGTAAAGATCAAAAAAAGCTGGATGAGTTTACCCGTTTTAAAACCAACAATATTGCAGCCGATAAAGACGGACATTTAGTGTACCTGGCACAAAGCGAATGGTTCCTTAATACAGAACGGCAAAACAATCCGGATATTGAGTTCCACTTTACCAGCGAAATTCATAAGTAAATGCTGGTCGGTACGGTTGCAAACCGTCAGACCAACTAAACAAAAAACTTCAGTTATACGTCTGACGGCCGATGGCCGTACCGACGAAAAGCAGCTATGATCCTATTTGAATCACAACGATTATTGGTAAAACCTTATACCGCTGCCGATGGCGATGCATTCTTTCGCTTCCATGGCGATGAAGAAGTGATGCGCTTTATTCGTGCACCAAAAACAAGAGAACAAACGGATGCATTCCTGTTGGAGAATCTGCAGTTTTATCACGATCATCCCGGTATTGGCCGTTTTGCAGTGATTGAAAAAGCAACCGGCGAATACATCGGCTCCTTTTCATTACTGCCGTTAGAAGATACAGTGAACTATCACCTTGGCTATGGTTTTCTGCAGCATGCGTGGGGCAAAGGTTATGCAACTGAATTGGTTGAAGCATCCATTGAATATACATTCCGTGCAACAAAGCGAGACATCATCATGGCCATTACACTTCCCGAACATATTGCTTCGCAAAAAGTATTACTGAAAGCAGGATTTGTTGAAAGCGGCACCATCATACAGGAAGGCGAAAACCTGAAAATGTTTTGCCTGCAGCACAAAAAAGAATCGTCATTACCGTAACAACAGTTAACAATAATGACGATTCAGGTATAGTTACAAAAGCGTTCTTAGATCTTTCCTACTTTCTCCATCATCTTCTCTACCAGTTTATACGTAGCCGGACAATACTCTACGTTCTGCTTGTACACATGTACCCAATCCGTAAAGTTCTTTTTGGTGTGGTGCGGGAAGGTTGCACAATCAACCGGACGTATTTCGTAAATCGAACACTTATTATCTTTTAAATTCAGAAACTGGCAAGGCTGTTTCTTATTCATCATATCGCCGGTGCTGCGCTCTTTGTACAACCACTTTTCGGTAAACTCTTCAGGCGTCTGGTTAAAGTGTGCCGAGATGCGTTTAATATCCTGCTTGGTAAACGTAGGCGTCATGGTTTTACAGCAATTGGCACAAGCCAGGCAATCCGTTTCGGCCCACACTTCTTTATCCATTTCTTTCGCCAGTTTATCCATGCCCTTCGGCTTTACTGTTTCCAAACGGGTAAGAAAATAGCGGAAACGACGACGGTTCTGTTGCATTAAACGTTTAAAGAAAGGAAGATGCATGGGTTTTGATGATTGCATACCGGTATTGATTATTAAACAGCGAATATAGGGATTCAAGTGTTTAAAATAATAAGGCAATGCCACAAAGACCCAAAGACAAAAAGTTCGCTAAGCATTTTTTTATTCGTGTTTCTTTGTGCTTTCGTGTCTTAGTGGCAATTTTAGTAAACTATTGAAACAACAAATGTGGGACCCGTATAAAAAAGGATTTAAAGCTTACCTGCAACTGGAACGTTCGCTGAGCGATAACTCTGTGGAAGCGTACCTGCACGATGTTGAAATGCTGACGCAATATCTGCAAAGCATCAATCATCTGAAAAACCCATCGGAGCTTGTATTAAAAGATCTGCAGCAGTTTGTAAAATGGGTGGCAGAATTGGGTATGAGTGCAGGAAGCCAGGCCAGAATTATTTCCGGGCTACGACAGTTTTACAAATACTGTCTGCTGGAACAGATCAGTACAACAGACCCCACTGCATTGCTGGAAGCGCCAAAGCTGAAACGAACTTTACCCGACACGTTGAGCTATGAAGAAATTGAAAACATTATAGCACAAATAGACTTGAGTAAACCCGAAGGCGGCCGTAACAAAGCCATTATTGAAACGATGTACAGTTGCGGCTTACGTGTAAGCGAAGTAGTGAACTTAAAACTATCGAACCTTTACCTGGATGTAGGTTTTATTCGTGTAATCGGTAAAGGTGATAAAGAACGTTTGGTACCCATTGGCAGCAGTGCTGTTAAATATATCAGCATCTATGTAAAAGACATCCGTGTACACATACAACCGAAAAAAGGAAAAGAAGATTTTGTTTTCCTTAACCGGCGTGGCGATGAATTAACAAGAGTAATGATTTTCCTGATTATTAAAGAGCTGGCAAAGAAAGCGGGTATTGAAAAAAATATTTCGCCACACACGTTCCGACATTCGTTTGCCACCCACTTAGTAGAAGGCGGTGCCGATTTACGGGCCGTGCAGGAAATGCTGGGGCACGAAAGCATTACCACTACCGAAATTTATACGCATCTGAACCGGGAGTTCCTGCGTAAAACACTGGAACAATATCATCCCGGCTTTGGAAAAAAAGCCTGATCACTTTAACCGAAACCACAGCATGAGACAACGTTTCTACAGCCTGCTCCTTTTTGTTTTTACGATTACTGTTTGCGCTGCACAAAAGCGAACAACAAAAAACATGGAAGTGATTGCCTACTATGCAGGCGGCAGCGAAACCATTGACAAATTCAACGTGGAGCAGCTGACTCAGATTATTTTTTCGTTCGGTCATTTAAAAGGTAACCGCTTACACATCGGCAGTGCCAGAGATACCGCCACCATTCACAAATTGGTATCGCTGAAAAAAAGAAATGCGAAACTGAAAGTATTACTATCGTTGGGCGGCTGGAGTGGTTGTGCACCCTGTTCCGATGTATTTTCTACAGCTGCTGGCCGCACAGCATTTGCAGCTTCAGTAAAAGAGCTGCTGCAGTATTTTAAAGCCGATGGAATTGACCTTGACTGGGAATACCCTGCTATTGAAGGTTACCCCGGCCATACATACCGGAAGGAAGACAAAGAAAATTTTACATCGCTTGTACAGGCATTACGTGCAACATTGGGCAAAGAAAAAATCATCAGTTTTGCAGCAGGCGGCTTTGATGAGTTTCTAGAGAAATCGATCGATTGGAAAGCTGTAATGCCCATTATCAATTTTGTAAACCTGATGAGCTATGATTTTGTTGGCGGCTACAGTAAAGTAACAGGCCATCATACATCGCTCTACTCTACCCCAGCACAAAAAAGATCGGCCGATGATGCCATCCGTTATTTTGAAACGCTTCATGTACCACTTCATAAAATTATTATCGGTGCAGCCTTTTATGCAAGAACCTGGGAACAGGTAAGTAACAACAATAATGGTTTGTATCAAGCCGGAACATTCAAATCCTTTATCGCCTTCAGCCAGTTTCAAACCCGTCTGAGCACCGACAGTGGTTTTGTTTATTACAGAGATCCTGTTGCACAGGCACCTTACGCTTACAACGAACGCACAAAAACCTTTGCCACCTTTGATGATGCAATTTCTGTTGCAGCGAAAGTAAATTACGTGCAACAAAAAAAGCTGGGCGGTATTATGTTCTGGGAACTGTCGCTCGATAAAGCTGCCAACGGCTTACTACAGGTGATAACCGATTCAAAAAAGAAATAAACAAATTAAATGGGCAGCAACATCAGCAGGCTTTTTACTTTTTCGCTGATGCGTTTTACCGGTGTTGACCGCTGCAGAAATTCGATGCCATGTATATCACTCATCCATTTTTCAAATTTGGCAGCATTGATGTATAAATGCCTGACCGAATACAAACCCAATTCGTGTTTAGTGAATGGTATGCATACATCCAGCAGGTTATTGTAATAACGGCTGCCTAACTGAAACTGCATCCAGTATTTATTAGCAAATTCGCCGGGTTCAAAAATCAACATCATGTTATGCAGTTGATCGAAGCGAAGCGATGTTTCGTAAAACAAAAAATTGAAGGTTTGTAACTGTTCGGCAGGTTGAATAAAAACAGCCTCCCTGCTTACTGCGGGCAGGGAAGCTGTGTGAACACTTGTTAAACTTAACTTCTGTTGCAGTAATAATGAAATTTCAGCGGTATTGAATTGTAACATGTATAATGGAATAGTTGTGTACGTTTATTGATATTGCATATGACCGTTGCCGTTGATAACGGGTTGTGCTTCTGTTGCTGTTTGAAAGTGTGAAAAACGGGTTTCGATATCTTTCATTACCAGGAACATTTCTTTACTCAGCCGTTCCCTTTCTTCCAGTTTGTGCTGCAGTTCATCAATCAGCAATTCCTGTTGTTGTTTTGTTTGCTGCAGTAGTTCAATGGCCTGTTCTTTTTGTTGTACCTGCTCCTGCAATACTGCTAACCCGGATTGTAAAGTGCCGGTCTGTTCCATCCATGCATCTTCTTTCAAGCGCATGTTTTCCTGCATGGTTTTTATTTCTTCTTCCAGCTGTTCCCGTTCTGCAAGCATGGGTTGCAGCTGTAACAACTCTTCCTCCGAACTTCTTTTCTCCTGTTGAAGCCTTGCAATACTTTCGTTGAGCCGTTCGTTGCTGGCAAGTAACTGCTCGTACGAGTAGGTATCACGCAAAATAGCGGTGAGATGATCTCTGAACTGCTCAACTTTTTCAGCTACCTGCGAGGCCTGTATTCTTGTGGCCGTAATGCCTGCTTTTTGCAACAACATTTCCTCGCTGAGGCTTTGCTGTTGTACAGCCTCCTGCAGTTGCTCTTTCAATTGCACAATCTGTTGTTGCAAATGCTGTTCATTGTCGCCGGCGGAAGTATGAATCAACTGTTGCTGTAATTGCTGAATCTCTTCCTGTGCTTCTTCAAGTTGAGCAGTCAGACGATCATTTGTCATCTTCATCTCAGCTAAAAGCTGATGTAGTTGATGTATATCTGGTTTTTCAGTTTCGCTGGCATTGCTGTCTTCTTCATTTTTCTGTACCAACTCCCGGTACAAATGATCAATTGTATTTCGCTGCTGTTCGGATTGATGGAGTTTTTGTTCTGCTTCTAACAGGTTACGCTCCTGCTGAATAATTTTATCCTGCAGGTTATGCAAAACCAGTTCCATTTCGGTTACAGTTTCAGCCGCTGGCACTTGTTTTAATTCCTCAATATGGGTTAAAGCCTTGGCATATTGTACCTGCAGATCCATGTGCCGTTTTTCAGCGGCTTTTATTTCATCCTGTAACAAGGCTTCTGCTTCTTGCCGCCGTTGAATTTCTGCACTGAATTTATTTTGTAAAACTTCAACAGCTGTTTCCTGTGCCGCTGCTTCGTTATCTGCTGCATCATTACGCCACTGGCTCCAGAATAACTTCAACAAATACCCGGTTGTAAGCGCTGCAACAATAATTACCAGTAACTCCACCGTGTGCAGCGAAAGAACAGCTGCTACTGTAAAATGAACATACATCATAGCTTCCCGTTTAAATAGGTTTCATAGAAACAGTTCGCTGGTACTCGATGCTACTAACGGGATTGTCGGGGAACATTTTCCTGAAAACAAATATCAAACCAAACTGAAAATATGTGGAAAACAAAAGGGCTGCCTAAGGCAGCCCGGTGCAGGTGTTTGTCAAAGCAAATCTTATTGAACCAGCAGTTTACTGCTCTGCAACAGCACGTTGGTTTCATCCATTACCTGTACAAGGTATATGCCTGCAGGCATTGAATTGGTAACCGCCAGTTGCTGTGTTTCGTTTTTACCGACGATCTGTTTTTGAAAACTGTACAGCAGCTGACCCGATGTATTCAATAACCGGATTTGATAAGTTCCCGGTTTAAGATCAGAAAAAGAAAGTTGCAGCGTTCCGTTTGCAGTTACCGGATTTGGATAAACTTTGATCTTCGGTTGATTTAAAAAAACAGATTTGTTACTTACATTTTTTTCTTCAGATACAGAAACGCCAAAAGCTAAGCAACGAAAAACTCCATTTAACGCTTCGTTTTTACTTGCCGATGCTTTTAAATAACCCGGTCCGCATTTAATCGATCGATAAGCAACGATATTTATTTCACCCAACTCAATAAATTTAGGTTGCAACTGCAATCTGTATTTCAAGTGCCTGGCTTCCTTTCCTGCAATGGTCAACGGCTCGTAACCGGCAGCAGAAACAGTAATGCTATAACCGTCTGTAAGTAAACTATCCGTTTCCAGACGACCAAAATCGTCTGCAATGAAATCAAGCGCTTTTCTCGTTTTGGCAGTTGTAACATGAATACTTGCTCCTGCTATTCCTGTATTTGTTTTGGCATCAACCACAACAAACAATTTCCTGTTTGCTTTCTTGGTTGTGATGATTATGACGGGTCTAAGTTGAACATTGCAAGAAAAAATTTTAGTATCGGATTCCTTTAGCAGATCAATCGTCAATATATCAGCCGGGTTCAATTGCATTAGTTCGTTTCTACTTGCAATTACTCCATCAACAACATACAATACATCCTTTGCCGCAATGGTTCTACTGCAACGTAAACGAATGGAGCCCGAATCTTTCTGCGGCTGAACCTGTGCAGAAACTGCAATGGTTAAAATTGAAAAGAGTATAACTAAACAATTGGTTTTCATAATTGCTTATTGAATAATGAGTTTGCTGTTTTGAACCACTGTATTCTTTTCATCTGTAACCTGCAGCAGATACATACCTGCAGCCATGAGATTACTTAGGTGAATCTGCTCTGTTTCGTTTTTACCACTGATCTGTTTTTGAAAACTGTAAAACAGCTGACCATTGTTATTCAGCACACGAATCTGGTAAGTGCCCGGTTTAACGTTAGGGAATGTGAGTTGAACAGTTCCTGACGCTGCAACAGGATTGGGATATACGTTTACTTTTGAAGGCAGAATTGTATCTTTCATTTTATCCCAAACTGAAGAATAACTTGTGCGAACAATAGTGCCGGTACCCATTACAGATGTACATGTTGTTCTGCTTGCATATCCAACAACAATTACTTCTCCCATTAACCTGGGAGCCATTTTCATTTTAAATATAACCTCATTTCGATTCGCCAATTTTGAGATTTTTATTTCGGCTGTTTCGTAGCCTACATTACTGTAATGGATTACTTCTTTTCCGTTTGTTATTGGCAAGGTAAACCTGCCATTTGCATCCGTAAAAACGCCTTTGTTTGTTCCTTTAATCATTACTGAAACATTGCTTAAAGGTTCATTTGTTTCGGCATCAACCACTTGTCCACGCACTAGTTTTTCTTTAACAGGTGGAGCTTTGATAAATGTGCCAAGAATGATCTCTTCTGGCAAATCTATTTGCGCTGCTGTAGTTGTATCGCCAATTACGGGAGTTGTTGTTTGTGCGTTAATTTTTGCTGAAACAAATGCAGCCGGTAACAATAACGATGCAGCATACTTTATAAAGCGTGAAGCCGGTTTTAATTCAATGGATTGTATCGGTCTGTTCAGTTGTTCGTTTGTAAAGCGGCCGCAACTACTGCCGTTATAGTTATTGAAGAATGAGATGATTTCTTCATCGCTCTTCGTTGTAAAATCAATCACATTTTTTTGGCAGGAGCCGCAGAAACGGCCTTGTTCAACCGGCGACATTTTATGCCAGTCTTCATGGCAGGGCTCGGCAATATTGATTTGAAAAGTGGGCTGCATAGCAAGTTGTTTTGAGGTGATGGTTTACTGCAAAAGCAGGTTACACGTATTTGATGTAACAGTCTTAACGATTACATACAAAGCCTGAAAATATTTTTTGCCTATCTTCCCGCTTCAACTTTTTGGCTTGGCGTTCATCAGAGAAAAAGACAATACAAACCGAAGCGATGCAGAACTGGTTTCCCTTTACCGGTCGGGTGGCGATTTAACGGTATTGAGCCAACTTTATCAACGCTATATGGATCTGGTGTATGGTCTTTGTATCAAATACCTCAAAGACACTGAAACAGCCAAAGATGCAGTGATTAACATTTACGAAGAACTGGTGATAAAGCTGAAACAGCACGAAGTAAGTAATTTTAAGAGCTGGCTGTTTACCCTCAGCCGCAACCATTGTCTGATGCAGTTGCGGAAAGTAAAAGGAAAACATACGGTTGAAATTGCCGAAGAGTTTATGCAAAACGGCGAATTGCTGCATCTGGATGAAGTAAAACAGAAAGAAGAACAGCTCAACAGTATGGAAGATTGCCTGGAAAAACTGGCAGAGGAACAAAAAACCTGTGTTACCTTGTTTTATCTGCAGGGCAAATGTTATAACGAAATAACGGAGCTGACCGGCATCGACTGGAATAAAGTACGGAGCTATATACAAAACGGACGAAGAAATTTGAAACTTTGTATGGAAAACAAGCTGGAAGCAGATAGCTGACAGCTGCAAGCAATGATCAACTACAGTGCACACGATATTGAACGTTACCTCAACCGGCAAATGAATGCGGCGGAAATGCATGCATTTGAAAAAGCCATGATGGACGATCCCTTCCTTGCCGATGCAGTGGATGGTTATCGTTCAATGCCGGCTGCTCAGTCAATCCAGTCAGATCTGGCCGAATTGCAGCAACGGATCAATCCTAAAAAAGAAAACGGCAAAGTGGTCAGTGGCTTTTTCCGTCCGTGGCTGCAAATGGCAGCCGTTGCTGTTATCTTACTATCAGCAGGCTTTGTGTTGTACCGTTTTTTAAACAAACCGGTTACCAACGAAATAATTGCTGTTACAGAAGCGCCCAAAGCAGTGCCACCTGTTACAAGCCAACCTGCACTTGTTGATTCCAACACGGTTGCCCTTACAGAAGTGCAACCGCAAAAAGACAATACGCTCTTACCGGTGGCCGGTAAAAAAATAAAACTGCCTGCTGCTCCTTCTGCACAGGTTCCAACCATTGCATCGAATGAACCTGTTGTTGCAGACACCAGTACAGTTACATCAAGTGATATTGCGGCAGCCCTTCCGCCTCCATCAGTTGCAGCAGCTTCTGCTGAAGCAAAACAAAATGCCGAAACGTTTGCAAAAAAAGAAGCAAAGTCACGTGTAGCCCCTGTAAAACTCAACCGCTTTACGGGTGTGGTGGTCGATGAAAACAATCAACCACTGCCCTTTGCCAATATTACCGAAGTAAAATCGGGTGTGGGTACCTATGCCGATGTAAAAGGCAATTTCATAATGGTGGCAGCTGATTCGGTTTTATCGATTGAAACAAAATCGGTGGGATATAACACGGCCAATGTGTTAATACGTAACAATCAGCAACAAAAAATTGTATTGCGTGATGAAGCAGTGAGCTATGGCAACGTAACCAAAGAACAGTTATTTGAACGCAATAAGAAGCGTGCAGGTATTATGAAAGAAGAGCTGACGGAAATGGAAAGCGAACCGATCGATGGCTGGGACAATTATTCGATGTACGTTTTAAACAACACAAGAAACAGCCGCTTTACCGATGAAAGAATAAGATTGAAAGACAAAGAATCGGTGAAAGAAGTAGAAGTTTCGTTCGATGTGTTGCCCGATGGTAATATTGCCAACTTTAAAGTAGAACGTTCCAACTGTGCCACCTGCAACAACGAGGCCATCCGTGTGCTGAAAGAAGGCCCTAAATGGAAATCGAAAACAGGTAAAACTGAACGTACCCGTTTTACTGTACGGTTTTAAAAGGCAGCTGAAATGAATTCCGCATTTGCTTTGCTGCACTTCCCTACCTTTGCCTCCTAAAATTATTTGTGTTATGAAAAAATTATTGCTTGTTGCTTCCTGCATCGGCGTTTTTGCAATGGCCAGTGCACAGCAATTAAAAACACCCCAACCATCAACCACGCAAACGGTAAAACAGGATTTTGGTTTAGGCAGCATCGAACTTTCGTACAGCCGCCCGAACATGAAAGGCCGTAAAATTTTTGGCGACCTGGTTCCTTTTGGTAAAGTATGGCGTACCGGTGCAAACGGTGCAACAACCTTAACTTTTACAGATGAAGTAACGATTGGCGGCACAAAAATTCCTGCCGGTAAATATGGTTTATTGTCAATCCCCGATGCAAAAGAATGGACGCTCATCATCAGCAAACAAACCGATGTTACATCGCCTGCTGCTTACAAGCAAGACATGGATGTGGTACGTGTAAAAGTAAAACCGATGGAACTCCCCTGGAGTTTTGAAACTTTCGGCATGTCGTTCGAAAACATTAAAGACAACAGCTGCGAATTGATGATTGCCTGGGATAAAACACTGGTAGCACTTCCTATTACAACAAATGTAGATGGAAAAGTAATGGCGCAGATTGAAGCTGCAATGAAAACAGACAAGCCTCCTTATTTTGCTGCTGCTGCTTACTACCTCGATAATGGTAAAGATCTCAACCAGGCTGTTGCCTGGTTTGACAAAGCCATCGAACAAAATCCAAAAGCATTTTGGGTATACTATCAAAAAGCTAAAGCATTAGCAAAGCTGGGCAAGAAAGCAGATGCGATTGCTGTGTCGAACAAATCCATCGAATTAGCGAAAGAAGCGAAGAACGATGATTATGTGGCATTGAACGAAAAACTGCAGAAAGATTTGAAATAAGCAACAATGCTATTTAGAAAAAGCCTCACCAAATGGTGAGGCTTTTTTATGTTGTTTACTTTACAATCGGATAATTATGATACGGTAAACTCAACGGTGGCGATACGGCTGAAGTATTTACTTTGTTGAGTGAAAAATAACTCAGGTCGCAACATTCTGCATCTCGTCTGTTATAGCTGAATACCAGCGAATCGGTAATGGTATTGTTGATAGAAATATAGTACACGGCATACGTAGTTGAAACACCAAAAGATGTTAAGTAATTGGTATCGGCAACAACTGTTACGTTACGGCGTACGTTTTCAATTACACCGTTATCAACCCGTTTGGCTTTTACCGCAAGATTTGTTGTATCGTACTGTTTTGCCGGACCGGATAATAATTCTTTACCGGAACTGTTGAGTAAACGAAACGAAAAAATGGGTAACACTGCATTGCCGCAATCGGTTCTTGCACAATCGGAACCACAGCCGCCAATTGTAAATGCTGCAGCAAGAACACCGGTGAGTAGAAAAAACTTTTTAAGCATGTTGCAAATGTAATTCATCAGGCTTGTTTGCGGCCTGTTAAAGTTTGAATGAGTAAAGACAGCAGTACCACCGCAACCGCACCAATTACATTCAGCCATAAGAACGAAATGATCTTTAAAAAATAAACCGCAATAACAATGACTTCTGAAATAAGTGCGGCTGTAAACACGGCGTTCCCCTGTACCTTTTTTAAATAAAAGGCAACAAGGAAAATACCAAGAATTGTTCCATAAAACCAGCTGCCTAAAATATTGACGGCCTCAATTAAACTGTTACCGAGATTGTAAGCGAAAAACGCAATCGCCACACAAAAGATGCCCCAGACCAATGTATATAATTTGCTCCAGCGGTATTCGTCCGCTTCGGTTAATTGTTTGCCCGAAAACTTCTGGTGAAAGTCGATCATGGTACAGGAGGCCAGCGAATTAATGGCCGCAGCAATACTACCCCATGCCGCCAGAAAAATGATGGCAATGATCAGCCCTACCAAACCGGTGGGTAATACATCACCAACAAAACGCAGAAAGATGTAGTTGGTATCGTTTGTATCGGCATTGGGATCAGCTTTTTTAATCAGCGTCTTCATTTCCTCTCGTACCAGCTTTCCTTTGGTTTCGATATCCTGCAGTTCTGTGCGCATACGGGTAATTGTTGCTTCCTCGTTTGTCTTTAATGCATTTGATAAGGCAACCGCTGTAATTGATTTCTGCTTTTGCAAATGATCGTATGCAGCACCGGCTTCTTTATACGCTTCTGCATAATCACTTTTCAACACCACAGCTTCCTGTGTTTTATTAAAAAAAGCAGGTGCCTGGAAATAGGCATAATATGCAAACAGCAAACAACCGATGAGCAGAATTAAAAACTGCAGCGGCACTTTCATCAATCCGTTCATGAGCAAACCCAAACGGCTTTCCCTTGTATCTTTTGCAGTTAAGTAACGACCCACCTGACTTTGATCGGTTCCGAAATAACTCAGTGCTAAAAAGAAACCGCCAATCAATCCGCTCCAGATATTGTACTTATCATTCCAATCAAATCCATTTTCAGTAACACCGGTAGTAATAACATTCAGCTTGCCCGATTTACCGGCAATGTGCAAAGCATCAGTAAAATGCAATCCATCCGGCAATGAGGTTACCGCATAATACCCGGCAATAAACATGGCGGCATAAATGATTATGAACTGCAGTTGCTGTGTATACGCAACAGCCTTGGCTCCGCCGGTTACAGTATAAATAATGAGCAAGCCACCGGTAACAATATTGGTTACATAAATATCCCAGCCGAGCATACTGCTTAACACCAGCGATGGTGCAAAAATGCTGATACCGGTACTTAAGCCACGGGATAATAAAAACAGAAAAGATGTAAGTGAACGTGTTTTAAGATCGAACCGTTTTTCTAAAAACTCGTACGCTGTGTACAATTTCAGCTTATGAAAAATGGGAACAAACGTAATGCACACTACAATCATCGCCAATGGCAAACCGAAGTAGTATTGCACAAAACGCATTCCATCGGTATACGCTTGTCCGGGTGCAGTTAAAAATGTAACTGCACTGGCCTGCGTACCCATGATGCTCAGCAGAATTACCCACCATGGCATTTGCCGGTTACTTAAAAAATAACCTTCCAGGTTTTTTGATGTACGGCTTTTGTACATGCCGTACAGGATTACGCCAAGCAGTGTAACAATCAGAACAATCCAATCGGTGAGTTGAAAATTCATGCAAACTGTTGGGTAAAGAAGTAAAAGAAGATGATTAACAGCACAAGTGTTGCGACAACGGCAATGTACCAGCCATTCCACTTCGATTCGTTGTTATCAGGCAAGTTCGTGTTCATACATTTTGTTCATTTCGTTAACTACTCAAACGCTGTTATTCCTCATCTCTCGGCCGCAGGTAATACATCATAAACAATGCAATACCGATGCCCAGCAATAAACCATACGCCACACGTTTGCTGATAAAACCAATCAGCAAACCTATACCCAAACCTACCAATAATGTTCGTTCAATACCCGCCTGTTTCTGTTTACTCATTTTATTCAATCAAAAAAATACATAAAACAATTACTCAATTTACAAAAGCTACTTGGATGTGTCTGACGTCTTCGACGTCCCGACACTATGGTTTTGCCAGCAAGTTAGCAATTAAACGATAAGCGCCCGGTACACCTGCAGGCAGCTGACGGAAAAATGCCAATGCTGAATATACAAAACGTCCTTTACCATAATTGGCAACAATTAAGCTGCCGTTGCGTTGCGGTTCGCCTGCATCGTTCATGCCAAACACGGATACATAGTTGGGATCGGCATTTTCTGCTTCGTACACGCTTCGCTCCTGCACCCAACCGTTAAAATCGCTCTCGGTAATTTTATTGGGATAGTTTAATACCGGATGATCGGGCACCAGGAAATTTACTTTCGCATCTTCTTCGGTTACACGGTTGCGTGAGATGGTAAAGGGATAAGGTGACATTTTTGCTTTTACCGGACCAATCTGGTTGCTGGTATTATACTGCACCAACAACACACCACCCTCGTTGACATACTTCATTAAATGATCGTACGCATTACTGAGCCATGTATGCACATTGTATGCACGAATGCCTGTAACAACCGCATCGTATTGTTTCAGCTTTTCAAAGGTTACATCTTCTTCTTTTAAAAACTCAACGGTGTAGCCTAACTGTTGCAAACAGTAGGGCATAAAATCGCCAGCGCCATTAATGTAACCGATCTTCTTTCCAACCGTTTTTACATCTATTGCTACCAGTTTGGTTAATGCATCGGGGAAATAGGTAATGGTGGGAATATGATCGTATTCAATTTTACGTAACCGCTGACGGTTATACCCTATCGATACATTGCTGGTATAACTCGGCTGCAGATACGTAACCTGTCCGCTGATAAATTTTTCTGGCTTTACATCCACACTTAATTCGTAGTCCTGTCCTTTAATTAAATTGAATGAACCAAAGTCCGGATTTACTTTCCAGCCGTTGGATGTATTGAGCGATACCGAAGTTTTTGTTTTTTGATTGGCTTGTGGCGAGAAAACGAAGTTGGCTTTCTTACTGTTGTTATCCTTAAACAACAACAACGAATTGGTGGCTTTAATTAATGCAGAGGGATACACAACCAGCTTTTGATACAACTCACCTTTTACCGGATCGGTAAATTTATACTGCACCGGTTTTGTAAACACAAACTCCTCGCCTTCGATTGTAAGCGAAAACTTAACCGTATAAACCGGATTATTTTCTGCCATGCCAATCAACAATTGGTTATCGACGGTAAATGCTCCGGTGCTCATTGGTTTGGAAATCCAGTACGGTTCTGTTTCTTTTCTCCGTACCAATATTTTCCGCAGAAAGTTAATGGGTTGATTGGCAGCAAGCGTTTTGTTCAATACCGTATCAATAAAATAAGGTTGTTCAGCCATTTCTCTCTTAAAGGCCTGATCGTAATAAGGCATTTGTGCTTTTACGCTGTCTTGTATAGCTGTTATAAAACTGCTATCGAGTTGCACACGTTTTACCACAACAGCAGTATTGGTTCTGTTGATAGCATTGATGTTCAAACGCAAGCTGTCGCCTGTTACAGCAAACTCCTGGCTTGTTGATGCCTCTAACCATAAACCGGCACAGGCTTCAATCAGTTGCTGTATTTCTTCCAGTTTCTTTTTCTTCCAGTCGCCATCGTTAATTTTTTCAATGGCTTTGTACAATTGCACCAACCCTTTTACTGAGGCCGATGGATTGAATGCTGAAAATTTTTCAGCCAGCTCATCAATCATTTGATTAATAGCAGCACCGCCCTCGTATCGGCTCCAGTCTGTAACAATCCCTTCTGCAACATCATTCTTCACGCCATCGCCACCTGTTTGTGTAAAGAATTCCATAGCGGCTCCACGTTGTGCCGGTACACCAAAGCCCTGGCTCTTGTGCATGCTCCTGCTTTCGGCTGCAATTTCGCCATAGCTTTTTCCGAGCAGCGGATTGAATGCACCTACATCCATTTTCAGCTGATCGTTGGAAGTTGTATTGTTGCCACCAAAGTTGAAGGTGTTCCAGAAAATACGTTTGGCCTGCCATGGTTTTACGCCATAAAAAAACTGTTCGGGAAAACGGTTCGGATCGGCTGCTGCATCAAAAGCCTCACGTGCAAGCACAGCCGAAGCGGAGTGATGACCATGACCGGCACGTGCATCGGGTGGAAAACGGGTAATGATCACATCGGGTTGAAACTTACGGATGACCCACACCACATCGCTCAATATTTTTTCTTTATCCCAAACCTTTAATGCTTCTTCTGTTGTCTTGGAAAAACCAAAATCGTAGGCACGGGTAAAGAATTGCTCTGCGCCATCAATGCGTCTTGCAGCCAGCAGCTCCTGTGTGCGGATGAGCCCGAGTTCAATACCCTGTTCATCGCCAATAAGATTTTGTCCGCCATCGCCACGGGTCATACTTAAATAACCGGTGCGGTACATCCGCTCTTTGCTGAAGTATGCAAGCAGCCGTGTATTCTCATCATCCGGATGTGCAGCGATGTACAATACACTGCCAATGACTTTCAGTTTTTTGATGCCCAGTAATATTTCTGCACTGTTCAGGGCTTTGGGTGTTTGTGCTTTTGCAAATGATAACGATAGTAAAACAAGCAATACAACCAGATAGTTCTTCATGCAATTCAGTTAATGTGTGCGAAGATAGATATTGACGATAGGGGCTTTTTACCGATGATGGAATTTTAGACAATTTTAGTACAAGGCCGTGAAAGAACATTAAACCGTTTTATTATAAAGTTTTGCCTGTTCTTACAACTAAAGCGAACTGCCGAAAAACAAATACGCCAGTAAAATAGATGTAATGATACCTACCAGGTCGGCCAGTAACATAGCCCCCACTGCATAGCGGGTGTTTTTGATCCCTACCGAACCAAAGTAAACAGCAATTACATAAAACGTAGTATCGCTGGATCCCTGCAGTACCGATGATAAACGTCCTGCAAATGAATCGGGACCAAATGTTTTCATGGTATCAATCATCATGCCTCTGGCGCCGCTTCCGCTCAATGGTTTTATAAGTGCAGTTGGTAAGCCGTCTACAAAACGGGTATCGGCCCCCATCCACATAAATAATTGTTTCATGCCGTTAATCACCACATCAAACGTACCGCTGGTACGTAACAAACTGATGGCTACAAGCATACCTACTAAATAAGGAATAATGCGAACAGCTGTTTCAAAACCACCTTTTGCCCCTTCAATAAACGCATCAAATACATTGATCTTTTTATACAAGGCGCCAAGTACAATTGCAAAAAAAATAAACAGGATCAAACCGTTACTTAAAATACCGGAGAAGGATTGTACACCATCTGCATCTAAACGAACCAGATAAACCACCAGTGCAGCAATAATGGCCGAGATGCCCAGTACCCAACCAAGTATAACCGTTTGAAAAATGTTGATCTTTTGCTTGAACGATACAATGAACATCGCCGCCATAGTTGCAGCAAATGTGGCCACCATGCAGGGTACAAAAATATCGGTAGGGTTTGTTGCTTTCAATGATGCTCTTGCAGCAATAATGGTCACCGGTATTAAGGTTAAGCCCGAAGCGTGCAAACATAAAAACATCAGTTGTGCATTGCTGGCTGTTGCTTTATTGGGGTTCAGTTCCTGCAAACTTTCCATAGCCTTTAAGCCAAAAGGTGTGGCTGCATTATCAAGGTTGAGCAGGTTGGCACTAAAGTTCATCATCATATGCCCGAAAGCCGGATGCCCCTTGGGTATATCAGGAAAAATACGGGAGAAAAACGGACCAATGATCCGTGACAAGACGTTTACACCACCGGCCTTTTCGGCAATGCTCATAAAGCCCATAAACAACGCCATAATGCCGATCAATCCAATACAGATCATCACTGCATCTTTACAGGTTTCAATCACGCCGTTTGCATTCTGCACTTTTACAGCAGTAACAATGCCTGCTTCTTTTTTGTAGGTGAGTTTATCAATAGTAACACGCTGGGCTGTATCAAGACCTTTCAGTACTGCAGCATCTGCAGCACCCTGTTGCATGGTTTTAACAGCCACCGAATCGCCGCTTTTACCAATAATCATCGAAGAGAAAATCTGCTTTTCGCCTCCTGTCGGCAAAAATTTAAACAAAGCAACCATAACCGCTATGATGATGAATGCACTCCAGATTCTGCTTAAAGCCATAAGGATCGATCGATTTTATAATTGAAGATTGCAGATTTTTACTAAACAACCAAAACCATCTTTTCACAGGTTTCGCTGCTAAGCTGTGAAGGCTTATCTTTGCGGCCGTTTTTGAAGAGTCGTCAGTCGTCAGTCGTCAGTCGTCAGTCGTCAGTCGGCAGTCGGCAGTCGCCAAATCAAAAATCATACATCACAAATCAGAAATCAAACAATGGGTTTAAAAGCAGGTATCGTGGGTTTACCAAATGTTGGAAAGTCAACCTTATTCAACGCCGTAAGTAACAGCGCTAAAGCGCAAGCCAGTAACTATCGTTTCTGTACAATTGAACCGAATGTAGGTTTGGTTGATGTACCGGACAGCCGTATGGATAAACTGGCAGAGCTGGTAGTACCCGATCGTATTGTACCTACGCAGATTGAAATTGTGGATATTGCGGGTTTGGTAAAAGGCGCCAGCAAAGGCGAAGGTTTGGGTAATAAGTTTTTGGCAAACATTCGTGAAGTGGATGCCATTATTCATGTAATCCGTTGTTTTGAAGATGAAAATGTATTGCGTGAAGAAGGTGCAATTAACCCGGTAAGCGATAAAGAAATTATTGATACGGAATTACAGCTGAAAGATCTGGATACAGTTGAAAAGAAAATTCAGCGGATTGAAAAGCAGGCACGTGTAGGCGATGCAAAAGCCAAAGCCGAGCTGGAAGTATTGGTAAAATGTAAAGCACACCTCGAACAGGGCAAAAGCATACGTGGACTTGACCTGAACAGTGCAGAACTGGACCTTATCCAGGATTCGTTTTTCCTAACGCAGAAAAAAGTATTGTACGTAGCGAATGTGGATGAAGCCAGCATGCACACCGGCAATAAATATTCTGAAGCCTTAATTGCTGCTGTAAAAGATGAAGGTGCAGAAGTAATTGTGATGAATAATAGCATTGAAGCACAGATCAGCGAAATGGAAGATCCGGACGATAAGCAATTGTTCATGGACGAATACAAAATGACGGAACCTGCGCTGAACCGTTTGATCCGCACAACCTATCACCTGCTCGATCTGCAAACTTATTTCACTGCCGGTGTACAGGAAGTTCGTGCATGGACATTTCATAAAGGATGGAAAGCTCCGCAATGCGCCGGTGTTATTCATACCGATTTTGAAAAGGGCTTCATTAAAGCTGAGGTAATCAGTTACGATGATTATGTTACTTATAAAACAGAAGCAGCTTGTCGTGAAGCCGGTAAATTACGGATTGAAGGAAAAGAATACCTGGTAAAAGATGGCGACGTTATGCACTTCCGTTTTAACGTATAAAAGCGACCGTTACAACTATAAAAAGCCAATTGCCTTTACGGGCAGTTGGCTTTTTTATTTTGCTGGTACTGGTTCAAGTGGTGGCGTTGCGGATATAACTGCAGGGCAAAAAAAATCCCCCGTACGTCGGGGGATATAAGTTATACCGTAAAAACGAAGCCTTACGCTTACGCTTTTTTGGCGTATTTCTTCTTGAATTTATCGATACGACCTGCAGTATCCACAAGAATGTTCTGACCCGTAAAGAACGGATGACTTGTGCTGGAAATCTCCAGTTTAATGAGGGGGTATTCATTACCATCTTCCCACTGAACTGTTTCCTTAGAAGGAGCAGTTGAACGGGTTAAAAATGAATAACCGTTACTCATGTCTTTAAACACTACGAAGCGGTAATTTGCGGGATGAAGCTCTTTTTTCATATATCTGGGAGTTTTCAGCACGGTATGGCCGTGCATTTTTTTAAACGAAAGCGCAAAAGTAAAGCTTCTGCGGGTTTGTGCCAAATGAAATTTCAGATTTCCTTACACCAGCCCCGTTCTAACTTTCTTTCCCTTCCATTAAACTCTTTCCCAATTTAAAAGTCTGACTTTTCAGGTGGGTAAAAAGACCTATTTTTGCGTGTCTTCATTGCCCGGCCAATAAAAAAGAATCGAATTTGGGGTATCTGTTTGAAAAACGGAATATTAGTGATTACTTTTAGCTACCCATTTGATTCGATCCCTCCAATATCCGTATTGTTAACATTAAAACTTACAGCATGTTCACACACCTATTGGTAATCGGGTCAATCACTTTCTTGTTCGTATCTGTACAATGGCTGTCGCAAAAAGCCAAAGTAAAAAAGCAAACCAAAACAGCCTCTGCTAACTTCGATCAAAAGCAGGAAGCTGCAGCCTGAACGCAATCCCCCTTTTCTCTTTTTTTATCCAGATAGACCTCAGGAACGCATGTTCTCGTATTGCAGCGGTATACCCAGTCCCCAACCTTTCGATGCCTGAATTACCTCCTGCAGATCATCAATTTTTTTACCGGTTACCCGTACAATGTCATCATTTATAGAGGCCTGTACTTTCAACCCACTTTCTTTTATCATTTTTACAATCTTCTTGGCATCCTCTTGCTTCAGTCCGTTACGTACCTGTACTTCCTGTTTCACCAGCTTACCGCTCTGGTAAGGCTCCTTGCTTTGGTCAAACGCTTCCGGCGCAATACCCTGTTTATGTGCCCGGCTGATGAGCACATCTATCAGCTGTCCCATTTTCATTTCATCTTCCACCTCAATCTTAATTTTAAATTCCTTTTTATCCAGCTCAATCTGCACATGGCTGCCTTTAAAATCAAACCGGTTGGTAATCTCTTTGGTCGTTACGTTTACCGCATTGTCCAATGCCTGGGCATCAACTTTACTAACAATATCAAATGATGGCATAACAAAAAATTTGAAATGAGAAATACAAAGTACGAACTGTACTGTTACCAACAAAAATAAGCAGGTGGGCTGATAGTGAAAAGAAGAAACCCCGGTAGAAACCGGGGTCGTCAATCAACATGAGAAAATATATAGGGAGAATAAGAACTTACTCGCCTGTTTTTACACGGCTTTGCTCATCGGCAGATCCGCTTGTTTTGCGACGTGCATTTGCATTGAGCTTTCCTTTTGCAAACCGGTAGGTAAAGGTGATGCTGGCAACACGTGAATCACGGTAGTTCTGAAACTGTGCATCAATATTGCCAAACTTACTTTCGCCTTTAATCCGCTGGCTCCACAACACATCACGCACATTTAAACGGATGGTACCTTTGGTTTTAAACAAGGGCATACTTGCACCGAGGTTCATCATCCCAAACCCACCAATACGAAACACTCCATCTACACCTGCTGTTCTGTAAAAACCGCTTACTTCTGTAGTTAAGCCTTTCTTGAATTTATAGGCAATCGAACCATTGAACATAGCCGAAGTAGCACCCATTGTTACCATGGTATTATTAACAATACCGTTGAATTCATTATTGAATACATTGGCATAAATGTTACCGCTGAATCCTTTGAATTGCTTGAACGCACTTACCGCAATACCATACTGGCGTTGGTTGGCAATATTTGCCTGCTTAATGTACGATTCGTTACTGTTTTCGTTTTGCTCCAACACCTGTTGAATGATGTTGTTTGTTTTTGTATAGTTAAGTGTTGTAGTTAAAAATCCTTTGAAGGTGTGCGACAGCTCAATGTTATGGCTGAACTGCGGACGCAACTTTGGATTTCCCTGTTCAAACGTATAACGATCCAAAAATTCAACAAACGGATTCAGGTTTTCGTAATCCGGGCGACGGATACGACGGCCATAGTTTACAGTAAAACTGTTCTTTTCATCGGCTGTATACTGCACATATGCAGTAGGAAATAATTGTGTGTAGTTTAATGTGAATGCAGAATCAAACGGCATGAATTTGTTGTACACATTGCTATAAGCCAATCCTTTTGAATTACCTCTTGCTGTTGTATTTTCTAAACGTAAACCGAGTTGTGCACTCCATTTTTTATTCAGCTGTTTACTGTAGTTTACATAGGCAGCATTGATATTTTCGGTATACACAAAATGATTGCTGCGGGCAGAATCAAGAATCATCATACCATTTCTTAAGGTATCGTACACCGCATTATTATCTGTTTCAACAAAACTTGTTTTAATACCTGCTTCAAACTTGGCTCCGTTCTTTAACGGGTGCAAATAATCTGCTTTTCCGCTATATATACGAATCAGCTGCGGCAGGCTACCCAATAAATTATCAGGAACATTGGTTGGTACTCCCGATGGATCAAAATATTTGTTCATCAGGTTTTGCGAACTTGAAACATTGTAGTTGAGGTAGTCAACATCAGCTGTTAATTCTTTACCGGTTGTATCAAATACATGACGGAAGTTGATGTTTGATCCGAAATGTCTCCATTGGCTTTTACTTTTTGAAAAACCATTTGCTTTGCTCATTAAAGTACCGTCAGGATTTGCTATATCAATATCACTGTTATTGGTAAACACGCCGGGGTTATAAAAACCATTTACAGTAGCACCAATGGTTGTTTTCTTTGTGAGATAAAAATCGGCACCGAGTTTTGCATTGTTTGACATGTTTAACTGGCGCATGCTCGACAACTGTTCGAACAATGATTTTACTTCTTTACTGCTCTCCTCAATAAACTTGCGTTGTATAGAAAGCTTTTGAAACGAATTACGTTCGTTACGGCTTAAAGTACCAAAGAGGTTTACTTTATTTTTACGATAGTTAAACGTAAGGTTCTGGTTATTTGAAGCATAAACGCCTTGCGAATAACCCAGTGTAGCCATCACGTTATAACCCATCTGTTTACTTTTCTTTGTTTTGATGTTGATGATGCCGCTGTTACCTGCCGCATCGTACTTGGCAGGCGGATTGGTCATAATCTCAATCTGATCCAATTGTGTTCCCTGCAGGTTACGCAGATAGTTCGCCAAGTCGGCACCCGATAAGTAAGCCGGCTTACCATCAATAAACACCTGTACGCCTGCTTTACCTTTAAGACTGATGTTTCCATCTTTATCTACAGAAACACCCGGTGATTTTTCCAATACTTCCAATGCGTTTGCGCCGGCATTTGTAGGACTTGCTTCTACGTTTACCACCATTTTATCTGGCTTTTGTTCAAACAATGGTTTACGGGCTGTAACAGTTACTTCCTTTAATCCTTTTGCTTCAGGTGCAAGGCTGAAAACAGGAATCGAGAGATCTGCTCCTTCCTTTACGTCTACTACCTGGCTAAACGATTTTTGATAACCCACGGCAGTAATACCCAGCAAATAGCTGCCATCTTTTACAGACTCAAAAAGGTAGCCACCACTTTTATCGGTAATGGCTGCCTTTACGAGCGAACTGTCTTTTGAACGTAAGAGGGAAACAGTAATGCCCTGAAGGGGCTTTTGGCTTTCGTCCTTTACCTCCCCTTTTACACGGGAGTTTGTTTGTGCAAAGCCGGCATAGGTAAAGGTTAGAACGGCCGCAGCTAGTGCGAATAACTTTTTCATGATGATGATAGGTTTGATGATTCGGTTTTGATAATAAGGCTGAACAATTAACAGTACCTGTTGTTTTCAATTACATGTCAAAAGTAGGTTCTATGTTTTGCATAGTACATTGTTTTATGTTAGATGGTATTTTAACCTGATGTTCGGCAAATAATTACATGGATGTGACGGATAAGCATTTCAGATGTTACAATTAAACCCATTTTAAGTACAAACGGAGTTAAAAGCAGATGGCTGGAAATAAAAAAGGCTTCCACCGTGGAAGCCTCAGCTAAAACTTTGTTTACTCTATTTCAAAGATGACGCCTTTTTCTTAGACACAAAATAGAGCACAATACCAAGTATGATCAATCCAAGCGAAATCAATTCGGCTTGGGTGGGCTGGAAAGGCAAATCTTCGTATTTGGTGTTAACCCTGATTTTTTCGATAAAAAAGCGCTCAGCGCCATTTAACACCAAGTAAAGACAGAATAAACCGCCGGGCAGTTTTATACGGCTGCGGTAAAATAATAATACACCAAACAACAATAAACAGGCTACTGTTTCATAAAAAGGTGTTGGAAACACCGGCAAGGGTAAGTAGTTACAATGATCAGCTTCTGTGCAATCGGCCAAGCGGTTTCCCATGCTGTTTACATTGTGCGGATAGGTATAAGCAACCATCCATACAGGCAGGAACGATGGGGCTTTAAATGTGGCATAAGGCACATTTTCAGGCTTCATTCCACGACCAAACTCCTGTTGCAGATAAACGGTATTATTATTCAGCGCCTGTTGAAATTCGCCGGCATTCGCTAAACGAACTTCACCGGTAGAGTCCGATACATAAGCAGCATTGGGTACCCCCCAATCGCCATCGCCGGCAACCTGACAACCAATGCGGCCAAGTGCATAAGCCAACATTAAAGTAGGTCCCATTGCATCGGCCAAATGGCGGATTGACATTCCTTTCCGCTTTGCATAAATGATGATGGCGATAGCTGCACAAATCAATCCACCATAAAAAGTTAAACCGCTAAACGAAAGCAACGAACCTATCGGATCAGCTACAAACTCATCCCAGTTTTCGAGGTTATGAAACACTTTGGCACCGGCAAAACCGAAAATGGCGGCCATCACCGTAATATCGCCTACCCGTTCGTGTGGCCAAATGCGAACCATACGTACTTCCGGACGGGCTGCTTTTTGCTTATTCTTTTCGTACCATTTTAATCCGGCGAACAATAACGCAAGAAAGATGCCGGCACCCCAACTTCCCTGAGAAGAGAATATGTAGGCCTGTGGATCAACACCCGAACCGGCACTCATAAAGGCCCCGATAATTTTGTACCCCATTATAAAACCAAGCAAGGCATTGGTTAATAATTCGCTGGCAGAAGCAGGTTTACCAAACTCACGCTTTTCTTCGTGTGGTTGTAAAAAGCCCTGCTTTTCCTTGCGTTGCAAACCCTTGGTTAATACAATCGCAGAAATAATAAATGCAAGCGCAACAAAAAAACCAAACGAGTTTAAAAATCTCGACCACTCCCACTCTACTCCCAACACATCTTTAAAGAAATAATACAGATTCGGATACATGCTGTTTATTTGAGTTGCAATGATACTTGAAAATTTCGGATTGAACTTGTTAAGGCCTTTCCGTTGCTGTAGCCGGGCTGTTTAATATTGAAAGTAAATTTCAGTAGCTCCGTAACCATACAGTGGGTGGTACTGATTTACAAATGACTTCACCTCCCGTTTCATACGAAGGATATCATGTATTTCATCACGCAGTTTGCCTTCACCGACTCCGTGTATTACAATTAATGTTGGTTGCATATGCAATACAGCCAGCTCGTAATATTTTTCAAACTCCCGCAGCTGCGCTGTAAGTATTTCAAAATTGCTGAGGTGTTTCCAATCGTTCACAATTTTTTCAATATGCAGGTCTACTACCGAACGTGCCGGCGGTATATGCTGTCTTGCTTTTCCTGCATCATAAACTTTAAAGCCGGCAGAGCTGAGTTTGCTTAAATCAACTTTATCTTTTTCTACTGCGTTGGGATAAGTTTCCATCAACAGATAACTGAAGCTAGCTTCCTGCTTCTGCAGCATTTCTTCAATACGCTGAAACAATTGTTTGGCTTTTATTTTTAACGAAGCTTCAAAGTATTCGGCTTTACCTTTTACAGGTTCGGTAAGACTGAATTCGAACTCGAAACGGGGGGCGTCATTCAGTTGTTCAAACGGCACATCATGAATATAAAAATCGTTGAAGGGCAACAGTTCATTCTTCAGATCGAATTCGCTTTCGCCGGTTAAACGCAAATGATATTGAAAACGATAAGCAACAGCTGTATTATTCACCAGGTAAATACGGAAGTATTCCACCACATCATCATCAAAAATGTCTTTATCAAACACCGGCAGAAAGGAAATCCATACACCTTCGGCCACATTATAGCCTTTAATGGCACTTACTTTTTCCTTCTTAACATCATCTACATATTTCTTTTGCTTTGGTGGCGGAGCTTTCTTCTCTGTAAAGCGTTTGAAGTAAGGGTATTCAATCTGATCGGTGTAAACCGGGAAGGTTACACCACCTACATCGACCGTTACCATCTGTTTATTAATGATATCCACCACTTCGCCTTCTTCGTTGGAATGAAGCAACAGCACCTTATCGCCTATCTGAAATTTCATACGTTTCTTTAATAAAGTGCAAAAATAACCCCGGTCAACACATCCTGTTCAAACTTGTTGAAAGAATAAGTTGCCGGGGAAAACATACCACACTGGAACCATCAACCCCACTTATGTTTATGAGGCCGCTCATCAGGATGCTTCCTCATCCATTCGTCGATACTGATCTTGCCACTGCCTTCTACAACAAAAAAGACAAGCAGGATCAGCATGAGAATAGAAAACCACAGGTCGGAGTGTGGCTGAAATATTCCACCAGACATATTTACAAAAATGATTGCACCAAGCAGAATGGGTATTTGAATAAGACAGGCAAAGCGTGTAAGCAATCCGAAGGCAACCAGCAGGCCACCCACCAGATGCGCAAATACTACATAGTGTGCCAGTAAGCCCGCCGATAACGAACCAAGGAACTGGCTGTTGCTGATCAGATCGCTCAGCGGTTTCATGTTGTTAATGAACTGCACCCCTTTTAAGGTTAGTATTACACCCAGTATAATGCGGATGAAATCGATCCATTTTGGATGGTGGGCATCACCCCACTTCTCCATGCGTTGTACAAAATTCATAACGGCAAGTTTTAATGTGAAAGAAGCTATGTAAAAGTTACAACGCTTTTCCCGCTTTTGCAAGTGAAGTTGTACACGCCTGCAGCGCTGTTGATTGCCTGTAAAAAGCAGCTTACAAAAAACAGCAGCTTTTTATTTGATGGTGCGTTTGAGATAGAGGCTATAATCCTCGAGTTGAATCGTGTAATCGTCTTGTATTAAAGGCGATGTAAAAATAAAATCGGCAGTTGCACGGTCGCAGGCTGTAGGTATATTCCAGGTGACAGCTAACCGCAGCAATGCTTTAACATCGGGATCGTGTGGCTGGGCTTCCATAGGATCCCAAAAGAAAATAAGAATATCAATTTTACCTTCGGCGATTAATGCACCAATTTGCTGATCACCACCCAACGGACCGCTGAGTAATTTCGTTACCGGACGATCCAGCTTATCTTCCAGCAATTTGCCGGTTGTGCCTGTAGCAAACAGTTCGTGTTTCGATAAAGCAGTGCGGTTAAAATAGGCCCAATCAATCAAATCGGTTTTCTTATGATCATGCGCCACCAACGCAATACGTTTACGGGCTTTCATTTTTCGTGTTGGCATAAACTAAGCTTGTTCTTTTGCTAATTTACTTTTACGGTAACCATAAAAGAAATAAATCACCAATCCGATGCCCATCCATACAAAAAACCATAACCAGCTGTTTACCGGTATTTCAATCATCAGGTATAAACAGCTTAATGCTCCCAATACCGGTATAAGTGAATACTTACGGATGAACGTAAGCACGGCAATAACTACGGCAATTAAAATGAAAATGAGGAATAATACTTCCTGGTGATTTTCATTAAACAGGTTGGTAACAGATGCGGCCACACGATCACGAAACAAAAACACAAACGCTGCAACAAGTATTGGCAAAATCAGTTGCCCGTTAATGTAAGGCAGTTTGAATTTGCCTGTGCTTCCTCCTGTGCCCTGCAGCTTCGGTAAAAGCAATACTCCCAGGCACACCAATACAAAGGCGAACAATGTACCGATGCTGGTTAAATCTGTCATAATGGAAGAAGGTAAAAACATGGCGGGGATACCAACCAGGAAACCGGTAACGATTGTTGCAAAAGCCGGTGTTTTGTATTTGGGATGCACTTTAGAAAAACGTTTCGGCAACAAACCGTCACGGCTCATCGTCATCCATATACGAGGTTGACCCAATTGAAACACCAGCAATACACTGGTGGTGGCCACCACTGCACTGATGCTGATAACATAACCGATCCACTTCAAACCTAATTTATCAAACACATATGCTAAAGGATCATCTACTTTCAATTCGCTGTAGTTAACCATACCGGTTAATACCAATGCAATAAGAATGTATAATACAGTACAAATGAGTAAGGCATTCATCATACCTTTTGGTAAATCACGCTGCGGATCTTTACATTCTTCAGCTGTTGTGCTGATAGCATCGAAACCGATATAGGCATAAAACACTGCACTTACACCTTGCAGTACGCCTGTAAATCCATTCGGCATAAACGGATTCCAGTTATCGGTATTTACATAAAAGAAACCGACTACAATGACAAAAATGATGACAGCTATTTTAAACACCACCATGGCATTGGCACTGCGTTTACTCTCCTTCATACCAATGTAGGCAAGACAGGTAATGAGCGCCACAATAATAAATGCAGGCAGATTAATGAACAGCTTTGTACCAAATAAATCGGGAGCACTGTTATAGCCATTAATAATAGTCTGCATTTCTGCACTTGAAGCAACACCTTTTGCCAGTTCTGCATTAACAGCTGCAAGCGCTTCCTTAGCTGTGGTAAGATTAGTAGTTAACCAATACGGCAGGTGAATATTTAAACCCTGTAACAGATTATTAAAGTAACTGCTCCAGCTAATAGCTACAACAATATTACCAATTGCATATTCAAGAATCAACGCCCAGCCAATGATCCAAGCTACCAATTCACCAAAGCTCACATAAGCATATGTATACGCACTACCGCTGACCGGTACACGACTGGCAAACTCGGCATAACACAAGGCTGAGAAACCACAAGTAACCGCTGTAATAACAAATAACAACGATACACCGGGACCGCCATGAAAAGCTGCTGAACCAATGGTTGAAAAGATACCTGCACCAATTACCGCTGCAATACCAAGAAATGTAAGATCCCGGACGTTTAATACACGATGCAATCCGGTTCCGCCATGCACTTCATCTCCCCCTTCTGCTACAATTGTATTAATCTTCTTTTTGCGGAATAAACGACTCATAAGAATTTAGTTTGAGGTGTTCAAAATAGGGAAAAATGATGAAACTGAAAGAAAGCGATCAACCGCTCAACACATCGTTACCTGTACTAATACTGCCGCTGCACCAAAAACTGCGCAAGCTGTTGCAACGGTTCTTTTCGTTTACTCAGCACGGCTATATCTTCTAAATGCTGCATGGCTTTTTCGAGGTATTGATTTTTGAGTTGCATGGCCCATTCATCAACTCCTGCCGATTTAAAAATGGCCAACACCTGTTCTACTTTATCGGCCGGGTTTGTCTGCATCAGTTCTTTCAGCTGTTGCTGTTGTGCAGCCGATGCTGTTTCCAGTGCATGAATCATTAAAAAGGTTTTCTTGTTGGCTTTAATATCGCCACCAACCTGTTTGCCAAACTTAGCCGGATCGCCAAAACAATCGAGGTAATCGTCCTGCACCTGGAAGGCAATGCCGAGGTTACGGCCAAACTCATAAATATGGCTGGTATTGCCGATACCTGCACCGCCGATCATTGCACCCAGTTTTAAACTCGCTGCCAGCAGTACCGATGTTTTTAATTCAATCATACGTACATATTCATCGAGATGGACCGTTTCCCTTTTTTCAAAATCCATATCCATCTGCTGCCCTTCCGATACTTCGAGCGCTGTTTTATTGAACAAAGCCAAAATCGGTTTCAAATCACCTTCTACTTTACCAAGATAATCGTACGACATCGTCAATGTTACATCGCCGGCAAGTATGGCTGTGTTTACGCCATGAATGGCATGTACGGTTTGTTTACCACGGCGCAGTGGTGCTTCATCCATTATATCGTCATGGATCAAAGAAAAATTATGAAACAATTCAATGGCTGTTGCTACCTGCCAGGCATCGGGTTTAATTTCATCAAACAATTCATTGCCCATTAACACCGCAACAGGTCGAACACGTTTGCCGCCAATACTGAGGATATGTTGCGCAGCATCGTACAAAGATGCCGGTTCATTGGGAAAATGACGCTTGCTGAAATACTCTTCAAATTGTTTTAATAATTGCTCGAACGACTGCATAAGTTTTGATGTATGTTTCTGATGTCTGATTGATGATTTACGAACAGCACGCAAGATAGCGACGCATAATGAGGATGTTGATTTCGAAACAAATCAGAAATCATACATCCTAAATCCGCCATCATTTCTTTCCCCTCTTTTTCTTCGGATGCTGAAACTTTGTTGGCTGCAACACTTTCTTCTCTGTTGAATCGATATGCCCCAGCACCAACTCATAATCAAGCTGACGTTTTTCCAGATTGGCAGCTACTACTTTGATCGTCACCTTATCGCCCATTCGGAATGTTCTGCCACTACGTTTACCCACCAGGCAATAATCCTCTTCATTATGTCTGAAATCGTCAAAATCGCTTAACGAAAACAAACTAACAAGTCCCTCGCATTTATGTTCAACTGTTTCCACCCAAAAACCAAATGATGCTACACCACTCACTACACCGTCAAACTCTTCGCCCAAAAACTGGCTCATGTATTCTACCTGCTTGTATTTGTTGGCAGCCCGTTCGCTTTCCATCGCCGAACGTTCACGTTCACTGCAATGCTTGCATTTGGCTTCCATTTTTTTATCGATCTGCGGTTCTTTGTCAAGACATTGCTGCAATACACGATGCACCAACACATCGGGGTAACGACGGATGGGTGAAGTGAAATGACAATAATGTTCAAAGCCTAAACCATAGTGACCGATGTTTTCAGCCGTATAAACCGCTTTCGCCATGGTACGGATACCCAACGCTTCCAATACATGCTGCTCCGGTTTACCGTGTGCATCCTTCAGCATCTGGTTAAACGATTCGGCAATGCGTTGCGGACTTGATACATCGAATGTATGTCCGTACTTTTTGGCAAACACCATAAACGGACCCAGCTTTGCTTCATCGGGCGTATCGTGTACACGATACGGGAATGGCACCGGCTTGTCTTTCACCGTTATCTTTCCAATAAACTCCGCCACATGTTTATTCGCCAGCAACATAAACTCTTCAATCAGCTGATGCGCTTCTTTACTTTCTTTAATCGTAATACCAATTGGTTTACGGTTTTCATCTAACACAAAACGCACTTCCTGCGAAGAGAAATTGATGGCGCCTTTTTTGAAACGATCCTTGCGCATTTTTTGTGCAAGCGTATTCAATAAGATAATTTCATCGCCATACAAACCCTTACCACCTGCTTCAATAATTTCCTGCACCTGCTCGTATGTAAACCGATGATCGGAATGGATGACGGTTCTTCCCAGCCACACATTTTTGATTTCGCATTTCTCCGTCATTTGAAAAACGGCTGAGAAGGTATACTTATCTTCTTTCGGACGAAGCGAACACAATTCATTCGAAATACGTTCGGGCAACATCGGCAATACACGATCGGGTAAGTAAACCGATGTGGCTCTGCTGTATGCTTCATCATCGAGTTTAGTGCCCGGTTCTACATAATAACTTACATCGGCAATGTGTACACCAATTTCGTACATACCATTTTCCAGTTTCTGAATGGAAAGGGCATCATCAAAATCTTTTGCATCCACCGGGTCAATTGTAAATGTGAGGATATCACGGAAATCTCTGCGTTTCTTTGCTTCTTCAGCACTCACACCGTCCGGAAAACGTTCGGCCTGCTCCATCACTTCATCATCAAAACTTAAATTAAAACCGGCCGAGAGTAAAATCTGCTTCATTGCAATATCATTCTCTGCTTCCTGTTTTACAAGTTCTAACACTTCACCTTCGGGTATCCGTTTGGCTTTATCCCACGACGTTAATTTCACCACCACTTTATCGTTGTTGGATGCACCGTTGAGTTTATCGGATGGAATAAACAGATCGGGCATGGGCCTGTCTGTTTCCGGAATAAAAAAACTGTAATTCTTCTGAATGCTGATGCGGCCGATGAACTGTGTTTGCTTCCGTTCAATGATGCGGATGATTTCTCCTTCGGTTCTGCCGCCGCCCCCTGCACTTTTGGTAATCTGCACTTCCACGGTATCGCCATGCAAAGCAGTATTAAAATGTTGCGGGCGAACAATAATATCCCGTTCCATATCGGCCACCGTTACATAGCCCATGCCACTGCGGGTAATTTCAATGACACCCCGGTGGCTCGCCCCCGGATGCCTGTGTTTACCACCCGCAATTTTTGCAGGTGATGATTTTGCTCCGGCAGCTTTTGCCGGTTTATTTTTTGCAGATGAATCTTTCGATCCTTTCTGCTTTGTGTCTTTGTTAATTTTCTTTTTCTTCATAGTGTTTATTACTTGGAGAACTGTTGAATAAAACCAATGACTGATTTTTTCAACTCTTCTTCCCGGTTAAACAAGATACGATGACGGATGGGTAAAACGAACAACGGAAGATCTTCCAGTTCTTCTTTAAACTTTACCAGCCGTACCGCATCTTTTTCTGTTGTTATAATAATTTTTGATGGATGATCCATTTTGCTGAAACGCTTACGAATCTCCTTCAGATCATCAATGCTGAATATATGATGATCGCTGAACGTTACTTTTTCATAGGTGTAGGAATTGGATAAAATATGTTCTTTTAACGGTTCTATATTGGCAATACCTGTTACCAGCAACACCTCCAGCTGTTTGTGCAACTGGTACTCCTGCTGCGGATGAAGTATATGATACGGAATGCCGTACTCTATCGTTGAAAAGAATAACTGCTGATACGGCAATGGTTTGATCTCTGTTTCAATTTCCCTTCGCTCTTCTTCGGTTAATATTGCCGGACATTTAGTTACAACAATGATCTCTGCACGTTTGTAACTGCTGCGTTCATCACGCAAATCGCCGGTGGGCAAAAAGAAATCACGGGTAAAGAGATTGTTGTAGTCCGTTAATAAAATATTCAATCCCGCTTTAATGGCTCTGTGCTGAAAACCATCATCCAGAATGATCGCTTGTGTATCCGGCCGGTCGTGCAACAGCTGCGGTATTGCTTCCAGGCGTTCCTCTCCTACGGCAACTGTTACTTCCGGAAATTTTAAATGAAACTGCATGGGTTCATCACCAATTTCCAATGCATTGGTTCGTTCATTCGCCAATACATATCCTTTTGTTTTGCGTTTGTAGCCACGGCTGAGGGTTGCAATCTTCACTTCATCCTTGAGCAAACGCAGCAGATATTCAACCATGGGCGATTTACCGGTGCCGCCCACACTTAAATTGCCCACGCAAATAATCGGCATGTTGACCGCTGTTGATTTGAATACATTTTGATCGTACAGCTTATTGCGCAACCACACAACAGCACCGTACAGCAACGCAAACGGTAACAGTAAAAAACGAATCGATTGAAATGTGAGATTAGCCAAATTCATAAATGCGCTGCGGCGTAATGCAATAGTTTAAAGGTATATCAAATTGTGCACGGTCGCTGATGGTATCAATGGCATCAAAATAGCTTAACCCAACCTTCAGTACATCGGGCCGGCATTTTGCCAGAAACTTATCGTAAAAACCTTTGCCATAACCAACACGGTAACCATCGGTATCAAAAGCAAGTAAGGGAACAAACACCAGGTCAATTTCTTCCTCTGCAATAAGGTTTCCGTTCACCGGTTCATGAATACCCCATTCGTTCTTCATTACATCCACCAGTTCATCGTACTCAATGTGGAGCAGTTCGTTTTTTTCATGATCCATACGTGGTATTACAATCTTCAACTCCGGGTTGCGGAATTCGAGGTAATGCAGTAAATGATCGGTTTCTATCTCCCGTTGTTCTTTAATGGCGAGGTAAGTATGAACATAAAAAAGATCGGGCAAGGGCAGTTGCTGAAACTGAATAAGAATAAGATCATCAAACCTGTTGCGTTCTCCCACGGTGAGGCTTAACCGCTTTTCTTTAAATACACGCCTGGCCTCTTTTTTCGTCATTCTTCTTTGGGTTTGTTTACGAAGATAGAAAAGATGGTGGTGCCGTAGTTACGCTCGGCCCTGAAAAAAGGAAACTGTGTATAACTGTTGCGGGGCGTATGTTCCAGTACAAACCAACCACCTTCATTCAGCAATCCATGTTTAAAAATAAGTTTGGGCAACTCATCGATGGTGCCCAAAGCGTAAGGCGGACCGGCAAAAATAAAATCGAATGTTTCGTTACACTGCTCAATGTATTTAAACACATCCATTTTTACCACTTTCAGGTTGGTGCCAAGCTTACTGTTGGTTTGCTGTACGAAGGCAGCCATATTGGTATCCTTTTCCACAATGGTTTGATCGGTTGCGCCACGGCTTGCCAGTTCGTAACTGATGCTGCCGGTGCCGCCAAACAAGTCTAATGTTTTAAGGCTTTCAATATCAAGATTGTTTTCAATAACATTAAACAAACCACCTTTTGCAAGATCGGTTGTTGGTCTTGTATACGGCATTTTAGCTGGTGGCTGAAATGTGCGTCCGCCGAATTTTCCACTTATGATACGCATGCTAAAAGCTGGTCGAGTGAAGCTGATAAATGAACAGGATGTTCGTCTGTTGCAGTTGGGAAACTGTAGTGCAGTTCATCCTTCAGCTGTAAATTTAAAATATAACTGTACAGTACATCGTATAAAGCCGAATGCTGATCGATCATTCCCTGCATATACACGGTTGTTTCTTCCTGCGACAGATCGAGCTGCTGCATCACATTCAGTAAATAATACAATACATCTTCGGGCGTTTGGTAACTGTACGATTGTAACAATAACCAATTACCATTCCGCTCAACGGTTATCTGTACTTCGTTGAAATAAACAGTAGCGGTAACACATACTGCACCTGCCGCCTGTTTGGTTAACAACAGCGATTGTATGTGCCACCATTCGCCTTTCGGAAAACGTTTGTTTAATACAGCTGCCACTGTTGCATCAACCGTATAATTATTCACCAGGCTTTGCTGCAATACAATATCACGCACATGCACCATATTTTGCTGCGGACCAATTACCTGCTCCAGCAACAACTCCTTACCTGCATCGCTGTTTAACACTGCAGGCACCAGCGCATTGGTAGCAGCATACTGCACCAGCAATACTTTTTGATAATTGGTATGTACCCACGTATGTTTAGCAGCAATGGCACCGAGTTGCTCCTCCAGGCTAATGCCCGCTTCGGTTTTGTAAACCACCCACCCCATCAGTTTTTTTTCTGTGGGGCGAAACACCGCAAAGCCCGTAAAACCATCACCTGCCTGCACAAGCAGGTAAGCACCGGTGGTATCAATCATCTCAAGCCCTTCCTGTTCCAGTTGTATTGATGGATGTAACACGTTTGTAATAATTCAATTGCTGCAATAATACGATAATCGGACGAATAGAGTCACGGATGACACAGATTGAATGGGTGACCACTGATTTCTTAATCTGTGAAGATCCGGCCTGATCAGTGTCATCCGTGACTCTATCTTATCTTCGTCAAAAATTACGCTGCTTGGAAACTGCTTTACCGAAGAACGATTTACGATTGGAGATAAACAACCGGCAAATTCTGTCGATGTCGCTGCCCATCAGCTTGTCACTGCTGGTACCTTTTCTCAATTTTACTGCCAATAATTTTTTCCTGAGTGGATTGGGCGAAACTGCATTAGGTACAGCCGGCATTACCGGCGTGTATTTCCTGGTGGTAGCAGTTGTGGGGAATGGATTAAACAATGCCATTCAATCGTTGATTGCACGGCGTGCCGGCGAAAACCGGTTAGAAGAAATCGGGAAGATTTTTTCACAAGGCGTACGTATTGCGTTCATTTTCGCTGCCATTGGTATTGCACTTACCTACCTGCTCGCTCCGTTAATTTTCGATTACGCCTTGCGTTCGCAAAATGTAGATGCCAGTGCCGTTAATTTTTTACGCATTCGTGTTTGGGGCTTGCCCTTTTTGTACCTGTTTCAAATGGGCAATGCGTTTTTGGTTGGCACCAACAACAGCCGCTATTTAATGATCGGCACTTTGTTTGAAGCCGGTGCCAATATTTTTTTCGATTACGGATTTATCTACGGCCATTTTGGTTTGCCTGAATTAGGTTTCAACGGTGCGGCTTATGCATCGGTTGCGGCAGAGTGTATTGGTGTGATTGTTGTGTTTTCGTTTATTGCATTGAAACGCCTGCATGTACGTTTTCATTTGTTCAGCTATCTGCGTTACAGCAAAGAGTTAACAAAGCTTATTCTGCGTGTATCGGCTCCACTTATCGGACAGTTTTCCATCAGCCTCATCAGCTGGCTCATCTTTTATATTTTAATTGAACACCACGGCGAACGTGCATTGGCAGTATCAAATGTAATGCGGAATATTTTTTCGCTGTCGGGTGTGTTTATCTGGGCTTTTGCTTCCACCACCAATGCCATGGTAAGCAATATCATCGGGCAAGGAAGAAGCCACGATGTACATAAGCTCATCAACCGTATTATGAAGCTGAGCTTTACATCAGCCCTGTGTATATTCATCCTGTTCAATGTATTTGCACATGAGCTGCTGTCGGTATTTCGTTTATCGAATGAGTTTGTAGAAGCAGCAGTACCCGTTTTACGAATGGTTACAACCGGTATGTTGTTTATGTCTATCTCGGTTGTATGGCTCAATGCAGTTACAGGTACCGGCAACACCCGTATGAACCTGATTATTGAAGCAGTGACGATTGTTGCCTACCTCGTGTATGTGTACCTGGTACTGGAAGTGTACCAACTCAGTCTTATCTGGGCATGGGCTTCCGAACTGATTTACTGGAGCGTGATTTTTGTAATGGCGTTTAATTATCTGAAGAGTGATAAGTGGAAGGGGAAAGTGATATAGCGAAGAACATACTTGGTTAAGTTTCCGTTGAGGATCAATAGCTTTTTAACCAAGAAGGTGCGTATATTTAAGTGTTGCCAGCAATTTAAAACAACACCTGACTATGATACATAAAGCATACTTTTCAGACACCACAAAACTTATAAACCTTGCTGAAACCGGAATGGGATATCAAGTAATTGATGCAGCTCTATATGGACGTTCAATCAAAAAACGCTACTTAGTTTATAATGCTGAATTGATATTAGATTTTGACGATTCATTTGCAAATTCCAAAAGACTGGCCTTTTCAAAGTCTTTCAGTTCTGTATTAAATGAAGCGCAATTTTTGCCCTTAGAAACAAGTTCAATTGACATTGTAAAAAAGAGCCAGTTAAGTGACACTGTTAGAAACTTATCATTACAATTCAAAATGATGAGTGAAAGCACAAAAAAGGATAAACGTAGGCACTCTGGTGGTAAAGGAGCGACAGACAGTCCTAAAGAAAACGCCAATGGTTCGGAAATATTTGTACGACTTTCTGCTTTTGAAAATGACAAGAGAGTTGACTTCGAAAAGAAAAGATTAAAAGACGGCACATTTACGACAACGCAAATTGACTATCTACACTGTGTGATGTACAAAGATGCCCCTGTAGATAGATATGCTTTGCCAAACGACGATGAAATTAAATGGGCATTTTATGTGCAACCAAAAAGTGTAGACATTTTACAAAGGGGTATTGTTCAACCAGCATTTGGACACGAAGGCGGAGGTATTGAAGCATATTTTGAAAAAGGCACCTCAGAAAAAACATACTTTGATAAAAGAGTTTATGAAAAATAAAGTAAGAATTAATTTACCGAAAAAGTTTTCGGACTTACTTGAAAACTTGCCAGAGCAAGGTATGGGCTATCAAATTGTTGACATTGTTTTAAAGAACGGAAAGTCTCTAACAAAAAAGATTGTTTTAAACTCAAGTATATTAGAATTGGAAAAAGGTGAGGAAATTAAAGCGAAAGAGATTGATACAATTAAGCTTCACTCCAAATAAACTGCTGGCACATTTTTTTCGGTTGGTGGAGACACCAACCATTAAGAAAAGTCTCAAGCAAAAAAAGCATGCAGCAACAAACTAAGCGAACGATACAAACGATTTTCCTCATCGATGGAATAGGCGCACTTTTATCGGCTATTCTGTTAGGGTTGGTGCTTACCAGATTAGAAGCCTTTTTCGGCTTGCCCAAAAATGTATTGTATGTATTATCGGGTATTGCTATGCTTTTTTCGATTTATTCGTTGACCAATGCAATTATTAAACCTGCCAAATCAGCTCCACGTTTACAGTTCATTGCTGTTGCCAACCTGTTGTATTGTGTGCTAACCGTTGTATTGCTGATTGCTTTTTATCAGCAACTGACCGTATACGATTTACTCTATTTTGTTGGAGAGTTGCTCATCATTCTGTCGCTTGCTTACTATGAACTGAGAGCAGCTGCAGGCAGCCGTACTAAGAAATAAATTATCTTACAGCACAATCGCCAAACGAAAGATGAAATTAAACCTTAGCATCTGGTCGAAATTATTCATTGCTGTTTTCTGTTTCGGCATTGCCATTGTTGGCTTTATGCTGAAGCTCCCTGCCGTGTTAAGGGGAATGGATAAAGAAATGCATGCGGCCTTTTATTTTCTTGCAGCTGCTTTTTTAAACATCCTGTTCGCCAAACGAAATCTGCTTATTCATGCCTTCATCTTTGGCTTCCTGTACATGTTTGGATACTGCATTGAGCTGGCGCAGGAATACTCTAATAAATTTTTTCACAAACGTATTCATGGGCGCTTCGATCCCGAAGATATTGCTTCAAACCTGCAGGGGCTTATTTATTTTTCGGCCGTGTGGATTGTTTATGCAGCCATCAGTTTCCTGTTAAAAAAACCGGCTGTTGTAAAAGAAGCCAACGTATAATAAAACCCAATTGTTACGGCTGTTATTTTTCAAGGCGAATTCTTAATTTCATTGCATGCAACGTCGACTCTTTTTACAAAAGATGAGCTTAGTGAGTTCATCACTTTTAGCTTTTCCTCTTCTCAGCTTTAACAAAGCCGAACAAACACAAACACCGGGGCTTAAATTTATTACTGCTTCCGACGGACATTGGGGACAGCCGAATACTGATTTCGAAACCTCTCATCGTAATCTTATTGAAGCTATCGGGAAAGAAGAGCATGTAGACTTTGTTGTGTTTAACGGCGATCTCATTCATGATAAACCCGGGCTTATGCCGGAAGTGAAAAAGGTGTACGATACATTAAAAGTACCTTACTACGTTACAAGAGGTAACCACGACCGAGTATCGCAGGAAAGCTGGTTACAAACCTGGAACCAACCTGAAAATTTCGCATTCATTTCAAAAGAAAAACACGGCATTATACTGCTCAATTGTTCGAACGAAGCAGGCAAATATCTCTGTGCAGATGTTTCATTTGCGCAATCAAAACTCGAAGAATTTCGCCACCTGCCGCAGGTTTTTCTCTTTGTTCATATTTCTCAAAACACCTGGACACAGCATGGTGTTTCCTGTGCCGAATTGCTGGATACCATTGCGGCCTACCCGAATGTAAAAGCAACTTTTCATGGCCACGATCATGATGTAGATGGTATTATGCTGTATAAGAAGAAACCCTTTTTTTGGTCGGGACATTTTGGAGGTAATTGGGGAAATCCATTCCCGTCGTACCGGGTGTGCGAAGTGGCAGCAGATGGTAAAACAGTTGTAACCTGTTTGAAAATGGTTAAAGACGGAACCATCTTAAACAAACACAACTTATAGCCGTACAGCATTATTACTGTATAAAAGGATTGTTCTTTTGCAGTAATGTAAATTTCTGCAATGTATTGGAGACTCTGTTTTTATTAAAACACAACTGTGCTTTTCCTTTTGCAGAAACGCCGTTCACGCCGGCCAGTCCCTGAATCATCCATTTACTGTTTTGCTTATCACGTGCATGCCAGTTGTCTTTCCCGATTTTGCCCGATGGAAAAATATAATACTCCGATGGTTTGATGAAATGATAACTATGCGGATAAGCGGTTACTTCTGCCGCCCAGTTATACATTGTTAGCAGATTACTGCAGACAGAAGGATCTATTACATAGTAAACAATACCCGATTCATCTTTAACAGGTAATGCAGCTGCCACATGATAATTCCACAGTTGCTTCAATCCACCAATATGCTTCCGTAAAAAATAGCCGCTGAACACCCATGCTTTACAGGTGGGAATTTGCCAGGCTTCGAGCAGGCGGCAAATAGCATCGGCTCTTGCTTCGCAGTTATTATGTACATCGTGCCACTTAAACAACGTACAATTGGCAAAAAAAGCAAACAGCTTTTCTGCTTTTTCTTTTGTAATTGTTTCAGTTGTAGCTGTACCATCGGTGAGGGAATAATCGAACAGTGTTGGCACTAATTGTACATCCATTACGGTAAAGATACTGGTTTACCAAACGTATACAGATGCACATCTATTTGGCTAAAGCGAATGATGAATTGCTACAACTTCAATAACCCGGCTTTGTACAGATTACTCACCGGCTTATTATCCCAAAACAACTCAAAATCTTCAAAACCCTGCTGTTCATAACTGTCTTTTATCTCCTGGAGGGTGAGCATTTTTTCGTTTTGCAAACCAAGCTTCGGTAGTAAGGCAACCAGCCACGCTCCTTTTTCTTTATCGGTATTGATGCTGATGGTTTCTTTTTTGGTTGAAAGCGTTATCTGCAGTACTTCCCAGCTTGCACCTTTCTTCGATTTTGTAATTACTTCCGACTTGAGCACTTTACCCAGGAAAACAACTTTAGCAGCGGGTTTAAATACAGGCGGTTCATCGTTGTTTAAAATATTGAGTATGTAATCCGGGGCAATGCTCGTTTTCGGCACTTTTACATCAAACCATTTATGCAAAGGATCATCAAGACAAAGTCCTTGCATATAATTAAACAACGATTTCTTTAATCCAAAAGAAAAACTCTCATGATCTGCACCTGTTTCATCAACATGCTCCACATCATTATCAGCAAAAGTTATCGCCACTTCTTTTGCACGCTTTACTTTAAAATGTTCTGGATTCATACCAACCGGACTATGGGCCGTCATGGCAAACTGATGCCAGAAAGCCGATTGTAACACACCTGTTTTAAACAGCTGTCGTACCATCTCCAACGAATCGATGGTTTCCTGCGCCGTTTGTGTAGGAAAGCCATACATCAGGTAAGCATGTACCATAATACCTGCTTCGGTAAAATGTTTGTTTACTCGTGCAACCTGTGCTACTGTAACACCTTTGTTAATGAGCGCAAGCAAACGATCACTGGCTACTTCTAATCCACCGCTCACAGCAATACAGCCACTGGCTTTTAACAGTAAACAAAGATCACGGGTAAAACTTTTTTCAAAGCGTACATTCGTCCACCAGCTTACCACTAATTTTCGTTTGATGATTTCCAACGCCAATGCTCGCATCAACGCAGGCGGTGCGGCTTCATCTACAAAATGAAAACCATTGTTCCCTGTTTGTGCAATAATGGTTGCCATCCGGTCGCACAAGAGTTTGGCGGCAATTGGTTCGTAGAGTTTAATATAATCTAATGAGATATCGCAGAAAGCACACTTGCCCCAATAGCAACCATGCGCCATCGTTAGTTTGTTCCAGCGGCCATCGCTCCACAAACTATGCATGGGGTTTACCACTTCAATCACAGAAATATAATCGTGTAACAACAGATCGCTGTAATCGGGCGTACCCACTTCTGTTTGCTTATAATCTTTACAGGAACTGTTGTTAATGTAAGTAACTGTTCCATTCTGCAACAGAAAGGTGCGTTTGAGTTGTGCTGCATCAATTTCGTTGTTGATGTATTTCCACAATTGTTCAATCGGCGCTTCACCATCATCCAACGTAATAAAATCAAAGAATTCAAACACACGTGCATCTTTCAGCGAACGCAATTCAGTGTTGGGGAAACCGCCACCCATGGTAATAACGATCTCCGGGTGATGCGCTTTGATCCATTGTGCACTACGGAATGCTGCATATAAATTACCGGGGAATGGTACAGAAACGGCTACGAATTTGGGTTGAACATTTTCAATATAGTATTGCAAACGCTGCATGAGTAATGTATCAACCAGTGTAAGTGGTTTCTGCAGTTCATTGTACAATTCATCAAAGCTGTTGGCACTGCGCCCTAACCGTTCGGCATAGCGGCTGAAGCCAAAATGTTCATCAATACATTCTTTGATGAGATCAGCCAGATCTTCAAGATAAAGTGTTGCAATGTGTTTGGCTTTATCCTGCAATCCCATTACACCAAAGGCCCAATGAAAATCGGTGAGCTCTGCAAAACGTCCGGCTTCGGGTAAAAAGTTGCGGGATGCAATATGGTGTGCCAGTGTTGGATTTTTGCCTTGCAGAAAACTGATGACCTGATCAATGGTAAAAACATACTCATCCTGCAACAGCAGTATCCGTTCCGCATTATCAGAATAGGTTGTGCTGCGATCGATTGTTGCAAAAAGCTGCTGCAAACCTTTTTTCGAAAATAACTGCAGGGTTACTTCTATACCAAGATCGGCCTGAAAAGAAGAAATACCTTTTGTATTTAAAAAGCCTTTTAAATAAGCCGTTGCTGGGTACGGCGTATTTAACTGCGTAAAGGGTGGCGTAAATAAAAAAACACTGGCTTTCAAATGCTGTATTTAAGCTGCAAAACTATTCATTCCTGAGCAAGATTATGCTTTCCAGTTTTTAAGCAACTGCAGGGCTTCCGCTTTCACTGTAGGATCATCAGCAGCAGTGTTCGGTAACTTCAACATGTAATTGAGGAGCTCGATAGCTTTTTCCCGCTTGTTGTTACGGTTGTATGCTTTTGCCAGTTCCAGGTAATTAAGGATGAAATTAGGACTGAGTGCTTTCACCTTTTCATAATATTGAATGGCCGAATCGAGTGAGTTTTTTTGCAGGCCTCCGTAAAAAACTTTTACAGCCGCCTTTTCAACAGCATTAAGATTACTCACTTCAAAATGCCAGCGTGCAATTACAAACAGTGCTTTAAAATTATTCGGATTGCTGATGAGCGCTTTATCAGCATAGTTTTTTATTTCACGCACATACTCTACTTTTTCCTTGCCACTCTTTAATAAGCTCATGCGTGCATAGGCTAACGACATTACCACATTTGCCTCACTGTCTTTCGGGTTCACACGCAAAGCACGTTCAGCATAAATTTTGGCCGCCTGGTAAAAATCCATTTGCTTTTCTTGGGTTGCCTGCCGGCGCCCGATACGGCTTGCCAGCTCACTGCAACGTACCAATGCATGAACGTGCACCGGATTTAACTTAATGGCTTCTTTAAACTTCTGGTAAGCTTCTTCTTCTTTCAGCTGCTTTTCCAGTAAATCGCCTTGCTTTACCAGGTCATCTGCTGTTTGTGTATAAGAATTGGTTGTAAGTCCGGTAATAAAAAAAAGGATCAGGATAAGTTTACTCATGCTTTACGCTTAAAATGTTTTGTACATGGTGATACCGGTTTTACCCGAAAAGTTTTCAATGGGTGGCGAACACTTATCAATACTCAACTCTATTTTACTGATAACGGCAAAACGTTGTTTCAGTTGTGCACATATATCTTCTGCTACTGTTTCTATAAGACTTGTTTGCTGCATCATCCGTTGCTTAACAATCGTAAACAGCTCCACGTAATTAATCGTTTGCTCCAACTGTTCAATACGACCATCCGGCTGATACCAGACAGACAGGTTTACTTCAAACGGACCGCCTGTTTTTTCTTCACCTGCATACAACCCGTGGTATGCATGAAACTTCAACTCTTTTAAATGAACAGCTATCATATACCGAAAATAAAAAAGTCCTGCTTATACAGCAGGACGATCTGTATTATTTTAAAATAAGTTATACAATTCCTTTTGCAGAAAGATAACGCTCTGCATCTAACGCTGCCATACAACCGCTGCCGGCTGCAGTAACTGCCTGGCGATAGATCTTATCCTGCACATCGCCTCCTGCAAATACACCTTCCACATTTGTTTTGGATGTACCGGGTATTGTTTTAATGTAACCGGCCTCATCCATATCAATATACTCTTTAAAGATATCGGAATTGGGCTGATGACCGATTGCAACAAAGAATCCCTGCACAGGAATAACAGACTCTTCACCTGTTTTGTTGTTGCGCACTTTCATACCATCCACTTTGTTTTCACCAAGTATTTCCAGTGTATCGGTATTCCAGTAAATTTTAATGTTCGGCGTGTTCATAACACGATCCTGCATCACTTTACTTGCACGCATGGCATCTTTACGAATAAGCATGTGTACAGTTGAGCAAAGTTTACTCAGATACAATGCTTCTTCTGCTGCTGTATCGCCTGCACCTACAATCGCTACTTCTTTACCACGGAAAAAGAATCCGTCGCAAACAGCACAGGCGCTTACACCATAACCGTTGAGGCGTTGTTCGCTTTCCAAACCGAGCCATTTTGCACTGGCGCCGGTACAAATAATAACGCTGTCTGCTTCAATAAGTTTTTCATCATCAATCCAAACTTTATGCGGAGTTGAGCTGAAGTCTACTTTGGTAGCCAGACCGTAACGGATATCTGCACCCATACGTGATGCCTGTTTTTCAAAATCCACCATCATTTCAGGTCCCTGAACTCCTTCGGCATAGCCGGGATAGTTTTCAACTTCTGTTGTAATGGTTAACTGTCCGCCGGGTTGAATTCCCTGGTACAATACAGGTTTCAAGTTTGCTCTCGATGCATAAATTGCGGCTGTATAACCTGCAGGACCAGAACCAATAATCAAACAATGTACTTTTTCTGCTGCTTCCATATTCTTCTTCAAAAAATTTTAGTCGACAAATGTAGCCCTATCTTACGAATCAACCCGTAACCTTGGTTACATTCAACAGGCCTGTGGATAATTAACGGGGAACAATAACCGTAGTAAACTGGTTGGCATACCCGCCAAAATAACCCAGTCCGCCATTGCTGATGTTGCCGAGTATTTTTGTGGGTGATGAAAACGGATTACCGATACTTTGGTAACTGAATTCAACGGTACGCCAAAAATCGAACGTAGCTTTATTGATGTTGCTGAATTTGATTGTTACCGTATCGCCTTTGCGGAAGAAGCCATAATTTTCAAAATCCAGCTCTACATTACGATCAACGCCACGATCCACATCAACCGTATAGCTGGTTCCGTTTACGAACGCATCGTCGAATACTGAATTAAAGCCAGGCAAAAAGTTACCACTGTTTACTTTGGTAAAATACCGGGCGTAGTCGCCAAAGGGTTGCGGATCGGTTACTTTGGCACGCACAACCACTTTGGTACTTGTATCGGGTGTATTGGGCGCTTTTACCCACCACAACGAATCAATTGTTTTACGAATGGCCGGAATTGTTGTATTAGATGTATATTCTTTACCCTGCCAAACGATCCGCAACCCGTACGTTTTGCCCGATTCGCCACGAATGATGGTGGAAGGACTTGCCGGATCGCTGCTGTAAAAGCTGAACGGAATGTTTGTGCCGGGTACTACTACATCGTAACGTTTTAATTTATGGGTTGTGGTACCGGCCGAAATGTATACTTCCGCATCTTTAATAATAGTATTCGCCAACACCTCTGCCGATATTTTGGAAAAATAGTTGAGGCTTTTCGTCAGCACAACAACCGGATCCTGGTTGGTTTCAATAGAAGCATCAACGGTTAACAGTTCTTTCGCTTCCTTTAAATCAAACTCCACTTTCTTCTCGCAACCCATCAAACCTAAAAATAAGATAACAGCAACGATGTATTTCATGCTTACACTTCAGATTTTAAACCAATAAGAATGACTTTTCAAAATTACGGGCAGTTTCATCTACATAACATGAAGAAACTGCTAATTGTTGCATCGCTTTTGCAGAATACAGGCCAACTAAAAACCCCGACGCTATGGCCGGGGCTTGATACTTAATACCCATTATTCTATATCTTAATTACCCAGGTAGCTCTTCAGCGCATTGCTGTAACGAGCTTTCTGCAGGCGTTTAATTGCTCTTTCTTTGATCTGGCGGATACGTTCTTTTGTTAAATCGTATTTCTGACCAATTTGTTCAATGGTTACACCATTTTCGCCATCTAAACCAAAATAAGCGTTTACAATTTCCGCTTCACGTGGGCTGAGTGATTTCAGAACACGACGGATTTCGTTACGAAGCGAATCTTTCATTACATCTTCATCAGTATCATCACTGCCTTCCAGCAAATCACCCATTGCCACATCTTCCGCTTCGTGCACAGGTGCATCGAGTGAAGTATGACGGGTATTGCTTTGGAAAATGTTGTTAATCTCTGTTTCGCTCATTTCCAGGATATCAGCCAGCTCTTCTGTTGAAGGCTCACGCTCATGTTCCTGTTCAAACGCCATGTAGGCTTTGTTGGCTTTGTTGTATGTACCGATTTTGTTTTGTGGCAAACGTACCAAACGACCTTGCTCGGCCAAAGCCTGCAAAATTGATTGACGGATCCACCATACAGCGTAAGAAATGAATTTAAAACCTTTGGTTTCATCAAAACGTTGAGCAGCCTTGATCAAACCGAGGTTACCCTCATTGATCAGATCACTCAAGGATAAACCCTGGTGTTGATATTGTTTTGCTACAGAAACCACGAAACGTAAATTCGATTGAACCAGTTTGTCCAGGGCCCGTTGATCGCCCATTTTAATCCGCTGTGCAAGGGTTGTTTCCTCTTCCGGCGTGATCATGGGGATCTTCGAAATTTCCTGTAAATACTTTTCAACCGCTTGAGAATCACGATTGGTAATCTGTGTTGCAATTTTGAGCTGCCGCATATTGAATTCCTCTTAATTATTTGAAACGTTACTAAGACAGGGAAATTTGACCGGGAGTTGCAAAAATCTGGTTAAGAATCCACTGTAAACCGATTGCAAAGGTAATCATCAATCGCCGTTTTTCATAGCCCATGTGAATAATTGAAGCTATTCGGGGCATCATTCGAACGTTTGCGGTTAAAACTTCCTTCGTATATAGAACGCTTTCAGCCTTTGGTTTGTTTATTTTTACCGAAATTAATGGCCGGACTTACTACCTTTCAAAAGCTTTAAATCATTGATATGGAATGGATTGACTTAAGAAGTGATACCGTAACGAAACCTACAAAAGGCATGCAGGAAGCCATGTGGAAGGCGCCTGTTGGCGATGATGTTTTTGGAGAAGACCCTACTGTGAATAAGTTAGAAGAAACAGCTGCCAATATGTTTGGAATGGAGGCCGGTTTATTCTGCCCTTCGGGCACCATGACCAACCAGATTGCAATCAAAATACATACTCAGCCTGGTGATGAGGTTATTTGCGATGAGCTAAGCCATGTTTACCAGTACGAAGGCGGTGGCATTGCCTTTAACTCAGGTGCTTCGGTTCGGTTGTTACAAGGCAACCGTGGACGGGTTACAGCAGCACAAGTGGCCGATGGCATCAACAACAAAGAAGATATTCATAAAGCAGTATCTAGTTTAGTGGTACTTGAAAACAGCAGTAACCGTGGCGGCGGAAGTTGTTACGAACTGGCAGACATTAAGGCCATTAAAGAGGTTTGCGTTGCCAATCAGCTCATCCTCCACCTGGATGGTGCCCGTTTGTTTAATGCTTTGGTTGAGAAGCATCAGCAAGCCAAAGACTATGGTCAGCTCTTCGATTCAATTTCTATTTGTCTCAGCAAAGGTCTCGGGTCGCCGGTAGGTAGCATTTTGTTGGGCACAAAAGACAAAATTAAAAAAGCACGTCGTGTGCGGAAAGCTTTTGGTGGCGGTATGCGACAAGCCGGGGTTATTGCAGCGGCCGGTTTATATGCTTTAGAACATCATATCGAACGACTGGCTATTGATCATCAACATGCCAAATTAATAGAAGCCGCTCTCCTTTCAAATCCAAACGTAGAAACAGTTTTACCGGTTGAAACAAACATTGTCATTTTTAAAGTAAGAGATCATATAAATGCCGAGCAATTGGTCCATCAGCTGAAAGAAAAAGGTATTCTCTGCTTTACCATGGGCAAACAACAGATTCGTTTCGTGTTGCATTTGGATGTGAGCGAAGCTATGGTGCAAAGATGCCTTGAAATACTCCAGAAACTATGAAGTCCCGCAAACGGGACTTCATAGTTGAATTATTTTATACCAACGATTATTTCGTCTCTGTTTTTGCAGCTTGTTTATTCTGCGCAATAAAGTGTTGCTGAATCATATCGCTCATGATGTTCACTGTTTCACCCAAATGAAGATCATTCTTTAAACGGGTAATGAACAACTTGTTCCTCTCCTCTTTATTGGTATTCCCTTTAATCGTTGCCATATCTACTTCCAGGTTGGTTACTTCAAGCGGAGTAGAGAGTTTTGTAACAGAATCAATTGCCTGGAGTGTATTACCGAGCACTTTCTTTTCCTGACGATACTTATCAATCTTCAGCGAAAAATGTTTATCGTCGTAGTTAGAAAGCCAGTTTGTTTTTTCAACAATTTGTGTGAATGCCGGGTTTTGTGCAACTCGCTGCTTGCTCTGCTGAATGATGTAGTTCAGATCAAAATCAGACTTCCATGTTTTAAATTGCGCACCGCCAATTTCATCCCAAGGCAATGCAGTAGGCTCGTCTTTTTCACGCATCTTCAGGTATTCATACTGGTCAGGCAGCACTACATCAGGCACTACACCTTTTAACTGTGTACTTGCCCCGGTTACACGGTAAAACTTCTGTAAAGTAAGTTTGATGTTACCAAGATCTGAAGGGTTATTGCTTACCCAGCTTGCACGATCTAGTTCGATATTACGTTGAACGGTACCTTTACCATAAGTTGAAGTACTGCCCACAACCAAGCCACGCTTATAATCCTGGATGGCGCCTGCAAAAATTTCTGATGCTGAGGCACTGAACTCGTTCACCATTACAGTTAACGGGCCTTCCCACAATACGTTTTTGTTACGGTCACGAAGAATTGTTGGAGCCTCATCTCTGCTTTTCACTTGTACAACAGGACCATCTTCAATAAACAAACCAACCATTTCTACCGTTTCCATCAACGATCCGCCACCATTTGTACGCAAATCAATAATTAAGCCCTGTACACCTTCGGCCTTGAGCTTAATAATTTCTTTTGCTACATCCTGTGCACAACGGTTGCCGTTCGCATCCTGGAAATCGGCATAGAAGGCAGGTAAAAAGATGTAACCGATTTTATGATTATCCGGTCCTTTAATGATGGTACTTTTTGCACGGTTTTCTTCCAAATCAATTTTCTCACGAATCATTGAAACCACCTTAATTGCACCGCTTGGCTTTTTGATGGTAACACGAACTTCTGTATCCTTTTTACCACGAATTAAACGTACGGCATCAGGCACTTCAAAACCTGTAAGATCCTGTGGCTCTCCGTTACCCTGTGCTACTTTCAGAATAAAATCGCCCACCTGTATTTCGCCCGATTTTGCAGCAGCGCCGCCGGCAACAATGGAAGCTATTTTAATATTACCATCTTCTTCCTGTAACGAGGCACCGATACCAAAAAACTCACCAGCACTCATTTGCTCATCAAACGCAATTTTTTCCAATGGCGGCAAATAATTGGTATGCGGATCCATTGTTTCTGTAATACTGTTTACGAGATAGTTGAAGCGGTCTTCGTCTTTAAAACGATTACGCAAACGATCGAACATACGGTCGAATGTTTTCAGCACCTTTTCACGTGCTTCTTTTTCAAGCTGCGCATTTGTTTTTGCAACATAACCTTCCTTGCCCTTGCTCTTTTCCTGTTGCTCTAACAGATCCACATAACGGTCGAGTGTATAATATTTCAACTTTAAACGCCACGCTTCTTTACGCTCCGCTTCATTTTTCGCATACGTACGTTTATCATCATCATCAAGATATTTTTCATCTACATTAAAATCAAACGGCTTTTGCAAAATATCTTTATAAATAGCTGCTACTTCTTCCATGCGCTTTTTATACACGGTGTTGATGGCATAAAAAGACTCCAGCTGTGCGCCATGAATTTCATCATCAATACGGTTTTCGTATTTCTTGAACTCTTTTATATCCGACTGCAGGAAATAAGATTTTTCGGAATCGAGGTACTTCAGAAATTTATCAAATACCACTTTCGAAAAACCATCATCAATTTTTTTAGGATTGTAATGGCCTTCCTCCAAAAACTCACCTATCAGCTTCAGAATACGTTCGAAGCGATTGGTTGGTTCTCTGCGGGTACTGGATGATTGCACGGCGAAAAAGATACTGCCCCCCAGTAGGAGAACCAGTATGATCAGCAAACTCTTTTTACTAAACATATATTGGCTAAAATTTGACATAATTGATTGAGTAAAAATAACGAGAAAAGACGAGTTCTACTAAGCCGTTCGTACAAATACAAGCTTTTAACAACCTGTTGGGTCAAAAGTTGTGCCCCAAAAAAGAAATAAATGACCCGCCTGACAGTCTACTTTTTTATAGCATCTCATTTTTTTTGACGAAAGTCAATTTTTTTCTAGGCCGGGCTTTCTACTTTAGTTCCATGACAGACAAAACCCCCAACCAGCAACTCCAGGATTTGATTCAACAAATCAGAGCCTTTGAACAGGAACAGGAACAGAACCGACAGGAACTGATGCGTCTTAAAAACGAACTCCGGGCTTTTCTTTCTAACAATGCAGGAAATGCTGCAGCGTTTCAACGACCTGCCCCGGCACCCAAGCAACCGTTTAGCCTGGAACAGTTTATTGGATTAAAACTGCTCAACCTTGTTGGTATTATTGTACTGCTCATTGGTATTGCTATTGGTGTAAAATTCGCCATCGATAAGAACCTTATTTCACCATTAGTACGTATTATCCTGGCCTATATTGCCGGCGGCGCATTACTCCTGCTAAGTATGATGCTGCGAAAAAAATACGAAGCCTTCAGCGCCATTTTATTCAGCGGTGCAGCAGCTACTTTTTATTTTACAACCTATGGTGCATTTGAATTTTATGGATTCATTTCAAGACCGATCGCCTTTTCATTCATGGTTCTTTTAACGTTTGCAACAACCTGGGTTGCCTTACGGTTTAACCGGCAGGAAATTGCCATCCTTGCATTTGTAGGCGCTTACGGCATTCCTTTTTTGGTTGGCGGTGAATCCGGAAATGTATTGGCCTTATTTTCTTACCTCTTTATCATTAACTCCGGTATCTTATTCGTTTCGTTCCGCAAAAACTGGGAACTGCTGAAATATTTATCCTTTGCCTTTACGTGGATCATATTCTTATCGTGGCTTGTAATGGAGTACAATTCGAAGCTTTGGTTTGGAACAGGATTTACTTTTACAGCTGCTTTTTTTGCATTATTCACCGTCACCGGCTTGGGATTCCGGATATTGCGGCAACAGAAAATGCAGGACATTGATTTCCTTTTAACAGGAGCAATTAGTCTTCTTACATATGTTTCTGTTCTTCAACTGTACAAAAACGCAATCGCCGAACATGTATTTGCCAACATCACTTTGTTTTTTGGCTTCTTTCATTTTCTTTTGAGCATACTTGTTTATAAACTGTTGACTGCATACTCGAAGCTGAGCAACTGGTATATGTTCAGTGGTATTCTTTTATTGATAATGTTTGTACCAATCCGGTACGAAGGCATCACTGTTTCAGGTATCTGGATTGCCGCAGCCATTGCATTATTTACAGCTGGTTTTATGCTGAAGAAAAGGATGCTACGCTTTTTCTCAATCGGTTTATTTGGCAGTACACTTTTTAAATTGGTACTGATAGACAGTTTGCGCTTTTCTACCATTGAAAAAATCATCACGTATATCTCAATCGGAGTTGTACTGCTGGTTATCTCCTTTCTTTACCAAAAGTATAAAGACTTATTATTTGCAAAAGATAACCAGTAGAAACTATTGCTGGGTTAACTCATGTTCAGCTTCGCTTCATCCAGGCGCCTTGTGCGGTATTTTTTGGGCGACATGCCGATAATAGTACGGAAGCGCTTGGAGAAGTAGTAAGGATCATCAAACCCCATACTGAAGGCAATGTCTTTAATTGAACGATCGCTGAAATCTAACTGCTGACAGGCTTTCTGCATTTTCAACTGCAGAAAATAATCGATGGGTGCATAACCGGTTTTCTGCTTAAACAGATTCGAAAAACGTGATACAGAATAATTATACTGCTTGCTTAAATCATTCAACGAAATATTATCGTTGATATGTTCCTGCATAAAAAGAATGGCACTGTCTACACAATCGAGTTTATCGTTTGCTGTTGCCGTGTAATGGCGTGAATTGTAAATAAACAATGTGAGGAAATGCGACAGACACATGTTTGCAAACAACAGGTTATCGATACTGTAACCCAGTTCCAGTGTTTTGTAGATCTTCATGAAAATGGGAATAATCTCCCCATTGTTCTTTACATATTCCGGTTTAAAATGCTTTTGTACTTCCTGTACTTCGTTAAACTGCGGTAACGAATCGCCGCCGAAATGGATCCAGTAAATCGTCCATGGATGATCGGGGCTGCTGCCATAAGTATGCTCCACATTTTGCGGAAGAATAAAAAATTCATTCGGACCAACCTCATACCGCTGTTTGCCAATCTGAAAAAAGCCATGGCCATCTACACAATAAAACAAAAAGTTTTCAGGCAAGCCTTTCTTACGGTACGTGAAATGATCTTTTGCTTTTGGATAATAACCGATGGAATGGATGTGTAAATGCTGCAGCATAGGATTGCTGTTAACCCTCGACTTTAAAATAGTTTTAGGTATTTCAATACGCTGGCGACCTACACCGTACCAGATATTTTTATGCGAACCTTCTTTATTATCCTTTTCCTTCATACTGCAAGCAACTGAATGCGGCATGAAAATTACTAAAAAAGAAATTCATGGAACAAATCCTGTTCGCCACTTATAGAAATAAAGCCGGTTGACGGGAGAACTGAAAGAAACCAGTAATTTCGGCAACACTTAAACAACCGATCATGTCTCTATTTGTTTTTCGTCTGCATGCAAAACGTGCAGCTGCTCTCCTGCTTGTTCTAACGTTTGTCTTCAGCGCTCATGCAACCATTAAATTACCTTATTTCTTCAGTGATAATATGGTATTGCAGCAACAAACCGATGCAGCCATTTGGGGATGGGCAAAAGCAGGAAGCACGGTAACCATTACTACTTCCTGGAACAAAGCAAAGTATTCAGTTAAAGCCGATGCTGCAGGTAAATGGAAAACAAAGATCAGCACAGCTGCTGCCGGCGGACCATACAGCATAACAGTGAGCGATGGTACACCTGTTACCATCAAAAATATTTTATTGGGTGAAGTATGGTTGTGCAGCGGACAAAGCAATATGGAAATGCCGATGAAAGGCTACAGAGATCAACCGATATTTGGCGGCAACGATGCGATCTTCCACTCTACCAACGACCAGATACGTTTGTACACCGTGCCACGTTCGGTGCAACGCACTCCACAGGATACAACAAAAGCCTCCACATGGAAAACAGCAGAACCCGAAGCAGTAAACAATTTCAGTGCAACAGCGTATTATTTTGCAAAAATTTTACAAGAAAGGTTGAAGGTACCGGTTGCTGTCATCAACATCAGCTATGGTGGTTCACCTGTTGAAGCATTTATGGATGCAGAAACTTTAAAAGCATTTCCTGAAATTCAGGTGCCTTCAGCAACAGATACTGCACGACTCAACAACCGCAATGCAACTGTTTTATACAATGGCATGTTGGGTGCATTTCTTGGTTATACCATCAAAGGTTGTTTGTGGTATCAGGGCGAAAGCAATAATGATCGTCCGAAGCAATATGAAACCTTGTTTCCTGCCTTTGTAAAACAGATTCGTGAACAAAGCGGACAAGGTGATTTTCCTTTTTACTTCTGCCAGATAGCACCTTACAATTATTATAACTACGCTGCTGTAAACGCAGTCAACAACAACTCGGCTTACTTGCGTGATGCGCAACGGAAAGCTGTTGCAAAAATTCCGAACAGCGGCATGGCGGTGTTAATGGATATTGGTGAAGAATTCAATATACATCCCGGCGATAAAGCAACAGGCAGCAAACGTTTAGCATATATGGCTTTGGCAAAAACTTACGGACTGAAAGGTTTTGGATCTGAAAGCCCGGCCTATGAATCAATGACAGTAAGCGGCAATACAATCACCATTAAATTCAGTGGCGCTCCGAATGGTTTAACCAGTTATGGCAAAGCCTTACAATATTTTGAAGTAGCCGGTGCCAATAAAATTTTCCGACCGGCAAAAGCATTGATCAGTGGCGGAACCATTGTTGTTTCTGCACCCGATGTAAAAGACCCGGTTGCGGTGCGTTATGCGTTTAAAGATTTTGTGGTGGGTGATTTGTTTAGTACAGAAGGTTTTCCGGTGAGTAGTTTTCGGAGTGATGATTGGTGATTTTCAACACAGAGAAAAAGAGGCGAAGAGTACACAGTTAAACACTCGTCTGACGTCCACGTCTGACGAATAACATAAGTATTATTCGAAACAGTCAGATGATTCAGAGATGTCTCGTTCCTCGACATGACTGTGTAAGAGTATAATAAAATATTGAAACCCGTCACCTCGACAAAGGAGAGGTCTTTCAAACTCCAAACGAGTTGAAGAATGTGAAGGTTTTCTACTTCAGCATCAACTCCACATCTTTCTTTAGCTCTTCCGGCAAAACAATCAACTTTATAATTTTCCCATCTTTCAACTCTGCTTCAACAGTTGTGTTTGATGGTGCGTGTAACTTAAAGTGTACATCTTTTTCTTTGGGCCATGCAGGGAACAAGAGAATACGCTGCCCATCTGTCTGCAATAACATTTCCTGCAAACCGATCATCCCACTACCACCCCAGTTATGATCGGGCACCCAATCGTAACCCGGTCCCCAAAATGCTGGAAAACGACGATCGCTGTTTTGCAGTTTGAGAGAGGTGAAGCGCCATGCTTCTTCGGTTAGGCCTAACCGTGCAGCCCAGATATTATCCTGCTTCCAGCCAACATGACTGCGGAATTTAATGACCGATGTATCGTAATGCCAAGTATTTAATGCAGTGTCTAATCCCGGTTTACCCACACCAAAAATTCCCCAAGGAAAAACAGGATATAATTGGGGTGATTCAACGTTGTTGATACGCTCCCATGTTTTTGCTGGAGCAATGGTTGTATGGCCGTTGAACTGCTGATAACTTAATGATGGTACACGCTTCAGTAATGATTCAACATATTGCTTTTGCTCAACTGATAAATTAATCGGGAGTAATTGCTTGATGATGATTTGCATTGCAGCAACAGTCGTCACCGAATTGTTCGTCATCTTAAATGTTTCCGCTGCACTGCCGGGAAACAATATTAAATGTCCATTTCCATCCAATGCTTTTACACCTCTTTGTCTGGCGAGTTGTTGATAATGTTCATCGAAGAACTGCAGGCAACTGATGATGAACGGAATTTTATCGCTGATGTCTTTACCGGCAAATTCAGCTTCCTGTATCATCATCAAACAAAATTCAAATACCGTATCCCATTCGTATTCGAGCCACGCATTATACTCAACACCTTTATCAAAATAATCCGGACGTTTGGTACCGTACTCGGCATAATTGGGCAGACCAAAATTTTCCATCTGCTCGGTAAAACAGGCACCGTTATGATTCCAATAGACTTTTGTTCTCAACTCTGCACTCTTCTGCAGGCGTAAATAAAAATTGAGCTGCGGTTGCAACAGATCCCAATCGCCACTCTTGATCATGGGGAAATAAACCAATCGTTGGTTTTGTGCGGTGTGCAAACCGCCGCCCCAGTTACGATAATCAGGCGTTAATCCTTTGTTGATGGTATCGGTATAGATCGGATCAACCGTTAACAATCCACCGTTAAATTTCGTTGGCCACTCACCTCTTGCATTGCAGGCCAGCATATAGCGGAAGAGTTGATAGTTACGGCCAACCTCCCATGAACGTTTATCTTTTTGTGCCGGATCAACTGCAATAAAACTTCTGTTCCAGAATTGTTTCCACCATTGCTGCGTTTTATCAACAGCAGTTTTATCGTTTTTTATTTTTTGTTGGAGTGAATCAAGCGATTGCCTCCATACTGCAATATCATTTTCCTGTGCATTGTGTAACGTTAATTGCAGCGCATGTTGCTTTGCTACTGTTTTACTTTTCAGCTTCCATGCTTTGAAATCGGTTTGAGCGTACCTGCCCGTATCTGTTCCGGCTGCAATAAAATTCTTTCCGCTGAATGAACCACCGAATGCCAATTGTTTAAGTGGATTATAGAGTTGTTCCTTCACCGATTCCATTCCCTGCTGCTTCACCACTGCATCAAAAATCGTTTCAGGGCTGTTGTGGTGATAGAACAATACTTGATTGCCGGAGAAATCAATCACATCTTTTTTGTACACATTGTTCTTTGGCGCTCCCCATTTCCAGGAGTTGCCCCAGTTTTCTCTTGTGGTAATGACACGATCCCGATAACGCCAGCTTTCGTAAGCTGCTTCAACATTTATTTTTTTGTTGCTGTTGATCTCAATATGAGCGACAGGTTTAAATACATCTGCCCATATTTTTACCGTTGCTTTTGTGTCTTTGTGTTCTCCTTCAACTGTAACATATCCTTCTTGTAAATGCAATTGCTGTTTGAAGTTTGTTCCTGATAATGGATTAGGAAAAAGTTTCACTCTTAATCTTCCTGTCTTCATCAAAGCATTGTTCTCATCAAAATTGCCGCTGCGAGCAACATAGATAAATAGTTCTCCTTTCTCCACCCACACATTCATACCAATATCTCCACCACCGCAGGGCATGGATTCGGATGCGTTCTTGCTTTGCGAAGTCCATACAACATCGTAGTTCTGTTGTGCTGAAACAGAAAAAGTAATTACAGTAAAGAAGAAAAGAAAGAAATGCTTCATCAATTTGTTTTAAATAACCTCCGACAGGATTTGCAACAGCTGCCGAGGGTGAATTCTACCGAACAATCAATTTCACTTCACCCACAATACCTGCCGGCAACAGCGGTTTATCTTTTAAACGGAACGGTGCTGTTGTCCACATAATACGTTTTGCTTCCGGCAACAGCTGATCGCCGATTAATCGGTTATGCCAGGTATTGGTAACAAATATCTCTACTTTGTTTTCACCTTTTTTGATAGCTTTTGTAATGTCAATGGCATAAGGTTGTGTCCAGATCGTACCGCAATCAATGCCATTTACTTTTACAGTGGCAATATTGTAGAGTGAATCAATTTGCAGTGACACTTGTCGATTAGTTAGATCCTGCTTCCAATTAAATGAATTGGTGTACAGTACTGTCCCGGAATAATATTTCACAGAAGAGTCAGAAAAAGTTGTCCAATTAGATAACGTTGTCATTGAAACAGGAGCCGCAGGCCCGCCATTCTTAACATCAAACTGAACCGACCAGTTTGCATTACCAATACTGCTTTCACTAACAATCGGTGGTATAAACGAACTTGGAGCAAGTTCATCTTTCTTACTTGCAAACACAAAGAATAATGATTGATTAGGTTGAAGCGTATGAACAACATATAATCGGCTATTTTTCACTTCTGTAATTTGATTGAGCAAACGCCTCCCGGTTAAAGGGTCGATAATTTCCAGTGCTTTGTTTGCAACTCTGAAAGCAAGTGAGACTTCCTGCAAACGATCTGTTTGATTAGACAAAAAATAAATATCCGCATCTTTTGTTTTCCTGTGCGTCCATGCAATTTCATTTCTTCCTTTCAATACTTCTACATCTCTCTTCAAACCCAACTTCTCAAACGTACTGTCCATATACGGAGCAGCAACAAAATTCTTGTTGTTGCTAAACAGCTTCATCCATTGCTGATCGATCACAATCTTTGCACCTGCATTCGCCAGCTGCTGTAATTTCTTTTGCACAGCAACGCTCATCGTCGGATTTGGGTTCATCAACATCTTTCCGGGAATTACTAACACAGCATAACTTGATCCACCTGGCAATACCACTCTGCCGTTCTTCACCTGCATCATCATTAATGCATCGGGGTTAAAGGAATCGTAGGTATAACCATCCAACGGATCGATCCAGTCTTCCGGATCAGCCATGTTTGCTGAATGCGTTACGCCATCCGGTATTTGTCGCAATGGCTGACCTTTATTTTCTAATCGTTTCTTTTCTGCTTCTACTTTTCCTTTTCCAAAAATGCCGGGCAATACACTTACCAAACGATCGGGCAACACAGAACGTCTTGGCACTTCTTCTCCTGTAAACACCGCCACATCCACAACAGGATCGCCCATTTGCAACAAAGCCTGGCAACGTGTTAAATACTCGATCCATGCTTTGCTTTGCTTGAACCAAGTTTGATCACGTTGAAAATACAAACCCACTCCATCCAGTGTGACACCGGGCTTACGATTAAGAAACGGATTGTGTGCAAACACATGCATCACCATCTTATTAATGCCTAATGCAAAATTCCGGTCGCCTAAAACTTTTAAACTGCCGGGGTGTTCGCTCCAGTCCATACGCACTGTTGTAAACGATTCGGCCTGTATAATTTTCTTGCCGTAGATATGCGCACCACTGATAGCATCACGCATATCATTTGGTTTATCATGTGTCGGACTGTTGAACCAAAACTCACCCATCGGCAAATCAGCATGCTTGTAATGCATCAACCCATCACTCACCATTGTTGGTGCAATCGCTTCAGCACTCATCTTAATGCCTAATGCATGTGCTTCTTTTTTCAACGTGGTGTAAAACACATCATTCACCAACTCTGCAATGGTTGTTCGCACATCATGCAAAACTTTCTCTGATTTATCTGCACTTTCAACCGGCACGCCTGTCATCGTGAGCAGGTAAGGCATCAGATCGTAACCTCTTCTTTTCTTAAACACATTGGCGAAATTTGCACTCCAGTTCTGACTGCCACATTCCCAACTATCCACATGAAAGACTTTCAATACTTCTTTTGCCAAGGCAGTATTTTGTCTGAATGCTTTTCCAAACCAGTTATCGAATTGCAGTTTTACAGCAGCTGCATTAAACTTATCACACTCCAAACCTAACCCTGCACCACCGGTGTAATTTGTATGACCGGTTGATGTATGACCAATTCGAACAATGACCCAGTTCGTACCTTCAGGCGCTTTCCAGTTGAGATTACCTTCTGCATCCATCTTACCGGTAAGGTTGATGATATTCTTCAACAGCACTGCAGCATCTTTCGGCACCTGTGCTTCAGTTGTTGCATTACTGATGCGCCACACCGAACCATTCTTCGATTCGTATTGATGAATGGATGGTTCATCGCTTAAAAAAATACCCACCACTTTCAACGATGGTTTCCACTTGGCAGCATCCAGATCTTCAGCTCCCGGCTCTGTTCCTTCTTTCTCATACACAAAGCGGAAATATTTTGCAGTCGTAGCGGGAATGGAGAACGTAAAATCTTCATCTGCATCCTGCCAGCCATGCCGTGGTGCGTCGAAGCGTGTAACAGTTGTAAAGTTTTCACCATCGTCGCTGCTTTGTACAATTAACCGCAAGGCCTGGTAAGTATTACCACCTGTGCGCACAATAACCGAACGACAAGTAAACGGCTTGGGATATTTATATTGAATCCAGCAGGCTGAATCACTTTTAAACGAAGACGAGTTGCTACCTGTTTGTCGAAACGCTAAAAAACTTGCACGAACGAAATTACTTGTTGAAACCGTTGGCACCGATACCACTTCGCTGAACGCATTGCTGCTGTTGGCAGGATAAGCATACACCGCCACGTCTTTATAATAATTTTGAAATCCTTCGGGCTGTGCCAACTGTATTTTATTAGTATCGCCTGCTGCAACATAGGTTTTCGTCCACACCAATTTTTGCATGCTCAGCTCCGGCGTAATCCACGGACCACCGGCCAATGCAAATCCATCACTCACGTGCATGCCTAACTGTAGACCCAAACGTTTGGCTTCCTGCATGGCAAAGGTTACAAGCTTCCACCATTCGGGAGATAATTGCCGTGCAGTTGGCTGAAAAGGAATTTTAGAAGTAGTGTCCTTGATGGGCATGAGGTAAGCACCTCCAATGCCAACTTCTTTCATTGCTTCCAGATCGGCAGTGATGCCTTCTTTTGAAACGGCAGCATGCATCCAGTACCAGAATACCCAGGGTTTGGCAGATTGGGGTGGGTTGAGAAAGTTCTGTTCAATACTGCCCTGTTTCGTTTGCTGAGCAACAAGATGATGACTCAAGAAAAAAGTCACCATATACAGCAAACAATATATACAAAATCTCTTCATATACGCAAGTCTTCCAGAGTTATTATGCAACAAGCAATCTCCCTGTCTTTGTGTCTCTGTGTTTAACTCTAAAACTGCAATTTACTCTTTCCTTTGTCAACAGAAGTAGCCACAGCTATTCCCCGGTTATCTTTCTTATCAACGGCGCAATAGAAATGATACACCACACCCTTCCATTTTACCACGAAACTTTTATGTGCATATTTGGCATCATACGGTTCGGATGATTTGATGAGATCCTCACCTTTCCAATCCGTCCAGTTCACCAGGTCGTAACTGCAGGCAAAGCGGTTAAACGTTTCATTCTTTCTTGTTTCCCAGAAAGCACCAAAATAAAACATCACCCATACACCGTTGATCTTTTGCAGCACCGCATCGCCGGTAATACCCACACCATGTTCCATCACCGGATCGGCATGGTAACGTTTCCAGTTAACCATATCATCACTCACCGCCATGCCGATGCGTTCGAACCAGCGCCACTTGGGTTTATTGCCGCTGCTGTCGCCATTGGCATTGTAGTACATGATAAATTCGCTGCCGAGTGTTTTGTCTTTATCACGAATAACAGTGCTCTTGTATAATTTCCTGTTTTCCCACCAACGCACATCTGCATCGGTTGAACTTAAGACGGGTTTTGATAAACGGTTCCATTCATGTGGTTTGGTTGGATCGTTTGAGGTGTGGGCAATGCCAATCGCCAATGGACCGGATTCATAACCACGATCCTTTCCGCCGATATAACTCATCCAGTATTTGCTGTGGTATTTTTCCAGCTTGTAGTTACCGTCCCATTTTGTATTCTGCAAAGCAATGTATCCTGCTTTCTGGTTATTGTCCCAATCTGTCGTGTCAGAAAAACTCATGAGCTTGCCGAGTGTCTTCCATTCTAACAAATTTTTGCTTTTTGCGATCCATGTTTCATAACCACGCCCATCGAACTGGATGTAGGTCATGTACCAGGCATTTCCTTTGCGGAAGACGGATGGACAATCAATTTTCTTTGTCTCATTTTCGGGTTTAACAACCAACCCGTATTTGAAAGGCGTTTTTACTTCTTCATATACTTTCTGCATTATTTCCTGCGACACCTGCGCATGAACCACGAAGACACCAAGCACACTAAGGAACACGAAGAAAAGCTTTGTGCAACTTCGTGCCTTTGTGCCTTCGTGGCTCATCCTTTTACTTAATTTCTTTTGCTCTCTCACCGGCTGATTTCTTTTTTGCATTGAACGGAATTAAATAAAAACTGTATTGATAATTCTTTGGCTTGATCTGGTATTGCTCCAATGGTGCTGCCACTTCGCTCCAGCTATCGTTACCACCTACACCCATCTGCATGAGATCAATATTGAGTGTGATAAAGCCTGCATCTTTCAGCTTATTCGTATGCTTTGCATTCTGGATATTTTCTTCGGTATAAGGCCATGCACTCATACTGAGCAAACTATCGGCCACCACCAGCAACCCATCTTTTGATTGTTGATTATGCAGGTACATCCATCGCACATCGGTACGATTACCGTTTTCCTGTGGCACAACATACGGCTCCATAAAATCAAAAATATTCTGGTTGTAGATGCCCACATCTGCACCGTAACGACGATCGATATAATTCTCCAATGGCCCACGGCCGAAGTATTCGATTTGCTTGAAACTACTATCGATTCCCATTTGCATGCCTATTTTGGGAATGTTGGGTAAGCCGGGTTTAGCAATTAAAGAATATTCAACTTTGATAAGACCATTTTCATGGATAAAATAGTTAACGGTAACTTTCGCACTATCGTTAATCAAAGAGTATACTGAACTAATAAATTCACCATACCCACGATGATTACCAAATACTCCTTTCTTTATTTCAACTAATTTCGCCTTAGACTCATACCATTGTTTTAATACCCGATGCGTTTTAAATCCACGTTTATCATTATCGGTTTGAGGTCTTGTAAAATGAGGCAATAAGGGTGCAACAATCTGTTCTTTCCCTTTCATTTTATATGATTCCAATGCACCCGTCTTCTTACTTATGAAAATAAAATAGCCGGCTTTTTTTATACTGAATCCTTCTTCTGTTTCAGTATAGAAAACTTTGGTGATTACCTTGTTTGCATTTGTTGCTGTTTTTAACACCAATTGATTACTTGCAATCTCAAAACCAGCAGGCGCCCATGCTTCCGCTTTTTGCAACACAAACTTCAGCTCCACATGATACTCCGATGTTGCTTTTGTTTTCGGCAACCATTTTGAAACAGGAAAATCCACTGTTGTTGCAGACGCTACATCAATACCACCGATCTGCTGATTGGAAATAATATTTCCATCTTCTTTCACAACAATAAAAGCCGTGTATGCATTCACATTCTTTACTTCACTACGGTTGATGATGCGGATGATGCCTTTTATTGAATCAGCCCACTCAACCTGTATCGGTTGAAAAATACGTTTGCATTCATACATTGCCTGCTTGGGCCGGCCATCTGCTGCCACAATTCCTTTGATGGTGAAGTTGTCGAAGTACCGTTCGCCATAGTCGCCACCGTATGCATAAAACTTTACACCTGCCGAATCGGTTTTCTCCAAGCCCTGGTCTTTAAACTCCCAGATGCAACCGCCGATCACTCTCGGTAAACTACGCCACTGATCCCAGAAATCTTTTAAGTTACCGGCACTGTTGCCCATGGCATGCGCATACTCACAAAAGAAAATGGGACGATGATCGCCGTTGTTTTGATTCACTAATAATGGTGCGGTGTAATCAGATGGATACATTCTGCTGATTACATCTACATAATATTGATCCACCGGATTCTGAATACGATGCGAATGATCATTGCTTTTTAAATACCTGCTGTCACCCGGATCGATATAACCTTCTTCTTTCGGGCTGCCCATTGCAGGTTCATAGTGCAACGGCCTTGTCATATCAAAATCCTTGATCCATGCGGCCATTGCTGCATGATTGGGTCCACTGCCCGCTTCATTCCCCAAACTCCACATGATGATGCTCGGATGATTCTTATCACGCAAAGCCATGCGACTGATACGCTCCACATAAGCACCTGCCCAAGCCGCATCATGACTCAACTTTCCACCCAAACCATGTGTTTCCAGATTCGCTTCATCAATCACCATGATGCCGAACTCATCACACAAATCCAAAAGATAAGGATCGCTTGGATAATGACTGAGACGAACACAATTAAAATTGAATTGCTTGATGGTTTTGATGTCCTGCAGAATATCTTCTCTTGTCAACGCCTTGCCTCTTGTTGGATGATGATCCGGACGATTAACGCCATACAGATACGTGAGCTTTCCGTTGATGAGTAATTTGCTGTCGTTCTTACGAAATTCAATGGAACGGAAACCAAGCTTGCATGTTTTTACTTCAAGTACTTTTCCTGTACTGTCTTCCAATGTCAATACCAGCTTGTATAAATTCGGATCTTCGGGGCTCCACTTTTGGGGATTGCTGACAGTTGTTTCCATCAGTCCAAACTTTACCCGATCTAACCGTGGATGAATTTCATTGATGATCTCATCCGTTTTTTTCGAAAGCGGTTGTTGTAAAACTGGCTGATTGTTGGCATCGTATACCTGCGCCTTCAACACATAACCGGGCATCTCTGCACCGGATAAATTTTCGATGCGTGGACGGATACTCAGCAATGCATCTTTATAATCTTTATCCAATTTTGTTTGGTAAAAGAAATCTGCAATACGAAGCTTGGGTTCTGCATGTAAATACACTTCACGATGAATACCACTCATGCGCCATTGATCCTGATCTTCTAAAAAACTGCCATCACTCCAGCGGATCACCCAAACAGAAATGATGTTTTCTCCATCTTGTAAGTAAGGAGTAATATTAAATTCACTTGGCAGAAAACTATCTTCTGCATAACCGGCGAACTTTCCGTTGATCCATAATTTATACGCCGAACTCACACCACCAAAATGCAGCGTGATATTCATGTTCTTCCAGTTGGCAGGAACAGTGAATGTTTTTTGATAACAACCAACGCCATTATAATCCTGCGGCACATGCGGCGGATTTACCGGCCGGAATGGATACACTGCACTTTTGTAAATCGGTTTATCGTAACCCTGCATTTCCCAACTCGATGGAACAATGATCTTCTTCCAACCACTTACTTTGTTTTTATAAAAATCTTTGGGTGCATCAGCAGGCTTTAATGAGAATGAAAAATCCCAATCGCCGTTTAATGAAAGATAACGTCCACTTTTAGTTCTGTCGTCCTTCAATGCATCTGCAACAGTCGCAAATGAATAAGCTGTTACTCTTGATTGATCCCTGTTGATGCCGCTCACATACGGATCTTCATACGGTTCACGGTTAAAGATTGTTGGTGCAACAGGAACTGCAGCGGGTGTTTTATCAACTAACTGTGCAAATACAGGTTGAACCACGAGGGCACTAAGTACACTAAGGAACACGAAGAATTTCCTTTGTGCATCTTCGTGTCTTTGTGTCTTTGTGGTTCTATTCTTCTTCTCTTCTTTCATTTTACTTTTTCTTTTTCATCAACTCCATTTCAATACATGCCTGGATAAATGGCCCGATCGCTTTCAGATCATCATCCCTTCTCGGTTCGTTCACATAATATTCATAGGTACCATCACGGTAAGGAATGCCGCCCAAACCGGCACCTGCAACAGCCTGTATAAAATGATACTGACCGTTGGCATCTGTTGTTACAAATTGGTTGATCATGCCCTTGTAGGCTTTTTGCAAAGGTGCATTGAATGTTGCAGGCAAATAATGCATTCGGATGCCCTTTGCCAAAGCAAACACAAACATAGCCGTACCCGATGATTCGAGATAATTCTTTTCTTTATTTGCTTTATCGGTTACCTGCCACCACACGCCACTCTTTGCATCCTGGAATTTTACAATGGCAGTTGAGAGACGACTCAATATTGCAATCAATTCTTTTCTTCTTGGATGCGTTGCAGGAATAAAATCCAGCACATCCACCAACGCCATCATATACCAACCCATGCTGCGGCTCCAGAACTCCGGTGAAGTACCTGTTTGTTTATTCGCCCAGCCTTGCAGCTTGCTTTCATCCCAGCCATGGTACAACAAACCGGTTTTTGTATCACGACTATATTTTTCCATCCACACAAACTGGTTGATGACATCGTTGAAATCCTGTTGTTGCTTATTCACCACTGCATACTCTGCGTAAAACGGTTCGATCATATACAAACCATCGAGCCACATTTGCGAAGGGTATTTCAGCTTATGCCAAAAGCCGCCCGCCTTATTCCTTGGCTGAATACTGATCTGGTCACGCAATGTTTGTGCAGCAGTTTTATATTTCTCTTCTTTATACAATTGATGTAAACGCAACAGTTGACGGCCGGGAGGAATATTATCGCTGTTGTATTCATCCATCACATAGGTTCTGATATTTCCATCTGCCGTAATAAAGTGATCAACGATGTGTTTGGTATAATCGATATAGGTTTGATCGTTCGTCATTTTCCACAAACGTTCAAAGCCCATCAATACAACGCCTATTTCATAATTCCAGTTGGCCGGACGATCACCTGTTGGTAATTTATCCTGTTCCAGATGACTGGCATATTTTTTCACCACCATTGAATCTTTGTATTGCTTCATGATGGTGGCAGCCATTTGTTTGGCGTATTCAATTTGTGCAACAGCAGGAACCACGAATGCACTAAGTACAATAAGTAGCACAAAGAATTTCTTTCGTGTTCCTTTGTGTCTTCCTGTCATTGTGGTTCTATCTGCAGAGTAGCGTACAGAACGTACAAGTGATTTTATCATTTTATAAGATTTAATCTTTGTGTTCCTTTGTGTCTTCGTGACTTTGTGGTTCATCAACCGGTTTTCTTCTCCAGTAATTCGCCAGCAAACTACCGCTGATGTTCATCCACGGACTAAACACCGCCGCTGCCAAACCAACCGTTCCCAACTTACCCATGCTGCCCGCAATACCGCTTGCCATACCGCCATTCTGCAAACCCACTTCAAAGGCGATTGTTCGACTTGAATTTTTATCCATCCCAAACAAACGGCTGAGCCAGTAACCAAAGAAATAGCCGGCAGCATTATGAATGGCCGATGCCATGAACAACAGTACACCAACTTTCATCAGATTCTCTCTCCCTGCTGCAGTTGTTACCGTTGTAAAATAAATAATCCCAAACATCGAAATCAAGGGCATGATACGATCGATCTTTGGGAACTTCACCCACAGCCAATGATACACCACACCTGCAATCACAGCTCCTGCAAAGAAAGCCGACAGCTGCATGCTTTGCAACAGACCGTTATTATCAATCTTGCGTTGCAACAATACCACCGTAATAATCCATATAGCAGCAACGGCAGCAATGATGTGTACTTTCTTTTTTTGTGTTATGCTTGCACGTTTTAAAAAATCGTGTAACAGTGCAGCGCCGATCGGCACCAGTACAATCTTGATGATCTCCATCATCATATCCACAAACTTTATTTCAATGAGTGTGCCGGCCAGTGTTTTCATCAGCAATGGTGTTAACAGCGGTGCTACCAATGTTGCCATGGCTGTTACAATAACACTCAACACCAAATTCGCTTTTGCGAGGTATACCATTACATTACTTGCCAGGCCACTGCTGCAACTGCCAATGAGAATGATACCTGCAGCGATCTCCGGTTCAAAATGAAAAACTTTCGTGAGTAACAACCCCATCAAAGGCATAATGGAAAAATGACAAAACAAACCCACCAACACGCCTTTACCTGTTGATGCCAATCCGCTGAAATCCTTTAAGCTCATATGTGTACCCATGCCAAACATCACCAGTTGAATAATGACAAGGATCAATGTTTTATCCCGCAGGTTGACGCCACCCCAGTTTTTAAATGCTTCCGGGAACAGCATTCCCGCAACAACAGCACTGATGATCCATGCGGTGTATTGATACCCTTTCAGCGATGGCACCGAACCTAGCCCGATTGCCAAACTGATGGCAGCGATCAATGCCGAAGGTTTGTACAACGATGCATTCTCAATTGCCGCACCAACGACAACAAGCAAAAGGCAAACAAGCGATATGTATAAAAAAGATTTCTTCATATATGAACCACAAAGACACTAAGGCAGAAAGATTCACTAAGCTTTGTGTTACCTAGTGTAATTCGTGACTTAGTGGTTTAAAATTTCTTTCAGGTATTCCATCGCAATTGGCGGGCTTGCCAGTATCGGCACTTTCTTTTCTGCTTCCGTTAATGTATCCACCACTCTTGCCATGCTTGCCTGCGCCAATACAATTACATCTACTTCGTTGGCGAGTTGCTTTAATGCATCGCCTACTTTTTTGTCATGTGTGGTTGCATCACCGCTCATCAATGCTTCAAATGCGCCTTCACACAACACAGCTTTCAATTCAATTTCTTTTCCTGCAACCAATGCTCTTCTTCTAACCAAACCGCTTGTTGGATTTAATGTGGTTGACAGTGTTGCTACCACGCCGATCTTTTTCCCGGTTGCAACCGCTTTGTCGGCCATTGGCTGATCTACCCGCAACACAGGCACACCTGTTAATGTTGCTGCGGTTTCAACTGCAGGACCGATGGATGAACAGGTGAACAAAATATAATCTGCTCCTGCTTCCTGTGCCGATGCGGCATAGTTCACCACACGTTTACTTGTTGACGCAGTTAATTCACCGCATGCAATGGTGTTCTTGATCAAACTGTCATCCACAATGTTGAAGACTTTTACATTCGGCAAATACTTACTCACCAAATCTGCAAACACAGGCACCAATGTTGCCGATGTATGAACCAATCCTAATGTTTTTTGTGACATCTTGTTTATGCTCGTTTTATTTTATGATACCAACTTTTGTATTTCTGTTTAGCTGTTGTTGTGTCACTCACTTGTACGCTTGTATTTCTATTCATCTTGCACCAAGCGTCCCTACGGGACGCAAACACATACATCTTTATATTTCTACCGATCAACTGTTCCTACGGAACAAATTCACCATTGACCATTCACAATTCACCATTAAAACAATCCGAAATAATCTTCCGCCCCAACCTGTCCGCCTTTAAAATTCACTTCCAGTCCGTTGATCTTTTCATTCTTCGAATAAGCTTTACACAACGGTGCCCCACTTACAATTGGTGCGATCATTTCCACTGCATCAATCCCCATGGCTCTTGCTGCATAACTGCTGGTATCGCCACCGGCCACCACCACACGTTTCACATTTGAATGCAACAACGCATGTTTGGCAATCGTACCTAGTGCCGTTCCCAATTTCTCCGATGAAAGATTTGCTGTTTGCTTACTGCCGGTGTGTACAATTACATGTTTTTGTTTTTGCAGCAACACTGCCACGTGATTGAATACAGCTACATCAACCGTTCCTTCGTCCACTGTTTTTTGTGCATCAACATTCACTTCTTCAAAACCATTTGCCTTTGCCCACTCGATCTGTGCAGCCGTAACAGGCGAACAACTGCCAGATACAACCAAAACCGGCACCGCTTTATCAGGTTGCTGCCATTGGGTTACAGGCTGAAGCAATTTCGTTTTATTCCAGTAATTGCCCAATGCAGCTTCCACACCTGAACCGCCTACACTGAACAATGTTTTATCATCCAATTCCTGCATCCACTCTCCAATTTTTTCTAACTGCGTTTCATCCATCACGTCCACTAATACTACTTTCTCATCCGTGAGTAATGCCGTCCATTGTTCAATTGGTTGTTCAATCTGTGTTATATCGATCAATCCGATTTTCTTTTCTGTTTGTTTACCGATGTGCAGACGAAGATCACTTTCATCAGCTGGTGTAACAGGGTGTTTGCTCATCGATGGATGACGATCCAGCCGATAAATTTTTCCATTGCTGCCAATACCCATCCTTGCAAACAAATTACCGAAGACACAATATCTCCCCAAGGATGGGGCACCGCCCAACACCGGTATCAATTTATTTTGAAACACTTCAGCACCGCAATCAATTGCCTTGCCAATGCTTCCAACTGCAGGCGATGAATCAAAGGTGGAGCATACTTTGTAATGCACCTGTTTTGCGCCGCTTGCTTTCAACTGTTCAAATGCAGGGATCAAAATTTCTTCCATTTGTACTGGTGACAATGCTCTTGTTTTACCGGCCACACCAATCACATCCAGCTGCGGAAACTGTTGCAACTGTTCAGCTGTTGGCGGTTCAATAAACAGCACGGCTTTTGCACCGGCCCGTGTAATAAATTCCAATGCATCGGTGCTGCCGGTGAAATCATCACCATAAAATGCAAGTAATATGTTTTGTTTGCTATTCATTTTTTCTTGCCGCAAAGACACGAAGGCACTAAGCAGCACTAAGTCTATTTCCGATTATTGACTATATTTTCTTATTTGTGTTTCTTTCTGTCTTTGTGACTTCGTGGCAACTACTTCTTCCCGAATTTTTCAACAGCCGCTGCAAACTCATTGTATTGCTTCGCTGCTTCTTCCAATGTCAATCCGTCAACTGCGGCTTGCCATGCCTGTTGCAAGGCCACCACACCTGCTGCTGCTCCCATCGGATGCGCCATAATACCGCCACCAGCCATGTACAACAGATCAACTGTTTTTGTTCTTCTGTATGTTTCAAATGCCTGTCCTCCCCACTGACCTGACGATACAACCGGCACCACTGTTTTATGATCGAACATTTTTGTTAAGCATGCTTCAATCGATGCCACGACACTATCATCACTCTCCCAGAATTTATTTTGGATACCGTTAACATGCATCTGATCTGCACCTGCCAATCGCCATATTTTCTGATACGCTTTGTAATCGATTCCTAACAATGGATGTCTTGTCAGCATACCCCAACCATTGCGGTGTGCATGTATCGCCAATTGCCGCTGATCCATAATTTTCTTCGCAGCTGCCAGGCCTACACTGTTAATGCTGATCATGGCACAGGTACCGCCGCTGCTGACGATCTTTTCATAACGCTGCAGCATTTCATCCACTTCTCCACTCAGGTTGAACGCATACATTACTTTCTTACCTGTCTTATCTGCATGGGCATTAATCACATTCATCACAGCATCTACCCGATCATTGAAACTGGAATTAGCAGACGAAGAAAGCAGTTCATCATCTTTTACAAAATCAATTCCTGCTTCGGCCAAGGTTTTTACCATCGCTGCCGTTTGCTCAGGTGTTAATCCAATCGATGGTTTGATGATGGTGCCAATCATTGGACGACCCTGTACTCCCGTTAATGTTCTGCAACCTTCAATCCCAAATGCAGGGCCTTGGAATTGTTGGCCGAACGATGCAGGCAATTCAATATCTATCAGCTTCAATCCGGTGAACTGTGTAATCTCGTACAGGTTCCCTTGCAAAGTTGAAACCATCACCGGCAGATTGGTACCGAAGTTTTCCATACTCCACGATACTTTCACAATGGCACGATGATACTTGCCGTCTTTACTTGTTGCACCGGGAATGGCAGGTTCATTCACAGTTTCCAATACTTCCACCGATTCTACTCTTGCTGCAAAACGTTGTTTCAATTCTTCTGTTTCGCCGGGCACAGCTACAAATGTGCCGGATGATTGCTCACCTGCCAATACCGCCGCAGCCTTTTCCGGTGCATACGGTGTTTCGATATAATATGTTGCTGTAATCCGTTCCATGTTATTTGCCACAAAGACGCAAAGGCGCTAAGCAGCTCTAAGTTTTTATTTTAAGATTCTGCAACCGCAGTCAGGGTTTGCATTTATTTATCAATTTTCTTCTTTGTGTTCCTTTCTGTCTTCGTGCCTTCGTGGCTATCGCATCAATGGCAACCAAACCGTCATATCCGATTTACCACGGTTGGCCCATGCGTAATACGGAATAAGTTTAATGCTTACCGGCTTTAGTTTTGTGTTTACTTCTTTATACAATGTATTGCTCCATTGATTCTGATCAAGCAATCTTGCTTCGCCTGTCAACGCCATCACATTACCATCAGCTAGTTTCATAGCCACAGGTTGCAGTTTGATTGTTGCCGGAATCACTACATCAAATACGTTTTGTTGCGGCAGATCATTTGATTCAAGGCAATAAACAATTGGCCCACGCTTCACCGTTACCTGGTTTCTTGTTTCTTCTACCAAGGGGTTGCTTTCAATAAGCGTTGCGGGCATATTCAGATTCAATTCGATCTTATCTCCTTTTTGCCATTTTCTTCCGGCTATTACATATCCACCCTCCGTGTCTCTTACTTTCGGATAAGAACCGTTAATGCTGAGCGAATATCCCTTGCACCATCCCGGTATTCTTAAAAAAATATTTACAGGATTAGGTGTTGCCTCCGTTAGTGTTATGACAATCTTTCCATCCCATGGATAATTGGTTGTCTGCTGCAGTTTAATCTTTGTTCCATCGTGCAACTCCGTTGCCAGTGTGTTGCCACTGTACATATTGATGTACAAACCTTTTTCACCAATGCTGTACATGTAATTGTTTACCTCGGCAATGGTACGCACCACATTCGGCGGACAGCAATTCGATTTGCTGATGTATGGAATACGCCCACCTTCCCAACGCAGATGATATGGATAGTTTGCTGTGGCTGCCAACGGATTGGTATAAAAATATTTCGTGCCGTCCATGCTCACGCCACTCAACACGCTGTTGTATAAAGCGAGTTCAACAATGTCAGCATATCTCGATTCACCTGTTAATAAAAACATGCGCCAGTTCCATAATACATTCCCGATGTTGGCACAGGTTTCATTGTGTGCACTAAAGTTGGGCAATTGATAATCCCGTCCATAACTCTGGTGTACTTTCTGCACCGTATCCGGTTTGTACGAAGTACCATCCACACTCACACCATCATACAATGCACCGCAGCCACCCGTTACATACATTTTTGTATTGACAACGTTGTTCCACATTTTGTTCAATGTGTTCATCAACGTTGCATCGCCTGTTTCAGCATATACATCGGCAACACCTGCAAACAAATAATTGGCACGTACTGCATGACCCACTACTTTATTCATTGCACGGAAAGGTGCACGGTCGCTGTTGTCATCTGTTCCTTCAACCGTACCACGGATATTGATGAGATGAATTACCAGATCAAGATATTTTTTCTCGTTTGTTGTGCGATAGAGTTCAGTCAATCCCATGTAATGCGAAGGACAGATTGCATTGCGTGCCAGCTCCGGTGTGGCAGTTGCATAAAAGCCAATCAGGAAGTCCGCCGCTTTCTTTGCAATATTGAGCAAGCTTGTTTTACCTGTTGCACGGTAATGCACACTGGCCGCCGTCATTAAGTGACCGAAATTGTATGCTTCAAAACTCAACTGATCGTCGAACATCTTCTCTTTTCCTGATTTCTTTTGTTCGATGATGTTCTTGGTGTAGATATAACCATCTGTCTTTTGTGCTTTTCCAATTACATCAATGGCTTCGTCCATCCATGCTTCCAGCTTCTTATCTTTTGTGTTTGCATACATCGCTGCCACCGCTTCCAGTGTTTTGTAAAAATCGCCATCATGAAAAGATGGCCCACGAAAGCGGCCGGTATCCAAACCCGCAGCCACTCGAAAGTTCTGGAATGAATAACAAATGTCTTTGCTGGTATAAGTTTGCCAGAGCTGCGGTAACATGGCATCCCGACAAACAGCAAAACGCTCAGCCCAGAAACCTTTAGTCCACTGCACATCGCTGATGCCTACACCGGTAAGCCTTGCATAACTGCTGCCTTGTGTATTGACCAAACTTGTTTGTGCTGAAAGATTATTCAGCAACAAAATAAACAGCACGAATGCGGCACTGATTCTTTTCATCTTACTGTGCTTTATAGTTAATAACATATTCAACGCCGGGTTGAACCGTAATCTCGTACAACTCATTTCCTTTTGCAACTGCTGTTACATTATTTCCCGAAGGTTGTGTTTTACTTTTCAATTTTATTGTCCCCTCTCCCGTTGCTCCCTTGATCTTTACCTGCTCATTACTTACATGCAATTCAATTTCACCTTGTGGTGTGGGCACTTTACCCTGCATCCATTCAAGACCGCCGAGGTTCGGCTCCACAACATATTTTGTATAACCCGGTGCTGTTGGTTTTACGCCGAGATAATATTTACCCAGCAGATACAACGGACTTGCACCCCATGCATGGCATAAACTTTTCCCAAACTCTCTCCCATACATGGCATAATGCTCTGCTCCTGATTTAGCTGGATTATATTCTTCCCAGAAACTGGTTGCACCAAGTTTGAGCATGCCGCCCCAGTAATCTTTCATTTCTTTCAATACATAATTCTGTTCGCCCAATGCACACAATGCTTCCAGTTCGTAGAAGCGCATATAAGGCGTGGTGATCTTTTGAATGTTGTTGTTCAGCAATACTGATGTCTTTACCTGCTGCTTCTGCTGCTGATTAAAATAATCGAAGAAAATCGAAAACATATTGGCATAACGGGTTACATTTTCTGTTTGCTTTCCATCGATACGGCTGTGCACCAATGCCTGCTTTGTATCGTTCCAGTAAATGCTGAATACTTTGGTACGCATGTCAGCTGCCATTGTGTTGTATTGCGTTGCTGCATCTTTATCATTCGCAATGTTGGCACACAGCGCCATTGTTTCGAGACTACGTGCCAACAACAACTGCTCAAAACTTACTTCGCCTTTTTTACTAAGACCAGCAGCCCAGTCGATAAAGATCCAGTCGCCGGGCATCCACTCCATCAATCCATCTTTGTTACGACGGGCCAGCACATAATCCATCAGCGTTTTCATGCGGTCGTAGTTCTGCGCAATAAAACTTTTATCACCGGTGTAGAGATAGTAATCGTAAATACCAAGGAACCAGTAGAAGGTATAATCCATAATGGTATTGATATGACCTGTTACCGGATCTTTACCACGCAATGCATAAGTTGTACGTTTCACTGTTTCATTATCGAAATAGAGATAATAGTTCATCAGATAACTCTGGTATGCATCACCACTCCATACCCAACGGTCACGCTTGATCCCATCGATGAAAAACTCTCTTGTGTTTAATTCAAAAGTGTATTTCGCTACGTCGTAAATACGATTGATCTCTGCATCATTGCAGGTAAAGCTGCCACGTTGTTTTACATCGGCATATTCGTAGAGCATCGAAACTGAATCGAGTGTTACGCCTGCATCGTACTGCACATTTACAAAACGATAGGCTTTCGACAGCTTCATGGTTTGATCTTTCTTTGCTGCATTGCTTACATCTACCCTGTCCAACGCTTCGCAATGTTCGGTTGATAAGGCTTCTTCTTTTGATTCGCCATAGTAAACAGACAACTTACCTTTTCCTTTTAAGCCATGCAGTTTGATAAAGCCAAGTGTTTCCTTCCCGAAATCAACCAGCATGGAGTTCTTTCCTTTTACAGTTGATACTGCTGATTGCTTTTTGGTCGGCAGCATGAATTGTGAGGGTAGTTGTGTGGGCGAATTAAAATTCCAGCTTCCTGCATTGAGCCACTTGGTGGCAGAGATGTCGGATGTTTTTCCTGTTTCATCGATCCATTCTTTGTCTTCGAATGTTACGAGCCATGAAGCATCCGATACGATTGTTTTTCCTTTTACATAGATAGCAGGCACGTTGGCCTGGTTAAATACTTTGATGTTGATCTTGTGTTTACCTGCAGGAACGGTAATCCGTTTCGGGCTTCCTTCAAATGCCTTGCCATCGAGTTTTACATTGTATTCGCCTTCTACATAAATATCTACTGTTTCAGGTGCAGGCACATCAAACACTTTATGAAAATCCATGAGCACATAATGGTTGTCCATTTTCCAGAACACGGGAAAGAAGGTACCACGTTCTGTACGGCGGTTCTGTACTTTGTTTGAAAGATTAATTTCAAAATCGCCGGGATACCAGATCCAGGTTTGTGCTGAAGAAGTTTGCCACAAAGACACTAAGGCACAAAGAAGCACAAAGAATTTCACGCTGCGAACACTGTGGTTTCGCTGCGAACGCTGCGAGGAACTTGCTGAATAAATTACTGAACGTACAAGAGTGCGACGCAACGAAAGCGTCATAGTAGCAATAGAGCTGGTGAACAAAATATTCTTCTTCATGTTTAGTGGCCGTTGAAAATGATGTAAAGAGATAGGATGACAAGTCCTAATAAGACAAATAAAATTTTTACCTGCTTATCTGTTTTTGGCAATGGCGCTGTTTCGATGGCGGCCGTTACTTTGTTTTTATCGAGTAAGGATATAAGAATGGCTGCAACAAATAATATTGCAAAGATGTAAAACGAGATGAGGAAATAATGCGGCCACCAGGTGTTGGTATCTGTTGCTGCATCGGGAGGCAGAATCCACAAGTTGAGCATGCCCACGAATAAACTAAAAGCAGAACCTGCGGATAAAATGAAGTTCACTGCCAGCTTTGTTGTACGTTTCCAGAATACACTTAATAAGAATGTTACTGCCAATGGTGGAGCTAAGTAACCAAGTATCGATTGAAAAATATCGAACAAAGTTTTGCCCTGAATATTATCAAACGCAATGGCCATTAACACTGCCAGCACACAACCTGCAATCACCGTGTAACGACCAACATTGATCTGTTGTTTCACAGTTGCCTTTGGATTGATATTGTTGACATATATATCTTTTGTAAACACCGTGCTTAATGCATTCAAGGAGGAACCAATGGTTGCCACCAACACAGCGATCAGCACACAAATCACCAACCCATTCAATCCTGATGGAAATAGGTTTGTTACCATCGTCATGTAGGCTAACTTATCATCAGTTAAATCGGGGAACAATGCAAAACACAAAATGCCCGGTAAAATAAACATGGGCAATGCCAACACTTTTAACCAGCCAATGAAGTTTACACCGAGCTGTCCCTGTTTTAAATTTCTTGCACCCAACACACTTTGCACCATACTCTGATCGGTACAGAAAAATGCAACGGCCGATACAGGATAACCCAGCAACAACGCATGCCACGGATAACCGGGATCGGATGCTGGATGAATTAAATTCCAGAAGTGACCTGGTGTCTTATCAATCAAAGCTGTTACGCCACCAAGCTTTTGCAAACCGATAAACGATAATGCCAATGAAACAATGATCAAGAGGATCATCTGGAATACATTCACTTTTGCGATAGCTTTTAAACCGCCCATGTAGGTAAACAAACCTGAGAAGGCCACGAGTACAATGGTTGATTGCCACATCGGGATGCCTAAAATTTGGCGAACTAAAATTCCTCCGCTGAATAAACCAAGACTTAACCAGCTGATCAAAATTTTCACCAACGCATAACCTGCTAAAATATCCTGTGTGCTTTTGCCGTATCGTTTGCCCATGAACTCAGGCATGGTGCTGACTTTGCTGGCGATGTAACGTGGTGCAAACACCATTGCCAGCAGCGTTAAAAACACAAACGCATACCATTCAAAATTTCCACCCACAATACCTGCGGAAAAACCAATGCTTGCAAAAGCAAGTAATGATGAGGGGCCCACATTTGTTCCCCACATGTTGAAACCAATGTTGTACCAGTTCAATGAATTGCTCGCCAAAAAAAGCGTTTCATCTTTTTTCTTGTTGCGGAAACTGGCAACATAACCAATGGCCAGCAATGCAACCAGATAAATGGCTACAATGGCAAAGTCAAGCGTTGTGAGTTTATTGTAAATTTCGTTCATGACGTATTTGAACCACGAAGACACAGGGAACACAAAGCAACACGAAGCTTTGCGTTACTTCGTGCCTTAGTGGCTTAGTGGTTCAAGATTGTATTGTTTTAATATATCGACGACCTTCACCGGCACACCGGTTTTCAAACTCTTATCCATTGCCTGCAGCAACGCCACGGTTCCAATTCCTTCCTGCATGTTGGGATAAGCGGTGAAATTTTTTTCAATTGAATCAACAAAGTATTCCAGGTAATTCTGGTACTCACCCGCATGATGACTCTGCCCTTCGAAACGGAAATAATATTTCAAGGTGCTGTCACCCCAATGAACAATTTTTTCTTCGCCTGTTTTATCAGTAATAGCATACCGCAGTTCATGGTAATCGGCTTGCGATGCGCCTTGCGTGCCACGCAACACACAGCTCATACCACTGTCACGCTTTGTTGGTTGCGTTGGACTGGTGTAGGTTCCGCTTACTCTTGCGATTCGTCCATCAGTTGCTTTGAAGATGAAATGCATCGTGTCTTCATTCTTTAACCCAGCTGCTTTACCATTGGCGCTGATCATGCCATAACCCATCACTTCTTCAATGTTAGGTAAATACCAACGAATGAAATCTACAGGATGACTTAACCCACCGTACAACCATTTGAATGAATCTTCCAATGCCCATTTCTTTTCCAGGAACCAACGATGATCCGCATTGTAATGGCTTTCGATGGTGATGAGTTCGCCGATCTCACCTGCTTCAAAATCTTTTCGCTGACGTTTGTAGGGTTCGAAAAAACGGGAACTTTGTCCAACAAATACTTTCTTACCTGTTTGTGCTTGCAGCTCCAGTAACTCTTTCGCCCTGCTTAAATCATCAATAAACGGTTTGGTACACACCACGTGTTTACCATGCAGCAATGCCTGTTTGATATGATCGGCATGCAAGTGATCGGGAGTATAAATAGCGATGATGTCGATCTCCGCATCGTTGAGCAGATCTTCGTAGTTAGTGGTGTAGCTTGCAAAGTCAAATTCCTTGCAACGTTGTTTGCATAATTCTTCGTTACGATCGCAAATAATTTTGAGATGCAGTTTTTTGCTTTGCAAAGCTGCACTCATGGTACTGCGGCCTTCACCTACGCCTAAAATTCCGATTGTAAGCCCCCCCGCCCCTAAAGGGGTGCTATCAGCATCACTATTTTTTTCGTATTTCATCTATTTCAAAATAACTATTGTTAATCGTTACGATGGTTTTGCCTTACTCCCCTTTAGGGGTTGGGGGTTTGACTTAAGAACACCCAAGTCTCACCCGGCTTTGTTCCTTTAATGCCTTCCTGGTATTTTTTCATAATCTTATTCCACTCATCCACACGTGGATTGTTCTCGGTTGTTCTTGGATTGAGTTTATCCAAACTCTCTCCTTTTGGAATGCTGATCACCAACATCAATTGTCTTCCATTCCTGAACAACAGCAACTGCTGAAAATCGGCATTGCAGAAACCTTTTGAAACTTCCGGCCATTTTTCAAACTGTTTGGCATGGTAACTGAGATATTCTTGCTGTAATTTTTCATCTGCCACCAGGTTTGCTGTAAGGATGATATGCTGCCATTCTTTCGCCACTGTTTTATCTGTGCAATGTTTCTTCTTGCTGAATTCGTAAAACATGTCGTGATATACGCTTACTTCTGCTTCAGGAAAATTATTGGCGATACGTCCCTGCATTACGCCAATGTCCTGCACTTTATCGAAGATGACATAATGATTCTGCCAATGATAAATGGCATTGCTGTCCATATTATTTTTCGCCAGTAATTCTTTCAGCTTGGGTAAATTCAACTGCATACCCTCTTTCACAACCAGTTCAATTACCTCGTTATGTTCTTCGTTGATGACACCAACCTTCGCCGTTTTGTTGGCGGTTAAATAGTGGAAGCGTTTTTCCAGCCCGGCATTTTGCTTTACACTGTCATGCACCTGCGGACCATTATTGCTCCACACATTACCGGGACCGTTGTTATTCTGTAAATATTTCTGTGAAGGCGTCCAGTTATTTTTTACAGTGAAATGCGAAGAGCCTTCATCCGTATAAATATAAAACCAGTGTGATGGTAAATGAGCAATGGGCGATTTATAAATACTGTCGATGTAATTATCTTCTATGATAGAATTCTGTTGTGCACTCAATGTATAAATACCGGCGCAATCATAATTCCATTTACCGTAATGATGAATTTTGTTGGCAACGATTCGGTTGTCCTGCATCATATTCTGTACAGGTGACCATCCCCAACCCAAACTGACACCGCTGTACGATACATTTTCAATTTCGTTATGACGGATACTTGTTCTGCTAACAAAGCCGCAACCAATACCCACCGTGCCCCAATCTTCATTGGCAGCATTGGTGATGAAATTATTCTCGATGAAAATGACATCGCATTTCTCCCGTTCATCTTTCGGATCAAAGGGCAAATGAATTTCTCTTCCTTCATCACCGAAATTACCGGCGAGGATAGCTGTGCCACCAATATCGCTGAACAAATTATTCTTCGTCATATTATCCTGCACGCCTTTTTTCAGATCAATACCTGTTGCTGCCAAATGCAGGAAAGAACAATTTTTAATTCGTGTGCGAATGGCATAACTCAATTCAACTGCAGCCGCTTGTCTGCCAACCCATGCCTGGTTATCCAAACCCGGTTTCTCTTTTGTACCTGCAGGTTTTAACCGGTATGCTTCTGTCATATACAAACCAACCTGATGCGGTACATGTCCTTGCAGTGAAGGTCGTAACCAACCTGTATGCTGAAAAGAAATACCATCGATCACTACATTCTTCACCGGATTATCAATTGTTCCTTCTACACGAATTAATGTCTCGGTAAATGGTGCTACTACTTTTGCTGTTGCTAAATTTTCATTGTTGCGTGGCCAGTAATAGATGTCTTTATTGTTGACATCTAAATACCATTCACCCGGTTCATCTAAAAACTGAATAGCATTGGTTAAGTAAAAAGCAGAGTTACCGGTTTCTTTGCTGATCCATGGCGCAGGCCAGGGATGTTCGTTTTGTATGTTGCTTTCCGGTTGATGAAAAAACAACTTTGTACTGTCGCCCATCACTTGCAGTTTCTTGATGCGCAGGTTAGCGATCTCCCACCACTGATGAATGAATAATTCCAAACCTTTTGCTTTATCCAGGTTTTGAAAAGCCAATGTAGGAATCACACAAGCAGCTTCTGCTTTGTTCCAGTTTAAAATGCGCAACATAGCATCGCCGTTCGATGATTTGGCCCGTACTGCTTTCACATCATTCACCCATAGTTGACGGAAATTAAAATCACTTCCATTTACCATCGGCACATCCGCTACCCATATTTCATTTTGATACTTTGCCTGCAAGCCGTTGACAGGAGCAGTTAGTTTTTTCCAATTACTGATTTGCACGCCACCGCTCAATACAGGTTTTTCGTTGGGAGCTGCCTCAATAAACGTGGAGCTTTCACGGGTGCCGCTATCTTCCGGCCTGATAACAATGGTTTCTAATACCTGGTAATTGCCGCCACGCAAAATAATATGAATACCGTCTTTTACCGTCGCATCATTTAACCTGCGCATTTCTCTTGCTTTACGCAAGGCCATATTGAGTGTTGCAAAAGGTTTTTCTTTTGAACCATCGTTGCGGTCGGAACCGTTGGGGGAAACATAAATATCTGCTGCCGCCACAAACCGGGCAACCAGTAAAAAACAGATAAACAGGCTGGAGTGCAATCGTTTCATTCCAAATACAGTTGACGCTTTCTAACCTGCCTCAAAAGCAGGCTTTTACGCTGATAAATGTACCCTTGTTTGCGCCCCTTAAAAATGTATGTATTTGCTATAATGATGGACGATTTTCCTGTTTTAAGGGTATTGGGAGCAGAATTCATTCAGAACAAATTGTAACTTTATAAAAACAGGTTATGCCTACTCCTTCTTTAAAAGATAGACTCATTGATAAACTTCGGGAAATTGAAGACCCTGCTTTATTAGCTGAAGTATCCAATTTATTTGAGTTACAGGAGCCTGAATCCATTTACAAAACTACTCCGGCACAAAAAAAAGCGATTGAGGAAGCTACGCAACAGGTAAAAGATGGTCGTGTTGTTGACAATGAACAATCCGATAAAGAATCAGATGAATGGTTAAGCGAATAGTCTGGACCGAAAACGCACATAACGAACGTAAAGAAATTCTTCTTTACTGGAAAAATCACAATCAATCAACTGCCTACAGTAAGAAATTAAATGAGCTGATTAAAAAAGCAGTTCTGCTAATCAGTTCACATCCGCATATCGGCCGTAAAACTGATATACAAAATGTTCGTGTAAAACTGGTTCGGGATTATTTGTTATTCTATGAAGAAAGAGAAAAGGAAATTATCATTCTCTCAATATGGGACAACCGACGCAACCCTGATGAAGCGCCTTATTGATTCTGAAACACCTTTTTCAAATAAGCCGTATTCGCTCCGTAATTAAACCTGGTATCAGAAGGTTTGCGTGCATCCCTGCTGCGTTCAATCACCAGCCAACCGCTCCAGCCAATTTCATCCAACGCTTTTTTCACTTTGTACAGGTCTATGTGCGGATCATTTTCTAACCACACACTGTCTTTGTTGGTTGCATGGATCATGCTGATACGCTCTTTGCCGAGTATTTTTATTTCGCTGATGAGGTCTCTGCCTTCTTTGAGCGGATTGGAAAAATTGAAATAAATTTTGATGGCAGGTGAACCGATCTGTTTGAGCAACTCCACTTCTTCTTTGGCTGTGAGTGAAGTTTCAATACCGATGATGACACCTGCTTCTTCTGCCAGCTTACCTGCAACTTTTAATCGGGCAATCACCGAATCACGGATAGCAGGATTCTTCCTGATATCGCATTGTACACCCAATGGCAGGAATGCATGTTTTACATTCATCAGCTGCATGGTTTTGATACAATCTTCAATGCTGCGGATGTATTCTGCACGGCCGCAAAAAGATTGTGCATAGTAGCCCGTCATAGCCAAACAGAATATCTCAACTTTTCTATCTTTTGCTGTTTGAATAAACTGGTTACGCACGCTGTCGATAAGCAATTGATTATCGAATGTGGGACGATTGCCCAATCCACCCAAATCCACTTCCACGCCATCAGCGTTTAATTCAGCTGTAAGCGTGATAGCACCAAGCTTCTGGCGCTTGAGCAACATCAGATCGATTAAACCGATTTTATAGCGTTGATTGGTTCTCGCCTTTTCAATTTCTTCTGCAAATACTCTTTCTAAATTTTCAAACCCTATTACTGCATGTGCAGGTAATTTCTCTCCATTATCACCAAAAACATACAAACTCTTCTCCGGTTCAATGGTAATTTTTGATTCATCGAAATTGCCGTTTGCATTCTGGATGGCTTTGATGTTTAAACCCAGCTGCTTTGCCATAAACTCATACACAGGTATGCGTTTGGTACTACCGAAATCATGCTTGTCGTTTGGCAAATGCACATTGCTTACATTTTCTTTTTTGTTGTACCAGCTGTACATGGTTTGCAGGTAAGGAAAATCATGTTCGGGCATTTTATCGGTCCAGTCGCCACCATCACTTACAACCAATTGCGGACGAGGCGCTGCCATGGCTGCAATCTCTACATTGTTTGTACGTCCGCCACATGCATGAATGTTCATACCACTTTCGCAAGGACAACCGCCATAGAAATAAGAAGACAATGAAACAACAGGCGCCGATACTTTAATGCGATCATCCAACGCCGTCATTAACACCGTATGACTGCCGCCACCTGAACCACCGGTGATGCCTACACGATTTGTATCGGCGTCTTTCTGTGCCAGTAAATAATCAAGAATGCGGATAGCACCCAATGCCTGGATGGTCATCGCTAAACTTCTGCGGTGATCTTCGATTTTGAATTGAAGTAACGATTCACCCCATGCAAACAGATCGTAACTGAATGCCATGGCACCCATCTTTGCCATTGCTCCACAACGCAGCTGGCAATCAGCACGGTAACGTTGTTTTTCCCAATGACCATCGGGGTTTAAGATCACCGGAATCTTGCCTTTATACTTTAATGGTTTGTACAAGGAGCCGTTGATCCATACGCCCGGTAAAATTTCAATGGCAATATTCTCTACACTGTAACCATCGAAGATGCGTTTAGCTGTAACGATTGGTTTGCTGTTTGGCGCTGCAGGTAAATGATTTAACTGCAGTGCTTCTTTCAAACAAGGTTTCAACTCTGCTTTTCGTTTCTCCCATTCTTCCACTGTTTTGTATTGTGCAGCAATACGATCCATCTCTGCCCAGCCTTCTTCTACCGGCCAGCGGTAATATTCGTATGCACTCAGTTTGTATTGCTTATCTTTTTCCTTTTTTACTTTCAGTTCAAGCGGCTTCAGAATATTATCGAGTGTTACTTCTACATCAGGTCGGTATTTCCATTCGGCATAGGTGACCATTTTGTTCTTTACCATACTGTCAACGAACTTGATGGTTACGCCGTATTTCTTTTGTACATCGTTCAATACTTCTTTGAGAGGTTTACTGTATTGATTGTCGGTATTGAGTTGTGCGAAGGAGTTGAACCACAGAGACACGAAGACACAGAGAAGCACGAAGGGTTTCACGCAAAGGCGCAAAGGTGCAAAGGCAGGTTGTGCTTTCATTCCTGAATGCTGAACAGAATGTACAATAGTGCGACGCAACAGAAGCATCATAGAAGTATTCTTGTTGGCAACATTATCAAGTATCATTTTCATAATTATCCATTTAAAGATGCCTGTTTGCTTTCCAACTGCTGTATAACAAATTTGGTTCGAGGACAGGTTTCGGGAAAAACAAACTGGCGATATACCCCACCACAATCACCACGAGATGACTGTAAACACCCAGCATGAGTTTGTGATGTGTGAAATTAAAATTACCTAAATCGAGCAAGAGTTTGGGATTCTTTATACCAACGGGAGTACTGGTGAGAAAAGCCCATGCGGTAAATAGAATACAAGTGATGATACCAATGTTCACACCCTGACGATTGGCTCTTGCACTAAACAAACCCAAGAGAAAAATACCCACAATACCACCGGAGAAAATAGCATAGATGGTGAAGATAACTCCCAGCACACCTTCGTTACCTGCTAACAAATAAAATGCACCGATAGCAATAGATAATAAACCCGAAAACACAACCAATGCTTTACTGGTAGAAAGGTATTGCTGATCGGTTTTACCGGGACGAAACTTTTTATAGTAATCTTCCATACCAACAGCAGCCAGCGAATTCAAATCGGCACTGAGGCTGCAGATAGCCGCTGATATTAATGCTGCCACAATAAAACCAATGACGCCGGTTGGCAACTGTGTCATAATAAAATGTGGGAACACAGCTTCTGCTTTCATACCAACAGGCAACGGATTCTGTTTATAAAATACAAACAATGAGGTGCCGATAAACATGAAAATCGTCCAGATAGGAACAGTTAAGCTGATACCAAGCAGGGATGCTTTTGCTGCAGCCTTATCTGTTTTTGCAGTGAGATAACGTTGTACCACTGTTTGATCGGTGCCGTATTTCTGAATAGCATAGAACGATCCGTTAATGATCATGACTACCAAAGTAAGTTCTGTAAACTTAAAATCGTAAGGACCGAACCCTGTGCGGTTATTTTCAGTTGCCACTTTGATTGCTTCAGGCACTCCTCCTTTAATGGAATATAAAATCACCAGCAAACAAATGATGCCACTGGCGAATAACATGAAGCCCTGGAACACATCGAGCCAGATAACAGCCTGCATTCCTCCTTTTAAATTCACCATCACCAACACAAAACCAACTACTGCAAGAATAATAAACGGACTGATGGTTGTCATTTCATGAATGGCCACAGCAATTAAAAACAACACCGTGCCCATGCCTGCAAACTGTCGGATGATGAATGAGGAGGAGCTGTAGTAACGGGCAAAGCCTCCGAAACGTTTTTCAAAATATTCGTAGGTGCTTAACCCAATCACTTTACGGAAGAGCGGCACGATAAACCAGATAGTTCCCAATAAAACGATGGGCACCATTAATCCCTGCACCAATAAGATCCAGTTACTGGTATACCCCTGTGCCGGATAACCGAGAAACGTAACACTGCTGATAAGTGTGGAGAGTAATGAAAGACCCAATGCCCAGGAAGGAAAATTACCCTTTGAAAGAAAAAACTTCTCGGTTGTATTTTGCTTGTTTGCAAAACGAAAGCCAAGATAGAGGGTAACGCCGAGCACAACAAGGATGATGCAATAATCAATAAAATGTAAATGGTCCATTGGCAAGATCGTTGGGTTGCTCACTGTTTACATTGATGAGCACAGATTTTATTATTTTTTTTCCGCTGAGAAAAGAGATGGCAAAGGCAAGCGCAGAGAAGTCACTCTGCGTTTCACTCATTTCCTTTCCCGATAACTTTCGGGATCTCTGCGGCGAACATTCGATACCGTTATCTGAAAACTATTCAATTGAACAGTTCCTTAATTTCTCTTGACAACTCATAACTGCCGGGCTTAGCTGTTATGAATAATTCGTCTGCTTTCATTCGCACCACACCCCTTGCCCATTCATTTACTGGTGAAAGCCTATTAAAGCCCAGCTCCTGCAAAATGGCAGTTGCGGTTGATCCACCTTCCATAAACAGTTCGGCGATCTTGTTTTGCTCAACAACAGCTTTCACTGCTTTTGCCATGATGCTGCGCAGATCAGCAGCAGAAGTACCTGCAGGAATTGTTACACTGTTGAAAGCAATAATGGCTTTCCGTTTTTGCTCCAGTACATTTCTGCACTGCTGCAACCAGGCAACATCCTCAACCCCGCTTTCAATCATCTGCCTGGTGATATATAAAACAGTCTTGTTCTTTTCATCAACCTGTTTGATGTAATTCACCGATTGATGGTATGCTGTACCGCACACGTATAAGAAAGGAAGCTGCAATTCCGGTTGTTGCTGTTTTACTTCTTTTAATTGTTTGTTGAGCAATGCTGCATAGAAATCACCCGCACCAGCTACTACAAACGCATCATTCATTTTTGAAGTCCAAGCCTGTACATCAGCCTCTGTTGTTGCTTCACCCACAATGAACCCTGTTGAGGGAAGTGCATTGCTGTGTGGGAGCACGCTTACCGATTCATCCTTCAGCATTTGTTTTACCAAGGAACTGCTTACAGGAAATTCCGGATCGTTTGCAAAACCTGTTTCGCTGATCAGTTGTCCCTGTACATAATAATTGCCGTTACTGATGGTTCTTCCTAAAGATGGATTGGCAGGAAGGATGAAGGCTTTGCTTTTGTTCATCAACTGCATCTGCAGTTTCAATTCATCCAACACATAGCCACGCAACACTGAGTCAATCTTTTTATAAACAAGCGATGGATTTAACGCTAACACTTGCTTAATAGCAGATTTTGTTTTTTCTAATGCTGCAATTTTGTTCAAAGAGCGGCTATCTGTACTTACAATCAACACATCTGCATCTGTTGCAGCAATATCAGCCGTACATAATTCTACTTTCAGTCCGTAACGCAGACTGATACCGGCTAACTCAGCCGCACCTGTAAAATCATCAGCTATTACTGCAATCATTTATTACTTGTGTTTACTTAACTGTACTGCACTTTCAATGGCCAATACCATTGCATCAGCGCTGGCAATGCCTTTGCCTGCAATTTCAAATGCAGTACCATGATCAACCGATGTACGTACAATGGGTAAGCCCAATGTAATGTTCACACCCTTCACACTATCCATCTGTTGCTTTTCGGCATTCCATTTGAACCCTGCAAGTTTGAAAGGAATATGTCCCTGGTCGTGGTACATAGCCACCACACCACCATACGCTCCCATGGCTGCTTTGGCAAACATGGTATCGGGTGGTACCGGACCTTCTACATCATAACCCAAGTTTCTTGCTTCTTCCACTGCCGGTAAAATTTCTTCGTCATCTTCTGTTCCAAACAAACCACTGTCGCCAGCATGCGGATTTAATCCCGCTACACCTATTTTCAAATTTGTTTTGCCCAACCGTTTTAATCCGTCAACGATCAATTCGATCACTTGCACAATACGTTCTTTCTTTACCAGATCACATGCTTGCCGGAGTGACACATGCGTACTTACATGAATCACATTGATGTTATCTTCCACCAGCAGCATGGCATATTTCTTTGTGCCGGTATAATGCGCATAAATTTCTGTGTGACCGGCATAATGATGGCCGGCTTCGTTGATGGATTTTTTGTTGATGGGACCTGTTACTGTTCCATCCACTTCGTTTGCCATTGCGAGTTCAATTGCTTTCTTCACTGCCTGGAAGGATGCTTCACCACACATAGCGTTGATCTTTCCAAACTCAAGTTTTGTTATATCGGTGATGCCAAGATCGTAAACATCAATGGTACCTAATTCAAATTTTGCATCAGCAACGTTCCTGACAGCATTCACTTTTGCATTGAGTTGCAGTTTATCGATGATCTGCTGAAACACCGCTGCATCGCCTACTAATAATGGTTTGCAGATATGATACGTTTCTTCTTGCAACAATGCCTTTACTGCAATCTCGGGACCGATGCTTGCAGGGTCGCCCATGGTAATCGCTAAAATTGGTAATGAACCCATAACTACTTATCCTTTTATTTCTACGTACGATTGAATTAATTTTTGTTTCTCTACTTCACCTAATGACTGCAACGGCGGCATTACTACATCTTCACAAATTCCATTTTGCTGCATCAATGCTTTCAATGCCCATAAGCTTTCGCCCAATGTTTTTCCACCCTGGTATAAATAGCCATACACATCGCTGAGCTTTTGCATGTTGAATGCTTTGGCATGATCGCCTGTTGCAACTGCCTGCAGCATCTCTTCATAAATTTCAGGCACCAGGTTTCCTGTGCTCGGTATCAAACCATCGCTGCCGCCAATCAATGCTTCGGCCGATTTTGCTGCCCAGCCCAGAAAATGACCAAAGTCTTCCCGGTCTTTCCACAAGGCTAATGATCGAGCCAAACGTTCATCACTGCGTTCCGAATCCTTTGTTGCAATAATGTTTGGGTGATGACTGAGTTCATCGATCAGCTGCAAGGGAATACTCATGTGCGTAGTTGCAGGAATATTGTAAATGATCACCGGTAGTGGCGATGCATCAGCCAGTGTTTCAAAATATTGCTTCATCTGCGTTTCGGTTAACGCATAGTAAGAAGGCAAGGTTGCTGCAACAGCATCGACTGTATGATCGGCACAGAACTTTGCAAAAGCAATTGATTCGCTCACTACGTTCGATGAAATACCTGCATACAAAAGCGTTCCTGCCTGTTTGTACTTGGCTGCGGCTTTTACATACTGTTCTTTTACGTCAGCACGTAAGGAAGCAGATTCACCTGTTGTACCTAAGATGAACGGAGAGACATGATGCTTGTAAAAAGAATTGAACATTCGTTCAACAGCTGCTTCATCGATCTGCAGTTGTTGTGTAAGCGGCGTTACAGCCGGAACAATTACTCCGCTAAACTTTTTGCCCCCATCCCCTAAAGGGGTGTTAGTAACAGCTTGTTCTTTTATGTTTACTTTATTTCCTTCCATGATTAAAATGCCGATTTAAAAATGGCCACTGCATCCTGTTCTGTAATTTCTCTTGGATTATTTTTCAGCAAACGCTGGATCTTCATAGCTTCCATCGCCATTTGCGGAATCGTTTCTTCCTTCACACCCACTTCCCGTAACGTTGTTGGAATGCCACAGGCTTTATTCAGTGCTTTTATCTTTTCCACACCTGCTATGGCCGTTGTCCAAGCATCTGCTTCACGTGTGCAGCCCAATGCAACAGCCACATCTGCATAACGATCAACAGCCGCTACGATATTATACTCCATTACATACGGTAATAACACAGCGTTTGATAAACCATGTGCCAGATGATACATGCTTCCCAACGGATACGATAAGGCATGCACGCCCGCTGTATTCACCGGACCTAAACAAAAGCCACCATACAAACTGCCCATTGCTACTTTTTCTCTTGCTTCAATATTGCTGCCGTCTTTTACAGCAGTAACAATGTTTGCAGCAATCAGTTTCATGCCTTCGTAGGCAAACAGATCGATAAATGGTAATGCAAATTTATTCGTGTATGCTTCGAGACAATGTGTAAGTGCATCCATTCCAGTTGCGGCTGTAATGGCAGGCGGAACAGAAACCGTTAATAACGGATCAACATAAACAATATCAGGAACAAGGTATGGACTGATGATCCCTTTCTTCTGGTTATCTGCATCATCTACCAATATTGCATTAGGCGACACTTCGCTGCCCGTGCCCGATGTTGCAGGAACGCAAATGAGTTTTTTCTTTCTTCCTTTCAACAAACCAATGCCTACATATTCATGCAACTGCTGTTCATTTTCTAATTGTGCAGCAACAAGTTTAGCAATATCCAAAACACTGCCGCCACCAATACCAATCACTACATCAGGATTGAATGGTGTAACCTTCTTCATCAGTTTTTCAAAATCACTGAAACTTGGTTCTGCCACAATGGAAGTATCGGTTACAACCAGTATGTTTTGTGCAGTCAATTTAGCGGCAAATGCATCTATGATCTGTTGCAACGGACTAATGGTTGCAATGAACACTTTAGTTGGTTGCAAAGCCAATACATCATCAATCAACTGATCAAATGTTCCGTTACCTGTAACCAGTTTACCGGGAAAAAATATACGTAAAGGAAGCTGTGACATGTTCTTTGTTTAATAAACGGTTTCCTGCAAACTGTTCGATCCAACAATGGAATTTATATCAACCTGCTGAATACTCAGTTTTTCGCACCAGTGCAGGAAACGATCGTAGATATCATCTAATGTTTGTCGTTGTTCGGGTGTTAACTTGGTTGCCACTGCACGGCTGATAGTACGCACCGGCAATCCTCTCTTCTGCAAAAAGTATTTCGAACACATGGGGTATGCAATGTGAATCAACGGATCTACTTTTGTTAACTCTTCCTGCAGCCATTTTACTTCTTCCTGCTTATCGGGATTGGTTGCATTGTTCACCATCCATACCATCACTTCCGGATAAAAATTACCGGAGATAGATGACATCCCTTTTGCACCTTGCTGCAGACTAAACGCTGCATTGGGTGTATGTGCATCGTAAAACTCCATGCTATTCGGCGTTGATGCCAATATATCAAGTTTGCCTTTTACATTTTCGTGTGTAATGGATGTGTCTTTATGATAGATCAACCGGTTTGCCGAAAGCAGTTGCCTGAACACATCGTTTGTGATGATGCGTTTGTAAGGAGCCGGACATTCGTACATACCCAACGGGATATTGCCGGTGGCTAAAAACATCTGTTCGAAATTGCGGAGCAACACTTCATCACTATCTTCTTCTTTTGCAAAATGACCGGTGATCATGATCGCCGCATCAATTCCTGTATCGTAAATCTTTTTGGTAAACTGTGCTTTATCGGCAATGGTCAACCCAAACGAACCGGTTGCCACAACGGGTACTCTTCCACGCACCTGCTTTACAATATGCTCGGTAAGCTGGAGACGCTCATTTTCGGTGATGCTGAACATTTCGCTGCTGAGGCAGTTGGCGAAAAAACCTTTTACACCGGCCGCTAAATAAAACTCAACCAATATGCTTACTACATCCAGGTCAACCTCTGCTTTGAGATTGTACGGGGTGATCATTACCGGGACAAATTTTTTATCGGGCATAACAACCTTTATTTAGTGCATAAATTTGACCTTATCGGTACGGGTTTACAATGTAGCATTTCACTTTTCTGCTGTACAATTTTACTGTTTTGAAGGACGGAGTTTGGTAATAAGCAAGCCAGTAAGGAAAATGCTCAAGGTGCCCACCACAATAATCATATTCTTGTGCAATGGATTTTTCAGGAATGCATAATTTTCACCGAGTTTGCCGGAGAAGGTCATCCACAAAATCACAATGATGCCAATGATAACGGCTGTTATGGCTGCTGCATTTTTTGTTTGCCGGCTGATGAGTCCAAGTAAAAATAACCCAAGCATACCGCCAGCGAAAATGCCACTCAGCTCCCACCAGATATCGAGCAGACTTTTTGCACCGATCATGGCCAGACCTGTACACAAACCAATTACACCAAAGGCAATGGTTGATACATGGAGCAAATACAATTTGCGTTTATCGGTGATATTGGGTTTAAAATATTTCTGGTAAATATCAACGGTGAACACGGTGGCCGATGCATTCATATTACTGCTGATGGTACTCATTGCAGCCGATAACAAAGCAGATACAATCAACCCAACCAAACCGGTGGGAATATTGTTCACCATAAAAAATGGCAACACTTTATCGCCATAATCTGCAGGGCTCAACGTTGCAGCCAATTGTTTTGCTTCAGCTGATGTTGCGGCTACGCCTAACCGTTCGGCTGCTACCTGTAACTTCACCGGGTCGATCATGCCGGGTTGTGTTTGATAAAATGCATACAAGGCCGTGCCGATTACAAAAAATAAAAACGAGGCCGGTACATAGATCCACACACAAAGCCAAACGGACTTCGCTGCCTGCTTCTCTGTTTGTGCAGTATGATATCGTTGAATATAATTCTGATCCATCCCGAAATTATTCAGGTTGATGAAGAAGCCATAGAACAGCACTACCCAAAAAGTTGATTCGGTAAAGTCGGGCGAGAAACTGCCGAGACTTGTTTTATGATCAGCAGTTGCAACATCGATAATGGTAGAAAAACCGCCGGGCAATTCTTTTACTACTAAAAATAAAATCAGTAAAGCGCCGAGTGTTTTGATGATGCCCTGCACCACTTCTGTCCAGATGACCGCTTCCATGCCCCCCAGCACCGTGTAAATGATAATACAGATGCCCATCACGATCATGATGGATTGCATGCTGAAGCCGGTGAGTGCCTGCAGACTCAATGCAATACCAAAGAAGATGGAACCCATGCGTGCAAACTGTGTGAGCAGAAAACAAACAACTGCATAGGTTCTTGCCCATGGACCAAACCGCTTTTCCAAATGTGTGTACGCTGAAATTTCACCGGTACTTCTGTAAAACGGAACAAAGTATTTGGATGCCACCCATGCTGCCAACGGCATGGAAATACTGAACACGAAAGCGTTCCAGTTACTGCCGAATGCTTTGCCGGGTACACCTAAAAATGTATTGCTGCTTAAAAAAGTGGCGTAGATAGAAAGACCAATGGCCCAGCCGGGAATACGTCCCGAAGCTTTGGTAAATTGATCGCTGTTTTTATTCCTGCGTGAAAAATAAAAACCAATGCCCACCATGGCAAGCATGTAAAGTGCAATCACTGCAAGATCGATAAATGGCAAATTGTGCATCGTTATTTTTTAACACAGAGACACGAAGACACAGAGAAAGAACTTAGTGAACTCTTTGTGCCTTTGCGTCTTTGTGGTTCAACTAATCATCCGTTGTCTTCCCGCTTCCTTCTTTCGCTCCAGGCCATTGTTTGTTTACAATTTCCTTCAACTCCAGTTTATTCGGATCAACCACTACATGTTTGATCTTTTCTCTCCGCCATGTGTACACAATATGCACCAGTCCATCTTTTGTTTGTATCACCGATGGATAGGAATACTGGCTGATGGGTGAATCTTCAAGAATCAACGCAGCGCTCCACACTTGACCCCGTCCGACCAAGTCATCCGGGCGGGCATCTTTACTCACTGCAACATTCAATGGCGTACGTGGACCTTTCCCATTTACCCATGATGCATTTGGAAGATTATGATTGTATACCAATAACTGTCTTCCATCTCTCAGTGTTACTGCATCCGTTCCTGAATTATTATTCGGCAATGCTGATGCCTGCATGGTGCTCCATGTTTTACCTCCGTCTGTACTCCAGCTTTCGTTGAGTGTAGTATTTCGGCTGCGACAAAGAATCTGCAAACGGCCATCTGCATATTTTAAAATACTTGGTTGAATGGCTTGTAAAATTTTCGGATCGTTGATCGCATCTGTCTTCGTCCATGTTTTGCCGAAATCTGTTGTGAATTCGATATGCGCTTTCCAACCTGTTTTTTCAGTACTGCTCGGACAAAGTAAAACTCCGTTGATGAGTTCGGGTTTGTTTTTAATCGGACCTAAAAATCCTTCAGGTAATGCTTCCCGTTCACTCCAGGTATGTCCGTTGTCTTTGCTGCGCTTCATCCAGCCTGTCCAGCCTGCAACGTTTGGACCTATTTTATAAAACAACAACAACTCGCCATTGGGTGCATAAAACAAAACAGGGTTGTATGTTGGATAACGTAATGTATCATTCATTACTCCATCGGCTACTTTTTCAGGTTCAGTCCATTTACCGTTTTTGAAATGACTTGTCCAGATGCACACATCTTTGTAACCTTCTTTTGTACCGCCAAACCATGCAGCAATTAAACCTTCCGGCGTTTCTGCAATGGTAGCAGCATGACTTTCAGGAAAGCTTGCACGATCAAAAATGAATTCATCTTTTACAATTCCTTTTCTGAATTGTTTGTTACGGGTGAAGGTGTAATTACCCGATGCAATTTCAAGTACCACTGCTCCATCATCTTCTTTCATGAATTTGATGTCTTTGCTGTTGGCAATGGACAAACCGCTCTCCGTAATTTCTTCCACGCTGTTTGCAGGGATATAAACCGTTGCTGATGTGTTGGCAGGTATGCTGATCTTCCATTCAAATTGATCGACAGAATTTTTCCATTCACTTTTGATCAAACCATGAAAACTGTTGTACGATGCTTTTACAAAATCCAAACCTGCAGGAATGGTTGGTTTCATGATGATTTTCTTGAACGCCACATCTGTTTTGTTGGTGCGGATGCCAGCCAGATTCTCATAGAACCACGTGAGCAGATCGCCAAGTAACATTACATGGTTCTGGCTGTTCATACCGGGATCGGCTGTATTACCATTCCACAATTCCCAAATAGTCGTTGCACCATTTTCCACCATATAACCCCAGCTTGGATAAGTTTTGTTGGAGGCCATGATGTAAGCCAGATCAGGATAACCATACTCGGTTAACCCACGCATGATCCATTGCGAACCGATCAAACCGGTGCTGATATGCCCATGATTTTCTACATGCACTTTATGTCGTATTTTTTCAAACACAGGTGCTCGCAACGAATCGGGACAAATACCAAAATACAACGGCAACAAATTAGCAGTAACCGTATTGTTGCTGTATTGTTTCAGCTTTGGATTGTAAAATTCCTGTTGAAAGGCAGTGCGGATACTATCGCTCAACAAGCCATAATATTTCGCATCATCTTTATTGTCCGTGATGTTGGCAAAGCGTTGCATATATGAAAGCAACTTGTAATAGTAAGCGGTTGCAATCAGTTTACCATCCGTTAAACGGTTGCTGTCTTTTGCATGAATGAGGTTCAGACTTTCCGGCGGCACACACCAATCGCCATATTTATCACGGGTGATGATGTAATTCTTCATGTACTTACTCTTCATGTACAGCATCCATTTCTTCATCGATGGATAATGTTTCTGAATCGGCGTCACATCTCCAAACTGGTTGTACAAATTATTTGTGACAAAGAAATAGGCAGCAGGCCATGTTACATCATCGCTGTAATAATTCCAGAACGCAGGTGCCACATCAGGAATACTTCCTTCTTCTGTTTGACTGTCTTCTATATCCTGCATCCACTTTGCATACAACGTTGCGTTGTTGAACACAAAGCTTTCGCCCTGTGAACCAACGGTACGATCGCCTAACCATGGTTGACGTTCGTTGCGTTGCGGGCAATCCACCGGCATGCCTTTGTAATTCGATGCGATGCCCCACCATGCGTTTTGATAAATACGATTGAGTGTTGAGTTTGCAGTTTGAAACGATCCTGTTGTTTCCAAAGCATCATACACCAGCTTTCCTTCAAACTGATTGATGGTTGGTGTACCGGGGAATGTTGATACTTCCACATAACGGAAACCATTGTACACAAAAGAAGGTTGCCAACCCCCATCCCCTAAAGGGGAGTTACCAAAGGTGTAGACATTTGTGACCTTCGCATCTCTTAGGTTCGCTACAAAAATATCGCCGTTCGATTGCAAGCTTTCTGCAAATCGTAAAGTGATCTTCTCTCCTTTTTTGCCGTTGATGTTTTGCAGTTTGATCCATCCTGCAAAATTCTGTCCCATATCAAGGATATATTTTCCGCTCGCAGTTTTTTTAATGGAAACGGGTTTGATGGTTTGCATCACTTTCATTGGTTCGCTCATTTGTGCCACCATCTTTCCAGTTGGTGCTTCTACCAATTCAGGCTGCATCCATTTTGTATCGTTGAAACCTGCATTCGTCCAGCCAATAAATTCTTTGCGTGCATCATATTCTTCACCATCGTATTCGTTGTTGGTACGGATAGGGCCATCCACATTCAGCTTCCAGCTTTCATCACTTACAATGGTTTTCCTTGTGCCGTCGACATACTCTATTTCCAGCTGCAATAACAGTTTCGGAAAACCAAATGTGTTATGCTTATGTGTTTTGTAATTCTGACGCATGGTAAAAAAACGGCCATTGCCCAACACCGTTGCAATGGCATTGTTGCCGGCTTTAATCTGTTTGGTTACATCATGTGTATTGTAGAAATAAGTTTTGCGGTAATCAGTCGGGTTAGGTGCCAGCACCTGATCGCCGATCTTTTTACCATTGATATAGAGTTCATACATACCCAAACCGGAGAGATAAACGGTTGCACTTTTAATCGTCGGTTTGCTTATAAATTCTTTGCGCAGGTATCTTGCACTTAAGCGGCTCCATTGTGTAACACTATCCCAGGCAGATGCTTTATCGTAACCGATCCATTTTGCTTTCCATAATTCAGTTGTAAGTCCGGTGGAGAAGAAAGCAGTTTGTGTTGCAGCTGTTTTGCCTTTATTCGTCTGCACCAGCACTTTCCAGTAATAGGTTTTACCCGGCTTTAATTCTGCACCCTTGTATGGTACATGCAATGATTGATTGCTGCTGATGTTACCCGAGTTCCACACATCGCCTTTGTTCTGTTGCAGATTTTGCGGAGTGCTGCTTACAAGAATCTGATAGCTTGTCTGCACCACGTTGCGGGTATTACTTTGTAACTGCCAGCTGAGGCGTGGTTGTTTCACATCAATACCCTGCGGGTTCACCAACATTTCGCAGCGGAGATTACTCACTGTTACCTGTGCAGTTAACTGCTGGACAGAAATAAACAGAACAAGTAAGGTTATAATTCGTTTCATTGTTATTGTGCAGAGAAGTTAAAGTATAAGTTGATGTGCAAAGCCCTTGACGGATCTTTTTCGTAGTCGTAAAAAATATTCTTGCTGCCCATCGGGCCTGTTGTTTCATTGCGTTGTGTTTTACTGCCGATGCTGCTGATGCCATTCATAAATGAAATATCACCTGAAGGGAAAAGCGGTTCATAGTTATGCCACTGATCAGTTTTCCATGCAGGCGTAAATAGACGCAGGAATAAACCTTCAGTTTCAGTTACAACGGTAAAACGATTTGTTTTGGTGAAGAAATAACCACCATAGAAATTGGAATGATATCCTTTGAACTCGGGATAGATCCACGGCGCTTCACCTGTTTCGGTGTTATTGTAGGTTTTACTCCACACACCAAACTGGTTTCCTTTCAACCGGTTTTTCCAAACACGATAAGGACCATCACCCATGTAGGTTACTGATTGAATTTCTTTTTCAGGAAAAGAAAAATTGATACCGGCGAAATTGGTAAAGTAAGCAGCAGGAAAATAATGTACCTGCAACTGCACCCAGCCCGAAGGATAAATCGTCCACTTGAGTGTGTTGTAACTTTCTTTCTGGTTGAAAGAAGATTCGAGCACAAGATTGTTTCCTTCCTTATACTGTTTGAATGATTTGAAATTATTTACGCCTTCCTGTAACACCGGGCCATTATTGAATGGCAACTCTCCTTTCGCATTCTTCACTGAAACAAGCAAGCCATTGTTTTTATTCAGAACCACCGTTACATCCTTTACCGAAACAATCAGCAATGAATCTGCTTCTGAAGTATTGATAACATTGTTACCTGCTTTAACGATCATTCTTGCGCTTGTTGTTGCAGGACTGCTGATCGGGAAACTCCAGGTAAATAATTCTTTTTGGTAACGGTCTTTCACAGTTACATACAGCACATCATAATTTTTCCAGTCAGCAGGTAACGGAATTTGTACAACTCCTTTTGCGCCGGGTTGAATATCGGGCGCTGTTGCTATGCCTTCTGTTTCTTTTGAAGTGGTGATATCAAAACGTTTCAGCTTCCAGCTGAAAAAACATTCTTTTGTATTGGTATAATGATAGCGATTTTCAATGTTCAGCTTTCCATCAAAACCTTCTGCAATTTCTCTGCGTTCAAAAAACACCGGGCTCCATACTTCTTTAATGGTATAAAAGCTTGCTTCTTTTTCGTGATGCGGACCAACAATACCATCTGCTGCACGATGCTTGTCTGTATCAAGCGAATCGTTCTTGTCTTTTCGAACAACAGCGTTATCGGCAAAGTCCCAGAGAAAACCACCAGCACTTAACGGGTTGTGCCACATTTTTTCCCAATAATCTTCAATGCCTGCACCATGACCACCATCAAACTGTCCGTGTAAAAATTCAGTGGGCATGACGATGTCCTTACCGTTTTCATAATTGCCGATGCCGTAATTGAATTCACGGTAATGCTGCGTATCGAAGCCTCCAAACAATTGCCAGGGATGCACCACAGGCCGTTGTTGAAGATCAAACTCTGTAAAATACTTATCGAGTGCAAGATTATGACCGCCTTCGTTGCCGTTTGCCCAGAAGATGATGGAAGGATGATTCACATCATGATCGATCATTTCCTTCAACAACTTCTTGCCTGTCGGTTCATCGTAGTTGCCATGCCAGCCTGCGAGTTCATCCATTACAAACAAACCAAGCGAATCACATACATCTAAGAAATGATCATCTGGCGGATAATGACTCATGCGCACCGCATTCATGTTCATTTCTTTCATCAGCAACACATCTTCAATGCTGATTTGTTTGCTGGTTGTTCTTCCTGTTTCCGGACGAAATGCATGACGGTTGACACCTTTCATTTTCACTTTCACACCGTTTACATAAATACCATCACGCTGTTTTACTTCTACTGTGCGGAAACCGAATTTTTGTGAGACGGAATGTAAAGGTTTACCTTCTCTATAAATTGTTACAACAGCAGTATAAAGATTGGGAAACTCCGGCGACCACAACAAAGGAGATGAAATCCTTTCAATTACATGAAACGGAATCCAAGTCTCCGAAAAATTATCGCTCTTAAAGTCTGCAATAATGTTTCCTTCATTATTCAAAATTCGTACAGTAGCGTAATTGAATTTCTTCTTTGCTGTAAAGAAAAGAGAAAAAGTACCGTTTGCCTGTGCATCAATCTGAACGGATGATATGTGTGTATCAGGCAACACTTCTAACCACACTGGACGAAAGATGCCACCAAAGATCCAGAAGTCAGCTTTGCGTTCTGCTTCATTCACCGATTGATTGGCTGAATGTTTGGCAACAGTTACTTCAAGCGTATTCTCTTTTCCGTAGTTGAGTAATTTGCTGATATCATATTTGAAAGCATAGAAAGCACCCTGGTGCACGGCTCCTGCAGACTTGCCGTTTACTTTTACTTCTGCATCGGTCATCACACCTTCAAATACAATATTGATGACTTTGCCTTTCCAGTTTACAGGCGCATTGAAACGATGTTTGTACAAACCTTTTTCTTTTCCCCGCACACTGTCTTTTGCAAAACCATAATCGTATTTACCAAAGCCCTGTAATTCCCAGCAGCTGGGTACAGCGATCTTTGTCCACTTGTTGGCATTCATTCCATCCGTACAAAAGAAATCCCATTGCACGGTTTGATCGCTGCCGGTGCCGGAGAGATAAACTTTTTCTGTTGTTTGAGCAGACAGGTAAATGGTGAATAGTGAATGGTGAATGAAAAAGGCAATACCAAGAACGTATTTGAGCATCTTGCTATTTGTAAAGTTGATTGTATTTAATTCACAATTGACCATTGACCATTCACATTTTACCTGTAATTTTTTCCAGCTTCACCGATGAAGCCACTTTCTTTCCATTCACCCACACACTCAATCCTGTTCCTTTTTTATACTTTGTTCCATCTTTATCCCAGATAATCGTAACGATCTTGCCGTGATACAATACATTGTCGAGACAAAACCAATTCCATTTATTATCGGGCAGTAAAGGATTTACTTCAATGGTATTATCTGCTCTTGGGCGCAGACCAACCAATCCACTGATGATAAGATCATTGAATGTGGAGTGATTGTAATAGCGACTGCGTTCCTCATCACCCTTCAACCAATAGCCCGTTTTCTCATCAAGGTATTCACCGATGTACGGACGGCCACGGTAGTACTGCGATTCAACATATGTATTCAACAAACTGAAGTAATTACTGTCGGCCACATAATCCTGTTGGTAATTATTCAGCAGGTTGGCCATGCCTGTAAGAGTTTGTGCTGTTGCAAACGGCCACACAGCACCATCCCACTCGCATTTGCAGCAACCATGTGTGCGAAACTCCGGATGACTACGATCGGCAGTAGTGATACCAAATGGCGCACAAAATGTTTTCGTGTCAATCAGGCTTTGCCATGCTTTGCTGTATTGCGCATCAGGCATATTGAAATACCAGGGAATAAACCCGATCTCTTCTTTTACATTCGCTGCCGTATCTCCTTTCTCTTTCAACACTTCAAAGAAAGCATGTTTACTGTTCCAGAGTTTTTCTTGGGTAAGTAGCTTTAACGAATCGGCTTTACGGTTGTACAAAGCAACAACGTCTGCATCACCTTTCATCGCTGCCATTGCAGCAATGGCTTTGGCATTACCGAACATATAGCCGTTGATGGAAGGCCGTGGATTTTTTTCCGTCCGGCCACCGCTGATGGTTTCTTCCATTGCATCACGCACATCATACTGCCAGAATAAACCATCTGCTCTTTTCCGTTCGGCTTCCCATGCTGCATAATTGATTAACAGATCAGGTAACAGATCAAGCATAAATTTTTTATCGCCATTCACCAGGAAACGATTGTAGATCGCATCTTCATTCCAGCCACTGTAGAAACGTAGTTTCTTTAAGGGCTTACCATCGTTGCCACGATACCACACATGCAGATTGTTATCCATGTAGGTTTTATCATGCAGCCATCTTGATTCATAAATATGATGACCGAGACCACTGGAAATGAGATTGTATTTATCCGCATAACTGCGTTGCACCAAAAACTCAGTAAACACAAATCCTTTTTCTGTTTTCTTGATGTGCTTCCGCAAGGTCCACCAGCGGTAGTAAAAAATTTCTTCAAAATTCTGTTGCGGACATTCAAACAACGGAATATTCTTTTTCATCCACTCCCAGCTTTTTACATTGGGAATGGCCTGCTCAATATTCGGTACTTCCATTGTATTGAAATAATCAACGTAGTGTTTGAACTGGTCCTGTTTAAGTACAAATGGTTTTAGTTGAGCAGAAGTATTGAACCACAGAGACACGGAGAGCATAAAGAAACACAGCCTCCCCAAACCCCTCCGAAGGAGGGGCTTTAGAGGTTGATATTTTTGAGAACCTTCCTTTCTTACAGTACCTATAATATTTATTATCCTGTATTTCATCTTCTTCATCCTATTAATCGTGGTTCAGACTTTTTACTGAATGAATAAAGTAAATCGCTTCTTTCGCCTTAACATCCGCACCCGGCAAATCGTAATCCTGATCAGTTGGCGTATCTGCATTGGGGAAACGACGCACAGATCCTGTACGGAACGATAACCGCTCCACTGATTCAACCGGCTGGAAGAATACATTCAGATTCGGTTTGCCATTGTTGATGGTCACCGTATAAAAACGTGTCGTGGTATTCAACTCAACTTTGAAATGGAGTTGTTCACCCGCATTGTACTTGCCCAGGCTTTTGTTACGATACCCCTGCTTGGTTAAAATACTTCCTGTTGAATCAAGCATGATGCGGAGTGTCGCCATCCCTTTCTTATCCAGCAATTCAATTTCCAGGCTACTGGTGTTTGTTTGATTGGCGGTTAATGTAAATTCAACCATTACATTTTTCGATTCAGGAAAGATGCGTTCTGCTTTTGCATAATCGAACGGATCACTATCGTGCAGTGCCAATACTTTTTGATTGTTGTGCTGTTCAATAACTGTTCTGCACCATAGCGGGCTGTAGAGATTCCATTCGTTCAGTTCTTTTCCTGCAGGCAGATTATTGAATACATCATTGACAGGTGTTGTCACTTTATGTTTTACCGGAACTGCAATCCTGCTCACCCACATATCTTCTTTGTTCATACTGTAGGTTACCCACATGTTTCCATCGGCAGGTTTGCCATCCATTTCCTGGATACCACGCACATACTGCGGGCCATAGCTTTTGTACGCACCACCATAACGCATGGAAGTGATCTCTCCATTTACCAGCAAGAGATTTTTATAACTCAATCCATCATCACTTACACTAACGGCCAAAGGCCAGCGAAATTCTGATGGGTTATACACCGTTGCATAGTTGCCATCGCTGGTGCGTTGTCCCCAGATCTTTGCATTGGCATTCACGAACCCGGGTGCTCTTGTTGGATTGTATTGCCAGGTCTTCCCTTCGTCTTTACTGATGCTGGTCAATGCGTATTTCCAGAGTGCTACCACATTACCATTCGGCAGATGATAATAGTTGAATGCTTTAAAATCTTTCCGCAGCGGAATCAACGGATCGTTACGATCAGCTTCTTCCACTGTCTGCATCATCAACAAAGCTGTGCTGAGGATTTCATCACAAGCTGCAACAAAGCCTTTGTCCTTTGATGATTTGTAAAATGGATACGATGAATTCTTTTCGGAAAAGGAATGATTGTACCGCAGGAAATAGATCGGGCCGAAACTGCCGTCAGCTTTTATTTCACGAATCACACGGCCAATGCCATTCCCATCGTTCGGATCATCTTTTTGACCCAACACAATTCCATAAAACGCCAATGCAAACAAACGCTTCGACTTGGCTGTATAGAAACCCATCCGTTGATGCATAACTGCATATGCATTCTTTGCAGTATCTGTTTTGCCCGGTTTTACAAAACCATCGGGTACTTTGTAACGGGGAAAGATCACAACCGGATTGCTCCAGCTGTAACCATCTTTTGATGTTTGCAACAATGTTTGGCCGGGAGGAATATGTTCACCAACAGGATCGCTTAAATATTCAAGGTAAAAAGTATTGTTCCAGTACGCCAGCATGGGCGCATGATTGTAGGTCCATGATGTTGCACCTGTATCTGCACGGTTTGCCCGCATGGTTTGAATATTGTGCACACCAACAGCAGGCGATAATTGCCCGTGATGATAATCCACGTTCGATAAGGTTGTACCTGTGTACCGAACGGTGTCCTGGGCAATTAATAATGAATAATTGATAATGAATAATATCGAAAACGCTATCCTCATATTTATTTCTTTATCAGTTTCCTGATGACTTTTTTCTTCACCGGCACAATTGTTCCATGCTTATGCCCTTCCGGCACTTTCACATTTGTGGTTACATTTTCAAACGTCACAAAGTCTTTCGTTGCAACTGCTTCATAAATTTTCTTTTGGTACGAATCGAAATAGATCAGCCATTCATCTTTCAGCTTTACTACCGAAGGTCCTTCGGTGAAATTGCCGGAGAATGGTTTTGAAATATTTGTCCACGGACCAAGCGGCGATGTACCGAATGCCACTTTAATATTTCGCTCAGGCCTGGTATTATCTTTCAGCACCAATACATAGTCATCCTTTTTTCGTTTTACAATCACCGCATCAATTACACTGAACTTCGGATCGAGAAATAATTTTGTATCGCTGAATGTTTTAAAATCAGTTGTTGTTGTCACGTACATACGATGATTGTTGCTGTCTTCTTCAATACCCCGTTCAAAACGCCCCGGAATACAACTGGCCCAAATGATGATGTATTGTTTTGCTTCATCATCATAAAATAATTCAGGCGCCCACACATTCACCGTTGTTGGTTCGTTCTTCATCACCGGAATAAATTGTTGCTCACTCCAGTGCAACAGATCTTTCGATGAAGCATAACCAAAACCCAGATCGCCACGCCAGCTGCTGGTCCACACTAAATGAAAGGTTCCATCAGGTCCTTGCACCATACTTGGATCACGCATTACTTTTTGATTACCCACTTTCGGCTGTAAAAGAACTGTGTCTAAATCCGTCCAGTTTTTTCCATCATAACTGTACAACATCCGTAAACCCGCATCGGCCGGTTCGTGAAAGGAAGTGAACAGGTAAGCTTTGCTGGAACAGGAGGAAAGAAAAAAAAGCAAAACAAAGCCCCATACTCCAACTCTTTCCCCAGAGGGAAAAGAGCGGTGCTTCAATTCTATCATCAACTTTCGTTTCTTCCAATTCAACATCTGAATTATTTTCTGCAATTATGCACTTAGGGTTTTAAAGCCCCTCCTTTGGAGGGGTTTGGGGAGGCCTCAAGGATCAATACCCAATCGTTCCCCTCTTTCTGTTCACCGGGAGGATCAAAACTGGTTGTACCTTTTTTGTATGCTTCCACCGGTTGCTGTTTTCCTGTAGCCGGATTAAACCAGTTTGCTTTCGTTGGCACAAACTTCAACTTCGATACATCTATTTGAAAATCTCTTCCATTATAAACATAGAACATCGCATAGTTAGTTGCTCTTGTTGCAGCAACACGATTGTAACGTTCACCACTGTCAACAACCAATTCCTGTGCAGGCACACGATCGTAATACGATTTACTTAACATGAGTTTTTTCAAATGAACCATTTGTGTTGCACCTGGTGATAGAAGCGCCTGCTTCCAGTTCATGGTTACACCATAGTTCGCTGTCCAGTCGCCCATCTTATTAAACTGCATCGTTGCGTTTTCACCATAAGTAAAACCTGCACCACCTGCAAACACACTCCAGTAGGCGTAGCGACGCAGATCGCCAGCTGTCCAGCGTGGCTGTAAACTGTCGTGCAAACCATGCGGAATATTTTCATAAGATGGTTCACCATCCAATGTTGGCTTCACCGGTTTCAAGTTGTAATCAACAGCAATGAACCTCCAGTTGTCTTCGCCGTAATGATTGGTTTCGTTGCTGCTGGTATCCTGTGCATAATCTTTATGACCGCTTTGAAATAGATTGAAGTCGAGCCAGGCTTCGTTATGAAACCAATCGCTTGATGAAGTACGTCCACGTGGATGATAGGTAACCAAATGTTTCGGATCAAATTTTTTCAAAGTAGGGCCAATCACTTTCCACACCTCCATGCCTTCTGTTCCCCGCACATCACCACCATTCAACCAAATGATGTTTGTTCTGTTTTTATAGCGATTGGCTAAAAACTTTGCATACACTTCGGCCTGTTGTGCATTTACTTTACCTGCTTTTACATTGCTGCCCCACACCGGAACCATCGCCATATAAATGCCACGCTTTGCTGCTTCGTCCACAATAAAATCAACATGATCCCAGTAATCGTAAGCAGCAGTATCGGCGAAATTATTTCCGGGAGTAACATTCGGCTTTGATGCATCCTCATTAATCAATGCAAAATCGCCATACACGTTTTTCGTATTGTTCATGTCATGCAGTACCATTACCTGCACCACATTAAAGCCTTGTTGCTTTCTTGTTTCGAGATAACGGATGGCATCTTCCCTGCTGCATTTTACAAACAACAACCAGCCGGTATCTCCAATCCAGAAGAAAGGTTTACCATCAACTGTTTGAAAAAAACGTTTATTGGCTGAAACCTTGAGTTGCTTCACTTGTGCATTTGCAAACAAGGCAAATACTAAAAACAAAACTGTCAATCTGTTCTTCATCATTTATGGCCTTTCAAATTTTCTCGTTTCTGAATTATAAATAATGCTGCTCTTCCCATCACTCAGTACATACTCGTTGGCATTTGTTGATGTAACGGGCTTCATACTAACAGCAGCGTTTAAAATTGCTGCATCAATTGTTTCAGGCAGCACAGGCATACTACCTCCTGCCATCAACACAGCTATTCCAAACTCCGGATAATTATCGCCACTGTACATCACTGCTTTGGTTGGATATTTTGTGCGGTATTCTTTTACGGCACGATACACTTGCTCAAAACTTGTTTTCTTTGGTTTGAGTAAACGTGCATGCTGACGTGGTGCTAAATTTTCTCCACCCTTTGGTGCATAGGCTGTACCATCGGCCTGGTAATGCCAGTAACGGATATCGATGATATCAACAACTGCTGCATAAGCAGGTAATGCCAATATTGCATCCTGCACATCTTTGGTTACACTCAATGCAATCAACGGATGCCTGCCTGTTTCTTTCTCCCATTCTCGAATTACATCGAGCCAGAATTTTACAAAATGCAAGGGCCCGGTGTATTCTTCGCCGATGAATTGAATAACGCCGTTATTGTCTTTGAAGTTGGCTAAACACTGACGGATGTATTTTTTATGTAACTCTTTACGCACTGGATTTGACAGATCGTAAAACTGTTCGGCATAGAAAATACGTTTATCACCCGCATAATTCACCGGTTCGTTAAACCCGGTATTGTTGATGTTGTTCGCCGTGCGCCAGGGGAAATCGGCATAATGTGCACCTGCTTCAATGATGTTGTGCTGAAAATAATTCTGGTGCATTAACACTAATCCGGTCTGATCGGCAAGATCAGCAAACTGTTTCAACCGGCTCCAGTAAAACAGGTTATACTTCGTTAAATCATATTTACTCAACCCATCCCATGCTGTTTCTTTTCCACTTCTTGCATAAGGCAATTCATAAAACGGCGGCCATACCTCGCCATCCATTCTGCGTACACGTTGGTGATCATCTCTTCTTCTGTCGTACCACAAACCATAGTTATGTTCAATAGCAATTGTGTTTGAACTTTTCATTTCATTCACCACTTCGTTCAAGTCATCAGTTAAACCTTTTCCCGAACGACCAGGAACAAATCGTGTGATATGCCATTTCGCTTGCTGAATATCTTTTGCCTGTAAACCACCGCTCCACCACTGTACACCGGAACGTTTACCTGTTACCAATTCATCACCTCTTACCAATACGCCGTTTTTAATTTGTAAAGCAGGCGCAAGCGTTGGTTTTATTTTCTGCGATATACCAATTTCATCGATCGATTTTACATTACTGTATGCAATCGAAATTTTGTTTCGTGCTGATGCCTGTGCAATAAAATCTTTTAATTGCTGCTTTGGTTTCGATGCTTCCTTTGTTAATGCCTGGGCCACTTCAACACTTGGGCTGCTACTTGCTTCTGTAGGCACATCCATGATCTGTGCCTGCTCATCTACATTTTTATTGATGCGTTCACGCAGCTGTGCGTAGAATAAACTTCTTGGAGTAATGGTATTGTTGCTTTCATTCCAGTAACCATCGCCGGCAAACTGGCTCCAGCTGCCGAATGCCCAGTTTTGTGCAGTGGGTGGTTTGTAACAATCGATGCGTGCTGCACTGCAGTTCCAGAATACACTGTTGGCTGCCGACCAGCCTGCTCCATTTGCATCCTGTCCTCGGTTGCCAAAACGCAATGCATTCCCATCCACATTCGCCACATCAAACAAAACGCCGCTTGCCCAGCTGTCGATCGCTCCGCTGAAACTGAATGGCAAAACCGATTCGCATTGCACAAATGCATTCGGGCCGGGTGCACAAAATCCAACAGCAAAATCATGATAGCCATACTCGGCATAACAACGCTGAAACAATGTTTGCTGCCCGGTAGTTAAAAATGTGTACCGACGTTGTCCACCAATTTCTGAAACAGGTGACAATGAAATACAATCTTCAACCGTAATTCTTTTTGAAGTCTCCAATACACTCACTGCACTTCCGGCAAAATGCTTAAACGTGATTTGCCTTACCCAGCAGTCTTCTGCATTTTCAAGATTGATGGCATTCCAGCGATGGTCTTCATCTTTTGGATTTGCTTTGTCGTACGTAGAAATGAGTTTGATGTTTTCAACAGCACAATTCGTAACACGACCATCGTTGTTGTAAAAAGAAATGGTTGCTCCACCATAGCTTGTATCAAGTGCTGTGGTGATTGGTGCATCAATGTAAACCGTGTTGCCTTCCACTTTTGTAATGGTACGATCGAAATACAAGTCCCGTTCGCCGGGTTTCCAACCCAATGCAGTAATACCACCACCGAAATGATCTGTACCGAGTAAATTAATCCAGTTGGCAGTTGAAGGCCGACGGATAATAATTTTATTGGAGTGATCTTTCAGATTGATCTGATCAACATGAAAACTCATTGCGTTGACAGGCACATAGGCATCCGTAATTTTTAAACCGGTGAGTTCTTTTGAAATAGTATTCTTACCAACGATCTTGATCAATGCTAAACGTCCGGTTCCTGCACCAACAATGGTTGTGCTGTTGATACCACTGCCACGCAACACCACACCGGATGCTGTAATACGCAGCTGCCCCAACACTTCATGCCTGCCGGGCAATAATAACACCGCACCACGAAAACCATTTGCATCAAGCGGTAATTTGCTTACATAATCAATGGCAGCCTGTATACGTGCCGTAGCATCACCTTGCTTTGCAGGCACCGTAATCTTCACATCAACCATCGGTATCGGTTGTTCCGATGCCTTGTAACCGCAATACGAAAAATCAGGAATGCGATTACCCTGCACATCTGCAGTGTACATCAACTTCCCCTTCTCACTGTATAAAGGAGGAACAGGCTTTACCTGCTTTTGCGCAAGTGAAGCCTGTTGACCTGTAATAAGACTGATTAAAATTAAAAAACGATATACTGTTCTTTTATTCATTCCTTTCAAACTGATTATAAGATACAAAAACAGTATGTACTGCCGAATCTTTATTTCTTCACTACCGAAGGGATGGGTTTTACATTCTTTACATCCACCACACTGTTGAGATAGTTCTCGATGTTGCTGTAACCATTCTTTGCAATCTTCGCTGCATCAGCTGCATCTTTCGGATTCAAACCAACTTTCAATTCGTAAGCATCCGGCATACCGTCATTATCACTATCAACATAAGGCGTGCCTTTGTATTCGGGATAACCACCTACCTGTGCAGGATCGGTGATGATACCGATCTTGTAGGAGTCGATTGGTAAACGGCGATGCTTGAATTGTGTTTCCGGCAATTTTACATTCGGATTGATTTCCACTTTACCAGTTGTTGCTTCTTTTACAATCCGTTCATCCACCGCATCACGTTTTGGCAAGGTTGCCCCGGCATTTGCCAATACATATTTTCTTGCTTCTTCGGCAGACAGAATAGTAACTGGCGCCATTGGCAACGGTTTGTTCACCTTCATAAAATCTTTGTATTTACCGGCGTCTCGTTCTTCTTCTACCTGTACACCACCGTTCCAGTTATCTTTTGTGATCTCCGGATAACCTTCCATGATATTGCCATTTACATAAGAACGTCCGTAATATTTTTCTTTGAGTTTGCTTCGTCCGCTTTCGGGCTTGAGAATACGGTGACCAACCGGCGTATTTTTTGGAGTAGCCGGCCCCGGTTTGAAATAATTGTTGATGATGTTGAACTGTGCACGGTAATCACCACCATCAATACTGCGATGTACCCAGTTGTACACCACGTTGTTTGCAAAGTTGAACACACCATTCCAGCCAACAGATGGATTACGGCCTGCATTGTTTGCCCAGAGATTACGCATGAAGGTGCAATTCTCTCCACCCAATGTACTGCCAAATGCATGATTCCATGTATCGAGCGCTTCACCAAAAATTGAATTCTGAATAGTGATGTTCACCGTGCCGAATTTATCTTCAATTTTTCCGGTGCTGTCGTTGTACATGTGGCGGTACATACTCATGTTTTCATCCAGGCCCCATGTTGCACTTACATGATCGATGATGATATTGCCGATGGGATTACCACCGATAGCATCATCTCTACGTCCCACCCATGTTTCACCACGACGGAAACGCATGTAACGGATGATCACATCATGTGTATTGATCCACACACTTTCGCCGGCAATACATACACCATCACCTGGTGCCGTTTGTCCGGCAATCGTAATATAAGGAGCACGAATAATCAACGGTGTTTGTAAACGAATAATACCTGCAACATTGAATACTATAATTCTTGCACCACCCTGCTCACAAGCCCAACGTAAACTTCCGGGGCCATCATCATTTAAATTCGTAACAACATATACTTTTCCACCACGGCCACCAAAGCTGTAACGGCCACCACCTTCTGCACCTGGAAATGCGAGCATATCCGATTGCGGTAATTCATCTACACGTGAAGCCCATGGAATATACGGTTTCCCTTCTTTTGCCTGCTGCTGAATAATGGGCCATGCCACCTGCCAAGCAGAGTCGGAATGTTTATTGGCTGCACGCATCAATGAATCTGATTTCTGCTGCACATCTTTAGGAATATCAGGATACTGTGCAACTACACTTCCTGCTGCCACTAAGCAAACTGCTGCGGTGTAAATTCTCTTACGAAGGAAATTCATGTTCTTAATTTATATCTTTTTATGACGATTTCTTACACTCAATCCTGCTCTAATGAAAAGAGAAAGTGATAACACTTTCTCTTTTCAATGAATTGTGTTATACAAATACTATTTCTGCACTTTTACGTCCACTTCAATCTGCGTTGTTTTGTTGGGCGAATCACCATTCACATAACGAATAAGGATTGCGCCAAATTTACCGGAAGCTGTTCTGAATCCAATAACGTTATTACCTGCGGATGTATTTACAGTTGTAACTTTTGAAGATGTTCCCGAAGTCATATTACCACCAATTAAAGTCTGGATTGCACCAGCAGAAGTTAAACCGGTAACAAAGTTTACAGAGCTTGGCATTTTCTTTAACAAAGTAGCGTTTTTTGTCCACGACGTTTGTGATACATCGTTAAATGCTATCTGTGGCTGTAATGCGTTTAATGCGTAAATGGTATGTTTCAGATCATCGGAAGTAGAGGCCGTTCCTCTTCCTGTGGTATCCCAATAAAAACCAAAATCAATTGATGCGGAGTTACCGGGGCCATCTGCATAACTGTATGTTTTACCATCTTTGGTTGAATAGTAACATTTGTTGGTTTGCGCTACAGAATCGGGTACCTGCAGAATACGGTACGACCAGAAATTAAAATCAGGTTTAACAGTAACCTTAAATTGCTTTCCACCATCTCCCATATAAACACCACGGATATCTCTTGCCATTACACGATAAGAATATACGCCAGCAGCACTATCTATTCTATATCCTTTAACAGCAGAAAAACTTCTCTTCTGTGCAGCAGAATTCAGCTGAAAGGTATCAATTCTTGTTCCGTTTTTTTGAATTTCGATATAAGCCATATCGTTTGGAGATGTAACGGTAAAGTTGAGATAAATACTGTCTTTGGGATTCAACTCAACATCGCCTGTTAAATCCTTTGCTGATGATTTATTGTATTCTACATTTACATAGTATGTATCAACCGGGTTTATCTTTTTCTCACAAGCTGTTAACAATAAGCCTGCTGCAAAAATCCCCATCAAATATTTTTTCATTGTTGTAGTTATTTAAGTTTAAGACTTATTGTAATGGATCAAATGTTCCGTTAACCCAACCTTGTGTTTGCTCAATAAAAAAGTTTTGGCTAAACCAGTTAGGCAAGGCATAGAAATAATACTTACTTGGTATACTTATTACATTGGACCCTTCAATACTTGCAACTGTTCCTGGCAATGTAAACACTGTTGAGAATGAGGCAAAGTTGTTGATGTTTACAGTGTCTCTTGGCCTTTGTCCTTGTGCATTCGGAACATCAAGATAAATACGTCCGGATACAGGGCCTCCTGATGGTAGAGCACCTGCAAAATAAGGCGACTTAGGGGCCAGTTTATACGATTGGCGGGCAGCAATCAGATTCAGATTCCTTGTTCTTCTTAAGTCGTGATAACGCTTTCCTTCCATTGCAAACTCAATCTGGCGTTCGTTAAGGATCAGAGTGCGCATTGAAGCGGCATCAGTTGCAACATCCAAACCAAAATCAAAAGAACCTGCTACAATTCCGGCTCTCTGTCTGATCATCCGTACATAATTTTTAGCATCGGATAAACGCCCTGTTTCATTTGCACATTCAGCAAGGTTCATAATTACTTCTGCAAAACGCATTTCAACCCAATCCATACCACTTCCACCACCAGAACTTGAAACGTATACTGCTTGCGTTGGGGTTAATGTTGGGTTACAAAATCTTCTGTTATAAAAACCTGTTACAATTGAAGATGAGGTTTCATCAATAACACCATTGTATTGCCACTGCCTACGGGTAGCTTTTCCACTTAAAGCCCATAATGCACCGTTGTAAGCAATTGTTGCATCAAACCGGGGGTCTCTGTTTTGCCAAAACTGGTTTGCATTATAGCCAGAGGAAGCGTGTGAAATAGGCAGACCATTACTCATGGTATACGCCTGTACAAGATTCCATGTAGGCTGAAACGAACCACTTCCACTTGGAGATTCTGAACTTGGTCTTGTAATTGCTTCAATGTTTGTTCCCCAGTCTCTTGTTGTGGTGTACTTCCTTACAATCATTACTTCTTTATGATCTTCTGTAAGGAAAATATCTGCATATTTAGCAAGCAACGTATAGCCATCTGCTACGCATTGATCGTAAGCTGCTTTGTTAGCCTGGTAAGCATTTTCCCAACGACTTGCAATGTTTGTTGGATTAAACTGGGGACTGGCCCAAAACATCAAAGCTTTTCCCTTCATGGCCATTGCTGTTCCTCTCGTAACACGTCCTGCTTCTGTTGTTGGCCATGTTGCAGGTAAATTTGCTGCTGCTGAATCAAAATCTCTGGCAATTGCAGCAAAACACTCGCTGGTTTTTGCACGGGGAGTTGTTGGAATACCTTCTTTTGACAGTTCCTGCACTTTTAATACTAAAGGAATACCACCATACAGGCTAACCATACGGAAATAAACATATCCACGTAAAAAATAAAACTGTCCTTTCAAAGTTCTTTTTGTTGCAGCAGGAATTGCCTTGCTGGAATCGATACCTTCTAACGCCAGATTACATCTTCTGATGTCGAAATAACGGTTAGCAGTTATGCTGTTTGCCGTACCCAGATCAGTTACAGAATTTTCAACCAAGGTGCCATAAAGGAAACCGTTATTGCCACCATTCATTTCGTCGGATGTAATATGTATGTTACCCGGTGCTGTGCCCGGTGCCGGCCATTGCGGAATAATTAAACCATAAGTTCGGTTAAGGAACAACCCAACAGCACCTTCATCTTCCCAGATTCTGGAATCGATCCCCTGCGGGTCTTTAATATCAAAAAATTCAGAATCCTTTTTACATGATGAAAGTGTTGCAGACAACAACAATATCGCTGCCAGTATAAAAGAACCTGTATATTTTAGCTGCTTCATTTTTGTTTGTTTTTTAGTTACAATTCAATTATAAGCTTGCATTGATACCCAATGAAACTGTACGCAATGTTGGATAGTTTGCAAAGTTCGAAGTGTAAGGATCTTTATAATTAAAAGGGTTGATGAAATTGAACAGATTAGTACCAGTAAGCATCACACGTAAATCAGGTATTTTCAACTTAGCAGCTAGTTGCTTTGGAAGTTGATAAGATAACACTGCATTATTAATACGGCTTTGTGTACCATCAACAATCCAGAAAGTTGAGTTTTCTCTCGCAAGTGGCGCATCTGCTCTCGGGAACTTACCATTTGGAGTTGTTGGAGTCCAATGATCTGCCCAGAAAGCGGGTGCATTTTGTGTAGTTGTAGGCACTTTTCTTGCTTCACTGTCGTATGCTACCTTACCACCTATACGAAGATTCATATTCATTTGAAATTTAAACTCCTTATATGTGGCACCCAATGTAATACCAAATGAAGCGATTGGTGATGTGCGGTTGAACATCGTTGTAATATCAAGATCATTGATCTGTCCGTCGCCATTAATATCTTCAAAATCCATAAAGCCAACCTGTGGTTTTTGGCCACCAATCAGATAGTTGGGGTTTTTAGCGAGGATCGCATCTACTTCAGCTTGTGTACGCAAAATTCCTTTTGCGATATAGCCTAAATTAGTACCATTATATTTACGTGGATCTCGTCCAACGAGAATACCCAGTTGATCCGGACCATAGGTGCCTAACTGTGCTTCGTTGTAGAACACCTGTAACATCTGGCTATTACTCCAGCCAAAGTTTACATCAGCATTCATCCCCCAGTTCCTGCCAAAACGTGTGCGGTAACCAACTGAAAATTCAGAACCCCAGCTAAGCTGACGACCATAGTTCACTACTGGTGGGGGGATGCCGGCAGTTGGAGCAAATACACTTGCCGAATACGTATCAAAACCGTCATAGCTGTATCGGTTATAAAAATCCACTGTAAGAGTGAGTTTGTTAGCGAGGAAAGATGCATCGAAGCCGGCATTGAGCGATCTTGCTTTCTCCCAGGTAAGAGCCGGATTCGGATAAATATTCGGATCTAAACCACCTGTAACAGCATTACCGATAACAACACCTGTTGTTTGAGTAAATCTCGATTCCCATAAACGGTTACCCACCCTGTCTTCACCTACTAAACCATAATTGGCACGTAATTTCAGTGAATTCACAAAACCAATATTCCTGAAGAAGCTTTCATCACTCACTTTCCAACCTAAACCCACCGTTGGGAAAAAGCCCCAGCGATTACTAGGTAAAAAGTTAACCGATGCATCGGCACGGCCAATAAACTCGAAGAAATACTTGCCTTTAAATGAATAGTTGGCACGACTGATATACGAACGCTTTGCATTACGGAAAAATTGCGGATTGCGCAACGCATCCTGAATGCTGCCTAATGTTGACGGATCGTTACTGAATGCCCAAAACTCATCTACACCTGCAACGATCTGACCGGTTTTTGACAAGAGGTAGTTTTTACTTTCTGCTTCGCCCTGATCGAAACCTACCATTACATCCACATCATGTTCCCCAAATTTACGGCCATAAGAAAGGGTTGTAATAAACTGGTAATTTTTAGAAGTGGTAATCCCTTCTTCAATCTGATCGGACTGGCTGGTTACCCTTCTTGATGGGGTAGTTGGGTTTAACTGATCTGATAACAGTAAACCATTCTGACCTCTGCTGAGGAAATTATAAACAAGATATGTTGGATAATATCCTAACGAATTGTTTGTACGGTTATTGTTACCAAATTGTACTCTTGCTGCAAGCCCTTTTACAAACTTAGGCTTCCACTCCAAAGATGCATTAACTGAAAGGCCCTGTGATTTTGCATCTCTGTATGCACCCGAACGGTGCACACCCAACATACTCCAGGGGTTACCTGTGCTGTTGTTAGGAGCAGCATTACCGCCAAACGCAACAGGTAATCCGTTAATTTCAACCGGGATCCACTTGGGTGTAAGATACAATGCTCTTATTGTTGCATCATCTGTTTCTGAGTTTGCGTTTTTCCAGTTATTACTACGTTCTCTATTGAAATCTGATGCAAAGTTTACCTGGGCAGAAAGTCCATCAACAATTACAGCATTCATACCTGTACGGAAACTATATTTATTATTTTGCGTTATGCCGTAATTACCCGTTTCATTGTAGTAGCTGCCGCCTGCAAATAATGTAACCTTATCTGTACCTCCGGAAATATTAATGGTATGGCGTTGCACTTTACCATTTTTCCAGAAGTAATCGTACCAACTTCTGTCTGGCATCGATTTTAATGAATCCAGATCTGCCTGCGAAAAACGTTGTGTAAGTGGTGCTCCGGTCATTTCATAACCATCATTTAAAAACTTTGCATGCTCATAGGCAGAAAGTGATTTATTTTTTACTGCTTCGGTTGAAACACCAAAATAACCAGAGTATGAAATCTTGGGCTTACCTGCTTTCCCTTTTTTGGTAGTAATCAATACAACCCCTTTTGCACCGGCCGCACCATAAATAGCGGCTGATGCATCTTTCAAAAACGTAATGTCTTCGATTTGGCTGGCATCAATATTTTCCAACCAATCAGCGTTGGGGGCTTGCGCCCATTGTGTAGGATTGGCAATAATACCATCAATAACAATTAAGGGCTGATTGGTTACACCTGTTGGTGCACCGGGAAATGTTGAAGAATTACGGATGTTAATCGTTGTAGTAGACCCTGGCTTACCGGAGCTAAAGTTTACCCCTACACCAGGTATACGGTTAATTAATGCCGATGGCAAGTTGGCAACAGGAATATCTTCAATTTCCGTTGCTTTAATAGTACCCACTGAACCTTGAACGTTCACACGCTTTTTGGTTCCGTAACCGATAACAACAACTTCTTCTAACCGATCGTTGCTGCTTCGTTCAAGCTGAACCGATAATGATCCTGATGCAGATGCCTTGCTTTCAAAGTTCGCAAAGCCTACATAAGAAAATACAAGGATGCTTGATGCAGATGGAACCTTTAATATAAAGCTTCCGTCTTTTTTTGTTGTTGTACCTGTAGCAGAGTTTTTAACTTTTACACTCACACCTTCCAGGGCTTCGCCGTTTTCTTTGTTTGTTACTGTTCCGGTTACGGTTACTTCCTGTGCAAACAGGGCTACCGTAAAGAATGAAAAAATTGTCAGTAACAGCAGTTTTGGTTGTCGCAAATACTTCATGTTATATGGCATTTTGCTTTTGGGTTTTGAAAGATCAGTAGTTGTTTATTTAGAAGACTCTTTTTTTGCGTTAATGCGTTTCTGCCATTCTGCACGCTCTTTGGTTAAATCGTAACCGGCGGCAGAGAGGTAATTGTTAATGCGGCCTTTATACTTACCGAAGATGGCGTGCTTTTGATCGGATGATTCGCCATCCATGGCCAGCTCTCTTGCCTCTATCAGCCACTCATATATTTTCTTTTTCTGTTCTTCAGTTAATGCAGGAATCATGTCCTGGTAAGCAGTGTACGTCACGTTTAGTACACCAAAGGTCATCCCGTCTTTCACCTGCTCAATCTGCCCTTCAGTAAGATTTTGCTGTAACCCGGCAAGAAAAGCACTGTGCAGTTGCTGAAGCTGCTTCAGTTTTTGTTCTTCCTGCTGTTGTACCTGAAGAGCAGATTCCTGAGCGGTGATTGATTGCTGTTTGATTGCTGCTAAACCGAGTTTAGTTTCTTCGTGTATGCGGTTGATGTTGCTGTATTGGTTGACCAGCAGCTGCAATACCACTTTGTATTTTGTAGAATCTTTAATTGCAAGTGTGTTTACAATTTTTGCAGAACGCTCTGTAACTGTTTTAAGATATGCTGCCTTTTCTTCGGGAGTTTGTATGCCTTGCGCCTGCGCAGTAAAAAAGCTGAAAGCTGAAACGGCTATTGCAAAAAGCATTTTTGTAACAGCAGATGATCCTGTAGCTAACCTACGGGTTAATACCGTTGAAGCATCCTGCGAATTGTGTAGAAATGGCAAACTTAAAATCATACCCTGAAGCCTTTTAATCGTTAACCGCTTTAAACAAAAGTGTTGTTTAAATGATGGTCTAAAATTACATTGACCTTGAGCCTTAAAAATGTAAGGTCTTGCTATCTTGATGGATTATTTTACTATCAACTGAAAACTTACGCAAACGTTCCCGAAGGACTGAGGCATGTGTAGCTATTCGGACAGCAGCGTTAAACGGGCTTCTTTTATTCCTTCTGCAGTTACAAGAATGGTGATATTTCCCTTTTTTTCTGAAGATTGTACAATACCCAACGCCATACCTTTCCAGGTTTTTCTTTGCGGACTTTTCAACGAACTGCTGTCTGCCGGAAACCCGTTATCGGTACCTGCTAACGAGCCGGCTCCGGTAACCGAAAACTGCAGAAGTTTATCAGAATCAGGAACAAAATTGCCGTCTTTATCAACCAGCTTTACTGTAATGAAAGAAAGATCTTTTCCATTGGCTTTGAGTTTTAACCTGTCGGCTGTTAAAAGAATTTTTGCTGCTGTACCTGCAGTTCTGATCTCTTTCGTAAGTATGATGTTTCCGTTCTTTTTTGATATTGCTTTGATTATTCCCGGCTGGTAAGGCACACGCCATTGAACATGTAAGACATCGTTGGTTTTCGATTTGCTGCCTAACGATTTTCCGTTGAGGAATAATTCCACTTCATCAGCATTGTTGTAATAAGCCCACACATCAACCGTATCGCCTTTGTTCCAGCCTGTGCCGCCTGCAACGGCGGTATTCCAATGCGGAAATAAATGCAGCACCGGTTTTGTTGTCCACTCACTTTGATAGAGGTAATACACATCTTTGGGAAAACCTGCGAGATCAACAATGCCATAATACGAACTGCGTGCAGGCCATGCATACGGTACAGGCTCACCCAAAAAATCGAAACCACTCCATACAAACATGCCCGACATGAATTTGTATTTGTTCACCGCCAATAATGCCGCTTCATGTGAAGAGCCCCAGTAAGCATAGACATGATCATACGCCGAAACGCTTTTATCTTCATTGCCTTTTACTGTTGGGGTTTTACCATCGGGTGGCCAGAGACGGTTACTGTCGCTGGGCATATCGTACGAACCTCTTGTTGCCAATGCTGATGCCGTTTCTGTTGCTACAAATGATTGACCCGGAAAACGTTTGGGCAAATCTGCATAATCGTACAACTTGTAATTGAAGCCGAGTACATCCAATGCGCCGGATTTCCAGATGAAATTTTTCTCGGGAAAATTTTCCGTTAATGCACAGGTAACAGGTCGTGTGGTATCAATTGCTTTTACCAGATCAACCAAACGTTTGGCGATGGTTGTACCGGTACTGTCGAATTGCTCCCGTATTTCGTTACCGATGCTCCACATAAAAACAGAAGCATGATTACGATCTCGCAATACCATGGCTTGTATATCACGTGCGTGCCATTCATCGAAATAGAGATTGTAATCGAATTTGTTTTTCTTTTTCTTCCACATATCGAATGCTTCCACCTGCACCAAAAAACCCATTTCATCGCAGAGATCAAGTATGGCTGCTGCGGGTGGATTGTGGGAGAAGCGGATCGCATTCACGCCCATCTCTTTCAGAATTTTCAACTGACGTTTTGCTGCGGCATGATTATACGCTGCACCCAATGCACCCAGATCGTGATGCATACAAACGCCTTGTATTTTCAACGGTTGATTGTTGAGAAAGAAACCATTGGCTGCATCGAAACGGAATGAACGGATGCCGAATGTTGTTTTTACTTCATCAATCAATTGACCATTCCGTTCAATGCGTGTTACAGCTTTGTACAAATAGGGTTTGGCAGTTAACCAAAGAATGGGTGCGTTGATTTGTAATTGACTGGCATACGAATAACCGCCAACAGGTATGGTGCGCTTCACAATTTTTTTTGATGTAGCGATCTTCCTCCCTGCTGCATCATACACATCGGTGAACAGGTTAACGATTTCATTTTGTTTACCTGTGTTTGCAACAGTGTATTGAATTGATACGGTTGCTTTGCTTTGATTGATAACAGGAGTTGTGATGAACACGCCTGCTTCAGCAATGGCAACAGTATTTGTCGTAATCAATTTTACATCCCTGTAAATACCACTGCCGCTGTACCATCTGGAGTCGGGCTGCAGACTGTTATCAACTTTTACAGCAAGTACATTTGGTTTGCCATAATTCAAATGTGGAGTGAGATCATAAGAGAAATTGATATACCCATAAGGGCGCTTACCGAGATAATGCCCGTTGATCCATACTTCACTGTTCTTATACACGCCATCAAATTCTATTCTTATGTTTTTATCTGCCGAAGAAGCCGGAACAGTAAACGTTTTGCGATACCAGCCAATACCACCGGGTAATGCCCCGCCCTGGTTAGTTGCAGGAAACGAAGAGGAGAAATTGCTTTCAATACTCCAGTCGTGCGGCAGGTTTAAACTTCGCCATTGCCCATCGTTGTAGTTTGCATTGCTTGCAAGACAGTCATTGCCCAACAGGAACTTCCAGCCGTTGTTGAAATTTACAACCGAACGAACCTGTGCTGATGCAATAAAACTCAACAACAGGAATGCAACAACGAGTAAAGTATTTCTATTCAACTTCATTTTATTTTTTGCTGTAAGACAGAAAGTTTCTTTGTGCTTCTTCCTGTCTTTGCGTCTTCCTGGTTCAATCCTCACCACAAATGATGCACCGATTGTTTGATATACTTTTCATATACAGCCTGCACCTGTTGCATCTGTTCAGCGCTCAGCGATTGTTCATTCAATGCTTCCAGGTTGCGTGTAACCTGTTCGGATTTGGATGCACCGGGAATAACTGTGCTTACCGCATCAAAATCCAGTATCCATTTCAGCGCTAATGCTGCTAATGATTTACCGGCAGGAACAATTTGCTTTAATTCTTCCACTGCCTGCAAACCTGTTGCATAATCAATACCGGAGAATGTTTCGCCCTTATCAAACGCTTCACCATTGCGGTTAAATTGTCGATGATCACCACTTTCAAAAACAGTTTGTGCAGAATAGTTACCTGTTAACAATCCACTTGCCAATGGCACACGAACAATCACACCAATATTTTTCTTCTTCGCCTGTTCAAAAAATAATTCGGCAGGGCGCTGACGAAACATGTTGAAGATGATCTGCACCGTTGTTACATTATCAAACTCGATCGCCTTTAATGCTTCTTCCACTTTCTCCACACTCACACCCAAGTGCTGAATCTTGCCTTCTTTCTTCAGGTCATCAAACAAACCAAAGATTTCCGGACGATAATATACAGGCGTAGGCGGACAATGCAACTGAATCAGATCGAGTGTTTCAATTTGCAAACGCTTCAAACTGTCTTCTACATATTTCCGCAAAACAGCAGGCGTGTAGCCTTCGTTTACATGCGGCTGAATTTGGCGACCGCATTTTGTTGCGACAAACAGTTTTTCTTTTCTTGTTTTGAGAAAACGGCCAATGGCTTTTTCACTTTCACCATCGCTGTATACATCGGCTGTATCAATAAAGTTGACGCCGTTATCAACGGCAGTATTTAAAATGGCATCTGCATTTTTTTCATCAAATGCACTGCCCCATTTACCGCCTACCTGCCATGTACCAAGACTGATAGCTGAAATAGAAAATCCTGTTTTACCTAATGTTCTGTATTGCATTTCGACTATATTTTTTTAGTTTGCCGGGAAGACTGCAAGACGATAAGTTTTAATTCATCCATGCTTCCGTGGCAATTATTCTTCAATTCTTTGTGCTACTTCGAGACTTAGCGCCTTTGTGGCAAATTTAAACTTCCACCATTGCTTTGATCACACCATTCTTCGGATCGAGCCAGCTTTTAAAATTGTCTTTTACCTCATCAAACTGTACACGATGTGTAATGTAGGTTGCAGGATCAACCAACTTGTTGCGCATGCACATCATTACATGATCAAAATCTTCCTGCGTAGCATTGCGGCTGCTCATGAGTGTTGCCTCCCGTTTATGAAATTCAGGATGACTCACAATCAATTCTCCTTTCTGCAAACCTACCAACACATAACGAGCTCCATGTGCCATATACAGGAATGCACTGTTGATGGCCTTTTGATTACCGGTTGCATCAACAACAACAGTAGGCATATCGCCGTTGGTGATTTCTTTCAGGCGCTGCAAAACATCTTCATTCAAGGGATTGATGGTGTGCTGCACTTTCAATTTGTCTTTACAGAAATTCAACCGTGTATCATTCACATCCATGGCAATCACTTGTCCACCTGCAATGCGGCCAAATTCCATAATACCCAAACCAATCGGTCCTGCGCCGATCACCAGTACAAATTCACCGGCACGCACTCCTGCCCGGCGGATACCATGTGCACCAATCGCCAACGGTTCAACGAGTGCGAGTTCATCAAAACTCATATCGCCGCCATGCAACAAGGCGGAAGTGGGCACCGAAATGTATTCCATCATACCACCATCTACATGCACACCAAATACATTGATGGCCGCACAACAGTTGGGTAAACCGTTGCGACAGGCAATACATTCACCGCAATGAAAATACGGGATGAGTGTAACACGTTCGCCCACTTCAAAACCAGCATCTGCATCCACCTGTACAATTTCGCAACCCAGCTCATGACCGAGTATGCGTGGATAAGCGAAGTAAGGTTGCGTACCTTCAAAGGCATGCAAATCTGTTCCGCAGATGCCAATGCGTTTTACTTTTAATATTGCACGGCCGGATTGAATTGCGGGCCGATCTTTTTTGACGTATTCAAACGAACCCGGTTGCTGACACACTAATGCTTTCATAAAATCCTTTTTAAACAGGTCGCTCCTACGGAGCTGATTCCTCTATTAATTATTTTCTATTAACATTTAACCCCTACGGGGTTTTTCTACTGGCATAACAGGCTGTTCTAATTACTTACTATACTAAACTCATATTTGCCTGAACCAACTTTCATCACTGCTTTTCCTTTCTCATAAACAACCGTTGTTTTCTTTCCATTCTGTAAAACTATTTGACCATTTTTTGCAGGAATATAAACAACTGCCGTACTGTTGGCCGGTATTTGAACCTGCAAGTTAAATGATGAAGTTGTTTTTACCCATTCGCTTTGAATTAATCCATACGGCGATTGAAAACTTGCTTTAGCATTGGTTACATCACCCACCACTTCAGGCTTGATCAGAATTTCTTTATATGCGATGGAATTTTCTGTCTGTTGAATACCTGCAAGACCCGCATAAAACCATTCCATCAAATGCCCCAGCATAAAATGATTGTTCGAGACCGATTCATACGCCTGCCAGCTTTCGGTAAGTGCAGTTGCACCATGTTTGAGCTGATAGCCATAGCCCGGCACATCATCCCGGTAATTCATATCAAAGATGACATCGCTTCTGCCGGCTTGTTCTAATGCTTTCAACACATAACGGTAACCGATATCGCCTGCTGTTAATGCATTGTTCCTGCTTCTGATTTCACGGATCAACGCATCCACAACAGCCTGCCTGTTTTTTTCTTCCACCAAACCCATGTACAAGGCCATGGCATTAGCAGTTTGACTGGAAGAATCGTATTGCAGTTTGATGGGATCAAAAAATGTTTGATTGAAAGCTGTTTTTACATCTGCTGCCAATTGCTGATAGAATTTCACATCTTCACTCTTCTTCAGCATCGTTGCAATTTTGATCATGATGTTGAGATCATAATAAAACGTGGCAGTAGCTGTTACACCCATCTTCGTCATTTGTGCAAAGCCTGATTTGTTCGGACCAATATCAAACCAATCGCCCAAACCATGCGAAAGAATATTGTTATTCGCTTTGCTCTTCAGATACAGCACATAAGCCTTCATCATATCATATGATTGCAGCAAGGTTTCTTTATCGCCATACCACTGATAATTATACCAGGAATAAATAATGGCTGCACTGCCCCACTCCGGCGATTCATCAAACGGCGGCGTAAACACAGTAAACTCAGGAGCGATCTCCGGAATTTTTCCGTTGGCATACTGCGCATTCTTCATGTCGTTGATCACTTTCTTATTCAATGCTGCCACATCATACCTGTAATGAACAGAAGTGCCCACCAAATGTGTTTCTTCCAACCAGCCAAGTTTCTCCCGGTGCGGACAATCGGTGAACACACTCACCATATTGCTTTTAATGGCCCAGTCGATTAATGTATGTGTGCGGTTAAACAGATCGTTTGAACAACTGAATGAACCAACCGTGTTCGCTGCATTACGGATATGCAGTCCTTCCAGTTTGATTACATGCGGAAGCGATTGATTTTTCTCTTTCGCTTTGCAATGCACTTCTACATAGCGGAAGCCAGTGTATGTAAACAACGGATGCCAGCTTTCGCCCCCATCCCCTAAAGGGGTGTTGCCATCTCCCCGAAGAATATATGTAAAGAATGATGGCGATCCCGTTGCCTTCTGATTTACGGTTCCATCTTCATTAATCAATTCGCCACAGATCAATTTCACGGTATCGCCTTTGTTTCCTTTTACTGTAATCGAAGGAACACCGGAAAAATTTTGTCCAAGATCATACAACATAACACCCGATTTTAATTCACGTTTTGTTTGTGTAGGTAATTGCTGCATCACTTTCACGGGCTCATTCATTTGCGATTCAAGCAAAGCCGGACCGTTGGTAACGATTGCCTGTTTCCACTTCGCATCATTAAATCCCGGCTCGTTCCATCCTTGTTGAAAAAGATTCGCATCATAATCTTCACCACCGAAGATGCTTGAATAAATAATGGGCGACTGATCGGTCTTCCAGCTTTCATCACTGATGATCTGCTGTGTAGTTCCATCCATAAACTCGATCAATGTTTTTGTAATGAGCTTGGGATAACCATAAGCACCGGTCATCTTACGGTAACGTTCCGAAGGAATATAATAAAAACCATTGCCGAGCATTACACCGATTGCATTCTTTCCTTGTTGTATATTCTTTGTTACATCAAAGGTTATATAAAGTGCATGTTTACTGTAGTTGGTCCAGCCCGGTGCCAGAAAATGATCGCCGATTTTTTTACCATTGATACTTACTTCAAAATGGCCGAGGCCGCAAATGAACATTGTCGCCTGTTTGATCTTTTTAGCAACAGTAAACTCTTTACGTAACAGCGGCAGAATATCTTTACGTGGCCCCCATGCTTTTTTTCCACTCAGATGCACATGCGGTGCAATGATCGCTGTATCGTTGATCTCTTCATAACCGATCCATTTTGCATTGCTCCAACTGTTTGTTTGCAACAAACTCATTTGCCAATACGAACTGCTGCTCCAAGCTGATGCAGTTCCCTTATTATCCCATACCTGTACTTTCCAGTAATATTTTTTTGCTGATTGTAATGCTTTACCTGCATAAGCAACCTGTATGGATGCTGAAGATTTGATTTGTTTCGAATCCCACACGTTACCGATATTCTTTTTCAATAATGCTTCATCATCGGCAACAAGAATACGGTAAGCAGTTTGCAATACATTTTGCTGAGTTGATTGCAACTGCCAGCTGAGTTTAGGTTGCGTTACATCAACCCCTAATGGATTGTTGCGGCTTTCGCAGCGAAGATTGCTTACAGAAAGTTGAGCTGAAGCAACAATGCTTAGTATTAAAAAAAGCGATAAAGTTAAAATCTTCTTCATTACATATTTTCTTCGTGTTTCTCTGTGCCTTCGTGGCTTTGTGGTTCAACCTCTTATTGTACTTCAATTCCTGATATAGCCAGTTCTTTTCCGTTTTCTGCTATCAGCTTCACCACATAATTACCTGCATTGATCTGCGAACCGGTATTTACGGTAAACTGATTCCATTTGCCTATCCGTGTAAAAGTAAACTGCACAGCTTCATCCATCATCCTGTTGCCACCTGCATCAAACAACTGCAATTTCGCTTTTACGATTTGTTCTTTTGGATAATAATATTTTACGGTGATGGAATAAATATCGCCCACACCCGTTTGTACGGGCCATTGAATAGTTGCAGCAGTATTTGATTGAATGACGGCACACCATCTTCCGTTGACAGAATCTTTTGTAACGCCATTGCCAATGATTGCAACATTGGTACGATACGGAGTAATAGGTTTTAAGTCATAAGCAGGTTGCATTTTATTTACAGGCAGAAAAAACACCAACGTGTAAGGATCAATCATTAAGTTCACCATTTGGTTCGCAGCATACCTTCTACGATATATCTTATACTCTGTACCTCCAACTCCATCGGTTACAAGTTTGGTATTCAAAACTTCGGCGTCAGCAAAAAAACGATTCTCTTTTACTGCAAAAAAAAGATCCAGTTCGGCATTTGTTGTAAATGATACCGGGCTGGTTTCTTTATTCTGATCCAACCTTATCCAGTCAGCCCCAAATAAATTTGAAGGCAAGCTATTTATCGTGGTATTTGAATAAGTATAATTTTTATCACCGATATCCAGCCAGCTTTGCTCTTCGCAATTGCTGCACGAAAGATTGCTGATAAGCGAAGACGCTGCTGCCGGTTTAATACCCGTCTTTGTTGAAGCAATGGCAATAGCTGAAATAACTGCCTGACCCGATTTACTTTCAGGAAATGAAATGATCATCTTGCCAGCGCTGATCTTTGCTTTTACCGTTTTCTTCAGCGCTGTGTTCGTACCTGTTTCACTCCAGATGTCTAAATCGTTAATAACAGTTTTCCCATTGATCGCAACATCAAACAAGCGCATCCCTTTGGCATTAATGCCGCCCCCGATTCCTAACCATGGTTCAGTAAAATACAGTTCTACTAAATACTCGCCATCAGGTAAAGGAAATTCATACGTGAGTTTATCTTTTCCGTAACGGAAGGTTTGAAACAGCTTCCAGTCTTTTGTATTCTTAATCGGCGAAAAGCTTCTGCGTTGACTTGCAAAATTGATCGGCACTTCCGGAAAATCTTTTGTCCATGATGCAGCGAAACCTTTATCAGCAAGCCATGTGTTTCCATTTTCATCTTTGTACTCAGAACCACCACAATTGATGCGATAGATATAATTATAACCTACTAATGGCTTAGTCAACGCTTTTGTATTTGCATACAGCTGTTGAAAGTTGGGCGACTGCGGCAAATGGTGCAACACAATCGTATCTCTTGCAACTGGTTTTCCCTTTACATAACCTACCGCATACAACACATTGTATTGAATGTTGACATTGTCCCACTGAAAATGCGTACCAATCCCGTTTTTCTTTCGCTTACCCAGCGATGAACCGTTCACATCATTAAACAATTCCACTTCATCACAATTGCTGTACACATAAATACTGTCCTTGATGCCGGGCTTCATCCACCTGTTCGGCCAGGTATGTGAAACAATGTAAAGCATCGGCTCTTTGTTCTTATCCGCATAATTGCTGCGGAACATGTAATAGGCATCTGTTGGTTCTTCCCAAGGTGTGAGCAATCCTTTATAATTCACCGGGCCAATGCGATCTAATTCACGCAAACCTTCACCACCCTGTACACGACCGGGATTATCATGCGATGTGAGCAACCAGAAGAATTGGCCTGCACTGCTGTCTTTAACCGATTCAGCCAAACGAACTTTCTGTTCCATCAACTGCACCATGCGGTCTTCACTCAAAATTCCGTTCTGTACAAAACCACCTTCGGTGTGTAAGTCGATTGTACGCCATGCACCGTATTCACCAATCAACACCTGCTTCTTTACATCCTCTCCATACGTTGCTGGATTACCTCCATACGTACCCGTCCAGTTTTGCGGCACATCCCAATCGGTACCACTACCACCATTGCAGGTTGTAACCAAACGCTGTGTTGATGCAGTGGGATCTAAATAGCGGATCAGCTCTGTACATTCTTTGGCAAAATCTTCCGGCAGTTTACTTTCATTCTGCAAACCCCATAAAATAATCGATGGACTGTTGCGTCGTTCGATCACCCATTCTCTCAATAACTGTTTAAAATTTTCTCTGAACTCTTTGGAATCGTACCATACATGTGCAGAGAGTTGTGTCCACCATAAAACTCCTTTTTCATCGCACAACTGTCCGTATAATAAATGATGCGGCTGATGACCATCACGAAAAGCATTAAAGCCTGCTGACTGTATCCATTTGAAACGGGAGACAATTTGCTCCTTACTGAAAGCGTGACTTTGTCCCAGCAAATGTTCATACTCCGCAATACCATTGATGAAAACAGGTTGGCCGTTTAAGAAAAACTGATTGGTTGGGTTTTCCCAGTTGATGGTGCGGAAACCAAATGCTGTTTCAACTTGATCAAGAACATTATTATTTTCTTTAATGACTGAAATGATTTTGTACAGGTAAGGATTATCGACAGACCAGAGGTTGATGGATGATGTCGGATTTATGATGTCGGATTTATGATGTCGGATTTATGATCAACAACAGCTCCCTTCTCTGCACTTGTAATTTGTTTAACTATCTTATTTATTTCTTTTCCTTTCGCATCTGTTAATTTGTGCTCAACAACAATAGTTCGTTTCTGCTGCGAATAGTTTTTAAGAGTAGCAGTAATATTCAACTGAATCTTATCTGCTGCAATATCGGCCCATGCATGCACCCCAAACGGCTCAATGCGTACATCATTGGTCACCATCAAATGCACCGGCCGAAAAATACCCATCGGTTGTGAACCTTCCGAGAAACCACGTTCATCACTGCAACCACCGCAAACCCAGGGCAGATTTTGAATATTGGATGGATGATAGGCCCTTACTGCCAATTGATTTTCGGTTCCATCTGTTTTGATCACATCGGTTACATCCAATGTAAAGGTTGTGCGTCCGCCAATGTGCTCACCTACTTTTTTATTGTTGAGATAAACGGTCGCATACGATCCCACGCCTTCGAAAAACAAAAAGAACCGTTTGCCTGTTTTGCTTTGTTTGTTGGTGAATGTTTTACGATACCATGAATCGCCGTGACGGTTGCCGTGCAACAATCGTCTGTAACCTTCGTACTGATCCCAGTTGTGCGGAATGTTTACTTTTTTCCAATCAGCAGTAATTGTTGTTTGATAAGTATTGGCAGGTAATTGCTGATCGTTACTTGTTGCAATGCTGAACCAGTTTTCATTTAAGGAAATATCCTGGCGTTGTGCATTCGCATTTTGCCACGAAGACACAAAAACACAAAGAAGCACAAAGAAAAGCAAGCTCTTACACAAGCGAGGGCTGTGAGTGAGCATCCCCTCCCGGGAGGGGACTAAGGGGTGGTTTGCTGCGTATTGATAAGAACGTACAAGAGTGCGACGCAACAAAAGTTTCATTGAAATACTGCTGCCGGACACATCATCAACGATCATGTATTTATTTAAGTTCTCCATCAAACTGATACACTCCGTTCTTGATTGTTTTGATTGTTACGATCTTTCCATTATAACGCAAACGCAATGCTGTACCCGCCATTGATTTCACTTTCAGCTTCACCAGCTTTCCATCACTCCATTGCATATCCATTACAAAACCACCTCTTGCACAAATGCCTTTCACATTGCCGTTGGCTAAAGCCGACGGCAAGGCAGGAAGGATGTCAATATATTTTGTATGACTTTGTATCAGCATTTCGCCAATACCTGCTGCGCCACCAAAATTTCCATCAATCTGAAACGGCGGATGTGCATCAAATAAATTCGGGTAACTACCTGCACCATTCTTTGCCGGACTCATCAACATTTTGATCATGTGAAATGCATGATCGCCATCTTTAAACCTTGCCCAGAAATTAATTTTCCAGCCGAGGCTCCAGCCTGTTGCTTCATCGCCACGGAAGATGAGCGATTGTTTGGCGGCTTTGGTAAGCTCAGGTGTTTCATCCCAATTGATTTCATTGCCGGGATACAATCCCCACAAATGTGATACATGACGATGCTTGTTGTTCGGATTATCAACATCCTGCATCCACTCCTGCAACTGTCCATGCTTGCCAATCATGTTCGGCGCAATCTGTTTGTATTTTTCTTTCAACGTTGTACGCAAATCCGCATCCACATGTAACACTTCACTTGCAGCGATTACATTTTTAAACAGATCACGGATAATCTGGTGATCCATTGTTGGACCTGCCACCAATCCTCCCTGCTCAGGTGAGTTGGATGGTGTGCTGATGAGATAACCTGTCACCGGATCTTTAACAAGAAATGCATTAAAGAACAACGCTGCATCTTTCATAATGGGATATGCTTTGTTCTTTAAAAATTTTTTATCCTGTGTAAACTGATAACGCTCCCACAAATGCTGACATAACCATGCGCCACCTGTAACCCAGATGCCATGATTGGCTGCATTGATCGGTGCAGTACCTCTCCACAGATCGGTATTGTGATGCAATACCCAACCCGGTGCATTGTAATGATCTTTCGCCGTTTGTTTTCCTGTTACTGCCAACTCACTGATCATGTCGAACAAAGGCTGATGCAAAGGCGAAAGATTCAGCAGCTCTGCTGGCCAGTAATTCATTTCGGCATTGATGTTGGTTGTGTACTTACTACCCCATGGCGGATTTACCAAATCGTTCCAGATGCCTTGCAGGTTAGCAGGCCTTGTGCCCGGCCTTGAGGAAGCGATCAATAAATAACGACCGTATTGTAAATACAACGCAACAAAAGAAGGATCATTTGCTGTTGCAAACTGTTCAATGCGTTCATCGGTCGGTAAACTTTCATTGGCTGATTTACCGAAGTTCAATGAAAAGGTGTTGAAGTACTGCTGGTACTCTTTAATGTGTGCAGCTTTGATCTGCTGATAGGTTTTTCCTGCAACAGATGCCAACGCATTGATACAGGGCTGCTTCGGATCTGCTAAAATGTCTTTGTAATTTTTAAAATTAGTCCCTGCAGTAAGATATAGCGTTGCTTCATCTGCCTTATCAATGAACAATTTGCCATTATCAATTTTCACAGTTCCGCTTTTGGCTACTACACGTAAATAACTTTCGCCACGCAATGCGCCTGTTCTCACTTTTACCGACAGCACTAAATCATTCCCCGCTTTTGTAATGCTGTAGTTTTTATGTGCACTGCTCAGCTCTGCTGTAAAACTGATGCTTTGCTTTTGCGAAGCAGAAAGATGAACAACAATGGCCTGGTTCGGCTGACTTACAAAATATTCTCTTCTGTAATGAATACCATTTAACGTATAGGTTGTAGCTGCAACTGCATTGGTTATATCCAGTTCTCTTCTGTAATTCGTAGCACTGCTTGTATTTGCAAACTTCAAATGCAGATCACCGAATGGCTGATACGATGCCTGGTAGGCACCAACCGGCGGCGGATTATCATCTGTCACAAAATATTTCCAGTCACCATTTAACGAAATTTTTGCAGCAGGATTACTTACCGGTGCAATACCAATATGAATGCTTGTGTCCTTATAACCATATACTCCACCTTTATCAGAAAAATTCAACACCAAAATGGCAATTGTGTTTCTGCCTTTGTGCAACAGATTTTTTGCAACGGTATATTTTCTTCCTTCAGTGTTTTGCTGACTACCGACCAATTGCCCGTTCACATAGGTATAATCCCAATCACGAATGCGGTTTAAATCGGCGATCATGTCTTCTTCCTTCCAATCGTCAGGCAATACAAAACTTGTACGCAACCAAACGGCACCATCCAATCCACCGTGACCAACCTGCTCCCAACCTTCCCAACTCGGCACGGTCATCGTTGGCCATTTGCTGTCATCAAAATTTGTTGCTGCATATTTTGTATCGGATGTTGCTTTGGTAATCCATCCGCTGCGTTCACCTTCAAAACTTTTCAACCCCATGAACTCTTTCTCTGCCAACGCATCTGCTTCTTTTTGTTTTCCTGCAAACAACAACTGACGGATGCTGTCTAAATATTTATACGCACCGGGCCGGCTGTAAGCCCTCGGCTCACCCGTCCACAATGTTTCTTCGTTAAACTGTAAATGATCATTCTCAATTCCACCAAAAACCATTGCACCTAAACGACCGTTACCAATCGGCAAAGCCTCCGTCCATTTTATAGCAGGTTGTTTATACCACAGCTTTAAATCCTGTGCATTCACAAATGCATTACAGATTATGAGTAATGCTAAAACGAAAAATATTTTTTTGTGTACCATCATTTGAATTTCTATTAAGCTTTCGTTGTGTCACTCACTTGTACTGTAACAATTTTATTCATCTTTTTTATCTCTCACAGATTTCACGGATTATCACAGATAAAAAAATCTGTGCACATCAGTGGAATCCTGAGCAATTATTCAAACAACCAATCAATATTTTTATTCTTCGCATCACTCATCAGCATGGCATCATATACCGGAATGATCTGTGCACCATCAATAAAGCCCAACACCAGGCAAACTCCTTTCGGCAATTTTAATGTGTGGGATCCTGCTTTAAAAGAATACGTATGAATATTCACCGGCGGCATCCCTTCAATGGCAATGGCGTTCGAAATTTTTATTTCTGCCTGGCCGTAATCATCGGCACTGGCATTGGTTTCCAGTTCAGGCGCTTTTGCAAAAACGGTATCGGTGGTGAAGGCAGCACGTTGTGTTTTGAAATAACCCACTAATACTTTCACTGGTTTATCTGTATAAAAATTGATCTCCGTTGGCTGACGTAATTGCTGTCGAAAAGAAAGTTGTACAGCATTCAATCCTTTCAACTCAGGAGCCAGTTGTTTAATGCGGAAGGTAGTATCACGAAAGATCACGGCACCTTCATTCAAAACAACAGGCACATGATTCAACTTTGCATCCACTTGTTGAAACGGTTTTCGTTCCTGTGCTTTTGCGTTTGAATTACTCTTCAGCGAATCAATTTTATACTTGAATGTTTTTAATTCCGTTTCAAATACGGGCACCATTTCCGTCCAATGTTTAAAAGTGGCGTCAACTCCCCGCATGGGTATTTTCCGTTGGGAAGTCTGCATACTGTTGGCATAGAGATAAGAACCCGCTGTTAAGGCAGCCAATTCTTTATAATCCGTTACACTTTTCTCCAGCATCGGTACAGCCAGTTCAAGATCAGCAATATTGCCACTGTATTTGTATTTCAGCAATTGTACTGCAGCATTTACTTTGTTGCTGAAATGATCGGCCATTGCTTTGTAGCAATACATATCGTTGACAAGACGATTGAATTCTTCTTTATTCTTCGTCACTCTTCTCGATACTTCCATGATAGCAGTTACAGCATTGTTACCATGTACAACTACTTCTTTTGCAACCTGTGGTGGAGTTTCACCGATATGCTTAATGCCTTTCTGTTGTTTATCGGCATAATCAAGAATCATTTCACCTTCAGGAGCTTCTGCATCATACAACAACGTAAACAAACCATAACGGAGTGGATTGATGAGTTGCGTCATCAACATTCCCAATGTCAACGTCTGACGGTTACCATCAGTGATACCAAATCGACGTAAGAGTTTCGGAGCAATCTCACCGCTTTCTTCATACGCTGTCAATATTCTTCTTCCATCTGCTTCGCTGCAACCGAATTTTGCAGCGAATTGTTTACTCCAGTAAACGATCTCATCTTCCCTGTTGCGCTTCGCTTTCCATGCATAACGGCTCCATGCACTGTACCAGATCCAATCACGTTCAATTTGTAATAATCGTTTACCCTTTACACTATCTGCACTATACGGCCAGTCCCAATAAGATGCTTGTGGATATAAATGCAAACCGTTACCACCCATTACTTCATGCATACCAATTACACTTTGCTGAATAAAATCGGGCGAGCCATAACGAAACGGTTCAAGGTTGGCAAGGATGTGTACATTCTCAATCTGTACACTGCCGAGTTTGCTTAATGTCTGATGCAGTTCGGCCCAACTTCCTCTGGGACGTGCATAGGTCAATGCTTCTCCGTTGAACTTTGCCTCGGTATATAAATTTTTGTAAAGTGGTAGTGATGCACGCATCACTGCCGGTGCGTCGGTATCATGTGCACGCAGCACAATGGGTGGTTCCTCTGTTTTGTTCAACGCTTTCAATCCATCTTTCACACCCGGAATAATCGTTTGCGTGAACCATTCAATATCATCCTTACCTACGCCTTCCATTGCTTCACCCAGGCAAACCATCAACCCAACGTTAGGATATTTTTCTACAAATGCTGCGATTGATTTTCGTGTATAATCAGCGATCAACGGAATGATGGGACGTTCACGTTCCTGTGTTTTGATCTTGTGATGTTCAGCAAAAGGTTTGGAGACGATGATATTGTAAAACATCTGGATCACCCAGATGCCACGCTTGTCGGCTTCTGTTGTTAAAAAGCGATAGATCTCTTCATTCTTTTTAAACGTTGCTTCATCTACTTCCACTGCATACGGATAATCTTTCAACTTCACCAATGATGCAAACGGATGACCGTTCCAGAGATACAGTGAGTTCATGCGATTCGCTACCATCGAATCGAGGTACTGTATCCATAATTTTTTATCGTAGAACCAGGGAAAGGTTTCTGGTGTGTAAGGATATTCATACACATTTCTGCCGGGGAGGTAGTATGGTTTCTGTACACCGATGCATGCACCACGTAACACCATTTCCGGAGCATCAGTTATGTTCAGATTTTTAGGATAAGCTTTTAATTGCTTTAGTTGTGAAACAAATTCTAAACAACCATAGAGCAAACCTGTTTCATCACTTCCTTCAATTTTTGTTTGGTTATTTTTTGTTGTGATTGTAAAACCTTCTTTGGGACCTTGTTTATACCCGAAAGAAATGAAATGATTTTTTCTGTTTAATCCTAACGACTTCTCTGCATCAACAATTTTTAGTAATGCAAATTTCTCACGGGGTGATTTTATTCTATCTCCCCATCCTGTCTGTGCAGTACCTATCTGCTGAAATAAAAAAAGAAATACTACTGCTATGTTAAGTTTCATTTCGCTATAATTTTTCAATTCATCGAAAACTCACCCCGGTGTATTATTATATTTAGTTTCCGAAACTCGCACCTCCCGGGAGGGGATGCGTGTTATTTCACTTCCACTAATTCGTTTAAATAAATTTCAAGCATGGTATAACCGCTTGCATCTACTTTGTTGCGATCGTTTGCATCATTCGGATTCAATCCTTTTTTTATTTCCCATGCATCGGGCATGCCATCGTTATCTGTATCAACAGGTGCCGGTGCTGATTTATAGTCAGCCCAGCCACCCACTGCCAACGGACTATCAATAATACCGGGCTTGCCAAATGAACCTTTGCCCATTGCTGTTCCCGTTCTTGTTTCAGTCACTACACGTTCATCGGTTGCATCACGTTTTGGAAAAATTGCACCTGCATAAAGCAATATCTTCTCGTATGATTCTTTTGCTGTTTCAACAGGTAATGCGATACTCACAGGAAACGCTTTGTCAGCAATTGCTCCTGAAGGATAACCCTGTGCCTGCAGGTCAACACCGTTCTTATTCTTTTTGGTCAAGGTTTTATCGCCTTCCATGATATTACCATCCACAAACCATTGTCCTGTTCCTTTGCTGTTTTCTCTTTGATAAGAAGCGTTGACAAATTTTAATTCGGATGAAGTTGCCGGACCGGGCTTGTAATAATTGTTCACAATGTTCACTTGTGAAACTCCACCTGCAATATTTACCTCGCCTCCATAAGCAGCATTGGAATTGCCCCAATTGTAAATCACATTGTTTCGGTAATCGATCAATGCAACTGTATCGTGTGCTCTTGCGCCATTGAAACGTACTGCACGACTGTTTAGATGCGCTAATAAATTATGATGATAGCTTGCATATTGTCCGCCCCATACACCACCGTATGAACGATGCCCTTTCTGATGACCTGCTTCATACAAACCCTCACTCACAATACACCATTGTACGGTTGTATTTTTTGTATCGTACATCGCTGCACATTCTTCATTGGCCCAGCTGAAACTGCAATGATCAATAATTACATCATGACAGTTCTCCATATCAAAACCATACAATCCTGTTTTCAACGTACCACCAGGGCGTGAACGGATATAACGGATAATGATATTACCATGATTGCCTTTTGCAGAAGCGCCATTTAAAATAAGTGATTGATTTTTTAAACAGATACCGTCACCGGGAGCTGTTTGTCCGGCAATGGTTAAGTTGGAACGTTTGATCTGGATCTTCGACTGCAGTTCAATCATACCCGATACACGAAAGATCACTGTTAATGCTTCGCCGGGAAATTGTTCCAAGGCCCAGCGGAAACTTCCTTCGCCACTATCGTTGAGATTGGTTACGGCAACTACCTGTCCACCTCTTCCACCTGTTGCATATTTGCCGAAACCTTCGGCACCGGGAAATGCAACCTGCTGTGCAAACAACGGTCCACAAAAAATAAAAACGATAAGTAAAATGAATAAGTGCTTGTTCATTGTAATTGATTCAAAAAATCAAATGAGTTGGTTGAGTTGAATACCGCCCTGCTGGCAACTCATGTAGGCCGCTTCTGTGCAAGCCATCGTGTACAGACAATCTTCCACCGCATTATCAGGCTTTTCAATTTTTCCTGCAGCAGCCAGCATTACCTGTTCCATTGTACCAATGAACGCATGCGGAAACCAGCTGCCTTCAATTTTCTTTTCCTGCCATTGCGGTTCTTTGCCTTCTTCTAAAAACACGTATTCAAAACTATCGGCTTCGCCACGGGGATAGTTGATGAGTGCACCAAAGTTGATGAGTACAGCCCCTTTGGTTCCTTCGAACTTGATATAAGATTGTTGTTTAGGCGTACCGTAATTATGACAATGATTCGTAAGAATATTTGCCCGTATCATATCACCATAATCCATGATGATATTACTGCGTACCGATGCCAATGCAGGCATGCTCGGATGCTTGGTTGATTTGGCGTACACCGATTTCGGATTGCCCAGTATATGACGTACCAGATCGATGTAATGAATACTGTGGTACAAAATTTCTACCCGTGGAGAGGCCATTAAGAAATCCCACAGATGCCAGGGTGTGTATACGTTGACGTTTACTTCAATATCGTTGATCTCACCAAGTAATCCTTCACTCATCATGCGCTTTACTTCGAGAATAAATGGTGCATAACGTAATTGAAAATTAACTGCAACCTTTAAGTTCTTCCGTTGGCAGATCGCCAATATCTTCTTTGCTGCATCCATATCCTCACCCATCGGTTTTTGCAGCAACACTGCAGCGCCGTCAGGCAATTGTTCTAATAACGGAATCAATGCCGGACCGGGCACAGCAATATCAATGATAGCGTTTGCAGGTAATTGTTTCAACAAGTCTTCCGGGCTTGCAAATACTTCTTTAATTCCAAAACGTTCCGCAGTTGCTTTTGCTTTATCAGGATCGATATCACAAATACCCTGCACATGAAAACCTGCCAACATATAGGCAGGTAAATGTGCTGCATTTACAATGCCGCCTGCCCCAATAATGTAGATGGGCAGTTTTGCAGAGGCGATATCCCGTTCGTGCATTGACATATTTTCTTAATCGTTTGTGTTCTTTGTGAAGCCCTTTGTGCTCTCTGTGCTCCTTATAGCACAAAGCACACAAAGCAAAAACACACAAAGTTCACTAAGACTTTGTTTTAAACTTCCGCTCCTAATTTATTCCCGTAGGTTAACAGCAATACAGCTGTAATCAATATCACAATGGCAACAGTAAGCAAACGGATTGTTTTACTGCTGCTGCTTTTCCACTCTTTCAACAACAACCCTGTTACAGCACTTAACAACACCAGCATGATCATATGAATAGCCCAACTACTGAATTCAAACTTCCCCATGCGTACATGGCCAAGCCCGTAAAAGAAAAACTGTCCGTACCACAACATGCCGGTTAAAATTGCCATCACATAATTCAACCCTAAACCATTCTCGCCTGTTGATGCATACTCCGCAAATGTTCTTTCTTTTCGATGCAGGTAGATGCAGTAGATGAGAGTTGTGATAAAAGCACCTGTATTGGAAAAAATATAGATCACATTTCCCTGGAAATTTCCTGCACCATATTTGGCTGCGACATCGGCAATGGGCTGTCCCTGGTTTAATGAGTAACCATACAATGCGGATAATACACCTGCCAACAAACAAAGCGGCAATCCTTTTGCCAATGAGAAAATGGTTTTACTGTTTTGCTGCTGCTCAATATCTTTTTCTTTACTACGCCCGGCAAAGCCACACACCGCAATACCAAATGCGCCCATTGTTACGCCGCTGATAAGATACCCTGCACCTGTACCCGATAACACATCGCCCAAGGTACCGCTCACCAGTGGAGGCAATAAGGTTCCCAACACACAACTGATGCCTACTGAAATGGCGTACGTTAATGAGAAACCTACGTAACGGATAGCAATACCAAATGCAGTGCCGCCAATACCATACGCCATCCCTAAAAAGAAACTACGCTGCATAGCACTTGCAGGTGCTTCTTTCAATACCGTTGCCAGTTGCGGAATGGTTAACCAGGCCACAATTACCGGTAACAACAACCAGCATACAGCTGCCTGCGCCAGCCAATACGTTTGCCAGCTCCAGCCTTTTACTTTTTTCTGTGGAGTATAACAGAGTGAAGCGCTGGAAGCACCTACTGCATGAAACAAAACGCCGTTAATTACTTCCATACTCTTTGGCAGATGATTTAAAACGAATAAAAGTTTGCTGCGTTATGATAATAAATTTTTGAACGTTCCGCTACAGGCAACAATTCATCAATAACAGTGCGGTAATTTTTCCAGGCGTTGGTATAACTTCCTGCCAGCAACGAAACAGGCCAATCGCCGCCAAGAAAACAACGATCGGTTCCGAACTGCTGCAATGCAAATGCTACATAAGGTTTAATATCGTCGGATGTCCAGTTTGCAGCTTCTTGTGCAGTTGTTCCAAGACCCGAAATTTTTGCATAAAAATTTTTATGCTGTGCAGCTTCTTTCATTAACTCACCCCATTTCCCAAACTGTTCTTTTGACGCAATGGGTGGTTGATTCAAATGATCGAACACCATTCTTAACTCCGGAACTTTTGCTGCCACCTGTAATGCCGTTTCAATATGTTCAGGCAAAACACCTACTACATCGTAGGGAATATTATGATCGGCTAATATTTGCAGGCTGTTAATCACTTGCGGTTGCAACAACCACTCGGGATCACGCTCATCATGGATCAAATGACGAACGCCTTTGAAATAATTTTCTTTGCCGTATTTCTTTTGCAGTGCTTTTAATGTTGCATCCGGATCAATTAACGGCAACCATCCAACAATACCGGCAATCCAATCTGTGTTTACCGCCACATGCAACATCCAATCTGTATCTTCAAAATTATTGGCAGCCTGTACGAGAATCCCTTTCTTAATACCAATTTCAAACCGTTCGGTTTCCAGTTCTTCAATGCTGTATGTGCGATTGAGTATAGATGTGTTTCCTTCTAACCATGCATATTCTGCACGGTTAAAATCCCATATATGAACATGTGTATCCGCAAGCATCATCGGTTGTAAATGATCATTTAATAACTGTCTGCAATTGTTCCACTATTCCAAACCTGCGTTCAATTTCTTCGTTATGCTCCCCTAGCAATGGAGCGCCTTTTCCGGCAGCCAGTACTTCGCCATCTACTTTGATGGGACAGCGTGTAGTGGTGACCGATAGTCCGTTACTTGTTTTTACCGTTACTTCCATTTCAAGCGAACGGTAACCTTCCTGTTTCACCAATCCATCGTAATCCATGACCGGTGCACACCAGACATCTGCTTTCTCCAGAATACTGAGCCATTCGGCAGATGGTCTTGTTTTCAAATGACCGGCCAGTATCAATTTAATTTCATCACGTTTTGCAAACCAATCGTTGCTATTAATGAAATCTTTCAACGGTTCACATCCCAGCAGTGTTGCAAGGGTTGGAATATTGGTCATTGCCAATGCAATGTAATCATCATTTGTTTTATAAATACCATACGGCGCTGCAATGTAGGCATGGGCACTGTTCACAGCTCCACGCACCGGCAATTGCCGGCCGTCATTGTAATAACAGGTCAACACTTCAAACTGAAAATCAAGGATGCTTTCCAGCATGCTCACCTGTACCAACGCCCCTTCGCCTGTTGTTACTTTTTGATACAGGGCTGCTAATATTCCCTGTGCAATATGTGTGCCTGCCATAATATCCACCACGGCCACACCCATTGGTGTTGGACTTTCATCGTTGTTATTGCTGAGCCATGTTAAACCGGAAACAGATTGCAGCAACAGATCCTGACCCGGTAAATCTTTCCACGGACCTTCTACCCCATAACCGCTGATCTCGGCATACACCACATCGGGTTTAATCTGCTTTACTGTTTCATAATCCAATCCAATCCGTTCCATTACACCAGGGCGGAAATTATGTATCACCACATCGGCTTTGGCAATCAGTTGTTTTACTTTTTCCAGATCGTTGGGGTTCTTTAAATCAGCGGCATAGCTTTGTTTGTTGCGGTTGATGGCATGAAAAATGGTTGACTCGCCTTCGATCATCACATCACTCACATACAGCTCACGACAAATATCGCCGCTGCCCGGTCGTTCGATCTTGATCACCTGTGCACCCATATCGGCCAATCGCAGCGCCGCAGAAGGCCCCGACAAAAACTGGCTGAAATCGATCACTAATATGTCTTGTAAAAGTTTCATTTGGTCAATTGTGAATGGTGAATGGTGAATTGAAACATCACCCGTAACTCATAACACTTAACTCGTAACTTCTTCTAATTCCTTCCTAATCTTCTCATTCTGCTCACCTAACTGCGGTGCCGGTTTATCAGCAGTCAATCGTTGTCCGTTGATGCGGATAGGGCATCTCGTGGTAACAATTGTTTTATCTGCTACATGAATCGTTTGTTCCATATGCAAAGCATTGTACGCCGGATGCTCAGTCATCTCATCCCAATTCAATACTTCCATCGCCCACAATCCGGCTTCCTGCAAGGCAGCCAACCAGTAAGCAGTTGTTTCTGTTTGCAGATGCTGCAGCAGCACCGTTTTAATTTCATCACGCAAAGCAAATGCATCGTCTTTTGAAAACTGTTTCAATGCAGCACAATGAATGGTATCGGCTAATACATGTATATCCATCATCGCCAAAGCAATGTAACTATCTTTTGTTTGATAAATTCCATACGGTGCACTTAACAATGGCTGACCGTTTGCAACTTTACTCCGCTTCGGCTGCTGATGATTGGTATAATAAGTGGTGAGCAATTCAAACTGAAAATCGAGTAACGATTCCATCAAACTCACTTCAATCAATGCACCTGTTCCTGTTTTTGAACGACGGATCAATGCTGCCAGAATTCCCTGCACCAATTGCGAGCCTGCAAGAATATCTGCGATGGAAATACCAAATGGCACCGGTCCGTTGGTACCATTCCCTGTTGTGTACGCCAACCCTGTGATTGATTGCAACAACAGATCCTGTCCGGGTTTATTTTTCCACGGACCTTTTTTGCCGTAACCTGAAATTTCTGCATAAATCAATCGGGGATTGATCTGTTGCACTGTGTTGTAATCAAGGCCGTTCTTGCCCATTACATCGGGCCGGAAATTATGGATCAACACATCGCTTTTTGCAATGAGTTTTTTGATAATCGAAATATCTTCCGGATTTTTCAGATCAGCTGTGAAGCTTTCTTTATTGCGGTTGATGGTATGAAACAACAAGGAGTTGTCATCTACCCACAGATCTTTAATTGCAAGTTTACGTCCTGCATCGCCTGTTTTAGGTCGCTCAATTTTAATTACTCTCGCACCAAGATCGGCCAAACGCAATGCAGCCGACGGACCGGATAAATACTGACTGAATTCCAGCACCACTACTCCGTTTAATGGCAATGCACTCATGCTGTAACCGCAATTTGTTTTGAAATACTCTGCTGATATAGTTTATTCATTTCACGTAATGCTTTTGAAGGATCACCATCATACTCCAGGCAATCCTGCAACGGATCGCCTGCATGATCCTGAAAATGCAGGTAACCATTGTAACGTGGACGCATATACCCATTCTCCATTACCGGTAATACCTGCGTAAAAAAGTAATTGGTTAAATGATTCGCTGCAGGATCCGTCCATGCACTTCGATGACCGGGTTGTCCACCGTGTTGTACATACATGGTACTCTGACATTCAGCTGATGTTACCGTCGCTGCAAAATCAATTGCCACTTCTTTATGTTTGCTGAAAGCAGAAACAGCAATACCTGTTCCGCCAATGGTTGTTCTTAATTTCTTTCCGTTGAACGAAACAACATCTGTATAGTGCAACAGATGTTGTGCATAGCCTTTGCGTGCATAATTGGAATAACCATACGCAAACGGACAATAGAGATAATCGTTTGTGGTACTCATTAATTCTGCCACTGCAATGGGATTGCAACTGAACATTTTCTTATCAACCACACTATACAACTGTTTCATTGTCTCAATTGCCTTAATGCCCGTTGCTTCATCAATTACTTCTTCTTCGTTTTGAAAGGGCTCTGCACCATTGGCAATACAGAATGTATAGAAATTCATCAAGAGATCAATAGGAATAGCAGGCACGGCAACTTTTCCTTCTCTCGCCAGATCCAACACATCGTTCCATGTTTGCGGTACATTGCTGAGTAAATCTTTACGATAACTGGCAGCAGGTGTTGCTGCATCAATGGCCAACGCCCATTGCTTATTATTGTAATTATAACTGCTGTGCGAAAGCCCGACAGAGTAGGTTTGCTGATCCCGTAAATAATTGGCCGATACATATTCATTCAACGGCAACACACAATTGGTTGCATCTGCACAACCCACCCACGGATGATCGATGATGAGCAGATCATATTCTTTCGTCAGTTCTTCAATGGGAAAATCAGCAAACTCCTGGAGTGTGCGTTTTTTCCAACGTATCTCCACATTGGGGTGTAGTTCAGCATACCGCTGGGAAACAGCAAGCAGAGGCGTTATACCCCTGCTGTGCCCCCATGTAATACCATTCAGAATAATTCGTTCCATTCTTAACTCTTTCCTTTTTTAACCATGAGAATATGTTCGCACAGCATCACCAATTCGTTGTGCTGGTTAAAACATTCCACTAACTCCGTTACTAAACCGTATTCCGGTTTTTTGTGGTCTTTCAAATCTTTTATGGTTACCGTTACCTTAATGGTATCGTTAATAAATACGGGTTTAATAAAACGTAACCGTTCGTAACCATAGGTCATGCTTACGTCGTTTACAAAATCGGCGGTTAAACCAATGGCTACTGTAAAAATGAGTGTGCCATGTGCAATGCGCTTTTTAAACGGCTGGCTTTTGCACCACTCTTCATCCATATGATGGGGAAAGAAATCGCCTGACTGTCCGGCATGGATCACAATATCGGTTTCGGTGATGGTTCGGCCCTTGGTCTGGCGAACATCATTCAATTGAAATTCCTCGAAATACTTCTGTATAAACATAGCTGGCTGCAATCAGTTTTTATACAAAACAGGGGTGTTTCTGAAGATCAAAAACAGCTGTTTCAACCGAAGTTCAAGGTATAACAGGCCATTGGGGCGTTCAATGGAAGGTTTTACTGATTTGATGGATTATTTTCCAACCTGGGGGCAGCTACTTTTAAACAGATCAGTATGGCCGGTCTTAAAAAAAAGCCTCCGCATTTGCGGAGGCTATGGTTTGGATTTGGATTTTTCTATTTGGTTTTACTCTCTATTTTTTATTGAACGGTTAAACGTTCTGTTTTTGTTTCGCCTGTTGCCACTACAAACACACGCACAGCGTATAAACCGGCTTTTAAGTTTGTTAACTGAACATTCCGAGCTGATATGTTATTAAAATGCAGAACAGCACGTCCGGCAAAGTCTTCAACAGACACATTTACATTACCTGTGCCATCGGGAATCACCAAAGTTGCATTACCTCTGCTTGGGTTCGGATAAACAGAAAGAACCAGCGCTCCGTTTGCTGTACGTACGGCTTTTACTTCGCTATACGAAGCACTACCATCGAAATCGATCTGTTTTAAACGGTAATAGGTAACACCTGCTGTTAAAGGAGTAGGATCTTCGAAGTTGTAGGTATAAGCAGCACCTGTACCAGTTGGCGCTTTTGAATCAACAAATCCAATTTTTTGATATTGACCATTGCCGATCCGGCGTTCAACTTCAAAACCATCGTTGTTGCTTTCGGTTGCAGTCGCCCATGAAAGTGCTGCTTTGCCAGAACGTTGTACAGCATTGAAAGAAACGAAAGAAACAGGCAAAGCACCGCAGTTATTTGGTAGTATACCTGTCGTATCTAAAGTTTGGGTTAAAGCAACAGTTCCAACAGAGGTAACTTTTACCGATACCAATGCGTTGTATCTTGTAATGCCAAAACCAGGAAACGGAACATCAAAGGGTACATTAAATTGAGTAAAACGGGATGTATAACCACTTATCGCAGGAGATGAAGTAGTGAAGGAAGTTGAGTTTTTAACCTTCATATCTGCTCCATCAACGCTATTATTTCCATTAACATCTGCATAAACTTCATACGTTCCAGAAATATAATCTGTACCTGCTGTTGACAGATCATCATACTTACTGTTAATATACACAGTAAAATTTAACTCTTGCACGCTTGTACCTGTTCCACAAAAGATTGCACCTGATGCATCAATAAGCCCTCCACTACAGTTTTGAAATACCGGTTCACCATTATAAATATTAAAAGGAGCCTGATCGTAATAATAACGAAAGGTATAATTAGCTGTTGAAAATGAACCCATATTGTCAACCTCAAAACACCAGCTAATACTTGCATTCTGCGTTTTTATTTCTTTAGTTGAAGGTACAACCGTTGACGAAGTAGGGCCTGCAATTACGTCATATAGTTGAAAATTTGCAGCAGGTAAAACGCCAAAATCAATTGTTACTTTACCTCCTGTCGGATTAGTAATCGTTTTACAACTATTGCCGTTATTTCGCTTAATTTGAGAAGAAGCAATACATAAGGAGTTTGTTTGAGCAATTCCAAATTGAGCTGTAAATGCTAATAAAATGAAGAGTAGAAACTTTTTCATAAAAAAGGGTTTAGAGTTAAAAAAATGGAAATCAGAGGACACCTTTCGAAAAAGTTTATCAAAGGGATATTTTGATTTGAACGGATCTAAAAAGATTCTTTTGAATCAGATTCAGATTTTAGATATTAGATTTCGGTACGGAATTCAAGAGGATTAAAAGATGGAGATACTTACCTTTTAAAATGCAATGTTTTCATATAAACAAACATGCGGTAAATACTTATGCAATACTAAATCAGTTTTTGCACTGGAAGAATCACTTATTATAGTAGTTTATTTTAACCACTTACCTTTTTACTACCTATTCTAGTATTAAAAAATTCTTATAAGCCTAAATACATCTCAGAAGAACCTACCATCGGTTTATTTAGTACAGAAGTTAATAAGGGATATTCTTTAGCTGTAAACAGGGCAATATACCTGAGTAAACTCAACTACCGATTATTACTTAATGGCTTTTTGATAGAACGATAAACACAGCAGGCACAGGTCGCTGTCCTTCTTTATCGCCGGGTTTGATGGTTTCTTTGCCGTTAACCAGCATGCAACTGCTGCCGCCACCATCAAGATTCAATGCTTCCTCACAACCCAAATCGAGCAAAAGTTTTGCAAGTTGTGTAAGGGAAGCGCCTTCTGCTATACCCGGCATGCGGCCTTGCACAACAAGAATGATGAGTTTTTCATCGGCTGTATACCCCATGGCTGTGCGGGGATGTTTATCGTCGATGGCTTTGCCGATAAACATGCGCTCTTCGTTATTACTTACATCAACTTTTCCATTCTGAATTAATACAGGACCACCGGCAATAGCTGTTTGCATCTTCCATTTTTGAAATACACTTTGGTATTCATTTCTATGCTGGTTATACGTAACCTTTATTGATCTTATATCGTATGAAAAAAAGGAGAATGAATCTTTATATGGCTTCCATTTCTGCTGAGATGCAAATGCTTTGGTCTTTGTACTGTCCGTATACAACCACGCCACATCAGCTTTCCGTTTTTTAGTAATACCTATAGCCGAACGAAATGTATGCATGTACAGCATGGTATCTTTTCCTTTCAATGCTGTTGAATGCACATTGTATGAAACCAGTTTGCCATTTTTGATCACTGCATTCAAATTCCTGTTCGTTGCAAAATCAAAAAAAGTTCCGTTCACCACGAGCAAGGGCTGTTGGTTCTTTTCGTAAAACTGTTGCGGAGTAAATCGTCGTTGATAGGTTGTATCGGTGGTAAAGTTCAGTTTACGGTCTTTCAAATCGGCAATGACATAGTATGCAATATTCGGCTTGCCTTCAATTAAATCTGTTGTTGTAAATACATGCACCGATGAAGGTAATGCGCCGAACAGCGAATCAACATTCGTCCATTTCACCTGCGCTAAACAAAAAGGAGCAGTGATGATGTACAACACTGCTCCGATGATTATTTTCTTCATAAAAGTCTAAGCTATAAAATTCGCCTTCTCTTCTTCCCATTTGGCTTTACCAAATCCGGGTATTACATGCTTTTCGCTGTGATAGCTTGAACGCACCAGCGGACCACTCTCCACATAATCCAATCCGATCGTGTACCCGATTTCACGGTACTCCGCAAACTCATCAGGATGTACAAAACGTTGTACCGCTAAATGTTTTTTGGTGGGCTGCAGGTACTGACCAATGGTTACCACATCTACCCCGTTATTCTTTAAATCGTGTAATGTTTGTACAACTTCTTCTTTTGTTTCGCCCAAACCTAACATGATACCGCTCTTCACCCGCATGCCGTTTTCTTTCAGGTAACGCAACACATCCATGCTGCGCCAGTACTTCGCCTGGATACGCACCTGGCGTGTTAAACGCTCTACTGTTTCAATGTTATGCGATACAACTTCCGGGTGTGCTTCTACAATGCGTTGCACATTTTCCATCTGTCCTTTAAAATCAGGAATCAATGTTTCGAGTGTTGTATCGGGGTTCAATGCTTTTACTGCACGGATGGTGTTGTACCAGATAATACTGCCTCCATCTTTGATTTCATCACGATCTACTGACGTAAGTACAGCGTGCTTCACCTTCATTAAATGAATAGCTTCGGCTACACGTTGCGGTTCATCCCAGTCGATAGGATCGGGACGGCCTGTCGCCACAGCACAAAAACCACAGCTGCGGGTGCAGGTATTGCCCAAAATCATAAACGTTGCAGTGCCTTCGCCCCAGCATTCGCCCATGTTCGGACAGTTACCGCTTTCGCAAATCGTATGGAGTTTATTCTTATCAACCAGGTTACGAACATGACGGTAACTTTCGCCAATGGGTAAACGTACCCGTAACCAATCCGGCTTTTTCGGCTTCTGCTCTGCGGCAGCGTCATTCACTACAATTTCCTGCATAATTTTAACTAAATGAGGGGCAAAGTTAGGCTACTTTCGTTTACCAAAAAGAATGGCGATGTAACCGTTAAAAAACACCTGCTGCGACGGGTTTAACAGCATAATTTCCACCTTACGGCTGTAGGCTTCCAGGTTTAACCCTACTTCAATGGCTGCAACAGTTTCGTTGAACCGGCCATAATCGAACCGCAAAGCGGCCTTGGCATGTACACCGGGCACAAATTTCATATCGTTCCAGCCATAACGTAAACCAGTGCCCATGATAATATTATTTTGTTCAAGAAATGCGGCACTGTCGGCAACTGAATATTTAATATCTCTTGGGCCATTAGGACCCGGCGGATCCTGTACTCTTACATAATACGGGCGCTCGAGACCGGCAGAAAAACCACCACCATAAATGGCATGAATGGCTACACCGTTTTTATTGGCTTTTGCACCCAGCATGCGTTGCTGGCCGTATGATAATTTAAGTTGATAAAAACTGTTGCGTTTGCCATATACAAACGGATTGCCCAATTGCAGAAACCCGTTGTTGTTAAGTACATTGTTCAGCTTCTTTTCCTTGGGGTGTTTCTTTTCGTTGAACTCAAGCGCAAACAGGTTGGCTGTAGTTGCTGTTTTGAGGTATCCTTTTTCGTAAAACAATCCCCAGCCATCGGTATTTAAACGCAGTCCGAAAACATTCTGCTTGTTAAATATCAAGGCACCTTCTTCCTGTTGGCGAATAAGATTATCTATCTTCTGGCGACGGGCTTCTTTTTTGGCATCACGTTCTGTTCGGCGGTCATCTGTTTTTTGCGAAAAGGAAAGAAATGCAAACAAGATGAATGAAATACTTAGGACTATTTTTTTCACAAGCCTGAATTTATTGTTTCAACGTAAATTTACACTTTAAAACGATTACTGACGCATTATGGTATATGCGCCGGCAACTTTCAAACAATTATTAACACATGACATCTTCTATTGTTTATAAAGGAGAATTAAGAACAGAAGCAACGCACCTCCACAGCCAATCAATTGTTGAAACCGACGCTCCGTTAGATAACCAGGGCAAGGCTGAACGTTTTTCGCCAACTGATCTTGTGGCTACTGCACTCGGTAGTTGTATGATGACGATTATGGGTATTAAAGCAAGAGATATGCAGATTGATCTGGCGGGAATGAAGATCGATATTCAGAAACACATGAAATCGGAACCACGCCGGATTGGAGGCATTGACGTGAGCTTTACGTTTCCTGCAGGATTACAGCTTGATGAAAAGCAACGCACCATTTTACAAAATGCCGCACTCACCTGTCCTGTTGCCAAAAGCCTGGATCCTGCCATTGAGCAGAATGTAGTGTTTAACTGGTAAGCTGTTTTTTAAGCAGGTTATTGCCGATAGCACATTGCAGGCAACGCTTTGCCTGGCAGTATTCTTTTTTCAAATAGAGTAATGCCTGCGAATCGAATGCGGATTGATGTTGTACGCCGGCAGCTTCCCAGCCAGCTGTTATATTGTTTTTTTCTTTGGGCAATTGCTGCAGCCATTGAATGGCTTTTTCCTTCAATGCAAGGTTGTGTTGTTCCTGTGCATATACAAACAGCAAGGGAATAACCGTGTTGATGAGCAGATTATTAATCATTACGTCGCCTACCTGTTTTTTCCTGAACGGACTTTGTTCGTTAAAGCTGTAATGATAATTCCAGTAATCGTTTGCTGTTACCTGGAACATGGTACGTAATTGCTGTATAGTATCTGCTTCAATTACTTTTGAAAAAAGATGGCTCGACTGATGGATAAGCATAGCGAGTTGTGCTAACCGGATGGTTGGAAAATTCGACGGACGCATCCGTAAAAAATGTAACAGCTGCGGTATAGGTTTCAGCCGGTGTTTGCTTTGAAGAAAACGATATTCTTTCTGCAGCAGAACCGGATAATCTTCTGTAAAACCGGGTTCCAGTAATCCTGCCTGCCCCAGCAGTAATGCTTCCAGCTGATGAATCTGGTTTTTGTGTTTAGCCAATAAAGTAACGGGCAAACTTTTCGCTATTCCTTCAAACGCATCCGCATTTAAAGGTGTTCCAAAATTGCGTGCAAGCAGTTGCCAAAAGGTTTCTTCCCAGTGGCGGTTGGTTTGTTGCAACAGTTGTTGAATACGATCGCTTTTTTGTTGCAACCGTTCAGCAATCATTCGCTCCTTCCAGCTTTGCCAAACCAGTTCGTTTACATTTTGCAGTTGATGACTGCAGGGCACAAAACTGTTTTGCTCCATCAACTGTTTATAATAACGAAGCAGGTTGTTAGAGATGCGGTTCTTTAATTCCAGCACAGGTAAGTTATTATCGGTAGCAACATCGTGTTCATACACCACATGCAGTATAACATTGTTGTAATGCGCATCGCCGGTATGGCCATGTTTTATCCAGTCGCTGGTTTTAATGTGTAACTCGATATTACCAACCCATATTACATCAGCAATACTGATTTTAGCTTCTAAAAAATCGGGGCCTTGATTGCTGTTGCGGCTGCCCTGATAAATAATTTGCAGCGGTTCATTTTGTACAGTGTACAGTTCTCCTTTGCTGAAGTAAAGCTGTTGCCAGATAAACTGGAGCAGGTGTTCGTTCATAGTGCAAGTTAAAGATGTGGAAATTTGATCTTTTGAAAATTAGAAAAAGTATCCGGCTTAATCAATACTTCAATAAACAAAAAATGGGAGACAGAAATAAACTGCCTCCCATTTTAAAATTTTCAAATTGAACTAATTTTCAAATTCCAATAACGCTTTCACTACCCTGCTCACCGGCAATCCCATCACGTTATAAAAATCGCCCTTCACCCGCTTAATACCTACCACACCAATCCATTCCTGTATAGCGTATGCGCCTGCTTTGTCGTAAGGCTTATACTTCTCAACATAAAAAGCAATTTGTTGCGGTGTTAATTTATGAAATTCCACTTCGGTTATATCGGCAAATGCCATTTCAGCTTCGTCACGCATCAACACCACACCGGTAATTACTTCGTGTGTTTGCCCCGATAGTTCAGATAAAATTTCAATTGCATTTTCTTTATTTACCGGTTTGCCGATTACTTTTCCATTGAGGACAACAACTGTATCGGCAGCAAGAATTAAACGGTCGTGACTTAATTCTTCTTTCACTGCCAGCGCTTTGTTACGGGCAATATAAACGGGCACCTGATCAATTGAAAGTGAGGCAGGATACATTTCGTCTGTATCCTTCACCATTACATCAAAAGGAATTTCAGCCCACTCGAGTAATTGTTTTCTCCTGGGCGATCTGGATGCAAGAATGATACGTTCCATCAGGCAAAAAATTTAAACAACATCATGGAAAGAATACCCGTAAAGATGATGGCCTTGATCCATTTGCTGAGGCTGGTAAAATCGGCTGTGCGGTTTGCCTTCATCAACTTCCACAGTACATAAGCAGCCGGCACAACAATTAAAATCAGATTATAGGCGGCTGCCACCCACATCTTAAACTGCAGTATATAAATCATCACCACCAATAACAATACCAATAATATCACCAGCCAGATGCTTACAAACACTTTCGAAAACGAAACACCCCACACAATGGGCATGGTTTTGCAACCATACTTCGCATCGCCCTCCATATCCTCAATATCTTTTACCACTTCACGAATAAGCGTAATAATAAAGGCAAAGCTTGAATACAGCAATGCAAGTCGCAGTAATTTCTGTGGTGAACCGGGCTGCACGGGATGCAACAGATCGATCTGCTGATGCATGGTTAACAGGTACACCACAAATACAACCCATGCTGTTAATAAGGAAATGAGAATATTTCCTGTTAATAATTTCTTTTTAAAGGTGGTGCTGTAAAACCAAAGTACAAACACACAACCCATGTTGGCAAAGCCGATTATCCAGTTGCCGTTTTGTAAGCCAATGTAAAAACCCATGAGCACACCGGCAAACGAAAAAAACATGTGAAAGAAAATTGCCCAGCGGCGACTGATTGTTTTATCTACCACCATCTTGCCGGGTTTGTTTACGAGATCGATGTTCAGATCGAAATAATCGTTGATCACATAACCGGCGGCAGCAATAAATACGGAAGAGATACATAAAATCCAGAACAATGTGTGATACTCTCTTGCCATGTGCAGGTTACCAAACAGTACCGGTTCTACTACACAGTAGAAGAATAACAACTGTGTTAACGCAATAAAAACAAGATTAGGCCAACGTATAAGCTTAAAAAATCCGGCGAGCTTTTGCATCTGATGATTTATACGGTGAAGATAGGTCGAAATGCCGATCAAGGTAACAGTTAGAGGTTATGAGTTACGGGTTGCCACTTACTAACAACGCATAACACTGTACCCGTAACCTGTATGTTGCTTCATTTACTTTGCACTTACACTTTGTGCATCCACGACCCAATCGTTATTTAACCTGAGCACTTTTTCAATAACTTCTCTTACACAACCTTTGCCACCGTTGATGGTAGAAATAAATGTCGAAACTGCTTTGATCTCCGGCACGGCATCCGCCGGACAAGCCGATAAACCCACCAGCTTCATTACTTCCAGGTCGGGAATATCATCGCCCATAAACAAAGTTTCTTCCCATTGCAAGTGATTGGCCAAAAGAAATTGTGCCAGCACCTCTTCTTTATCCTTCACCTTCATAAATACATTGCGTACTCCGAGGTACTCAAACCGTTCGGCGCATGGCTTACTGATACTACCCGAAATAATGGCCACATTATACCCTTTCTTTACAGCTAACTGCAAAGCATAACCGTCTTTAATGTTCATGGTGCGGATGTGTTCGTTACCGGGCATGATGATGAGTGAGCCATCGGTAAGCACACCATCCATATCAAACACAAAAGTGTTGATGCGGGCAAAACGTTCGAGCAGGTTCATACCACAATGTTACGGCAGAAGAATTTATTTTTTCCGGTACAGCTTCTGAATACTTTCTGAAAGTTCCCGGTACAGATCCTGAAGGTGTTCATCAATTTCCAGCAACAGCAAATGTTTTTTGATGGTTTCTTCATCACCCCTGCGTGCAGGCCCGGTTTGCATATCTACTGCATGGCCTTGAGTTAAACGGCAGGCCACTTCAATAATCAACGGATGCAGCAGCTTAAAATTGAGATGGCGGTCGTTACAATAATCTTCCGTTAAAGCATATAAATGATTGGTAAAGTTGCTTACCATTACCGCTGCCAGGTGCATATTGAGCCGGGTGGCATCATCAGCAAACTCCACATTATCCGAAAGCGAATGGGCAAAATCTTCCAGCAGAGCATTTACCTCGTCTGAATTACCATCAATTAAAAAAGGAACCGGTGGTATCACCATCATTTCTTTCCTCAAACTCTGCAATGGGTACAGCACTCCATAGTTGGGCGAACTGTTACGCAGCACATCTTTACTAACGGAACCGGCTGTGTGCAATAAAATTTTTCTCCGCAAATGCAATTGTTTAGCGAGCTGCGGTATGGCGGCGTCGGAAACGGCCATAATGCAGATATCGGCTTCACTCGTAAGTTCATCCAATGTTGTAACTGGCTTTGCATGCACCTTGGCGGCTAACGCCTTGGCATGATCGAAGTTGCGGCTCCATACCTGTACCACTTCGTGTTCGGCTTTCACAATCATTTTAGCTAATACAGTGGCCGTATTACCCGATCCGAGCAGGATTACTTTCATATTGGCAGTGCGTTAGTGGTAAGGAAGAAGTAATTTGCAACAAAGTAAATCATCCTACGCAAAAAAATGAAACTCGCCCAGAAATTAGTGATTGGTTATTACCGCACCAAACTCAACATCTTTGCGAAATTATCGAAACGCAAAGCAGCAGAAAAAGCATTTGAATTATTCTGCACACCATATACTTCCAATAAAAAGAAGGCACCGGCTGTATTTGAAAAAGCTGAGAAACTGCATTTAAAAGTGGAACAGTACAACCTGGTTGGTTACCGCTGGAATCATCCGCAAACTAAGAAGGCGCTGATCCTGCATGGTTTTTCATCTACCGTAAAAAAGTTCGATCATTTTGTAATGCCGCTGGTGAAGAAAGGGTATGAAGTGATTGCATTTGATGCGCCTGCACATGGCGACAGCAATGGCAAAACGATTAATGTGTATCAATACCGTGATACCATTAAAAAAGTGTACGAACGCTTTGGGCCCATTCATTCCTTTATTGCACATTCATTTGGCGGACTCGCTCTTTCTTTATTTATGGAAGAACAACCTTACCAGGAAAATAAGAAACTGGTATTGATTGCACCAGCTACCGAAACAGAAAGCGCACTCACCAGTTTTGCAGCAGTGTTGAAGATTGATGAGGAAGTAAAAGAAGAAATGCGCAAGATCATTTTTGAAAAGAGCGGACATACCAGCGATAAAATTTCTGTTCGACACGCTGCGCAAAAAATTAAAGCAGACGTATTATGGATTCACGATGAAGACGATGATGTAACCCCATGGGCTGATGCAGAAAAAGTAAAGCAGGATCATCATCCCAATTTTCAGTTCATGCTCACCAAAGGTTTAGGCCACCGACGGATTTACAGGGATAATAAAGTGAAAAAGGCGATTATGGAGTTTTTGTAATGGATAAGTGAATAATGAGAATAGTATAACTGGTGGAATCCCTGCATTTGTTTTGTCGCCTCTGTATCAAGTTCTATAATTATTTCTTTCTTGCTAGTAGATGAATAAGAAGAATGATTCCTCCGAATACACCCCAGACTAGAATAGATTTGGCTATAAATGTGAACGGAGCCTGGCTCCCGCCTGTAGTTGTTATAATAAGATAAGGTACATAGATAACGTTCACTAAAAAAACTATCACCGTCCAGGCAGTTGCTATTTTGAAAAACGTTTTTTCATCCATAATCTCCAATTTTAGTATCTACCCCCATTTGAAAACATGAAAATAGTCTATTGGTATTTGTCTTGATTCAAATACCCTCCTTGCCTGAGCCAAAACATCTCATCTCCTGACAACAAGCAGCTCTGCTTGCAAGCCCCGCCAATATTTTTGCGTACCATAAATAATTTACGCATGGCTGATGTTACCAAACCACTAGTTTACTCCTGTTCCGGCTGCTCCAGTGCAGCACAAATGGCCAATCACCTTGCGATTCAACTAGATCGGTCGGGCAAAGCCGAAATGTCGTGCATTGCAGGTGTGGGTGGTAATGTGAAGGCATTGGTAAAGACCGCCAAATCCGGCCGCAGGATCATTGCCATCGATGGCTGTCCGCTGGCATGCGTAAAAGCCTGCCTCAGCAACCACAACATCACTCCCGATCAGCATTTCGAATTGTCGGGTTATGCAGTAAAAAAACAAAAAGGTGTTGATTTTGATCTGCAAGAGGCAAATGCTATTCTGGAACAAATTGAAGACCGGATCTGACGATTGTTCAATAGCTGAAACCTGGTAAACAGAATGCTGAACGACTTCCGGATTTCGCATCGTTTAACTAGGCTTTTCTCCTGATTTTCAATTATTCATTATCCATTATCCCTTGTCCATTATTTCACTCTTTTCTTGCATTTATCAATCATTTTATAATATTGTGCTGCCGATGTCCCTTAAAAAGCCGGCTTGTGGAACCAATTTATGGCTAAGAATTTATTGATAGTAGAGAGCCCTGCCAAAGCAAAAACGATTGAAAAAATCCTCGGGAAAGACTTTGAGGTAAAGAGTTGCTATGGCCACATCCGTGACCTGGAGAAAGATGAAATGGGCATTGATGTAAACAACAATTTTGAACCCCGTTATATTGTGCCCGACGAAAAAGAAAAGGTGGTAAAAGACCTGAAATCGCTGGCCAAAAAAAGTGACGAAGTATGGCTGGCAACGGATGAGGACCGTGAAGGAGAAGCCATCAGCTGGCATTTGTGTGAGGTGCTGGGCCTCGATCCATATAAAACAAAACGCATCGTTTTCCACGAAATTACCAAGCCCGCTATTCAGAAAGCGGTGCAAAATCCCCGCACGGTAAACATGGATCTGGTAAATGCCCAGCAGGCACGCCGCATCCTCGACCGTATTGTGGGTTTCGAACTCAGCCCGGTTTTATGGCGTAAGATGAGCATGCGCAACAACCTCAGCGCAGGCCGTGTGCAAAGTGTGGCTGTTCGTTTAATTGCCGAGCGTGAGCGTGAGATCAATGCATTTGCTGCGACTTCTTCTTTTAAAATAGAAGCGCTGTTTACGGCCAAAGATCTCAGCAACCGTAACGTAACCTTTAAGGCAGAAGGCAAAAAGCAAAACAGCGCCGATGATGCAGAAAAGTTTTTGAACAGCTGCAAAGGTGCTACGTATAAAGTAGCCGATATTCAGGTGCGTCCGGGAAAAAAATCGCCGGCACCGCCGTTTACCACATCTACCCTGCAACAGGAAGCAAGTCGTAAACTGGGTTATAGTGTTAGCCGGACCATGCAGTTGGCGCAGAAGCTGTACGAAAGCGGTAAGATCACCTACATGCGTACCGACAGTGTGAATTTGAGCGATACAGCGTTGGCTGATCTTACAAAGACGATCAAAGGCATGTATGGCGACAGGTATCACCAGTTCCGCAAATACAAAAACAAAAACGAAAGTGCACAGGAAGCACACGAAGCCATTCGCCCAACCTACATGGAAAATACAACGGTGGATGATGCGGATCTGAGACGTTTGTACGAATTGATCTGGAAACGGACCATGGCCAGCCAAATGGCAGATGCCGAACTGGAACGCACGACAGCAAACATTTCCATTTCTACCAATAAAGAAGAATTAAAAGCTGAAGGTGAAGTGCTGAAGTTTGATGGCTTTTTAAAAGTATATCGTGAAGATAAAGATGATGATGAAGTAAATGAAGACGAAACACAGGAAGGTATGTTGCCTCCATTAACGGTGGGCCAGGTTTTACCGTTGAATGAAATGAATGCGGTAGAGCGCTTTACCCGTCCTGCTCCACGTTATACCGAAGCATCGTTGGTAAAGAAACTGGAAGAGCTCGGTATTGGTCGTCCTTCAACCTACGCTCCTACGATTTCTACGATTTTAAAAAGAGGTTATGTAGAAAAGCGTGATAAAGAAGGAACCGTTCGTGATTTTCGTGTACTGCAATTGAAGAATGATACAGTAAGTAAAAGCATGGAACGTGAAAACACCGGTGCAGAAAAATCGAAACTATTCCCGAGTGATTTAGGTTTGGTGGTGACCGACTTTTTGAAGCAGCACTTTGATGATATTATGGATTATGGCTTTACCGCCAAAATTGAAAGTGAGTTTGATGATGTGGCCGAAGGCAAACTGAAGTGGAATAAAATGCTGCAGGAGTTTTACAAGCCGTTTAAAAAAGATGTAGATAATACCATTGAAACAGCAGAACGGATTAAAGGTGAGCGTGAACTGGGAGCTGATCCTGTAAGTGGTAAAAAAGTAGTTGCCCGTATGGGACGCTTTGGCCCCATGGTACAGATTGGCGATGCAAGTGAAGAAGAGAAACCACGCTTTGCTGCTTTGCGTAAAAATCAAAGTATTGAAACCATTACGTACGAAGAAGCCATGGATCTCTTCAAGCTTCCGTTGACACTGGGTGAATACGAAGGCGAAGAAGTAAGTGTGAATGTGGGACGATTTGGACCGTATGTAAAGTTTGGCGAACAATTTATTTCTATTCCACGTGGCGAAGAACCGTTGGATGTAACCATGGATCGTGCCATAGAACTGATTAAAGAAAAACAAACAGCCGATGCGCCTGTTGCGATGTTTGAAAACAAACCGGTAACAAAAGGCAAAGGACGATTTGGTCCGTTCATTAAATGGGATGGTTTATTTATAAATGTACCAAAGCGTTACGATTTTGATAATCTTTCGCAGAGTGATATTAATGAGTTGATTGAAGCAAAAGTGGAGAAAGAAGCCAATCGTTTTATTGTACGTTGGCCCGATGAAAATATTGCTGTGGAGAATGGACGCTGGGGTCCGTTCATCCGCTTTGGTAAAAAGATGCTGAAGATTGACAAGAAGAAAGACGGCGAAAAATATACAACCGAAGAAGTAGCCAACATGCCGGTTGAAGATATTAAGAAGATGATTGAAGCACAGGTGCCGGGTGCCTTTACCAAACAGGTAAAAGCCGCAGCAAAAAAAGCGGCAACGAAAAAGAAAGCAGCAGCACCAAAGAAGGCTGCAGCGAAAAAAGCAGCACCGAAGAAAAAAGCTGCGAAGAAGAAATAAGAAAATGCCCCGTTGATGCGGGGCATTTTTGTAAATTAGAAATATGAACAAGAAAAACATTGAAGAACTGAAGCAGAAAATTTATGCGCACATCACTAATGTGCACGATGAAGTTGCGTTGCAACTGCTTGAAGAAGCTTCGGAAGCTTATGCATCTCCTGATCAAAAAGACATTCTCAATGAATTAACTCCCATACAACAAACAAGACTTGACGAAGCTGTTCAGCAAGCTGAAAAAGGAGAAGTCGTATCAAACGAAGCTGTTAAAGAAGAAGCAAGAAAATGGCTTTCGAAGTAATATGGACACTTCATGCAAAAGAAGATTATAAGAATGTAATCCTCTATTTGAATGAGAAGTGGTCAACCGTTGTTGCATTAAAGTTTATCGAAACTACAGAAGAAAGAATTGAGCGTATTGCTGTTTTTCCAATGCTTGGTATTGCATCTGAAAAAGACAAATCTATCAGGCGCATTTTGCTCACCAAACACAACAAACTTTACTACCGTATTATCCATTCAAAAATTTATATCCTGTCCATTTTTGATACGAGAAGAAATCCAGATACCAACGAATTCGAATAGCACCAATTATTCAACCGATTGCACAATTAGAATATACATTCAGCATGTGCAATAACACTCATTCATTAGTTGCGAACATCATTTTGGGTATAACTTTTCATTGAGAAAAATCAGTCGTTTCCATTAGTCCTGCTTATATCTTTGCGGCGATTATCAACCTATTAACGAAATGAAATTGCAAAAACTTTCACTCATGAGTCTTGCACTCCTGGGTGTTTTTTACAACAGTACTGCGCAGGAAAAAGAAATTGAATTAGATCCAATTACCATTACTGCTTCACTCACGCCGGTAAGTGCGTCCAAAACAGGCCGCAATATTTTAATTATTAAAGGCGATGCGTTGCAGAAATTACCGGTACAGTCTATTGATGAACTGTTGCGTTATGTTCCGGGTGTGGAAGTCCAAAGCCGAGGCCCCATGGGTGCACAAGGCGATATTACCATTCGTGGTGGCACGTTTCAACAGGTGCTTGTTATTCTCGATGGCATCCGTTTAAACGATCCGCTGACAGGACATTTCAATTCGTACATTCCCATCTCTCCTGCTGAAATTGACCGTATTGAAATTTTAAAAGGCGCTTCCTCTGCCATCTATGGTACTGAAGCTGTTGGTGGCGTGGTACACATCATCAGCAAAACCTTTGCAGCAAAAAAACAAAGCAACGGACATAAAATAAATGCCCAACTTACTGCGGGTGATTATGGTTTGTTCAATACTCAGGCCGGTATTTCACTGCATCAAAAAAACACAACTGCTTCTGTTGGTTTGTTAACCAATAATGCAAAGGGACAACCATTGCGTGGTACCAAAGGTTATTTCAACCTTACGACCATCTCTGCTTCAATAAAACAACAACTCAGCGAAAACACCAGTGTGGCGTATCGATTTGGTTACGACGACCGTGATTTTAATGCACAGAATTTTTACACAACTTTTTTAAGCGATACTGCCACTGAAGCTGTTGTAAGCCGCTGGCACCATTTAAAATTCATGCATCAAAAAAACAAACATCGTTTTTCGTTTGATGCTGGTTACAAACAAGCCGATGATGTGTATCGGTTCCGTAAAGGCGTTAGTCCGAACGTAAACAACTCATCACTTTTCCAAAGTTTAGCTATACACGATTATGCCATCAACGACAAAAGCAGCATCACCAGTGGTGTTCAATTCATCAGCCGTAAGATATCATCAAACGATCGTGGCAATCATGAAGTATCAAACGCCGGTGCATTTATGTTACTCAATCAAAAAATCGGGGAGAATTTACAATTGAATCCTGCTCTTCGTGTAGATTGGAATGAGCGTTCCGGCTGGGAAATTATTCCGCAGCTGAACGCTTCTTACCGACTGGAATCAATTCTTTTCCGTGGCAGTGCAGGTCGTACCACAAGAGATGCAGACTTCACAGAACGTTTCAACAACTATCAACGCAATCCTGTCCCATCGGGTCAGCGTATTGGCAACCCCGATCTTACTTCAGAAACATCATTCAGCTATGAACTGGGAGCCGATTATTTCGTTAACTCATCACTAAAAATAGGTGTAACCTGGTTTGAACGCTTTCAACAAAGTTTGATCGACTATGTAAACACCCCTTATGCAAATATGCCCCGCCAGGTAAATCTTACACCAGCTGGCAGTTACTTACTGGCGAAGAATATTGATAAGGTAAATACTACCGGTATTGAAACCGATATTCAATACACACATTCATTCAGCGAACAGCAATCACTCAGCGCAGGACTTGGATTTATCTGGATGCGTAGCCGCAGCAGCGATACAATTCCCTCGCTTTATGTAAGTAACCATGCAAGAGAATTGATCAACTTTAATATCGCTTATCGTTATAAGCGCATTGCCATCAGCACCAATGGTCTGTTCAAAGCAAGAAAGCCGCAGCAAGCAGCATCACCATCAATTGTTCCAATCTCAGCCGATTATTTTGTATTGAATGTAAGAGCCGATTTGTTTATTGTGAAAAACAAACTGGCTCTGTTTGTACAGGCCGATAATATTTTCAACAAACGTTACAGCGATCTGTTGGGAAGCGTTATGCCGCAACGTTGGGTAATGGGTGGTGTAAAAGTGAATTTATAAACTTCAGCATGTTTATCCCCTCCAGGGATGGGCTGAAGCATCTTACATATGAGTAACTGTTTGAAAGGGGTGGGTTAATAATCCGCCCCTTTCCCGTTTTGCAAAGTATTTTCTGGATATTTGCACTCCATAAAAACGATTGATCGTATGCATAACTTCATTCAGCAGCTTGGCATTAAAGAAATGAACCAGGGTGTTTCTACAGGAATCAACTGGCTTGCTTCTGCCGGCGAAAAAATCACCTCCTCCTCTCCTGTTGACGGAAAAGAAATTGCAGCGGTAACTGCTGCCGATAAAGCTTCGTACGAAGCGGTGATTGCAAAAGCACAACTGGCATTTACCGAATGGCGCAGCTGGCCTGCACCAAAGCGTGGTGAAGTGGTGCGGCAGATTGGCGAAGCATTGCGTGCAAAAAAAGAACCGCTCGGCCGTTTAGTTTCGTACGAAATGGGCAAGAGTTTGCAGGAAGGTTATGGCGAAGTACAGGAAATGATCGATATCTGCGATTTTGCGGTAGGTCTCTCCCGCCAATTGCATGGCTTAACCATGCACAGCGAACGTCCCGGTCATCGTATGTACGAGCAATGGCATCCCTTGGGTATTGTGGGCATTATCTCGGCTTTCAACTTTCCAGTGGCTGTATGGAGCTGGAATACCATGCTGGCCTGGATCTGTGGCGATGTGTGCATCTGGAAGCCATCGGAAAAAACACCGTTGTGCGGTATTGCCTGTCAGCATATCGTTGCAGAAGTGTTTGCCAAAAACAATGTACCCGAAGGTGTGAGTTGTTTAATCCAGGGCGGCCGGGAAATTGGCGAATGGATGAGCCATGATACAAGAGTGCCGTTGGTTTCTGCTACAGGCAGCACACGTATGGGCAAAGCGGTGGGCGCAGCTGTGGGCGAACGTTTGGGCAGAAGTTTATTAGAGCTCGGCGGTAACAATGCCATCATCATCAGCGAACATGCTGATCTGAATATTGCCATCCGTGGTGCTTTGTTTGGTGCAGTTGGTACAGCCGGACAGCGTTGCACCACCACCCGTCGTTTAATAATTCACGAAAGCATTTACGATACGGTGAAAGAAAAAATAGTAGCTGCATATAAGCAGTTGAGCATTGGCGATCCGTTGAATGAAAGCAACCATGTTGGTCCGCTCATTGATACCGATGCCGTGAAAAATTATTTACATGCTATTGAACAATGTAAGGCAGAAGGCGGTCATTTTATTGTAGAAGGCGGAGTGCTCGAAGGTGCCGGTTACGAAAGTGGTTGTTACGTGAAGCCTTGTATTGCAGAAGCACAACCTCATTACAACATTGTACAGCACGAAACCTTTGCGCCTATTTTGTATTTGCTGAAGTATAAGACAATCGATGAGGCCATTGCTATACAGAACGGTGTACCGCAGGGTTTATCATCATCAATCATGACGTTGAACCTGCGTGAAGCAGAACAGTTTTTGTCTGCAGCCGGAAGCGATTGCGGCATTGCCAATGTAAACATTGGTACCAGCGGTGCCGAAATTGGCGGTGCTTTTGGAGGTGAAAAAGAAACCGGTGGTGGCCGGGAAAGCGGCAGCGATGCATGGAAGAATTACATGCGCCGCCAAACCAATACCATCAACTATTCCAATAATCTGCCGCTGGCGCAGGGTATTAAATTCGATCTTTAAGCAAGTATTAACAACCCATCCAGGCGTTTAAAACGACTAAAAAGAGTCAGGTAAAGAACTGACAGCACCAAATATTGTAAAATGCAGTAAAATGTGGTCAGGCGGTATGTTTTTCTGCCACGCATGCTGCAATTTTACCGTTTCGTAATAACAAACAGATATTGATTATGCAGTTTAAAAAAGTGTTGCTTGTTTCGTCCGTATTCGCCCTTACATCCGCATTTACGTTTGCACAAACTTCCGTTAAAGAAGACCAGTTAAAAGGCTGGCATTTGAAAGATCAGCAAACTGATGGCTTCTATGGCATCAGTATGGATAAAGCATTTGAGTTTGTAAAGAACCGCAAAAGCACAACTGTTATTGTAGCGGTGATCGACAGCGGTATCGATACCTTGCACGAAGACCTGAAACCGATTTTGTGGCGTAATCCAAAAGAAATACCGGGTAACGGTATTGATGATGACAAGAATGGTTATATAGATGATATTTACGGCTGGAATTTTCTGGGCGGTAAAGATGGCCGTAACGTAAAAGAAGATTCTTACGAAGCAGCACGCTTATACCACGCCTTGAAGAAGAAATATAGTGGCGAAGTAGATGAAAGTAAACTCTCTCCTATTGAAAAAGAAGAGTACCGCATTTTCAAAAAAGCGCAGGGCGATATTGAGCATGGTTCAACCGAAGCACAACAGCAGGTGCTGTTTCTGCGTGGCCTGTACACCAAAACAATTCCTTCAGACAGTATTTTAAAGCTTCGCTTTAAACCGGAGTATACAGGCAACGACCTCATAACATTCAAGCCAGCAAATTCTAAAGAAGCCGATGCAAAATCAACGATGTTCTCGTTATTTAAAGGCTTCGATATGATGAATGCAACCAACACTACCATCGTAGAAGAATTCAGCAGTTACTACAAAGGCCAGGAAAAGAAAGCCGAAGCATCTGTATCTGCACCCAAAGATTACCGTGGCGAAATTGTAAAAGATAACTATTACGATTTTAACGATCGGTTTTATGGTAACGGCGATGTAATGGCCAGCACACCTTTTCATGGTACACATGTAAGCGGTATTATTGCCGCTGCACGTAACAACGGCATAGGTGTAGATGGTGTTGCCAACAACGTTCGCATCATGAGCATTCGTGCAGTACCCGATGGCGATGAGCATGATAAAGACATTGCATTAGCGATTCGCTATGCAGTTGACAATGGTGCAAAAATCATCAACATGAGTTTTGGTAAAAGCTTTTCACCGCAAAAGAAGTGGGTTGATGATGCCGTACGCTATGCACAAAGCAAAGGTGTATTACTGGTGCATGCAGCAGGCAACGATGGTAAGAATGTTGACAGCACAGAAAACTATCCCAACCCCAACTTTGCCGATACAAAAATGAAAGCCAGCAATTTTATTACTGTAGGCGCCAGCGGTGATCCGAAAACAGGTGGTCTTGCTGCTGATTTCAGCAACTATGGCAAAAATGAAGTGGATGTATTTGCACCCGGTGTAAAAATTTATTCAACCATTCCCGGTGGTAATACGTATGGCTTTGCACAAGGCACCAGTATGGCCAGTCCTGTCGTGGCAGGTTTAGCGGCATTTATTCTTTCGTACTACCCCGATCTTACTCCGGAACAGGTAAAATATTGTATTGAAAAAGGTGCACAAAATCCAAATACGAAAGTAACCAAGCCAGGAACTGAAAATGAGCAGGAAGATTTCGCCAATTTCAGCCGTACCGGTGGTTTAATTAACGCTTACGAAGCGGTGAAGGTTGCAGCTACACTTAAAGGCGAACGCAAAGAGGAAATCAAACCAACGCCTAAACCTCAGCCCAAACCAAAAGTTAAGAAAACGAAAAAAGGTTAACCGATAAAAATCAAGTCCCGCTGAAAAGCGGGATTTCTTTTATGTTTACATTTTATCCGGGCAATGTACGCAGGCATACTGCGTTATCTGCTGCACAAAAAACCTTTTATCATGCCAAGACCAACCACCAACGACTACGCTTCGTTTTATCACAACTATGTAATGCAGGTACAGGAAGATGATCTGTCTGCAGCCATACAACAACAGGAAAGTATATTGGAATCCTTTCTGCGTTCAATACCGGAAGAAAAAGCAGACTATGCTTATGCCGAAGGCAAGTGGACGGTGAAGCAGTTACTCCAACATATGATTGATGCCGAGCGCATCTTTACACACCGTGCTTTATGGTTTGCACGGCAAAGCCCCGCTCCATTAAGCGGCTTCGATGAAAATGAATATGCAGCTATTGCCGATGTAAGTAAACGCAGCCTGCAATCGCTTTGCGACGAGTTTATGGCTGTTCGCAAAAGCAGCGAATTTCTTTACAACAGCTTTTCGCAAAAAGAGCTCATGAAAAGCGGCATTGCCAATAACAATTCAATTACTGTTAATGCAATAGGCTTTGTAACACTCGGGCACTTTCTGCACCATAAACAAATTATGGAAGAACGATATCTCTAAAAAAGGTCAGGCCCCGTTTATAAGCGGGGCCTGATGTTTTAAAAGACTGTACACCTGTAAGCCGGATTTTGTCGAGAGCTATCATTTATCTGTCCCGAAGGTTACCCTTCGGGATCAATCTGCCTACCCTCCGTCATCGGGCGAGCAGCCCTCAAGCGACGGTTTATGTGGCATTTCAGCACGAAAGGTTTACCCCGCTATAACATTACTGCTATAACCCGTAGGCTCTTACCCTACTTTTTCACCCTTACCCTGCTTTGCAGCAAGGCGGTTATTTTCTGTGGCACTTTCTGTTCCCGCAAAAATGCAGGACCCGGCTCTTCACCGGTACGTTGCTCTTTGCTGTCCGGACTTTCCTCTCACACCAAGGCGTGAACGATAGCATGGAATACAGTTCGGCAAAGCTACAAAATAAAAATCCCCCAACCGAAGTTGAGGGATACGATAAACATTCAATGGAGTCAATTAATTGCAAAACTCTTCAAATGCACCAATCAGGTTCTGCGCAATCATTTGTGCAGGACGACCTTCGATATTATGGCGTTCAATAAAATGCACCAACTGACCATCTTTAAACAAAGCGATTGCAGGTGAACTTGGAGGATAAGGCAATAAATGCTCACGAATCTTTTTTACTGCATCAATATCAAAACCTGCAAAGCTGGTCAATAAATGATCAGGACGCTTTGTGCTGTTATTGACAGCCATTAAAACACCTGGTCTTGCACTGCCTGCTGCACAACCACACACTGAGTTGATGAATACAAGGCTGGTACCTTTTTGCGTAAGTGCATTATCTACTGCTTCGGACGATAATAATTCTTCGAATCCTCCTTCAGTCATCTCTCCCTTCATGGGCATTACTATTTCTGCTGGATACATAGTTGAATTGATTTATAAATTTCTGCAAAGCTACAGGAAAGACAAGTCTGATCGAACAAAAAAGAATTTTTGACAGATACATTACAAGAAAACAGACTTTTTGTCGCAAAAACTTTACGCATTCTGTAATGAAGTCGTAGAATTTGCTGCTGGAACATGCTTTGATCATTCCCTTTCATCATTTAAAAACAAATAAACTTTAATACTATGACAATGGTAAAATTGCACAGCCCTGCTCAGAAACACATCAATAACATTTTTGATGAGCTTTTCAACGAGCTGCCTGCTTTTGGCAAAACAGTTAACAACCTGTTTTCACCTGCAGTAAATATTTTTGAAACAAACGATGCCTATCATTTGGAAGTAAATGCACCCGGACGCAATAAAGAAGACTTTACAGTATCGGTTGATAAAGGTTTACTCACGATCAGCTACGAGAAGAAAGAAGAAACAAAGAGCGATGATGTGAAAGTTGTTCGTCGTGAATTTAACGCACAAAGTTTCAAACGCAGCTTTACTGTTGATGAAAAAATTAATACAGAAGCCATTCAGGCGAAATATGAAAATGGATTGCTGAAACTGTTTTTACCTAAAAAAGCAGATGTGCAGCAACCGGTAAAAACAATTCAAATACAGTAATAGCTACATAAAGCTTGTTTCTATAGCAGTTGGTTTTCCTGCCTGGCGTCAGGCAGGGGTAAGCCCGTTGTTTTTACAACGGGCTTTTTCATTCTCTTAACAGCTGTTTCAACAGACATGGTTATCTTCGCAACTATCAGCATGAAACCACTCTTAACCCTCTTAACAGCAATTTTCCTGGCAGGCCAGGTGTTTGCGCAGGATGTAACAGATACGCTTCAGCCAACTACAGCTGATACTGTATTACGTATCCGTAACCTGAACCCCTACTTTACGTTGCATGTAGACAGCTCGCTCAGCTACAAGCTTGACATCAATAAAGAACAAAAGAATTATTACTGGTACCTGAAAAATTCACCGGTTGGGTTACGCATTAATAAAGACAACGGACTGCTTACGTTTAAAGCAGAGAAAGCCTATTTTCTGTCGGGCCGTTTAAAGTACGATGTGGAATACAAAGTACAGGTAGGCGTTCAGAATCTGAACAACCCGGTTGATAAAACCGATACGATGTTTACGATTGTATTCTTTAATACCGAAATTATACAATCGAAAATAAGACCTTCTGTATCGGCAAGCATAACGGTAGACGAAGGCGACACCGCCCGTTTTTTACTGAATTGCGAAAACGGAAACTTCCCCATTGAATACATCAACTTCGAAAGCAGCCTGCCCATTAAACCAATTAATACAATTACAAAATGTAACGATGAATTCGCATGGTCGATCCCTTACGATTTTGTAAAGGATAATGACAGTGGTAAAATAAAGGTTGTACGTCTCCTGTTTATTGGTGCAGATAAATTCCGTAATAAGGATACGGCCGTTGTTCGGCTGGTTGTGCGTGATGCCATTAATTATCCGCTGAAAAGACAGGAATACGACAAATTGGTGGCCGATTACAATCGCTATATTATTCAGTTGAAATTTACATTCCGCACACTCGATCGTAAAATTAAAAAAACACGTAACTCTCGTGTTGCGTTTGATATGACTTCATCTTCTTCTGCACTGGCAGGTACCATCCTCAGCACATCGAAGAATGAAGATCAAAAAAATGTGGGACGTGTATTACCGGCAGTTGGCGTAACATTGGTGCCAGTAAAAGAAGCTGTATCTCCCAATAAAGTAAACGATCAAAACTCAGTATCGCTGGTGCGTACAAGCATCCGCCGGCTTGAATATATTTTGCAGGAGAGTGCATTACTGGGCGAAAAAGACCCCGACATTATAACAAAAACCAATAAGCTTCGTACCGATCTGAAACAAATTCAATTGCAATTGATTGATGTGCCGCTGGAAGAAATTAACATAGATGACCCGAAAGATGCGGCTAAGTATTTTGACGATCCGAAAGTGAACAGGAAATACCGCAATAAAAAGAACTAAAGAAAGAACCCGGAACAAATGATCCGGGTTCTTTCTTTTTACAGGATTGTTTATTTACACTCTCCTTTTCGTCTTGTATCAATAATGTATTGAATCTTCCATGCACCATTTATTCGAACCAATTGAAATGAGTTAACACCGCAATGGCTGAAATTGCCTTTAAAATAAAACTCATAAGGTGTCCATACGCTTGCCAGGGCTCCATCTACATATACGGCATCAAATTTTATACGCTCATCAGCATCGCCTTTTGTTAATGTACCAATTGATGTTGCAAATGCAGCGATATTTTCTGTTCGTACTATTGTTTGCCCTTCTTTCGTACGGCTGATGGTTTGCAACACAGCCGACTCAGAAAACACATTTTTTAACCCTGCTGAATCTGCATTCTTCATTGCAGCAAACATGTTGTTTACAACCGCTTTTACAGAGTCTTCTGCAGTTTGTGCCCGTAAAGCCGAAGTAACAACCAATGTTAAAGAAAGCGTAAGAAATAAGCGCATATGTGTTGATTTTAATGTTTGGCAGATTGTTTGAATTACAAGGATAAAAACTTACCCACTATGCGAAACGTAAATTTGTACAGATGGTCATTGTTGCTGATGGTATTTTTTACAACTACCGCATCGGCACAGTTAATTCCAAGAAAGACAACCATTTTCGGAAATACATCAAACCGCCCGGTTGTTCGCCAGGACGGTAGCCGCCAGTGGCCTGATGGTACAATACAGTACCCTGATGGAACTACACGTTACCCCGATGGTGCCATCCGTTATCCAAACGGAACCATGAGTTACCCACGGAACCAACGGAACGACAACCGTAACTATGATAATTGCAACCACCGCAGCAACCTTCCTCCGGGACAGGCAAAGAAAATCTATGGTGGCCATGCAAGAGATTATGCGAAAGGAAAGAATAAGCAGAACTGCAATTGTAATCACCGGCATGATGATCGTGATTGGGATGACGACAGAAATGTAAGAAACTACCCCAATCAATATCCGCAGTACCCTTCTTATCCGCAGTATCCAAACAGCACACCGCAAGGCGGAGGTAAAAGGCCAAGCCGTACAACCAACCCGAATTTGTAAGGAATAGAAGTTGTAATAAAAAGAACGCCCCTCGGTTGAGGGGCGTTTGTTATACGATGTAATTGCTGTTAATAACCCAATATCTTCAGCATACTTTGTGCCGTTTGTTCTTTTGCATATACCCAATCAATCAGTTTACCATTCTTATCGTGCCCTACAATGATGTGTTTAGGCGAAGGGATCATACAATGCTTAATACCACCGTATCCGCTGATCTGGTCCTGGTATGCACCCGTATGGAAGAAACCCACATACAAGGGCTCTGAAGCACCTGTTTCGCCATTCAGCTTCGGCAGAAACACTTCGTTGATATGTTCTTCCGAATCGTAGTAATCATGACTGTCGCAGGTGATACCACCCAACACTACACGTTGGTAATCGTTATCCCATTTATTAATCGGTAACATCAAAAACTTTTCGCCAATACCCCATGTATCAGGCAAGGTTGTAATGAACGATGAATCGATCATATACCAGTTCTCACGGTCGTTCTGTGTTTTTTGACCCAGCACAGAATAAATATGCGCCATGCTCTCACCTACTGTATAACTGCCGAACTCGGTATAAATATTCGGCATTGGTACACCTGCTTTTTTACAGGTTTTCTTAATCGTTGCTACAATTTCATTAATCATGAACTGGTAGTCGTATTCAAAACCCAGCGAGTGTTTAATTGGAAACCCACCGCCGATATTGATTGAATCCAACTCGGGACAAATTTTCTTCAGCTGGCAATAAAGGTTTACCACTTTATTGAGCTCACTCCAGTAATAGATATCATCTTTAATTCCTTTGTTGAGGAAAATATGCAACATCTTTAACTGGAAGCGATCTTCATTGCCTTCAATCTTATCTACATAAAACTCGAGGATGTCTCTTGCACGAATACCTAAACGAGAAGTATAGAACGGAAAGTTCGGCTCTTCTTCTGCCGCTACACGTATACCCAGTTTAAAGGGAACCTTTACGGTTTTCTTATACTGCTGTAATTCCTCTTTATTATCAAGAATCGGTGTAACATTTTTAAACCCGCTGTTGAGCAACTTGGCAATACGGGCTATATAATGTTTCTGCTTATAGCCGTTACAAATGATCTGTATTTCCTTGTTGATCTTCTTTTTTTGATAGAGTTTGTTGATGATCTCTATATCGTACGCATAAGAAGTTTCCAAATGAATATCATGCTTCAATGCTTCTTCTACCACAAAAGAAAAGTGACTGCTCTTGGTACAATAGCAATAAAAATATTTGCCTTCGTATTTATGCTTTTTAAAGGCCGCATCAAACATCTTTTTCGCTTTCTTGATCTGCATACCGATTTTGGGCAGGTACGTAAGCTTCATCGGTGTGCCGTATTTATCAATCAATGCCTTCAGATCAAGTCCGTTAAACTGCAGGTAATCGTTTTCTAAATGAAATCCTTCCTGCGGAAAATTGAAGGTTTGATGCACCAGGTCGGTGTAGGTTTGATTTGTGAGTTGGTATGAACGTGGGTCTTGTGTCACCTTTAAAATTTTGCACAAACTTATTGTAAAATTAAATGCAGGGGCAGGAAGATTTTTTTGCTGCCACGAACACACAAAAACACAACGACACAGCAACAATAATCCTATGTCATTTTTTGAGTTTCGTTGGCTTCATTGTTTATGCCGCTATTCAATAAAAAAGCCCCGACTCTTCAGTCGGGGCTTTGTATAAATCAGTTGATGATTACTTTACTGATGCTACCAGTTGCTTAAAGCTTTCCGGATTGTTCATCGCCAGATCAGCAAGGATCTTACGGTCGAGGTCAATATTCTTCACCTTCAGTTTGTTGATGAACTGAGAATAGGTTAAACCTTCTTCTCTTACTGCAGCGTTAATACGTGCAATCCAGAGCGCACGGTATTCACGCTTCTTTAATTTACGGCCTACATAGCTGTAGGTCATACCTTTTTCTACTACGTTTTTGGCAACGGTATATACGTTTTTACGTTTGCCATAGAAGCCTTTGGCTTGCTTAAGAATTCTTTTGCGGCGTTGTTTTGATGCAACTGCGTTTACTGAACGGGGCATATCTTAATTTTTTTGAATGATAAATTTGAAGTGTGTTGATGCGTACATCTTATTTGAGACGCAATAAACGTTTTACAAAATCCATATGCGATTTTGCAACTTCACCGTCGATACGCATTGAACGCTTACGCTTTTTAGACTTCTTAGTGAGGATGTGACGTTTGAAACTCTTTTGGTGAGTAATTTTTCCGGTGCCGGTTACTTTAAACCTTTTTTTGGCACTTGAATTGGTTTTTACTTTTGGCATTTGAATGCGCTTTAAGAATGATACCCGGCTGGCGGCTCTGCACAGGCAGAACACTTAGGGGGCCGTTTGGGCAATACCAAGCTGTCTCCAGCTTCCCGATTTGGGAGCGCAAATGTAGGAAATAAGTGCGAAAAGAAGGGAAACAGGAGCAGATTTTTTACAGACTACCGGCAAATATCCCGAAAACCGTCATGTCGAGGCACGAGACATTGCTAAAGTTGCATGCAGCCCGAAATGCAGGAGACCTCTCCTTCGTCGAGGTGACGTTTTTTGAGATGCACGATTACAAAACAAAACCGCCTCTTTTAGAGGCGGTTTTTATGCTTAATCTGCATTTTCCTTTTTCTTCTTGCTCGTTTTGGGCGAAATAATCATCAACATCCGCTTTCCTTCCAGCTTGGGTAAACCTTCTACCTGGCCAATTTCCTGCAGGCGTTCGGCAAACTTCAGCAATACCAACTCTCCTCTTTCCTTAAACTGGATGGCACGACCCTTAAACTGCACATAGGCTTTTACCTTATTTCCTTCTTTCAGGAAGTTTTCGGCGTGCTTTGCTTTAAAGTCAAAGTCATGATCGTCGGTGTTTGGCGTAAAACGAATTTCCTTTAACTCGGCCGATTTACTCTTGGCCTTCATTTCCTTTTCTTTCTTCTTCTTTTCGTAGAGGAATTTGTTATAGTCAATCGCTTTACAAACAGGCGGTACAGCCTGCGGTGAAATTTCAACCAGATCGAGGCCCAACTCCTGGGCAATCTGCAATGCTTTCTGAGTCGGGTAAACACCCACCTCTACATTATCTCCAACCAAACGTACTTCCGGTACACGGATCATGTGGTTGATGCGATGTTCTGGTTCTTTACGGGGAACAAAACGCCCCCTTGGAGGTCTTTGTGGAAATGCCATATTCTGTTGTCCTCATCCCCTTCCGGAGGACGTCTTAATTTTAATTTTTATGTTTACTCTTCAGGGGTAAGAGTAGTTATTCTGATTTTCGTTCGCTGATTTCAAGCGCTGCAGCAGCAATAAATGCATCCACTTCAAACACACCTGCATCGCCTTTGCCTTGCTTGCGTACCGCTACTTTTCCTTCATTCATTTCCTTTTCACCTACTACCAGCATGTAAGGTACTCTTGCCAGCTCGGTATCACGAATTTTCTTACCAATCTTTTCGCTGCGGTCATCAATCTCTGCACGAATATCTGCTTTTTTCAGTTTCTGCAACAGAGTTTTTGCATAATCCATGAACTTATCGCTGATGGGCAGAATCTTCACCTGCATCGGCGCCAGCCATAAGGGGAACTTTCCGGCGTAATGCTCCAGCAAAAAGCCAATGAAACGTTCATGTGTACCCAACGGTGCACGGTGAATAATCAACGGCACTTCGGGCTGGTTATTCTGATTGGTGTACGACAGTTTAAACTTGTTACCGCTGTTAAAATCAACCTGGTTGGTAGCCAGTGTAAACTCACGGCCAATAGCACTCCAGATCTGTACGTCAATCTTCGGGCCATAGAACGCAGCCTCATCGTGTACTTCAATAAACGGAATATTTGATTCGATGAGCACTTTGCGTACCATCGCTTCTGTTTCCTGCCACAGCTGCGGTTCGTTCACATACTTCTGTCCGAGTTTGCTTGGCTCGTGTAAGCTTAAACGCATCACATACTTATCAATACCGAAGATCTTAAAATACTTCAGGTACATATCGTTCACTGCACGGAACTCATCTGCAAACTGCTCACGGTTGCAATAGATATGCGCATCGTTCATGTGCAGACAACGCACACGCATCAAACCAAATAACTCGCCGCTTTGCTCATAACGGTAGCAGGTACCATATTCAGCTATACGGAACGGAAGATCTTTATAGCTTTTTGGTTCTGCATCGAAAATTTTATGATGATGCGGACAGTTCATAGCTTTGAGATAATATTTCTCACCGTCCATTTCCATGGGAGGGAACATACTATCTGCATAATAAGGCAGGTGACCGCTGGTGAGGTACATGCTTTCTTTGGCAATATGCGGCGTTACCACACGCTTATAGCCTGCTGCCGCTTCTGTTTCTTTCGCCAGCTTTTCCAGCTCTTCAATAATGATGGTTCCGTTGGGCAACCATAAAGGCAAACCCGGACCGGTATCATCATCCATAGTATATATGCCGAGCTCTTTACCGAGCTTACGATGGTCACGCTTCTTCGCTTCTTCGAGCATGGCCAGGTATTCATCCAGCTCTTTTTGCGATGGGAAGGTTACACCATACACACGGGTTAACTGTTTGTTCTTTTCATCGCCTTTCCAATACGCACCTGCAATAGAAGTAAGTTTAATGGCTTTAATGAAACCTGTATGCGGAATATGCGGCCCACGGCAGAGATCGGTAAAATCGCCTTGCGTATAGAACGTAATACCGCCATCTTCCAGGTTCTGCAACAAATCGAGCTTATACTCATCTCCTTTTTCGGTGAAATAAGCAATGGCATCCTGTTTCGAAATTTCTTTACGCTGGTAAGGATTGTTCTTCTTCGCCAGCTCATTCATTTTCTTTTCCAGTACAGCCAAATCTTCCTCGGTCATTTTCTTATCGCCGAGGTCCATATCGTAATAAAAACCTTTATCCAAAGCAGGGCCCACCCAGAATTTTACACCGGGAAACAAAGACTCTACAGCCTCAGCCATAAGGTGAGCACTGGAGTGCCAGAACGTGTTCTTTCCATCAGCATCATCCCACGTCAGCAATTTTAACGATGCATCCTGTGTAATGGGTCGGGTAAGATCCCACACCTGACCATCTACATTTGCTGCCAATACTTTTCTTGCCAACCCTTCGCTGATTGATTTTGCAATATCCAGGGCTGAAGCTCCTTGCTCATACTCCCGTACTGCGCCATCCGGAAAACTGATCTTCATGTTCTTCGATTAATTTTTTGGAAGGCAAAGGTAACAAAACCTTGCCGTTTGAAAATTAACAAAGCCTTTCGGGAACCCTTTTTTTTCAAATGTGTAATTTGCATGCAGACAGACACTAGAACTTACATGATGAAACAGATAATTTTACTTGCTTTCCTTTTTTGTTCAACACAATTGGTTGCCCAGAAATACAGCGGACAGTGGACAGGCAGCTTCGATTCTAAAGGTGATCCAAACAGTCAAACCGAATATGTATTGGAAATTGAAGCAAAAGGCAACAGCTTTACCGGCACTTCTACTACCTACTTTATGTATGGTGGCAAACGTTATTACACCATTTGCGAAATAAAAGGCACCATCGATCAAGGTAGTAAAACCCTTGTGTCGACCGAATTAAAGGTGATTAAGAAAAATACACCTCCTGAACAAGGCGATTGTTTGCAAATTCATACACTTACCTATTTCCGAAAAGGTGAAACCGAAGAATTGAGCGGCACCTGGAAAGGCGCACGGGATATTGACAAGTGCGGTGTTGGCACCACTACTCTTTTGCGTAAACAGCTGGTAAAAAACAGTGTTACCACCCCACCACAAAACAATACAGTGCGGATGAGCCCGGCAGTACCTAAGCCAGCTCCGGAAAAACCGGTAACCAAACCGGTTACCAAACCTGCAACAACAAATACAACAGCGAAAAACGAACCTAAAAAAGAAACACCGGTTACAACAGCACCTGCCATTACCAAGGTTGATAATAAAAATGAAAACGAAACAAAGCCTGAAATAAAACCAACCAATATACCTGCACCTAAACTGCCCAACGGTTTGGAAAAGCGTGAAAGCAAAGTGTTCGAAACCATTGCTATTGAAGAAGAAGAGATCACCATCAGCTTATACGATAATGCAGAAGTAGATGGTGATGTAATTACAGTACTCTTTAACGGCGAAGTGGTGGCTTCGCAAAAAACACTGAGCGATAAACCAATTACCATAAAACTGAAAGCAATTCGTGGTAGAGATAATACATTAACCATGTATGCCGAAAACCAGGGACGTGTACCACCTAACACGGCAATTATGCGTGTGCAAAATGGTGAGCAGTATTACAAAGTATTTTTAAGTGCCGATGATAAGAAAAACGGCAGCGTGGTGTTTCGGTTTAAATCATAATACTTAGCCTTTTCCGTATGAAATCAGACATAACCTGCAAAGCAGCTAAGCATTATTTCGTAGCTTGAATAAAACTTTGCCGAAAAATCTGGCTCTACCAAAAAAAGAATGAAATTATTTATTCTATCTTTCGCTTTCAAGTTAGCTGCTACTAGATACTTCCGTCTATGCCGAAAATTCTTTTACTTGAAGATGATTTTAAATTAGCATCAAAGCTAAAGCTTTTTCTAAACAGGATTGGGTTTAGCTGTGATACTGTATATGACGGAGCGCTTTTTTTTAAACAGTTGAAGATAGAATCGTACGATCTATATATTCTTGATATTAACGTTCCTGTATTAAACGGACTTGATGTGTGTAAGAAAATCAGGGAAACAGAATCTTCGATTCCAATTTTAATGCTCACGGCTTATAACGAGATTGAAGATAAAGTGAATGCTTTAAATTCGGGAGCTGATGATTACCTTGTAAAACCATTTCATCTGGAAGAATTTGAAGCCAGAATTAAAGCGTTGTTACGCAGAGCAAAATTTCCACAATTAACCGATGAAGAAACGCTTGTAATTGCGGACATGGAAATAAATATGGCCGAAAAAAAAGTAACCAGAGCTGGCATAAACATAGCTTTAACACCTAAAGAATATAAGTTACTTGAACTACTTGCTACCGCTAAAGGTAGAACTGTGTCAAAACAAACGATTTCGGAAAAAGTATGGGATATCCATTTTGAAACCGGTACAAACACAATTGAAGTTTACATTAGTTTGCTTCGTAATAAAATTGATAAGGGTTTCAGTTTACAACTGATTCATACACGACCTGGATTCGGGTATTACTTAAAAGATTAAATAACAATTGGTGGTAAATCGTAGTACACTCCAAATGAATATAAAAAATCGGTTATCGGTTTTTTTCGGCTTATACTTTTCAATCGTTCTAGGAGTTGTATTTATTACTGTGTACACCCTTTTTGCAGATTTCAGAAAAGATGAATTTAAAGATCGGCTTCAGCAAAAAGCCGAAACCACGGCAAAACTATTATTTGAAGTAAAAGAAATAGATTCCGTACTTCTGAAACTTATTGACAAAAACACCCCAAATAAACTATTTAATGAAAAACTATTCGTTTTCGACGATAATTATCAACCTGTTTACAACAGCACTGACACTACACCTGTACACTTAACAAAACAAGATTTTGAACAAATCAAAAACGGCAAAGCTCAGTTAAACATAAATGATGATTATGAAGTTTACAGTATGTACTACAGCTTTGGGAACAAAAACTATTATGTTGCAATTTTTGCAGAAGACAAATACGGCAACAGAAAACTCCGGTATCTTAAATTTCTGTTACTTGCTGCGTTTCTAATAGGAAGCATAGCTGTGTGGATACTTTCTTTTGTCATCAGCAAACGGGCATTAATACCATTGAAAGATTTTAAAGAACAAATATTTTCCATAACTGACAAAAACCTGAACACCCGAATTGAAGTAAAAAATCCTGGCGATGAAATTGGCACTTTAGCAAACACATTCAACGAAATGCTTCACCGAATTAACACAGCATACAGACAGGAAAAAGTTTTTACTGCTAATGCCTCCCACGAACTTAAAACACCCATTACAAGAATTGTAACTTTACTCGAAAACCTTGCAAATGGACAAAAAAACAATGAGCCGCTGCAAAAAGAATTAAAAGAAATTGCAGACGACGCCTACCAGCTTTCAGACGTGGTAACTTCACTACTTTTACTTTCGAAAATTGAAAACAAAGAAGGCAATAAAAATTTCCCAAGCAAAATCAGAATAGATGAATTGCTGTTCAACTGTGCAGAAAGCCTACAGCAACAACACAGCAACTTTAAATTCTTCTTTGAAATAAAAAACGAAACTAACGAACTCGATTTAGAAGTAAATGCCGATGAGTCGCTGATGCAAATTGCATTTATGAACGTACTCAAAAATGCCTGCCAATATTCCTACGATTACAAAGTAACCTGCGAAATGAAAGTAACCTCCCAGCAGATAAGATTATCATTCTCCAATACAGGCGACAATCCTTCTCAAGAAGAACTGCCGCATTTGTTTACCGCATTTAAAAGAGGAGTAAATTCTGCAGGAACAACCGGCAGTGGACTTGGGCTAAGCATCGTGAAAAGAATTTTAGATTATCACAATGCCGATATATTTTTTCAAATACCCTCGACGCATACAAATTGCATTATCATAGTTTTTCATAAATAAATTTTAAGCTGTTTTTAAGGCTCATCTTAAGGTTTTTTTAACCCCCCTAACAGACCTTTACTCTGTAAAACTGCATTCACAGGCGACGAACGGTCCAATTTAGAGATTAAGTAGATTTCTAAAAATTATACAAATTTTGGACTGACCGAAAAACAGACCTGAAATCATTTTTTCGACTTGTTGCCGCCTTTCGGAAATACTTATACCAAGATTAAAGATTACACTTATCTGCTTACATGAGATTATTTAAAGATTTCAGGTTCATATTTATTTTATACATATTACTTGGTATTACTGTAGGCATCCAGCAGTACCTTTTGGGTTCGTATAATAATTTCACAATTTTCCGGCACAGCGTTTTTCATTTTTTCGATCATCTAAACCCTTACCTTGAGTATCCTAGAGAATATGATGATCTTTTTCTTTACAATCCATCATTTATCATTTTTTTTATTCCAATAGCTTTCTTACCTATAAGTATTGGAATACCTGTTTGGGCTGTCTTAAACGTTGTTGTGTTTTATGTTGCAATTAAAAGTCTTCCTGTAAATGATTCTTCAAAGTTTCTTATTTACTACCTCATTATTCCCGAATTAATTGCTTCTATCGGTAATCTTCAAACAAATACACTCATTGCAGCTTTTATTATTCTGTCAATGACATTGCTTGAAAAAAACAACACCGGTAAAGCATCTATTTTCCCTGCCCTAAATTTTTTTATAAAAGGATACGGCGGCATTGCTGCGGTGTTTTTCCTGTTGAAAAAACCAAGAAACAAATCGTTCGTTTATCTTTTTCTCGCATTCCTGGCTACAGGAATTTTACCACTTCTGTTTTACTCATTTGAAGAGTTTAAAACACTTTATCAGCAATGGTTTTCTTCGTTAAGTAATGACTATACTGTGAATGTTGGCGTTTCTGTAATGGCTCTTGTTAAAACCACCCTTTTTGAAAATGCTTCTGTTTCTGTAATACAACTTATAGGAGTTGCCTTATTCCTTGTTACGTTGGCTGCTATAGTCATTAAGGGGGGGTATGAGATTATTAAATATAACTTTCTTCCTTATGTATTAATCTGGGTTATCATCTTTAACCACGCAGCAGAACCATCCACATATGTAATAGCTTCTACAGGTGCTTTGTTCTGGTATGTAACCTCACCTAAAAAACTGTTCGACAAACTGCTGATCTTTCTGTTTTTTATTATTACCGAAATGTCGTTTTCCGATCTTTTTCCACGATACATCCGAGAGCATATTATACAACCCTATGCTTTAAAATCGCTCCCATGCCTGCTAATCTGGTTAAGAATACAGATAAGCATACTCAAAACCATATTCAATCCTAAAGTTGCATGAATCCGAAAATCGACTTAGCTATTATACTACCCATTTACAATCCGCCCTCTGGCTGGGAACAAAAAATCGGTAGTTCTATTAAAAAATTCTTAGCCCTCTCACAGGATGTTTCTATCATGTTTCATTTAATCAACGACGGATCATCGATATGTCTTGAAGAAGGCTTTAAATTTTTAAAGAAGGAATATAACAATGTAGAACTCATTTCTTACCCGGAAAACAGAGGAAAAGGGTTTGCTTTAAAAACTGGTTTAATCCACGCTAAGTCTGAACATTACATTTATACAGATTGGGATTTCCCTTTTGGAGAAAAGGCTTTACACAACGTGTACCAGATACTGAAAAATAATAAATCAGACCTTGTAATAGGGGTTCGTACAAAAGAGTACTACGACTATCTCCCCCTCTCAAGGAAAATTTTATCTCGTAGTCTTAGAGTTGCAAACTACTTTCTCCTGAATTTCAAGTCAGTTGATACTCAGGCAGGAATAAAAGGACTTAACAACAGAGCAAGAAATGTGTTCATTGACACAAAAACAAATGGATTCATTTTTGAACTGGAATTTATCAGAGCCTGTTTTCGTAAAAAAATGAACATGTCATATGTTAATGTAAGTCCACGCCACGACATCTCGTTTAATAAAATAAGTGCAAAAACCATCCTGCGGGAAATGAAATTCCTGTTTAAAATAGTTCTATCCTGAAAATGAAAAAATTCATCCTTCTTACCTTCGATTTAGAAGAGTTTGATTTACCGCAGGAGTATAATATTGCTATTGATAAAAAAACACAAATGGCTGTTTCAACTTCGGGCCTGCTTAACCTGCTTGCAATTTTAAAACAGCATAACCTGACAGCAACATTTTTTACAACTGCGCATTATGCAGAAAATAACCCTTCAATCATTCAAAAACTCGTGGCAGATGGACATGAAATTGCTTCGCATTTGTATTATCACTCGGTGTATAATACAGAACACTTGTTGCAATCGAAACAAAAACTGGAAGCGATAAGTCAACAGAAAGTAAGTGGAATTAGAATTCCCAGGTTAAAACAATTTGAATACCGGCTTATAAAAGAGGCAGGTTATTTATATGACTCTTCCTTAAATCCAACTTATTTACCGGGCAGATATAATTATTTTACAAAGCCCAGAACCTTATTTACGGACGAAGCGAGTAGCCTGCTTATATTACCCTTATCAGTTTCGCACAAGTTTCGCTTCCCATTATTCTGGCTGAGCTTCAAAAACCTGTATCTTCCTTTTTATATCACTCTATGCAAGAGAATTTTGAAAAAAGACGATTGCCTGCATTTATATTTTCATCCTTGGGAGTTTACAGAGTTAAACAACTTCAACCTACCCTGGTACATTCAGCGCAGATCGGGTCAAAAAATGACAAACCGTTTAAACGATTTCATTTCAACTATGAAAAAAGAAGCTTCGTTTATTAAAGTAACTGATTATTTGTGCAAAAAAAGCAGCAAAACTTTGTTTCAGTTAAGAAAAGATACAGAAGCTAAACTACCGGAAGAAATTAAAACAACAAATAAAATTGATGTCGAGCTCCAGTTAAGTTAAGAGTTATTTGCGCATCACGATGATATCCTTTCTTGATGAAATCATACCTTCCATCATCAGCCTTAAACTGCCTCTTCAACACACAAAGCACAAAACATGCTACCTGCCGTATTCCTTTTTTAAAGACTGATGTGTGCATGTAGTGGTAACGACAGATTTACTCGAAAAACTGCACGCAACACTACGATGATTAAAGAGCAGACTACTACGACTTTTAATACAAAAGTATTAAAAAGGTCTCGTTTCAACTGGCAACCAAACCGTCAAACCAACAGGTGTATACCTTATTAAATTTTCGGCTAATGGCAAACTACTTACCATGAAACTTTTAATACAGCGATAAGCGCTGGTTGAAACAAAAAAGAAAGCGGATGATCAAGTATAATCATTCGCTTTTTTTTGAAGAATTAAATCTTCATTTGCCTGTAATAGGTTTCTTATTTGCAGACTGTACAATGCCGACCAGCAAACGGCCCTGCGGTGTTTCCTTTGAACTGTAATAAAGATAAATAGCACCATCACTTGTTTTTTGCTGCGAGTCAAGAATCTCTTTAACTGTTACAGTAATGGCAAAGTTTTTTCCTTCACTGTTATCAAACTCCCAACGCCTCATAGTTTTCTGATCTGCATTTTTCAGTTCCAGTATGCGGCTTTTACCGGCCATGCCGCAGTGGTAATACTTTACCTGCAGCTTACTGTTACGCTGCGCTGCTGTAAGCTGAATTGTTTTCAACTCTTTCATCTCCTGGTTAAACTGCTGCAGTACCAGTTTATTATCGATATAAATTTCAAAACCCTCCCCGCCTGAAGGTGCAACGAAAGAGTAAACAAAAGAGCTGGCCGCAACCACGAATACCATCATAAAAAATTGCTTCGCTTTCATAACTGTTAATTTAAAAATGATGTAGTGAAATGAACAGTGTAAAATTGAGAAAGCTTTATGCCCCTTGCTAATTAGTTTGACCACCGGGCGTTGTTACTTGATGTACTGTTTGTTTATAGCAGCGAATCGGCTGCGCCGGACATCGCTTGGGAACGTTTGGATTTGCTACTTGTGAGCTCCAGCGTGTGCAAACTATTTTTGGTTTGATTAGAAGCAAACAGTCCAACAACAAATGCAAACAACCCGATTGTATATAATAATACGGCGGTGTTTGTTGTACATAAAGCTAAAGTTTCATTTGTAGGTTTGTTTCATCAGCTCAGAAACAATGTCACCATATAAAGAAATCTGCAATGAACAAAAAAAAGAGCTCCTTATTGCCGGCTATGGCTTTTGTGATGCTATCACTGGTACAATTAACCGCCATTCATGCATTTGCGCAGGCGCCGGGTCAGCCACCACGGCCATCATTACCTCCCATCCCCATTAAAGGCGATACAACGCATACCCTTTCCAAACATTTTATTGTTGCTTCGCCCGCAAAAAAAACTACAAACGAAAAGGGATTCATTCAACGTTGGCTGGTGCTTGAACCCGTTAGGAAAGACATTGCCCGTAATAATATTTTTACCGATAACTATCTCCGCACAACTTTCGCCACCGATAATTTTTCGAACGATTATACGACTGTTCCGAAAAATGGCGACATGATAAAACTGGGCAACCAGGAATTGAAATGGCATGCTTTAGAAAGCAAAACATTCAACTTTAATTTATACCATTTCACTTACGCCATTAACAAACCACCATACGGCGTTCTTTTTTGGTTGGTGACTGTTATTGACTGTCCGACAGAAATGAAAAATGTGCGGATGACTGCAGGATGTAATTCAGCAAGCATGTGGTGGTTGAATGGCCAGGAAGCATTGCTGCTATCCGGCGACAGGGATATGATTGTTGATAATGTTACCTCATCCCGTTTAACATTAAAGAAAGGAAAGAACATTATCCGAGGTGCAGTAATCAACGGGCCGGGCATGGCGAACTTCTGCGTTCGTTTTTTGGATGAAAAAGGATCGCCCATAAAAAACCTCAACATCAGTTATCAATAAAAATTTGCCGGCTGTTACAGCCTTTCAATTATTCTGAAATCATTAGTATGAAACGAATGCACATCTCCATCACTGCTTTGTTAGCAGTATTCTTTCAAACAGCATCCGCTCAAATAGGTAGACCATTTATCCATGACCCATCAACCATTGTTGAATGTGACGGAAAGTATTATACGTTCGGCACCGGTGGCGGCGGATTAATTTCAGCAGACGGTTGGACATGGTATGGCGGTGCAGTAAGGCCCGGAGGTGGTGCTGCTCCTGATGCCATTAAAATTGGCGACCGCTATCTCGTAATATATGGAGCAACCGGCGGATCAAGCAACCACAAAGGCGCCATTCTTACGATGTGGAATAAAACACTGGATCCAACATCACCCGACTTCAACTATTCTGAACCAATTGTTGTTGCCACATCTGATGGTTATGAAGAAAACGATGCCATTGATCCCGGTGTAATGTTAGACCCAAACACAGGACGTCTTTGGTTAACATACGGTACTTACTTTGGATTCACACGACTGATTGAATTAGATCCTAAAACCGGCAAACTCAAAGAAGGTAACAAACCTGTTGATGTGGCCATTGTATGCGAAGCTTCCACATTAATGTATCGTGATGGTTGGTATTACCTCCTTGCCACACATGGCAGTTGCTGCGATGGTGCCAACTCAACTTATAATGTTGTAGTGGGTCGTTCAAAACAAATAACAGGTCCTTACCTCGATAACGTAGGAAGAAGCATGCTGGAAGGTGGCGGCAAAATGGTGGTAGCTACACGTGGAAACTTAATAGGTCCCGGACATTTTGGACACATCAAGCTGGAAAAAGGAGTTGAAAAAATGTCGTTGCATTATGAAGCAGATCTTGAGCAAGGCGGACGAAGTGTGTTAGGTATTCTTCCATTGGTTTGGAAAGATGGATGGCCTGTAGCCGGAGAAAAATTTAAAGAAGGTACGTATGAAATTGAATCGGTAAGAAGAGGATATGCGTTAGAGCTTGCAGTTGATTTTACAAGAATGCCTGGCAGCCCTCGTGGGTTTGGTCAACCAAACAATGAACCTATCAAACCTGTTCCACCGCAACAACTGGCAGATGTGATTAAAAACTGGCCAACAGGAACGATTAATTTGCGAATAGGTGATTATATGTCACGCCCGCATCAACAGTGGACGATCACAGATGCACCTGATACAACAGGATATTTGGGCGGACCTTATTATAAAATTGTATTGGCAGGAACAGACCGCACATTAGCGGCTACTGCCGATGCTGAAGTAATTACTGTACCGGCATTCACCGGTGCTCCTGAGCAATTATGGCGAATCGATCAATTGACAGATGGCACTTACAGAATAATGCCGAAGATAGTTCCGAATTCAGGAAAAAAGTTGGCGCTGGTATCTTCGGGCGACAGCACTCCTACGCTGGCAGAATTTGATTTTAACAGCGATAATTGTAAATGGAATTTCAGAGCTCACTGATTCTATTTTTTACATGAACGCATCATCCCGGGCTGGCATTAGCCACTCCGGGATGTTGCGTTTTTTTTGTATTTCAAGTATCGCTCTTATTTGAACAGCAACCGTAACGTTTTGAAAGCTTTGAGCGTTGCACGAATGAACCAGTTTAACTGAAGAGCTTTGTTGCCTGCGATAATGAAGCCAAATAGACCTACCATTCCTATTGAGCCGGTTGCACGAAAATGAGAGCGTTAAAAGCATGGCCTTCCCCCCTCCCCGCAATAGAATCTGCATTTGGCTGTCTTCCTCCAATCAAGTAGTTTTAAATTATTCAACCTGCTTTTATGAATTGGTATAACATCAACAATATCGACAGTATTGATACGCCTGCCTTGCTTGTTTATAAAGAACGTGTGCAGCAAAACATTGCTCATGCTATTGCCATGATCAAGGATGTAAACCTGCTTCGTCCACATGTAAAAACAAATAAAACAGCCGAAGTATGTAGCATGATGATGGCTGCAGGTATTACCAAATTCAAATGCGCCACCATTGCCGAAGCCGAAATGCTGGCGATGCTGAATGCAAAAGATGTGTTACTGGCGTATCAACCCGTTGGACCAAAAGCAAATCGTTTATTCGCATTAGTGCAGCAATATCCGCAAACTACATTCAGTTGCGTCACCGATAATGCGGATACGGCAACCGTCCTATCCGGTTTATTTTCTTCAGCCAATAAAACCATTGCTGTTTATATCGATCTGAATACGGGCATGAACAGAAGCGGCATTAAACCTGCAAAAGCATTCGCATTGGCCGAACTGCTCTTAACATTACCCGGCATTGAGTTCAAAGGTCTGCATGCGTACGATGGACATTTAAGAGATACCGATCTTGCACAACGACAGCAAAAAAGCAATGCAGCATTTGATGAAGTACTTGCACTGGCAACAAAAATTGAAAAGCTCACCAACAAACCACTCACAATTATTGCAGGTGGGTCGCCCAGCTTTCCAACACATATTAAAAGGAATGTAGAATGCAGCCCCGGCACATTTGTGTATTGGGACTGGGGTTACAAACACCAGCTACCCGATGAGCCGTTTGAGTATGCAGCACTTGTTGCAACAAGAGTAATCTCGATTGTAGATGAACAAACCATCACCACCGATCTTGGGCACAAATCCATTGCTGCAGAAAATCCATTGCCCCGTGTACACTTTTTAAATGCACCCGATGTAACACCGTATGCACAAAGCGAAGAACACCTGGTTGCAAAAGTTACCAATAGCAGTGCTTTTAAAGTAGGCGATGTATTGTATGGTGTGCCGGTACATATTTGTCCTACAGTTGCGTTGTACAATAAAGCTGTGGTTGTTGAAAATAACGAAGCTGTTACAACCTGGAAAGTAGTAGCAAGAGACCGGGAATTAAAGTTGTAAACAAATAACAATAAGTACTGCGCATGAGCAAAATCAGCAGCAGCTGTTTGTTCTTAATGTAACTTTTGCTGTCGATCCACAACTCTTACCTGCATGAAACACAAAACCCGTTCTTCTAACAAGCTGATCAAATTCTGGAAAAAACTCGGCCCTGGTTTAGTAACCGGTGCCAGCGATGATGATCCGTCGGGCATTGCAACTTATTCGCAGGCGGGTGCTGCTTATGGTTTAGCCACACTCTGGACTTCCATTGTTGCATTTCCGTTAATGGCCATCATACAGCAAATGTGTGCACGCATTGGCTTGGTTACTTCGCAAGGGTTAACAGGCACGCTGAAGAAACATTATCCCAGGCCGGTTTTGTACCTGATGCTGCTCTTCAGCTTCCCTGCCATTGTGATGAACATTGGTGCCGATATTGCCGGTATGGGCGCTGTGGGTAATCTCTTGTTTCCTGCAGTTGATGCTACTTATTTCAGCGTGCTGTTCACCATAATTCTCTTAGGACTTATTATCTACCTGCCCTATCAAAAAATTGCAGCAGCATTAAAATATCTCTGCATTGTAATGCTCGTATATTTTATTGTTCCGTTTTTATACAAACAGGATTTAGTAGCTATTTTAAAATCCACGTTTATACCTGCCATCAAATTCGATAAAGATTTTATTGCCATTCTTGTGGGTATACTCGGCACCACTATTTCGCCCTACTTGTTTTTCTGGCAGGCGTCGGTTGAAGTGGAAGAAATGAAACACAAGAAAAAACATTTGGTGGTGGATAAAAAACTGGTGCATGCCATAAACAGAGATGTTGATCTCGGCATGACCTTCTCCGGTTTTGTGATGTATTTTATTATTCTTACCACCGGCACTGTTTTGTTTAAAGAAGGCGTTCACCAGATCGATACCGTTGAACAGGCCGCCAGCGCCTTAAAACCATTGGCCGGTAATTTAGCCTATCTTCTCTTCTCCATCGGTGTAATTGGTACGGGGCTGATTGCAATTCCTGTCTTAAGTGGTTCTATCTCGTACATCATCACCGAAACCTTTGGCTGGGAAGAAGGATTGGATAAAAAGTTTCACGAAGCAAAAGCCTTCTATGTCATCATTGCTATTTCACTCATTCTTGGTTTATCACTCAACTATGTGGGTATATCGCCTATCAAAGCATTAATCTATACGGCCATCCTTTATGGTGTTACGGCGCCTGTGCTCATTGCCATTATTCTGCATATTTCCAACAATAAAGAAATTATGGGCGAGAATGTGAACAGCCGAACCGAAAACATCCTTGGTTTTGTGGCACTGGCCATCATGTCCATCAGTGCCGGGGTTTTATTGTACCTGCAATTTGCCGGAAACTAGGCACTGTCGCAGTTCTTCGGCCAACCTGTTTCAACCCAATTTTTATTTTTATTTTTTTTCAACATCAGGTGTATAACAACTTCTCTCCGTTCCGGCGATTCGGGTTTATTTTACATGCATTCTGGTTGAGGTCCGTTTTCCACGGATATCATTAAAAGGGAATCAGGTGTAAATCCTGAACTATCCCCGTAGCTGTAAGTTCTTTAGATGAGTCTCGGTTATAAATGATGAGCGAAGTTTCAACAGCCGCTCATTACGCATAATTCATCACTCATCCTGTTGAATTCTACAAACCACTGTTCCGCTTCCGGCGGAATGGGAAGGTGCTCAGCAGCGAACAAGTCAGAAGACCTGCCGGATGAAAATTTTAGTCACAACGCTTTCGGGAGAAAGGCATTTGTACTGATCGTTTTCGCCACTTCAAAAGTGGCTCATGCCTTCAGCACTATACCCGTCTCCGGTAGCCAACACGTAAAAGAAGCAAACATGAAGCAAGAAGATGAACTCCTGTTAAAGGAAAACAAAGACCGTTTTGTTATTCTACCAATTAACTATCCTGAAATATGGAAGCATTATAAGCAGCACGAAGCCAGTTTCTGGACGGCTGAAGAAATTGATTTGAGTGGCGACCTGAAAGACTGGGAAAACCTCAACAGCGGCGAACGTCATTTCATTTCGCATGTACTCGCTTTTTTTGCAGCAAGTGATGGTATCGTAAACGAGAACCTGGCTGTGAATTTTATGAGCGAAGTGCAGCTGCCCGAAGCAAGATGTTTTTATGGTTTCCAGATTATGATGGAAAACATCCACAGCGAAACATATGCCCTGCTGATTGATACCTATATTAAAGATCCCCAGGAAAAACATAAACTCTTCCACGCCATCGACACCGTACCTGCTGTAAAGAAAAAAGCTGAATGGGCGTTACGTTGGATTGAGAACGGAACGTTTGCAGAACGCCTCGTTGCCTTTGCTGCAGTAGAAGGTATTTTCTTCAGCGGAAGTTTCTGCTCTATTTTCTGGATGAAGAAACGTGGTTTGATGCCGGGCTTAACGTTCAGTAATGAGTTGATCAGTCGTGATGAAGGTTTGCATTGCGAATTTGCCTGCTTACTCTACAGTATGTTGCAAAACAAACTAAGCGAAGAACAGGTGAAAGCCATCATTACCGATGCGGTTGAAATTGAGAAAGAATTCATCACCGAAGCATTGCCAGTGGCATTGATTGGTATGAATGCGAAACTGATGCAGCAGTACATTGAGTTTGTTGCAGACCGTTGGTTGGTTGAACTGGGATGTTCGAAAGTGTACAATGCAACCAATCCGTTCGACTTTATGGAAATGATTTCACTGCAAGGCAAAACCAACTTCTTTGAAAAGCGTGTGGGCGATTACCAGAAAGCAGGTGTGATGGGCAACAAAGAATCGCAGGTATTTTCAACAGACGAAGACTTTTAGAACGTGAGTCGTGAATAGTGAGTCGTGAGTAGTATCCAACAGTGGAAACAATATTAAAATACACGCACTACTCACCATTCACAACTCACCACTCACAAATAATATAGCAAATCATAAAACTTACACCCCATTATGTTTGTAGTAAAACGGAACGGCAAAAAAGAATCGGTAAAGTTCGATAAGGTGACCGCAAGGATTGAAAAGCTGAGTTACAGCCTCAGTCCGATGGTGAACGTTATTGATGTTGCCAAGAAAACAATTGAAGGTATTTACGAAGGTGTGGCTACAACCGACCTCGATAACCTTGCAGCAGAAACAGCTGCTTCATTAACCATCACTCATCCGGATTATGCAATTCTTGCATCACGCATTGCCGTGAGCAACCTGCATAAAAACACGATCAAGAGTTTTTCGCAAACCATGCGGAATCTTTACAACTATGTTGATAAAGCAACCGGCAAAAAATTACCGTTGATCGCAGATGATGTAATGAAGATCATTGAAGACAATGCGGAGCTGTTAGACAGCACCATCATTTACGATCGTGATTTTGCGTTTGATTATTTCGGTTTTAAAACACTGGAAAAATCATACCTCTTAAAAATCGACGGAAAAATTGCTGAACGTCCGCAACACATGTACATGCGTGTGGCTGTAGGCATTCACAAAGAAGATATTGACAGCGTGATTAAAACGTATCACTTAATGAGTGAACGTTGGATGACGCATGCCACTCCTACGCTGTTTAACGCAGGTACGCCCAAGCCACAAATGAGCTCCTGCTTCCTTTTAACCATGAAGGAAGACAGCATTGATGGTATTTATGATACGCTTAAGCAAACGGCGAAAATTTCGCAGAGTGCAGGTGGTATTGGTTTGGCTATTCACAACATCCGTGCAACGGGTAGTTATATTGGTGGCACCAACGGTACCAGCAACGGTATCATCCCCATGCTGCGTGTGTTTAACGATACGGCCCGTTATGTAGATCAGGGCGGTGGTAAACGCAAAGGCGCTTTTGCTATTTACCTCGAGCCATGGCATGCCGATGTGTTTGAGTTCCTCGATCTGCGTAAGAACCATGGTAAAGAAGAAATGCGTGCAAGAGATCTGTTCTACGCTTTGTGGATTTGCGATCTGTTTATGAAACGTGTGGAAGCAAACGGTGAATGGAGTTTGTTCTGTCCCAACGAAGCACCCGGTTTAAGCGAATGCTGGGGCGAAGAGTTTGAAAAGCTGTACACACAATACGAAGCCGAAGGAAGAGCAAGAAAAACCATCAAGGCACAGGATCTTTGGTTTGCTATTCTGCAATCGCAGATTGAAACAGGTACACCGTATATGTTGTATAAAGATGCAGCCAACAGCAAATCAAATCAACAGAACCTCGGTACCATCAAGAGTTCGAATCTGTGTACAGAGATCATGGAATATACCAGTCCTGATGAAGTGGCGGTATGTAACCTTGCATCATTGGCACTCCCCCGTTTTGTGATTGATGGAAAGTTTGATCATGAAAAATTATACGAGGTAACCTACGAAACAACCAAGAACCTCAATAAAATCATTGATAACAACTACTACCCTGTTGAAGAAGCAAAGAACAGCAACATGCGTCACCGCCCGATTGGTTTAGGTGTGCAGGGTTTGGCTGATGTGTTCATCTTACTGCGTTTGCCGTTTGAAAGCGACCTCGCCAAAATGCTGAACAAAAACATTTTCGAGACCATCTACTTTGCTTCGATGACAGCAAGTAAAGACCTGGCGAAAGAACAAGGGCCTTACGAAACCTTTGCAGGTTCGCCGGTATCGAAAGGAATTTTCCAGTTTGATATGTGGGGCGTTACACCAACCGACCGTTGGGATTGGGCCACACTGAAAGAAGAAGTAAAACAATACGGTGTACGTAACTCTTTGTTGGTTGCGCCAATGCCTACTGCTTCTACTTCGCAGATCTTTGGTAACAACGAATGTTTCGAACCATACACCTCCAACATTTATACACGTCGTGTATTGAGTGGTGAATTTATTATTGTGAACAAGCATTTGCTGAAAGACCTCGTGAATCTTGGTTTATGGAACAATACCATGAAGAACAAGATCATTGCAGCAAACGGTTCTATCCAGAACATTGAAGAGATTCCTGCTGATATTAAAGAACTGTACAAAACAGTTTGGGAAATCAAGCAACGTAATATCATTGATATGGCGGCCGATCGTGGAGCGTATATCTGTCAATCGCAATCGTTGAATCTGTTTGTAGATAATCCAACTGCTTCTAAACTCACGTCGATGCATTTCCACGCATGGAAGAAAGGTTTGAAGACAGGTATGTATTACCTGCGTACACAAGCTGCTACACAAGCAGTGCAGTTTACGGTAGAGAAACAGGCAAGTGCAGATATCAGCCCGGTAATTCCTTCAACTGAAAAAACAAACAACGCACAAACCACCACCGACATTGAACCTACACAGGTGGATGGCCCTACCTGCAGCATGCAGGATGGTTGTATCAGTTGCGGTTCGTAAGTGAATAAACATTGAAATTGAAATCCCCTTGTTGTGAGAAGCAAGGGGATTTTTTGTTTTAGAATGTCGCCTTTTGTTTTGCAACAATCTAAAAAGGCGACATAGCTCGTTTTGAAAATCAAACATTTAAGAAATTTGGATTTGTAGGGAGTGGCGCATAATTTAGTGTTAGCGGCAACTTGTGGAAACTGCTTACAATTTGAATCTTAGAAAAAACAATCTGACTTTGAATCATCCCTTATTCCGAATATTTCTATGCTTTTTAAGTATAACTAACTTTCCTTCGGCTTTTGGTCAAGACAATACGGTTTCAGACAACGTTTCGCTTTTATCGAAGAAAAACAAAGCTATAAATTCAGCTCAAAGTTACTTAGGCAACAAATTTTCTGATAAAGTGATTTCTAAGTATTTTATTCCTGACTCAAATTTTAGCCTTCTTGTTTGCGATGATTACAAGACCTTTTTTAATTCCAATTCTGTTTATTGTCCGCCTGTCGGCTTTGAAATTGCATTTCATGTGGTTTTAAATGGAGGAAGTTCTTGGGACACATTACATAGTCATTTATTCCTCCCAATTGATAGTTCATTCTCTGTAATTGCGGACTCATTACAGGACGAATGGCATCACGGTTTTTTTGAAGCTTGGGAAAAAATAATCTCCAATAGATACAAAGTCAATTACCGTGACGTCCTGCAATTAGCAAAAGAAAAAAACTGGCGTGACTACGGTATAGACTTTTGGTTTGAGAAAAAAGGTAAACACAATTTTAAGTTTTATTGGTTTGTAACTGAAGGCTCGGCCTTGTATAGAATAAATCCTCAATCAGGAGCTATTAAAATGAGCAAGTTACCTCCATTCGTTCGTGGGCGAGTCTGGTGAAACCGACTCGCCGTATATTGGAAAAAATGAAATAAAAAAGGCGAGTACTTTTCAGAAGACTCGTCTACAAAAAAGAGTTGCCCCAGATTATTTGAACACTTTATGTATGCTAACAGATATTAAAGATTTAAGACTACTTGCGTCACTCAGGACTTTTGATTTATCAGAACCAACCGACCTGTATTTTAGTATAGCAGACGAGTTAATGGCTATTAACCGTCCCAACTATATTTCACGAGCAAACTTTATTCTAGAACAATTAAATGGCAGCAGCGGCAAAGAATTATTTGATACTTTTCGTGAAGATTGGGGGATATGGAATTTCGACGAAAACATCGTTACGGTTGATGATTTCAAAAGAGGTTTTTTATGGTGTTTCCGAGACCACACTACATCATGGAGTGATAATCAAAAAGCAAAAACCTGGTTTCTGACCTCTCCTGAAGCCCTCTTTGTAAGACGATACGAATTTTGGAGTTGGGATAAAGGATTTGACGAATGCGTTGATGTAAGAGAAGGTAGTTATAAAGAAATTCTTCTATCGCTTTTGAAGGATGGGGATTATGAAGTTTTAAGCAGTCCTGTCTTTTCAAAAAACGAGATATTGGATTTTATTAAAACGTATCAATCTCAAAATGGCGATTACGAAATAGATGAAATAATTGAAGACTACATTAAATCAAATCCGAACTACGAGACTTAGTTTTCTTAAAAACTTTTTTTATGGAAAATCCTCCCTAACTATTAAAATAACTCACCAGTTTTACTTTGATTCACTAAACACCAATATCATTCCAACAACACTCACAATCAGCGCTGCAATTGCTAAAGGCAACACATCCGCAATCATAAAGTGATTGATGATTGTACCAATCAACGAACCGATAAAGAAAAACAAGGTTCCATACACCGAAGCGGCAATACCTGCTTTACTCCCCATTGGCTCCAGTGCCAATGCACTGCTGTTGGGATCGGCGGCTACAGTAAATGCCATCAACAAACCAATACACACAACAAAATACCAGAGTGGAAGTGGATTATCGACAATGAAATGCAATGCAACAAACAACAGCGAAACCAACATGTAAGCCGTAAGAAAGAAACGCAACACTTTTTTTGCGCCAAAGCGTTTGGTAAAATAAGAATTGCTTAACGCAAACACGGCCATCACTGCACCGATAGAGCCGAATATCCATGGAAACATTGCAGGTTGCAGGTACAACTCTCCTATGATCCGTTCCGAACTGGATACATAAGCAGTGAGTATTGAAAAAATGATCGTGGCTGTTATGCAGTAACGCATAAAAGGTTTGTTGGTGAGTACATACCATAACTGCGGCATGCTTTTAAGAAAGTTTGTTTTCAACCGTGCCTCTGCAGGCAGTGTTTCTGCTAAACGAAACGACCATATAAAAACCGGAATAGCAAACAAGGGCGGTATAAGAAAAACAACCTGCCACGATGAGTGCTGCAATACAAATGAACCCAACGCAGGTGCTATGACCGGTGTAAGCAACATAATGGTTAATACAAACGACATCACCCTGGCCATTTCACTGCCGGCATACTGATCACGCACAGAAGCAATGGCCGTCATAAGTACTGCTGCTGCTCCCATTCCGCTAAAAAAGCGTAACAGCAGCATGATACTGAGCGCCGGGGCAAATACAGTTGCTATTCCGCAAACGATATAAATAACAAACCCAATGCGTAAAATGGGCAGACGACCATACCTGTCGGTTAAATATCCAAAGAAGATTTGCGTAATCTGTCCCATAAAAAAATAAGAGATCAGATTAGCTGTTGCCGGACTGTTATCGGGCAAACCAAAATGCTGACGGATAGCTCCCAACGCCGGCAACATAATATCAATACCCAGTGCCGTGAGTATCATGGAACAGGAAGTAAACACAATTACTTCTTTTGTAGAAACAGAGCGTCGGGTTGTTTGCATGAATAAAATTGGGCTGCAAGCTAACGAATCGAATGAATATATTTCATCGCTGCTGTTGCTGCCTGCAGCACAGCATACAACCAATCGTACCTACGGCACAAACATTACTCCACAACATCATTCTACCCCGCAATTCTTCCTGTGGAACAAAATGCATTTCGATTCAACAAATGAAAACATGTTCCGCAGGAGCAACTAATCGGTAAAAAAACAACAGGAATGTGAGCCTGCCGTAGGTACGCATGATCTGATAAAATGATCAGGTTGATGATCGTCAGCTGCCTATTAAACAACCGCCTGCTTACACAGGCAAAGGCGTTTGCACTTCTTTTATGAGGATGCGCTTTAATCCAGAAGGCATTTTCCAAACTACTTCTTCGCCCTGCCGAAAACCAATAATAGCAGCGGCCATCGGCGAAAGAACCGATACAAACTTTCGTTTGATGTCAGCAGCCGATGGTAGTACAATGGTAAACTCATGAAGTTTTTTTGTTTCAGCATCTTCAATACACACTTTCGATCCGATACGGATGGTGTTTGGCGGAAACGATTCATTCTTTACAATAATCGCTCTTCCGATTTCGTAAGCAAGACTCATTTCGTCTGCTTTGGCAGCAGGTACTGATACCAGTTGTTTGAGCTTAGAAAAATCTTCTTCGCAAAGAACCACCGGGTTCAATTCGTTGTTCATAATAGCTGTATTTAAAAATGAAAAAATAAAAAACCTCCCCTATCGGTTAACAACCAACAGGGCTAAGCGGGAGAAAGATGAACGTATGTGCGTTGCAGTAAGGCATAAACGGCAAAGGTAACAGCAAAGCCAACTGTAAACTGTTATTGACTTGTGAAGGATGTGAAAAAGCGAACGATAAAGTTTACCATCGATAAAACGAAAAACACGAGGTAGAGAATTGCATGTTTATGCAAAAATATGTTCACCAAAAAACAGATCGTACTTTTAATGGATGGAAACAACACAATCTAAATTTACCATGATCTATTCCTTTCGGGTATTGGAAGGGAAAGAACAGGATTTCATTAATAGCTGGGCAGCACTGACCAATCTCTTTTATGAGTTTGCAGGAAGCTATGGATCAAGACTGCATAAAGCAGATAATCAGTTGTTTATTGCGTATGCTCAATGGCCCGACAAAGAAACCTTTGATGTGGCTGGCGATAAACTGCCGGAAGAATCCAATCTATACAGACAGCAACTCCGTGCATCCTGCTCAGAAATAAAAAAAGAATTTGAGTTAGGAACAATCGTAAAAGATCTTTTAAAAAACGGGCAGCACCCGGCTCATCAGTAACCGAACAAAAAAGGGCTACAATTTAAAATTCAACGTTACACTTGGAATAACCGGAAACAACGACACTTGTCTTGCCTGTACTTCCAATGTACCCTGCAGCGGATTCCCTTGCTGATCGTAATAAATAAAATAAGGGTTCTGCCGGCTATATGCATTGTATACACTAAACACCCACTCTGTTTTCAGCTTCTTTACTTTCTTCGGCTGCGGTGTATAAATAGCAGAAAGATCGAGACGGTGATAGGCAGGTAAACGGTATTGATTAATCTGACTGTATTGCTGTGTTAATACACCATCAACTAAAAAGAAACGTTCGGGCAACGTAAATGCATTGCCGGTGCCGAATACAAACACAGCCGAGTATTTCCATTTTTTATTTTGCTGATAATTGGTCACAATGCTCAGGTCGTGACGGCGATCGTAACGGCCGGGATATTTGTTGCCTTCGTTCAAATCGGCAAACCTGCGCCAGGTCCATGACAACGTATAACCGATCCAGCCGGTAAAATTGCCCCTTGCTTTGTTTACATAAAACTCAGCACCATAACTCCATCCTTTACCGAATACAAAACTTTCTTCGGGATCACCGATACCCGGTGTATAGCCTTCTTTGTATTCAATCTGGTTCTGCATGGTTTTGTAATACACTTCAACCGATGTTTCCCACATGTTATCTTTAAAATTCTTAAAGAAACCTGCTGCATATTGCCAGCCGATCTGTGGCTTTACTCGATAAGTACTCGGTACCCAGATATCCGTTGGCAATGTAGTACCGGAGTTACTCACCAAATGAATAAACTGCAGGTTACGTGTTACAGCCGCTTTTAATGACGTTTCATCATCCAATGCATAACGCATGGTAACACGTGGCTCAAAACCGCCATAGGTTTTAATGTTATCACCTCTGCCGTACACAGTACTGTCGAGTTTATTACCATCAGCATCTTTTACAAACAGTTTATAGGGGCCCACTTGTTGAAAACTGCTGTAACGGATACCGTAATTAATTTTTAAGGCATCGTTTACTTCCCAATCGTCCATGATATAAGCCGCCATTTCATGTGCAAACTTGTTGTTGACGGTTTGTGGTTCAAACGTAATGTCGCCGCTTTTACCACTGGCTGTTTGCGGATTAAATTTGTGATAGGTATAGTTGATGCCGTATTTCAACTGATGACCGCTGACGGCATAATAATCAAAATCGATTTTCGCACTTACATCACGAATGGCCGAATTAAGATTGATTTCGAAATTACTTTGTGTTCCACCGAATGCAAACTGGTAATCGTTCCATACCACCGATGTGTTGGCAAATAGCTTACTGTTGAACACATGGTTCCAACGGATGGTACCTGTTGAATTACCCCAGGGAATACGTGCACCAAAGCTGCGTTCCTTGTTGTTGAAGGTAAATACATCCCGGCCGAAATAACCGCTGGCGTACAGGCGATCCTTTTCTGAAAATTTATAGTTGAACTTTGTATTGAGATCGTAGAAATAATAACCGCTGCCGTAGAATGCACTTTCTTTTTTAATGAAAGGCTTTGCAAGAATATCTACATAAGTGCGTCTTGCCGATACAATAAACGATGCTTTTTCTTTTACAACAGGACCTTGAATGGATACACGGGATGAAATAGTACCAATGCCCCCTTCTACCTGGAACTTTTTATTGTTGCCTTCTTTCATGGCTATATCCACTACGCTGCTGATGCGGCCTCCATAGTTGGCAGGCATGCCTCCTTTAATCAAACTCACGTTCTTCAACGCATCACTATTGAACACCGAAAAGAAACCAAACAAATGACCGGGATTGTACACCACCGCATCATCCAGTAAAATTAAATTCTGATCGGGACCACCGCCTCGCACATACAAACCACTGTTACCTTCACCGGCATTCCGTACACCGGGCAACAGTTGTAATACTTTGATGGGATCTACTTCACCCGCCAATGCAGGAACAGATTTGATTTGGTTCATACTCAGTTCAAACTTGCCCATCTGGGCCGATTTTACATTGAGGTCTCGTTTTTTAGAGTAGATGATTACCTCCTGTGCAATGGCAATACGTGGAGCAAGATCGAAATTGAGTTGTGTATTACTTTTGAGATCGAGTTCAATTTCTTTGGCAACAAAACCCACATGCGATACGGTTAATGTATAGCTGCCTTTATCGAGTGTGATGGAATAGAAACCGTATTGGTTGGAGCTGATGCCTTTGGTACGGCCTTTTACGCTGATGGTAGCACCAATAATGGTTTCGTTACTGGTGCTGTCTTTTACATATCCGCTGATGGTGAATTTTTCCTGTGCTGTTACAACAACAACTGTTGTAAAACAGATGACCAGTGCAATGATAGGTTTCAAAAAATGATGCATGCGGCTTTATCCTGTTTTAAAGTCTCCTCTATTACAAGCAAACGGCGTTTTTGTTTAATTGCAACAAATCCACCCGATCGATCTTTTTAAAATAGAACTGTCTGTCCCCTTTCAAGGAAGGAACAGACAGTTCGCTATTCGTATAACTTATAAACTATCGGCTCACTACTCACTATTCAGCACTCACTTTCCTAATATTTCAACGTTTCCTTCACTTCGCCGCAAGTGAGCATTTTCTTGCCGAAGTAAGGATTCATAATACTGTCTGCATTGCTGAGCCAATATGCACCTTTATCGTTAAACGCCATCGGGCAGTATTGATAATAAATGGTGGCACCTGTAGGTTTCACTACACGTACCATATCGTAAAACGCATTCGACACCATTTCGAACGATTCACGTTTTTTCTCCAGTTCTTTTTCGCCCAGCAAACCTGTTAATTCAGCAGCTACATCGCCGGGGCGACCATTGATGCTGGAAAATCCAAGTGTATCAAATTTCTGTACTTCATCCAGCTTTAAGCTGTCGAGCAATCCTTTTAGTGCAGATGCTGCTGCATTTACTTTCACCGTATCGCTTGCCACAAATGCATCCTTCAGGCTGTAATAAGCATTCAGCACATTGTTCATCGATTGATTGAAGGGTTCACTGTAAGCATAACCGGCCGCTGCTTTTGGTTCAGCAGCTTCAGGTGCTTCGGTTTTATCTTCTTTGTTTTTACAGGCAACTGCCGAAAAAATGACAGCGAGGAGCAGCAAAGTCTTCTTCATAAAAAAAATTTTAGCAAAGATAAGACCTACCTTCTCAACTTTTTACGTCACTCTCGACTACGCTCGATTGACTTACCCGTCCTTCGACTCCGCTCAGGACGCACACTTCGTACTTCTTACATCGTACTTCTTACCCCGCACTTAAACCTTATCTTTGCCGCTCATTTTTAAGTACGAATTATGTTAGCTGGTTTTCAGAATGTAACGTTTGAGTTTGGTGCAAGAGCAATTGTGGAAGATGCAACCTGGCACATTCACCCCAATGAGCGTATTGGTTTAATCGGGTATAACGGTACCGGTAAATCCACCCTGTTGAAATTATTGGTAGGCGAATACCAACCATCGAAAGGTGAAGTGATCCGCAGCCGTAACACCAGTATTGGTTATCTGCACCAGGATCTCTTGAGTTTTGATACCAGTGAATCGATTTTACAGGTAGCATTGGGTGCGTTTGAAAAAGTACTGTTGCTCGAAAAAGAAATTGAAGAAATCGGAAAACAGCTCGAGCAAAATCATGAAGACGAAGCATTGCTCCATCTGTACAGCGATAAGCTGCACGAAATGGATACGCTGGATGGTTACAACATTCATCATAAAACAGAAGAAATTCTGCAGGGACTTGGTTTTGCCAATGCCGATCTGCAACGTCCGTATAAAGAATTCAGTGGTGGATGGCGTATGCGTGTGCTGTTGGCGAAAATGATTCTGCAACAACCCGATCTGTTGTTGTTGGATGAACCTACGAACCACCTCGATCTCCCCAGTATTGAATGGCTGGAAAAATACCTGTTACACTACCAGGGTTCGGTGGTGATTGTATCGCATGACCGTTGGTTCCTCGATCGGATGGTAACCAAAATTGTAGAAGTGTTTCAACAGGGTTTACATATTTACGGCGGCAATTACTCCTTCTATCAACAGGAGAAAGAAGTGCGGATGGAATTGCAAATGAAGGCCTTTGAAAACCAGCAGGACTTTATTCGTCAGCAGGAACGTTTTATTGAACGTTTCCGTGCAAAAGCAAGTAAAGCGGCTGCTGCACAAACGGCCATTAAGAAATTAGAAAAGCTCGATGTAATTGAAGCGCCAACGAATGACCGCCCGAATATCCGCATCAACTTTGCGATTGATAAAATGCCGGGCAAAGTACTGTGCGAACTAAAGCATGTAAGTAAACATTACGGCGCCACCAAAATTGTAACGAATGCAAGTGCAGAAATTGAACGGGGCGATAAAATTGCATTAATCGGTGCAAATGGTAAAGGTAAATCGACCTTGCTGCGTATTATTGCCGGCGTTGAATCGTTCGAAGGCGAACGTAAATGGGGACACAATGTTGATGAGAGTTTTTATGCACAGCATCAGTTGGAATCGTTAGGTCTAAATCATACACTGCTGGATGAATTAAAAACCTGCGGCACGCAGAAAACCGACCAGGAATTACGCACCCTGCTTGGTTGCTTTTTATTTGGTGGCGATGACATCGATAAAAAGATCAAAGTATTAAGCGGTGGTGAAAAAGCACGTATTGCATTGGCGAAAACAATCATCAGCAAGGCCAACTTCCTCATGCTTGATGAACCGACCAACCACCTGGATATGCACTCGGTTGAACTGTTGATCGAAGCATTGAACAAATACCAGGGCAGTATTATATTGGTGAGTCACGATCGTTTCTTTGTATCACAAACTGCCAATAAGATCTGGGAAATTGTAGATGAAGAGATCAAAGAATTTAAAGGCACATACAACGAATACTTAGAGTGGAAAGAACGGATGGCGAAAAAAGCAGCTGAATCGAAGGAACCGGTAGCTGGCACTGAAAAGAAAGCCGAAATAAAGAAAGTGGCAGAAGAAAAACCGGCCGTACAACAACCGGTTGTTACCGAACAGAAGCAGGTTATTAATAAAGAAGCAAAGAAAGAACTACAGAGGCAACAACGCATACTGCAACAGCTCGAAGAAAAGATCAACGCTACAACCATTGAAAAAAACAAAATGGAAGCCCAACTCTCCGATCCTGCTACGTATTCGGATAAAGACAAATTCAAACAAACAGAAACATCTTATCAAAAGCTGAGCAAAGAATTAGCACAGTTCAATGCAGAATATGAAGCGGCATTTGAGAAAGTGATGGAGCTGGAAAGTAAGATGGGCTGATGTTATTTGTGAATGGAGAGTGGTGAATAAGCCTCAACATTCTATTTTACATTTTCTGTTCATCGTCGTTATGTCTGAACTATAACCTGGCAGGTTTAGCTCACTTAACACAACTGTGCAAACGAAGACGAACTGCATAACAGAAATAAACCTGTCAGGTCTAACGGGCATCACCCGTTAAACGGACGCTTCTTACTGCTTACCTACTGCCTCATACTTCCTGACAAAAAAAAGCCATCCTTAAGAATAAGGACGGCGTATTTACCTATAAGAGAACCAACAGTTCGTTGAATATGTTTAAAGCGATTGTTCACTTACTATTCTGTAAGTACCATCGTTGTGTATTTGCTTAATACGATAAAATGTTTTGGTAGTGGCCGCCTGTTTCATGCGGGCTTTGTAACTGTAATGTGCATTTTCGCTAAAACCGCCTAATACAATGGCAAACGATGTAAATGTTTTACCGTCTGCACTGCTTTCAATCTCATAATAGATTTCTTTCGGCTCATTCTCTGCTTTCCACTGTAAAATAATGTGTGCTGCTTTTTGCTCGATCTGCACATCATATACTTTAGGCCATGATTTAATTGAAGGGATTGTTCCGCTGATTCCTGTGTTACTGATAAACAGCATCAGCAAGGTTATAATTACAGGTACTATTCTTGTTTTCATGTATACAAATTGATTAAAATACAATCTTGGGCTTAGGATTGGAATCAATTTGGTTAATAGAGGAATTTTGGAAAGGGTTTCCGGATATAGGGATTGTAAATGGGGAATTAAATCGGGAAAGAAAAAGGGATTAGGGCCGGATTCAATTCTGACCGTAAAATTACGGTCTACTTCGAGATATGCAAATTTTTTCCAACTTATTTTTTTGCCCCCCTTTTTTTCGTCAATAACGGGTAGGCATAAGCGTTAACGGTAATTAAACTTCATACCCACTGTAACAAAGAAATAATCGGGAATGTAGTTGGCAGAGTAATAAAAGTTACCACGTTTAAAACGTTTGGTATTATACTCTATACCCGTAATCCAGGAATTGCTGTTGAGTGTTTTAAAATTAGCCGATACTTGTTTTCGTACATAACCACCATAAACACGTACAGCTTTTGTAAGCTTATAACCCGCCTGCACATTTAACAGCAAGGGTTGATCGTTATCGAGTAACGCAAAATAACCAACCGTAAACGTAGTTTTCTTTGCGCCATAACCTACACTAAAATCGGCACCGGCATTGCCATGTGTAGTAACTCCGGCTCCGGCCTGCACAAACATTTGTGCAGAACCTGTGCCTGCAAATAACAGACAGATACAGAACGTAATAACTTTTAGCATTTTTTCTCTTTTTTTATATAAGCAATCAGAGATGCTGTTTCAAGTGTTATGTTACGGTTCCTTCAGAAGTATTGGTTAATGTGTTTTGTTAGTCGTATAAAACGAAAGTTGGCTCGGTGATTTAAAATGGGTAGCGGCCTTTTGCGGAGGAGATTGGTACGAATAGTTCTTCTTAACGAAGCTGGATTTAAAAACGGATGAATAAATATAAAAGTATTATGGCAGGTAATTGCAAAATTGATTGTCTGTTTTTTGTCTGATCAATAAAATAAGTAAAAAGGGGGCTATCTGAACAGGTTTATAAATGTAAACACTTAGTACACCCCCGGCTTTTGAAGTTTATTTTTACTATTTCATGCACAGCAATAAATGCCACTGTTCCGGTGTGTAATCTGCAATACTAAACAGCAAGAAACAACAAAGCCGCTTTACAGCGGCTTTGAATGTGATCCGGATTGGATTCGAACCAATGACCCTCAGCTTAGAAGGCTGATGCTCTATCCAACTGAGCTACCGGACCAGCTCTTTGTTAAGAGGCAGCAAAGATAATTTTTAGTACCATTGCATCCAAACGTATTGTGCATGGATGTACAAATAGAAGAAAGCTGGAAAAAAGAACTGAAACAGGAGTTTACCAAAGCCTACTTTCAGCAGATTGTTGCTTTTCTTAAAACAGAGAAGATCCAGGGCAAAATCATTTACCCTCCCGGCTCACTTATTTTTAATGCGTTTACACAAACGCCGTTTAACAATGTAAAAGTGGTTATTCTCGGCCAGGACCCCTACCACGGACCCGGCCAGGCACACGGTTTATGTTTTTCGGTACAGGATGGTATACAGCCTCCGCCCTCCCTGCTTAATATATACAAGGAAATAGAAAGCGATATGGGCGTGGGTATGCCCCCCAACTACGGCAACCTCAGTAAATGGGCACAACAGGGCGTACTCCTGATCAATGCGTTTTTAACCGTGCGGGCAAATGAAGCAGCCAGCCATTCCAAAATCGGCTGGGAAAATTTTACCAATGCCGTCATCCGCAAAATTTCCGATGAAAAAAAAGGCGTGGTGTTTTTGCTTTGGGGCAAATTTGCGCAGGAAAAGCAAAGCCTGATTGATGAAACCAAACATTACGTACTCAAAGCAGCGCATCCATCACCACTCAGCGCTTATAATGGATTCTTTGGCTGCAAACATTTTTCAAAAACAAACGAACTGCTTTTACAGCAAGGTCTTGAACCGATTGACTGGAAACTACCATAATGCAGATGATTAGAAATATACTGGGACGCATTTTTGCCGCATGGGCCATGCTTATGTTTATTGCCACCATGCTCATTATTTTACTGCCTACATGGATCATGGGTTTATTGCCCGAACCCAAACGCACCAAAGCATTCATTCAGCTATCACGCATCTGGATGGCTGTTTGGTTACCACTTGCAGGTATACGTCTTGTGATTAAAGGCAAAGAAAAATTTGTAAAGGGCGAAAACTATGTAGTGGTCTGCAATCATAATTCGTTTATGGATGTACCGGTAACATCGCCCGGCATACCCGGTGCCAATAAAACCATTGCTAAAATTGAAATGGCAAAAATTCCTTTGTTTGGTTTGATTTATAGAAGGGGCAGTGTACTTGTTGACCGGAAGAGTGAAGAAAGCCGTTTAAAAAGTTATGCTTACATGAAACGTGTACTCGATATGGGCTTACATATGTGTATCTACCCCGAAGGCACACGCAACAAAACCAACAACCCGTTAAAAGAGTTTAAAGACGGTGCTTTCCGTTTGGCCATTGAAACGCAGAAACCGGTTATTCCGGCGGTTTTATTTAATACCAAAAAAGTATTGCCGCAGCAGAAAACATTCTACTTCTGGCCATCTAAAATTGAAATGCATTTTCTTGATCCGGTTGAAACAAAACATCTGCAGATGAGCGATGTAAAACAGTTAAAAGAAACCATCTTCCAAACCATGTGGGATTATTACAACGCCCATCAATAATTATTGCGGCAGATTGTAGAAGAACCTTGAACGGTTAATACGCAAATCACGCAACAGCGATGATTTAGGATTTATGCTGATGCTGAACGAACGGTAAATACCAATCGGTGTTACGTTAATCGCCAGTTGCCAGCAATGCAGATCTCTCGAAATAGAAGTCGTAAAGTACTGCAGCTTTCTTGTTTGAATATCGAACGTACCACTCCCCTGCATCTTCCATTTCTCTGTTAAGTTAAAATCTCCATTAAAGTTGATGGATTGTGCAAGTACAGTTTCAAAACCGGAATAGTCACGCTTCAGTTGCCGGGTAAAGTTTAACGAGTAGGCAAGGTTAAGACTCCAGGGTATATTAAAATCTACAAACTCATTCGGGTTCCGTTGCACGGCATTCAGTTCACGGCTTTGTTCATCGAACTGTCCGTTGTTACGGTTATTACGTTCAATTTCCTGTTTCTCTTTTTCTTTCTTCTCATCTTTTGGTTTGCTCTTAAACTGTGTACTTACAGAAACAAACCCACTGGTAAAACGCCCCAGCGAAAACTTATCGCCTCCTTGCCAGGTGTACAGCTGTTTACGGAAACCGGTTTTTTGATCTAATTGATACGGGGTCACATTGGCACCGGCTGTTAAACTGATTTTATCAAACAGGTTACTGCGCAGGTATAAATTAAAATCGCTTAACGGAAACGAATCGGCTAACAGGTTATAACCGGTCGATAAACCAAAACCATCAATCAAACGTACTTTCTTGGTAGCGCCGGCACTGGTATCTTTTTTATCACGCACTTTCATCTCCAGGTTATTGTCGAGTGTAAAACTTACAAAACCCGACTGCCCTTCGGACAAACCACCATACAACGAACCATCGAATTTATTAAAGCGATACGTGCGTCCGGTACTGTCAACCTGTTCGGTATACCATTGATCTTTCGCCATATCCGGACGGTAACTTAAACCCAACGTCGGACGTATTACATGCCGCAATGCTTTTACATTACTGTTCTTCTTTTTAAAATTCAGCGTACCAAACATAGCCGTACTGAAGTTGAGACCAAAGCTCATCTGCCTGCCCGAATAAAAACCTCTGTTCACAATGGTGTCAAGCTTTTTGGTGGCCGGATTCCATTTACGGATGAACTCCTGTGCATACCAGGTTTCATCGAAACTGATGGCCGGGCCCACTTGCAGCGGACCTAACTGTGGTAAAGAAAGCTGAATAGGCACACTGTGTCTTGCACCCCACTGAAACGTATCGATCAATTGCTTTAAGCTGAACGCTGTGTCGTAAAACGAAAACTGATTTTTGAATGTACCATTATAAGCAACACCCAATTTTTCGTACCACTTGGGAGCACCAACCATTTCCTTTTTCTGGAATGGATAAATGGTGTTTACGGTAAAGCCAACATCAGGCAGGTTTACATTAAAAAGCTTGGTATTGGTGTTTTGGTTATGGTTGGCACTCACCGTTAAGTTAAATGGTTTACCGGCCCAGCTGCGTTGATAAGCAATGGAAGATTGCAGCGTGTTATTAAAATTCTGTGCCGCATTACTCGGAAAAAAACGGTTAAACAAACTGGTAGCAACGTTTACATTGGCACTGAAGGTTTGTCCCGGCCTTGCTTTTCCATCTAAACTATGATTCCATTGCACCGAGAAGTTACGGCTTGGCGGACGGTAATCGGGATCGCCTTTAAACCCGATTTTATTATTCATATAGCTCAGGTTAAAACCACCGCTGTAACGGTAACGCTTACGGTAGTTGGGCGATAGAAATAAATTATACGATCCGTATGAATAAACGTTTGCACGAATAGTGGCATCCCAATACTCACCGAATGTTTTATAATAACCCAATCCTTCCAATCCAAAACCCAGCTGATCATTCGCTACAGGTTGAGGTGGTAATAAACCGGTACGGCGTCCCTGCTTCATAGGAAATAAACCAAACGGCAAACCAACAGGTATGGGAATATTTTCAAACTCCGGGCGCACCAAACCTGTAACCGCTAATTGATTGCTGATGAATTTTACTTTTCGTGCTCTGAAAGCAAAATGCGGCGTATCGTAATTACAAACCGTAAACCGGGCTCTTTCCGCAAAAAACACACTGGGGCTGATGCGTTTTACCTTTTCGCCATAAATAAACATTTCACCTTCCTGCGTGTAGGTCCCAATCGTTAAACCTCTTTGCGATTTAAAATTATAGCGAATGGTATCAGAAGTAAACGCACTTTCACCTTGTTTAAAGGCTGGTACACCAATTCGTTTACCGGCAGAATCTTTACTGGAGTAGGCCGTTAATATTTGTGTAGGTTGATCGAGTTTAATAACCGATGCATCCAGTGCAACATCTTTAAACTTCACCGATGCTTTGTTGTACAGAAAAATTTGCTTGCCCGGAATATCCAGCACCATTGAATCTTCAGCTTCGTAAGCAACCGGTGCATCAACCGTATCTTTTGAAAACTTTAAATCAAACGTATCAACCTTTTGTATTAATGAATCTTTTTTTCGTAAAGAATCGACAGCAGGCACTGTATCTTTTGCTGGCGGCACTGTATCATTTAACAAAGCATTCATTGCTGCAGTACCTATATGCATCGTCTTACCTCCTATAATACCCGTTGTTGGGTCTGTTAATGGCAAAGGGGCAGCAGAATATGTTAAAGCTTGCAAAAAATGATCCTGCATACGAAATGCAGCTCTCCCCTCAACCGTTAAGCCATAGAGTAACAATAGGGCTATTGCAGCGATTAAAACAGATTTATAATTAACTTTACAGCGTTTATACATATGCAGTGGCGGCAAAAATAGCCACAAATGCATTAACGAACTGTGAATGTTGCTTTTGAATTACGAACCCATAAAAGAATTCAAATCATGAAGAAAAACTGGCTACCCGGAATTGCTACGTTAGTTATGTTAGGATTAGTGGCGGTTTCTTTTACCAGTAAAAGAAATACGCATACAGCTGTGGCAAAAATTAAAACCATTATAATAGATGCAGGTCATGGTTTTAAAGGAAGCATGAGTAGCCCCGATGGTACACATGGCGCCAACGGACAGGAGGATGTGATTTCATATGAAGTAGCAAAAAAAGTGGTGGAAGAACTGAAACGTGTAATGCCCGAAGTACAGGTGCTTGAAACACGCCCCACTCCTTTTTTTATTGGCTTGCGTGAACGTGCCAACTTTGCCAACGAAAACAAAGGCAACCTCTTTGTTTCCATTCACTGCAACTTTGCCCCCAACCTGCGTGAAGTACGCAGAGAAGGTACCCGTACCGAAACCTATTATGTTAAAGGAAAAGGCAAAAAGAAAATTAAAAAAACACGCACCGTTCCTGTTTATAAAACCTACTATCACCCCAACCCGGCCAACGGTACAGAAACCTATGTTTTTGCGGCCCATAAGCAGGATGATAAGGAAGACATCTTACTCGAAAACGGCGATGTATTCCAGAACGAGAAGGACGACAGTACTGCATTTAATATTAACATCAACGATCCCATCGTAAAGCAACAGGTTGCTTTGTGGACCAAACAGTTCTTTGCCAGCAGTGTAAAACTGGCAAGTATTGTGGAAGAAGAGTTTACCAGTCTCGGCCGTTTCAGCCGTGGTGTAAAACAACGCCAGAAAGGTATTTGGGTATTGCAGGCCACTGCCATGCCAAGTATTTTAATTGAATTAGGCTTCTTATCAAACAGAGAGGAAGAAGCTTATCTCATGAGCTCCGACGGTCAGCAACAAATGGCCGAGAGCATAACCCGGTCCATTAAACGCTATAAAGATTTAGTAGAAAAACCGGTTGTGCAGAACGCAGCCGAAACAAAACGCAAGTAATTTCTGCTTCATTTTAACAGCTGTTTCTCTGTTTACTGTGGTAAGCGGATAAACATTTCTTATTTTTGACCCCATGGGGATTTTTCAACCGCTCCTCATCACCAACAAATGAAAGTTTCAAACGAAACCAAAGTAGGCGCTTTAACTGTAATTGCTGTTACCCTCCTGATATTGGGTTTTAATTTTCTGAAAGGCAAAACAATTCTTAAAAAATCGAATGTGCTGTATGCACGTTTTCCCGATGCAGGATCGCTGGAAGTGGCGAATCTTGTAAAAATTAAAGGCTTCCGTATTGGTAATGTATATAAGATAAGCGCACTCGATAAAAATGTAAGCGAAGTAATTGTAACCATTAACCTGCTGGAAGATGTAAATATTCCGAAAAACTCTGTTGCAGTAATCAACAGCAGTCTTACCGGCAATTCTTCTATTTCAATTATTCCCGGCGAAGGTCCCGGCTTTCTTGCCAAAGGCGATACGGTGCTCAGCAGCAACAACCCCGACATTTTATCAAAGATCATGACGAGTGTAGATCCGGTAATGGCCAATATCAAGCAGGCTGTTGATTCGTTAAAGTTGGTATTGGGGAATGTAAACAGTATGTTCGATGCTGATACAAAAGCAAACCTGAAACAGACCATTGCCAATTTAAAAACCACCTCCGATAACTTATCGGTTTTAATGAACAGCAAAAACGGCGCACTGGCAAAAACATTGAACAATGTAGAAGCCTTTACCACCAACCTTAACACGAACAACGAAAAGCTCAATACCACCATTGATAATCTCAAGAACACGTCGCAAAAATTAACCGAGCTACAGTTAAAAGAAACAGTCGCTAATCTTAACAGCACCATCACACAATTACAGGGAATTTTGCAGAAAGCCAATAAAGGCGAAGGTTCACTTGGGTTGTTAATCAACGATCCGAAACTGTACAACAACCTGCAGAACACCAGCAGAAGCCTCAACATTTTACTGGATGATTTCAAAACACATCCGAAACGTTATGTAAGCTTCTCTGTGTTTGGCAAAAAAGATAAAACAGAACCACTGAAGGCGCCATTGGCTGATAGTGTGAATCAAAAATAAAATCAGAAGTACGTGGCTGTTCGAGTTGGTTTATTGTTTAGTGTGTTGCTGTTTTTGCTGAATACTGTTTCGGCACAAAAAAAAGCACCACCCCGCCCTTCGCAAACAAGCGATACGGTGCGGGTAGTTCAAATAAAAAAAACCAACACCTTTTATTATAAAACAATCGATTCTGCCACACAACTGCAGATCCTGAGTGGCAATGTAGAAGTTTGGCAAGGCGGCACAAAGTTTTTTGCTGATAGTGTAGTGTACAACGAAAAGACCAACTACATGCAGGCTTTTGGCAATGTCCACATCAATGAAGCCGATTCGGTCAACATCTACTCTCAATACCTGCAATACGACGGTGATAAAAAACTGGCTACGTTTCGTGATAAAGTAAAACTGAGCGATGGCAACAGTACACTTTATACCGATGAAATGGATTACGACATGAACGGCAAAGTAGGTTCCTACAAAGATGGTGGCCGTATTGAAAGCAAACAAACAACACTTTACAGTAAACAGGGTTTTTATTATGCCGATATAAAAGATGTATACTTCATCGGCAATGTAAAAATGAGCGATCCGGAAGTTGCACTGGCAAGCGACTCGCTCTTATATAATACCAGCAACCAGGTTGCTACCTTTATTGCTCCTACTACCATCAAGAGCGGTAACTCCATTATTAATACAAGAGAAGGTTATTACGATCTGAAATTAAAGAAAGCAAAATTCGGCAGCCGTTCACGCATGCAGGACAGTACATCCACCATGATTGCCGATGATTTTGCCTTTGATGATAAAACAGGTTACGGTGAAGCAAGAGGTAATGTACAATATAAAGACACCGCACAAGGTGCCCTCCTTTTCAGCAACAGGGTGTTCTTTAATAAAACAAAAAAGAATTTTCTGGCAACGGAAAAACCGGTGATGGTGATTGTACAAAACAGCGATTCGGTGTACGTGGCAGCCGATACTATTTACTCCGGTTTAATGAAAGACCTGGCACAGATTAAAGAAGGATACATCCGTGCGTTTGATACGGTAAAAGGAAAACAGATAATTAAAGTTGATTCGCTTGTAACAAAAGACAGCATCAACCAAAACCTGAAAACGGATATAGCTGTATCAGACAGTATTGCGCCCGTTACGGTAAACGATACCATTGCAGCCCCGGTTGTTACAACAAAACCTGTTACTGTAAAAAAAGATACGATTGTTGATACAAAACCGCCACCGTTAAAAGTAAAACCTGCATTGGTTTTAAACGATTCTACCAGCTTATTGCCCAAGGATAGTAACGCTGTTGGTATTGCAGATACCATCGTAAAACGTATACGCAGCAAGGCCGAAACAGATACCTTACGTTTTATAACAGCATTCAGGAACGTTCGCATTTTCAACGACTCGTTGCAGGCAGTAGCCGACAGTTTATTTTATTCAGGAGTTGATAGTATTTTTCAACTGTTCCGCAACCCGATTGCCTGGAGCAAAGGGAGCCAGATAACAGGTGATACGATTTACATCTACACCGAAAATAAAAAACCGAAACGCATGTATGTGTTTGAAAACGCTATGCTGGTGCAAAGTGTAAAAGAAAATGCGGAGTTTTTTAACCAGATAAAAGGCCGCACCATCAACGGATATTTTATCGATGGCGAACTGGACTTTGTAAATGCAAAAGGAACAGCCGAAAGTATATACTATGCACAGGATGATGATAGTGCTTACATTGGTATGAACCGCACTACTGCCGATATGATTGATATGTTCTTCAAAAAAAGAAGTCCGCAGAAAGTGAAATTCACCAGCTCGGTAAAAGGTACCACCTACCCCATTCGTCAGCTACCGGCCGATCAGAAAAAACTGCCCAACTTTAAATGGCTTGAAAGCAAACGGCCAAAGAATAAACTGGAACTGTTTCTTTAATTACCTTTAGCGATTAGCTCAATGCAGATTACTTCGCTCCTCGCAATGACGTTTCCTGAAGAACTCACGACTAACGATTAACGACTGACTTCTCTCGTCATCGTTTCTTATCTTTACACATGCCGTTTCATTTTTTAAAAAGAACCTTTCTTTCGCCATTACTGGAGTTTATACAGGATAGCCGTGCTGTAGGCGTCATCCTGCTCATCTGCACAGTTTTTTCATTGCTCATCAGCAATACATTCCTTGGCGACTACTATCTCAACTTCTGGAATGCAGAAGTGCATCTGGGTGCATACATGCCCCACAACATTCTGCATTGGATCAACGATGGACTGATGGCCATCTTCTTTTTCCAGGTGGGCATGGAAATAAAACGTGAAATGGTTAGCGGCGAACTTGCTTCCATTAAACAATCCATTTTACCGGTTGTAGGTGCATTGGGAGGTATGCTGGTGCCTGCATTGATCTTTACAATTTTCAACAACGGAACCGAATTTGCAAATGGCTGGGGTGTACCCATGGCCACCGATATTGCTTTTTCATTGGGCATTGCTTCGCTCCTCTCGGGCCGTGTACCATTGGCCTTAAAAATATTCCTTACCGCATTAGCGATTATTGATGACCTCGGTGCGATTGTGGCCATTGCTATCTTCTATACAAGCACCATCAAGTTTGTTTATCTCTTCAGCGGGCTTGGTATTTTTGCGTTGCTGCTGTTGCTTACCCGTTTTAAAATAAAGTTTGGGTTCTGGAATTTTCTGTTGGGTGCAGTACTTTGGTTTTGCTTTTTCAACTCCGGTGTGCATGCTACCATAGCCGGCGTATTGTTTGCGTTTACAATCCCTATCAAATTCTTAGACCGAATTGAACATGCGTTGCATAACTATGTTAACTTTCTCATTATCCCCATCTTTGCATTAGCCAATACTGCCATTGTAATACCCTTGGGCTTTACCGAACATATGACCAACTCATTAAGCCTTGGTATTATTGCCGGTTTACTGTTGGGCAAACCGTTGGGTATTGTACTCTTCTGTTGGTTATTGGTAAAACTCAAGATCGGTCAGCTGGCCGAAGGCATTAACTGGAAACACATGATCGGCCTGGGTTTACTCGCCGGTATTGGATTTACCATGAGTATTTTTATTTCAATGCTTGCTTTTAAGGATTCCTTCACACAGGATATCAGTAAGATGGCCGTTATGGTAGCATCTGTTCTTGCAATCATCTGCGGATATGCCTGGTTTAAATTTTTCATAAAAGAAAAACAATAACAACGCTGGCATCATTTTCGGATGATTAAAACCAATCTGAATAATATGATGCCCCAACGTTCTCTACCGATCATTCTTGTTTTTGTTATTACAGCTTTTACAACCAATGCACAGGTTCGTCACCAGGCCGGTGTACGCCTTGGCAGTTACGACCAGGTTGTTTCAACCGGTTTTACCTATCGTTATCACTTTAATGAAAACAAAGCAGTAGAAGCAATACTCAACCTGCGTGATCCGCTGGCAGTAGGTGCCCTGTACGAAGTATTTAATCCCATCAGTGCAGTTCCAAACCTGCAATGGTTTTATGGAGGCGGTGCCTTTGTAGGATTTAAAGGAATAGACAATTTCGGTATTACCGGTATTGCAGGTGTCGATTATCAATTTACAGGTGTTCCCGTTAATTTATCCATCGATTGGAAACCTGAATTAAGTTTCATTCAGGACGTACGTTTCCGTGCATCGACCGTTGCCGTATCGGTACGCTTTGCATTCCCCTCAAAAAAATAATTTGTTCTCTTGGTCTCCTGAAAGGGTCTGACAGTGGTCAGACCTTTTTCATTTTACGGACTTGTGCATGTACCTTTATCATACCGTTAACGAACAACCAGCGAACGATGAAAATTTTTAAGGCCGAACAGATCAGGAACTGGGATCAATATACGATTGCAAACGAACCTGTTTCATCGCTTGACTTGATGGAACGTGCAGCAAGTGCGTGTGCCAATTGGCTATTAGCACAACGCTATACACAACAGCATCTTCATATTTTTTGCGGTAAAGGAAATAATGGCGGTGATGGATTGGCCATTGCCCGTTTCTTATTAACACAGTCTGTTCGGGTAACGGTATACATTCTTGAAACAGGCAAAAAAGGCACCGACGATTTTCAACGCAATCTTGAACTGTTGCACAATCATACAACAGATATTCATTTTTTGCAATCGGCCGAATTCTTTCCAACATTGCAGCAACAGGATGTGGTGGTGGATGCCTTGGTTGGCACAGGTTTAGATCGTCCGCTCGATGGTTTAATAGCTGACCTGGTACAACACATCAGCAACTCCCCTGCTACAGTTATTTCAATCGACATACCCACCGGTATGTTTGCTGATAAAAGCTGTAAGGATTATACCTGCATGCGTGCCGATCATACCTTAAGTTTTGAGGTGTACAAGCAATGTTTTCTGATGGCTGAAAATGCAGAGTACTGCGGCAACATTCATTTGCTGAAGATCGGTTTGCATCCTGCCTTTTATGAAGAAACGATTGCCGCCCATCGGCTTACTGATTTAACGATTGTACGATCGATCTGTAAAAAAAGAAATGCATCAGCACATAAAGGCAACTTCGGTCATGCATTGCTGTTAGCCGGCTCGTATGGAAAAACGGGAGCAGCCATATTAAGTGCCGCATCCTGTTTAAGAAGCGGTGCCGGTTTATTGACTGTTCATACAGCAAAATGCGGAACCATTCCGTTGCAGACAGCTGTACCCGAAGCAATGGTTGAAACCGATCGCAATGAGCAGCATCTGAGTTCTGTTTCTGCTGGTCTGTTGCGTTATGCAGCGATTGGTATTGGTCCCGGCATTGGTTTGCACGAGGAAACTGCCAATGTGTTGATGTATGTACTGCAGCATGCGCATCAGCCGCTTGTTATAGATGCCGATGCATTGAATTTATTATCGATCAAAAAAGAGCTGTCAGCATTGCTGCAAACCGATTGCATTTTAACGCCGCATCCCAAAGAATTCGAACGTTTATTCGGCAAAGCAGCAAACGATTTTGAACGTATTGAACAGGCAAAAGAAAAAGCAGCTGCACTCAATTGTGTCATTGTCTTGAAAGGCCATCATACATTTATTGCCTGCCCCGATGGTACAGCATGGTTCAACAGCACCGGTAATGCAGGTATGGCCACTGCAGGAAGTGGCGATGTGTTAACAGGCATCTTAACGGGTTTACTGGCACAAGGCTACAACACAACAGAGGCCGCCATCTTAGGTGTGTACCTGCACGGATTGGCCGGCGATTTTGCTGCAGCCGAACTGTCGCAGGAAGCAATGATTGCAAGTGATATTACAGCGTATCTAGGTAAAGCATTTCTTCAACTATCATTAACCAACAGGTAAATGCTGCGTATCCGTTTGTTTTGTACAGGTTTGATGTTTGCAGTGTTGCCTGCGGTGCTTTTTGCACAGCAACAAAACGATTCAACAAAAAACAAAAGTCATTTACTGGCGGTACCTGTTATTTCACGCTCCATTGAAACCGATTGGTCGTTTGGTGCAGGCGGTACATATACATTTTACACTACCCGCAAAAAAGATTCCACGACTCGCACCTCTTCCATTCGCTTCCTTGGTAGTTATTCGTTGCGGAAACAGTTTTTATTTACGGTAAACGGACCGGTATTTTTTCCCGGTGAAAAATATATTCTCAACAGTCATTTTTCCTTCAGCTCTTTTCCCGATCGTTTCTGGGGCATGGGTAATCAAACAAGCGATACCAATGAAGAAGCATACGATTTCCGCCAGTTTTATGTACACCTGCATGGCGAACGTTTATTGGCGCAAAAAATATTTGCCGGTGTTATTTATGATTTTCAACGGGTCATCGACATCAATGTTCAAAGCGGCGGATTGTTCGATCAGCAAAATGTAGCAGGCCGTAAACCGTACCAGGTATCGGGTTTGGGATTAAGTTTATCGTGGGATAAACGCAACAATACCTTCTGGCCCAACCGTGGACATTTAATTTCCGTACAGGCAACGCATTACACTTCACTCCTGTTATCCAATCACCGCTATACCAACATCATTACCGATCTGCGTTTGTACAAACGTATTTACCGGCAGCAAATACTTGCACTGCAGGGCTATGGCTTTTTTAATACAGGTTCCGATGTGCCCATCCGCAGTATTGCATCGTTGGGTGGTGCCGATCGTATGCGTGGTTATTTCAGCGGCCGTTACCGGGATGATCACTTATTCAGTTTACAGGCCGAGTACCGTGTACCCGTATACAAACGGTTGAGTGTTGTAGGTTTTGCAGGTACAGGCGATGTTGCAGGACGTTTCAGCACCGTATCGTTACAACGGTTGAAGTATTCGTATGGCGGAGGTGTTCGTTTTGCTGTAAACAAAAACGAAAAGCTGCACATCCGTTTAGATTATGGTGTGGGCAGTGGTAAAGGCAACCAGGGCTTTTATGTGCAGTTTGGCGAAGCGTTTTAAATATCCTTTTGATAAGATGCATGCTTACTGCGATTAATTAATGAAAGCTATTTATTTTATTGAGCCGATAAGACGGGAAGACGATAAGTTTGATTCATCATTCCATTTTTCTTACCGCCTTCCCGTCTTTCAGGCATAGTAGTCAAATGAAAAGGCAGCCCTAAATAAATCAATGCTTAGAGTAATTGGAAAATGAAAATACATTTGCTCTATTAAGCCGATAAGCCAGATTGATCATTCCATTTTTATTACCGCCTTCCCTTCTCTCAGACATAGTAATAAAATAAAAAGGCAGCCTCGTAAAAACGAAACTGCCTTTGAACTTAAGTACACCTGTTCGATAACAGGCGTTTACAATAAAACCAACCTAACTAATCTTAATTTCCTGTTCTTTCGTTCTTGCACCTGCAATAACAGGTAAACTAACCTGCAACACACCATCCTGGTATTTTGCAGTAATGGCAGCAGCATCAATGGTTTCGTCTAATGTAAAACTGCGCACAAAACCACCACGGCTGTACTCACGCAGCACCCAGTTAAACTTCGGAAAACCTTCGGGTGGTGTATAGGAAACACTTAACTCATTTCCTTTAACACTCACCGAGAAATGTTCTTTGATGCGGCCCGGTGCAAATACCAGCATTTCGTAACTGGTTTCTGTTTTGTAAATATTTACTGCGGCTCGTTGCATGGAACGGTAAAGCAGATGCCGTTTGCTGCTTCCGTAATGATCGCCTTTTGCGGCGTGATGTGAATGATACATCATTGTTTGTTTTAAATGAAAAAAATAGATAACAGGTAAACAGACGGATGTACCTGATAAATACTTTATGCTCCAAACCCGCATCAGCAGTTTTAACAAAGGGGCATAAAAAAGCCCGGATCAGGATCCGGGCGCTATGTGGTTAAAACTTTTTTACTGTGGCTGATCGGTTTCGTTTTTTGTTTCCACATTGGTTTCTTTTGCTTCGGGATAATGCCCGCAACGCTTCCACCACTCCTGTTTAAAGCGAGCTTTTTCTTCGTCGCTTAACGTACTCCATTTATTATTTTTCCAACCGGCACCACCTCCTTTGTTTTTACCGCCAAAACCACTGAAGAGTATTTTACTCAATACTAAAATGCCGATTGCCTGCCAGAAATTAATCAGGTTGAAACCCGTTGCAGGCACCAACGCATAGTTCCATAAAAACATCACCAGCCAGCCAAACAGAAATACAGCTGCAATAATCAGCAAGGGTAAAAAGGCCATCCATTTTTTATGCTTATTCCTCATCATCACTTTAAAAATTTAATTATTTAAAAATTCGTTGTACAATGTCTCCAGTCGTTCACGCAAATGCAATACAGCATAACGTTTACGGGAGATGATGGTTTTAATGTTTTCGTTTTCACGGTCGGCAATTTCCTGCAGCGTCATATCTTCCAGCTCATTCCAGATAAAAACATTGCGTTGCTTTTCGGGCAGCTCCTGTAATGCGTCCATTAATGCATCCCAAAACAACCGTTGCATGGTTTGCAGTTCGGCATCGGCATCGTTGCTGCGCAGGAGCGACGAAAAGAAACTGATGCCTTCGTCATCTTCGTACGCATAATCGTCGAGCCGGGTTTCTTTCTTTTTACGGGAGCGGTCGATGATGCGGTTACGGGCCACCCGGTACAACCATCCTCCTACGTTGTCGATCGCATCAACGCCGGAAAAATTGCTGAACTGGTACCACACATCCTGCAGAATGTCTTCCGCATCTTCGTTGGTATTTACACGGCTTCGGATAAAACCGAACAACTGCCTGCTGTAATCCTTTACCGCCGATATGATTGTTTGTTGACGGGCCATTGCCTCCATGCCATCCTTCATTTGTTAACCAAGACGATGGCTGTTTTAATTTTACTTTAAAGATGCAGGAAAACTGGAAGAAAGAAAAACCGAAGGGATAATGTACAAGGGTGTCATACTCCTCTGTCCCATCCTTCGTTGCTAAAGCCATTCAACTCCCACCTTACTCCCAGTATAAAGCGTGGTAAAAGCGCTCAACAGCCCTCATCCGGAACCAAATAAGTAAATAGTACAACCGCCTCTCGTAACGCACCCCCACTAACGACTCACGGCTCACCACTCACGACTAAATCCCGTTTTCCCCACCGCACCGCAACCGTCTCATTTTTAGCCTCATTCCCCTATCTTTGCCGCCCTTGAACTATTTTCGGCAACGTTGCCGAAGTTCAATAAAAATCAACTAACACTATTTTTCGTTTATGGAGAATTTGATTTATCTCGTTCCCGCAATGGCAGTCATTGGATTGCTGTACACATTTGTGAAGTTCAACTGGGTATCGAAACAAGATGCCGGTAACGAACGCATGAAAGAAATCAGTGACTACATTGCCACCGGTGCAATGGCCTTCTTAAAAGCCGAATGGAAAATATTGGGCTATTTCGTAGGTATTGTTGCCCTCCTGTTGGGTGTTATGGCACTGGCCAACCCAAACAGTCACTGGAGCATTGCTATTGCATTTATTATTGGTGCCGTATTTAGCGCTACTGCCGGTTATATTGGTATGCGCATTGCCACAAAAAGCAATGTACGTACTGCACAGGCTGCACGTACCAGCCTCAGCAAAGCTCTGAACGTTTCGTTTACAGGGGGTGCTGTAATGGGCTTGGGTGTTGCCGGTTTGGCGGTGCTTGGTCTGGGTGCTTTGTTTATCATTCTCAAAGCCATTTTTGTACCGGCTGGTGCCGATGTTAATGGCGAAGAAATGCTGAAAACGATTGAAGTGTTAACCGGTTTCTCACTCGGTGCAGAATCAATTGCCTTGTTTGCACGTGTGGGTGGTGGTATTTATACAAAGGCTGCCGACGTTGGTGCCGACTTAGTAGGTAAAGTGGAAGCTGGTATTCCTGAAGATGATCCTCGTAACCCTGCTACCATTGCCGATAACGTAGGTGATAACGTGGGCGACGTTGCCGGTATGGGTGCCGATCTGTTCGGTTCGTATGTGGCAACCGTGTTGGCTACAATGGTATTGGGACAGGAAACCAAATCAATCGACAACTTCGGTGGTATGGCTCCCATTTTATTACCAATGCTCATTGCAGGCGTAGGTATTCTCTTCTCTATTATTGGTACCTGGATGGTGCGCATCAGCGACAATGCAGGTATCAGCACCGATACAGTACAAAAAGCCCTGAACATGGGTAACTGGGGATCAATCATCCTTACAGCGATCGCTTCAGTAGGTTTGGTTTATTTCTTATTACCGGAAACCATGGAACTCCGTGGTGCAGAGTTCACCAAATGGGGTGTACTCGGCGCTATCGCTGTAGGTTTAGTGGTAGGTGCGTTAATGAGCATCATTACAGAATATTACACCGCAATGGGTAAACGTCCTGTGTTGAGCATCATCCGCCAGTCCTCTACCGGTCATGCTACCAACGTAATTGGTGGTTTGGCAATTGGTATGGAAAGTACCTTCCTCCCTATCCTTGTGTTAGCGGCTGGTATCTATGGTTCGTTCTTATGTGCCGGTTTATATGGTGTGGCTATTGCAGCTGCCGGTATGATGGCCACTACAGCCATGCAGTTGGCGATCGATGCATTCGGACCGATTGCAGATAATGCAGGTGGTATTGCTGAAATGAGCGAATTACCAAAAGATGTGCGTGAAAAAACAGATGTGCTCGATGCGGTTGGTAACACAACTGCTGCAACCGGTAAAGGTTTCGCCATTGCTTCTGCTGCGTTAACAGCATTGGCTTTGTTTGCTGCCTTTGTGGGTGTGGCCGGCATCAGCGGTATTGATATTTATAAAGCCGATGTACTGGCTTGTTTATTTGTAGGTGCAATGATTCCGTTCATTTTCTCTTCACTCGCCATTCGTGCAGTAGGTGAAGCGGCCATGAGCATGGTGGAAGAAGTGCGTCGCCAGTTCCGAACCATTCCGGGTATTATGGAAGGTACAGGCAAGCCAGAATACGATAAGTGTGTGGCGATTTCTACCGAAGCATCGATTAAAAAAATGATGTTGCCCGGCGCGATTACCATTGTTTCTCCATTGATTATTGGTTTCACTATGGGACCTGATGCATTGGGTGGTTTTCTTGCAGGTGCTACCGTAAGTGGTGTACTGATGGGTATGTTCCAGAACAATGCCGGTGGTGCATGGGATAATGCCAAGAAATCATTCGAGAAAGGTGTTGAAATTAACGGTGAAGTGTTCTATAAAAAATCAGAGCCGCACAAAGCATCTGTAACAGGTGATACAGTGGGTGATCCGTTTAAAGATACTTCTGGCCCGTCTATGAACATCCTCATTAAATTGATGTCAATTGTATCGTTGGTAATTGCCCCTACCCTAAAAGATCTTTATAAAGAAAAGATTAAAGAAGACAGGAATAAGCAAATTGAGAAATTGACTCAAATGAATGAACATTCTGATGCTCATAGTTTCAACAAGAAAATTGAAGTGAAAATGGAACAAAAAACAACTGCAGAAGCAGGTGTAAAATTTGAAAATCCGTTTGTTGCTGCAATTGTTGCCGATGGTTTGGTTGATGCCAAAGCTTTTTCGATTGCACTGAAAGAAGATATATTAACCATTAATGGTGCAGTACAACCAAAAGAAGTATTGGAGAAATACCGTTCGTTGCTCAACGGCAAAACAGAACTCAACATCAGCGTGAACTAATCTTCACATAAGAGATTCTTTAAATAGATAAATCCCTACGCAAAAAAACGTAGGGATTTTTTTTGTGTTTGATTGGACGTTTTTTGCTTCCATGCGGCTCTGTTTCTAATTTTGGAACGATGTTTGGTTTATATGATACCGAATTGGATTACTCATTTAAAACAAATCACTTTATGAAACTGAAATTCAGTACAATTCTTTCGGGAGTTGTAATTATGGCAGCAACAATGCTGGCAGTTAGTTGCCAGAAGAATAAGAGCGGTGATAAACCACGTTTGCAGGTTCGCTTAACAGATGCACCTGATCCGAACGTGAAAGAAGTTTGGGTTGATATTAAAGGCATCGCCATTAAAATGGGCGATAGTGCTGAAATAACATTAACGAATGCCTACCCCGGATTATACAACCTTCTCGACCTGACAAACGGAAAAGATACCATCCTTGCCGATGCTGAAATTCCTGCAGGCCGTATTTCACAAATCCGCTTGTTATTGGGCGATAATAACTACATCATTACCAAAACAGGACAAAAAATCAACCTCACTACACCAAGTGCACAACAGTCTGGCTTAAAAGTACAAATTCAGCAAACGGTTACGGGCGGCGTACTCTATCGCCTGGTATTGGATTTTGATGCGGGTAAATCCATTGTAAAAGCAGGCAACAGTGGCCAGTACCTGTTAAAGCCGGTGCTCCGTATTCTTTCGTTTGTACCATCAGGTGGTAGCGTAAAAGGTGTGGTTGCTCCCGATTCAATCGTTACAGCCATCTATGCAATCAATGGTCCGGATACAGTGGCTTCAACCTTTACACAGGTGGGCAACGGTAACTATATGATCCGAGATATTCCTGCCGGCAGCTATACGTTCTCGTATGTACCTGGCGATACCATTCATAAAACAGCAACTCGTACTGTACCTGTAACATTAGGACAGATTACAATTGTTGACAGTGTGAAACTGGAAAAGAAATAAACATTCTGTGATACCACATACAAAGCCGCTCAACTGAGCGGCTTTTTTGTTGCCAAAAAGGACGTCACTGCGAGGCAAGCCTGCCCGTCTTCGACGGGAAGCAGTCTCCCGCCACCAAGAATTAAAAACAGATTGCTTCGGCACAGAGTCAACCCACAAATCTCGCACCCTCTCAAAGACGCTTCGTTTTGACCATCGTATAAAAAGAACTCTGCCGATCATTTCCTTCGTTGCTCTATTCTTCAAAATTTTGTTAAGCCACGTTTTTGAATGACGGATGGTCTTGGTTTTTACGAACGAACTCGTATTTTTGATACGAAACAAGTCGTATACAATGAGTTTAAAGCAATTAAAACCTACAGAAAGCGAATTAGAAATTCTTAGGGTGTTGTGGGAACGTGGCGAAGCGACCGTTCGGGATGTACATGAAGAACTGAGTAAAACGAAAGATGCAGGTTACACCACCACCCTGAAGCTGATGCAGATTATGCACGAAAAAGGAATGGTGAAACGTGATGAGAGCAGCAAAACGCATAAGTATGCTCCCCTGCTGAGCCGTGAAAAAACCCAGAAACAGTTTGTAGGGAAAATGATCGATACCCTTTTCCAGGGTTCATCTTCACAACTGGTGATGCAGGCCTTGGGCAACCACAAAGCCTCGAAAGAAGAACTGGATGAAATTCAAAAACTGATTGATAATCTGAAACAGCAGTAACCGCATGCAGCAATTGTTTCAATCTGCATTTTTACAGGCTTTAGGTAAAGCAATTGCCAACAGCATCTGGCAAATCGGTTTGTTATACCTGCTGTATCACCTGGTTGTTTTCCTGTTCAGGATCAAACAATCAACGGTAAAGAATTTTTTCAGTACGGTTCTTTCGCTCACCGGTTTTGCGTGGTTTCTGTATACCATCGGCAATCTCTGGAACAATCAACTGCTGCAGAAAACTTCGCTGGTAATTACCGATGCAGGTTCGCATAGCAGTTTGCTCAACAGTTTTACAAACGATAACCGTTGGGAACTTTTCTTCAACTGGCTCGACTATAAAATTCAATTTATACTGCCCTATCTTTCGGCAGCGTATTTATTCGTTCTACTCTGGTTTGCAGCAAAACTCATCATTCAGGTGCAGGCCGCCAATGCACTCCGTAATAAAGGGTTGACAGAAGTGGAAGATGAGATCAAAGAATTCTTCAGTTTCCTGGTTGAAACAATGGGTTTGCAACGCAGCGTACAACTCTACTTCAGCAAACAGATTGATATACCTGCAACCATCGGCTTTTTTAAACCTATTGTATTACTGCCCGCAACAGCTGTAACACATTTAACAGCTGCACAACTCGAAGCTGTGTTGTTACACGAGCTGGCTCATATAAAACGCAACGATTATTTCTGGAACATGCTGTTATCGGTTTCGGAAACGATGTTGTTCTTTAATCCTTTTGCATTGCTGTTAATTGGCATTGCCCGTAAAGAACGGGAAAACAGCTGCGACGATTATGTAATGAACTACCAGCAGAATGCAGCGGTATATGCAGAAGCCTTATTGAACGTAGAGAAAGCACGCATCCAAAATCCACAGCTGGCAATGGCCCTGGGCGATAATAAACATCATTTGAAAGACCGCATCAAACGGATTTTGAATCTGCCTGCAGAAAAAAATAAAATCAGTTCCCGTTTATTAGCGTTGGTGCTGTTTACGGTTGTGTTTGCATTAACCGGTTGGATGCTGAAAGAACATAAACCTGCTGTACAGCTGAGCGAACGCAGAATGGTCTCTTCTGCTCCGTTAAAAAAGTCAGCCAATACTACTTATTATCTTACCACCGAAGTCGTGGAAAAGAAAACAAAAGATGAAGTGGTATTGCACGATGAAGAACGGAAATACCGTCTGCAGCTTCATCCTAAAACTAAAATGGAAAATGTGGTGTTGTGGGATGAACTGGAAAATGAAGAACTGAAATTCGACAAAGTAATCATCAACGATATGCCTGTTGAATGGTTTGAACGGATTGTAAAACCAGGTACGAAACATCCTGTTGAAAAACCTGGTCAACCCGAGCCTGAAGATGTATTTCTTTTCCGTTACAAACACGACTCTGCAAGATATGCCCAGCAGGAAAAAGAAATGCACCTGTATTATGAAAGCGGAGATCGTAACACACGTGAAGCCCCACGCAGAAAAATGCCTTCTGTGAGAGTATTACCTCAACATTATTCTGCATACACTAAAAACTTTCATACCGATTCGTTACTGAAAAAGATCAACATCCAGTGGCCTGAAGGATTTACGTTTCAGCAGTTTCCTCCCGATGAATTTTTTCAACGTTTTCTTCCAATGGAAGAAGGCGTGTTCTTTCAACGACTGCAGCAAGGTTCTGATGAGGTGAAGAAAGAACGCATGAAAACAAAAGTGAACGTCATGCGCAAACCACGGAAAGAGGTGGACAGTACGCTTGCCGAAGAGGAACTACGTTACCGCACAAACCGTTCTGCAGCTTTAGCAGTACTGCATAATAAGAAAGCATTGCTGGATGAAATTAAACGTGCACAGCAGCACTTTGAAATTGTAGTAGAGAATGACGTGCTGTTTTTGCAAGGCCCTCCTCCATCCTGCAACTGCCCGGTAGATTCTATACCGCAGCAAGGTCAGCAAATGAATATGCCTCCCCAACCCAAGCGCATTGTTATTAAGAAACTCGAAGTAATTCGTTTGTAAATTACCATACACGGCGTGGACAAAGATCGCCGTACTTATTACCTAACAAAAAGCCAATCACAATTTCGTGTGTACCTCTTTGCATGTATTGCAACAGGTATTTCGAATTATTTACATCATAGGAGTAGCTTACATTCAACACATTTGAAATATTAAAACCGGCCATAGCAGCAAACCCTTCTTTAATCCGGTAATTGCCTCCCAACCAGAAGCGGTCGTGGTATTGTGCTTTTACATTTACATCCACAAACAAGGGCATGCTGGGTATATAACGTAACATCACCGATGGCATTACATTCACATCATCACCTGCAGCAAACCGATAACCCGTTGTAGCAAATATGTGTGGCACCAACGTTGATTTGTATAAATCATTTGAAACAAGTTTGATCTTTTGCGGGATGATCTGCTGTGCCGATACACCTGCAAAAAATACATCGCTGTACAGCCATACGCCTGCACTCAACTCCGGTTTCACTTTTCTGAACTCCTGTGTAACACCACCAATAGCAGGATCAACAGGATTAGCTAATTCAATCTTCGATGCATCAACCGTAGTACCTGAAATACCTCCGGCAAAACCTGCCGATAAATTCAACTTCGGTGATAAACCCAAATGATAGGCATACGATACGGTAGCAAAGTAGCGGTTGATGTAACCTGTTTTATAATTAATGAGTGTTGCTCCTACTCCATGATGCGGAGCGGCGGCCGTATAATCTTCCCAATACTGTTTACCTCTGGGATTTTCGCCCGGTACTTCAAATGAAGTGGGACTGTTGCGGTAATCATCTTTACCGATAGGTGTATGCACAGTTGCATAAACCGTTTGCGGTGCACCCGGAAAACCCACCCACTGACTGCGGTAACTCAATTTTATATCCGTATAATTTTCAATACCGGTTAATGCCGGGTTAATAATATAAGGATTGATGATGTACTGTGTATAATGCGGACGTTGCTGCGCCATAACATGCATCAGCAAACAACAAAACCAGGCGAACAAAACAACTCGTTTCATATAAACTACTCTTCTCTTCTTAACGTAATATGGTTACATAACCGCTGATGCGTTTGCGGCCGTTTTTCGGATCTAATACATAATAATAAGTGCCCGCAGGTAAAGGCTGTCCTTTCCATTTGCCATCCCACGGTGTGCTGTACCCCACCGAACGATAAACCATCGAACCGGCAGTGTTATACACTTCTATTACCGCTCCGGGGTAATCACTCATAAACTTGATTTCCCAGAAATCATTAATACCATCACCATTGGGTGTAAATGTATTTGGCGGACGGGGTGCTTTCAACACCTTCATAAACAGATCGTCGGTTGCAATACAACCAAAGCTGTTCGTTACCGTTAGTAAATACGTTACATCATCTTTCGGCCCCAGGATGGTTGGCAGCTGAATGGTATCACTGTCTAAGTATATAGCAGGTGTCCATAAAAACTGTAAACCGGTACCCGTTACCGTTACATCGGTAATCTTACGGATACCATCTTCCAGAACGGTAAGATCGGGCCCTGCATTTACATCGGGTTTTGGCCAAACTTCAATGGTTTGTTCACTGTAATGCACACAACCATTGGCGGCCGTAAATGTATAACGCAAGGTATGCACACCAACTCCAGCAGCTGACGGATTAAAGATGCCTGCAGCGTTAATTCCTTTACCTGAATAAACACCGGCCCCCTGTAAACCACCAAGTTCTCTGGCCTGCGTAATCGGAAAAGGATTATCGTTTACACAAACAGCAGGCATCACGTTAAATTGCGTAAGCGGACTGGCATTAATGGTAATGGTTCTGATCTGTTCATCTACACAAAGAATACCGGAGTAAGCTTTGTAACGTATCTGGTAAGTCTTCGTTAACGGCGTTTGGAAATCGGGATAACGATGGTTATAGATTTTACCCGGCGTTGGTACATCATCTGTTTCAACAACAGTGGGTGCATTGGCATTGTCCCAATAAATTTCCACTTTCGTTACCGAACCAAAATCTACCGTTGAGTTATCTTTTATTTGAATATCCTGGTTGCTGCATTGCCCGTTCGTGGTTAAGATGGTAAAGTCAGCATTCGGTATTGATCCGTTTACAGTAAACGGAATCGCCACCACTGAATCTTTACAACCATCTTTACTGGTTACCGTCAACGACAGTAAATAATTATCGGCCTTATTAAACTTAATCGCCGGATTCTTCAATGTACTGGTTGCAGGTAACGGACCGGGAACAATAGCCGGTGTACCGGTATTAAACTTCCACAGGTACGTCAGCTGCGCTGTGCTGTTATCTGCAATTGACGAAGTATCGAGGAACAAAGCCAATGCATCGTTCAAGCAAACTTCGGGCAAAACATAACTGGGCTTGGGTAGCGGGTTAATCAGTATTGTTTGCAGTAATGTATCATTCCGGCAACCCTTGTCTGTTTCTGTAACAAAACGTACGTTATAATTTCCCCAGTCGGTATAAGTATGTGTAGTGGTGAGTGTATTAACATTGGCGGTATTACCATCACCGAAATCCCAGTAAGCACGTGCTATATTACCGGCATTGGCAACAGAATTGTTGGTAAAGGTCAGCACATTTTTTTCGCACAGGATGGCGCTTGTGGTAAAGCTGGCAGTTGGCCAAGGATTCACTACAACAGTTTTCACAATTGTATCACTCACACAATTCTGATCTGTAAATACCCACAAGGTGGCTGTATAGGTACCGGGATTGGTAAAGTTCTTTACCGGATTTTTTTGGGTAGAGGTAGTTCCATCGCTGAAGCGCCACTCCCATTTTACAACGGGATGTGTAAAGCCATTCGATGCATCGGTAAATGTAATGGGCGTTTGCCAGCATACTTCTGCAGGCGCAGTAAAATCGGCCTTGGGCTGCGGATAAATTTTATCGGCTGCTTTCGTTACCGAATCAATACAACCGTATTGCGAAGTGATCTTCAGCTGCACATTAAACGGACCGGCCGAAGGATATGCATGCGATGGATTTTGAACGGTTGAACTATTCAACGCACCACTTGCAGGGTCACCAAAGTTCCAGGCATACGCAAAGCCCGCCTGTGTACCATCGGCAATAGTGGAAGTATTGGTAAAGTTGATCACAGGGTTGGGCAAACAGCCATGCGACAGTGTAAAATCAACCGTTGGTTTTGGCCGGATGGTCACTGCTTTTTGGTAAACAGCGCTGTAACAACCCGTATTAGTCCGCAACTGTAAACTGGTAGCAAAAGTACCCGTTGCCGCATAAGTAGCCGTTACATCGGCCGAAGAAGTATTATTGATGGGCCCACCTACTCCGGTACTCCAGTTCCAGTTGGTAATGCTGCCAAAGCCACCGGCCAGCGAAGAAGAATCACGGAAGGTTAGTACTTTACCGATGCACAACGAATCAAGGATGCCGAATTTGGCTACCGGAACTTTTGTAAGTGTAATGGTTTTGGTAACGGTATCGCTGATACAACCAATATCCGTTAACGCCACATATTTAATGGTAAAGGTGCCGGGATTAAGATAAGTTTTGGATGGATTGGCAGTACTGCCGAATGTTCCATCGCCAAAGTCCCAATAATGTTTAATAATGGGCCGGCCGCCGGAATTAGTGTTTGATGTAAAGACCACCGCCGAATCGGTGCAACCCGATGTTGTATAGGTAAAGTCGGTTGTAGGTGGATTGAATATCTGCAAATCAAACTCAATTTCCTGATCACTGCTGCAACCATCGCCCAACGGGTTACGGGCATATACTTTTACAGGATAAGTACCTGCTGTGCCCGCACTGTAACTTTGCGCTACTTTAAACCGGTACACCATTCTACCGCTGATGCTGTAACTGCTGTCGGGCACCGGCGAGCTGAAAGATAAAGCCGGGAACAGGGTGCCGAAATCCCAGCGGATCGAATCGGGTTGGTAGGGAAAGGTGATGGAAAAATTAAACGGTGAGTTGACACAGGCAGCCGGGAACGGCGCAGTGCTCAGTGCATTTTTTGTATCGATGAACTGAAACAGATCCTTCACATTGGTGCCCGCATTGTACCCATACGATTCCACATTACCGAAACCGTAGGCAATGGCAATAAAAGCCGAATCGGCTTGTAAGCTGTGCACAGGATTACTGGCCGATTTGGACGATACATCTTCCCGCAGGTACGAATACTGTGTACCGGGAATGGGAATAAATGTACCCGTTGGCGCCACACCGCTGATGCGGAACGATGCAGCCGCAGCTGTTTTAATAATAATATTGAGATAGTGATTGGTTACCTGGCTCTGCCCCGTAGGTACAAAATTCTGGTGGGCTGAGAATACGGTAATATCGTTGATGGTCTGCTCAACCGGGTTGATGATCACCATTTCCGGATCGGTGTTGCTTGCTGGCGATTGGCAGCTTTGCGAACGGATATACATCACCACCGATGCCGGTTTATCGGCAGTGATCGCCGTAGGATTACCGGTGGTATATTCATAATACGATCCGGCAATTAAACCCGTAAGTGTAGTGGTAACACCCGCTTCAGTTTTTTGTACCACCGTAGAAGGATCTTTAACAAACACACGGATGATATCACGGTTGGAGGAATTACTGAAGAAGGGAGCGGTTAAAAAGCTCTTTCCCCAGGCGGTTGTAGGAAAAGGCTGCTGAAACAGGTTATCGCCCCCCGATGCTACCGGTGCGGTACAATCAAAGGCCGACCAGGTGGTGGCCGAAAACACCGCAATCTTTTTACATTTTATACCGTTGGCTGCTATGGAGCGTACAATGGTGCCCGATATATCGGCATTTTGCTGAAACTGCACCTGGTACACATCGCCGGGGTTAGCCAGCGTTATGGTATAGGGCACACCTGCCGCTCTTGATCCTGAACGACTCGTAACCGAAGGCGTTATTTCCACCACAGTATTGGTATCGGTGGCCACAACCGCCAGCTCGCCATAACCGGCATTGGCGCCACCACTGCCCACATTGCGGTAGCTGGGTATAATATATTCTTTACTTAACACCGAAACCGGCAAGGCCAGTGTGGCTCCCGAGCGGGCCGAACGGATAATATGTGCATACACCACCACCGGTTTATCGGAGGTAATCCGTATACCCTTCCCAACTTCAATCCCATCCTGCGAGGTTAAATGCACACCCGTGTTGGGCGCATCACCTGCAGCATTTGGCCCCAGAAATTTCCGGGTTATTGTGTTAGCCGTTACGGTAAATGCAATCGTTGTGGCCCCTACCTTAATAGTGCCTGATGCATTTTGATCGGAGGTGATGTACAACCCCATAACGGAAGCCGTACCATCAATGTGCGAAGGATAAGCAATCCAGAAGTCTTTTCCCCTGTTCGAAAAATCCTGTGCTTTTGAAAGCTGGAACAGACAGAGTACAGACAGTAATAAACCGAAGAATTTTCTCATTGTATAAGCAGCCTGAAGAGCGGGTTACAAGTTAATAATTAAATGGTCGGTAACTTCAATCAGGTCAGCAATTCTTCTGTAAGTTCTCTAAGACGGTAAAAAACGTTGGACGTTTAATGGCACAATATCTTTTACAATAACTGCAGTTTTTTTAAATAAGCGGTGGCCATAGGCCCTTCACAAAGCAACAGATCGAGGATGCTGAGATTGGGTACAAACCCATGCCGCTCAGCAAAAACCTGTTGGTAAACCGGCAAGTGGGGTTGCTGCTCTTCTTCCGGCGCTGCCCCTTTTTGCTGCGGTTGATTCTTCGCCTCCTCCTCCGTTACCGCCAAAATGGCAAGCTTCCATTTCAACCGCTGCAACACCCATTCGGTGGTTTTCAGGTTTAGGTCGAGCAGGAATTTTTCCTGCTTCCGGTACAGGCTTTCCAGCCCGGGGGCATAGTCCTCAAACCAGGGAGCCTTCCGGTAATTGTCGTGGATACCCCGCCAATGGATCCGCTGCCAGGGCTCGGCATACGAAATCTGCAAATCCTTCAAATGCCCGTATTGGTCTCTGCCGCCCTCCAGGGGCACAGTTAATAAAAGGGGACCATTTGCACCCATCAACCGCATCCGGTTCAATTTTAAGCCTCTTTGATAGTTTTTATATGGAGAAAAAACAACATCTGTTGAATCAATACACTTTAAATACCAGTTAATTGCTCCAAAATAATGTAAATCAATCATTTATTTATTATTTAGTACCTGTTCATTTTCCTGTTATACAAAGCCGCTTTTAAAGGGCTGTTTCAACGATTTACAGGTGTATTTCGTATTTATTTAAAAATCAATAAAATATATTTAACAAACTAAAAAACAATTCTTTATTACTTTATTTAACTACTACAATTCTTTGTCACCTTCCGGCTCCTCCTATACCCCAGAATCCGCTAATGAATTTAGTTCAAAAGTAACACCTTCCCCGAAAGCTTCTAAAAGAAATATCAACAGCATGGCTTAATTTGCAGCAAACCATTTTACCGTGTTAAAGCAGCTCACCCTCCTTCTCTTTTTCGTTGGCATTCTTGGCTCCTGCAGCCCGTTTAAAATTCCCGAATACAAGGATTTTCAAAATCTGCGGCTGGAGTCGATCGGTTTAAATGAAACAACGGTGTACATGGAACTGCTGTACAACAACCCCAACCGCATCGGTTTTCAGGTAGAACATACCGAGGCCGATGTGTATGTGGATGATGTGTATTTGGGAAGAGCCTACAGCGATACGCTGATTAAGGTTGCCAGAAAGGCAGACTTTGCCATACCCCTCCGGATTAAAACCGATATGAAAAATCTCTTTAAAAATGCCTGGTCGGCCATTTCCAGCAGGCAGGTAACCGTGCGTGCCAACGGCACTATCCGGGCAGGTGTAGGCGGACTTTTTAAAACCATCCCACTGGCCTACGAGGGTAAACACGAGTTGGGGATTCTGGAACCGTAAGTAGGTTTTGGGTTTTGGGTTTTGGGTTTGGGTTTGGGTTTTGGGTTTTGGGTTTTGAGTTTTGGGTTTTGGTTTTTGGGTTTCTGGTTTCAAGTTGCTTGTTGTTTGACCTTTGTCTTTTTGTTTCTTGTGCCTTGTATTTTCTTGTTCCTTGTCCCTTGGATTTTTTTGCGCCTTCAGCCTTTTGCCTTCTTCCTTCAGCCTTCTCCCTTGTTCCTTTTTCTCTTAAAAAACAAAGGCTGCCCTCACCGGCAGCCCTGCTTTTGTTTGTCTTGGTTGTAGTTACAACACCGTTACCGCACCGGTATAAATGCTGCTGGCAATGTTCTTGCCGTCGGCGGACATGAAACCGATAAACGTTTGCACCTCCTCACCGCTGAAGCTGCTTACCGCCAGCGTATCGGCACTGGCACTGCGGGCTGCACCTGCCGTTGTAAACAGGCACTGGTTGCGTGTAGGGCTGTATACCACTAAAATGCTGGCATCGGTTGCCTGCGCCTTGCCTACGCCGGTATTATCCGTCCACTGGAAAGCAACTGTGCCTGCGGTTGTACTGGCAGCCGAGGGGTTGCCTGCGTTGGGTAAATCGCCACGGCTTACCAACGCCTGGGCATAATCGATGCTGTATGCCGGGTATGCCCCTGTCACTGCATTTTTAAGTGTGTAACGCATGGCGTTGTTAAAGCCGCTCATGGCTACCGCATACTCCCGGAAGCTGATGCTCAGCAAACCCGTCATCGGTTGCAGAAACTTCATGGTTAAGGAAAATTTCGCCTGCTGTTCCAGCTGAGGCTGGGTAAAACTGGTGCGGCGACTGGTGCTTTGGCTGCGTACGTAGCTGATGCCTTTCCAGCTACCGCCAACTACGGTACCTACGGTACCACTGATAGGGCCTAAAATACCCTTGTTAATAATGGCCATGTTGGTTGGTTTTAAGGATGTTTAAATTTTGGTTAGTGCTTACCACTTGCTCTGCAGCGCTGCCAGCGCAAGCCGTATGCACAGGTTAAAACAGCCAGACAACAGTTTTTCGTATACCCCGGTTTTATTTTGCAATCCCTTTCTAAAAGTTGCAGCACATTGCAGACAACTGCTTTTACTTACATGTTATTACATGCTTACAGCATAGGGCCTAAGACAGGCTTTTGTTCGGATGTTCTTCGGACCTTGTTCGGACCTTTGCCGTGCTTTGTTCGGATTTATACGAACAAACTCCGAAGAAGACACGAAGCAGGTACGGAGCAAAACCGAAGCAGGTATTGCCGGGAGTACGCAGTTATAAACCGGTAGAACATACCTGCATTTTCGACGCAATCGGTACTTGCATAAACGGCAGGCAGTTTTTATTTTAGTTTTACTTTACTAACCCAAACTACTTGCATGGAAAAACACCCCCACAGCCCCCTGCCGGCCATCAGCCTCAACGAACCCCTGTACGATAAACAGGATATACTGCAGCGCTTCCACATCAGCGAACGCACACTGGCCACCTGGCGTAAAAACGGGATTATCCCTTTTTGTAAAATAGGCGGTAAAATTGTGTACCCGAAAAACCTGGTGGAAGCACAGCTGGAAAAATACCGGAAGGTTTAGGTTGGAAAAACGGTGAAACCAGTTACAGGTTATCTGTTGCAAACTTCTTCAGCCGAAATAAATACAATTGCCACAAAAACAGCTAAAAAAATTTGCTTCGTTGTACGCAACGTCCCCTTTATCTTAGTACAAAAAATCGGCTGTATCTATTGGGAGACGTTGCTGAGAAGAAAAATAATTTCCATTATGAAAGCTCTTTTTGTATTCATAATTGCTAGCCACTATTGCTTTGGACAAGTATCGAATCCTATTTGTACAACAGATTCTTGTAGAAAAAAATTCATATTAAACACAGTCAAGTATGGTAGCTTTCCTATGCAATGTGTTAGAATTAATTTTAAAGATACAAAGGGTAACAAATGGAGTGAGATGGTGCCTGTGATCTTAATACATAACTATTATGCAGAGAAAGATTCAAGCAATAAAAAAAAACATCTTGATTCACTTTGCAATGTTTTGTATAATGGCGGTACAATAACAAAAGATACTAGTCGGGATAGACTTTTTGGGGGAAATCGAATCGATGAAAAAATATATCAGACGATAGTAGCCATTCCTTTTGAGCGGCAATTAACCAAATACTTCGATCGGGAGGGAAATATTTTAAAGAAATTTGAGAAATATACAACCGAAATATTAGCATCCTGCTATTCTAACAATGTTACGTTGATGATAGACAAATACTATTACCCTGCAATTGATGAAGCGACTTGGGAAAAGCTACTGAACTATTATCCTCAGTTAACCAAATTGCCAAAACCTTTGAAGAGTAGATATTACAATTAAATTCTTTCCCAGCTCCTCTTCCCAGCAACGTCTCTCCTTGCAATTAGTTGCAATTTTGTTACACAGCTTAGGGAGGACGTTGCGTAAAAGTTTATGTGTACTTCTGCTCAACAGTCGAATCAATATCCATCAATACTGCATCTTTCCCAGCAACGTCTCTCCTTGCAATTAGCTGCAATTATATTCCCAGCATGGGGAGGACGTTGCGTGTAAGCAAATAAATATGTTACAACACATCCTTGTTCCCAGCAACGTCTCTCCTTGCAGTTAGTTGCAATTTTATTTCACAGCTTCGGGAGGACGTTGCGTGTATGTAAATAAATATGTTACAACACATGCTAAATATAAACTTCTTCTTTGTTGTACGCAACGTCCCCACCTGTCATTAGTATAAGTTATTGACTGCATTTATTGGGAGACGTTGCTGGGAACTTTAGGGTATAGTTTAACAAGCGGCAGTTATATTCAATTTGAAATTGCTGAGGCTAATCGTTATAGATTTTATGAGTACTTTGAGCCTTCTTATTATCGATTCGTTGATTCGAATTCAAATCTCGTTTACAATTTTTTGGAATATATAAATGAAGAAATGGGCGTGAACGTTTACAAGCCTGATAAACAATCTTTTCGTCCGCCAAATTAATCTTACTCACACGGCTAATGTTCTCAAGAACTGAAACTCAGCAGACACTAAAAATGGATCAGTGCATTTTTTTTGACTTTGTAGGTGTTCCTCTTGTTCATTCAGGTTTTGTTGATTTTGCACATGTTAGCATAGCAGCGAAAAGTACCACCGCCGTTATTGCTTGTTTTCACCAATAACGACATCAGTAATATTCGCTCGGGAAAAAGTATCACCGGTAAGTCTAAGGAGTTAGTAGCCTAATTAAAATTTATTATTCGAATTGCGGCGAGTACCACAAGTCCAACGAACATGGTCATTTGACAAGTCGCCTGTGAACATATTGGCTTGAAGATGCGGCTGCGAAGGAAGGTATGTGTTGATTCGATATTATATCGTTGAATTAATTATCAAGCTTTAAAGGAATATTTGAATTAAGTATCGAATCAATTTTATCTTCTAAAATTATAATATCCTTTCCCCTTTTAATAGAAACCTTTGTAATTTTAAGTTTTTTATTATTGGAGTTAAAAGAGATAGAATTATTAAAAGTAAAGGAAGCGATATAATTCTCAGAATATTCAAATAAATTCTTGCCAAGCGGAATAGGCAATTTATGTCCTACTAGTTCACCAAAAAAACTTATACGAGCAATCGGAAGATCAGTTTTAGCAGTATCTGTATATGCTAATGCAATTTTGGACAAATCATTTACCGTAATTGTATTGTCTACATAATTTTCTATTGCCAATTCATCAGTATATGTACAGTAACCATTATTACAGCCAAAATTTCTAAAGTAAAATCTGAAATTTATATTATTGTCTTTGTTAATCTTTAGTGGCTTTCTTTCAATACAACAAATTCCTGTTGTCACAACTATATAAATGAGTGTCTTTCTTCCTATTTCACGTAACATATCATATAAAATTTATCTAGTTATAAAGATTTCCCAATAAAAGGGTTTGTATTTATTGTTTGATCCATGATAATGTTGCAGATAGTACATTGCAGGAAGACCCGGTAGTATACTTTGAGAATCCTCTTCCCAGCAACGTCTCTCCTTGCAGTTAGTTGCAATTTTATTCCACAGCTTGGGGAGGACGTTGCGTAAAAGTTTATGTGTACTTCTGCTCAACAGTCAAATCAATATCCATCAATACTGCATAATTGGTTACTTCATAAACAGCATGTTCGCCTGTTGCATAATACATGGCAGAACTATGTACATAATCAACAGGGCTTGCACATAAATTCCATTTTCCTTTGCATGGATTGATGTGAAAATAATCCAGTTTTTGAACAATAAATACTTCCGATTCGCATTTTTTCCAGTCGAACGACAGCTCCCATACGTTATGCTTTTTATGATTGACTTTTCGACCAGCCTCGACAGAAATAAATAATTTGTTTAAAAGTTCAGTTTCGCCTTTTGTTTTCAGGCGTTGTACTATTTCATACGCCATAAACCGTTTACCATTACCAATAACGGTATTAATAGATTGATGCGATTTGCGAAAACCGATAACCACATGCACATGATTGGGCATTATAACGTAACCCGCAATAAAATGTCCTTTTGATTTCAGATGATCGAACCAGCTATAGATAATGTCATACCCGTTTACAATTTCAATTAACGGTAACCAATTGGAACAGGTAAATGTAATAGAGAAAATACCATCGGTAAAAGGGATAGATGTTTTAACGGGCATAGCATAAATATATAATTCTTCGTCTTGGTACGCAACGTCCCCAACTGTCTTAGTGCAAATAATCAGCTGCATCTATTGGGAGACGTTGCTGGGAACTACGGGCATTGTATAAATGTAAAACTCTTCTTCGTATTACGCAACGTCCCCGCTGTCATTAGTATAGGTTATTGACTGCATTTATAGGGAGACGTTGCTGGGAACTTGGTTCGTAGGCTGTCTCGTCAACAACCGCCGCAGGAATGCAATAAAAAAAGCCCCATCGACTAAACGATGGGGCTTTCTATTTTCAGCTTTGAATTATTGTTTTTTGGGCGGTCCGCCACCATCGGCTTCCCGTTTACAGCAAAGGGGTAAGCGTTTGTATTGTTCCGCTTCAGCCACCACATCATCGGCATCAAAACCGAGGTTGGCAATGGCTGTTTTTACGTTTTCGATATTGGTACGGTCGGGTGCAAAGGTGACGGTGGTTATTTTTTTACGGATGTCTACTACTACTTTCACCACGCCTTCTTCCGTTTTCATAAACTTTTCAATGCGCTCTTTGCACTCGGCACATTGGGCCTGTGGTGTTTTTATTTGTGCCACAATGGGCTTTTTAAACTGGGCCGATGCGGTAAATGTTATCGCCAGGAAGAGTACGCTGAGGAATGTTTTCATGTGTTGAGTAGTTATTGTTTTTAGTTGCCTTTAATATGACCCACCCCAACCCCTCCCGGGAGGGGATTTTGCCCTGATCGTCAGCAAACAGTAATCTGTACAACTGTTTACTTGATACAAAGCAACAAACTAAATTACTCCATTCCCTTCCAATTGGCAGGGTCGGCACTCCATTTTAACAAAACTTCCTGTTCGCCTGCTTCCACAATCTGCTTATCGATTGCCAGCTGAATGAGTGTTGGATAATTGGTGAGCGACAAATATTTCACCCCGGCATTGGCGAACGCATCTTTAGCAGCATCAAACCCGTAGTTGAAAATGGATACCATACCAATCACTTCCACACCTGCTGCTTTAAGCACATCTACCACCTGCAGGCTACTTTTGCCGGTAGAGATCAGGTCTTCAATCACCACTACTTTTTGGCCAGGTTCGTAAGCACCTTCAATCTGGTTGCCCAACCCGTGTTCTTTGGGTTTCGGACGCACATAGATATAAGGCAATTTCAACTGATCGGCAGCCATGGCACCCCAGGCAATACCGGCAGTAGCTACACCTGCCAGCAGTTCTGCATCGGGAAACTGTTCGAAAATAACATTGCACATTTCGCTTTTAATAAACTCACGTACATGCGGAAAGGATAATACTTTCCGGTTATCGCAATAAATAGGGCTTTTCCAACCGCTTGCCCAGGTAAAGGGTTCTTTTACGTTTAATCGAATGGCCTTAACTTGTAACAGTTTCTCGGCTACAGCTTGTTCATTTGTCATGCGGCAAAGGTAGGAAAACGAAGGTGAAAGGAATAAGGCATAGGGTGTAAGGAATACAAAAGAAACAACATGAAAAACAACGGACAAGAAATGAGCTTCATAAAGTAAGGCATAAAGTCAGCAACCGGAAACCTGTAACTTGCAACCGAAACCTTCAACCCTAAACCCTCAACCTTAAGCCTTCTATGTACATCAAAATATACTTTGGCGATAAACCGGTTTTCCTTTGCAATGCAATGGATGAAACAATTGAAGAATACAGGCACCATCCCGATGCAGTGTTGATGGATGAAATTTCGGGGCCTGCCATTAAATCGCTTTTGCATGAAATTGCAAAAGAAGAGTTTCATGCAGGCATTTTGCTACACCCTGACCTGGAGGAGCTGAAGAAGGTATTTTTTAAACATTTTACCTTGGTTACTGCGGCCGGCGGTTTGGTGGAAAATGAAAAAGGCGAATACCTGTTGATACATCGCCGGGGCAAATGGGATCTGCCCAAGGGTAAGCTCGACCCGGGTGAAACCATTGAACAATGTGCCATACGGGAAGTGGAGGAAGAAACAGGTTTACAACAGCCGCAACTGGTAAAACCAATCACGGTTACCTACCATACCTACAACGAATTCGGTAAACATATTCTGAAAGATTCGCACTGGTATAAAATGAAGGTTACCGGCAGACAAGTATTGGTGCCGCAAACAGAAGAAGAGATTCATTCAATTAAATGGATTAAAAAGAAAGACCTGCATAAGTACCTTAACGATACTTTTCCCTCAATCAGAGATGTGTTAGCTGCTTTGTAGCCGGTACAACGGGTTCAATTAAATCCCACAGGTTGCCATACAAATCGGCAAACACAGTTACTGTACCATAAGGTTCTACCGAAAGCTCCCGCACAATGGTTACACCAGCCGCTTTCATGCGCTCATAATCCCGTTTACAGTTATCGGTATACAGGAACAGGAACACCCGTCCGCCCGTTTGGTTTCCAACACGGGTGCGTTGTTCGTCGTTAGCTGCTTTGGCCAGCAGCAGACAGGTATTGCTTTTGCCCGGCGGAGCCATTACCACCCAACGCTTTGTATCGCTCATAACCGTATCCTCAACCAACCGGAAATGCAGTTTATCTCTGTAAAAAGCAATGGCTTCGTCGTAATCGTTTACAACCAGGGTTAACTGAGCAATACGCTGCTGCATAAACTTGTTTTTGGCTGAAGATAAGTTGTTCTCTTGTTTGTGCTACTGACGGGTTAAAATAAATGGCCCAATGCGGAAAATAAAGGCTATCTTTATATAGTATTTGAGTAATCTCTTGTAAGCGAATTATAACTTCCTCCCTTCTATTTTTCCATTACACCAGCATTAAGCTCAACGTTTTTTACATTAAAACATTTAAGGATGAACATTTATGTCTCCAATTTAGGCTTTGCTGTACAGGATGCAGAATTAAGCCAGTTATTTGCCGGTTACGGACAGGTTTCGTCTGCAAAAGTAATTCTCGACAAATTTACCAGCCAAAGCCGTGGTTTTGGTTTTGTAGAAATGCCCGATGATGCCGCAGCGAACACAGCCATTGCCGAGCTCAATGGAAAAACAATTGATGGCCGTGCCATTAAAGTAACGGAAGCAAGACCACGTGAGGAAAAACCACGCAGCAACCGTTGGTAATTGATTCAGCAAATCCTTTTATTCATAAAAATTTGAGTGCAGTATGACGAATGACATGATTGAAAAGTTTATTGAAACCAAAGTAAGAAAGAGTGATAAAGTAAATATCTTCTTTAAGCAACGGAATACGGTAAAGGGCATCTTTATCCGTAACCACGATTATGAAGAATTGAAAAGTAAAAATTTCTGGCGTGTAATATCCGAATCGAAGATGGAAGAATGGAGCCGCACAAAAGATAACAGCCTTGCACGCATTTTTAATGGTGCAGAGTTTACCAAATTAAGCGAGGCGATCTAAACTAAGTTCTTTATTAAACACAGCATATGTTTACACAAACCTGGAGGAAATATTTACCGGTTATTCAGATTTTATTAAAGCGTTCTGCGCAAGGCGATCAATCGTTGCAGATGAACCATACCGATTTTGAGCGTGCAGCTGCAGGCCGAAAGATCAGGTACAGTTTCAGCAGCCTCGAACTGGTGAAGGCACGTATGAACAACCAGTCGAAACAACCGCCCTTTGCAAAAGAATTCGCTGCTTTTTTGTTGGAAGATGAAAACATGAAACGTTTCCTCATGGATAAGCATGTTGAGTTTTCGATGACGAATAATTTTTCGCTTTCCATTAAGCAACACATACAGGCAACAGAACCGGAAGCCGATGCAGAGGCTGTTGCTGTTACCGAAGATGAAATAAACGTTGCTGAATAAGATTATAAAAACCCCTATTTTTATTCTGACTTATTGATACCGCTTACGCTGCCTGCATCTATTGCAGGCAGTTTTTGTATACATAACTATTTTTTATGCAACGATCCATTATTACCGGCACCGGTTGTTATATACCGCCTGTTGTGCAAACAAACACAGATTTTGCAAAGCATTTGTTTTATACAGAAGAGCATGTGCCCTTACCTACTCCACCTGCAGAGGTTGTTGAAAAATTTAAACAGATAACCGGTATTGAAGAACGCCGTTATACAACCGACGATTTAAGTACCGCCGATATTGCAGCGCTGGCAGCAAAAGAAGCAATTGCCAACAGTGGCATTGATCCGGAAACAATTGACCAGTTAATTGTGGCGCACAACTTTGGTAATGTATTGAAGCATACCATCCAGACCGATGCAGTGCCTTCACTGGCTGCATTGGTAAAACATAAACTGGGCATTCATAATCCCAATTGCGTTGCCTACGATATTTTATTTGGTTGCCCCGGTTGGTTGCAAGGTGTTATACAGGCCGATGCCTTTTTTAAAGCAGGTATTGCCAAAAAAGCATTGGTGATTGGTGCCGAAACATTATCCCGTGTAATTGATGTATACGACCGTGACAGCATGATCTTCAGCGATGGAGCAGGTGCGGCTGTAATGGAATATAAAGAGACCAAAGAAGCAGGCAGCGGCATCTTAAGCACCGCTGTACAAACACATGCGCTGGAGGAGGTGAATTACATTAACATGGGACCTTCGTTTTATCCGGAAAGCGATCCGCATGTGCGTTTTATAAAAATGAAAGGACGCAAAGTGTATGAATATGCCATGAAGCATGTACCGCAGGCCATGAAAGATTGCTTAGATAAAAGCGGTGTATCCATTCATGAACTGAAAAAAGTATTTATACACCAGGCGAATGAAAAAATGGATGAAGGAATTATCAACCGAATGTTTAAACTATACGGCATCAATACTGCACCCGAACATATTATGCCCATGAGTATCCATTGGCTGGGCAACAGTTCAGTAGCCACCATCCCTACTTTATACGACCTGGTAAGACGGGGTGAATTAAAAAATCACCGACTTGAGACCGGTGATGTAATTCTGTTTGCCTCTGTTGGTGCAGGCATGAACATTAATGCGGTTTGTTACCGTTATTAACGTTGCGAAAACGCTTTTCCGTAACGGCGGCCACCACGTGCAACATTTTGCAATACCGGTATGGTAGAACTGTTGGTTGCAACAGGCGAACTGTGCATGGTCACAATATCGAACGGATGATCTTTTACAACGGGAATCTGTTTTTTAATCAGCTTCTGAATATCGCTGAGGAATGTTTTTTCGCCCCAATCGCAAAACGAAAGTGCAACACCGCTTGCCCCTGCTCTTCCTGTACGGCCAATACGGTGTACATAGGTTTCAGGTACGTTTGGTAACTCGTAATTGAGTACATGCGTTAATTCATCAATATCAATACCACGTGCAGCAATATCTGTAGCTACCAATACACGTGTTTTACGTTTCTTGAAATTACTTAATGCCGCCTGCCTTGCATTCTGCGATTTGTTGCCATGGATTGCTTCTGTACGGATGCCTGCATTGTTTAAATGACGGGATAATTTATCGGCCGCATGTTTCATTTGTGTAAACACCAGCAACGATTCAATGGATGTATCTTCCAGCAACTTCACCAACAAAGAAAGTTTGTTTTGCTTCTCAACAAAATAAACTGATTGCGTAATCATTTCGGCAGTAGATGAAACAGGTGTTACTTCTACTTTAACCGGGTTATGCAACAACATATTGGCCAGTTGCTGAATTTCAGTTGGCATGGTTGCAGAAAAGAATAGGGTCTGGCGTTTCGCAGGCAGCTTGGCAATAATGCGGCGCACATCCTGTACAAAACCCATATCCAGCATTCGGTCTGCTTCATCCAATACAAAAAACTGAATGGTGCTGAGGTTGATATGCCCCTGCTGCATCAGATCGAGTAAACGACCGGGTGTGGCAATCAAAATATCCACGCCACGCTTAATGGCCTGTACCTGGCTGAACTGTGGTACACCACCAAAAATTACCTGGTGACGGATGTTGAGGAAATGGCCATATGCCTTTACACTTTCACCAATCTGGATCGCCAGCTCACGTGTAGGTGTAAGAATTAAAGTTTGTAAATACGCCTGCTTACGTGGCGACTCCTGTTGCTGCTGATGCATTAACTGTAGTACGGGAATGGTAAAGGCGGCTGTTTTTCCAGTTCCTGTCTGGGCACAACCTAACAGATCGTTACGTTCAAGAATGGGAGGAATGGCTTTTTGCTGAATGGGTGTTGGACTGCTGTAGCCCTCTTTGCTCAATGCCTGTAATACAGGCTCTATGAGCTGTAAATCACTAAATAACAATTTACTAAAATTTAAAAATTAAAAATGTGATAAGGCTATCAAAAAAATGTTTGATACTTTATCTGCCTTAGGTTAACACATCACATATTTGAGGAGAAGGATACTCACAAACAAGGGAGAGATAACATTAAGAACCATAAAGGTACACTGTTTATGCGGGTTTTGCTGTTTTATTTTTCGTACAGAGCTTCAATCTCGCATTTGACTGTTGTTGCAAAAACACAGGTCTGCCAGTTTTCAGCGCAACTCTGCCACGAAAAGCTTACCTTTACAGCGTTCTCCATCTGCACTGTTCTTTCTTCCTCAGAACAGTTTTCGATTTCTGACAACCGGCTTCTTAACACGTAAACTATAAATTTTAATAATGGCTGATACCTGGAATAAAAAAGAAAGGGAAAAGAAAAAACAACAAAACAAAAAAGATAAAGCTGAGCGCAAACAGGAACGTAAGGATAGCTCAAAAGGTAAATCCTTAAACGATATGCTTGCTTATGTAGATGAGAATGGGAACATTTCAGATACGCCGCCGGATTTAAGTAAAGTAAAAAAAGTTAAACTGGAAGATATTGAAATTGGTGTGCCGAAACATGTGGAACAGGACCCGGCCGATTTAATACGTACAGGTATTGTAACCTTCTTCAACGAATCGAAAGGTTATGGTTTTATTAAAGACCTTGCCAATGGTGAAAGTATTTTTGTACATGTAAACAGTTTGAGCGAACCTATCAAAGAAAACAACAAAGTAACTTTTGAGGTTGAGCAAACGCATAAAGGATTAAGTGCGGTAAATATTAAGAAAGCCAATTAATACAACTCTGCAGGTTGTGGGGTTACGCTTCCGCAATAGCCACATATACGGTATCGCCTTTTTGAACGCTTATATTTGTTTGTAACAGGTATAAGCGTTCCTGTTTTACAGCAAGCTCCAGTAAACTGTACGAACCTCTGTAATGGATGGCTGTTACCACTGCTTCTACCGAATGTTCTCCTTTTGCTGTTAAGGTTAACTGATGCGGCCGCAAAATCATTCTGCGTTCATCGCCCCGAAACACATCATCAAACAATCCTGCATCTACATAACTGTATTCGCCCAGTAAACCGGCAGCATATACATCAACAGGGTTATTATACACTTCTGCAGGTGTTCCCTGTTGAATAATGCGACCGGCTTTTAACAGCAGCAACGTATCGGCCCACGATAACAGATCGGCAGGTTCGTGCGATACAAGTATAAAACTGGTGTTGAATTGTACCCCTGCTTCCTGCACCACACGCTTCATGGTTGCTTTGTGCATGGCATCCAGATTCGAATAGGGTTCATCCAGAATTAATAAGGAAGGAGAAGTAATCAGCAACCTGGCCATGGCAATCCGTTGCTTTTCGCCACCCGATAACTGATGCGTACGCCTGCGCAGCAAATGATCAATTTCACAAACAGTAAAAATGCGCTTTGCTTCTTCATCGGATAATTTATTGGCCATATCCAAAAAATCGTTGACCCAATAATTATTCCGTAATTCAAAATGTTGTGAGAGATAACCGATGCCCGGGTGCCCCGGTATTAACTGATCGAGCGGACCAATTACTTTACGGCCTTTGAAATATAGTTCGCCTGCATCGGGTTGTACAAACCCGGCAATCATTTTCAGCAAGGTTGTTTTGCCCGATCCAGTTTCGCCGGAGATACCGATTTTCTGAAAAGGTTTCTGCACAAAACTGATTCCGTTAACGGCATCTGTTTCACCTTCTTTCTTAAACACATTTTTAACTTCGAGCAAAGCCATGCCCGAAAATAAACCATAAGCACTGAACAGCAATCAGGCGTTTCAATGGAAACGCCTGATTACATTTTGCTATTCGTAATAATGCTGCACCAGCGAATTGGAAATAACTTTGTACTCATCGCCTTTTAACACCAGCTGGTAACTGTTATCAATGGCTTTGATGTTCGGGTTCGACAGATGTCGTTCATCATACGGCCGTATGAGATCTGTTTCTTTCAGCAGCATTCCTTTATCGTCGAGTACCCTTGAAAAAATGCGGTATTGAAAATGCCAGGGATTGAGTTGATCTTCTGCACCGTTGGAATCGTACGAATCATTAAAACCTTCAAAAATAAGTTCGCTGGCATACTCCGGATGTTGCTGCAGCAAATCGGTTATTTGAATATGTTCGTCCATTTGCGGATCGCCATGTACAATTCCGCTGTCCCAAATGGTTTCACCATTCAGGAAAATAACAAGTCTGTTGTCTACATGTTTTACGTTAATCCAATATTCCCGTTTCATGATTGATGTGTTTTATGTGTGATGTGTTGAATACAGACCTAAATTTCCATCATCTGCAAAAAACAGGTAATGACCTATATTAGAAAAATAACTGATTAAAATACGTGTTTAAAAGCCCTTGAAATGATAAAAATCAGTTCGGGAAATGATGACTACAGATCGAAGTAAAGATGATTATGATTGCTGCACTTAGGATTGAATGCAGCATTGCAGTTAGGGCAACTATACCCACTGTGGAGGTATTCGTTGATTGATAGTTCGTGTTTGCACACACCGCAAAGAATGGCTTTTGTTTCCAGCTCCTGTGCTTGCCAGCGTTGAGCTGTATGCCCTGCAGTTTCTTCATGGCACGAGTAACAGGGATAATACGTATTGCAGCATTTAAACCGTATGGCAATTATATCAAGCGGCGAATGATAGTGTTCGCATCTTGTTTCTTCATCAACGGGTTTGCCTTTCAGTTCGATCATAGCTGCAATAAAAATGATGATTAAAGCAACACCAGTTTTTGTAATAACTGATCAGTTGTAGCTGCAGGATCGAAACATAAACCGGGATGCACGGCCGATGATTGCACGATGGTGCTCCGTTTGGCGGTTAACCAACGGAAACGGGATGCATGATCTAAGGCTGCTATAGGACTTGTTCCTTTGATGCCTTTGCTGATTTGTTCGTAAGCCTGCAGATGTAAACGCACTTCGGCCAAATCAATGGCAGGATCAATAGCGAGTAAACGTTGTTCATCGAGCACATACTTCATATCAAGAAATGCAGGCCGTTTACAAAAAACAATCACGCCCACGTTGAGGAACTCTTCACGCTCCACCCGTGGCACAACCCGTATTACGGCATACTCAAATGTACATTTGTCCGGCATTGATGGCTTCGTTTACAAAGATGGATGAATGTTGTATACGTGTTGTTAAGAACTGCGTATAAATGTTCCGTAAAGCAGCAGGATCGTTCGGTTCATTTTCGTCCTTTAAAAAACCATCGGGCACAACCGATACGATAGCTGCAATACGTTCCGGTGTAAGGATAGTCTTCAGTTGCTCATCAACTTCCTGCAACAGTTTGGCCTGCGGTAACAGCACATGATCTTTGATTTGTACAAACGGACGCATCGATTGCTCCTGCCACTGATACCCCGAATGATGAAAATACAAGGCAGCACCATGATCAATTAACCAGAGTTCATTACGCCAGGTGAGCATATTGGTGTTGCGTGCAGTACGGTCTACATTGGTCAGCAATGCATCGAGCCAAACTATTTTCGACGCAAGCAGTGGCTCTATTTTGTTTACAGCAGGATCGTAGGTAATTGCACCCGATAAATAATGCAGCCCGAGATTTAAGCCCTGGCTGGCACGTAACAGATCCTGGATTTCTTCATCGGGTTCCATACGGCCAAATGCTTCATCCAGTTCGGCAAACACAACTTCCGGCACTTTTAAACCAATTGCTCTTGCAATTTCAGCACCAATCAAATCGGCTACCAATGCTTTCTTGCCCTGCCCTGCTCCACGGAATTTCAACACATACAGGAAACCATCGTCTGCCTCTGCAATGGCAGGCAGCGAACCACCTTCACGCAAAGGTGTTACGTAACGCATTACCTGCACAGTTCTGATATCGGGAGGAAGTACTGTCAACGAAATAATTTCCGCTAAACTAAAGCAAGATAAGCGCACTGCAAAACAGAGCAGCAAACTACGCAGTAATGACTGAAGCCAGTTGCATGTGCAGTAGCGGAAACGGCTTACCGGCACCATCAAGTTCGCTGCGGCCGGTTACAATAAAACCGATGTGTTGATAGAAATCAACTGCCTGTTGATTCTGTTCATTTACATCTACTTTGTTTGCACCTAACTGCTGCATGCAAAATGTAATGAGTGTACGACCTACCCCCTTACCCCGCATTGACGGATCGATGAATAACATTTCAATTTTATCTTCATCCACACCGGCAAAACCACAAATTGTTTCATCGGTGTGCATGTACACATACAGTTGCACATGTGAGAATGCCCTTGGCAGAATTGATTTGATATACTGCAGATACACTTCGGGTAAGAAATGATGTGTTGCACGTACAGATGCTTCCCACACTTGAATGAGAACAGGATGATCATGTATGGTTGCAAGACGGATCATCGAACATTATCGTTTTACAATGTATTCGCCCACCTGTTTTCCTGCATCATCCAGCATGTTTACCATCAGCTGTTGTGAGTTTGATGAAACATGGATCAGCGTTCGTGTACCAACGATAGGTCCGCCTCCGATGACGATTGCATATTGATGTGTTTCGTTTGGCGGATATACACCGTACTTATGAGTATGGCCCGAGATAACTACATCGATCTTGTATTGATCAAACAAAGGCGAAAATAATTCCCGGCTATGTAACTCCCCTTTTGCACCAACCGTATAATACGTTGGTATATGCATCATCACTACACGAAAGGGAGCCGCTTTACAGGCCTCGGATTGAAGTACCTGTTCGAGCCAAAGGGCTTGCTTTTTTCTGAATGCTTCAAAATCTGCTAGACCGGCATATACAGGCGAAGCATCTTCTTTATCCTCTCCTGTATCTAAAACAATCACAAATACAGGACCTGTTTTATACGTAAAATACATGCCCTTCGGAAACGAAAAATAACTCACCATTTCCCGGGCATATTTTCCTCTCACTTCATGATTCCCTCGAACAAAAATCATTGGCTTCTGTGATGCAAACACATCGGCACATGGTTTAATTACATATTCAATCACCTGCCCTTCATCTTCGGGATTGTTATACATATCGCCGTTTAAAAAAACATAATCGTACGGTTTGTTTTGATGCAAACCGATTAAATGAGCAAACGAAGCAGACCAGTCATGAAGATCATTCAGCACGAGCCAGTTTACTTCTTCAGCATTTGCATCAAAGGTTTTAAACTGTAATGCATTACTGTAAATGGTTTTGCCGTACTTGAGAGAATAAGGTTTGTATTCAATGATTTCTTTTGATACGACCCGGTAAGTATAAACGGTACCGGGTTTCAGGTTTTCGAGTACCACTTCATGTATGCGAGTGAAAGCATTTACCATACCATCGGTAACTGCATGTACACGGTTCGCTAATTTTTCATCTTCGCCAAATTCAACCCAGCTGTACGATTTGAGATTGGTGATCCAGCGGATGTACACTTTATCCTCTTCAATGGTATGAATATAAGGTTGGGTGATAAATGCATGACCATTTCCCGGCCCCGGCTCTACTTCAGAAGGTTCGTTATCGCAGCCTTTTATGTAGATGAAGCCTGCGGCACCAACACCTGCTATCTTAGCAGCATTGGTTAAAAATTTCCGGCGATTGAAAGATGGTTTTTGGTTTTCCATTACAAGGATGGTTTTCACTGCAGCAGATGTAAGTGCTGCGCTTCAATATTACAACCATCGCTTAAATTATACAAATCGGGTTTAGCTGTTCGCCTTGTAATACGCACAAACCTTATTCATCAAACACTTGTCACAGCTTGGTTTGGGACGGCAGATTTCTCTGCCTAAAAACGACATGGCCATACCTGCGTCCCAATCTTTCTGCGGCAGGGCCTCCATGATCTGCTTTTCAATTTTCTTGGGATCGGTGCCCGTTGCAATACCCAACCGTGGTGCCACACGTACCACGTGCAGATCCACAATTACACCTTCGGCAGGCTTTCCGCTTTCACGTAAAATAACACAAGCCGACTTGCGACCAATGCCGGGCAATGCCACCAGCTCATCCAACGTAAGCGGTATAGCTGCATCTTTTTTGATCTGCTGTGCAATACCTGTTAACCATTTTGCTTTGTTGCCGAAGTTGCGCACTTTGCTGATGTAGGGAAACAGTGTTTCTTATGTTGCTTTTGCCAGCGACTGCATATTGGGATATGCTTCAAATAATGTTGGTGCAAGACTGTTGATATTACGATCGCTATCCTGTGCCGACAACACCACCATTACCAGCAACTGGTAAGTATTTTTATACTCCAGCGGATGTTGTTTGCCTTTGTATTTTTTAAGCAAAGGTTTGAGGGCTTCGGGCCAGTTGGTTGTTGCAGGCATGATGAAAGATTTAAGATGAATTGGTAATCTACAAAAAATTATTGAGCGGCTTTTTCAAGATCAGCAATGATGATCTTTTTCATTTGCAACATTGACTGCATTACACGACCTGCTTTTTCCCGATCGGGATGGCTGAGTAATTGTCCCAGTACCGGTGGCACAATCTGCCAGCTTAAACCAAATTGATCCTTCAGCCAGCCACACATACTTTCGGCTCCGCCATTGGCTGTTAAACGCTCCCAGTAATAATCAATCTCTTCCTGTGTTTCTGCATTTACAAAAAACGAAATCGATTCATTGAACTTAAATCGTGGTCCTGCATTGATGGCTTTGTATTCCAGTCCTTCCAGTTCAAATGTTACACCCATAACAGAATTACCAGGGCCGGGCATGACTGCAATCTTTTTTGAATTTTTAAATACTGACAAATAAAAATTCATGGCTTCTTCAGCATTATTATCGAACCATAAGAAAGGAGTGATCTTTTGCATGATGATGTAGTTTTAAAGTTTCACACAACAAACATACAAGCATTGCCTGCAGAATAAAAGGTGTAGCTGCGACAAACATAAGGCCGATTACGACAGCATCAGTTTCGGTAACTGTTTACATCAAACGGAATCCAAACCAACTCTTCCAGCATACGATTGGTGCCGGGTATTTTTTGCTGACGGCTGAAGTACAATCGTTTTTCCTTTTCATGTACAAACGGGCAAAACTCTGCATCAGCTGAATTAATGGGCGCACCTAAATTCTTCGGCTCACTCCATTTTCCATTTTTATAAAAGCTGATGTACAGATCCACTTCACCCAATCCTTTCGGATCGCTGGAAAAATAAATGATGTAATCGCCTTTGGGTGATATAAACGGATTCGATTCTCTTACTGTTGTATTAACCGGCGCACCAATGTTGATGGGTGTTTGATAGCTTCCCTTCACAAATCTGGAAACATAAATATCCGATGAACCTTTCCCATCTTCATTGCTCTTCATAAAATATACATCGCCTTTCCGTGTTGCTGATGCATAGGATTCTGAAGAATCGCTGTTTATTACATTCCCTAAATGCACAGCTTCACTCCAGCCATCTTTTGTAAGATGTGATGCCCAGATATCAAACCCTTTGCGGTAGGGTTTGCCCGGCACGGGCCTGTTCGATTGAAACAATACGGTTTTTCCATCGGGTGTAAACATGGGATCAATATCTTTCCATGCTGCAGTTCGTGTAGAGAAAACAGCTGTAACAGGCTTCTGCCATTTGCCGTTGCGTTTTACCGATTGCATGATCTGCAGCGTATCTCTTGCTCCATTGGAATAAACCCAGAAAGCAGTTTTACTATCGGGCGAAATGGTTAAGCCAAACTGTCCGCCACTGGAGATAATACCCGGCTCAAATACCTGCACCGTTTGTTGTGCAATGAGGGTTTGCATAAAAAGTAAAGCGGCTACAAGCAAAGTGAATTTCATACTGATAAGTTTTACTAAAAATAATCGAACCGTTTCCTGTTTCTTCAAAAATATGATGAGCGTTTTGTTAAAAGAGATAACCGGGCAGAAAAGCAGCACCCTGTTTTTCATCACACAGCAAGCAGTTGCTATCTTTACCGCATGTACAAACAAACGCTTTTCGTATTCCTGCTGTTTATTGCCACTACAATCAAGGCTCAACAACTAAACGCTGTTGTTCCGGCTCCTGTAAAAATTGTGCAATTGAATGGACAGCCTGTAAAACTTTCAGCAAATGCGGTTATTTCATTTGATGACATCTTTACACAACAGGCCGCTTACCTGCAACAGCAATTACAACAGCAATGCGGTTTGCAAACAACTGCACAAAACAGCAAGGCTATAAAAACAAAAGCAACTGTTTTTCTGCAGTTTAGCAATGCTGTTTCAAAAGATGAAATGTATATACTGGAAGTACAGAACCAGCAGATAGTACTAAAAGCAAAAACGGTAAGAGGTATTGTAAACGGTATTCAAACCTTGTTACAATTACTGCCGCTGAAACAAACATCCGCCTTTGAGGTCCCCTCCTGCCGCATTTATGATTATCCACGGTTTGCTTATCGTGGTATGCATCTCGATGTAGTGCGTCATTTCTTTCCTGTTTCGTATATCAAAAAATATATCGACTATTTGACCTTTCATAAATTCAATACGTTTCACTGGCATTTAACCGATGATCAGGGCTGGCGGATTGAAATGCTCTCCTATCCCAAGCTCAACAGTATTGGTTCGTGGAGAGATTCAACACTCATCGGTCACTTTAAAGATACACCTGCCCGTTACGAACACAAACGTTACGGCGGTTATTACACAATAGCCGAAGTAAAAGAGATCATTGCTTATGCTGCAGTGCGTGGCATTACCATTATTCCTGAAATTGATATTCCCGGGCATAGCCGTGCAACCATTACAGCGTATCCTGAGTTGAGTACAGATCCAACGAACAAATGGGGTGTTGCAGCAACATGGGGCATGTATAACAGAGTAAACAACGTACTGGCGCCAACACCTGCGACCTTCGAATTTTTGCGCAAAGTATTTCATGAAATAGCTGATTTGTTTCCATCGCCTTATATTCATGTTGGTGGTGATGAGTGCAGTAAGATGTGGTGGAAGCAAAGTACAACCATACAACAGTTCATCAAACAAAACAAACTGAAAGATGAAGTGGCACTGCAAACTTATTTTATTGAACAGGTGAGCAAGTACCTGAAAGAAAAAAATAAAAAAGTAATAGGCTGGCACGAAATAATGGAAGGGAAACTCGACACATCAACCATTGTAATGAACTGGGCCAACGATGCAAAAGCCATTGAAGCGGCTAACAAAGGCTTCAATGTAATTATGACGCCGGGCAAGCCCTACTACTTCGATCATTACCAGAGTAAAGACCCGAAAGACAGTCTGGCGATACATGGTTACAATCCGTTAGAAGCTGTTTACAATTACGACCCTGTTCCTGCATCCATCAAACAAAAAGGATTGGAAAATAAAATACTCGGCGGACAAGCCAACGTCTGGACCGAATACATGGAATGGAGCACCAAAGTAGATTACATGGTTTTCCCACGCATGACCGCAGTAAGCGAAAGTTTATGGAGCATGCCCTCTCAAAAAAATTTTGCTGATTTTCTACGCCGACTGAAAGTAACTGTTATTCCACGTTATCAATACTGGAACAGCAGTTGGTTTCCTGATTTTGAAAAATGGCCGGCAGAAAAGTAAAGCTGAAAGCAAGTATTTTTGCGGCACATTATGCATCCGCACATCCAACGTTTACTGCAGTGTATTGACCTCGAAGAAAAAGAACAGGCCAACCGTTACAAACTCGATCAAACACATTCGCTCAAACAACTCAAAGCCGAAGGTTTGGCTTTGCATCCGATTGTTGTTACTCGGAAAAATTTCGGCTATACCGATTATCCGGAGATCACGTTTAAACTTCCGTTTCCGCCGGAAGCAAACATGTTTCGTGATGGTGCGGCGATAGAATGTTTTATTACAGGTGAAGAACCCATCAAAGGCGTACTGCTGAACCTTGATGGAAAGAATGGTGAGTTCCGTTTGTTTGCTCCTGATTTCCCCGACTGGATTGAAGATGATGGCGTGGGTATTAAACTGGCGCCCGATACACGCACCACCAGCATCATGAAAAAAGCGTTGCAGGAACTGGAGCACCACAAAGCCAACTATCAACTGTTTCAGCAATTACACGACAGCAATGCATCAACAGAACATACACTGCAGCATTCAACCCATTCTGCACAGTTCAGGAATAAAGGACTGAATGAAAGTCAGCAGCAGGCAGTAACTGCGATTCTCAACAACGAGCATGTAAGCATCGTGCATGGTCCGCCCGGCACAGGCAAAACCACTACACTCATTGAAGCGATTGTGCAACTGGTACAAAAAGGTGAGAAAGTATTGGTATCTGCACCCAGCAATACCGCTGTTGATCATTTAGCAAAAGGATTATTGCAGCAAGACATTAATCTCTTGCGTGTAGGTAACGCAACCAAAGTGGATGAACTCATTTTTAATCATACACCTGAAGGAAAGCTCAACAACAGCAAAGCGCTGAAAGAAATAAAAGAGCTCAAAAAAAGAGCAGAAGAATTTCGACGCATGGCGCTGAAATATAAACGCAGCTTTGGTAAAGCAGAACGGGAACAACGCAGCTTACTGTTTAAAGAAGTAAAGAACATCCGTACCGAAATAAAAAAACTGCAACACTACAACGAAGAAAAACTGTTTGATGAAGCACAGGTTATTGCAGGAACGCCGATTGGTTTGTATGATGCTGAATTAGGCAACAGAACATTTACCACACTGGTGATTGATGAAGCCGGGCAATGTATTGAACCCTTAGCCTGGTGCATTTTTCCATTGGCTGAAAAGATTGTACTGGCTGGCGATCACTGGCAGTTACCTCCTACTGTGTTAAGCAATGAGGCAGCCATACTCGGCTTTAACCGATCGATACTGGAAGTAGCTATTGAGAAAATGCGGTCGGCATCGCTGCTCAACATTCAATACCGCATGCGTAAGACTATTGCGGGTTTCAGCAGCAGTTATTTTTACAATGATCTGTTGCACACAGCCGAACACCTTGCCGATACAGGTGTGCATTTAACATTCATCGACACAGCCGGTTCCGGTTACAACGAAACACATGGACCGGATGGTGTGAGTCTGCAGAACGAAGGTGAGCTGAACATTGTTCGTCAGCTGATAGAACGTGAACAACTCGATGTACAACATACAGCATTCATCTCTCCTTACTCCGGACAAGTAGCAGCAGCCAAAGAACAACTGCCAAAAGGTATGCGCATCAGTACCATCGACAGTTTCCAGGGACAGGAAAAAGAAACCGTGATTGTTTCACTGGTGCGCAGTAACGATGATGGCGATATTGGTTTCTTAAAAGATTACCGAAGAATGAATGTGGCAATTACAAGAGCAAAAGAGCAACTCTTTGTAATTGGCGATAGTGCAACCGTTGGTGCCGATCCTTTCTACAATCAGTTCTTAACGTATGCTGAAAAACAGGGAACGTACAGAACGGTGTGGGAGTTTGAATTGTGATGTTGCCACTAAGGCACGAAAACACTAAGGAACACAAAGACATACCAATAAACAGCAGACCTGACAGGTTAAGCATAATTGAAGTGTTACCAAAATAGTTTGTATAATTCTTTCATCGGCTCAACCTGTCAGGTCGAACAATGAGTCCAACACCATTAATTCAAAACTTTGTGTACGCTGTGCAATCTTTGTGCTCTTTGTGTAACGATTACTAAAGCCTTTTGATGTGCTTCACATAATCGTATTGCAGATCTTCGTGCATGGCTGCAACGGCTTTCTCAATTTTTTTAATCTGTGCTTTGTAAATATTGCTGATGATGGTATTACTATTAATGGTTGTACCCAGTTCCTTAATTCGTGTGCACAAGTAAATCAACACTTCGGCTTCTACAGTTTCGCTACCGCTGTAACGGATATACTTTGCAGCAGTGCGTACAATTTTCCGTAAGGTTTTCTTTACAAAATATACATTGCTTTTGTTGATGGTTTCAAACAACTCGTCTACTTCTTCATTTACATGTTTTATGTAGAGTGCAGTATCATTAGCCTCAAACAATAAATATGTAAGCAGCTCTTTATTCTCCTTTTTGAAACGGGCCAGCCGCAAACACAATTCGGTTACCTTGTTTTGCGGCAGTTGTTGTAATTCCAGTTTAATTTCCTGTACGGTAGCAGCTTTCATTATTCTTATTGTTGCGGTTTTACATCCACTACTTCTATTTCAAAAACCAACATACTGTTCGGTGGAATTTTGGGCGAACGTGTACGAATGGAATAGGTAAGCCCGGATGGAATCACAATTTTTATTTTACCGCCCACTTTGCAATAGGGCACTGCCAGTTGCCAGCCACGGATCAAGCGGTTCAAGGGAAATGTTGCAGGCTTCTCTTTTGTTTGATCAAACACCGATCCATCGCTGAACAGATAACCTTTGTAAAACACAGTAACCGTATCGGTTAAAAGAACATTTCGTCCTGTACCTTCTTTCATAATGTTGTAATACACATCCGTAGCTTTTGCAGTTGCGTCGGTTGTTTTATTGGCAATAGCTGCCTGTATCAATGTTTCATCCAGTGCAGCCTGTTGCACACTGTCAACATCAGAAAACGGCATTAACACCGGTGCTTTTTGTTTGCCGTCAGTAAGTTCTTTCAACGAACCATTCCCCCGCTGCACCCACAGGTCGTTAATGCCAATAACCTCTTTTTGTTTTTTGGTTGTATGGAGAATGGTTGCCGTACTGTTCAATTGTTTCCACTCACCTTTTACACGACAAGTACCAATAAGTTTCCATTTTTGTTGGGCAGCGATGTAGATATAACCCGAGTACAAACGAAAGTTCAATGCTGAATCGCCTGCTGTTGCAATATACAGCTGTGCATCCTTTACTGTTGCAGCATCGGTATCCCAGTCCAGTTCATTTTTTTCTGCTTCCACTCCAATGCCTTTCACAATCAGTTCGGCACCGGCCGGGTAACGAAACACCACTTCTGTTTCTTTCTTATCCGCTTCAACATATAATTGCACCTGGCCTGCAGCAATACCGGCCTTTACTTCTTTCCGTGTTGTTACTGTCTGCACATACATGCGGGCTACTACGCCGTTTGTACGCAAGCTGTCAGGTAAATCATAACGCTTCACCGAATCTTTTACAGCTGCAGTAACAATGGATGTGCAGAGTACACTAAAAAGGAAAACAACAATTTGTTTCATACAATAGTTATTGCATCAAACTTACTAAAGCACAATTGAAATAAAGGAAATAATCGGGGAAAAGAATAACGGCAACTATCGAATCAAGATAATCGTTCCCTTTTTGGTGTAGAGTTTTTCATCAATACCAATACCGCTGAACTGCCATACATATGCACCCGGTACTTGTGGCACTCCTTTAAACATACCATCCCAACCCTGGTCGTTGGCTTTCCAGGAATACAGTTCAACGCCCCAACGGTTAAATACTTTAAAGGAGTACACTTCTTTAATACCATCGGTTAATGGATAAAAGCGATCGTTGAGATTATCGTTGTTAGGCGTAAACGCATTCGGCAGGTAAACAGTTACACCCGGTATTGTTTTTACAAACTGCGTATCAATGGTTATACAACCAAGCCTTGATGTGATGCGGATATTATACGATTGCAAACCAACGGATGGTCGTTCAAAAACAGGTGTAAGCGAATCGGCTTTATTTAAAAATACTGGTGGTATCCACAACACATCATTCCCGAATGTTCTTGCCTGTAATGTGATCGGCGTGTTGATGAATGTATAACGGATGGGATAAGTGATGCCTTTTTGCGGATCTTCCACTTCAATGTAAAAACGCCTAGTGGAGAGTTCGCAACCATCATTATTCCGAAGCACCGCATTGTAGTTGCCCGATGCCGTTACACGCAATATATTTTGTGTAGCACCCGACAAGATCAACCCATCTTTATACCATTGCACAAGTGCTCCCGGTCTTACCGACAGAACAGCACTATCCCCTGTTGCACTGCAGAACGAAGTTTTACCGGCAAACATCAGCGTTGTATCGGGGTTCGATGATTTAATAAAGACTGTATCGTTTTTATAACAACCACCACCGCCGCTGTACACCGTTACAACATAGTTTGTTGATACTGGTGGTGAAGCAAACGGATTGGAAATATTAGGATTGGATAAACCTGTTGCAGGCGACCATCGGTAAGTAAGTCCCGGTCGTGGATTTTCACCAATGAGCAAGGGCGTTGTACCACAAAAAACTGCATCTTTCCCGGCGTTGGCTTTCAGCGTAAGCGTATCGAGTAAGCGTGCGTACAATGTATCCTTACAACCGTATCCGTTAAAAGGTGTTACCTCAACCGCCAGTAATTCGCCTACAGGATAAGGCGGCCGTAAACTCAGGCTTTGCGTATTGCCAAGCGCTCTGGTAAAGTTGCTGTTAAACCATTGGTAGGATTGAAAACCGTACGGCGCCATCACATTTACCAACGTATCATTCGGGCAATAAGTAGCACCGGTAAATTCGCCGGTACATTCTGTATTTACATCGATGTATGCATAACCGAAGTGACGGACAAAGGTACAATCGGCTGTTTTAAAAAACAGGCGGATGGTTTTTCCCGCCTGCCCGTTTAAATTGATGGTTACAGCCGTCCAGTCTTTGCACCAGATGGGTGTATTTTCATTCTGACGATTCGAAGATTCAAAAAAGCCGGGCAATGCAGAACCAAACGGTACAAACTTAAACGAGGAACATTCAATCACTTTGTTATCCGTCAGGTTCATTACTTCCATTTCCAGGCGGGGCTGTTGAAAATCCTGGTGATTCGGCCCTTCAAATACCACTGCATAATGATAGGTAATTGAATACGTATTCATATTTGCAGGAATGGTAAACTCATACGATAACCCTTCGGCTTGTGCACCTCCGGATGTATTACCCAGCTTTACCGAATAACCGCTGCCATTGGGACAAACAACAGGGAAACCGCCAAAATGATCTCTGTCGTTTGCATTATTTACACGGCTGAACATTTCATGTTGCCCGGTGCCGAATACGATACCTGTTGTACTTAAAGAAATCACATTCTGCCCGGTGGCAGCAGATACCGTTCCGGTATAAGCCGTCCAGTTGGAGAAGTCGCCTTTTTCAAAATCAATATTGGGAGGACATTGTGCTGCAGAAGTAAAACACAGAAGAAAACTAACCATTACAGCTATTGTGTATGTATAGATATTTCTCTGTTGAAAAAGCAGCATAATGTAAGTTACGGGTATGGAAGAAGCCCGGATGTCTAATTTAATAAAAAGCATCCACAAGCAGGTAGAAATATGGCTGAACTGGAAAAAATTAATTCCGAACAGGACGAAAAAGCAGACAACAAAAAAGCCACCTGTAAACAGGTGGCATTATTAAGTATTGTTTGTTGAATTTATTTACCCGGATCACCCTTTTCTATTTCACGGTTCATCTCTTCCATATCGACCGGCTGCGAATCATCGCCCAGCAAATGCAGGCTGAAATAATCGCACATTTTCCAGAAGAAATATTCTGTCATTGTACCATAGCCGTGACGCTGACCGGGTAATACCACCAGCTCAAAACGTTTGTTGGCTTTAATCAAGGCATTCACCATACGCAATGTATTACCGGGGTGCACATTGTTATCAATATCACCATGGCTCAACATCAAATGTCCTTTCAGATTTTTTGCCAACTCAGGATTACGTTCAATCGAATACACAAAGCTGGTATCGCCTTTATCGTTCACCACTTCTTTTACACCATGATGTTTTTCGCTCCACCAACGGTTGTAAATATTGTTCTCATGATTACCGGCACTGCTCACGGCTACTTTAAAGAAATCGGGATACACCAGCATTGCAGCAGTACTCATAAAACCACCACCGCTGTGCCCATGAATACCAACTTTGTTTACATCAATAAACTTATGACGATAGCCCAATTGTTCAATCGCTGCTTTCTTATCGGCCAAACCATAATCACGCAGATTACCATAACCATAGTTGTGGTACCACTTGCTGCGTGATGGATGACCACCACGGTTACCAACAGTAATCACCACAAAACCTAACTGCGCCAAACGATCTACACGATCCATACCACGGCCAAATGCTTTGTTCACTGCTTCAGTTTGCGGACCGGGATACACATACTCAATAATGGGATATGTTTTGGTACTGTCAAAATTGAACGGCTTGTACATTACACCATACAAATCGGTAATACCATCCGCTGCTTTTACTTTAAACGGTTCGGGGAATTTGTAGCCTGCTTCCATCAAACCACTCATATCGGTTTTCTCTAACTGCATGATTACACGACCTGTGTTATCCTGCAACAATGAAACAGGCGCCGTGTTAACACGGGAATAGGTATTGATGAAGTAACGCATGTTATCGTCCATGCTCGCCTGGTTATCGTGGTTCGGCGTAGTTAATAATTTTAAACCAGTACCATCGAAGTTAATACGGTATAAATGCAGGTAGTAAGGATCTTCATTCGGTTCACGGCCATTGGCAGTGAAATACAATACACGGTTCTTTTCATCAATCGCTTCAATGTCTTCGCAATGGAATGCACCGCTGGTGATTTGATTTTTGAGTTTTCCGTTTTCGTCGTACAGATAAAAATGAGCCCAGCCATCACGTTCGCTCCACTGGATCATTTCTTTTCCGTTGTTTACCAAACCAAGACGGCGTGTTTCCACATAGGTATTCATGCGCTCTTCAATCAACGTTGTTACAGTACCTGTTGCAACATTTACAGCACATACATCAATGCGTTTCAGGTCACGGCTGGTACGTGTCATATAAAATTTTTCGTTGGTACCATGCCAGATGGTAGCACGGTTTTCTTCATCACGCTGAAACTGTTTTAACGGAGCCGACCAAACCGCAATCTCCTGATCTTTAAATGCAGCTACACCGATTTTCTTAGAAGTTTTTGCTGCAAAATCGAAGAGATATAATTCACGGATGGGTGCTTCTTTTTCGCCGGGCATCTGGTACTTGTAGGTTTCCAGTGTGGGGCGTGGCTCTGCAATACTGTTGATGACCCACAGATCTTTTACCTTGCGGTTATCAGTTCGTGTAAGTGTAAAATATTTTCCATCGGGACTCCACATAACGAATGCCGATTTACGTTTGTCTTTATTACGCTCTTTCTCTACATTGGTTTCGTTACCAAAACCGCCACCATAACTGTAATCTTCTACACCATCGGTTGTTAACTGGTATTCTACAATGGTGCTGTCCTCTTCTTTGATCTGTGCTTTGCGATAGTTCGCTGTATCCATGTAATATAGGTTATTCTTCTTTGCATAAAGCACATACTTTTTGTCGGGAGAGAAAGAAGCCCACTGCAAACGGTCTTTCGGCTTCTGGTAATCTTTCAGCTCGGTTAATACACCGGTAGTAAGATTGTATTCGAAATAAAAGATCTTCTTTTCTGTTGCTGCGGGCGCTCCGCCGGGGCGTGCACCGCCACCATTTCTGCCACCACGTGCAGCAGAGGTATCTTTCTTTACTTCATCAATGGTGCTTTTGATTTCAAACGTAATACTGTTTTCATCTTTCGTGAACTTCAGTTTTTCGATGGGCAAATGCTGTGCATCAAACGGATCTTTTACAATCTTGGTTATTTCTGCTGCAAGCTTGGCATGATCGAACAGGGGACGTTTACCGGTCTTAGCATCTTTGGCATCAACAATATACCAGGTCTTACCTTCTCTTGTTTCGTACACATACCAGAAACGGTCGCTCAGCTTCAACCAATGCGGATCCACACTGGTGCTGAACAGCATTTTACTGATTTTATCGGGCGAAAAACGGGCAGCCAATGCGTAGTTGGCTTTTTGTTTAACAGGCTGCTGGGCCATTACCGCCACAGCAAACAACATCATGTAAATGATTGCAAAAATTCTCATGCCTTTGATGGTTTAGTTTAACGAGGGAAAAACTAAAGATAAGGGCGTATGAGAAACCGATAAGACCGGGCGAAAAGAAATACATGAGCGGCTTGAATTAGCTGATAGCTTGCAGCTTTTAGCTATAAGCTTGGGGCGTCGATGCGTTTTAGTCACAATTTTAATCCTCTTGTCCATACTTCATTGATGGGTTCGCCTTTGGAACTAAGGCCGGAATGATGCCAGTTATTCCCTTCTACTTTACCATCAAAACTCAACGAGGCGCCAACTCTTGTACTGTCACGTGAGAAAAATTCGATATGCTCGGTGTACTTACCATTTTCAAATGTGTATGTACCGCCACCGGTACCAAAAAACTCTTTGGTTTCGCTGTTGATGGCGATCCATTGAAAACGGGTACCGGTTAATAACTTAATGGTTCGTCTTGCTCCCGGTGTAATAGTTTGCAGGCTTCCATTAATCATACGACCGGTAATGAGCCAATGACCGGCCAATGCACTTTTGCCATCATCCATCCGTTTATAATTTTCTTCTGCACCATTAACGGTGAGTTTCATTGTTTGATCCTTTACAACCACAAGTGCAGTTTCAGTTGTTCCCACTTTCTCTTTTTCGGCTGTATGAAAAGCAAGCTTCATCTGCAATTCGTTTCCTGCAATAACATAGGTTCCACCTTTGGTATAACTGAAAACCTTATTGGTTACATCATACTTTGTGCAGGAATAAAACCCATCCTGGAATAGCCATGTTGTGATAACGCTTCCCTCCTGTTTACTCCAAGAACCTGCTACGGTTGATTGAGCTGATGCATTAACAGCGAAAAGTATCAAGCCAAAAAAGATGAACATATTTTTCATACACCAATATTTAGAAATGAAGAATTAAGGATACAACAAATATTTTTTGCGCATGGTTTTGTATTTCGACAAGCCCGGCTCCCATGACGCATAAATTTCTTTATCCGGTGTTCCTTTCATGATCTGTTCTTTGAACAAGGCATTACCCGCCAGCTTATTAATGTCGCCCATCTGGTTGCTCTGTGAACGGTCGAAGAATTTTTCTTTTTCAGGAAATGCAGCATACAGTTCTTTCATCCATTGCACGTTGATGCGTTTTGTTTTGCGGAGTTGATTGATATCGTACTGACGTAGATCCAAACCAAAACATTCTTTGTTTATATGCAAAGGCGTTTCGGCCATACCGGGAATACTTACCGGTGTAAACGAAAATGAATATTTTCCTTTTAATAACGGACTACCGAAAACAGTAAACGGAAAGTACGTACCACGACCATGATTCAGCGCTGTGCCTTCGAACAAACAGGTGGAAGGATACAGCATGATCGCCTGCTGTGTATTTAAATTGGGCGATGGTGCAACAGGCAATATATACGGCAGATCGTGTTTGTAATTCGCAACCTGTATGATCTTGAGTTTACACTTTAATTTGTTAGGCAACCATCCTTCGCCGTTGATCATTTGTGCAAACTCAGCAATGGTCATACCATGTGCAATGGGTATGGGAAACATGCCAATGCCCGATTTGTACTTCATATCCAGTATTGGCCCATCAACCAGATAACCATTGGGGTTCGGACGATCAAGTATCAGCAACTCTTTATTGTTCTCAGCACAGGCTTCCATGATATGGCTGAGGACATTGATGTAGGTGTAGAAACGGCAACCCACATCCTGTATATCGAAGATCATAAGATCTACATTTGCCAGGTCGGCCTTCGTGGGCTTGCGTTTATTGCCGTACAGCGAAACAACGGGAACACCAGTTGCCGGGTCTTTTTCATCGCTCACTTTAACACCTGCACTTGCTTTACCACGAAAGCCATGTTCGGGACCGAACACTTTTACAATGTTTACGCCTTTGGCCAGCAAACTGTCCACAAGATGCTTTTTTCCAATAATTGTAGTTGGATTGGCAAGCACAGCAACACGTTTGCCTAGTAAATAAGGGAGATATTTTTCTGTTTGATCGGCACCCGTAATGATCTGCTCTTTTGCCTTTCCCTTTTCTTCTTTTGTGCGTGTACTTTCAAATACAAACAGGCAAAGCAAAGTCAAAAATAACTGAACGATTTTCTTTTTATTCATGAACAGGTATTGAGCGTGTAAGCTATTTAACTTTTTTCATCAGCAAAAACCATTCACAAAAAAGATGGGGCGCCTGCGGCGCCCCATCTTTTTTCTACAGCATACATTTACAACGACTCTGTATACTTTTTAAAATTATCCAGTATTGCCTGCCAGCCCATCTGCTGCATATCAACAGGGTTTTCATTTTCTGCATCAAAGCGCTCAACCACTTTCGTTGCATCGCCTTCTGCAGAAAACTCAACCATTACTTTTCGTCCGTCGGCCATGGTATAAGCAATGAGTTCGTTGGTTGTAACAGCATCGTACACACCGCCAAATTCAAAACCAAAGCTGCCATCTTTTGCTTCCATGCGTGAAGAGAAACTTCCGCCCACACGCAGATCGTTCTTGGCCCAGGGCGTATGCCAGTCGGGCGATGCAAAAGCCCATTGTGTAATATGCTCGGGATTGTTCCAGCTGTCCCATACCGTGGTAATGGGTGCATGTACGGTTGCCTCTACTGTAATAACGGTTGCTTGTGTTTCCATACAAATTCTATTTCGTTTGATGATTGTTTAATAATGCAAACATCGTTGCATTTTTTTGTATTTGCAATGTGTTGTTGCGACAATGTTCGGGCAAATTGCGACAAGAATGATGCCATGCCATGAACCGTAATAATACGCAGCGTATACCCGCTTTTCTACCTTTTAATTACCAAAAGCATTTTCTATCTTTCATATCGCTTTATCTGTGAATAAAAAAATCAACAGCCATGCTAACACTACCAAAACTTACACTCATCACATTTCTGTTTTGTTCGTTTCAACTACAGGCACAGGAACAGGCAATCAATCATGCATCTGCAGTAAGTATTACTGAACCCGCAAGCCGTTATATCAACTTAAAAAAACAACCACCGAGAGAAATTCAAATTCCAGCCACGTTCAGTATACAAATTGACCAGGATTTTTTATTTCGTTTTCCACTTACAAAAAACGAAGACCGCAATTATACACAGGGAACAGCTTTTATTGTGTCACATCCCGGTTTACGCAAAACATGGATGTTTCTTCCATTTAAAAAAATAGAAGACCTCACAGGATGGGAACCGTACGGATCATCCATAGCATTAGGAGGCACTGCATTTACTCCACGCATTATCGACAGCAGTGCACCCATTGTAGGCGACAGACCATTCGCTTTTCTGTTGTATGTTTCTACCTCATCCACTTTAAAAAATCAAAAGAAAACAAAAAAGGGAAAGTTGATTGAAGTGTACAATTCATTCACCATTAACTACGGCATCTTCGGTACCAACATCGGCTATCGTTTTCAATCGTTCGCACATAAGAATATTGTAAAAGGGCGGCCCACCGATCCGAAAGGTTGGAACAACCAGATTTCAAAAGGCGGTGCACCTGCATTGTTGTTCGATTATAATCGTTTTCAACCATTGCTCTCAGCACCAAAAACAAAAGGAACCATTGACGACCGTTCTGTTTTTGATCTCGGCTGGAACCTGGGTGCATCAGTTGGCTATTACGATCGTGCTTACACCGGCTTGTATGCACGACTTGGACATTTACGCAACCGCAACCAGGCAAGGTGGAACGGCGGCTTTTCTTCTCTCGCCAGTGGATCGTACGAAATGGCTGCACCGGAAAAAAAGAAAACAAGATTTAAAGATGTGTTTGAAGGATTTCTGTATGGCCGTGTGAATGGTACACTCATGTTCCGTAACGCTATGTTGGTAGGACAAGGATTTAAGCACAGCGATTACACGCTGAAACCCGAATGGACCAATGTTGGATTGTACGAATTTGAGTGGGGCTTTGTATTGGCCTTTGAGTATTTTAAGAAAGGAAAGACCGGACCAAAAACATGGGCCTTCCAGGGACGAAGTATTTACCGCTCACCTGAGTTTAATTCAAAATTGTTTCCTGAACGCTGGCATTATTTCGGAAGCGTTGGACTGATGTTTCCCCTGTAACTGTTTAAACCAACTGTTGTATGCGTATTACCAAAGTAAGAACACACCGCTACTCGCCTGCTGAAATAGAGAAGCTGGATATTGCATTGGAGTTGTTCAGCAACGCCATCAACTCAGTAGAATTTCAACGCAATATTGAACAACATGAACCTTTTGATACCGTTGAAAACTACAGCAATGCAGAAATCTACAACATCATTATGAGTGGTGATGAAGCCGATACCAATGGAGGCATCGATCATGAAGCTGATCTCCATCTTACGCTCGACTTACGTACCAGTACCGATGCCATTGGCTATACCAAGCAGGAACGCATCTTTACGTTTCAGAATTTCTTTGAGCAGCTGGAACCAACCAAGCTCGCCGGGCATTATGCGCATGAATATTGTCATACGCTTGGTTTTGCAGATCCATCGAACCTCGACGAGCTGGAGCGGAATGTACCTTACGAAGTTGGTCGCATTATTGAAGAAATTGCGATCAGTAACCAACGCACATTTATTGTAGATGAAGCTGAATTAACGGATAGTGAAAAAACGTTGAAGCGTGTACGCAAAACTGCCCGTCGTTCAAGTATTGTTCCAACAGCTGCTGCTGATACAACCGTAATTAAAACATCCAAACCTGCAACAGGTAAGCGAAAAAAAGCTGCGGCAAAAAAAGCTGTTGTTAAGAAAAAGACAGCAACTAAAAAGAAGCCGGCAACAAAGAAAAAAACAACCAAACACAAACCCGCCCGCTCATAACTTCGGCGTTTAAGTGCCGGGTATTTTCGATTAAATTTAAACAATGTGGAAACAAATTTTAAAAACAGGATTGCTGGCAGGCACACTTGATATTGTTGCCGCCTGCACACAAGCGTATGTCATGCGTGGCACAACACCCGATACAGTGTTGAAGTTTATTGCAAGCGGCGTTCTGGGCAGTACTGCAATGAAAGGAGGGGCCGAAGTTGCATTGCTTGGTTTATTGTTTCACTTTGTTATTGCCTTTTCCTGCACCATCATCTTTTTTCTTGTTTATCCGAAACTGCAAGTGTTGCACAAAAGCATTGCATTGAACAGTTTACTGATTGCCGTTGTTGCGTGGGCGGTTACAACGCTCATCATTATTCCATTAAGTAAAATACGTCCTGCGCCATTACAGTTGCAACGGGCAGTAATTGCAATCAGTATTCTTTATGTATGTATTGGTTTGCCTGTTGCAGCAGCTGCAAAAAAACTCTACGTTAAAAAGTAAAACGCTTACAACAACGCTTTTACAATTGTTTCCCACTCCTGCTGCAATGAAACCGATGGCCTTTGTTTGCCTGCACGCCTGTACCAGTAATCTGCATTACCAATATCACCTTCTTTACGATGAAGGTAAGCATGTACCCAACAGGCTGTGCTGTCACTCAAATGATCAACCAGCGAATGCGCCTTGTGCCAGTCATCTTTGCCATCGTACCACAACGATTGCAGGTAAACAGATAATCCTGCCGGCATGTTGTTACTGTGAATACTTGCTGTAAATGTTTCGAATTGCATGATGTAGTGATTAAAAAGAAAGAGCAGTGCAAAAATACACTGCTCATCCATTCATGCTTTTGTTTTTGATTGCTTCTGCTAAAACAATACACCGTTGTTTACATAGTAAAAATAAGATGTGCCGCCACTGAAGGTCCAGTTGCTGGCATTGAACGAACCGTTACCAGTTGCCGAACCCGCAATACGGTAAGCTGTGATCGCCTGTGCATTCCTGTTCCAGGTAAGCGGCGAACCGCTCACACAGGTTTCTGCTGCTAGTGTGGTATTCTTTAAAAAGTAAGCATTATTCAAACCGTACACTTTGCCAATACCGGCAGCATCAATGCATACTGCAGTTTGCTCATCTACCCCTATACCTTTTACAGTACTTGTATAGCCAAAGTCTTTCATCAATCTTGCCATAAAGGTAATATGCCTGCCCTGTCTGGTTCTTTGTGAGTAATGCGAATCAGTAATTGTATTTGCTAACAAAGGCGCATTGATAAAATCGTTTGCACCCAATGTTACATATTTGTGATAAGGATTGGCCAATGCTTGCGCACTGGTAGCAGAACCTGTTGCCGCACTGTAATAAGCCGACCCCAACACTGCAAGACCAGCGCTTGTACCGCCTACAGTTACCTTCTTTGTATTTATGAGATAATTAATCGCATCTTCGGTAACTGTATTCTTCCAGTAGTTGACATAATTCCATTGATCGCCACCGGCAATAAACAATGCTTCTGCATTGCGTATTTTATCTGCAACAGTTGCAAGCGATGCCTTTTCCCTGCTGTCGATAATAATTGTTTCAACAGAGTTAACAGCAACCATATTGTACATGTACGTATTGTAGCCATCTGCACCGCTGGACCGGATTACCACCACATCGCCTCCCGCTGCACGTTGCAAAAACCAGGCAATGGCCGCATCCACATCGGTACTGCCACCCATTAACAATAACCCACCTGTTGCTGCTGTGGTTACATCAGCAGCATCGCCGGTTAAGTACGTTACAACAGAAGGTGTAGGTTTGGCCGAAACGTTAGCTGCAGCAGGAACAGTATCTGTTACGGTTACCTCTTTGCTGCAGGAAGACATCAACAGGCAGCTGAGCGAAAGTTGTAATAGTTTAAACATGGTAGTTTGTATTCATGGAATAAGATATGAAAAGAATCTGCATTAAAAAATTACATTGCAGAAAAATTCTTTTGCTGTATGAAACGTCAACTGGAGGTTTGTGCTTTTACTATTCAGAGCTGCATGATTGCTGAGCAGGCGGGAGCAGTACGGGTTGAGTTATGCGATAACCCGATTGAAGGCGGAACCACCCCATCGTACGGAACCATTAAACGGGTACGGGAGGCCGTTAGTATTGATGTGTATCCGATCATTCGTCCACGCAGCATGAATTATTTTTATGATGCAGATGAATGGAACATTGTACTGGATGATATTGCTGCTTGTAAAGAGCTTGGCTGTAATGGTGTATCCGTTGGCGCACAATTACAAAACGGCTTAATTGATGCTGCCCGCATGCAGCAGGTAGTTGAACTGGCTTACCCTTTGAAGGTAACTTGTAATCGTGCTTTCGATGCTGTACCTGATCCATTTGCAGCACTGGAAACATTGATCGAATGCGGTTGCGAACGTGTACTTACTTCCGGACTTGAGTCATCAGCACCGGAAGGAATACCATTGCTGAAACAATTGGTTGCGGCTGCCAACAACCGCATCAGTATTATGCCGGGTGCAGGCGTGCGTTCATCGAATATTTTGCAGCTGGCAAACGAAACAGGTGCATTCGAGTTTCATACTTCTGCACGTAAAGCGGTAAACAATCCAATGACCTTTGAAAACCCAAATGTTACAGATGCAGGAAATATGTATGTGGCCGATGCTGATGAACTGAAACAAATTGTATCGCTGCTGCAACAGGTGTAGAAGCCGTGACAACAATTACTTGCTTTGTAGAAAATCGACATTTTTATTACCTTAACAAACTAAAGCGACCAAAATGCCGATCTACATGGACCTCCACATTGTGCCGGGCGTAAATGCCAAGGATGTGGCTGAAGCACACCGACAGGATGTTTATTTAGAAAAAGACCATAGCTGTAAATGCCTCACTTATTGGGTTGATGAAATGCGTGGTCATGTGTTCTGTTTAATTGATGCGCCCTCGCAAGAAACCGTTTACGAACTGCACAACCGTTCGCATGGATTAGTACCACACAAGATTATTGAAGTACAGCCCGATTTTGTACAATCATTTCTCGGCCGCATCACCGATCCTTCAGATGCACCTTTAACCGACAATGGTTTATTACTGATTGATGAGACATCGTACCGCATGATCATGTCGGTGCAATTACCGGATACAGTTTTACTGCAACACGAAGCTGGTACTGAACCCGCAAAAAAGAAAGTAAAGCAGATACTGGAAATTATTCGCAACGAGATAACAGCAAAGAATGGCAAAGAAGCCATACAGGAACAGCACAGCATTATCGGTTCATTTATTACTGCAGAAAAAGCAGTGGCAGCAGGTCTTGCAATTCACCAGCAACTGCAACAACTCAACAGCAGTTGCCGCATCAGCATACATGCAGGCGAACCGGTTACACAACACGATAAACTGTTTGGCGAAACCCTGCAGTTTTTACAGCGTATGCATTTTATACAGCGTAAAGAACAGGTGGGCATTTCTGCAAGTGTGCGTGAGCTGGTGGCAAAAGAACTGATGCATAAAACAGAAGCAGACCTGTTTAGCTTATCGGCCAACGACGAGCAATTGCTCAATGCATTGTTCAATGCGTTGGAAGAAAAATATAGCGAAGCCGATTTTCAAATGGATGAATATGCACAATCGCTGGCGATGAGTCAATCGCAACTCTATCGTAAAACAACTGCACTCACCGGTTATTCTCCCAATGATCTGTTGAAAGAATATCGTCTGGCCAAAGCCATTGAACGGTTAAAAAAAGGCAATCAGAATATTACAGAAATTACATTTGATTGCGGCTTCAACAGTCCCTCCTATTTTACAAAATGCTTTAAAAAGAAATTCGGTTTACTGCCGCTTACTTACCAGGAATTGCTGTAAAGAATTTTTACAGCTTGCATGAATTTTACCATTTTCTGCATGAAATGGACTAACAGAGGCGTATAACAGCATTTTATCTTTGGTGTATTCTTCACCAACTAAATATGCTGTTATGAAACACAACATCATCTATCGCTTTGCTTTTGCAGCCATCTTATTTTTTGCAGGTATTACTGCAATGGCGCAAACCAATAACAACACTACTTCCAAAAAAGAACCAGCCATGAAGACCTATTTAATTGAACGGGACATACCCGGTGCCAGCCAGTTAACAGCCAACGATCTGAAAGGTATTTCACAAAAATCCTGTGGCGTATTAAAGGAAATGGGACCGAAAATTAAATGGATGCACAGTTATGTTGCGGGCAATAAAATTTACTGTGTATACCAGGCACAAAACGAAGGACTCTTACGTGAGCATGCACAAAAAGGAGGCTTTCCTATTACAAATATCACTGAAATCGCCAGCACTATCAGTCCTACTACTGCAGAACAATAATGAATACTGCATAACATACCTGTATCCACAACATACAGGTATGTTTCTCAGCTTCTCGTTTCATCTATTTCCTTACCGCTTCCACCAGTATTCTGTTTACAAAAGCAGTACCGGCAGCGCTATGCATTGAAAAACCGCAACAACACCGTTACCTGTTCAACATTCATCTAACCAAAACAAAGGAGGTTTATCATGCGTACAACAAACACTTTATTCAGCAAGGTCGTTGCTAACCACTACGTATTCTTCGTTCTTTTAATAACCGCAACAGTTACTGCCTGCAGTAAAAATGCTGCTGTTGAAATAGAACAACCCGCTGTTGCTTCAACTGCAGCAAAAACAAATATGCTGCTGCCTGCTACCCTGTTACATAACAACGCCTCGTTTAATGCCATTACACTATGGGAGTTACAACAGGCACGTGCAGCAACAGCACGTTACAGAGATACGCTCAATGCCGTTAAAGACGGTTATACCAACATCAATGTAATTGTAGAAAATATGGGCACACACTTTATGAAGATGGCGCATGTTGATGATGTGTTCGATTACAGAAAGCCCGAAATACTGGTGTACAACAAAATGGAAGATGGCAGCATGCAACTGGTAGCAGTAGAATATGCAGTACCCATCTCACTTTCGCCCGATAAAGCACCGGAAGGTTTCACAGGTTCAAACGATGTGTGGGATAAAAACACCGGCTTTGGCTTATGGCTGTTGCATGCATGGGTTTGGTATCCGAATCCATTGGGTGTATTTCATGCAACGAATCCCGATATTCATTTGCACGATTAACACAGCATAACAGAGAGCCGATGATGAAGAGAGCAGCAGCATTGCTTAACAACGATGTGCTGCTTTTTATTTACTGCATCGGTTGTTTCTTTCAGCAACAAAGTTTTGCTGCACCAACAATCTGTACAGCTGACGAAGATTAGCTTTTGCAGCAAATTGAAATGATTACCTTCGCCGCCCTTAAAACAACGTAAGATGAAAACGGAAGATATTCTCCGCCAACGCAGCGGCAATACCTGCGAGTTATGTAAGAATGCACAAAACCTGAGTGTTTATGAAGTGCCGCCGCAGGATCAGACGAATGCCGATAACAACATTTTAGTATGTGATACCTGTTTGGCGCAGATTGAAAAGAAAGTTGAATTGAACAACAGCCACTGGACTTGTTTAACCGAAAGTATGTGGAGCGAAGTGCCGGCTGTGCAGGTGGTAGCCTGGCGTATGCTGAACCGTTTAAGGAACGAAAGCTGGGCAGCAGATAACCTCGATATGCTGTACCTCGATGAGGAAAATCTTGCATGGGCCAAAGCTACAGGCGATCATGAAAACGATGGCAGCGTTGATTTGCACAGAGATTGCAATGGCGCACAATTACTTGCAGGCGATACGGTTGTTTTAATTAAATCACTGGATGTAAAAGGTTCTACCCTCAATGCAAAATTAGGTACCGTTGTAAAACACATTCGTCTTGTACCGGATAACACCGAACAAATTGAAGGTAAAATCGAAGGACAAACCATTGTGATTCTCACGAAATACGTACGTAAGCAAAACGAAAAACCGGCTTAGTTATACATTCAATTTTTTAAGTTCGCTTACCGCATAATCGCAGGCTCTTGCAGTTAACGCCATATAGGTGATGGAAGGGTTTACATACGAACTCGACGTCATACAACTGCCATCCGTAATAAACACATTCGGTACTTCGTGCATTTGATTAAACGCATTGAGTACCGATGTTTTTGCATCGTGGCCCATCCGTGCCGTACCCATTTCATGGTTGGCATTACCGGGTGCCGATATTTTTTCACTGACCCTGATATTTTTTAACCCGGCCGCCTCCGCCATTTCTTTTGCACGCTCGATCATATCGGCATGCATATTCAGTTCATTTTTTCTGAATGTACAATCGATAGCCACCTGTGGTCTTCCGAATGCGTCTGTTTTTGTTTTATCCAGCGTAACACGGTTATCGGCATACGGTAAACATTCACCATAACCACTGAAGTTGATTTGCCATGGGCCCGGCACACTCAAGGCTGCTTTCAACTCTTCACCAATCAATCCTTCTGCTGCTGTACGTGGCCGTGTGGCTGTAAGAAAATAATGATAGCCTCTTACAAAATCAGTTGCCTTGTCATCAAAAATATTTCTGAAACGGGGAATGTACAATTGTGCAGGTCTGCGGCCATAATAGTAATGCTCTTCCAATCCTTCAAGCGTAGCATTGATACTAACGCCTTTGTGATGATCCATTAAATTGCGGCCAACCTGGTCACTGCCATTTCCTAAACCGTTGGGAAAACGGTTTGAAACGGAGTTCAACAAAATAGCAGCAGATGCAATGGTTGATGCATTTAAAAAAATGATGCGTGCATAAAACTCTTCGGTTTGCTTTGTTTGCGTATCAATAATTTCTACACCCGTTGCTTTTTGCTTTTGCTCATCGTACAAAATTTTATTCACCAGCGAATGCGGACGCACCGTTAAATTACCGGTTGCATATGCTGCAGGAATTGTACTGGCATTGGTGCTGAAGTAAGCCCCGAACGGACAACCACGATGACAAAGATTTCTTGCCTGGCATTGTCCTCTGCCTTTAACCGGTTGTGTAAGATTGGCGGTGCGGCCATGTACTGCATACCGGTTTTTAAATTTCGATTCAATCTGTTGCTTCATGTAACGTTCACCTGCATTAATATTGAATGGCGGTTGGTATTCCCCATCGGGTAAATGCGGCAGTCCATCTTTGTTACCACTGATGCCGACAAAACGTTCTACATAACTGTACCATGGCGCAAGATCCTTGTAACGAATGGGCCAGTCGATACCATGCCCATCTTTAAGATTCGATTCAAACTCCACATCACTCCAGCGGTAACAGGCCCGTCCCCACAATAAGGAGCGCCCGCCCACCACATCAGCCCTGATCCAATCGTACCGGTTATGCTCTACATATGGATTTTCAAGATCGTTGATAAAAAAGTGATGATCATCTTCTCTGTAAGCAAAATGGCGGCTCTGTATAGGGTGCGATTTTTTCTGCTCCTGTGTAAGTTGATTGCGATGCATAAACTCCCAGCTTTGCATGGTTGCAGTGGGATAATCTTTGATGTGCTCTACATTACGGCCCCGGTCGAGTAACAAAACCTTGAGCCCTTTTTCGCACAATTCTTTTGCGGCCCATCCGCCGCTGATGCCGGAACCGATTACAATGGCATCGTATGTATTTTGTTTGGTTGCTTTATTGTTGATGTTTAAACTATCGCCCGGCATTTGCAAAACGTAATTAAAAGTGATCGATTGAAACGGGAAGTTAAAGATTTTTGTTATTGACGAAGGCTTTGCAGAATACCATTCATCAAAGAATAAATTATCTTTAGAAAAACAGCTGCTATGAAATATATGTTTCTATTCTTTCTGCTTGTGGGTATTGGTTGCAAGCAACCTGTACAAACAGAAACACTGTCGCAATTTCTTGCAAAAGGAAAAGTCATTGATCTTACCTATAGTTTTTCGAACGAGACCTTGTATTGGCCCAACAACCCCACAGGTTTTAAATTAGATACACAGTTTAACGGGATGACAGAAGGAGGCTATTACTATTCATCGAATGCATTTTTTTCACCTGAGCATGGCGGTACCCACCTCGATGCGCCTGTACATTTTGCAAAAGGCAAATGGAGTACCGATGAAATACCTGTTGAACAGTTAATGGGCGATGCTGTAGTGATTGATGTAACAGGCAAAACAAACAACAATCCCGATTACCAGGCTACGGTTGAAGACGTACTGGCATGGGAGAAAGTACATGGAGCCATTCCTGCCGGCGCCATCGTGTTGTTCCGCACAGGTTGGGGAAAGTATTACCCTGATGCAGCTGCCTATTTAGGTACAGCCGAAAAAGGCCAGGAAGCAACCGCTAAACTGCACTTCCCTTCTATTCATCCCGATCTTGCTGCATGGCTTATCAAAAACCGAAAGATAAAAGCAGTGGGTATTGATACGCCAAGTGTAGACTATGGGCAGTCGAAAGATTTTAAAACACATCAGCTGTTGTATACCGAAAATATTCCCGGTTTTGAAAACCTAGCAAACCTGGAAGAATTACCTGCTACTGGGGCTTATGTAATTGCACTGCCAATGAAAATTAAAGGAGGGACCGGAGGACCATTACGTATTGTTGCATGGCTGCAGCAACAATAGCTTTCTTTTTCTTCAATAATACCTAACTTACCAACGTGCCAAAACTTACACCACCAACTTACGGACACAAACAACCGCTTTTACGCAGTGTTGTTTGTACGAGCATCCTTTTCTTCTTTTTTGCAACAGCCGGCTATGCTCAATCATCAAAAGCCGATAGTTTACAGGCTGCATTACGCATTGAAAAAGCAGATACCAACAAAGTAAACCTCATGTGGCAGCTGGGAGGCGAATTAACCAATTCGAAACCGGATGATGCGCTCCTGCTTACCCAACGCTCTTTATTGCTTGCACGTAAAATTAATTACATCGCAGGCCAATCAAGAGCCTTGGCTGTTTTGGCAAACACCTTTTTAAACCTCGGTAATTATCCAAAGGCATTGGAGTATAACCTGCAGCGTTTAAAGATTGAGGAGAAAAGAAATATTCCTGCCAATCTTGCCAGTGTACTCATCAATACCGGCATTGTGTATGTAATGGAGGAAGACTATGAAAATGCGCTGCTGTACTACCGTAAATCAGATTCGGTTATACAACTGTACAATGTAACGGATTACGATTATAACATTAACGTGAATAAGGGAGATGTGTTTGATAAGCTCAATCGTATGGATTCGGCCTACAGGTATTACGAACACTCATTGCAAATTGCAAGGGAACAGCAGAATGATGATTTTATCGGTGCATCTATGACCGGTATTGCACATTATTACCGCAAAACCAATCAATTCGATTCGGCTGTACAGTATTATCATAACGCTGTGGTGTACCTGCAAAAAGCAAATGATGATCTGATCACCTGCGAAGCAACACTTGGCTTAGCCAAGCTCTTTCATCAATATGGCCAGGCAGATTCTGCTGTGTTTTATGCCAGCTTATCAAACAGCATTGCAATAAAAAGCGGCTTTGTGTCGGAGCAGTTAAAGTCGTCGGATTTCTTAAAAGTATTTTATCGTGAGCAAAAGAATATTGACAGTGCCTTTCACTATTACAACACGGTACTAGTATTGAATGATTCCATCAATAATAAAAACCGCTTGCGGGATATCCAGTTTATTACCATTAACGAGCAAATGCGGCAGGTGCAGATTGAAGAAGAGAAATTAGCTGCCAAAGAGGAACGCCGGCAACAACTGCAGCTCCTGTTCATCGCCATCTTTATACCGGGCTTTTTCCTGGTTACGCTTTTGCTGAGCCGCATCCGGATTCCGATACGGTTGATAAAGATTATGGGCATCTTATCGCTGCTGATTTTCTTTGAGTTTTTAACATTGCTGCTCCACCCGACAGTAAAAGAATTTACACATCATACTCCCATTTATGAAATCATGATTTTTGTTGCCATTGCAGCCATCCTTATTCCTACCCATCACCGGATCGAACATTGGCTGATTGAAAAATTATTACGCAACAGGGAACAGCTGGCAGGTGATGAAAAGAAAATCAGGATTAAGCAGAGCAAAATAAAGCTGCAGCTTAACCCTGATGAGAACAATGAAAAAACAGAATAAATTACTTAGGCTGTGTAGGAACTACGGGCTTAACACCGCCGGAATCCATGCCGCCTGAGTCTTTTGCTGTACTGTCCGGGGCAGCCGGAGTTGTCTCTGGTGCTGGAGTGGTTACAGAATCTTTTGTTTCAGCTTTCTCTCCTTCGTTATTACATGAAGTAAAAGAAATAGCTAACACGAACAATACGGCGAAGAGGCCCTTGAGCAGTTGTTTGGTTTTACTGTACATAAAGTTTGTTTTATCCTATAAGTTTACGATAAGTTTTTGAAACGGCAAACACCTACCATGTCGGTAACCCTGCAAAACGCTTAACGGGCAAGGGATTGGTAATTGTGAATGAGAAAGAGTAGCTTTAAACCAAATGTATGGCTTATGCAGAAAAAATTATGGATCATCGGATGCATCATCGTCCTTTTTGCATCTGCTTTAAATGCCCAAAGCATCTACACATTTCAATTTCGTTTACAGGATTCCGTTACCTGTAATGCATTTCTGGTACTGCAGGCCGATGGATCGGGCTTTGTCCGTTATAAAAAAGCAGATGCTTTAATTGAACAGCAAATGCAGGAAACCCTGACGCAGACGGTTGCTGCTGATGAAGAGATTAATTCTGTTCTGCTGGCAGGGAAAGACAGCCGCCTGTTAACCGGAAGTGCACAACCCTTCAGCTTTGATGTATTATTTTCCATCAATAACGATGTGCTGACACCTGCTGCTGTTACTGTAAGCGAAAGCAAAGGCAAACAGCTGGCAGGATCACTCTCCAATATCCAGTTTATTGGTACTGAACAATTGAGCAAAGAGCTTGTGCTCAACTATTTTTCAACAACGGAAAATTTTTACCAGAACCTGTTTACCAATTCTACAAGGGCTTTAAGTCCGCTGGAAAAAAACACACGCATTCATTTAATTATTGTAGCCAATACCAACGACTCAACTGTTGGCGTTGCAGCCAATAAAGATATGGCGGCTGCAGAGCAACTGTTTGCCGACTTAACCGATGTGATTGGTATTAAGCCAATGAACATCATTAAAATTTACGGGGCTGCATACGGCAAAGCCACTGTGTTGGCCGAACTGAAAAAGTTTAAACCCCAACGGAACGACATTGTTGTATTCTACTATACAGGGCATGGCTTTCGTACCAAGAAAAAACAAACAGCTTACCCCATGCTCGACCTGCGTTCAAACGCAAAACAGGATTATTTGAAAGAAAGCTTAACGGTTGATACCATTCTGCAACTGATTAAAGCCAAAGGTGCCCGCATGAACCTGGTTTTAAGCGATTGTTGTAACTGGGATCCCGAGATGCCTTTACCCTATGTGAGTGCAGACCCGCAAAAAAGAGCGACTAACCCGGCGTGGGACCCTGAAAAAAGCAGGAAACTTTTTCTTGATCCTAAACGTACAAGTATTGTTGGTTTTGCAGCCGATAAAAATCAATTAGCTGTTTCAAATGACCGTTTAGGAAGTTTCTTTTTTAAATATTTCAGAGATGCATTAACAACAGAAATTTCCAAGACCAATCCGAATAAGCCAAATTTTTCGGGATGGTTCACCATTTTTGAATCAACCAAAAATCAAACCTATCTCAAATCGAGAAAAACATATTGCAGTAAACCACACGTGCCGGAAAATATCTGCTATCAAACACCTGTGTTTGTTATTCAGTAGTCTCTTTGTGGGGATAAGAATTGGTTGGTTCAGGATACTCAATGAAGCGTTGTTTACTGAGCAACTTTTTCCATTCGGCAGTGCCACGTAAATTTTTCATCAACGGATCTTCTTTTAACACCCATCCATATGCAAAGCCATTGGCAAATGATTTCTTTAACCACTCAACAGCCTTTGCTTTGTTTTTCATCTGTGCGTACATCCGGCTGATGCTGTACATAGCCGCTGCATCGTTGGGCACCAGTTGCAGGTATTCGTTGTATCGTTGTATCGCTTCTTTCGGTTTATCCTGTAATAAATACAACCGTGCATACAAATCCAACAACGCAGGCATTTTATGCGGATGTACAACAGTTGCTTTTTGCAGCAACAACTCCGCATCTTTATACTTCGATAGATGTAAATAATACTTTGCAAGTAATACCATCTTCTCATAATTCAATTCCTTTCTTGCATACAGTGTATCCAAACTCTCCAATGCGTCTGTAAACTGATAGGTCTCATCATCTGCATCAATCAACTTTAAGCGCACACCCGTATTAGCCGGCAGCAGTTCTACACTTTTCCGGTAATGTGTTGCTGCATACAATGGAACGCCCTGCCAATGGTAAAGGTCCCCTACTTTATCATGGATATCTGCCGAGATTGAATCGTTTAATGCGATTAATGAATCTGCTGACAATAAGGAATGAATGGCATTTGTAATTGGTTCCTGAATATATGCTGCATATTTCACTTGAACCAATCGGTTTACTTCCTCAAACATTTTCGGAATTTGGTCACCTCCACCTCGTTTGTTTAAAACAGTTGAGAGTGGCTGTACTGCATCCGGAAAAATTGCTTTCCGGTCGTATTGATAATCAATCGCATTTTCTTTTACGAGGTAATATAAAAATCGTCCTGCTTTCAAATGCCATTCCGGGTTATCCGGAAATCTACTTTCCATTTGTTGATAAAACGCATACAATTCGTGTTTGCCGATATCACCCTTTTCATTTTTACGAAACAGCTGGATTATTTCTTCTTCATCGTAGAACCGGCCGATCCGATCCAACATCAGCCAAAAGCGTTTATGATGTATAAAATTATCCGGTTCAGCAGTAATCAGTTTCCGGTAGTAATATTCTGCTTCTGTGTAATGGTTCCACTGATCGTACATAGAAGCCATCAGCTGATCATTATAAATCTGTTCGTAATACGCATACTTATAAGTACCCGTCATGCAACTGGTGTCGAAGCTTGCAACCGAATTTGCCATTATAGAATCGGCATAACCTGCAAACTGCTCTTTGCTGATGTAATAACGGTTGGCCAGGTTAAACATCACATCGGCCGATGCCCATTCACGCAACGCAAAAAAACCTTTAGCGAGGTGATGATAAATGATTGGATCTTCTCTATTGAGTTCAATTACATGCATCCATTTCTTAATTGCATTTTCATAATCCCTCTCATCAAAATAATTCTTCCCCCATGCATAGTAAGCAGCAATATCCGCTTTATCAACAAAACCAGAATCAAACGGACAAATTTGCGGCTTTGGCAATTGCATAAAACCCGGTGCCAAGACTAATGTTTCCGCCGGACTCATAAAATAAAACCCCTTCTTCCTTAAATCAGCCTCATAATAAAACGAATCGGCTGCTGCATAGTTGGTGGTTTTAGTATAAACAGCGGCAAGCCTTTCGAACGGATAGTAATGTCTTGAATTATAGAATATGCTCTTGCGCTGCATTTCTTCTGCAAACAAAAAGTTCTGTTGAGCCTCGTATAACCAACCAGCATTGGCATATACATCCGAATTTTCTGTACCAAGCTGCCTTGCTTTTGTAAAAGCTTCAGTTGCCGATTTGTAATTTTTTTGTGCCGTGTACAAACTCAGCAAATTACTCCAGGGTATCGCCCATTGCGGTGCCAGTTCGGCCGCTTTCAAATACATTTCTTCCGCCTTTTTAAAATTCTGTTTGTACCAATACAAAACACCCAACGTGTTATAGATATAAGGTGCTCCCGTTTCCAGCTCCAGTGCTTTTTGTTCTAAGCGAAATGCTTCTTCAATTAAAGCCGAAGGATCTTTCGTTAAAGGAATCTTTAAAAGCAAGGCAACACCGCCAAAATAGTATTGGTTTACTTTCAAAATATGGTGCAGGTAATCATCCGGGCCTGTTAATTTCAAGGCCAACGCATAGAGCTTCGGATACATATCGTATCCATTCGATGCGGCATTGTAATATCTTCTTTTCTCCAGTTCTGCAGCATCACCTTCGAGGTATTTGTTGATCACTTCCTGTGCATGATCGTGCAGCAGAATAACCAGTTTACTGTTCATCTGTTTTAAAGATGCTTCGTCTTTTTGAATCAATTGCTGTACTTGTTTGAAATACCCGATGTTATTACTGATTTCAGTTAATGCGGTCCCACTTGCACTCAGCAAATCGTTTTCCATACGTTGAATCTGCAGCGCAATAATGGCTGCTGTAATTTTATCTGCCGGCAGTTGCAGCACTGAATCGTAATTGATACGATGATAAATTTTTGTACGCCGCAACTCTTCTTCTGCTTTTTGAACCAACTCGAAATCAGTAAGATTGAGTGATGCTTTTAAAACAGGTGCCGGCATTATAACCGGACTTACAGAAGATTGCATTTGTTGTACGATCACTTCTCTGTTGCGGGAAGCAAGCTGAAACAGATCGGGACCGCTTACAATTGGTTTTTGCTGATGGTTTTCCTGTTTCAATACAGGATCTTTTGCAAAAGAAGAATCGAGATACGTACGAATGTCTTTCACCCGTATAACTTCCTCTGTTCCGTTTGCTGCAAAACCCAGCAAACCATTGATCAGGTAATACGAAAACACTCCACGCCCACCGCCCCATGCTTCACCTTCCATTGCCAACTGATCGGGACCGCAAGATGTAATGCGGATTTCATTTTTTGCAGCAGTACGCAACTGATCTGCCGCCAGAAAATTTCCCCTGAATTCGCTGCCTGCAAGTTTACCCGAATGACAGGCATCTGTAATTAAAACAACCTTTGCCTTGTTATTAACCGAAAGCGTTGTTGCAAACTTGTTTAAATCATCAATACGTACCGCATTGTTCATGTAATTTGTACGGGGAGTATTATAAGCGAGCAGGAAGCCAATTTTAAAGATGGTATTACTTTCCATATCACCATGACCGGCAAAATAGAAATACACCACATCGTTTGGCTGCACTTCATCCAGCAGCCAGTTTAATGCCTCGTAAATAGCGGCCGTGGTTGCTTTTTCGTTCAGCAGCAGCCGCATGTTTTCGTCGGTTACTTTGCCGCCTTCTTTGCTGCGCAGGTAATTTGCAAATGCTTCGGCATCACGGTTGGCAAACCGTAAAGCAGGAATCCCTTTGCTCGCATAATCGGTAATGCCAACAATAACGGCAAACGTTCTGGATTTTTGTTGCTGTGCAAAAAGCTGTACACAACAAAGCACAAGCAGGAAGCTGTATAAATATTTTCTCATATGCAGTATTACTGCAAGAAGATAGAGCATTTCCTGCAGGTATACAAGCAGCGCAAAAAAATCAACTACAGTAATGCTATTGTCCGTTGATCCACGATTGCAATATGGCCTGTTGTAAAGGCGAAGCATCTGCCCTTCGTACCAGCAGCATCCGTTTTGTTTTCTTTCCATCTGCAGAAGTAAGTTCAGCTTCTTCCAATGCTAAGCCCACATAGCCTAAACAGATTTTGTAATCGAGTTCCCTGGTGCTGTAGATGTATTCAAAAAAAGCAGTGAGGGGAATTTTTGCAATCTCTTCGCAGGTTTGTTGAAATTCAGCATCGGTAAATCCACGTTGCTGTTGCTTGTAATAATGGTTGTACAGCATCCGCATCACATCATCCAGCGATTGTTTGTTTTGTGTGGCATTGCGTATGGTAAGGTCGAGCAAAAAGCCTACAACCGCCCCCTTATCGTAATACGAAATGGCTTTACCGGGTTCCCTGCCCTGCGTACCAAACGGACCATCGGCCCAGGTATTATAACTCGCCTGCATCAACGATTGAAATGCCCTGCCGGGATTATTTTCAACGGCATTGATATTCTGTTCAAGGTTAGCGAATAGTTGCTGCTCAGTTGCTAAACCTGCACGCTTAATTAAAAGGTATTCGTAATACACCGTTAACCCTTCGCTGACCCAAAGCAAGTTGGTGCGAACAGGTGCATCGTAATTGAATGGGCCAAGTTCGTAGGGCCGGATGCGTTTTACATTGAAATGATGAAAGTATTCATGCGTAAGAAAATTCAATGTCTGCGTCATTCCAGCTGCTGTGTTAAGACCTTTCCCATCAAAACTTACCGTGGTATTATTTAGATGTTCAATGCCACCACGACCGGGACCAATGCCGATAAACGTATAACGCTTGTAGGGTATATCGCCCATCATTGCGACTGTGGTTGTGATAATCTTTTGCAGATGATCCATCAGCTGCTGCTGATCGAACGTGCTCATTTGATAACCGATAAACCGATGCTCAATCCCTTTTACATTAAATGATGGAAGCGCCTGCAGCTTACCAATAAGAATGGGGCAATCGTACAACTCATCAAAGTCAGTTGCAGTAAAAGCATTTTTCAAGCCGGTTTGTTCTGTTAATCCCGTAGCAATATCGGGCCACTCTTTCCGGTTATCAATTTTTACAGAAACCGGGATTTGCAAAAATCCATCTACATACATAAACGTATTGGCAGGAAGAACGTATGCATGCAAACTATCTACATAGCTGTTGGCTACAAACTGCCTTGCTGTTTTAATATCGTACGCAACAGTGATTGCTTTTTGCTTTGTACCTACAACCAGCCAGGTATGATCGTTTATTTTTTTAACGGCAAGTTGTTTACCATTTTGCTCACGCACAACCAACTCCTGTACATCATCTGCATACTTCATCAGTTGGTAGTAGCCGGGAGTCCACTTTGGTAATTTCAACTGCAGCGAATCACTATGCCAGCCGCTCGTTTGCAATTGCACATGGTAACGATGCGTTTCAGGTTTTGGAAATGAAACGGTATACGCCATGTGCATACTTTTACCGGGCAATTTTGCGCCAGTTACATCTGTACCAATGATGAGGTTAATAAACAGTAAACATGCAAAAGGTTTAAAAAGGGTTTTGTACATCCCGCTGCGCAAGCTTGCAGCTGTAAATGAAAAACGGCTCATGTTGATTGATTTAAGGAAGGTTGAAGAACGCTACCGGCAAGCTATTATTTTTAACGATAAAACAGCTATTTCTGCTCATGTATTTGTCACCAGTTATATAACACAACGGCCCTCGAAGGAGGGCCGTTGTGTTATAAATTATCTTAAAACGAAACAGTAAAAAAATAAGATTAGTGTTGAACAGCTTCTGCTAATTTGTTCCAAACTCCGTTAACTGCAGTAGCAAACACCAAGTCAACAGGAGCATTGGTCAGTTGCCAACTGCCCTCTTCTATCTCGGCCTGCAACTCACCTGCATCCCAGCCACAATAACCAATGAACAATCGCACTTCATGTATACTAAGGGTTCCGTTATTGAGCAATTGTACGGCTTTTTTAAAATCGCCATTCATGTATACATCTCCTGCAACCAGGTCTCCACCTGCAATTAAATCGGCCCGGCAATGCATAAAATACAGCATATCGGTTTGCACCGGCCCACCGGCATACAAAGGAACAGGGATCGAATGTTTAAACTCTTCCAGCTCATTAAAGCTGCGTGGAAACGGTTGATTAAACACATAGCCGATGGTGCCTTGTTCGTTGTGTTCTGTAATTACCACTGCTGCTTTTTCAAAATTGGTATCGTTCAGCAACACTGTACTGATGATGATACTGCCGGCTTGTAGAGTCATAGCTTTTCAGTTTAATCGGGCATCGAATATACAACAGCCGGCGACCGAAATCAATGATCAAAAACAGGCTTTATTGATACAACGTGGCGGGCAATGACCTGCACAATTGATTTTTCTGATGCGTGCCAACAGCCGTCAATTACTTACTTCACAAACGAGCTGAGATAGGCGTCAAAAGAAGGCAACTCTTTCTTTTCATAAATTTCTACAAACTGGCTGAACTGGTAGTAACCATACGCAAACGGATCACTTGTCATACGTTCGTAGTTGCTGTTGAAATAAGCAATCTTATCCTGCCCTTCCGGAACGGGATTGGGCAACTGGGCAATCATTTGCTTTGCAAACTTATAACAAGCTTCCAGCTCTGCCGTACGGCCCTTTTGCCGCCAATAAATAATAGCCAGCGTATTGGCAAAATATTCACTCAGGTAATAACCCTGTGCCTTTCGCTTTTTTGTGTGAAACACCTGGTACCATTCAACAGCATGCGCTAACTCGTGGGGCAAATAGAAGCCATTAAAAAACAAACCAAACATACGCAGGCCTTCCGCTTCGTTGTTTTGATTGAGTTGAATGAAAAACTGCTTTTGTTGAGGGATTACCTGTTGCCAGATGGGCATGTTCGCTGTTTGAGACGAATCGTCCCAAAAAATAAGAAAAGGCGTTGTATTAAGAACAGCTGTAGGTTTAAGTGTATTTAACGACTCAGTTGCTTTATACACTTGCTGCATAAAATCGACGGTTACAATTTTTGCATCCTGCACCAGCTTTGCCGAATCGCTGTACACTTTAAACAATGGAGACTGACTAAAAAGAAAAACAGGCAGCAACAATGCTCCTGTTAAAAATGCTTTTACATGCATGTGGTGGATGTTTTTACAAGGATACAGAAATATATATTAAAAAACTTTTTTGTATAACATTAAGCCGGCTGCCTGGTTCTTTTCGTCAACTGCTGCGTTCATAACAGCACAAGAACATTCGGTAAGAAGTGTACGCATCATGTTCAGGTTGAAGTATGAGATAGCCGGTAGTTTTCTGTACGGTATATACGTTGTAACAGGGCAAATACAGCTGGATGATGCTGTTGCAGCAAAGCAGGCTGTTCGAAAAAATATTCGGAGATCACAGCAAAAAACTCTGCCGTATTGGTAGCAGCATACATATCAATATCCGAACCGATGGTTTTCATTTCAAGAATCGTATCATCCATCAGCTTTTTCCAGGGCTCAACATATCTGCGTTCTAAAATCATTTCGGGTACACCATCGGTTGTGCCATCCATTTTATCAACCAAATGCACAAACTCATGAATAGCCGTATTGCGGTTATCGTTGTTATTAATAAAGCCCTGCCGCAATTGCCATTTGGTAAGCAGCATTACATTTTGTAAGGCACCGGTGCCCACCATACCAGCAATGGAACGATCGGTACCATGTTGATCAAACTCTGCATTGAACGCACCGGGGTACAGCAATACTTCGTGCAGATTCATATACTGCCAATCAGGAATAGCATAAACAGGAATAACGGCTCCTGCAGCAATCAATATTTTATCCAGATCTTCTACCTCAGCCTGCACACCGGTTATTTTTACAGAAGACAGGAACTGCTCCACCCGTTGCTCAAATGCATCTTTGCCGTGCTCATCTAACGCTCGGTAAAACTTTACATAATCCGCCAGTAATTCTTTATAATTCTCCGGCAGCGGCGTAAACAACTTTGGCCGGCCAATGCGGAAGCTGATCAGCATAATCAACAAGATCAATAACAACGCCATGATGATTTGAAACACAACAACCATGATTGCATGAAGATACCCTTTCTTTCTGCAGTGATAATGGCAGTACCCAGCCATAAATATGCAGCAGGTAATGGAAGTTTAGTTGAAAAAACGGTTCTTTGCATGTATCAATTATAACGCATGCATCAATCGAACGACCCGTTACACGGCAAAACATTAGAAATGATTGTAACTGCTCTTGTCGATCATTTTGGATGGAAAGAGTTAGGCCAGATCATCCGCATCAATTGCTTTAACAGTAACCCAAGCATCAAATCAAGTCTTACATTTTTACGTAAAACGCCCTGGGCACGAAAGAAAGTGGAAGACCTGTATATTTCAATTTTAGACCGACCTTAAACAACTGTTACTGCACGTTTGTCTTTCTCTACCAACCTGCAAATTATTTTTTGAATTCTCGGCAGCTTACAGGATATTCATAGGAAACATACCACAACATGAAACGAACGTATCTGGCAGGCTTATGCCTGTTATTTTTTGTAACAACCAAAGCCCAACTCACTAAAATTGCATTACCACTTTCGGCCAAACAAAGTTTTCGTTTAATTAAAAGTGAAGCCACAAGTACCGGCTATACTTTCACAGGCGTACTGCGAACAGCAGAGAGCTATGTAACGGTCGATTCAATTGCTGAAATTTTTACAACCAAAGAATTTGCTGTTACAGATATAAAAAAAGCTGCTCTTTCTCAAAACGAGAATCTCGCACTTTACACACCGGAAACTCAGGCTAAATATGCTTCGCTGTTTAACCTGCCTTCGTATTATGGAAGTAACGGCCATCAGGTGAAAGTTGGTTTCGGTTCGGGTTTAAATATGAAACAACTGGACAACAGTTTTGAAGTAACCCCTGTGCTGTATAAGTACAATAATCTTAAACTCGATTACGACTATCAAACACAGCCACCTGCAAAATTTGCACTCAGCACAACCTTCGGTAATAATATCAAAGAAGAAACAGGTGCAGGAAGTATACCGCAACTTACAAAAGGCAACTACGGTTCTGTGTTTGGTATTTATCTCGATCGTGGAAATGATGAAGGGATGTGGAACCGCAAATACTACTTTTTCCGTTTCTCCCCAAAAGCAGAACTGCAGGGAGCAGACAGTGTGGTATTTCCTGTTAAACGCTATTTCTACAGCAACGAAGTAGTGATTAACAGCAACAACGAATACAAAGGCATGATCTATCTGTTTACAGCACGATCGGCCATTAACAGAAAAGTTTCCGATTCAACCGATATCCAGTACGATCTGTTTTATTTTGATGAGACAGGTAAGAAGCGCTACCAAACAACCTTTTACTTTGGTGCAAAAAAGTTCAGCCTGGTGCCTGTAACTGTGTTAGAAGAGAATGGTGCATTGGAAATCATGAATCAGCATTACAACGACAATCTGCTCACATTCCGATTTGCAGCAGATGGTAAACTGGAAAACATTACGGGCACAGCAATGATTAAGAAAGACATCATCAAAGCACGCCCTACATTAGTTCCCTTCTTCGATTGGTTTGTAAGTTATGCACCTGTTTATACCTATGTCAACAAAGCAGGCGAACGGTATTGGCTTTTACGCAGGTACACGCAAAACGCTGCACAAATGGGCGTGTTTGCAGACAGCTATACCTTTACTTCCTATGCCTACTTTAAAGTAAAAACCGATAAAACAGTGGAGCTGTTGCAAATGTTTACCGATGTAAATGGCAACTCGCCTGTTAACGGTATTCCTGAATGTACCCTGATTCAAAAGAACGATGAGTTTTGCGATATCCTTGTTCGCAATCCGCAAACCGATAAAAAAGTAATCTGGCGTTTGGGCGATCCGAAAATACCCGATGTTGCCAACGGCGTAAATCCGCCAGGCATCCTGCGTACCAATGCGGCTTCGTTTATCAAAATCTCCGAGAATGAATATTACGTAACCGGTTACACAGCCCGTGAAATTTTATTGAATAAAGTAACGATGGAGTTATCAAAATAAATCGCCTGTTACCCCAATACAAAAAGAGCCTGCATAATCTGCAGGCTCTTTTTGTATTACGTTCAAACAGCTTACACTGTTTTTTTCGGTGGCAGATCAAATGCCACGGCATCGTGTTCAAAATGTCCTTTATGCGATCCATCGCAAAAAGGTTTGTTTTGCGATAAACCGCAACGGCACAACGAAATAATTTCTCTGCCTTGCAGGTTGTACACGTTACCGTTCCTGTCGGTAATTTCAAAATCGCCTTCTACTTTTACGGAGCCATTGCTGTTAATCGTGAGCTTTGTTGTTGCCATATCTGTTTGTTAATCGTTTTTCTTCATCAATCACTGCTGTCGCTTCTGTGCAAACAAGCATCGTTAACTCCTGCATATTTTTTCCAGCTTCTTCCCTTTCGCCAATTCATCTACCACTTTGTCTAAATACCGCACTTGCTGTGTAAGCTTGTTTTCAATTTCCTCTACACGGTAACCGCAAATTACGCCTGTAATCAGTTTCGCATTCGGATTCAGCGTAGCATTCTTAAAAAAAGTTTCGAAGCTCACTTTTTGATCGATCTGCTCCTGCAGCTTTTTGCTGTTGAACCCGGTTAGCCACTCAATCACCTGCTGCAATTCTTCTACCGTTCGGCCCTTCTTCTCTACTTTGGCAACATAATGCGGATAAACCGATGCAAAGGTCATTTTTGCAATACGTTCGTCGTGTTCTTTTGTTGTTTGCATAGCCTGCTAATTTAGGTTTTCAATTTTGCGGCCGTTAAAATAGGCATTTTACAATTGCTACGAAAACGGATGCCGCAGATGCGGCTTCCTTCTCATTTCAACAAATGCATTAAAAGGTGACAATACAAACCTCTGCTATACTAAACAACAGCGTTGGAATAAATACTCCAACGCTGTTGCTTTATGAAAACAGGCGATGCTGTTAAGGTATGATGCGTCGCTGCAATCGGCATCAGCCTGCATTGCCTGCTGCTGCAAACTCCACCATCCATTCAATCCCATATTTATCCCGGAACATTCCAAAATATGAACCCCACGGACTATCGCTGATGGGCATTTCTATTTCACCACCTGCAGAAAGACCCTGGTACAACCGATCGGCTTCTTCTTTGCTATCGGCATGCAACACAATTTTACTCCTGTTTTCCCGCTCGTTGGTACTCCCCATAAATTCGGGCACATCGTTGCCCATTAAGGTACTGCTGCCAATAGGTAAAGCAATGTGCATGATTTTATCTGCTTCTTTTTCGGACGGTGTAAAGTGCTCACTCGCCATATCTTTAAAACGCACCACTCTTGTAAATGCGCCACCCAATACTGATTGATAAAACAGAAACGCTTCTTCGGCATTGCCGTTAAAGTTGATGTGTGGATTAATGTGTGCCATTAGTTTTTGTTTGATGTTGTTTCAAAGCTAACATTTCCCAACACTATTCCACAGGCATGAGTGCGACAAAATGCAGGTTGATTGCGGCAAGTGATCCAGCAGGATCTGGTGCCATTGGGAGGGTTACATGCCAAATGTGAATATCTACTTTAAAGTAGCTTTTCAATTGCAGGATAAATATTCTGCAAACAAACCTATTATATTCATCGAAATAAGTATGTCCGCCGGGTTATGAATTTACTAATTTGTATCCACCAATCATTTTTACTTTAGAATACCGTTGTTGCATAACCTACCTGCATTGCCAACCTCCCTGCTCCGTATTTACTGCCATGAAAATTGTCAGTCATAAACAATTTATTGAACTCAATTGTAAGAGCATTATTCTCATATAGTCTGTACTCTAAACCCGCTATCAATTGCGCCCCCACCTTTGCTCTGCTTTTTTGCCGTATAAGATACAACCCATTATAAACCTCTATATTTTGAACCTGTGTTTTAAAAACACCTTGCTGAAAAACTGCTGTTAAGTTTATTTTTTTTAGCATTTGACGATATCCGAATCCGGCAGTATAAGTAGTCAATAAACTGCTGCCATTATAAACATTTGAAAAATCATTTTCTAACGTTTTGCACTTGTTTTTCATTTGACAGTATGAAGCACGCAAAAATCCTCCTTTTATACCTGTAAACCGATACTCAACGGATGAAGTATATGCAGAACCTACCGGCTGAACTTTTTGTTTAGGGTCAATACTTATACCCGATCCAAATGGCAGGTATACCCGCTTTAGCCACTCCGGCTGTTGGGCCGACCCGGCAATAGTATAATGGAATAACAGTAAAAAAGTAACCGTTTTACCCATAAAATTTCTCATGCTGTTTGCATGCTATGATTCAAGTGCACCTTCGAGAATATTTATTTTCCGGATATACTCTACGGAATTTTTAATATACTCATGTGCAGGAACAGGCGCTTCCAATCCTGTATCGGTCAGTAGTTTTTTGTTACTGAAAAGTTGTTCCAGCTCGATAAAACCAACATAAGGCTCCAGCCCGGCCAGTATAATCCGCAGATTCTTTTTATCCTGAAAAAACCGCTCCCAGTAATCGAGATAGCCCGGATACTGAAACAATTCGTTATTAAAATGCAAGGCACCTTTTGACCATTTTTTCATTTGATCCAGTAACGAACGATGAACAAATTTAAAAGTTGGAGCCTCCTGAAAATGCTGATCGATTACCTTGAAAATAAGTGCGGGTGTTGTAGCAGATTGTATACCGGCCGAGATATGATACACCTGGTGATTTCGCTTACAGAAAAGCAGTTTGATAATAGCCTCGGAACAATAATCTACGGGAATAATATCCAGTTGTGCATTTGCATTAAAGGTGCATAAACGCAATGCATTAACTGTAGCCAATGCCCATAAAATAACCGGCGAACGTGGAATTACATTGCGACTATCGCCCATGATAATAGAAGGGCGGGCTACCAGAATTTTTTCTTCGGGTAAATAGTCATGCAACATCAACTCTCCCTTCATTTTGGTATAGGTATAACGTACAAGATGGTTCACATGAATGTTTGGCGATTCATGTTCAAAAATTTCCCTTGCCTTTATATCTTTCCCACAAATAGTAGCTGTTCCGATATAAAGAAAAGTTGACAACTTCGGTAGCTGTCTGGCCCATAACAGTAACTTTCGCAAACCTTCTACATTTACTTGCTCCACTACATCATTATATATTCGTGAAAATGATGTATTGGCTGCACTATGGATAATAGTATCCACCTGTCGTAATTCCTTATTTGCAACCAACTGTTCTGTTAAATCTTCATCATAAAGGTTACCAGTTACCGGAATAATTTTAGCACGGTCAAAATGATCGTTATGCAGGTTAAACACACGTTCAAGCCTTGCGCTTGCATCCGTAATATCAAACCCTCTTACGAGACAATAAATTTTACTAATATCCTTTCGCTTAGAAAGTTGCACTAACAACTCTCCGCCTAAAAAGCCGGTAGCACCAGTAAGAAAAATTTTCATAGTTGTACTTAATGATTAACAGATTTTGAGAAAAGATGAATGATTAAAACACCTGCTATAATGAAACAGATGCCTGCTACTGCTGCAACATCGAGTTTTTGGCGTAGAAATAAAAAGCCAAAAAGGGTAACTAAAACAATTCCCATGCCCGCCCATATTGCATAAGCAATACCAACCGGAATTGTTCGAAGGCTAAGCGTTAAAAAAAACAAACCCAGCCCATATAAAAGCAATACGAAAACAGATGGCCATAATTTTGAAAACTCCTTTGTTGAAGTAAGCGATGATGTAGCAATAACCTCGGCTATAATACCCAGTAACAGGTATAACCAGTTTATATGTTTAAAAATCCAGTTCATAATTAACGGTCTATGGGTTCTTTTTTTGTTCTGTTAAACAACCAGAAAATAACAGGAAATACGAGTAGAGTTAATATTGTAGCGGTTATAAGACCTCCAATGATAACAACAGCCAGTGGCTTTTGCGATTCGGAGCCTATACCTGTACTGATGGCTGCCGGTAATAAGCCAATAGATGCCATCAACGCTGTCATCACTACCGGTCGGGTGCGCAGGCGAACAGCATGAATGATGGCATCATCGATTGTAAAATTGGCTTTGATATTTTTATGAAACTCAGAAATAAGAATAACTCCATTTTGAATACAAATACCAAACAAGGCAATAAATCCAACACCAGCCGATATACCAAAATTGATTCCTGTTATATGAAGCGCCACAATTCCACCAATTAATGCAAAAGGCACATTCGCAAGAACCAACAACGAATCTTTTATATTTCCGAACATAATAAACAGCAATACAAAAATGGCGATGAGACTGATAGGTACTACTTGCCCTAAACGCTTGGTTGCACGCACCTGGTTTTCAAACTCTCCTGTCCAGCCTACGGAATAACCTGTTGGCAGTTGAATATTTTTTGCAACATTTGCCTGTGCTTCTGCTATGGTACTGCCAAGGTCACGCTCCCGAACCGAAAATTTTACACCTATGAAACGTTTGGTATTATCCCTGTATATAAAAGCCGGACCTGTAACTTTTTTTATCACACAGATTTCTTTTAACGGTATCTTAATTTTGCTGATGGTTGGCACTTTAAGATTCGCTATATCCTCTTCGTTTTTCCTGTACTCCTGATCGTACCTGATCCGAATATCAAATTTTCGTTCACCCTCATATTTCTGTGTAGCCGTTTTACCTCCGAAAGCCATTTCAAGTACAGCCTGCGCATCGGCAAGGGTTACGCCATAAGCGGCCATCCGTTCTTTATCGAGTACCACACTTATTTCCGGCTGGCCAATATTGCGCAGTATACCTACATCTTTAATCCCCTCCACGTCCTGGATTTCCTGAATAACTTTATTGGCAATTTCATCAAGCTTATCAAGGTCATCTCCATAAATTTTTACTGCGTTAGAAGCATTAATACCTGCTACAGACTCTGCAACATTATCAATAATCGGTTGCGAGTAATTATATACAATTCCCTGGTACTGGCGTAAACGTACATCCATCTCTTCTACCAGTTTATCCATCGAAATTTTACGTTTCCATTCTTCCTTTGGCTTCAGGTTAACCTGCATCTGCACATAATAAAATCCACTGGGATCTGTTCCATCATTACTTCGGCCGGTTTGAGAAAGCACTCCGTTTACTTCGGGGAATCGCTGCAATTCTGCACGTAACACTGAAACCATTTTTACAGTTTCGGGCAAACTGTTACTCATCGGCAATTTTGCTTCAACCCACAATGCACCTTCATTTAACTGTGGCAAAAACTCTGTTCCTAAAAACCGGGCAGAAAATAAGGTTAAAAGCAATAACCCTAATGCTGCAGAAAGAGACAGTAGTTTATGTCTGAAACTCATCATAAATCCTTTCTCCACTATACGGTTCCAGAAATTAACAAAAGGATTGTGCTTTTCTTTTACATTTTTATTGAGTAACAGGTGGGCGAGCACAGGCACCAACGTAAGTGTAAAAATCAATGCGCCGAGTAAAGCAAACCCGAGAGTATATGCAAGCGGCGAAAACATTTTGCCTTCTACCTTCTGGAAACTAAAAATGGGAAGCAGTGCGGTAATGATGATGAGTTTTGAAAAGAAAATAGCTTTACCCATTTCGGCACCGGTCTTTTTTATAATACTTCCTTTCGCCAGTTTATTAAATACCGTCATCCCCTTTTTATGGCCCAGCTGATCCAGTGCAACAAAGATTCCTTCTACCATTACAACCGCTCCGTCTATAATAATTCCAAAATCAACAGCGCCTAAGGAAAGCAGGTTTGCACTCATCCCTTTCAGTTTAAGACACAGGAAAGCAAATAACAGGGACAGCGGTATGATAATTGAAACGATGAGCGTGGTCCGCCAATCGGCCATGAACAGAAACACAATTACAGTAACAAAGATGATTCCCTCCAGCAGGTTATGCATTACGGTAGAAGTGGTATAATTCATCAGGTTATCTCTATCGTAAAAAGTAACCATCTTCACATCTGCTGGCAGTATACGGGTATTCAGCTCATCGATTTTACTCTTTACTCTTCCCAGCACTTCCTTTGGATTTTCCCCTTTACGCATAACCACAATACCCTCCACCACATCATCATTGCCATCCAGCCCAGCCTGTCCCACTCTTGGCAAAGAACTTTCTCTCACATCGCCGATATTTTTTACCAATACAGGGTTTCCGCCGGCATCATCTATGATAATATTTTCAATATCCTCTTTTGATTGGATAAGCCCTATACCACGAACCACATACGCCTGCCCGTTTTTTTCGATGACATCACCTCCAACATTAAGGTTACTTTTATTAACAGCATCATATACCTCAAGCGGAGTAATATTATACTTTGTAAGCCTGTTGGGGTCAACACTAACTTCATACACTTTTTCCTGTCCTCCAAATGCAACAAGGTCTGCCACTCCGGGCACAGCTCGTAACTGTCGGTCTATTACCCAGTTTTGCAAAGTCAGTAACTCTTTTGTATCTCTGCTCTTACTCTGAAGTGTATAGCGAAAAATTTCACCAGTTGGTCCGTATGGTGGCTGTACATCCGGCTCTACACCATCTGGCAGCGACACCGTACGTAACAGGTTATTCACCTGCTGCCTGGCAAAAAAATCATCTACATCGTCCTCAAAAATTATTTTAATTACCGATAAGCCAAACATGGTAATGCTGCGAACACTTGTTTTACGCTGCACAGGATTCATGGCTATTTCAATCGGTGTTGTAACAAAACGTTCAATTTCTTCGGCACTTCTCCCGTTCCATTCTGTTACAATAATTATTTGCGTGTTTGTTACATCCGGGAAAGCTTCAATAGGCATATTTCGGAAGCTGATAAAACCTGCAACAGCCAATACAGCTACACTAAAAAAAGTAAATGCTTTATTCTTAATTGAAAAGGCAATAATATTTTTGATAACCCTGTTCATCGTTATGGCAGATTAATCGTTTAATGCATCATAAATAAGCAACTGGTTTTTTGTAATCAGTTTTTCACCTTCCTTTAAGCCGGAGCTGATGTAGGTATACTTACCCACCTGCCTGTATACTTCTACCTGTCTTGTTTCAATATTGTAACGATCCTTGTAAAGCATTACATATGTTTTACTTTTATCGAAAATTACAGCCGACGAAGGCACACGAATCATTGTTTCATCATTATAAAAACGAAGCAAAATCAGAGCCCTCATTTCAGGTTTCAGCAAATACCCCGGGTTAGAGAGTTTAACTCTTACCTTCATTGCTTTCGTTTCCGGATCGATGATATTGTAAATCTTATCTACTTTACCCTGAAATTCCTTATCGCCATAACTTAATGTTGTTACAAACGCATCCACTCCCATTTTAACCTGTCCTATATCACTCTCATTTACATTTGCAATCGCCCAAACATCATCAATTTGTGCAATGTCGAAGATGTTGTCCGTACGGTCGCTCCGCAACTGCATATCCTGGTTAATATTTTTTTGAATCACAAAGCCACTGATGGGTGCTCTCACTTCAAACAACGACCCTTGCTTCAACTGATAAATCCTGAATGTTTCTTCAATACGGCTTAACTGCGATTCTGCTTTTCGCAATTCACTCTCTGCTTCAGCCACATCCCTTTCAGTATTTAATTTCCCTTCAAATAGGTCCTGTGAAACTCTTAGATTGTTTTTTGCAACAATTAAATTGTTGCGTGCATCAACAAGATCTTTTTCAAAACCTGCCACTTCTGTACTGCGAATAGTAGCCAGCACCTGCCCTTTATTTACGTAATCACCTAACTCTACGTTTACTTTTTCTACATTTCCGCCAACTACGGGGTATACTTCAATTAATTTGTTATTATCAGCTGTAATCTTTCCATAAAATTTCAGTTCATTCGCTACCTGCATCATTACAGCAGGTTCAATACTAATCGTATGCATCATTGTATCACTTAACACAAAGGTTTTCGCAACCTGCTCCTTCGCTTTAGGCTCACTGCTGCAGGATGTAAATACCACAGAATAGCAGAATAGCCCTGTCAGAATTCGTAACATTATATTTTCAATTATTTTTTAAAAAGATTAAAACACCAATGCATTTACCGTATGGTTCACTTCTTCGCATGTAACAGCAAAGTTTTTCTGCATCTGGTTAAATCGCATCATTGCATCATGATAGCTTTCTACAAAATCGGTAAACTCAATAAGTGAAATGTTTCTGCGTTGAAAATTTTCATATATCCCTTTATAAACTGTTGAAAAATGCTTATAATCAGGACTGGCAAGCATTCGCAGATTTTCAGCCGATAATATATACTTACTATAAACAGCTTTTACTTCATTTTCAACCTGAACAAGAATTTCACTTTTCCCGGTTTCTGCTTTTTGTATTTCAAATGCAGCAGCCTTGATATTTCCTTTGTTTCTGTTCCAGAAAGGAAGCGGCATACCAACAGTTAAGTTTAACTGGTTACGGAACGCTCCGCCCTGTTGATCGTAACTTAAACCCAATGTAACATCGGGCTTCGCCAATTGCTGTTGCCAATGGTAATAAAGCTTTGTTGTGTTTATCTGCTCTGTGCGCAGGGCAATATCTGTGCGGTTTGAAACTGCAAGCAGGAGCACATCTGCAAGTTCAATTTTCCTGTTGGGGTTATAACGTTGCAATTCTTCTGCAGATGGTACAGGTAAATAATCAACTGAAACACCCATCAGCATCTGCCAATTTCGTTTTTCTTCGGCCAGGTCGGCCATCAATTCTGTACGGCTGTTTTGAAGATTGATAAATAGATATTGCAACCGAACAAGATCTTTCAATGGTATATTTCCTTTATCAACCTGAACCCGGTAAGCCTTTACCAGCGTGTCGAGTTGCTTCATTTGCGTAGTAAGAACATCTATACTTAATGCATCGTAGTAAACCGTTAGGTAGCTTTTACACAAAGCAAACCGCAGATTATGTAAAACATCCTTAAAATATAATTCTGCCAAACGTGTATTGGAACGTGCCAGATCAATCTCTGCCTTTTTTTTACCACCCAGAAAAACCAGTTGCTGTACAGACAGTACTTTCTGCCCGTTTTGTCCCACATTAAGCAATTTGTTTTGATCTGGGGTATACGCATTCAATTCCACAAATGCTTCGGGTAACGGCCAAACCGCAGCCTGCAGCTGTTGCGCTCTGGTGATGCTGATGTTAAACTGCTCTGCCAGCAAAGCAAAATTATTTTTGATGAACAGCCCCTCACTTTCCTGCATGGTCAATGGATCGCCGGCAAACACATCAAAAACAAACCAACTTATAAGAATGAATGAGATAAAACGCTTTTTCATGCAAGGGAAATTAAATCCGTTTGCAAAGCTGTTACTATCTCCTTAAGAAACCCTTAATACGAACTTAAGATGCTCTTAAGAACGTTTAAAAAATGTTACAGTTAACCTGTTTGTGCTGGCGTCGATTGCTTCAAAAATGATAGCAGCATCATGATAATCGAATACCCGTTGAACAATACTTAAACCAATACCACTACCAGGACGCCCAGTTGCATTGCTTCCCCGTCTGAATGGTGCAAATAAGTGAGGTATTTCTTCTGTGGCAGGAACCGGTCCGTTATTTTGAAAAACAATACAGATCCGATCCGGAAAAACCTGTAACAGTACATTTACTTTTTTATCGTTCGAATAGAAATATGCATTTTTAATAAGGTTGCTAAATGCAATTCTCAGCAAAGTTTCATCGCCCTCCAGCGATAAATCGGGTTCTTTGCTTGTACTTTCAATTTCAAAAAAGAAATGCAATTCTTTATACTGCCTCTTAAAAAGTTCCACTTCACGGAAAATCAATTCATCTGCACGAAGGGATGTAAATAACGTTTTTGAAATCTTGTTCTCAACTTTCGATAACAAAAGTAATGAGGTTACAATGTCCGAAAGCTGATGTGCATTTTCGGATAACCGTTGAAATGCCTGCTGCAAATGCGGGTTCTGCTGGTATTGTTCACTTAAATTTTCAATACTGGTTACAATGCGGGTAACAGGTGTACGCAGCTCGTGTGAAGCATTGGCAGTAAAGTTCCGCTGCCTGTTGTAGGAATGATCAATCCGTTCAAGCATTGAGTTGAAAGAGGATGCCAACGCTCCTATCTCATCACCAGGGTTAGAAACCTCTATTCTTGTATTTAGGTTATGTTCGGTAATACTTACTATTTTATCTTTTAACAGATCCAATGGTGCCAGTGCACGTTTACTTACCTGAAACGATAAAATCCAAACAAAAAAAGATCCTACAATAAACGCCACAAACAAAAGAATACGCAGATAATTTAATTTACTGTTACCATATTTATCATCAGCTGAAATAAGCACATAATAATTTTTTTCCTGATGCCGGTAAAACATACCAAACACCTCATATCCGCCCCGTTTCCGGAATACGCTTTTTTTTTGCCTGATCTCTTTTAACTCATTCACACTCCAGCTCAAAGGCGCATCATCAATACTGCTGTAAATGAGTTTATAGTTTTCGTCAAAAATCAATGTCTTCTCATTATAAAGCCGGTTAATTGTATTCGAATCAATCAAACGTAACAACCGGCCATCTATTTCTTCTACCTCTACCAGGAACCTTACCGTTGTAATTGCTTTTGCTTCCAGCCTGTCTTTAAATTCCTCTTTTCGGAATTCCGAAAACAAAGAATAAACTACAAACATAACTGTACCCAGCAACAATAAAAAAAACACACTGAAGAGGATAGAAAACCGCTGCTTAATATTTAACCGAAACATATTTTTTTATAATTCTTTCAAAAAATATCCATAGCCCGTACGGGTATGAATTAATGGCGGATCAAAAGGCTTATCGATTTTTGATCGAAGGATACTGATATATACCTCAATTGTATTTGTACCTGTTTCAAAATTTATATCCCATACTTTCTCTGTTAGCGCCTGTTTTGACAGCGTTTTACCATTGGCAGCAGCAAGTACCTCCAGCAATTTATATTCTTTGGGGGTAAGCAGTATCGATTGCCCTGCCCTCGTAACGACTTGTTCCTCTGTATCAATTTCCAAATCGCTGATAGTATACGCTACCTTTTTTAAATTTTTATTGGTCGAACGTCGTAAAAGTGCATATATACGTGCTAGTAACTCTTCAAAATAAAATGGCTTTACAAGATAATCATCTGCCCCTTCGTGCAACGCTTCAATTTTATCCTGTAAATCGCCATATGCTGTTAAAATAAGTACCGGCGTATGTACATCTGTCAGGCGTATTTTTTTACACACTTCAAGACCATTCATATGAGGTACATTTAAATCTAAAATAAACAGATCGTATGTTTCAATCTTCAACTGTTTAAAAAACATTACACCATCGAACACAACATCACACTTAAGTTGCTTCCTTTCGAGATACAGCTTTACTTCTTTTGCAAGATTAAAATCGTCTTCTAGTAATAGAATGGAATTCATGGAATGCGCTATAAATGATCAACAGCAAAGTAAATACAGAAACGTTTAAATATGTTTATGTTTTTCGTTAAAGATGCATTCTCGCTTTGCTACTCGGCCATAAAACCTTCAACTAAGATTCTGTCTTATTCGCATCCTGTTATCTATCGGGTTCTGTAGAAAAATAAACCCCGGCAACAATGTCAGCTACCGGGGCTACTATCAACGAATTACTATCGGCTTTCGGCTTGTTCAACACTATTTCCAAATCGCCCCAACTCCCGCTTCTCCTAGCTTTTTATTCAAGGAATTCAAACGAACTTCCAATGCATCCGCTCTTTGTTTTAACAGCAACCATTGTGCATCGTACTCTTTTTTCAGATCAATGCTGGGCTGGTTCACACGGGGAATATCGCTTTCGGTCTGGTTGATCATGAACAGGTAATTGGCTGTAAACTTATTGGGGAAGTTCTCTACATCATCATACGCTTTGCTCTTGCGCTGCACCATGTCTTCATCCCATGCTTTCATGTCTTTGCTTAAGGAGTCGGCTTCTTTTTTCAGGGCTGCATACTTGCTATCGGTTAAACTTTTAATCAATTCATCCAGCTGCAGACGTTTACCGTTGAGTTTGTTTACGAGGTTATGCATTACCGTTACTTCGCTTTCAGCAGCACGCATAAACGCATCGTACGCACTGTAATCGGCAGCAGTAGTTGGATACAACGGATTCATCAGGATCACCGCATTGGTTGTTTGCTGCTGCGTTCCTGCTTTTAATGTAACGGTGTACGTACCGGGTATGGCTTTGTGGCCTGCATAACTGCTTTCGATATACACATTGGGTATGCCGGGCATGGTGGCGAAACGCATATCCCACACAAAACGATTCAATCCTTTTTGTTTGCTGAGTGTTGGGTTTGCAGGAGGCGCACCATCGTAATAAGCAGCATTATCAGTTACAGAACTAAAACTGCGGATGACTGTTCCGTTTGCATCCGTAATCGTCATGGTAACGGTATCGGTTACTTTCAATTCGGGCAGGTTGTAATAAAGCACTACACCATTCGCCGGATTTACACCTGCACCACGTGCAGTACCAGTTGGGTTGGCTGCATTCATCGCACTGTAACCATTGGCAATGTAGGCCTCTTCGGGTTTGTACAACTGCAAGCCTGTTTGCTCTTTGTTGTACTGGCGCAATACATGTATTTCATCCAATACCCAAAAGCTGCGGCCCGATGTGGCTGCAATCAAATCGCCTTTGTGTACACGCAGATCGGTGATGGGTGTAACAGGCAGATTCAATTGAAACGGCTGCCAGTTCTTTCCTCCATCAAACGATAAATACACACCCAACTCTGTACCTGCATACAAGAGATCTTTCCGTACCTCATCTTCACGCACTACACGTGTAAAGGCGTTGTTGGCAATACCGTTGTTGATCTTCGTCCATGTTTTACCATAGTCTGTTGACTTGTATAAACCGGGTGTATGATCGTTAAACTTATAACGTGTTGTCGCAATGTACACCGTTGCTTTATCGTGTGGTGATACTTCAATGGCATTGATGAGACATTCCTGCAAACCTGCCGGTGTAATATTGGTCCAGGTAGCACCGCCATCTTTTGTTACATACACAAAACCATCATCACTACCTGTATAAATCACTCCTTTTTCATGTGGCGATTCCATCACGTATGCAAGTGTACCATAGTTTTCTGCACCTACTGCTTCGTTGGTGTAAGGCACACCACCCTTTCCTTGTTTTTCTTTTTCGTTGCGTGTAAGATCGGGTGATACTTCTTTCCAGGTACGACCCATATCGGTTGTTTTTAACAGGAGTTGCGAACCATGATAATATGTATTCGGTTCGTGCTTACTCCAGATGATGGGCGCATTCCAGTTGTAACGGTATTTGATATCTTTTGCATCTCTGCCTAAATACTGAATGGGTGCAGGCATAATGTTGGTACTCGCCTTTGCTTTGGTATCGAGGACTTCTATCGTTCCTTGATAACTGCCGCCTAATACAAAACGTGGATCATTAGGATCGAATGCAAGGAATGCACTCTCACCACCGGCCGATGCTTCCCAATCGCTGGCAGTAATGGAACCGCCACCAAAGCTGCGATGTTGAATAGACACCGATGTATTATCTTGCTGACCACCATAGATACGATACGGAAATTGATTGTCGACATTGATACGATAGAACTGTGCTGTGGGCATCTGGTTCTGCGGACTCCATGTTTTACCAAAATTCACCGATACGGCACTGCCGCCATCGTTACTGATGATCATGTTATTGGAATTCTTTGGATTGATCCAGAGATCATGATAATCGCCGTGTGTACCACTTAAGTTCTCCCATGTTTTACCACCATCTCTCGAACGAAGTGCAGGCGCACTCAACACATAAATGGTTTGATCGTTATTGGGATCAACAAACAGTTCAATATAATACCATGCACGTTGTACCAGGCGATGATCGTTGGTAACACGGCTCCAGCTGGCGCCGGCATTGTTGCTCACGAATAAACCACCTGCTTCTTTATCACTGTCGCTTTCAATGAGTGCATATACTTTCTCCGGATTGGAACGACTAACGGCAATGGACATCTTCCCCATTTCTGTTGGTAAGCCTGTTGTCAACTTCTGCCAGGTATCTCCTCCATCAACACTTTTATACAAACCACTTCCTGCACCACCGCTGATCACTTGCCAGGGTTTGCGGCCATGCTCCCACATCGATGCATAGATGATGCGAGGATTGTTCATATCCATGCTCAGTTCATTACAACCGGTATTCTCGTTTACAAACAACACATTCTTCCAGGTTACACCACCATCAGTGCTTTTATAAATACCACGCTCTTTACTCTTGCTGTACAACGCACCTTGCGCTGCCACAAGCAATGTGTTGGGATCTTTCGGATGCACCACAATGCGTGCAATATGTTGTGTGGCTTCGAGGCCCATGTGCTTCCATGTTTTACCGGCATCGGTACTCTTGTACACCCCATCGCCATGATGCGTCATTACACCACGTACTGCATGTTCGCCCATACCTACGTACACAACGTTCGCATCACTTTCAGGAACAGCAATGGCACCTACACTTCCTGTTTTAAAATAACCATCAGAAATGTTGGTCCAGTTGAGACCAAGATCATCGGTCTTCCACAAACCACCACCGGTAGTACCCATGTAATAGGTATTGATATCGCCGGGAACACCTGTACCGCAGTTGGAACGTCCGCCACGGAAGGGACCGATGTTGCGCCATTTCACAGATGAAAACTGTTTGTTGAGATCAACCTTTGTCGTATCGGGTTTTGTTTGTGCGTTCGCTGCTGCTGTGGTAAGCAAAAGAGCAGCCACAAGAATTTTCTGCATGCTGAATTGTTTTGGAACGGAAATATAAAACAAGTTGGGCAGAGATAAGACACGAATTATATGAACAGTGCCACGAATAGCACGAATGAACACGAAAAATTTATTGGGGCCACAGATGAACACAGATGAAGTCCACGAATAACACGAATTGACACGAAAAGATTTCGACCTGACAGGTTAATTCCAATTGTGCAGCTTACATTAATTGTACAGCAATAACTGAATGCATTAACCTGTCAGGTCTTTCACGACTTTGTATTGCTTTGTGCGCTTTCTTCCTTCGTGGTTCAAAAAACTCTTCGTGGTTCCCGCTTTATCAAACAGCATTGAGTTTTTCTTTATCTTGTCTGCATGAAAAAGTATGCGCTCATTCTTCTAACGCTTGCAGGTCTGCACAGCTCTGCACAACAGGTAACTGTTTCAAAAAAGATACAACAGGCCATGAACAGGATCGATACCAATACGATCCGTTCGCATATTGCTTACCTGGCCGATGATAAATTGAAAGGTCGCCTGCCCGGCACCGAAGGTTATCAGCTGGCGGTTGATTATGTAGTTGATCAATATAAACAAATGGGCGTTGCGCCCGGTGGCGATAATGGTGGTTACACACAGAAATTAATTCTGCGTCGTGCATTGCTCAATAACAAATCGGCAGTGGCTGTATTAAAAGATGCGAATGGCAATGTCGATTCATTAAACTTTGCTGTTGACTTTAGCGCTGTACCGCATCCCTTACAAACAAATGCAGCAGCAGCAGGGCAATTGGTATTTGTAGGATATGGTGTAGAAATTCCCGGACAATATTCTGATTATGCAGGTATTGATGTAAAAGGAAAAATAGTGGTCATCGTTGCCGGTGCTCCTGATGGTTTAATTTCAACACTTACAGCCCATTTCTCCAATGGCGGTAATAAACTCAACACGGCGTTTGCAAAAGGCGCTGTTGGTGCAGTGTTGATTAATTTATCTGCAAGACTAGTAGGCAATGCAGTTGCCCCCATTCAATTGAATGTTGCTTTGAATCCTGCAAAAACCGCTGCGTTTGGCCGTGCATTTATTGGTAACCTCAACGCTGTACTCAACGGCAGTAAATCATTGCTCAGCCGTTTGTTTATGCACTCCGGTAAAAACATGGAGCAGGTGTTGGCCGATATGAAGAAAGGAAAAGCTTCATCGTTTGTTTTGCCGTACAGTCTTGCAGCATCGTACAAAACAAGTCATACCGATTTTGAAAGTTATAATGTAGTGGGCTTGATTCCCGGCAGCGATAAAGTATTGAAGAATGAATACGTGGTGCACAGTGCACATCTCGATCACGTAGGTATTGGCCGAGCTGTGAATGGCGATTCGATTTACAATGGCGCACACGATAATGCATCGGGTGTAGCATCGTTGCTGGAAATTGCACGGGTGTACAAAACATCAGGCGCCAAACCAAAACGTTCGGTGTTGATTGTAATGGTAACAGGTGAAGAAATGGGCTTGATCGGCTCTTCGTATTTCGCTGCCAATCCTACTGTACCCAAAACATCCATTGTGGCTGATGTAAATACCGATATGCCAACAGTGATTGCACCGTTGCTGTCTGTTGTGCCGCTGGGTGCAGAACACAGCAGTATTATGAACAATGTACAATTTGCCGCTTCGTATTTAAAGTTAGATGTTGAAAAAGATCCCGAGCCGGAACAAAACCGTTTTGTGCGTAGTGATCAATACAGCTTTGTGATAAATGGCATTCCTGCACTGCACATCAAGTACGGCAACAAAACAAACATTCCCGGTTTTGATCTCGATGCATTTGTGAAACAGTGGCGGGCAAAATACTATCACCAGAGTGCCGATGGACTGGATGGTATTTTCAATTTTACTGCCGCCAAGACGTATGTACAATTAAATTTCCTCATCAGCTATTCCATTGCACAAACAACCGAACGCCCTACCTGGAACAAAGGAGATTTGTTTGGTGCGGTGCAGCAGTAAGTTGTTTTCGTCGGTACGGGCCTTAGCCCGTCAGACGTAAAGTATTTTTCTTCAACAGGTCTGACGGTTTGCAACCGTACCGACCAAAGGCTCGACCTGACAGGTTAATATCTCTTATGCGGTTTGCAGGTAGTTATACCCGCAGGACTAAACGCATTAACCTGTCAGGTCTATTCGCAGTTCCACCTTTTGCCTTCAGCCTTACGCCTTACACCTTCTCCCAAAAATGTCTATTTCCTACCACTAACCTCTTGTGCGGTTGTTTCAATTTTAGGTTCTAAAATCAATCACCATGCTACGTAAAGATTTTTTAACCAAAACACTGCTGGCTTTACCAGCCATGGCCGTTGCAAACCAGGTAAACGCAGGCGATACCTCTACCAAAGAACCCTTTATTGTGGATGCAGGTAAATCACGCTTTGGTGATACGATAAAGTTCCTCGGTGTACATCCCAACGATTTAAAAATTTCGTCGAAGGATACCGATGGTCAACTCTCTGTCTTTGATTATACCGGACTTGGAAAAGTGGGACCATCATTGCATATTCATTTCAAGCAGGATGAAATTTTTACTGTCATCGAAGGTGAATATCGTTTTGTGGTGGGCAAAGAAACGCATGTGCTCAAAGCCGGACAAACCATTTTTCTTCCCCGTGGTATACCCCACACCTGGATCCAGTTAACCGATAAAGGCCGACTGATTTATTTTCTGCAACCTGCCGGTAAAATGGAAGAGTTTTTTGTGTTGATGAATAGTTTAAAAGAACGTCCATCTGCTGAAGAAATGGATCGCATCCATGCAGCACACGATATGAAAGTGGTGGGTCCGCCCCTTACATTGTAAGCTATGAGTTGTATCTTAAACAAGTAAACAAGCCACATTTGTTACTGAAAGATTTTATACCGGCACCTGAAGTACGGGAGTTTGTGCAACTGTTCCGCATTGTTCATTTTCAGTTTGAGAAAGAACAACCGCTGCCGTTTAAAGCCTATCCACCAAGGCCGGAACAATGCCTGGCCTTTTATCCCTTCGATACAGAAGTGGTGGAATACCCGGAGAGTGGTTTACAGGTTAAACATGTGCCTGTTGTGTTGTACGGACAGTTTTCGCAGTTAACCAACCGCATGATCGGCAGAAATTTTCTGGTGATACAGGTGGTGTTTCAGCCGGGTGCATTATATCGCTTAACCGGTATACCTGCACATGAATTGTGTAACCGCTACCTCGATGCAGAAGTGTATTTCTCTTCGCAGATCCGTTTTGTAAACGAACAACTGGCTGCTGCAACAAGCTATGAACAGATGCTGGAAGTTGTGACGGCCTTTATCCGTTCGCTCATACGCACACACAAAAAAGAACGGTTGCTGGTAGATGATGTTTTTCTGTTGTTGCTGCAGGGCAACAAAGCCAATCTGCAACAACTGGCTGCACAGGCCTGCTTAAGCAGTAAGCAACTGGAACGGAAGTTTAAAGAACGCACGGGTGTAAACCCCAAACTCTACGAACGCATTATCCGTTTCGATAAAGCCTTTCGTTTGCGCAATGCACGACCCGATTTTGACTGGCTGCGGATTGCCGTTGAATGTAATTACCACGATTACCAGCACCTCGCCAAAGAGTACAAAGATTTTACCGGCCTTACGCCTACTGCTTTTCATGAAATTGAAAACAAAGCACCGGAACGGCAGTTTGGATTGATTGAGGGGTATTATGAATAATAACATTTCCGACCTGACAGGTTAGTTTCTCTTACGCAGTTTGTACACAGTTATACTAACCGCACTAAATGTATTAACCTGTCAGGTCTAAACGGAATGAGAGGCAGCTTTCTTCGTAACGTATCTCCACAACCGAAGCGTCTTTGCGAGGAGGCACGACTAAGTAATCTGCCCAAAACAATTCTTTCTCGGTAGCGGAAGATTGCTTCGTTCCTCGCAATGACGAAAAACGAAGAACATCCTTGTATCTCTTTGTGCAACTTCATGCTCTTTTTTTCTTCGTGGTTCAACAAAACTTACAACTCCACAAAATCCAGTTCCTTCGCAAAGGTTTCTTTGGTTTTTGTTACAGCAATAATACCAATCAACATCACCAATGCACCGGTTACCCATGCAGCCGTAACATAATTGGCCAGCACTTTTTCGCTGCGCAAAAACTGGAATAAGAGTAACAGCAACGGCAAACAACCACGTACTAAATTAGGAATAGAAATAGCTGCTGTTGCACGCAGGTTGGTACCAAATGCTTCTGCACTCATGGTAATGTATAACACCGAAATACCCGAGCCAAAACCCAAACCCATACACAGCAGATACATATTCGTTGCACTGCCTCCACCCTTCAATGCAAAAAACAAACAGAGAAACAACGCAGTAATAGCATAATAGAGATACAATGTTTTCTTGCGGCTTTTAATGAAGTTACTGATGATGCCTGCAAACATATCGCCAAATGCCAATGCTACATATTGCAGCATCAATGCTTTGGGTTGATCGAAGCCGGTGATACCAAACTGTTTGGCAAACTCATCGGAAAAACTGATGATGACACCAATGATGTACCAAACAGGAAGACCAATTAAAATACCCCGCATGTAACGGAAGAAACGTTCACGATTGTTGATGAGCATAAGGAAGTTCCCCATCTGAATGTGTTTCTCTTTTGCATTATCGTACATGCGGCTGTCGAGTACACCTATCCGTAAAAACAACAAGGCCAAGCCCATACCTCCGCCGATAAAATAACACAAGCGCCAATCACCTCCACTCCAGTCATGAATAAAGTAAGCAGTAATGGTGCCCATTACACCGCTGGTGGCAATAATAGCAGCTGCAATACCACGTTTTTCTTTTGGTAACAATTCGCTGGTGAGCGTAATGCTTGCACCCAGTTCGCCTGCAAGTCCAAGGCCGGCAATAAAACGCAGCCAGGTATATTGATCGGTTGTTTGTACAAAGCCATTGGCAATGGTGGCGAGTGAATACAACAGAATAGAACCAAACAACACACTCTTGCGTCCTTTCTTATCGCCGAGGATGCCCCACAAAATGCCACCTATTGTAAGCCCCAGCATTTGCCAGCTGATGATGTGTTCACCAATATCTTTCATGGATGATTCGGGAACACCGAGATCGGCAAAGCTGGAACGACGGACAATATTGAACAGAAGTAAATCGTAGATATCAACAAAAAAACCAAGTGCTCCTACAATAACAGGGAGCGACAGAATGCCGTATTGTTTTGGTTGCATGCAGTGAATTGTTTGGCAGCGGAAGATAATGGATTCTGTTGATTGCAGCATCTGCTGCTATACTACTAATTGCTGGCGCAGGTCTCCCGACCTGTGCCGCTTCGTTACTTTTAATTACAACTTCGATTGTTTAATTTGTATGCATGAGCACCAAATACAAATTCACAGATCCTGACGCTACCTATTTTGTTACAGCTACGGTTGTTGACTGGATTGATGTATTTACCCGCAACGAATACAAAAATATTCTTCTGGACAGTATACGCTATTGTCAAAAAAATCAAGGGCTCCTAGTGCATGCCTGGGTTCTCATGCCCAACCATTTGCAAATGATATACTCGGTTACTCCGGAGAAAGATCCTGCATTGGTATTAAAAAACATAAAAAGCTTTACAGCGTTAAAAATGACAGATGCCGTCATCAACCATCCAACAGAAAGCAGAAAAGGATGGATGCTTGACCTATTTGAGAAAAACGGAAAAGCAAATAAAAGTAATTTCCGTTTTCAGTTCTGGCAACACGAAAATCATCCGGTATTGTTGGATGTGAATGATATGCTGACAGAGCGCATCAATTATTTACATCATAACCCCGTACGTGCAGGTTTTGTTTCTTTGCCTGAACATTGGCTTTACAGCAGTGCCATTGATTATTGTACAGAAAATGAAAAGGGTTTGCTTGAACTTGTTTTACTTGTCTGATGCGAATTGAAGATTAGTAACGGATGGCAACAGGTCAGAGACCTGCGCCAGAAAACGCTGATGCATTACGCTTCAGCAATTTTCTTTACCGCTTCAATAAATATCTGCATATCGTTTGCTGAATTATAAACAGAAGGTGTAACTCGCACACAACCTTCTTTACCCAATGTACGGGCAACGGTAAAAATGTTGTACTGTTTAAAAAGTGTATCGGCTACTTCAGCTGCTGTTTTGTTGTTGATGCGGAAGGAGGCGATGCCGCAGGAAAGATTAACAGGCGTTACAATCTCTACATGCGGATGATGCATCAGCTCCTTCACCCACATGCTTTTGAGGTAATGCAGTCGTGCTGATATGCGTGCTGTTTGCAATTGTTTGTGAAACGCAAGACTTGCAGGTATGGTCATCATCACTGCAAAAGGCGTTGTACCAAAATGCGCCAGTTTGGTAATACTGTTTTCTGCTGCAGCCACATCCCCATACATCGCTTTCATTTCGGCAATACGTTCTTTCTTTACATACAGCACACCGGCACCAACAGGATTACCAATCCATTTATGCAGGTTCAATCCCACAAAATCGGATTGCAGTTCGTTTACAGCAAAAGGAATCTGTCCTAAAGCATGCGCAGAATCGGTAATAACATCAATGCCTTTTTCTTTGGCCATCGCTGCAATTTTTGCAACAGGTACAATCAAGCCATTGATGTTCGATACATGTGTGAGCAGGATCACTTTTGTTTTTGCCGTAATCTGTTTTCTATACAGCTCTACAATCTCCTCTTCATTGTTTGGCAACAATGGCATGTCAAAAGCATTCACTTTCAGCTGTCCTCTTTTTTCCAGCATGCGGAATGTTTCAATCATACTGAAATAATCAAGTTGATTGAGCAGCACTTCATCGCCCGGCTTAAACGGATACCCCTGTATGGCAATGTTCAATGCTTCTGTTGCATTACGGGTGATGATGATCTCTTCATCCAGCACACCCAAAAAAGCAGCTACTTCTTTTTTGGCAGCTGCAGCAAGAACAGGATATTCTTTGCGTGCAAACCTTGCTGCCTGTTCATTGGCTTTTGTTACATTTTGCTGAAACGCTTGCAACACCGGCAATGGCTGCACACCATAAAAGCCGTTTTCGAGATTGATATGATCATCGGCAACCTTGTAAAATTTCTTTGCAATCTTCTTCCAGAATTTTTCATCAGCAGCTGCGCCTTCTTCTGCAAAATCATCTGCATCAAACAAGGCAACGTTTTGTTTTGCAAATGCCATTGAAGGCAGGCCGGTGACAAGTGCGCCTGCAGTTAACTGTTTCAAAAAATCTTTCCTATGCTGACTCATAAACTGAAGATGTATTCGTATAAAATTTATTTCGATGGCATGCTGGGGCGTACTTCAATCTTACTCGGTAATGTACGTGGATTCAACTGCAGAATATCTACCACCAGCTCGCCGATATCTTCCGGCTGTATCTTCCATGCATCTGCATCGTTGGGTATATGATTGTTGAAATGCGTTGCCACTGAACCGGGCATAATGGTGGTGACTTTAATGCCGTACTTGCGCAGATCAAGCATAACAGCCTGTGTAAATCCAACCAAACCAAATTTGCTTGCATTGTAGGCAGAACCGTTTTCAAAAAAGTTGGCGCCTGCCAGGCTTGCAATGGTGATGAAGTAGCCCTTTGTTTGTTTCAACGGATCAATCCCTGCTTTTACGGTATGAAACACGCCGGTAAGATTGGTATCGATGGTTTCTTTCCACTGTTCTTCTGAAATATTTTCAATCGAAGCAAAATGCCCGATACCTGCATTGGCTATCACTACATCCAGTTGTCCGAATTGGGCAATGGTTGCTGCGATTGCTTTTTGTTCTGCAGCAAGCGAACTCACATCCGATTCCAGTGCCAGTATAGCTGCCGGATCGCCCTTTAATGAGGCAGCCGCTTTTTCTGCCGCCTGCAACGAGCGGCCGGTGATGGCCACCTTCATCCCCTTATCCAGCAAAGCCTGTGCAATGCCATATCCAATACCTTTTGTACCGCCAGTTATATAAGCTACTTTTCCTTTCAACATATTTCTTGTTTTATTGTTAGTGTACAAGATTAAAATTACAGAATAAAAGCGGCAGACTGTTTGCTGCATTCAGCAACAGAGCCTTTCATGTGCATTTCTTACATTTACTGATAAAATAAAAATCAACCATGAGTCCGAAATTGTTCTTGTATACTTCAGCCTTATTGTTTAGTGCAACTTCCGGCAGTTGTGCAGACAAACCAACCAATCCTTTTACCGACACAACCAATCTTCCGCCGGTTGAAACAAGACCTGCAGGCACCGATTACAAACCTGCATTTCCGGGTCAAACAAGAATTGGCGGTATCAAAACAACCACTGCGTACAAAGTAGATAAACTGGCCACTGCTATTGGTCGTCCGTGGGCGATTGTTCCTATTCCAGGTGGCAATTTCCTTGTTACGGATAAGAGTGGTTTTATGCAGTTGTTTGATGGCAACGGTACACTCATTAAAAAAATTACCGGCTTACCTGCAGTAGATGCATCCGGACAAGGTGGTTTGCTTGATGTGGCTCCTGATCCTGATTTCACCAGCAACAAAATCATTTATTGGAGTTTTTCTGAAAAGACAGGTACCGTGAACCTGATGGCTGTTGCAAAGGGTGTATTGAACGAAGCAAATGGTACGGTTGATAATCCGGTGGTGATTTTCCGTGCAACACCTGCTTTGAAAAGTAATGCACACTATGGTTCACGTATTGTGTTTGATAAAGACGGGAACATGTTTGTAAGTACCGGCGAACGTTCTATTCTTGAAGGCCGTGTACAGGCGCAGGATCTTGCATCGGGACTTGGTAAGATTTTCAAGATCACGAAAGAAGGAAAGCCTGCACCGGGCAATCCGTTTATTGGCCAAGCAGGTGCGATGCCTGAAATTTATTCGTACGGAAACCGCAATGTGCAGAGTCTCGATATTCATCCGGTAACAGGTGATTTATGGGAGTGCGAGTTTGGACCACGTGGCGGTGATGAGTTGAATATTATTAAAGCCGGAAAGAACTATGGCTGGCCCATTATTACCTACGGTACCGAATACAGCGGACAAAAAATCGGTGATGCCATTCAGCAAAAAGAAGGCATGGAACAACCGATCTATTATTGGGATCCTACACTTTCACCAAGTGGTATGACTTTCTATAAAGGCAATGCCATTCCTGAATGGGAAAACAATTTGTTCATTGGTGGATTAAGCGGTTCGCATATTTGCCGTTTGGTGATCAAGGATAACAAAGTTGTTGGTGAAGAACGTTTACTCGCCGATAAGCAGGAACGTTTCCGTGATGTGGCGTACTTCAATGGTATGCTGTATGCGGTTACGGATAACGGCAATATGTATCGCATCAGTAAGCAATAAGCAACACCGGACATTTCGACTGCGCTCAATGTCCTTGATTACAGACTTCGACTGCGCTCAGTCTTAATAAAAACGGGCGGCCTTTGGCTGC